>JAESGH010000042.1_pt1 | contig 500183 bp, 454 predicted proteins | sample 9269641 | NCBI WGS metagenome assembly JAESGH01 (sample SAMN14515345, study PRJNA621665) | algae metagenome | isolation source: Phormidium tanganyikae FI6-MK23 and co-occurring heterotrophs from granitic... | place: USA: Fort Irwin, California | collected 1998-05-24 | reverse complement strand
CTCGGCCCTGCGCCCCGCTTCCCGACTTCTCTTCCCGAGGCGAAGAGGCAATTCAATGGCCAGACTGCGAAAGCAGGGCGTGGCGACGGAGAAGCACGCCCTTCACTCTCCCCTCGAGGGGGAGGGTCGATCGGCAAAGCCGATCGGGGTGGGGTGACGGCGCCGAGCGTCGAGGAGAACGGCAATGCAGCTCCGACCCAGGTGCCGGCCCCATTGCCACCCACCCTCCCGCGAGGCATCCTCCACCCGCACAGGAGCACCCCATGAAGACAACGATCGAAAAACTGGCCGGCGACACGGAGGGCGTGTCCTACGAACTGACCGTCTTCCGCTTCAAGGGCTCGTCCCGAACCGCCCCGACGGCCTATATCCAGGCCGCGCTGCATGCCGGCGAGCTGCCCGGCGTCGTCGCCATCCATGCGCTGATGCCGAAGCTGCGTGCCGCCGAGGCGGAGGGCCGCATCCTGGGCGACATCACGATCGTACCGGCCGCCAACCCGATCGGCCGCGCGCAGCACCATTTCGGCAAGCTGGAGGGCCGCTTCCATCTCGGCACCCGCACCAATTTCAACCGCGACTTCCCCCTGCTCGACCGCCCCAACCGGCAGGCGATGCCGCCCGTCCCGCGCAACGCCACGGCCGACGTCCACCTGAAGCGCCTGCTCGTCGGCCTCTCCATCGGCCACGACATTGTGCTCGACCTGCACTGCGACGACGAGGGCGTGCCCTATCTCTACGTGCCGGCGCAGCTGTGGCCCGCCATGGCCGACTGCGCCGCCGCCATGGGGGTCGACGCCGTCATCCTGTGGGAGGGCGAATCCGGCGCCGCCTTCGAGGAGGCGGCGATCCACCCCTGGCTGCAGCTGCCGCCGCAGGAGGCCGGCCTCGACCGCCGAGTCGTCACCACGGTCGAGTATCGCGGCCTGCGCGACGTCGGCAGCGCCTATGCGAAGGCCGACGCCGAGGGCCTCTACCGGCTGCTCGCCATGCGCGGGGTCGTCGCCGACGCGAAGGCCGGCAAGCCGCGCAAATTCGCCGGGCTCGCGGCACCGATCGACCATGTCGAGATGATCTCCATGCCGCGCGCCGGCGCGATCCTGTTCCATGTCGAGCCCGGGCAGCGCGTCAGGAAGGGCGCGAAGCTCGCCACGATCGTCCACGCGCCCGGCGAACCGGACGGCGCGTCGGACGTGCTGGCGCCGCAGGCGGGCTATGTGCTCACCCGCTCCTCGTTCCGCTCGGGGCGCGCGGGCGACGACATCATCAAGCTGGTCGGCGAGCGGCGCAGCGCCGGCGCCAAATCCGGCGCGCTGGAGGACTGAGGGCGCTGGCCGCAAGAAAAGACCGGCGCCTGGGGCGCCGGGCCGGGAGGAAGATCGTGGTCGCGCCGACGGCTTCAGATCACGAAGATCCAGTTGGCGATCAGCACCACCGCCACGCCCGCCGCGAGCGTCAGGTACGGCAGGATGCCCGCCTTGCGCACCGCCAGGTCCGATTCCCTGATGCCGAGGTCGTCGAGCATGTGCGGCGGGAACTTGCCGCCGTCCTGCACATAGTGCCTGAACCAGAACACCGGGATGATCAGCGCCGCCGCGATGACGCCGGCCCACAGCGCCCAGGGGTTCCAGACCTTGGCGCCGGCGCCCATGAACATGGCGTTGACGAAGGAGAGCACGCAGCCGGCCGCGATGAAGATGGTCGGCGCCTTCCAGGGCCGCGGGATGTGGCCGTTGTCGATGCGGTGGATCCAGCCGGCGTTGAGGTTGAGGAAGTTGAAGATGATGTAGCCGCAGTTCGACACCGCCAGGATGAAGAAGTAGCTCGTCGCGTCCGCCGCCGCGATGGCGAGCAGGAACAGGTTGAAGACGAGGTCGGTCCACATCGCGGCGGTGGGCGCGCCATGCGCGTTCACCCGGCCGAGATATTTCGGCAGCCAGCCGTCCACCGAGCCCTGGTAGAGCGTGCGCGACGAGCCGGCCATCGCCGTCATGATGGCGAGCATCAGGGCGAGGATCATCAGCATGATCATGATCGAGGTGATGATGCCGGTGCCGCCGACCATCGCCGCCATGGCGTGCCCGACGCCGGACCCGTCGACGATCGGCGTCGCCAGCATGCCTTCCAGCCCGAGTACGCCCTGGAAGGTGAAGGGCACCAGGCTGTAGAGCACCAGGCAGAGCAGGCCGGAATAGAGGATGGCCCGCACCGTGTCGCGCTGTGGGTTCTTGAACTCGCTGGTGAAGCAGATCGAGGTCTCGAAGGCGTAGGCCGACCATGCCGCGATGAACATGCCGCCGAACACCAGGGTCCATCCGGCGATGTTCCATTCGCCCGGCTCCGGCGCATAGGCGGCGGCCAGCGGCACGAAGGGCGAATAGTTGTCCCAGTTGATCTGCCCCGTGAGGATCGGCACGATGCCGACGATCAGCATCGGGATGATGACGATCAGCCCGATCACCTTCTGCACGTTGGCGGTGCCGAGGATGCCGCGATGCTGGATCGAGAAGACGATCAGCATCAGGATCACGCCGATCCAGAAGATCGCGTTGAGCGAGAAGCTCACCGGCCCGAGCGTGCCGCTGTAGAGCGTCCAGTCGCGGATTGCCGGCGTGCCGGCCGCGGTCAGCGCGGCGATCGCGTCGGCCGCCGTCCTGCCGGCATTCGCCGGGTCGGCGAGCCAGGCCGCGACTTCGGGGGAAGCCTCGCTGAAGCCGGGAATGGGCGCCAGCGCGCTGAGGATGTACGCGGCCGCGATCGAGCAGCCGAGCGACAGCACCGGGGTCCAGGCTAGCCAGTTGCACCAGACCGACAGCGGCGCGATGAACTTCGAATAGCGCAGCCATGCCGTCGCGCCATAGACCGACGCGCCGCCCGACTTGGACGGAAACAGGCCGGCGATCTCCGCATAGGTGAAGGACTGGATCAGTCCGAGCACCACGGAGGCCATCCAGATGGCGAAGGCCAGGTTCCCGGTCGTGCCGGCGATGCCGCCGATGGAAAACAGCACGAGCGCCGGAACGCCGCTGGCGACCCAGAAGGCGCCCTGCCAGTTGATGGTTCTGTGCAGCTGGCCGTCCTGCGGCGCGCTGGCATATGTGGCGACGGTAGTCATGCTTGTCCCTCCCCGGCGCCCAACGGCGCCATGTCGCGTCTTCGTTCCCTAGACTGCAGCAGCCAGGCGTTTGCCTTTCCGCAGAGTTTTCTTTTTTTCTTGCCGGTGAACATCCCTCCACCTTCGACCGCCGTCAAGAGGGTGGATGGTGTGGTGTCGAAAACGCGCCGCCGCCCCTGTCGGTCAACCCGAAGCGGCCGGCTTGGACCGCGCGATTCCGGTTGCGAGTCGCCGCGATCGCCAGTATGGAGATTCCCATGTCGATATGTTCGAACGCGATGCTCTGGTGGTGGCCCTGCTGACAGCGGCCTGACTGCGCATGCGCGCGAGAATTTGATGGCCGCAACGGAGAATCCGGGCGGCCATTTGTGTTTCAGGCGCTTACCGGATCCCTGAAGGAAAACGGAGACGGGGAATGACCACTCAAGTGCTTGAAAACGGGGCGGAACGGTTCGTGACCGCCGGCGGCGTGGCGATCACGCGCGAGCGCCATGCCACCCCCTATGCGGGGGCGATCGACGCCTATGTCGAAGGCCTGAACGGCCGGCGAGGCGCCGTGTTCTCCTCGAACTACGAGTATCCCGGCCGCTACACCCGGTGGGACACGGCCATCATCGATCCGCCTGTCGTCGTCTCCGCACGCGGCCGCGCCATGCGAATCGAAGCGCTCAACGCACGCGGCGAAGTGCTCTTGCCGATCATCGGAAAGGCCGTCTCGGCGCTGGAAGATGTGACGGTTACGCAGACGTCGAGGCAGCGCCTTGCGCTGACCGTCGCCGAGCCCGGCCGCATATTCACCGAGGAAGAGCGCAGCCGCGTGCCCTCCGTCTTCACCGTGCTGCGCGCCATCACGGCACTCTTCCATACCGACCAGGACGCCAACCTGGGCCTCTACGGAGCATTCGGCTACGATCTCGCCTTCCAGTTCGACCCCGTCGACTATTCGCTCAAGCGCGCCGAGAGCCAGCGCGACCTCGTACTCTATCTGCCCGACGAGATCCTCGTCGTCGACCATCACCAGGCGAAGGCGTGGCACGATCGCTACGACTATTCGGGCCACGGTTTCTCGACCGTGGGCTTGCCGCGCGACGGCGAGGTGGATCCCTTCAAGCCGTCGGACCGCATACCGCCCCGCGGCGACCACGAGCCGGGCGAATACGCCAAGCTGGTGTCGCGGGCCATGGAAAGTTTCCGGCGCGGAGACCTGTTCGAGGTCGTCCCGGGCCAGATGTTCTACGAACGCTGCGAGACGCGGCCCGCGGACATCTCCCGCAAGCTCAAGCAGATCAACCCCTCCCCCTATTCCTTTTTCATCAATCTCGGCGAAGGCGAGTACCTGATCGGCGCCTCGCCCGAAATGTTCGTGCGGGTCAACGGTCGCCGTGTCGAGACCTGCCCGATTTCCGGGACGATCAAGCGCGGCGACGATGCGATCTCGGATTCGGAGCAGATCCTGAAGCTGTTGAATTCCAAGAAGGACGAATCCGAACTCACCATGTGCTCCGACGTGGATCGTAACGACAAGAGCCGGGTCTGCGAGCCGGGCTCTGTGCGCGTCATCGGCAGGCGGCAGATCGAGATGTATTCGCGCCTGATCCATACAGTCGATCACATCGAGGGCCGTCTTCGCGAGGGAATGGACGCTTTCGATGCTTTCCTGAGCCACGCCTGGGCGGTCACCGTCACGGGCGCGCCGAAGCTCTGGGCCATGCGCTTCATCGAGCAGAACGAGAAGAGCCCGCGCGCCTGGTACGGCGGTGCCATCGGCATGGTGCATTTCAACGGCGACCTGAATACCGGTCTCACCTTGCGCACCATACGGATCAAGGATGGGATCGCGGAGGTGCGCGCCGGCGCCACGTTGCTGTTCGACAGCGTTCCCGAAGAAGAAGAGGCCGAAACCGAACTGAAGGCGTCCGCCATGCTCTCCGCCATACGCGATGCAAAGACCGGAAATGCGGCCGCGGCCGAGCGCCAGGCCGCGAAAGTCGGTGACGGTGTGAACATACTGCTGGTGGACCACGAAGACAGCTTCGTGCACACGCTGGCGAATTACTTCCGACAGACGGGTGCGAACGTATCGACGGTCCGCTCCCCCGTTGCCGACGAAGTGTTCGACCGCCTCAAGCCCGACCTCGTGGTCCTGTCGCCCGGTCCGGGCATGCCGAAGGACTTCGACTGTGCGTCGACGATCCGCAAGTCTCGACAGCGCGATTTGCCCATCTTCGGCGTCTGCCTCGGGCTGCAGGCGTTGGCGGAAGCCTACGGCGGTGAATTGCGCCAGCTCCACATCCCCATGCACGGCAAGCCGTCGCGCATCCGGGTGTCGAAGCCCGGCGTCGTGTTCTCGGGATTGCAGAAGGAAGTGACGGTCGGGCGCTACCACTCGATCTTCGCCGATCCCGTGCGTCTGCCGGACGAGTTCGTCGTCACCGCCGAGACAGAGGACGGCGTTATCATGGCATTCGAGCATCGCAAGGAACCCGTGGCAGCCGTACAGTTCCATCCCGAATCGATCATGACGCTCGGCCAGAACGCCGGCATGCGCATGATCGAGAATGTCGTGGCCCACTTGCCGCGAAAGTCGAAGATCAAGGCCGCCTGATCTTGCAAGCGGTGTCCCCGCCAGGAAACCTGAAGCAGAGCGTCGCCCGGCTGGCCGTGTGGTCGATCGTGGTCGCGTTGGCGGTCTTCTGCCTCAAGATGTTCGCCTGGTGGATCACCGGATCGGTGGCCCTCTATTCGGACGCGCTGGAGTCGACCGTCAACGTCGTGACGGCGATCGCCGCGCTCTGGGCCATCCGCATCAGCCATATGCCCGCCGACCGCGATCACCAGCATGGGCACCACAAGGCGGAGTACTTCTCCGCCGTGCTCGAAGGCGTGATGATCATCGTGGCGGCCCTGCTGATCATGTCGCAGGTGCTGACGACCCTCGCGGAGCCGATCACGATCGAGCAGCCCTGGGAAGGCCTTGCGATCAACGGTCTGGCGGCGGTCTGCAACGCGGTGTGGGCGTTCGTGCTGATCCGGCGAGGCAGGAGCGCGAGGTCGCCGGCACTGGAAGCCGATGGCCATCACCTGATGACCGACGTGATGACGTCGGTGGGCGTGATCGCCGGGCTGGTCCTGGCGGTCTTCACCGGCTGGACAGTGCTCGATCCCCTGCTTGCGGCCTTGGTGGCGATCAACATCCTGGTCCAGGGCTGGAAGATCATGGGCGAGTCGCTGAGCGGCCTGATGGACAAGGCCGTCAGCACGGAAGAGCACATCCGAATCCGCGACATCATCTCGTTGCAGTCGAAAGGCGCGCTGGAGGTGCACGACCTGAAGACGCGCATTGCCGGCCGCGCCACCTTCATCGAATTTCACCTGATCGTCGACGGCGATATGAGCGTGCGTGAGAGCCACGTCATCTGCGATCGGATAGAAGAGGCTCTGAGGTCAGAGATCCCCAGCGTGCGCGTCACCATCCATGTCGAACCAGACGATGAAGCAAAGCTGCCGCCCGGTACTGGCGCAGTTCCCTTCGCTTGAAACCAGGCACTCTGCGGTGACAGCTGACCGCACCAGGGTGCGATAGGAAGCCATGCAGTCCCACAATCGGCCCCAACTTCTTCAGGACTGGCGGCCATCCCGCCAATGGGCATTCCTCGCCATTCTGTCAGTCGGACTGGGCTTCGGGCTCGAACGCGCAGGCATTCCAGCCGCCGCACTCATCGGGCCGATGATCGTTGCGGTCGTCGCCGGGACCAACGGCGCCACCGTTCGGGTCAAGAAGCCTGTCTTCGGGCTCGCGCAAGCTGTTGTCGGCTGCCTCGTGGCGGCATCCGTATCGGTCGACATCCTGTCGACCTTCGCCAGCAGTTGGCTGCTGGTGACGGGTGTCGTACTGGGGACGCTTGCCGCTTCGAGCTTTGCCGGGTGGGCGATCAGCCACTTCAAGGTCTTTCCCGGCACGACCGCCGTCTGGGGGACTGCGCCGGGAGGTTCGACCGCAATGGTTCTGATGGCCGAGGCGTTCGGCGCGGATGCCAGGCTGGTGGCCTTCATGCAATATCTGCGCGTCATCATGGTCACCATGACAGCAGCCCTCGTTGCTCGTATGTGGACAGACGGCGCAGCCGTTGATCAGTCGGGGAGCATATTGTTTCCGGCCATGGATTGGCCTGCCTTCGGTGCGATGCTGGCAGTGGCGGTCTCAGGCAGTCTCCTCGGCAGGATTTGCCGGATACCGTCGCCCTATTTCCTCGGGGCGGTCGTCCTCGGCGGCGTCGTTCATATCGGTCTAGACATACCCCTCCAGGTCCCGGACTGGCTTCAGGTCCTGTCCTACATGCTGATCGGATGGGCCATCGGACTGAACTTTACGAGCGGCATCCTGCGCCATGCCTTCCGCGCGCTGCCGCAGATCGTCGGCTCCATCGTGGCGCTGATCGCCTTTTGCGGCGGACTTGCATGGATCATGGCGCATGAACTCGGCGTGGATCCACTCACAGCCTATCTCGCAACCAGCCCCGGTGGGCTCGACTCAGTCGCGATCATCGCCGCGGCATCCGACGGCGTCGACATCTCCTTCGTGATGGCGCTGCAAACATGCAGGCTGCTGTTCGTACTGGCTTTCGGGCCTTTTCTGGCGAAGCTCGTGTCGCGCTGGATCAGCCAGTAAGCAGCTTGCCACTCTCGCGGCGCTGGGATAATAGACCTCCATGTTCTCACACTCGGCATCCGCCAAGTCTCACCGGCCCGCTATGACGGCCGAGACCTTGCGCGCGCTGTCGACGACCCTGCTGCTTCTCGGCCTTATCGGCGACCGCCGGGTCCGTTGAGGAGCGCCCGGCGGTCGGACCGGCCGACATTGGCGCCGCAGCTCCTTCAAGCCATATTTCCGGGTTAACAATCGTCGGGCGATGCCTGCGCATGGTCGCAGCCGCCGGGAAGAGAACAAGATGGACGCAAAGACCGAAACCGTCGCAGCGCGCAGGGGAATGCCCGACGCTGCCGTGAAATACCAGCCCTACCCCTTGGTGGACCTGTCTGATCGGACCTGGCCTTCCAGACGCATCGAGAAGGCGCCGATCTGGTGCTCCGTCGACCTGCGTGACGGCAACCAGGCGCTCATCGACCCAATGGGCCATGAACGCAAGGCGCGCATGTTCCGGCTGTTGCTCGACATGGGGTTCCGGGAGATCGAGATCGGGTTTCCGTCCGCCTCGCAGACGGATTTCGACTTCGCCCGCTGGGCTATCGAGGACGGCGGCGTGCCCGACGACGTCTCGCTGCAGGTCTTGGTGCAATGCCGGCCCGAGTTGATCGCGCGTACGTTCGAGTCGCTCGAGGGAGCCCGCAGGCCGATCGTTCACTTCTACAACTCGACCAGTGAACTGCAGCGCCGTGTCGTCTTTGCCAAGGACGTGGCCGGCATCAAGCAGATCGCCACCGACGCCGCGAAGCTGATCACCGACATGGCCGCCAAGGCTGGCGGCGGATATCGCTTCCAGTATTCGCCCGAGAGCTTCACCGGCACCGAATTGGAGGTCGCGTTGGAGATCTGCAATGCGGTGACCGAGACCGTCCGGCCAACAGCGGAGAACAAGCTGATCCTCAATCTGCCGGCGACGGTTGAGATGTCCACGCCCAACGTTCATGCCGACCAGATCGAATGGATGTGCAGGCAACTCGACAATCGCGAGAACATCATCGTCTCCCTGCATCCGCACAACGACCGCGGCACCGGCATAGCGGCAACGGAGCTCGGCCTGATGGCCGGTGCCGATCGCGTCGAGGGTACGCTGTTCGGCAACGGCGAGCGCACCGGCAATGTGGACATCGTGACGCTGGCACTGAACATGTACACGCAGGGCGTGAACCCCGAACTCGACTGCTCAGACATCAACCGCATCAAGGATGTCTACGAATACTCGAACCAACTGCGAATTCCGGAGCGGCACCCCTATGTCGGCGAACTGGTGTACACGGCCTTCTCCGGCTCGCATCAGGACGCCATCAACAAGGGCATGAAGGCCATCAGGACCGCGAACAAGCCGTTCTGGGAAGTTCCCTATCTGCCGATCGACCCTCAGGACGTCGGCCGCACCTATGAAGCGATCATCCGCATCAACTCGCAGTCGGGAAAGGGCGGGATCGCCTATGTGATGCAGGCTGACTACGGCTTGAACCTGCCGCGCAACCTGCAGATCGAATTCTCCAAAGAGATCCAGGCCATTACGGACGCCGAGGGCAAGGAGCTGTCCTCGAAGCGCATCTACGATCGCTTTCGGGAGATCTATGTCGACCAGCCGGACGGACGGCTGAGGTTCATCGATCACCAGATTTATCCCGACACCGAGGTCAAGGGCCGCCGCATCGTCGAGGCGACCTTAATGGACCGCGGCGAAGAACTCGTGATCAAGGGCTTGGGCAATGGGCCGATCGATGGCTTCGTCGATGCACTTTCCCGGCATGTCGGGATTGAACTCACCGTCCGGGACTATTCCGAACACTCGATCCAGCACGGCTCCAATGCCGCCGCGATCTGTTATGTCGAGATGGAACATCCGGGGGGCACGATCTTCGGAGCCGGCATCAACACCAACATCGTCGCCGCCTCGCTCGAAGCCGTGACCTCCGCAGCCAACCGGGTGCTCGGCCTCGCATCGCCCCGCCGCTGAGTTGAAGGGCTCGAGCTACCGTGCGGCTTGAGCCTTTCCGCAAAAGGACTATGTTAGCGGGTCTGTGCAAGTACCGGCTGTATCCCGATGAGCGATCAGGCTGAAAACCAGAATTTGACGCCAAGATCGCGCCGGCTGGCTGAAGTCGTGCGGGAGGTGAAGAATGCTGTCGCCGATCGTGACGACGTCGTTGTCGAGCTGCGCGAGGCGAGCCGGACCCGGCTCGAGCTCGTGGCGGCGGAACTCGCGCCCCTGTTCGAGCAGGTGCCTTCCGACATCGACCTGTTCGACTTTACGATCTCATCGGGCCTGCAGCCGCGCCTCTGGATCGACGCCGTCAGCCATGTCGCCATGGCCCGTGACCGGCGAACCTACCGCTTCGTCAAGGACACCCGCGCAGGCCGCGTCGTCCTTGCGGAAAGCACGTCCATCCAGCCGGTCGCCGACCAGGTGTCGCGGTATATTGCTGAACGGCTGATCGAACGCGAACGGCTGATGGACGGCGGGGCCGCCCCCGCCATTGCGGGGCTGGAGCGTCCGGAACCGGACACCGTGGTCCGCCGTGGCGGCTGGCCGGCCTTCCTCTCGGGATTGGGGCTGGTGGCCGCGGGCGCGCTGGTGGGCCTGATCGCCACCGTGCTCACCCTCTGGGACAGGCTGATGGCCGCCCTTGGGACGTCTCCCTGACGTCAGTCGGCATCCTCGACGCGCAGCTTCGCCGTAGCGCTCCGATCGCCCGTCAGATCCACCCGGGACAGTTCCGTGACAGGCGTCGTCGGACCCTTCGGCCCGCGGCGGACGAGTGCTACCGACCATGCTCCGGGCTCACCGGAGATCTCAAGCAGGTTCCATTGGCCCGGCGGATGCGAGCCGCCGAAGGATTGACCACCCGCCGCGACGCCGACGACCGGCACCTTTTGCTTGCGCTGTCCCTCGATGGCGTAGAGCGTGGGCTCGTGCGAATGACCATGGAGCACCAGTTCCGCGCCGTGCCGCCTGATGGTCTCCTGGAAATTGCCAATGCCGAATAGGCGCTTGTGCTGCGCTACGGCCCCCCTCACCGGCGGGTGATGGATCATCACGATGCGGAACAGGCCCTGCTCGGCGGCGTCGTCGAGCAGCTTGCCGAGCCTGTGGGACTGGTCCTCCCGGAAGAAGCCGTTTGCCATGAACGGCGCCGTCGCGCGCGCCGAGGACACGCCGATCAGCGCCACATTTTCGCGGACCCTGAGATAGGGAAACGCGCGCCGGCTGATCGGCCCGGTGACACCGTCACCCGTCATCCAGGGGCTCCAGAACCGGCAAACCTTGTCGAAGGCCCCGGGAACGTAGGCGTCGTGGTTCCCCGGAACGACTGAAACGCCGACAGGATCGCCGAGGGCTTCGAGCCACAACCTGGCGAGATCGATTTCGGCGTCGAGGGCGAGGTTCACAAGGTCGCCGGTGACGGCGATGTGGTCCACGCCGGCCGCCATGAGGTCGCTGACGACGGTGCCGATCACGCCCTCGTGCATGATATGGCGGCGGTTGCGCTGCCAGTTGACGTAGCCGACCATGCGCTTTGACGCGAGGTCCCTATAGGTTACATCGGGCAATGGACCGAGATGGACGTCGGAAAGATGGGCGAGCCTGAACATCATCTCCTTGTAGGGTACGTCGGCCAGCCTTTCCAGCGGCGCGGCGTCCGATGACGGATTCCGCGGAAAATCGCTTCCGCCAGCGCGGCTGGCCCGGCTTTCGCGCCAAGCTCTTTCACCTCTACTTCCGCATGAAGAGGCCGATGACGCTCGGCGTCCGCGGACTGGTCTATGACCGCGTTCAAAACTCCGTGTTCCTCGTACGGCACACATACGTGCCCGGCTGGCAGTTGCCCGGAGGCGGAGTAGAGGTCGGCGAAACGGCGCTGGAGGCACTCGAACGCGAAATATCAGAAGAAGGAGCGATCGAGATCACCGGTCTGCCGACACTGAAATCCATCCATTTCAACCGGCGTGCCAGCCGCCGCGATCACGTCGCTTTCTACCTCATAGAAGACTTCCGCCAGGCATCGCCCAAGCTGCCGGATCGGGAAATCGCCGAAGTCGGGTTCTTCCCGATCGATCGGTTGCCCGCCGCCACGACGCCGGCGACGCACCGACGCATCGCCGAGGTTTTCGAGAACGTCCAGCCGTCGCCTGACTGGTAGCGGCTAGGCAGCAGCCTCGGCGAAACGTGTCCGATCGTGAGGCGCGCCATAGTCCAATTCCGGCCCGACCGGGACGATGCCGGTGGGGTTTATCGTCGCGTGGCTGCCGTAGTAGTGCGACTTGATGTGGTGGAGATCGACGGTATCTGCGACTCCGGGCACTTGGTACAAATCGCGCAGATAGTTCGAAAGGTTCGGATAGTCCGCGATCCGGCGCAGATTGCACTTGAAATGTCCGACATAAACCGGATCGAAGCGCACCAACGTGGTGAACAGGCGCCAATCTGCCTCGGTGATTGAGCTGCTGGCGAGGTAGCGCTGACCGGACAGCCTGTCTTCGAGTTCGTCGAGCGCCGAGAACAGTTCGGCGAAAGCCTCTTCGTAAGCGTCCTGGGTAGTCGCGAACCCTGCCCGATAAACGCCGTTGTTGATCGCCGGATAGACAAGCGCGTTCACGCGGTCGATCTCATCCCGGAGAGCTTCGGGGTAGAAGTCGATATCCGCATCCCCCCACTCGTCGAAGGCCGAGTTGAGCATGCGGATGATCTCGGAGGATTCGTTGCTGACGATCGTCTGATTCTTCTTGTCCCAGAGAATAGGCACCGTGACGCGGCCGGAGTAGTTCGGATCGGCCTTGGTGTAGATCTGATGCAGGAAGGACAGGCCGTAGACCGTATCGCCGGTCGCTCCGTCTTCGGCCAGGAAAGTCCAGCCATTCTTTCCCATGAAATGATGCACGATGGAGACGGAGATCACGTCTTCCAGCCTTTTGAGCTTGCGGAAGATCAACGTCCGGTGTGCCCAAGGACAGGCAAGAGACACGTAAAGATGGTAGCGGCCCGGCTCGGCCTTGAAGCCACGCACACGGCCTTCGGCCGGTTGACCGTCGACAGTTACCCAGTCACGCCACTTCGCATCCTGACGGACGAACTTGCCGCCGGACTCCTTCGTATCGTACCAGCGGTCGACCCATTGGCCGTCGACAAGCAGACCCATGTCGCGCTCCCATGCTCATGTCCTGGCCTTATCTAGAGGCACGTTTGGCCAAGCACAGCTGCGATGATCGAGACGCTGCGTCAACCGTCCGGCGAAAACCGTGGACGGGGGCAAGAAAGAGTGATAGCGGGCGCCATGCTCGATCTCCGGACAAACCGACGACGAATGGAAGCCCGCGCCTGAGGCGCCGATGGCCCGCCGCGCCCCTGCGGCATTCCCTTCAAATTGACCGGACGAGACGATGACCGCCGACGTATCCTATTTGCCGGAATGCTCCGAGCACCAGACCCAGATCGAGCAGATCAACGAAGAGGCCTTCGGGCCGGGGCGCTTCGCGCGCGCCGCCTATAAGATCCGGGAAGGCGGCCCCCACGACCCCGCCCTCTCTTTTGTCGCGGTATCCGGCGGGTCAGTCGTGGGATCGGTCCGCCTGACGCCGATCTGCGCCGGCGAAGGTCGTGGCCACCTCCTCGGCCCGCTTGCGGTGCGCCCGGCATTCAAGAATGTCGGCATCGGCCGGAAGCTGGTCGGCCTGGCGCTTGAAGCGGCAAGGAAGGCGAATGTCCCGCTGGTACTGCTGGTCGGCGATGAGCCCTATTACGGGCCCCTGGGGTTCAACCGCGTGCCGCGCGGGCAGGTGTCCATGCCAAGGCCTGTCGATCCTGAACGCATCCTTGCAGCGGAGCTGCAACCAGGCGCCATCGATCGCTTCACGGGCGAGGTGGACCATGCCTGGCGCGGCAAGGATACGTCGGACCCGCCACGATGAGTTGTGCCGAGAACACACCGTCGACCATGATGGCTATTGCCAGCCAAAAGCTCAAACACGATAACTGGAAATCAGCAGTCATCTTTGTGTGAGTCATGCAAGACCAACCGAAGAAGGTTATCCGCGAGACCGATGGCGAAGCCGTAAGGCTTGCGAAAACGTTGGTCCGGTCGGCCCGTTTCGGTGCCCTTGCGGTTCTGGATCCCGCCGGTGGCGCTCCGCTGGCAAGCAGGGTCGGAGTTGCGACGGACTCCGACGGCTCACCCCTCATCCTCGTTTCGGGACTTTCCGTGCACACCGGGGCTATTCTGGCCGACCCGCGTTGTTCGCTGCTGCTCGGAGAGCCGGGAAAGGGCGATCCCCTTGCCCATCCACGCATAACGCTCGTCTGCCGCGCCGTGAGGCTGAACGCCGGTACGCCCGAGCAGGCGCGGGCGGAGCGCAGATACCTCAACCGCAATCCCAAGGCGAGGCTCTATGCAGGACTAAGCGATTTCTCGTTTTTCCGGCTGGAGGTGGAGCGCGCAAACCTGAACGGGGGTTTCGGAAAAGCTTACCTGCTGACGCGCGAGGACTTGATCGCGGATGGCGCCGTCGTCGAGGAACTGTCCGCGATCGAGCAGCGTGCCATCGACCACATGAACGAAGACCATCGGGATGCGATCGAAAACTACGCGCGCCACTTTACCAAGTCGGAAGGCGACGGCTGGATCATGACCAGCATCGATGTCGACGGCATCGACCTCATGGCTGGCGATGAGGTCCGCCGCATCTCTTTCCCGTCTCCGCTCCAGAGCGCAGAAGACATGCGCCCGATGCTCGTGGAGATGGCAAGGCAGGCCCGGACGGCGGCGACTTAGACGCCGGATTCGAAAGCCTACGAACAAACACAACCTGATGCCAAATTGGCTTGAGATTCAATATCGTTGCGGTAGGTTGCAACTTAAGTGCGAGACGGCCCATCGCCTGCACTTCGATCATGCCAAAAATTCGCTAGTGTCGCCCTGGGCGTCCGGACGAAAGCGGCGCTGGGGGACGAATGGTATCGGCTAAATTGCTGGAGAATGCCGAATCGGCGGCGGAATTCCTGGCACTGATCGGCAACGCGAAGAGACTTTCGATACTGGCCCTCCTGCTCGGCGGAGAGATGACCGTCGGCGCCATCGCGGAAAAGGTCTCGTTGAGTCAATCGGCGCTCTCCCAGCACCTTGCCAAGTTGCGCGGACTCGACCTCGTCGAAACCCGGCGCGACCGGCAGATGATCTATTACTCCTGTCGATCCGACGCAGTGCGCAAGATCCTAGCTACTCTCGACGACATCTACGGCGCCCGGCACGCCCCGGTCGAAGAATTGTCTATCCGGACTTGACCTTCCAGCAACTGGAATCCCTATCTCCGTAGAAATCGGAGTAGGAAATGCAAACGATACACCTCAAGATCGACGGCATGCATTGCTGCGGCTGCGTAAGCGCAGTCAGGCGCGTCCTGGAAGCCGTGCCCGCCGTGACGGCGGTATCGCTAGACCTTGCGACGGGAAGTGCATCTGTCGATGGGTCAGCAGAGCTCGATCGTGCCAGATTGATGTCCGCCGTCGAAGACGCCGGCTATGGCTGCGAAATCGCACATTGAGGGCTGAGATGAGCCATATCGCTCTGGACATCTCCGGCATGACTTGTGCGGCCTGCTCTGCGCGGGTCGCAAAGGCGTTGTCGCGCGTCGACGGCGTCTCCGACGCCGAGGTCAACCTTCCTCTCGAACGAGCCAATATCGAGATCGCAGGCGATGTGACGCCGGCGCAGCTAATCGAGGTCGTGGAAAGGGCGGGCTACGGAGCCAGGCTCAGAAGCTCCGACGAGACCGAGCGTCGCAAGGCTGATGCCGAGCGAGAGGCTGTCCGGCTTGCAGAGGAGCGGCAAACCCTTGTGCGTTTCGCCGTGTCGGCGCTTCTTACCCTCCCGCTCGTTGTCGGGACTTTGCCGATGATGCTCGGTTCCGGACACGCGCTTATCGGCCCGTGGACCCAGGCCGCGCTGGCAGCCGGGGTCATGCTCGTCTCCGGTACCACGTTCTATCGCGATGCATTCAAGGCCGTGCGCGGCGGCGGCGCCAACATGGCCGTGCTGGTGTCTCTGGGCACGTCGGTTGCATTCGCCGCGTCGCTGGTGGCGGTTGGGCGTGGCGACGCGCATTCGCATCTCTATTTCGAGGCGGCCGCCGTCGTGCTGGCTCTGGTCATGCTCGGCAAATATCTGGAGGCACGCGCCAAGCGCGGCGCAGGCGCCGCTCTGGCCGCCTTGGGAAAGCTGCAGCCCCAGGAAGCCGAATTGATCGTGTCGGGCACAGCGCGGACTGTTCCCATATCGGCTCTGAAAAAAGGGGACGTCGTTCTGGTCAGGCCCGGTGGTCGTTTTCCGAGCGACGGCGTCATCCTGGTCGGGCAGTCTACGGTCGACGAAGCGCTCGTGACCGGCGAAAGCATGCCGGTCGCGCGTGGCATCGGCGATCAGGTCCTGACCGGCACGATCAACGGCGAGGCGCCGCTCGAAGTGTCCGTGACCCGCGTAGGAGAGGATACGAGGCTCGCCCGCATGGCCCGCCTGGTCGAGGCGGCGCAGGCGGGCGAAGCGCCCATACAGCGCCTGGTGGACCGCATCTCTTCCGTGTTCGTGCCGCTCATCGTAGCGATCGCGATCGTCACTTTCCTGACCTGGTGGCTTGTGCTCGGCGATGCCGCTGGAGGACTGGCCGCGGCGATCGCCGTCCTCGTCATCGCCTGCCCCTGCGCGCTCGGCCTGGCGACACCTATGGCACTGGTCGCGGGCACAGGAGCATCGGCACGCGCCGGCATACTCATCCGCGACATCGAGACTTTGGAGCGCGCCGGAAGCATAGACCTCGTTGCCTTCGACAAGACCGGGACGCTCACGGTGGGCCAGCCCGCCGTCTGCGCGGTGCATGCGCTGAACGGCGACGAACCGTCCATGCTTGCAATGGCCGCGGCGGTTGAAAGCAGGAGCGAGCATCCCCTCGGCAAGGCCCTCGTCACTCACTCCAGGGCGCAAGGAGCGGAAATCCCCGCGGCGACGCAGATCCGTGCCCTCTATGGCCTGGGCATCACCGGCTTCGTCGGACAGTCGCTGGTGGCGGTCGGGAACGAAAGGCTGGCAGAGAGCCTCGGTGCCCCAGCGTCGGACATATCGGCAGTTGGACAGCGACTCGGTCCGGAAGGGACCACTGTCTTCGTGCTGCAGGACGGGGTGCTTGCCGGTGGTGTTCGCTTTGCCGACCGGTCTCGGCCGGAGGCTGCCGCCGTGGTGGCCGACCTCAAGTCGCGCGGCTTGCGAACCGTGATGCTGACGGGAGACAACCAGGCCTCCGCCCGGTCGATCGCCGATGCCGTCGGCATAGATGAAGTTCGCGCCAGGCTGCAGCCGGAAGAGAAAGTCGAGGCACTGAGAGAACTCGCGAGACATGGAGACGGCGTCGCTTTCGTCGGCGACGGCGTGAACGACGGGCCCGCACTGGCGACGGCGAAGCTCGGGATCGCACTCTCGTCCGGAACGGACGTCGCACGCGAAGCGGCCCCCATCACGCTGATGCGGCCCGATCTGCGCCTCGTTCCGGCAGCCCTCGACATCGCGGCTGCAACCCGGCGAACGATCCGCCAGAACCTCGTCTGGGCTTTCGCCTACAATCTGGTCGGTGTGCCGCTGGCCGCATCCGGGCTGCTGTCGCCGATGTTCGCGGGTGCAGCCATGGCCTTCTCCTCTCTTTCTGTCGTTGCCAATTCGGTCCTGCTGTCGCGCCGGAAAGTGGGCCGCGAATAATGGAAATCGTTCGTATCGAAGATCCCGCGGACCACCGGATCGCGCCCTATGCGTCGATCCGCGAACGGGACCTGGTCGGGCGCTCAGGACGCTTCATCGCCGAGGGCAAGGTCGTCCTCGATGTGTTGTTCGCGGCGTCGCGCTTCGAGGCGGAATCCGTCCTCGTGCTCGAGAACAGGCTTGCCGGCCTCGTCGGCACATTGCGGCGGGCGCCGTCTTCCCTGCCGGTCTATGTGGCCTCGCAGGACGTGATGGATGCGATCGCGGGCTTCCACATCCACCGGGGCATCCTGGCGGTCGGCCGACGCCGCCGCGGCGAGGATGCGGAGGCGCTGATCGCCGGACTGCCTGCGAGCGCGCTCGTGGTCGGGCTGGTGGGCCTTGCCAATCATGACAATGTGGGCGGGATCTTTCGCAACGCGGCGGCATTCGGCGCCGATGCCGTTCTGCTGGACGAAGGCTGCTGCGACCCGCTCTACCGCAAGGCGATCCGCGTTTCGGTCGGCGCGGCGCTGAAGGTCCCGTTCGCGACGGTCGCGAACGGCGGCGCCATGGCGTCGCTGCTCGACGGCGCCGGCTTCAGCCAGTTCGCCCTGTCGCCCGCCGGGGCGGCGGATATCCGCAGCGTGCGGCGGACGGCGCGGACCGCACTCTATCTCGGCACCGAAGGCGAGGGCTTGCCGGACGCGCTGCTCTCGCGCCTGCAGACCCTGCGGATCGGCATGGCGCCGGGTTTCGACAGCCTCAACGTCGCCGCGGCTTCGGCCATCGCGCTGCATCATTTCAGCGCCAGCGCCGTCGGCTAGCCGGAGGCGGCCGCCTTCTGGAGCTGCCTCACCTTGTCGGCGAGGCTTAGGGCCTTGCGGCCGCTCCCGTCATGACCGGCTGCGGACGCTTCCAGCGCCTTCTCGATCGGCGAATCCGGCCCCTCCAAAGCGGCGGTCAGGCGGACGACCTCCGCCGCGAGATCGCTCATCTGCTCGCGCAGCCTCGCGCTCTGCCGCCGCTCGCCGCTCCAGTCTTCCGACTTCGTCCTCTGGTGGACGGCGACGTCCACCTTCAGCTTGCGGTTCTCCTGGACCAGCAGCTTCAGGCGCTCTTCCAGCACGTCGCGGTCCGCAGACAGTTTCGCAATCTGCCTCTCGGCTTCCTTGGTCTTCGCGCCGGAGACGAATGTCTGCAGTTCATCCGAAAGCCGCGCGTTCTCGCTGCGCAGGGCGGCATTGTCTTCCTCGAGCGCGGCAAGCCCGGCCTGCAGACCACCTTCAGACTCGGTTCCCGCCTTGAGCGCCTCTCGCACGCGGGCGAGTTCCCGCTCGCTGCGGTCGAGCCTCTCGTCGCGGTCGGCGACGGTCGCGAGCAGGCGTTCGACGCGTGCCTCCAGGGCGGCCGCCCTCGCCTGCTCGGTTTTCAGCGTCTCGCGCGCGCCCTGGGTTTCCGCGGCAAGTTCCTGGTTGCGGCGATCGATGTCGCGCCGCTCGCTGCGCAGCGTCATCATGTCGTTGTTGAGCTTTTCGACCTCGCTTTCGCGGGCTGCGATCTCGACCTGCCGGCTCGAGGCGGCGAAGCTGGCCTCGTCGTACATGCGGCCCAGCTTCTGTACTTCGTCGCCGCGGCGGTGGAGCAAATGCTCGGCCTGTTCGAGCCGCTCGGTAAGGATCTGCAATTCGTCCTCGCGGCGGCGCAACTCGGCCCGTATCTCACCCGACTCGGCTTCCAGCCGCGTCAGCGCCTGATGGCGCTGGTCCCGCTCCGCCATCAGTTGTTTGAGCTCTTCGCGATTGCGATTGATCTCGACGATCTGGGCGGCCGCCTTCTCGCGGAAGGTCTTGAAGTTGATCTCCAGCCTGCGGGTCGCCATGGCGAACTCGGCGCGCATGCGGTCTTTGTCCGCCTGTATCTCGGCCTGCGTGAGCGGAGTCGATGCCTCGATCCTGCGTCGCGTGAGCGCGACGGCCCGGCGCCACACCATAGGGGCGACCGCGAAGGCAATGAATGCGGCCGACAGAAAGCCGAGAACGAAGACGAGGCTGGACTGCATGTTTGCTCCGTCCGGACGAAAGCGCCGAAACGCAGCCGCTTGTGCCATGCCGAGGCACACGAAATCCAGTACCTAGTGGATTTGCAAAGCGCCGATGGCGGATCTGGCCACTTTCCGGGCCGCCGGCAACAGCCGCCCGGAGTCCACTCTGGTCGTCCTCGTCAGAACGGGTTCCAGGTCGGCGTATCGGTCAGCTTGAGATAACCTAGGTTCACGCCCAGCCGGGCGCCGACACCCGTACGTACCGGAACGAGCAGGATGTTGCCGTTCTTCAGCACGTTGAACCCGAGCCCGGCAACCACATAGGCCGAACCGGCGACGCCCGCGAAACGGTTGTATAGGTTCGGCACATCGTCCAGATTGTAGACGAGCATCATCGTGCGCGATCCCTGACCACCGAAGTCCCAGCCCAGGGATGGACCCTGCCAGAAGACTTTATGGTCACCGGCGTTCTTGGTGTAGAGCGTACCCTCGCCGTAGGTCAGCCCTCCGATGATCGCACCGGACCCTTCCTCCCCGAGGACATAGCCATTTGGCAGACCGTAGGAGGCGAAGATATGCTCTATGACGCTGGCGAGCCCGCCCGATGTGGCACCGAAGAACCGGTGGCCGGAATCGACGATCTCTTCGGCGGTGTATTCCTGTGCGTGCCCCGGCCCCGATGAAAACGCCGTCGCCGAAAGGACGAACAGCATCGCAATAATCCGGAACGAAATCCGGTTCTTCAGTCGGGAAAACATGCTTCCAAATCTCCGTCCGGGAGCCATTCCGCCGACGCCTGCCCAACTGCGTGCTCTTCGGCCGCTTTGTAGGAATGTCGGACAGGATATGCCCCATTCCTTTTCCAACTGTTAAGCATAGCGAAAATGGCGGATGAAAGGCGGTATGGACGCTCGGAACAGCGTCCTTCCTTGCTGCCCGCCAGCAGGGCGTATACCAATTGCCGCCGGGCTGGGGAACGATTCGCACCGGGAGGCAACCAAGCTATTTTTCAAGGGGGCCAAGCTTCACAATGTCTGAACTTTTCACGCTTTCCGCGCCGGATTTGGCGGCGCTTCTATGCAGTCGCGTTTGCCACGATATCATTTCGCCCGTTGGGGCCATCAATAATGGACTTGAGTTGCTGGACGAGGGCGGCGCCGATGAAGACGCCATGAACCTCATCCGGCAGAGTGCGAGGAATGCGTCCGCGCGCCTGCAGTTTGCCCGTATCGCCTTCGGCGCGGCGGGCTCGGCCGGCATGCAGATCGATACCGGTGATGCCGAGGCGGTGACGGCCGCATTTCTGAAAAACGAGAAGCCCGAACTCGTCTGGAACGGCGCCCGGGCGCTCCTGCCGAAGAACCAGGTCAAGCTGCTGCTCAACCTCGTCCTCGTATCGATCGCGGCCATACCCCGCGGCGGCAAGATCAGCGTGACGCTGACCGACACGCAGACGCAGCCGAAATTCACGCTGAGCGCCAGCGGTCCGATGCTGCGCGTGCCCCCGAAATTCCTCGAACTCCATTCGGGACGCAAGCCGGAAGAACCGATCGACGCGCATTCCGTGCAGCCATACTACACCCTGCTTCTTGCCAGAGAAGCAAACATGAGCATCTCGATCCACGCCACCGCCGAGGAAGTCGTTCTGTCGGCTGCATAAAGTATTGATTTTCTGAAATTTTCGGCAGCAGGCTTCAGGCTTGTTTTACACACCTGAGCTACGACCTCTCCTGGTGTCGGCAATGGGTGGCTCGGCGCTGCAATGAGGGATCGGGGACATGAAGCGCTGCCTGTTCGTCGACAACTCGGCGGTCGTGCGGAAAGTGGCCAAACGAATTTTGGGCGGGCACGATCTGCAGATCGTCGAGGCATCCAGCGGTTTCGAAGCGATAGCGATCTGCGCGACCAGCATGCCTGAAATCATAGTGGTCGACAGCGCCCTGTCCGACATGACGGCGATCGAGTTCATCCAGCGTGTACGAGGTATCGGAACGGCTGCGGTCAAGCCGCAGATCGCGATCTGCCTGACCGAGTTCGATATCGGAGCGATCATGCGGGCCAAGCGCGCAGGCGCCCAGGGATACTTGCTGAAGCCGTTCAATCGGCTTCAGTTGCTCGACCGCCTCCAGCATCTGGAAAGTGCCGCCTGACTCGCCGGAGGCAGGTCGCCGATCCAAAAAACGGAAGACCCGGCATAGCCGGGCCTTTCAAAGCTTCGAGCTGAGATCGTTCAGGCGCTTTCGCGCATGTCTTCCGGCTCGCGCAGAACGTAGCCGCGACCCCATACTGTCTCGATGTAATTCTGTCCGCCAGATGCAGCGTCCAGCTTCTTGCGAAGCTTGCAGATGAACACGTCGATGATCTTCAGTTCCGGCTCGTCCATGCCGCCGTAGAGATGGTTGAGGAACATCTCCTTGGTGAGCGTGGTGCCCTTGCGCAGGGACAGCAGCTCCAGCATCTGGTATTCCTTGCCGGTCAGGTGGACCCGCTGGCCGCCGATCTCCACTGTCTTCGCATCGAGGTTCACGATCAGATCGCCGGTCTGGATCACCGATTGCGCGTGCCCCTTGGAGCGCCGAACGATTGCGTGGATGCGGGCGACCAGTTCGTCCTTGTGGAAGGGCTTGGTCATGTAGTCGTCGGCGCCGAAGCCGAGACCGCGCACCTTGTCCTCGATGCCGGCCATGCCGGAAAGAATGAGGATCGGGGTCTTGACCTTGGACAGTCGCAGCGTGCGAAGGACCTCGTAGCCAGACATGTCGGGCAAATTGAGGTCGAGTAGAATAATGTCGTAGTCGTAGAGCTTGCCGAGATCGACCCCTTCTTCGCCGAGGTCGGTTGTATAGACGTTGAAGCTTTCTGATTTGAGCATCAGTTCAATGCTCTGAGCAGTTGCACTGTCGTCTTCTATCAGCAGAACGCGCATTCTATTCCCCTTTTCTGCTGCCGGACCATGCCGAGCGGCGTCCGGTATCGGAGCAGTTCGTGCGTGAATCAGAAGCTGCCACCGAATGGTTAACAAAACCTGATTCGGCATGGCAAGTGAAAACTGACCGTTCAGCCATTCGACGCACCATCTTGAAATCTAAGGTGAAATTGCCTCCAACGAGACTTAATGCATCACTTCAGCGAGCGAGGCGGAACCTCGCTCCGGAAGCCGGGATTCGGCACGATGTATATCCAAATTTTTACCCCGCCTTAAGTCCTGACACATATGATTAACAATGCGCGTAAACGAATGGTTACCGGCCGCGAAATATCTTAGGGAATTGTTTCCCTTTGTGGCGGTACCGCAGCGTGAACGCGTCTCGATTGTGGTGAGCGGCGTTGCGTTTGCGGGAGTATCGACCATGAAGACACGCGAGAATCTGGTTCGTCTTAAGCAGTTCCAGGTGAACGACAAACGTCGGCAGGTCCTCCAGCTCGACATGATGATCGCGGAGTTCGAGCGCATGGCGAACGAACTCGATGTGCAGATCCTGGCGGAAGAGAAGAAGGCCGGCATCACCGACGTCAACCACTTCGCCTATCCGACATTCGCAAAGGCGGCACGCCAGCGTCGGGACAATCTCAAGAACTCTCAGCACGATCTGCTGCAGCAGAGAAGCATGGCAGAGGCCCATCTGGCCGAGGCCGAGGCCGAGCTTTCAAAGGCCGAGGCGCTCGAATCCCGTGACGCCCGGAGCCGTGACACCGACAACGACATCCGCAGCGCCATGATCGGCTGATGCCTGTCGGTTGACGGGCGCCCTCTCAGCGCCGTCTAGGCCGCCGTCACCGTGGGGCGACGGACCGGCGCGCTGCCGAGCGTACTTACCAATCACCGATGAAGGGTTTGGATACGACCCTCAGCCGCCGATCGCTACGGCAAGCGGTGCTGTGAGGCGCGCCGGCGCACAGGCTGACGGCGCTGAACCCTATCGTCGTCACACATTTTGGGATGGGAGGCCGCGCTCGATGCGTCGGCGGTGGGTGCAGCCTAGTGGCGGTATTGCTGGATGCGGGTGGTGCGCAGGCCGGCCAGGCCGTATTCGTCGATCGAAGCCTGCCAGGACAGGAACTCTTCAGTCGTCAGCTTGTAGCGCTGGCAAGCCTCGTCCAGGCTGAGAAGACCGCCCCGTACCGCGGCGACGACCTCTGCCTTCCGACGAATGACCCAGCGCCGGGTGTTCGTCGGAGGAAGGTCTGCGATGGTCAACGGACTGCCGTCCGGGCCAATCACATATTTGACTCGCGGTCTAATCAGATCGGTCATCGTACTCTCTACACAACCAAAAACGCTACTGACGCAGTGCCCGTCACATTACGGACACAGCTTTAAAAATTGCCTAAGCGCTTCCTCATGGATAAGTAACGTTCATGAATCCGGCGTTAGGGATTCCGTTAAGATTTGAAGCGGTCCCCCGATGCCAGTGCAGAAGCGGTTGGCGCACGCCGGAAGCTTCACCTATATTCAGCCGAGCGGCCGCGGCCGGAAAGCAACGGACAATAGAACGATGAACAGCCTCGACCTTCCTGGAAGGCCCGAAGAAACGCGGGTCGTCGTTGCGATGTCGGGCGGTGTCGACTCGTCGGTCGTGGCGGGTCTGCTGAAGCGCGAAGGCTATGACGTCATCGGGATGACACTCCAGCTCTACGACCATGGGGCCGCCGTCCACCGCGCCGGCTCCTGCTGCGCCGGCCAGGACATTGCGGATGCACGCCGCGTCGCCGAGACGCTGGGGATCCCGCACTACGTCCTCAACTACGAACAGCGCTTCCGGGAAGCCGTGATCGACCCATTCGCCGCAAGCTATGTGGCGGGCGAAACGCCGATCCCCTGCGTTTCCTGCAATCAGACCGTCAAGTTCGCCGACCTGCTTGCGACGGCCAAGGAGCTCGGCGCGGACGCGCTGGCGACCGGGCACTATGTGCGCAGCCGCGCGCATGGGGCTCATCGCGCCCTCTATCGCCCGGTCGATGCGGAAAGGGACCAGAGCTACTTCCTCTTCGCGACCACGCAGGCCCAGATCGACTATCTGCGTTTTCCCCTCGGCGGCATGTCGAAGCGCGAGGTTCGCGCCGTGGCCGAAGAGATGGGTCTGACGGTCGCCGCCAAGGCCGACAGCCAGGACATCTGCTTCGTCCCGCAGGGAAAATATTCCGATGTCATCGCCAAGCTGCGTCCTTCTGCGGCTAACCCGGGGGACATCGTCCATATCGACGGACGTGTGTTGGGTCGCCACGATGGCATCCTGCACTATACGGTCGGTCAGCGCCGGGGCATCGGGGTCGCCGCCGGCGATCCGCTGTACGTCGTGCACATCGACGCCGAACGCGCGCGCATCATCGTCGGCCCGCGCGAAGCGCTCGAGACCCGCCGCGTGTTTCTTCGCGACGTGAACTGGCTGGGGGACAAGCCTCTGTCGGAAGTTGCCGACGAAGGTGTGACGCTTTTTGCGAAGGTCCGTTCAACCCGCCCGCCGCGACCCGCTACCCTGCACAGCGACGGCTCCGCCGTCTGGGTCGATCTCGTCGAGGGCGAAACGGGCATCGCCAGGGGTCAGGCCTGCGTTCTCTACGGCGACGACGGCAATTCGGCGCGGGTTTTCGGCGGCGGGTTCATCGAGCGCTCGGAGCGCGGCCGGGAGGCCGAAGCGATGCTGTCGCGGCTGTCGGTTCCGGCGCGTCGGGTTCCCGCGCAGTAAGCCGCGCTCAGACGTGCACGACGGTCCCTGCGGTCAGGATCCGCAGCACCGCGATCGCTTCGTCGCCCCCAGTGCGAGGCTCGGCCCGCGTCCCGATGCACTGGATGAAATGCTCGAGCTCGCGCGTCAGTGGCATGCCCTGCTCGACTTCGACGTAGGACGGCTCATTGGTGGTGAACGCCCATTGGCCGCTGTCCTGCCACACCGCGTGTCGATAGACCGCGAGCTTGCGTTCCCACGGCTCGACATCGTCGAACACCGCCATCGCCTTTGTGCCGACCACGGTCAGGCGCCGTTCGCGGTAGGGATTGAGCCGCGATGCGAAGAGGTGTCCGCGCACGCCGCTCGGAAAGCGCATGTGCACATGCGCGAAGTCGGACAGGTGATCGAGAAGGGCAGCCCCCTCGCCCCGCACTTCCACGGGCGCCTCGCCGGTCAAAGCGAGGATCATAGACAGGTCGTGCGGCGCCAGATCCCACAGCGCGTCGTTCTCGGTGTGGAACTTGCCCAGACCGAGCCGGTGCGAATGGATGTATTTCACGTCCCCCAGTTCACCCGTGTCGACGAGCGTCTTGAGCTTCTCGAAGGCCGGATGGAACCGCAGCACGTGCCCGACCATGAACACCCGGCCTGCCTGCCGCGCGGCCGCCACCGCGTTTTCGCCGTCCGAAACGGTGAGCGCGATCGGCTTTTCGACCAGCACATCCTTGCCGGCCTGCACCGCACGCATGGCTGCTTCCGCATGGAACTGCGGCGGGAGCGCCATGACGATGGCGTCGACATCGTCGCGGGAGAACAGTGCATCCGCCTCGATGGCAAGGCAGCCCTGCTCGCTCGCAAAACCCTCCGCGCGCGCCCGGTTCGCGTCCGACACGGCGTGGAGCACGCCGAGGCCTTTCAGCGTGCGGATGTGGTTCGAACCCCAGTAGCCGCAACCCAGGACAGCGATGCGCGGTTTCATGTTATGCCAGCTCAGGAAAAATCGTGCCGGACACATAGCGGCGGCCCTGCGTCAACTCAAGCCGCAGGGCGGACACACTTTGGCGCCTGCCGAAACAGACCGTGGCAGAAGTCGGCAGGCGGCAACGAGCGATTGTCAGGCAGCCCTTCTCGACCGCGAGGCTGTCGGCAAGCTGGGTCGGCTGCATCTGGGGGCTTTTAGAAGCTTGACAGCCTCGCAAGGCAACCCGTATATCCGCGCGGCCTAACGGACGCTGGCGCAGCAAGCTGCCTTCCACGTTGCCGGCATGGCGGAGTAGCTCAGTTGGTTAGAGCAGAGGAATCATAATCCTTGTGTCGGGGGTTCAAATCCCTCCTCCGCTACCACCGCTCACACTGTACGGCCCCAACCAATACCCCTCCCTCATACCGGGTATTGCTGTTGCGCGAACATAGTCAAGGCCGCGCCGTCATGCGTGCGTGGCCTGGCCGGCCATTCTCACCAGCGAGGCAGACAGTGCCCGGGCGTCATAGGGCTTTTCCCACCGCGGCACGTGGCGGTGCCGCTCCGGGATGACCATCGAGTCGTAGCCCGTCGCGAAGACGAAGGGGATGCGGCGGCTCGCCAGCGCGTCGGCCACGGCGAAAGCCATGTCGCCGCGCAGGTTGAGGTCGAGCACGGCCGCGTCGATGCGCTCCAGCGACACCATCCTCAATGCATGCGGCATGTGCGCGACGGGGCCGAGCACCCGAGCTCCGGATTCCGCCAGCGCCAGGGACAGTTCGCGTGCGATGAAGTATTCGTCTTCTACGACGAGAATTGCGAGAAGCTCGTCCGGCTTGCTGTCGCCTATCGGTTCCAAGGCAGCCTCCGTAGACCAGATGCCTGCACTATCCCACCGCTGAGAATTCCTAAACTAACATAGGTGAAGAAACCTGCCCGAAGGAAAGGCTATTTTCGACAACGATCACTCGGAAGGGTTTGCCTTGGCCGACGCTCTCATCAAGAAACTCGAGCACTTCGTACGCCTCTCGTCGCTCGACAAGGAAGTTCTGGGCAGAGCGGCGGCGGAGCGGGTGCGCAAGCTGCGCGCGCATGAGCATATCGTCCTCGAGGGCGACAAGCCGAAGGTCATATATCTGGTCCTGGAGGGCTGGGCGTGTCGCTACAAGCACCTCGAAGACGGCCGACGCCAGATCGTCGGCTTCTTCCTGCCGGGCGACCTGTGCGATCTCAACATCTTCATCCTGCGTGAAATGGATCACTCGATCGCCACGGTTACCCGAACCATGGTCGCCGAAATTTCCCGCACGACCTTCGAGGCGATCCTCGACGGGCACGCGCGCGTGACGCAGGCGCTATGGTGGGACGCTCTGGTCACGATGGCGATTCAACGGGAATGGACGGTGAACCTGGGCCAGAGAGATGCCCTGGAACGCGTGGCGCATCTTCTTTGCGAGATATTCATCCGGATACGCACGGCCGGCCTGAGCCGCGGCAAGTCCTGCGATTTCCCCATCACGCAGGCCGAGCTGGCGGACGCGACCGGCATGTCGACGGTCCACGTGAACAGGACCCTGCAGGAGTTGCGAAGCCTGAAGCTGATCAATCTCGCGGGCCGGGTGCTGACCATCATGGACCTTCCGCGCCTGATGCAGGTGGGCATGTTCACCCCCAATTACCTTCACCTGGATCGGGAAGGCGCCTACCTTGATTCGAACGAGTGACGATCAGTTCTCGGGTGCCTGGCCGCCGGGTGCCAGCGAGCTGGCCGCTCGCATCCGCGAGCTCGACTGGGCGGCAACGCCGCTCGGCCCGATCGCTTCCTGGCCCGCAGAACTGAGGTCGAGCGTCACCCTCATCCTGGACAGCCCCTTTCCTTCGGCATTGGCTTGGGGTCCGAACCGGGTTTCCATCTTCAATGACGCTTTCAGGACGATCACCGGCAGCGGCTCGGAGCTGCTCGGGCGGCCCTTTGCCGAGATATGGGGAGCGGCCTGGAAAGAAGTCGGTCCGATGATCGATCGTGCATTTGCCGGCCAGGCCATCTTCATCGAACGATTTCGGCTGACGCTCCCGGGCTCGCAACTGCCCGAAGAGGCATTCTTCTTCTCATGCAATCCCATCCGCGACGCGGACGGAGCCGTAGCCGGCGTGCTGAATACGGTCGTCGAACTGCACGACACGGAAGAGAGGCTCCTGCAGTTCGCAGATGCCTCTCAGGACGCGTTGTGGATCCGCCGCGCCTCCGACCTGCAGTGGACGTTTCTCAGCCGCGGCTTCGAGAGAATCTACGGTGTCAGTCGCGAGGAGGCGCTGAAGGGAAACAACTTCGCGTCATGGACCGAACTCATCGTGCCCGAAGATCGCGCCGTGGCCATGGCGAACATCAAGAAGGTGATAGGCGGCAAGCGCGTGGCATTCGAATACCGTGTCAGGCGGCCATCGGACGGAGAGATCCGCTGGGTGCGCAGCACCGACTTTCCTATGCGCAACAGTCGAGGCGACGTCGACCGGATCGGCGGTGTCGGGCATGACATCACGCCGTTGAAGCAGGGCGAAGAGCGCCAAGGGTTGCTGCTTGCGGAGTTGCAGCACCGCGTCAGGAACACGCTCGGCGTCATAAGGGCCATCGTCAGGCGATCGGCTGAAACGAGCAGTTCGGTCGAGGATCTCGGCATGCACCTCGACGGGCGGATCGCGGCCTTCGCGCGCGTTCAGGCGGCTGTCACGCGCGACCCTTCGGCGGGCCTTGACCTGGAGGGGCTGGTTGCAGAGACGCTCCGCGCCGCCTCGGTCCGGGAGGGCGACCAGTTCAGTATCCAGGGCCCCCCAATCCAGATCGTTCCCAAGGCCGCGGAGATACTGGGTCTGGCTTTGCACGAACTCATGACGAATGCGGTAAAATACGGCGCCTTTTCCCGAAGGTCCGGACACGTCGCCGTCAAATGGGACATACACCGGCAAGACGGAGTCACGCCTTCGCTGCAGCTCACATGGATCGAGTCCGGCGTCGCGCATAACGAGGTCGAGCCCGAGCACCAGGGGTTCGGGACCGAACTGCTGACGCAGACCCTGGCCTACGAGCTCGATGCGTCCGTCGATCGGAGATTCACCTCGGTCGGAGTACACTACTCGTTCGGTATCCCGATCACGACACGCCTCGTGAAGGAATGACGCTCTTCTGCCCTTGCCAGATCATCGCAGCAGGCCGTCAAAACCTATTTATCGCCAACGAAGTACTCCGTGGTCAGAACGTTCTTCTGCTCGACCAGAGCGCGTGCGGATCCTTCGCCCAGATCCTCCAGCAGCGTCGCCCTCGCACGGTTGAGCCGGCTTTTGACCGTACCCATCGCGCAATCGCAGATCCTGGAGGCCTCATCATATGAAACGCCGAGGACCCCGATGAGGACGAGCACCTCCTTCTGCTGCACCGGAAGACGCTGGATGGCATCGTTGACCTCGCGTCCTCGGGATACCCATTCCTGTGTCGCTTCCGTGGTCAGCCGGCTGGCTGCGTCGTCCATCATCCCGGGGGCTTCCCTGCGCCGCGCAGTGACGTGCGAGTAGAACGTGTTGCGCATGATCGTGAAAAGCCAGGACTTCATTCGGGTCCCTGACTGGTACTTGTCGATGTTCGCGATAGCTTTCGTCAGGGTTTCCTGGACAAGATCGTCCGCGCTGTCGGGATCGGAATGGAAGGTTCTCGCGAAAGCCCGAAGCGCCGGTATCAGGCTGACGATCAGGCAGTTGTCGCCTTCCACTTCGGGATGCGTCGGCCGTTCCATGGCATTCCTCCTCGACTACTCCGGCATGGCGGTAAATGAGGCGACGAGGCCACGGTTCCTGCCACAATTGGCCGTTCAAGGGAAAACGACCGCAATCTATCATGGGTTAAGCCGTGCGCTTGATCGGACGTACCGATCGTCAAGCGATGCGCAGACGACGCGGCAAAGCCACCTGGAAAGAGCGAATGAAAAGTGCTCGCGTCAGGCCCGCTACGTTTCGGAGGATGCCGCTCCGTCGGCGCCCGCGCCGCAGACGATGGCACAGATGCGCCGGCTGTCCAGGAACGCAGGGTGGCCGCTCTGCAACGCCGCCACGGCTGCTGCCCCGGAGAGATCTGCGGCGATCCCGAGCTCCAGCCATAGCCATCGCGAAGCGGCCAGCATCGCATCGTCCGAGACAAGCGCGACTTCGTCGACGTTCCGCCGCACGACATCGAAGACCCGCTCGTCGGTTCGCCTGCAGCTCATGGTGGCGACTCGGCTCGTCACCTCGGGCAGCGTGACGACCGCGCCGGCATCGAGACTTGCCTTGATGGTGGGAGAGCCGATCGGCTCGACTGCGACGACCTGGACCTTCGGGCGTCGAACCTTGATGGCTGTCGAGAGGCCGGCGAGCAGCCCTCCCCCGCCAACGGCGACGACGATGGTATCGAAATCCCAGATCTGATCCAAAAGTTCGAGCCCGAGCGTGCCCTGACCAGCGACGATCAGCGGATCGGCGAAGGGATGGAAATAGCATGCGCCGCTTTCTTCGCTGTACGCGATCGCCGCGTCATTGCAGACACTCCATTCGTCGCCCGCCACCCGGACCTCCGCCCCCCACTGGCGGATCTTCGCCACCTTTTCGGGAACAACCGTGTCGGGAACAAACACGGTCGCCGGGACACCGGCGATTTTGGCAGTTCGCGCGACAGCAATTCCGTGATTGCCCCCCGACGCCGTAACGATGCCGGACCTGATGTCGTCCGCTGGCGTGCCGAGAAGCCGGTTCATCGCACCGCGTGCCTTGAACGAGCCCGTGACCTGGTGAAGTTCCAGCTTCAATACCACGCTGGCCTTGGTCGCCAGCGGGACACGCAGTTGCGAGGCTTCGAGGATGGGCGTCCGCCTGACATAAGGCACTATGCGCTCCCGCGCCGCCTCTATGTCATCGATCGTTATCATGCCGTCCCCCTGCCAGGTTTGCCTGAGGGCGCCTGGTCCCGCAGATGAGCCGTCACATCTGTGCAAGGCCTTGCCAAGGCTCGGCGCTGGATGCGCCAAAGCTTCAGCATGGAACGAGTCGCCCAGATTACTGATACCTTGACCGTTTGCCAAGGCGGCTGCAAGTCCAACTATGGACTATTCTGCTCGAGGGGCATTGCATCGGGCAAACTAGTCAACGAAACCTTGCGCCAGTTCCAAACAAGGTATTCGTCGCCGCGTCACCCGATGCTCTTTCGCCCGGTGCCGTCGCCCAGGCCGGATTTTCCGTACCGAGGCCAATTTTTACGGCCTATGATCCGCACCGATTCAGTGACGTACCCAAGACGGAAGGACAACGAGATGAGTTCCCCGATACGCTTCTCCGTGCAGCCGCTCGCGGCGATGACGCGCAAGCTCGCGGCTGTCGCAATGGGTACATCAGAGCCTGATCTCGTCATTCGCGGCGCTCGCGTGCTGTCGACATACTCGGAACGAATTCTGGCCGACCGTGAAGTCTGGATCGCCGGCGGACGCATTGCCGCCGTCAAGCCATCCGGCAGTTTCCGCGGCGATTCAGCAACGACCTACGATGCCCGCGGCGCGATCCTGGCGCCCGGTCTCGTCGACCCTCATCTCCACATCGAATCGTCGATGGTGACCGCCTGCGCCTATGCGGAAGCGGCATTGCTGAATGGCACGACCACCATCTTCTGCGACAGCCACGAAATCGGCAACGTCATGGACGTCGCCGGCGTGGAGGCCATGCTGGAGGACGCGCGCGAGGCGCCGCTGTCGATCTTCCTCACCGTGCCGAGCACGGTTCCCGCGACGTCGCCGAAGCTCGAAACCGCAGGCGGCGATCTTACGGCCGAAAAAATCGGCGCGCTGTTCGACAAGTGGCCCGAGGCTGTCGCGCTCGGCGAAAAGATGGATTTCGTCCAGGTGGCCACGGGCGACGAGCGCAGCCACGCAATCCTGGCAGCTGCCTTGCAGCGGGGTCGGCCGGTGTCCGGCCATGTCTACGGCCGCGAGTTCGTCGCTGCCTATGCTGCTTCCGGTGTCACGGATACGCATGAGGCGATCGACCGGGAGATCGCCGACGATTTGCTCGAGGCCGGCATCTGGCTTTTCCTGCGGGGCGGCCCGCCGACCACGCCCTGGCACAGCCTGCCGCAGGCGATACGGACGATCACCGAACTGGGCGCCTCGCACAAGCGTATCGCTGTGTGCACCGACGACCGGGACGCCGACGACCTCCTGCAGTTCGGCCTGGACTGGGTGGTCCGGGAGGCGATCAGGTCCGGTATGAGCCCCGAACAGGCGTGGAGCATGGGCTCCCTGCATGGCGCGACCCGATTTGGTGTCGACGGCGAAATCGGAGGGATGGGCGGTGGGCGGCGAGCCGATCTGGTCCTGCTCGACGACACGATGAAGCCGGTCAACACATGGTATGGCGGCGAACTTCTGGTCGAAGACCGGAAGGTCACGCCGCTTCTCGAGCGGAAGCTCGAGCGGCGCTATCGTTACCCGGAGGCTGCCTATCACACAGTGAAGCTGCCGAAGGACGTCACATTGACGCCGGAACTGCCGACCGGCCCAGTGACGATCAACGCCATCAGGACGGAATTGCCCGGCATCACCCTTGGCCACGAGAGACTGAGATTGGAGCCTGCGAATGACTGGCAGACGCATTTCGATCGTCATGGCCTTTGTTTCGTCTCCGTCGTGGAACGGCACGGCAAATCGAGCGGAAACGTCGCGCATGGCCTGCTGAGCAACTTCAGCCTGAAGCGCGGTGCGGTCGCCTCCTCCGTTGGCCATGACAGCCACAACATCATCGTGGCCGGGACCAACGAAGCCGACATGCAGGTAGCGTTGAAAGCAATTGAGAAGACGCAGGGCGGCGTCTGCGTGGTTGTCGAAGGCGAAGTCACCGCCATGGTCGAACTGCCGATTGCCGGACTGCTTTCGGACAAGCGCGTGACGGAGGTCGCGGAGGAAGTGAAAGTCCTCAAGAAGGAGTGGGAGGCCGCCGGGTGTTCGATCCCCTACATGGGGTTCAACCTGATCCCACTGTCGGTCATCCCGGAAATTCGCATCACCGACAAGGGACTCATCCTGGTGCCCCAGATGGAGATCGCGCCCTTGTTCGAGGATGCCTAGCGTTCAACCTCCCTTGCAAATGACGTCCTCATATGTGAAAGGACCATTCACAAAAGAATTTCGGGTGGATGGACTTCCCCTTTCGAGTTCGCCCGTTCGCAATGGTGTCCCACGCTGTTGAGAGCGACTGCGATGACCTAGACGGGGCGAAGACCGTGCGCCGTCACGGGAGGCAGCAGGTCATGGACGCCGACACGGCACCACCGCTTTCAGGGCTCGTCGTCGTCGACATGAGCCAGTTCCTGTCTGGACCATATTGCTCGCTCCGGCTCCTCGATCTCGGGGCGCGCGTGATAAAGATCGAGCGTCCGGACGGCGGCGATCTGTCGCGCAGGCTCTATCTCAGCGACACCGAGATCGGAGGCGATTCAACGATCTTCCACGCCATCAACCGCGGCAAGGAAAGCTTTGCGGTCGATCTCAAGAACGCGGCCGACATGGCGGCGCTGAAAAGCCTGATTGCAAAGGCAGACGTGCTTATCCAGAACTTCAGGCCAGGCGTGATCGAACGGCTTGGGCTCGACTATTCCAAAGCCCGCGAAATCAATCCGAGACTCGTCTACGCTTCGATCAGCGGCTACGGCGAAGAAGGGCCGTGGGAAAAGAGGCCGGGCCAGGACCTGCTAGCGCAGGCCCGGTCTGGGGTCATGTGGCTGAACGGCGACGAAGACCAGGGACCGGTCCCTTTCGGCCTTGCGATCGCGGACATGCTCGCCGGGGCTGCTGCCTGCCAGGGAATCCTGGCCGCCCTCGTCCGGCGCGGCGTGACGGGAAAGGGCGGCCTGGTCGAAACCAGCCTGCTGGAGGCGTTGCTCGATTTCCAGTTCGAGGTCCTCACCACCCATCTGAACGACAGCCGCCGGCTGCCAAGGCGATCGAGCTTCCGCAGCGCGCACGCCTATCTCTCGGCGCCGTACGGCGTGTATCCTGCGCAGGATGGATTCCTGGCCCTGGCCATGACACCGATCCCGAAGCTCGCGACGCTCCTCGAATTGGAAGCTGAGCTTGCGGATTATGCTGACAAGCCCGCAACATGGTTCAGCGCACGCGACGAGATCAAGGCGATCATCGCCCAGCGCATCGCCACCCGATCGGTCGACCACTGGCTATCGGTGCTCGAGCCGGCCGACATCTGGTGCGCGAAAGTGCTGAACTGGGCCGAGTTGATGGACCATGAAGGTTTCAAGCTGCTCGACATGCTGCAGACGGTTACCCGCGAGGACGACGTCTCAATCGCCACCACGCGGTCTCCACTGCGGATCGACGGGCAACGCAGCAAGGTCAAGAATGCGGCCCCTCGCATCGGCGAGCACAGCGACCGCATCCGCCAGGAATTCAGCCTGTGATGCAGCAAATCCGTCCAGCGAGCGAGGTCGTGCTGAAAGGCATGACTTGGAGCCATCCCCGCGGCTACGACCCGATGGTCGCCTGCTCGGCTGTCTGGCAGGAGAAGACAGGCGTCCGGATCGAATGGGACAAACGCTCGCTGCAGGATTTCGAGTCCTTTCCCGTACAGGAGCTGGCCAAGGCTTATGATCTTATCGTGATCGATCATCCGCATGTGGGCCAGATCACCGCGGAGGGCTGCCTCAAGCCGCTGGACATAGCCGGACGCGAGGCCGAACGGACGGCATTGGCGGTGGAAAGCGTCGGGCAATCCTATCCGAGCTACAACTGGGACGGTCGCCAATGGGCGTTCCCCATCGATGCCGCCGCCCAGGTCCAGGCCTACAGGCCTGACAAGATGGCAGGGCCGGCCACGACGTGGGATGAAGTCGTGGCCCTGGCAAGCGATGGTCTCGTGATGCTGCCGCTCCGGCCGCCGCACAACCTGATGACCTTCTATACTCTGGCCGGCAATCTGGGGCAGGCCTGCAACGTGGCTGCCTCCGGCGACCTCATCGACGAGGCGCATGGAGAGCGCGTGCTGCGCATGATGAAGGAGATCGTAGATCTCGTGGAGCCAGACTGCTTCGACATGGATCCGATCGCAGTATCGGAACGGATGGCCGAGCCTGTCTCGAAAATCGTCTGCGCGCCCCTGATCTACGGCTATGTGAACTATGCGCTGGAAGGTTTCAGGCCGCACCGGCTTGCTTTTGCCGATATTCCTGTCGCCGGGACGTCAGGACCGGTCGGCTCGGCACTCGGCGGCACGGGCATAGCCGTCTCTTCCTTTTCGAAGGCGAAGAACGAGGCGATCGACTTCGCCTACTGGATTGCCGGTGCCGACGTGCAGAGGGGCGCTTATCCGGCCGCGGGAGGTCAACCCGGCAACGATGACGGCTGGACCGACGCAGAGGTAAACGCGGCGACCGGCAACTTCTATCGCAACACGAGGGCGACACTCGAGGGTGCCTGGGTTCGCCCGCGCCACGACGGCTACATGGACTTCCAGCATCAGGCGTCGGAACGCATCAACACCGCGCTGAAACGCAATGAGACCGGCCGCGAGACAGTCGCGGACCTCAATCGAATGTTTCGCGCGAGCTTCCCGTGAGCTGATTGTGGATGCCGTAATCCGTTGCTCGAGGCAGCTTCAGCGAGATTGCTTCACGTCAGAGCCGGCGAGTTGCGAGAGCTTCTCGGCTGTGCCGAGCAGCAGCTGGATCGTATGAGTGATGTCCGGTGCCGCCGGCGAGTTGACAAGGGTGATATACGGCACGGTGAGCGCGGCAATGGCTCTGCCGTCCGCTCCCAACACCGGCGCCGAGAGGTTGTAGACGCCCGCCGTCTGCAAGCTGGACATCATCTCGTAGCCGCGCTCCCGCACCTGGTCGAGGCGTGCGAAGAATTCCGGCGTCGTCTGCTGCTCGGCGCTCCTGTCCTGTTCCGCGATCATCATCAGGCGCTCGGCTTGCGAGCGAAACGCCAGCAGGACGTGGCCGGAGCCGGTATCGAATAGGCTGATATGGGACCCGACCCTTATCGAAATGCCCCAGTAGCCGGGTGCTTCCTGCTGTGCGATCACGACCGCCGATCCGCGATCGAACACCACGAGCTGGTTGGCCTGGAACGATTTTTCCGCAAGTTCGCGCATAAGGGGGGTGGCGTAGGAAACCAGCCGCCGGACAGGCGCGTGCAGTTGGGCGAGGCCGAACAGCTTCAGCGTCAGCGAATAGCGATCGCCCTCCAGGCGTGTCACGTAGCCGCGCCGCACGAGCCGGTCGAGCATCCGGTAGAATTCGTTGGGGCTCCGCTGCAAGCGCTTGGCGATCTCGGCCTGCGTCAGTCCTCCGTCGACGGCCGCGAGCAGCTCCAATATGTCCAGCCCCTTATCCAGGGCTGGCGCACGATATCGATCAACCTCGATATCCATGTCCGCTTCGACCAAAATTCTCCTCCCGTGAATTTCGCCAACCAAGTACGCATAAACGAAGAGGATTCAAAGCGACAGGGGCAACAGAAGCGCAGCTTGACCGAGCAGTGAAAACACGATTTACAGATGAATGACGCGGGAGGGTGCGCGGGATGACGCCGCACGGCCGTCCGGTTGCGGTGCACAGGGAGGAAATCATGATCGGATTGCGATCCGGCGTATGTGCCGGTGCTTTGCTTTTGGCTGGGTGTCGCGCATGCTGAACCCGCGGCCGCTGCATCGGGGCGAAAAGGTTTCGATGAGCCTCGACCTGTCGCACTCACATATGTTCGCCGCCGACACCGGCAAAACGCTCAGGACCTGACGCCATGGCAAAGATCGAAAAAGTCGAACTGCGTATGGTCGACCTGAAGCCGAAGGTCGTCCGCACCGATGCGATCCAGAGCTTCGTTTCCCAGGAAACGCCGATCGTCACGATTACCGATTCCGACGGCGCGGTGGGCACCGGCTATTCCTACACGATCGGCACCGGCGGTTCTTCAGTGATGAGGCTTCTTGCCGATCACCTCGTTCCGCGCATCCTCGGCGAAGACGCGGACAGGATCGAGGCGATCTGGCACAAGCTGGAATTCGCTACACACGCGACGACGATCGGCGCCATAACGGCGATCGCCTTGGCTGCGATCGACACTGCGCTCTGGGACCTGCGCGCGAAGAAGCAGGGCCTGCCGCTCTGGAAGCTCGCCGGCGGCGCGCGCGATAAGGCGCCGCTCTACACCACCGAAGGCGGCTGGCTGCACATCGAGGCGCAAGCGCTGGTCGATGATGCGCTGCAGGCACGCGAGAAGGGTTTCCGAGGCTCGAAGGTCAAGATCGGCAAGCCGACCGGCGCCGAAGACTTTGCCCGGCTCTCGGCCATGCGCAAGGCGCTCGGCGACGACTACGAGATCATGACCGACTGCAACCAGGGCTTTGCCGTCGACGAGGCGATCCGGCGCGCAGCCCGGCTCAGGGATCTCGACCTCGCCTGGATCGAGGAGCCGCTGCCGGCCGACGACATCGACGGCCACGTGCGTCTCTCCAACTCGACGACGACCCCGATCGCCGTCGGTGAATCACTCTATTCGATCCGCCATTTCCGCGAGTACATGCAGAAGGGCGGCTGCAACATCGTGCAGGTGGACGTCGGCCGCATCGGCGGCATCACGCCGTGGCTCAAGGTCGCGCATGCGGCAGAAGCCTTCGACATCCCGGTCTGCCCCCACTTCCTGATGGAACTGCATGTCAGCCTGGTCTGCGCCGTGCAGAACGGAAAGTATGTCGAGTATATCCCGCAGCTCGACGACCTGACCGGCACGCACATGAAGATTGCGGACGGTTATGGTTACGCGCCGTCGGATCCCGGCATCGGCATCGATTGGGACTGGGACAAGGTGGCGGTGCTTTCGGTATCCGAGTTCGAAAAGACGATTACGGCCTGAGGGAGGACATCATGCAGCGTATGGGAAGCATTCTCGGCATCAAGCCGGAGGCCATCGCCGAGTACAAGCGCATCCATGCCGATGTATGGCCGGAAGTGCTCGCCATGATCGCCGCCTGCAACATCCGGAACTATACGATCTTCCTGAAGGAGCCGGAGAACCTGCTCTTCGCCTATTTCGAGTATCACGGCACCGACTGGGCCGCCGACCAGGCGAAGATGGCCGCGGATCCGAAGACGCAGGAATGGTGGTCGATCTGCATGCCGATGCAGGCGCCGCTCGACACCCGCAAGGACGGCGAGTGGTGGGCGCAGATGGAAGACGTGTTCCACGTCGATTGAAGACGATGCCCTTCGACCCCTCCTCTCTCGCCCAGACCTGGCCTAAGCCCTCGAACCCACGTCCTGTGGTGACCTTCGGCGCGGGTTCCATCGTGGGTGACGCGCACTACCCTGCTTACCGCAAGAGCGGCGTCCCGATCGCCGGCCTCTACGACCCCGACTTCGACAAGGCGAAGAAGCTCGCCGACGCCTGGGAGACTGTCGCATTCCGCACCGTCGAAGAAGCGATCGCAGTCGATGGCGCGATCTTCGACCTGGCGACGCCGCCGGCCGCCCATGTGAAGGTGCTCGATGCGCTACCTGACGGCGCGGCCGCGCTGATCCAGAAACCGATGGGCGGCGATCTCGCGGCGGCGACCGCAATCCTCCAGACCTGCCGCCGCAAGAACCTCGTCGGGGCGGTCAACTTCCAGCTGCGCTTCGCGCCGATGATGCTGGCGCTGAAGGACGCGATCGCAAAGGGCTGGCTCGGCGAGGTCGTCGACTTCGACGTGCTGCTCGCGCTCTCCACGCCCTGGAGCCTGTGGGAGTTCGTCGCCCGCGAGCCGCGCGTCGAGATCGCACTGCACTCGATCCACTATCTCGACCTGATCCGGCAGGTGCTCGGTGATCCGCAGGGCGTGCACGCAAAGACGCTCGGCCATCCCAACCACAAGATCGCCCAGACCCGCACCAGCGCCATTCTCGACTATGGCGACACGCTGCGCTGCAATCTCTCGATCAACCACGACCACGCCTTCGGCCGAAAATACCAGGCTTGCGAGTTCCGCGTCTGCGGCACCGAAGGCGCCGCCTACCTCAAGCTCGGCGTCAATCTCGACTACCCGCGCGGCGAGCCGGACGTCCTCGACATATATCCCAAGGGCGGCGATGACTGGGTTAGCCTGCCGCTGACCGGCACCTGGTTCCCCGACGGTTTCGTCGGCCGCATGGCCAACCTGCAGCGCTTCGTCGCCGGCGAAGACAAGGAACTCGTCGGCTCGGTCGAGGACGCCTGGAACACAATGGCCTTGGTCGAGGCCGCCTACCAGTCGAGCGCGTCGCCCGCCACACCGCTAGCAAAGAAGCCCTGATGGAACAGATCACCTATTTCGAGGACTACGAGATCGGTTCCGGGCGCACGACCTTCGGGCGCACCATCACCGAGACGGATTTCGTCGTCCATGCCGGGCATACGGGGGACTTCTTCCCGCACCACATGGATGTCGAATTCATGAAGGCGTCCGAATTCGGCCAGCGCATCGCCCACGGCACGATGGTTTTTTCCATAGGCGTCGGCCTGACGGCGAGCATCGTCAACCCCGTCGCCTTCTCCTACGGCTACGATCGCCTGCGCTTCATCAAGCCGGTCTTCATCGGCGACACGATCAGGACGAGAACCACCATCGCCGCGAAGGAAGACGATCCGAAACGACCGAACCACGGTCGCGTCATCGAGCGCGTCGAGGTGATCAACCAGCACGGCCAGGTCGTGCTGGCAGCAGACCATATCTACGTGGTCGAGCGGCGCCCGCAAGCCTGACACCACGTCCCCGAGAGACATAGCCAAGGCATCGACAAATGACCCGGATCACTGACCTTCGCGTCTTCGACCTGCGCTTCCCAACGTCGCAGCATCTGGATGGCTCCGACGCCATGAACCCGGATCCTGACTATTCGGCTGCCTACGTCATTCTCGACACCGACGATCCCAGCCTTGCCGGCCACGGACTCACCTTCACCATCGGACGCGGCAACGACATCTGCTGCGCGGCCATCGAAGCCATGCGCCATCTCGTGGTCGGCCAGGAGCTTGAAACGATGAAGCAGAACCCCGGGAAGTTCTGGCGGCACCTGACAGGCGACAGCCAGCTGCGCTGGATCGGCCCGGATAAGGGCGCCATGCATCTGGCAACCGGCGCCGTCGTCAACGCCTTCTGGGACCTTTGGGCCAAGGAGGCCGGCAAGCCGGTCTGGCGGCTGGTCGCCGACATGACGCCCGAGCAGATCGTCGACATAGTCGACTTCCGCTACCTCACCGACGCCATCACCCGCGACGAGGCGCTGGCGATCCTGAAGAAGGCGGAAGCCGGCAAGGCCGAGCGCATCGCCAACCTCGAGCGCGAGGGCTATGCCTGCTACACCACCTCGGCCGGCTGGCTCGGCTATGACGACGAGAAGCTGCGTCGCCTCTGCAAGGAGGCCATCGACGCGGGCTTCAACCATGTGAAGATGAAGGTCGGCCGTGACCTCGCGGACGACATCCGCCGGCTCACCATCGCGCGCGAGGTGATCGGCCCGGACCGCTACCTGATGATCGACGCCAACCAGGTGTGGGAAGTCGGCCAGGCGGTCGACTGGCTGAAGGAGCTTGCCTTCTGCAAGCCCTTCTTCATCGAGGAGCCGACCAGTCCCGACGACGTCGCAGGCCATCGGAAGATCCGAGAGGCCGTCGCGCCGATCAAGGTCGCGACAGGCGAGATGTGCCAGAACCGGATCATGTTCAAGCAGTTCATCGCCGGCGGCGCGATCGACATCGTGCAGATCGATTCCTGCCGCATGGGCGGGTTGAACGAGGTGCTGTCGGTGCTGCTGCTCGCGGCGAAATACGACCTGCCGGTCTGGCCTCATGCCGGCGGAGTGGGTCTCTGCGAATACGTCCAGCACCTGTCGATGATCGACTACGTGGCCGTATCCGGCACCAAGGACGGCCGGGTGATCGAATATGTCGACCACCTGCACAAGCATTTCGTCGAGCCCTGCGACATCCGCAGCGCGGCCTACATGCCGCCGAAGCTGCCCGGCTTCTCCATCGAGATGAAGGCGGACTCGATCGCGGAAAACACCTTCCGGGGCTGACCCCGGAAGGTTCGCAACGGCTCAGAGCGGCTTGTAGGCGATCGCCTCGATCTCGACCAGGATGTCGATCATCAACCGCGATTCCGCCGTCGAACGGGCCGGCGGGTCTTTGGGGAAGAACGGCGCATAGGCCTCGTTGAAGCCTGCGAAATCCTCGGCGTGCTTCAGCCAGGCCGTCGTCTTCACCACGTCAGACAGTTCGCAGCCAGCGAGCGCGAGCGCCGCCTTGACGTTCTCCAGCACCTGCTTGGTCTGCTCGCCGATCGTCTCGCCGACGATCTTGCCATCCACGACCGGCACTTGCCCCGATACATAGACGAAGTCGCCCGCGCGCACCGCCGGCGAGAGCGGCACATGCGACGTGCCGAAATGCTGCTTTGTCATTTGCTTTCCTCTCAGTTCGACTTTCCGCGCGCGTCGACCGGCAGTGCGCCGGCCAGCTTCCCGCCGCTCACCAGCACCATGCGGTCGAAGAGGTTGGACACCACGCAGGTGTGGTTCGGCAATATGTGCACGCGGTCCCCGACTTTCGGCTTGGTCGCGCAATTGGAGACGTCGATGATCCCGTGCTCCTCGTTGAGATTTTGGATCACCGCTTCGGGATGCTCCAGGATCATCCCGTAGCCGTTCAGCCCGAGCAGATCCGAGGTCAGCGCCTTGGAGCCCGCGTCGACGATGGCGCGATCCGGCGTCGGCCGGCTGACCACCGTGGCGAGCACCGTCATGGCGCACTGGTCGAGGCTTGCAGTCCCTCGCGAGAGCAGCGCGCGGTCGTTGTAGATGTACGTACCGGCCCGGTATTCCGTCACCGGCGCGAGCCCCTCGTCCTTCCACATGTCCGGGCTGCCACCTGACGTCACGACGGGCACCTCGAGGCCCGCCGCCTCGCAGGCAGCCATGGCAGCCTTGAATGCCGCTTCCCCCTCGAGCCTTTTACCAGCCGCGGGATAGGTCATCAGGCCGCCGAAGCTTAGGCCGGGTGAGGCGGCGATATGCTTTGCGAGCTCGGCGATCTGCTGCGGGTCGGCAAGTCCGCAGCGGCCTGCCCCCGTCTCGCATTCGACAAACACCTTGGTTATTGCGCCCGCCCGTTCCGCCGCGCCGGCGACTGCGTCGACGGCCTCCTTGCTGTCGGCGACCACCGCAAGGTTGGCGCGCTTCGCGACCTGACCCAGGCGTTCCAGCTTGGCGGCGCCCATGGTCATCGTCGTCAGGAACAAATCGGTGATGCCGGCATCCGCCATCACCTCGGCCTCGCCGACCGTCTGTACGGTGATGCCTCTTGCGCCGAGCTCTACCTGCCGCAGTGCCCAGGCGACGGAGCGATGCGTCTTGATGTGCGGCCTGTTCTGGATGCCCGCTTTGTCGCAACGCTCTTGCCAGCGCCGGAGATTGGCGTCCGCAATGTCAGCGTCGATCAGCACGGATGGCGTCTCCAGCGTCTCCAGCGTGCGGTCGAGCGGCTGAATCCGGCTGCGGATGGCTTCGGGTAGTTCGGACATGGTTATGATTCCCGTGGTGATCGCCGCTCTATAAAGGAGGCCGGCGCCGCTAGAAATCCTCCAGCGTTAGTTCGCGCGCCATCACGATGTTGCCCGCCGTCAGGCCGCAATCGACGGGAAGCACGACCCCAGTGACTGCGCTTGCCGCGTCGGAAGCCAGGAAGGCAATCACGCGTGCCACCTCTTCCGGCTCGACGATGCGCCCAAGCGGATACCAGCGCTCCAACTGCTTCAGCACGTTCGGGTCCTTGGCCTTGCGCTCGTCCCAGATCGGTGTTCGCACCGTGCCCGGCACCACGCAGTTGGCGCGGATGCCGTAGCGGCCATATTCGAGCGCCAGCGCCTTGGTCAGAGAGATCATGCCGGCCTTTCCGGCGCTGTAGGCGGGGTCGCCCAATGCCGAAAGACCGTTGACCGAGCCGACATTGACGATGTTGCCCGAGCGCCGCTCCACCATCTGCGGCAAGACCGCGTAAGCGCAGGCATAGGCACCGTTCAGGTTCGACGCGACGTCCTCCTCCCAGCCCTTCGGGTCGGTGACGGCAAGCGTCGGGTGGCGCGAGACGCCGGCATTGTTGATCAGCAGATGGACTTCTCCGAAAGTCTCGAATGCTGCTTTGACCGCATCCGCAGAGGCGATGTCGGCGACCGCCGCCTTCGCGGTTATGCTCTGCCGGCCGAACTGTTCGACCAGTTCGACAACCTTCTCGCTGCGGTCGAGCGCGGCGATCGAGGCACCTTCCCCTCCGAAGAAGCGGCAAAGCCACTGGCCGATGCCGCCTGCCGCCCCGGTGATTGCAACTGTCTTGCCGGCGAATTGTCCGCTCATGCCGCTCCCCGAAGCGCTTCGCCGATCCAGGCGAGATTGGATCGGCGCAGATGTCCCCAGTTGTAGAAGGCGAGTTCATCCACGCCGCCCTCCCGTAGCGCCTCGACAGCGGCTAGGAATTCGTCTTTGGCCGCAAGGTCCGGATGCGACGGCCGCAGGATCCCGCGCAGCCTGCCCTTTCCCTTCAGCCTTCGCCTGATATCGAACAGATCGGCCTTCACGCGCATCGCATCGGGCTCGTAGAAGCACGCCTCGATGATGCCGGCGGACTCGGCCAATGCACCGAGTTCGGAGCCTTCGTACCATGCGCCCGCTGTCGGCCGCGCCACTGACGGAATCACGGCGACCTCCGCATCCGCACGAACCGCCGCCCGGATTTCGGCGACGAGAGACGTCACCACGCCGCTGCGAAAGTCGAGATAGCGGCGCAAATCGCCGCCTGCCGCGACGTCGGCGCGCCAGAATGCCTCCGCCATGTCTGCTGGAAAGTCGACATCGCTGTCGAGATAGTCCGAGACATCGGCCGCAACCTCGGCCTTGAACCGGTGGGCGTCGATACCCGCCTTTTCCGCCCCTGCCAGACAGTGCCGACAGAAACAGAGGCCCAGCATGTTCTCCAGCCAGGTATTGGAGTCCAGCAGGGCAAATTCGTGGTGATAGCCATGGGCATAGGGCAGGAAACCGGGTGTCTCCACCGAGATGCCGCGCACCGGGTAGTTTTCAGTGACATCCCGTGCAAGGCCGACGGCATAGGCCCGCGCCTCGGGAGCAGAGGGGCAGAGACTGTAGTGATAGGGGTCGCCGTAGGCATTTCGAACGACCGAATCCGGATGCAGCATGCCGAGGCGCGTATTGTGGAGCAGGACCAGCCACGCATTGACCGCCATGCCGCCGTCGTCGGTGAGTTCGCGCAGCATGTCCCGTCCGCCGAGCGGGCCGTTAGGGACAGGCCTTATCGCTCCGTAATGCGACGGATCGGCGTTGAAATAGATTGTGCCATCGTCAGGAAAGAATACCTTGCCCGTCCTGCCATGCGGTCGCACGAACTTGCCGGCATGATAGCTGCCGGCCATCGTCACGGTGTCGAGGCCCAGCTTGCGGAACTCCGCAGTGGCCGCCGGGACGCCGACCTCCGCCAGATCCCAGGCATAGGAGTAGATAGCCTTGTAGCTCACCGCTCGCCCCCGGTTGAGTGTCCGCGGCATGAGCCAAGGATGAAAGGCTCCTCGAACGGCCGGCGCGAAACTTCCATCGCATTTCCGTCGAGGTAGACGGCGACTGGCTGCAGCAGGGTCGAGCCCTGCCGCTTCGTGCCCACCACATCTTCGAAGACGTAGTCGCTGTCGACTTGTTTCAGGACCGTGATGTCGGCCGGTGCGCCAACCGCCAGGGTCCCGAGTTCCGGCCTGCGGATAGCCAGAGCCGGGCGGCTGGTCGACATGCCGATGACCTCGGGCAGGCTGAGGCCGCAGTTGAGCAGCTTGCTCATCGTATGCAGCAGGTCGAAGCCCGGCCCCTCCACCGCGATGACATGCACGTCGGATGATATCAGGTCGGGTTTGAAGCCGTCGGCCAGCGCACCTTCCGCCGTCTGGTAGCCGAACGCTCCCATGCCGTGCGCGATGTCGAACAGCACCCCGCGTTCGCGCGCCTCCCGCACCGCCCGCAGCACGCGTCCCTTATCGTCGAGAGCCGAGTTGGGCGACGGACGGAAGCAATGGGTGAGAATATCGCCCGGTCGGAGCATGGAAACGACCTCGGCATAGCTCGGCGGCGCCGTGCCGATGTGGGTCATCAGCGGCAGGCCGACGCCATCCGCGGCTTCGAGCGCGAGTTCCAGGGCGCCAAGGCTGAGTTCGCCCGTCACCGGCCCGCCGATCCGGACCTTCACGCCGACGATCCGGTCTCGGTTCTCCTCGATCTTTGCCACGCAGCGGTGCACGGGAAGCATCTCGCGAAGCGTCGCCTCGCCGACCATCACGTCTTTGTCGAAGCCGAAGATCCCGGGAAACGAGATGTTGAGAAAGGCGAAGATCCGATAGGGCGAATGCGCCATCACGTAGTCGCGAAACCCGTCGAAGTTTCCCGCGCCTGCGCTGCCAGCGTCTACCAAGGTGGTGGTTGCTGAACGCCTGGAGATGAAGCCCGGGTCGACGCTGAGCGAAGTGGCCTTGTGATAGACGTGCGTGTGGACATCGATCAGACCAGGCGCCACGATCGAGCCGCTGACGTCCACCACCTTCCTCGCCACAGCGGAGAGGTTTTGTCCGAGGGCAGCGATCCTCCCCGCCTGGACGGCGACGTCGAGCGTGGCGTCGACGCCGCTGCGCTCGTCCAGGACGCGTCCACCCTTGAGCACGAGATCATAGCCCCGCGCTGCTGCCGATTCATTCATCGGGATCCTCCGCTGATTCGGCAGGTCGCAATAGCCCGCCGAACGTCGCTGACGTGGGCTGTTCAGGCCAGTTCGACGACACGCTTCTCGTTGATCGACTGTTCCGCCGCCAGAACGATGCGAAGGCTGTTAACCGCAGCGTCCATCGACTCGGAAAGGTCGAGGTCCTCCTGGATCGCCTTCAGGAAGAAGGCCTGCTCGCGGTCGCAGAGTTCCTGATGGCCGGGCTCATCGGTCATGTTGAACATTTCGTCCTTACGCACGAAGTTCTTGTCCGGGCCGACCTCGGCATGGTGGTAGCGGATCGCATCGGTCTTGGTGTGGCGGTCGATGTCGGCCGAGTCCGACACGTCGGCAAGCTGATCTTTGCCCTCGGAGTGGCCGGGGACGATGGAGACCGCGCCCTTGGGACCGACGACATCCTTCACGAAGAAGGCTTCCTCGCTCATCATCGGCCCCCAGCCGGCCTCGTACCAGCCTACCGAGCCGTCGTCGAAGGTCACGTGCAGATGGCCGTAGTTCGGCTTGTCGGCTTCCGCCCACAGCTTGGCGCCTATGCCGTGCACGCGCACCGGCTTGGCGTCCGTCAACTGGCACATAACGTCGACATAATGCACGCCGCAGTCGACGATCGGGATCAGGCTGTCGATCAGGTTCTTGTGCCAGGTCCAGGCCGGCCCGTTGCTCTGCTGGTTGAGGTTCAGGCGCATGACGAGAGGCTTGCCCAGCGTCTTGCCGAGCTCGATGAACTTCACCCAGCTCGGATGCACACGCAAAATATAGCCCAACACAAGTTTCTTGTTCTTCTCGCGCGCGAGTTTCACGACGGCTTCGGCGTCTTCGATGTTGGTCGCCAGCGGCTTTTCCATGAAAACATGCGCCCCGGCGTTCAGAGCCTTGATCGCGTACTCGGCATGCGTGTTCGGCCAGCTGTTGATCGAGACGGCGTCAGGCTTCGCGACCTTCAAGGCTTCGTCGTAGTCCTCGAAGAGCGGATAGCCTGCCAGCTCGTCCGGAATTTTTTTGGACCTGATCGAGCGGCTCATCAGCCCGACGATCTCGAAGCCAGGATTGCGGTGATAGGCGCTCGCATGAGAAGCGCCCATGTTGCCCAGCCCGACGACGAGAACTTTCACTGTATCGGCCATCAGGCCCTCCCCATCTTCTTGTCCTTGGAAGCGGGCGGCGCCTGCCGCCCGCTCAGATCCCTATCAGCCCTTCACGGCCTGGTCATACAGATGCGCCTGCACGTTCTCGACATCGATCGCGGCGAATGCGTCGGAAAGCTTGTAGGCGTCGGCGTCAGCCTTCACCTTGGCATGGTCGAAATCGTTGGCCGGCCCAATGCACGCATTGGTGCAGACATCCTCGGCCTTCACCGGATTGCTGATCTGCTTCAGCTTGTGGATCTCGTCGAAGAAGGTCTGCCAGGCAGCCATGTCGTGATCACCCCAGCCCTTGCGCTTTTCCATGTCGCCCCGGAACACGGCTATCTGCTGCAGGATCGAGGTCACGCCGAGTTCCGGCCCAATGTTGGACGCCAGCGTCGGGAACTGCTCGAACACCGCCTCGACTGCGGCGCGCGGGTTCTGATAGCCGAACTCGAGGCCCATCGCCCAGCCCCTGAGGTATTTGTCGAGGAATGCCTTCTTGTCCGGATCCTCGAGGTCGGCCGCGCGCACCACGAAGGTATTGGCGAAGAGCGGCGACTTTTGCACGCCGAGCCAATACTCGAAGTCGAGCCCGCTGCCGATCCACTCGGCGCGCAACCCTTCCCACGAAAGCGCGGCGTCGCCCTGGCCTGCCTTTAGCGCGGTGGCCCAGGTCGGCCAGCCGGCCTCGACATATTTCACCTTGGTTACGTCGACGCCCTGCACGGCCAGCATCGGATCGACGATCGATTGCCACGCGGCGGAGCCGAGCAGGATGGTCTTGCCTTCCAGCGTCTTGAGGTCGTTGGTGCCTTCTCCCTTGCGGAAAGCAAGGCTGAACGTGTCCTTCGCACCCATGTGGAAAGCCGACTTCAGCTTCATGCCGTTCTCCAGCGCGAAGGAGAACACGCCGGGCGACGGGAAGCCCATGTCGGCCTGACCGACATCGACGAACTTCACCGTCGCGGTGCCATCCGAAGGACCGGGCTGCATGTCCGTGTCGATGCCGAGCTCCGTGGCATCGAAATAGCCCATCTTCTTGCCTATCCAGTAGGGATAGTCGTCGAGCACCTCAAGCGTGCCGCGCGGCGAGATCCAGGTGAACTTGGAATAGGCTTCGGCGCTGGCGAGGCGCGGACGGAGCGTCGTGGCAGTCACCACGCCGGCGGCGGATACCTGCAGGAATGTACGGCGGTTCATCATTTCAGTTACCCCATTTTGCTGTTCTTGTTGGTTCGGCCGTGCCGCCTTTCCTCCCGGCGGCAGGCCATTTCTCAGGCCTCCCAGCTGGCGAATTTCTTCCCCAGCAGGAAAAAGAGCACGTAGATGAGGATGCCAAGGATCGACAGGATGAGGACGACAGCGAAGAATTGAGGCATCTGGATCATCGAGGAATAGGAGGTCAGGCGGTTGCCGAGGCCGAAGCCTCCGCCGACCATTTCGGCACCCACCGCCGTCAGCAGCCCGAAGATCGACCCGACCATCAGCCCGACGAAGATCATCGGCAGCGCCATCGGGGCGCGGACCTTCCAGAATATCTGGAAAGTCGAGGCGCCGTAGGAGCGGGCAAGCGCAATCTTACCGGCATCGACGCGGCGAAAGCCGGTCGCGGCGTTGATCATGACCATGGGGCCGGCGGCTAGCGCCACGGCGATGATGCGCGGTTCGTAGCCGAAGCCGAACCGCAGGATCAGCAACGGCACCAGCGCCAGCATCGGCGTCGTCACGAGCAGCAGGATGTAAGGCGTGACGATCTTCTCGACAAAGGGGAACTGGGTGATGACCGCGGCAAGCACCAGGCCCACCGTCGCTCCGATCGCAAAACCTGCGACGAGTTCGACCAGCGTATGGCCGAGATGCGGAGCGATCAGCGGAAATTCGGTGACCAGCGCGACGGCGATTTCACTCGGCTTGGGCAGCACGTACTGCGGGACCTCGAAGAAATTCAGCAGTGCCTCCGTGCCGCCTATGATCAGCACGGCCACCAGCGCGATCGCCAGCACCTCCCCCATGGACTTGATGCCCGGTCCCGACGTCAGCGCGGCCGACATGTCGCTGATGCCGACGTCGCCGGCGGCGCCGTGCTTCGTCTTGAATTCCGGGATGGCGTCGGTTTCGCTCACGCTTTCCTCATTGGGCTGCGGGCTGGATCGAGGCGGCGGGCTGCACGAAGCGGCTTTGCTGCGTGCCGACGATCTCGCGCTTGATGGCGTTGGTCAGGTCGAAGACTGCCTTGGTCGACATGATCTCCAACGAGCGAGGCCGCGGAAAATCGACCTCGTAAATGTTGGCCACCCTGCCAGGGCGGGGGCTCAGCACCACGATGCGGTCCGACAGAAAAATCGCCTCTTCGATGGAATGCGTGATGAGGACGATGGTCGTCGGCGCGTCCAGCCAGATCTCCTCGACCAGCCGGTTCATCTCCTCGCGGGTGAAAGCGTCAAGCGCGCCGAACGGTTCGTCCATCAGGAGGACCGAAGGCTTATAGGCAAGTGCGCGGACCAATGCGGCGCGCTGTTGCATGCCCCCCGACAGCTCACGAGGAAAGCGGCTGCCGAACCCTTCGAGGCCAACTCGATTGAGCAGTTCGCCTATCCAGGCCCTGTCGGGTTTGGTGCCCTTGATCTCGAAGGGAAAGTTGATGTTCGCGTCGAGATTGCGCCAAGGCAGGAGATTGGCCTCCTGGAACACCATGCCGATCTCCGGATCGGGTCCCGTCACCGGTTTGCCGTCCAGCAGAACCTCTCCGGCCGTCAGATGATGCAAGCCGGACATTGACCACAGCAACGTGGTCTTGCCGCATCCCGAAGGACCGACGATCGAGAGGATTTCGCCCTCCTCGATATCGAGGGAACAGCGGTCGATCGCCAGGAGGTCGCCGGAGCGGGTCTGATAGACCTTCGTCGCACCTTTCACGCGCAACTTTGGCTGGTCGAAGCTGACAGCGTTCATGCGAGTATCGTCCCCTGGACGGCCTCGTATCGCGGGCCATCTCGTCTCAGTCTGTAACTATCCGACTTTTGGAGTCAAGTTGCTGCAGCGTCAAAATCGACAGGTACTCGAAAAGCAGTCTGGACATAGGTTTTCCAGCTTGATTCGTTTGTAAGTTTCCGACAGAAATTGACCAGCTTCACTCGCTACCACCCTGCATCGAGGCAAACGTGGACGCTCCGATCGCCAGACCTCAGACACCAAGTTCATGGCATGATGGCGGGGCTGAGCCTCACCCCAAGCCCATACCCGACATCCTGTCGCAGATCCGCGATTCCTATGGGGAGCTTCGCCCCGCCGAGCGCCGGGTCGCGGACACCGTGCTTGCCGATGTGACCTTCTCGGTGGATGCCTCCAATGCAGAAATTGCCAGGAGAGCCGAGGTCAGCGAGCCGACGGTGACTCGTTTCTGCAGGGCCATCGGCTGCGACGGTGTGCGCGATTTCAAGCTGAAACTCGCGCAGAGTGTCGTTGTCGGCCGGCTCTATCTTTCCCCGATCCCACCGCCGGAACCCGGCGAAGATGGTTCACCTCTGTGGAACGTCGTCTTCGGAGAGGCCCGCAAGGCGCTGAGCCTTGTTGAGCGAAGCGTGGACCCCGCCGATGTCGTGCGGAGCGCCGAAATGATCGCTTGCGCGCACCAGGTCGTCATTTTCGGCCTAGGCGGCAGCTCCACGGCACTGGCCCAGGAGACACAGAATCGGCTCTTTCGCTACGGCGTCGTCGTGTCCGCCCATTCCGATCCATATGTGATGAAGATGACGGCCTCGACGCTCAAGCCCAATGACGTCGTGATCGCGATCTCCAGCACCGGCCGCACGCGTGAGGTGGTCGAAGCCGTGACGCTCGCCAAGCATTATCGCGCCAAGACCATCGCCATCACCGCGCCGGATTCCGACCTTGCCGCCGAAGCGGACATCAAGCTGACCGTCGATGTGCCCGAGTTTCCCGATCCGCTGAAGCCGACGGCATCGCGATACGCCTTCCTCGCCATCATCGATCTGGTCTCCACAGCAGTGGGCTATCAACTCGATCCCGATTCACGCGAGACGTTGCGGCGGATCAAATACACGGTGCTCAACCATCGCAAGGGCAAGGTTCTCGAGCCGCTGGGCGACTGAGTTCCGGAAACCATGCCTTCTGCCACGAACTCCGCGAGGTATTGATATGCATCAGACGGCGCCTGCAGCCAAAGCGCAAGCCTGGCTCGCCAGTCTTGGTGAAGCTCTTGCGGAAGGCGATATAGACGCGGCGCTCAGTCTCTTCGCGGATGACTGCTACTGGCGCGATCTGATCGCCTTCACCTGGAACGTGAAGACCATGGAAGGCAAGCCGGCCATTGCCGCCATGCTCAAGGACACCCTGCCGACAACGAAGCCCTCACACTGGCAACTCACGTCGGCGGACGGCCAGGGAGGAGAACACATCGAGGGCTGGTTCACCTTCGCCACCGCCACCGGGAAGGGAAGCGGAATATTCAGGCTGGACGGCGGCAAATGCAGAACCATCCTGACGACCCTCCAGTCGCTCGACGGCCATGAAGAAGCGTCGGGCTTCACGCGCCCGCTCGGCGTGCGGCATGGGGCAGACCGCAACCGCAAGACCTGGACGGAGCGCCGTCAGGCCGAGGAAGACGCCTTCACGGCCGGCGCCGACCCATACTGCCTGATCATCGGCGGCGGACAGGGCGGTATCATGCTCGGGGCCCGGCTGCGGCAGCTCGGCGTTCCCACCGTCATCGTCGAGAAGAATGCGAAAGCCGGTGATTCGTGGCGGAACCGGTATCGGTCCCTCGTGCTGCACGACCCGGTCTGGTACGATCACCTGCCTTATATCCCCTTCCCCGCCAACTGGCCGGTCTTCACGCCCAAGGACAAGATGGGCGACTGGCTGGAAATGTATGTGAAAGTCATGGAGCTGACCTATTGGGGCGGCACCGAATGCATCTCCGCCAGCTTCGACGAAACCGGCAAGCGATGGACCGTCCAGCTCGTCCGCGACGGCGTGCCTCTCGTGCTTCGGCCCACACAGCTCGTCTTCGCGACCGGGGCCTACGGCCCTCCCAAGCTCATCGATCTGCCCGGTGCACAGGACTTCAAGGGCGAGATCCTGCACTCCAGCCATTACTCCGACGGCGCGAAATATGCCGGCAGGAAAGTCGCCGTCATCGGCGCGGCGAGTTCCGCCCACGACGTGGCGGTCGATCTATGGGAAGCCGGCGCACAGGTCACCATGATCCAGCGCTCGGCCACCACGGTCGTGCGTTCCGAGACGCTCATGGAGATGGCGTTCGACATCTACTCCGAACAGGCGGTCGCCGACGGCATCGACGTGGACAAGGCCGACATGATCGCAGCCGCCACGCCCTTCGCCCTGCAGCCGCCGAAGCAGCGTGCGCTCTACGACCGCATCCGCGCCCGCGACGCCGACTTCTACCAGAAGCTCGCCGACACCGGCTTCCTGCTCGATTTCGGCCCTGACGAGACAGGGCTGATGATGAAGGCGTATCGCACCGGGTCCGGCTACTATGTCGACGTCGGCGCATCGCAACTCATAATCGACGGCGAGATCAAGGTGAAGTCGGGCGTGGACATCGACGCGCTGACGCCGACCGGCATCCGGTTCGCCGACGGCTGGCACATCGAGGCGGACGCGATCATCATGTCCACCGGCTTCCAGTCGATGCACGAAGTCGTCGCCAGTATCGTCTCGCGCGAGGTCGGCGATGCCATCGGCACCTGCTGGGGGCTCGGCTCCGGCACGCGCCATGATCCAGGTCCTTGGCACGGGGAGCTGCGCAACATGTACAAGCCAGTTGCGCAGGAGAACCTCTGGTTCCAGGGCGGCAACCTCGCCCTGCAACGCTTCTTCTCGAAGTTTGTCGCGCTCCAGATCAAGGCGCGCATGGAGGGCATTCCGACGCCTGTCTATTCGACGCCGCTTGCGTGAGATCTACGCGTCGGTCGGCGGCAATCCTCTCGACAGCCCGCGCGTGATGCTGCCATCGGGAGGCAGCAGCGGGATCAGGCATGCCTGCAGCGCGTGATAGAGATCGGGCTTGCCGCGGAAGACGTTGCTGATCGGCTTGAGATTGGGGTCCAGCTCCGCGAACCAGCCGCCGTTCTGGTGGTCGATGAGGCAGTCCTGGGTGAAATCCCAGATGCGCCTGTACCATTCCTCGAAGCGGCCGTCCTCGTCCACCGCGCCGAGAACGGCCGCAGCGCCGATCCCCTCCGCGCACGGCCACCAGAACCGGTCCGAGCGCGCCGGCCGGTCCTGCCAGTCCAGCGTATAGTAGAATCCGCCGCCCCCGCGATCCCATCCGATGTCGACCGTCTTGAGGAAGAGGTTGCGCGCCGCGTCGATGAGCCAGGCATGCCGGCGGCCGCCGAGTTCCCAGAGCTGCACCAGCAGCCGGCTCCATTCGAGCGCGTGACCCGGCGTGGTACCCGCGGGACGGAATGTCGGATCGCCCTCGTAGTCCAGATCGACGTTCCAGTCGGCGGTGAAGTGCTCGGCGACACGCCAACCCTGCTCGCGCGCATGGCGCCCGATGATGAGCGAGGCGATGCTCTCCGCCATGTCGAGATAGGCGCGGTCGCCCGTCGCCTCGAAGGCTGCCATGAGCGCCTCGGTGAGGTGCATGTTGGAGTTCTGGCCGCGATAGTCCGATATTGAGCTCCAGTCCGGCCCGTATTCCTCGGTCGTCGCTCCGGCTGCCGCGTCCCAGAAGCGCGTGCGCAGCACCTCCGTCACATCGGCGAGCAAGCGGTCCGCGTCCGGATGTCCGACCACCTTGGCGGACGACGCTGCCAGCAGCACGAAGGCGTGGCCATAGGCCTGCTTCTTGGGGTCCGTCGCCTTCTCGTCGTCGACCCCCCAGAAGTACCCGCCATGTTGCCTGTCGCGGTGCCGTTCCCACAGGAATGCCATTCCGTGGTCCACCAGGCGCTCGGCGCCCGGAAGCCCGAGCAGATGCGCTATGGCGAAGCAGTGCACCGTTCGCGTCGTGTCGTGGATCTGCCGCGTCACGCCGGAGGCTTCCTCGGCGGGATAGGGACGGCCGGCATCATCCAGCGGGAAGAAACCGCCCGCCGGATTGAAGCTATTCGTGCCGAAAAACTCGATCAGCCCTGTCGCCTGTCCAAGCAGCCAGCGCCGATGCGCCGGGCGCTCCACGAAACGCGGACCCTTCGTCCCTACCCACTGCGGCTTGCGATCCGTCATCTCTCTCTCCCTAAAGGTCGCGGCTAGCGGACGCCGATGCCGGCCGTCAGCCCGCCGTCCACGATGTGATCGGAGCCCGTGATGAAACCCGCCTTGGACGAGGCAAGAAATGCCACGAGTTCCGCGATTTCCTCCGGCTCGCCGATGCGGCCGAGCGGATGGGCGGCGCCAAACCGCGAAAACGCCTTGTCGATATCGGCATCGGGCCCGTCGAAGGTCCGTGCCGCCAGCTCGAGGATCGGGGTGCGCACCGAACCGGGACTGACCGACACCACGCGGATGCCGTCGCTCGCGAAGTCTAGCGCCATGGCACGCGTCAGCGCATGGATCGCGCCCTTGGAGGCCACATAGGCGGCGACCCCCTGCTGGCAGGCATGTCCCTGGACGCTGGAAATGTTGACGATCGCCCCGCCGCCCCGCCGGCGCATCAGAGGCACGCCCCAATGCGCGGTCAGATGGATCGAGCCGACGTTGACCGCCAGGCATCGCATGAACGTCTCGGGTTCGGTGGACACGGCGTCCCCATAAGGGTGCACGGCGGCGGAGTTCACGATGACATCCAGCCCGCCGGCCAAATGCTCGATCTCGCCGATCGCTTCCCGGACCTGGACAGGATCGGCGACATCGACCTTGCGGACCGCCACGCCGCCGTGAGCTTGGGCAAGGTCGGCATTTCCTGCCGCATCAAGGCCGAACGCGAATACGGAGGCTCCTCCCTGCGCAAGCCTCAGCGCAACGGCGCGCCCTATCCCTGTCGTTCCGGTGACGAGCACCGTCCTGCCTTCGAAATCAGCCATGTCTTCCCTCATGCGGCCTCCGCCGTGGAACGGCTCTGCGCTTTCACGAGGTCGGCGCCTTTTTCCGCCAGGCAATACGTCGCCGCCACCGTATTGGCCGAGACGATCGTTGGCATGATCGACGCGTCGATGACGCGCAGTCCGTCGATGCCGTGCACCCGCAGCGTCTCGGGATCGACCACGGCATCCTCGCCGCGGCCCATCGCACAGGTGCCGACGGGATGGAACAGCGTGCCTACCCGCTCGCGTATCCAGGCATCGAGCGCACCGTCGCTTTCCACGTCCGGGCCGGGGTCGACCTCCGCGTCGAGATGGGGCGCCAGCGGCTTCTGCGCCATGATCCGCCTGGCGAGCCTTATCCCTTCGCGCAGCACCTTCATGGTGCTCTTGTCGCGGAAGAAGTTGAAGACAATCGATGGTTTCTCGTCCGGGTCGGCACTCTTCAGCCTAAGCCGACCAATACTCCCGGGGCGAAGCTCGCAGACGTGGAACAGGAAGCCGTGGCCGGTGAAGCCGGAGGCAGCCTGGGTGTTGGCGCGACCGGTGCAGAAGAACAGTTGCACGTCCGGGCGATCGCTCGACGGGTCGGTCGACACGAAGCCGCCGCCATCCGCCGTCGTGGAGGCAAACAGGCCGCGCTTGCGGACGAACCAGTCGGCCACATGCAGCGCGTTTCGAGGCAAGGCCTTCCACGAGATGCCGTAGGGCACGCTCGACTTCGCGCGATATTCGATCGTCACGTCGAGGTGGTCCTGCAGGTTACGGCCGACGCCCGGCAGGTCCTGCACGGCCTCGATGCCGTGCCTGGCCAGATCGTTCGCCGGACCGATGCCGGACAGCATGAGCAGGTGGGGCGAAACGAAGGAGCCTGCCGATAGGATGACTTCGTCAGCTTCGATCGTGCCGGTCTCGCCGCCGCGCCGCCAGGCGATCCCGGTCGCCCTCTTGCCGTCGAGCAGGACCTTCATAACCTGGGTGTCCGCGATGACAGTCAGGTTCGGCCGTCGGCGCACCGGGTCGAGATAGGCGGCCTCGGCGGTGACGCGTTCTCCATTCTTCTGCGTGAACGCATAGAGCCCGACCCCGTTCTGGCGGGCCCCGTTGAAGTCCGGGTTGAACGGGATGCCCACCTGCCGCGCCGCCTCCAGATAGGCGAAGGCGAGCGGATTGACGCTGCGCAGCGGCGCGATGTTCAAAGGTCCATCGGTGCCGTGATAGGCGGGATCGGCACCCGTATAGAACGGCTTGCCGTCGACGAGGATACGTCCTCCCGACTTGGTGTCGGCCAGCGGCTCATAGCGCTCCAGCTTGCGGAAATAGGGCAGCAGATCGTCGAAACCCCAGCCGGGATTCCCGAGGTCCCGCCAGCCGTCGTAATCCTCGCGCTGGCCGCGGATGAATATCTGGCCGTTGACATTCGTGCTGCCGCCCGTGCCCTTGCCGCGAGGCAGCGCGATCGACCTTCCCTGGAGCCCCGGCTCCGGTTCCGACTGGAACCACGACATGAATTTCGGCCCGCCGAGGAAAGCGAGCGCGGGGGCCATGAAGGTGACCATGGCCAGCGGCATGCGGACGATCGCCTTGCGCGAATTGCGATCCGGGCCGGCTTCGACCAGGGCCACACGAACCTTCGGGTCTTCCGTCAGCCGATTGGCGAGCACGCAGCCCGCAGCCCCGGCGCCGACGATCACGTAGTCGAACTTTTCCACCGCTCAGATGTCCTGATTCTGCGGCAGGATGACGAGGTCGCGGATGTTGACGTTGGCTGGACGGGTCAGCATGAACAGCACCGCCTCGGCGACGTCTTCCGAGCGAAGGCCTTCGCGGCTCTCGACCTTCGCATCTATGGCGGCCTGGTCGCTGTAACCCCAGAGTTCGTTGAGAACGACGCCGGGCGCGATCTCGCCGACGCGGATGTTGTGCTTCGCGACCTGCCGCCGCAATCCGTGCACGAAGGATTGGATGGCGTGTTTCGAGGCGGAATAGATCGGCTCCCAGTGGATCGCCTGGTGGCCGGAGATGGAAGAGGTGACGAGCACGTGCCCGCCGCCCTGCTCGATCATGTGCGGCAGCACCGTACGCACCAGCCGGAAGACGCTGTTCACATTGATCGCCAGCAACTCGTCCCACGCATCAGGATCGCCCTCTGCGACGTCGCCGGGAATGTACAGGCCTGCATTGGGGAGCAGGATGTCGATCCGGCCGAAATGGCCGAGTACCTCCCCCACCACCCGCTCGACTTCGGCCGGCTTCGTCAGGTCGGCTGCCAGCGGCAGCGCATCGCTGCTTAACCCTGAGGCCACCTCACCGAGGCGCGACGCGGATCGTCCTACCAAGGCGACCCGCGCGCCGGCAGAAGCCACAGCGCGCGCCATGGCGCGTCCGATGCCTGAACTGCCGCCCGTGACAAGCACGACCTTGCCGGATAGCCGCTGCTCCATCGTGTTCATCCTCCCTGCGATGACTGCTTCAGAGACAATGAAGCAGACTTCTGCTCATCAATTAACTTATTTCCACGCGTAAAAATCACAGGTCGCGTAGCCATTGCATCCGGGCGGTCAGATCTTCTGCTCCGAATGCCAGCGATCCCATGACGACCGTCTCCGCACCGGCGGCGCGCAGGTCCGGCACCGTGTGCTCGCGTATGCCGCCGTCGGCGGCTAGAATGATACGGCGTCCCGTTTCCCAGACGAGCGCCTTGGCCTCCAGCAGCCGGTCGGTCGCCGCGGGATCGAGCCCTTGTCCCTTCACGCCTATGGCCGTGCCGAGCAAGGTGAGAAAGTCGATGCGGTCGAGGTACGGCTTGCACGCCGCCACCGGCGTCTCCACGCGCAGCACCAGACCAGCGGCGAGCTTGCGCGCCTTGATGACGGCCAGTGCTTCGCCGGCGGTCGCTGTATTTTCGGCATGAATGCTGATCAGGTCGGCGCCCGCATCGGCGAACTGCTCCACCTGCGACACGAGCACGGCGTCTGCCACCATGAGGTGCACATGGATCGGTATGTCGGTCGCTGAACGCAGCTTCGCGACAAGATCGGGAAAGAAGAGCAGCGCCGGAGCGAAATGGCCGTCCGCCACATCTATATGCAGCACGTCAGCATGGCCCTTGATGCGCTCCAGATCGTCCGCCAGGCGGATCAGGTCCGCGGACCACATGGAATATTCGGCGATCAGACGATCGGTTGGCAGGGTGGGAAGCCAGTCGGCGCTCGGCATGGTCAAAATCCTCTCAGGAACGCGCTCAGCGCCGCATGCATTTCGGCAATATAGGCGGATTTATCAACGCCCTTCGGCGTGATGCGGATCAGCTCGGCGCGGGGTATGAGGCTGGCCAGTCTTTCGGCGTGAGCCAACGGATGGATGAAATCCTCTTCGGTCGCGATGATGGCCGCTGGCATCGTGACTGCGCGAAGCTCGGCTTCCGAAACACCCGGTCCGTCCGCGGAGATGCGGGACAGCAGACGTGCGGTGACCGCGATCGGTTCCCGCTCGAAGAAGCCGAGCAGAGAGCGAAGGTTGTCGGGCGCTTCCCGCGCCAGCATCGCGCAGGTTTCACTCGCGTCAAATGCCGCGCGTGCCTGCTCGACAGGGAGGCGGGCGAGCAGCGCGCCGACTTCGGCGTTTGGGCGCATGTTCGCGGGCGCGCTGTCCGTCACCCAGGCGGGCCGCACCAGAACGACAGCGCGCAGGAGATCGGGGCGCCTGACCGCGACGCGGCTCGCGATCGCCGCGCCCATCGAAATGCCGCCGAGCACGACCGGCGCACCGATCCTTTCGATCAGCGCGATCGCGTCATCCGCATAGACGCGGATTGAGAAATCCGGACCAGGCTCAGACGCGCCATGGCCACGGCATTCGAGGCCGACGAGTCTGAAGCCAGTTCCCTCCGGGAACGCCTCAGCAACCTGCCCGATGTCTCCGCACAATCCATGCTGGAACACGACGGGCTGTCCGTCGCCGCGCGAGTCGTAGACCGCCAGCGACAGGCCATCACGCTCCATCGTAGATCGCTCCAGGCCTGCCCGTCTCATTGCAGATGCCCGCGCAGATATGACGCCACGGCGGTAGCCTCATCGGCCGCCAGGCCGTGTGCCACGAGGTCGCCATCGAATCCGGCCGCACGCAGCCGCGAGAGGTAGTGGCCGAAGTCGAGAACGCCCTTTCCGGCGGTCGCAAAGGAGCCGTCGGCGTAACGGTCCTTGGCATGCCCCATCGCAATTTCCGGGGCGAGCAGATCGATCGCCTCGGAAACGATGCGGCGCTGGGCGGGGAGATCGGCGACTTCGAAGAGGTTCGCCGGATCGAGCACGACGACCAGCCTGTCGGTATCCATCTCATCGAGCAGCCGCCGCGCCTTGGCGGCGGAATTCACCACATTGGCCAGTTCCGGCTCGATGCCGAGACGGACGTCGTGACGCTCCGCGATGTCGACGGCCTTCTCCATCTCCGAGCGCATGGCGCGCCATGCTTCCGGGGAGGCGTTGTCGGGGTGGTACTGCCATTGGTCCTCGGAATCGCGCGTGCCGGTGCAGAGCGTGATCAGGCGGGTGCCGATGGCGGCGCAGGAGGCCGCTATCACCTCCAGCCGCCGCAACCCGTCCGCGCGTACGCGGGGATCTGGATGCGCCATGTTGTAGGTGCCGGAGACGGCGCAGAGCGGCACGCCGCTCTCGGCGGAAGCCTTTGCGACGGCATGGGCGGTATCGGCAGGAACCGAATCCGGCATGGAAGGCAGGCCCGAGCACGCGAAATTGTACTGTGCCGTCTCGAAGCCGGCAGCCCTGACGGCGCCCAACACCGCGCCAGGATCGCTTCCGGGGAATGTCTTCGCGAAGACGCCGAGCCGCATCAGACCTCCCCGGACACCTGGTCGAGGCGCACGCTCTTGCCGGTCTCCGCCGAGCGGGCGATCGCCACCATGGCTCTCACCGAAGCGACGCCGTCGTGGACATCGGCGCCGGTCATCGGCGCTCCGTCGAGGATCGTCGCGGCAAATCCTTCGAGCTGGCGCCTGTAGAAATGCCCGTCGGCGCCGAGTACGCGGCGAGATGCGCCTTCGGCCTCGTCGAAAATGTCCACCTCGCTCGTCTTGAAGTACCAGGGGTTATAGGTCTTCCCGATGATGGACCCGTTTTCGCCATAGATCTGAAACCCCTCGTGCCAGTCCATCCGCACGGCGACGGTCAGGTCCAGGTGCCCGAGGACACCATTGGCGAACTCGACGTCGACGAACCAGCAGCGCATCCCGCCCCGGTGGCTCAGCCGGGCTTCGACAGCGACGATGTCGCCGGCGAAATAGCGCGCCGTGTCGACCAGATGACTGCCATGGGCGAGCATGTAGTAGCGGTCGAGGTCAGCCTTCGGATTTTCGGCCGGCTTGCGGGCCTTGGCGCTCGTCACCATCAACGGCTGTACCGCGTCCGTCATGGGGTATCGATGCGTGGAGTCGCAATACCACGCCTTCAGCGCGGTCATCTCGCCCATGCCGTTCTCGATGAAGGAACGCGCGGCCTGCAGCCCCGCATCGAAGCGCTTCATGTGGCCGACCTGCAGAACCTTCCCGCTAGCGGCGACAGCCGCTGCAAGCTCCTCGGCGGCCTCGACGCTCGTTGCGACCGGCTTTTCGCACAGCACGTGCTTGCCCGCTTCGAGCGCGCGGATTGCTGCTGGAACATGGAACGTGTCGGACGTGGCGATGATGACGGCCTCCAACTCTGGGTCGGCCAGCATGGCATCGTAGTCCGCATAGGACTTGCGAGGCGCGTGCGTCGCCGCCATGCGCTCGCGCAGGTCGTCCGCAACGTCGCAGATCGCGTAAAGCTCGGCATTGGCTGCTTTGGTGCAGCTTTCGAAATGGGCAGCCTGGGCTATGGGTCCGCACCCCAGCACGCCGACGCGCAATGTCCTGTCAGCCTTGGCCGGCATGCTTCATCTCCCGACACGCAGCCAGTTTGGTGCGCGTGAATATTTTTCTTGTCTCGCGACAATTCATGTTGATCGTTCGTCCGTCGGGTGGCAGCGTCGCGCTGGCACAGCGTATTCGCACGCGAACATACGAGGAGTGGAAGTGGCTGCCAGGCAGATACGGACGATGGAGGAGTTTGCGGAGGCCATAGGCCTTTCCCGCCCCACCGTGTCCAAATACTTCCAGGAACCCGCCTCCGTGCGTCCGAAACTGCGCGAGCGCATCGAGATCGGCTTGCGCGAGACCGGCTTCCGGCCGAACCTGTTCGCGGTCAACCTCAATCGCCGCCGAACCAAGATCATCGGCCTGATCTTCCCGAACTCGCTCGATCCTTTCTACACCGGCCTGCGCCGCCGCATCGAATCCCAGGCGACCGCCCTCGGCTACCTTCCCTTCGTCTTTTCCTCCGATGGCAGGGCCGAACTCGAAGCCGAGGCGCTCGAGACCCTGTCGTCGCTGAACGCCGCCGGCGTCATCATGGCGCCGGTCGGCGGCGACGCCTCGCACCAGGGCAAGGTCAAGGCGATCGCCCGCAACATTCCTGTCGTCTTCATCGACGCGCCCTTCGACGACGAGGAGGACTTCGTCGGCACGAACAACGGACAGTCGATGGCGCTCATCGCCGACTACCTCACTCGCTTCGACGAGCCGCCCTGCTATTTCGACATGCCGTGGGTGAACTCCAACGCCCAAGGGCGGCGCGAAGCCTATATCTCTACGATGCGCCGGCGCGGGCTCGAACCGGTGGTCGTCCCGCTGACGCGGTCGCAGGACTGGGACTTCGAGCGCTACGCCTTCGAGGAGACGACGCGAATCCTCGCCAATGGGGGACTTCCGACTCGTGTCGTCCTCTGCGGCAACGACCGCATCGCCTTCGGCGTCCTCGCGGCCCTCCACCAAGCAGGCCTGAAGGTCGGGATCACGGCCGACTGCGATCTCCGCGTCGCCGGGCACGACAATCAGCCACTCTCCGAGTATATCTGGCCGCCGCTGACCACCGTCCAGCAGAACACCGCCGAGATGGGCCGGCAGGCGCTCGACATGCTGCTGACCCGCATCGACATGGCGCACAATGCGGGAGAACTGCAGCCGCGCGGCGAGCACGTCCTCGTCGATGGGGACCTCATCCTGCGCTCGTCGGCCTGAGGAGATGCCGGCCCGCGCGCGGCACGCGTCGGCCAAGGCCTCAGCCGCCGACCATGAGCTTGACCACTTCGTCATGGGTCGTCTCGGAGATCTTGCGCTCTCCGGCCGTGACGCCGCGTCGCAGCACCACGATGCGGTCCGACACGGCGAAGATGTCCTGCAGATTGTGCGAGATGAAGATCACGCCGCGCCCTTGCGCCTTGAGCTGGTGGATCAGCGAAATGACCTTGCGCTGTTCCGGCACCCCGAGGGCCGCGGTCGGCTCGTCCATGATCAGGATCTGGGCGTTCCAGTAGACCGCACGGCCGATCGCAACCGCCTGGCGCTGGCCGCCGGAGAAATTGCTGACCGGCGCATTCATGCGCGACACGTGGAAATCGAGCCGCGCCATAGTCTCGCGCGCCGCATCCGCCATCTTCTTGCGGTCGAGCATCGGCAGGAAACCGAACGCACGCCGCATCGGCTCGCGGCCGAGAAAGATGTTGCCGCCGATGGTGAGATTGTCGGCCAGGGCGAGGTCCTGGTAGATCGTCTCGATCCCCTTGTCGCGGGCCTCCTGCGGCGTGGAGAAGCTGACCGCCTCTCCCCTCAGCCGGATGTCGCCGGACGTCGGCCGGAAAACGCCGGAGATCGCCTTGATGAGCGTCGTCTTGCCGGCGCCGTTGTCGCCGGCGAGCGCCACGACCTCGCCGGGATGCACGCTCATCGAGACCTCGTGCAGCGCGCGCACGGCACCAAAATGCTTGGAAAGGCTGCTGACTTCGAGAAGTGGCTCGGCGCTACTCATCCTGGCGACCTCCGCTGAAGCGGCGCTGGGCCTGGTCGATCAGCACCGAGATGATGATGACCACTCCCACGCTGATGAACTGCCAGAACGGCTCGACATTCACGAAGACGAGCCCGTACTGGATGACGGCGATGACGAAGGCGCCGGCGACGGTGCCGACGATGGTGCCCGAGCCGCCGAAAAGGCTGGCGCCGCCGATGACGACCGCAGCCACGCTGTCGAGGAGAAGCGGCTCGCCTGCCTGCGCTGCTCCGGCGTTGAAGCGGGCCGAATAGAGCACGCCGGCCAGACCCGCGCAGCAGGCCGACAGGATGTAGAGCCGCAGGAGATGCGACTTGATGTCGATGCCCGCCCGGCGCGCGGCCTGGACGTTGGCGCCGATCGCATAGTTGTGCTGGCCGAAACGGGTCTGGCTGAGCAGATAGTGCATGACCAGGACGAAGATCGCCGTGATGATGACGATATAGGGCACGCTCATGAAGCGCCCGTTGCCGATGGAGGCGAAGAAGGAGTTGCTGACCGGCACCGTCGTGCCGCCGGCCAAGAGGAAGGCGACGCCGCGCGCCACGCCGAACATGCCGAGCGTACCGATAAAGGGCGGAACCTTGAGCCGGGAGACCAGCAGGCCGTTGATCGTGCCGGGCACGCCGGCGACCAGCACCGCGATCAGGAAGCCGAGCAGCACGGCCAGCGGCATGCCGAGCGTCGGCGTGAAGGCGTTGATGGTGTGCGCGGCCACCACCGCCGCGAGGCCCATGATGAAGCCGAGCGACAGGTCGATGCCGCCCGAGATGATGACGAAGGTCTGGCCGGTCGCGAGCAGAAGCGGCGCAACGGCGAAGATGGCGATGGACTGGAGGTTGAACGGGTTGAGGATGAACGTTCCGCCGAAGGCATAGCGGGCCCATACCTCGAAGCCGAGGATCAGCGCCGCCAGGAAGAGCCAGGCCCTGAGATCGGCGATGCGCTGGACGATCGTCTTGGCGCGGTCGGCATGGTCGGCCTGCGGGCGGGCGTGCGTCTCGGCAGCGGGCGCCGGGGCCGTCGGCATGTGGGGATCAGAAGCTTGCACGGGCTCCCCTTTCGAAACGGCCGGCTATGACGACCAGTGGCGGCTGCATGAACGGAAGTGTCGGCTCCCCGCAAGGCGCGGGGAGCCGAAGCGGCATCAGTCGGAATAGATGTACTTGGCGACTTCCGGGTCCTCGACATTGTTCGCGTCGATGACCGTGAAGCCGGTGCCGATCGACACCGGGATCGACTGGCCGGTCAGGTGCGCATAGGCCGAGACCACGCCGTAGTAGCCGATTTCGGCGGGGTGCTGGGCGATGGCGACGTCGACCAAGCCGGACTTGATGTTGTCGACGATCGAGGTCGGGGCGTCGAAGGCGACGACCTTGATGTTGCCGGTCTGCCCGGCCTGCTGCACGCCGTTGCCCGCGCCCAGCGCCGAGAACAGGTTGGCGCCGAACACGCCCTTCAGGTCGGAGTTGCGGGCGAAGACCGCCTGCATCTGGCTGGCGGCCTTGTTGGCGTCGTTCTCGTTGAACTGCGTCTCGAGCACGGTGATCTTCGGGAAGGCCTCGGCCATTTCGGCCTTGAACCCTTCCTCGCGCTGGTCGGTGGTCGAGATGCCGGGCTTGACGTTCGACACGTAGACCTTGCCCTCTTCGCCGATCGCCTTGGCCAGCGCGCGGGCTGCCATGCGGCCGCCCAGCACGTTGTCGGAAGCGATGTAGGAGAGCGGGAAGTCGGCTTCGCCGGCACCCGTCTGGTAGCTGCCGGATCCGATGAAGGTGTCGACGGTGATGACCGGAATGCCGGCGTCATGCGCCTTGCGCAGCGGCTCGACCAGCTGGGTGGTGTCGGTCGGCGCGATGAGGATGGCGGATGGCTTGCGCGCGATCATCGCATCGAGGACAGGCACCTGCACGACCGGGTTGAACTCGGGGCCTCCCTGGAAGATCAGCTCGACGCCGAGCGCGTCGGCAGCGGCCTGCGCACCCTTGCGCATGGTGATGTAGAAGGCATCGGTGGTGAGGCCCGGGATCAGCGCGATGGAGTACTTCTCCTGCGCGGAAGCCAGACTGGTGGTGAGGCCGATGCCCGCGACAGCGGCCAGCGCCACCGCGGTTTTGAGAACTGAACGACGCTCCATTGAATTCCTCCCTGTTGAAAACCGGCGCCGGCAAATCGCCGGCAGATCGATCGAACTCGCGGCGCGACGGAGCAGATTTGCACGACAAGCACCGGACCGTAAGGCGCGCCCGCACAGACGACGCGATCGATGACGGCAATGTCTTGCTTCTTCCTCAGCCGCACTCCTCTCGTGCGCACGCCGATGCATCCTCCGCCAGCGCCCCCGGATTAAGGCGCAGACCCATCGGCACTGTCAATCGCTTTATGCGTGCAAATCTGAAAATTTCCGCGCCGAAAGAATCGGGCGACATCTGATTTTGCGTGGGGTTAGGGCTACTTCTCTTCGGCACAAAGACCCCTCCGTCTCGACCGTACGGTCAAGCCATCTCCCTCGCGCGAGGCGGTGCTCCCAACCGCATCGCGGTGCCGGGATAACAACCCTGCCACGGGGTCGCGAAAGGTTTCGCGGAACCGGGATCGGCGTGATCGCCTTGTGCGAGGGGCGCGTTCATGCGACGGGAAGGATGATGATAAAGGACGGCCTGAAACTATCGCGGATCGGATCGCTGGCGATGTTCGTGGCGCTGGCAGGCTGCTCTTCCATACTGCCGGCCAGCCCCGTCGATCCCTCTCGCTATGCTTCGCTCGGCTGCGTCGAGCTCAATCACGAGATCACCGAGACGTCCGAGGCGATTTCCCGTACGGCGATCACGCGCGGCAATGTCGCGCGTACCGACATACCGGGCTGGGTTCCGGGCGGCCGGCGCGTCGCATCGGCCGTCATCGACCGTCAGACCACGAGGATCGAGCGCCTTCAACAGCAGGAACGAGCGATCTCCTCGGCGCGGGCGGCCACCTGCCGATAGCTGCAAGATCGGGTCCGGCCAGGCGCGCTCCGTCGCATGCCGCTGGCGCCGCAGGACCATGCATGACCGTATGACGTGAATACCGGCAAGACGAGACGAGGCGAATGATGCAGGACCTATCCCGGCTGTTTTCCTTGGAGGGCCGCAAGGCGATCGTGACCGGCGCCAGCCGCGGCCTCGGCAGGGCCATCGCGCGGACGCTCGCAGCCGCAGGCGCAACCGTGGGGGTCACGGCGCGGGAGACCGAGGCCCTGCACGACACGATCGAGGCGATCTGCGAGTCAGGCGGTAAGGCAGAGCCCGCCGCCCTCGACGTGCGCGAGGTCGGCGCGGTCAGGGACGCGATCGAAGACCTGTCGGCGCGACTCGGCGGCATCGATATCCTGATCAACAATGCCGGTTACGAGGAGGTGAGCCCCTCCCTCGATGTCGACGAGGCGCTGTGGGACCGCATCGTCGACACCAACCTGAAGGGTGCCTTCTTCTGCGCCCAGGCGGCCGCTCGGCTGATGACGGCAGCCGGCCATGGCGGCAGCATCGTGAACCTCTGTTCGCTGACCTCCTATGTCGGCATTCCGACCGCCGTACCCTATGGCTCCTCCAAGTCCGGCCTGCTCGGCATGACGCGCGCGCTCGCCGCCGAATGGGCGCCCGCGGGGATCCGCGTCAATGCCGTCGCGCCCGGCTATTTCCGGACCGACATGACGGAGGTGTTCTACAGCGACGAAACCTGGGAGCAGACGATGCTGGGCAAGATACCGCTGCGCCGCTTCGGCCGGATGGAGGATCTGTCGGGAGCGGTGCTTTTCCTCGCCGGCGATGCGTCCGCCTATGTGACGGGTCAGTGCATACCGGTCGACGGCGGTTTTCTCGCTTCGATCTGACCGGCTCGGGGCTATTGCCCGCCTGGCTTGTACATGCTTGTATATACCACCCGCTATCCTGAGCCATCCAAGGGAACTTCATGCGCCATGCGCCTGACCTGAGGGCAGATGACGCTGTCCAGGCCGTCCGCGTCCGCGACGTGAGCATGGTCTATGACGGCCTGCATGCCGTGAAGTCGGCCTCCTTCGACCTCGCCAAGGGCCGCTTCCTGACCATTCTCGGACCCTCCGGCTCCGGCAAGACCACCCTTCTCAGAATGATCGCGGGCTTCCTGCGGCCGACGAGCGGCGAGATCGTCATCAACGGCGAGTCGGTCGGCGCCGTGCCGCCACACAAGCGCTCCATAGGCATGGTGTTCCAGCGGCTGGCGCTGTTCCCGCACATGACGGCGGCGCAGAACGTCGCCTTCCCGCTGAAGATGCGCCGGACCGACGCTCGCCTGATCGACGAGCGCGTCGAGCGCTATCTCGACCTGGTCAGGCTGGGGGGCCTCGGCGGCAGGCGGCCCCACGAGCTTTCCGGCGGGCAGCAGCAGCGCGTCGCCATCGCGCGCGCGCTGGTCTTCGAGCCCGACCTCTTGCTGCTCGACGAACCGCTGGCGGCACTCGACCGCAAGCTCCGCGAGGAGATGCAGCTCGAATTCCGCCGCATCCAGCGCGAACTTGGGGTGACCACCATCAACGTCACGCACGACCAGCGGGAAGCGCTCGTCGTATCCGACGAGGTGATCGTCATGGACGGCGGCGAAATCCGCCAGAACGCCCATCCGGTCGACACCTACCGCAAGCCGGCGAGCGCATTTGTCGCCGGCTTCATCGGCGTCACGAATTTCATTCCCGGGACAGTCGACCGTGTCAGCGGCGACGATGTCGCCTTCTCGCGGGCCAAGCACGGCTTTGCCGGCCGCATGGCCGAGGGCGAAGCGCTCGCAATCGGAGATGCGGCCGAAGGCGCTGTTCGCGCGGAAAAGATCCGCATCGCCGCCGGCCGCGACGCACTCGTCGGCCTACAGACGATCCTGCCCGGCACGGTCTCGGATGTCATCTTCGAGGGCGATCGCGTGGTCTATGAGGTGGACGCGAAGCTTCCCGGCTCCGGCCCATTGCGGATATTCGACCGCGATCCGGCCGATCACGGCCAGTTCACCCCCGGCGCCGAGGTCTTCGTCGGCTGGAACGGCGCCGACATGCATGTTTTCAAAGCAAAACCGGACGCAGCCAGAACCCGGTCAACCAGAGGAGAATGACAATGAAAAGAACAGGAATGTTGTACGGCTCGATCAGCCGCCGCGCCTTCGTGCAGGGGGCAGCCGCGCTCGGCGGCGCCGCGGCACTCGGGCTTCGGCCAAGCTTCGCGCAGGACGAACCGGAAAAGCCGGCCGAGATCATCGTGCGCGCCTGGGGCGGCAGCTGGGTCGACAGCCTGAAGGCCGGTGTCTCGGACAGCTTCACCGCCAAGACCGGCATCGCCGTCCGCCATGACCTCACCGAGGACAACGAGATCCAGCCGAAGGTCTGGGCGGCCGTGGCGCAGGGTCGCGTTCCGCCGATCCACATCAACTGGGACACCACCACCAACGCCACCAAGTCGGCGCTGCGCGGCGTGACGGAGGATCTCTCCGACCTGCCGAACCTGAAGAACACGACCGATCTCGCCAAGCCGGTCGGCCTCGACGGCTATCCGATCGTCAACACCTACGGCTACGTCTACGTGCTCGCCTATCGGCCGGAAGCGTTCCCGGACGGTGCGCCGAAATCCTGGAAGGACCTGCTCGACCCGAAGCTCAAGGGACGCATCGCCTTCTACAATGACGGCATCGGCTTCCACTTCCCGGCGCAGGTCGCAGGCGGCGGCAAGCTCGAGGACATTCCGGCCAACATGCAGCCGGCCTGGGACTTCATCGCCAAGATGAAGGAGCAGCAGCCGCTGCTCGGTGAGGACCCGGATTTCACGACTTGGTTCCAGCGCGGCGAGATCGACGCCGCCTGCACCATCTCGACCAATGCCCGCGAGGCCAAGAAGAACGGCATCAACATCGAGTGGGTCGTGCCGGAGGAGGGCTGCAAGTTCGATACCGACGGCCTGTGGATCCCGAAAGGCCTCCCGGAGAACGAGCTCTACTGGGCCAAGCAGTACATCAACCACGCGCTCACGGTCGAGGCGCAGCAGGTCTGGCTCGACGGCCTCGGCCTGCCCGGCGTGGTGCCCGGCGTCAACCCGCCGGCCGACCTGGTGAACGATCCCTCCTACCCGACCAAGCCTGAGGATTTCGAGCACCTCATCCGCATCTCCTCGAAGATACAGGTCGAGAACGAGAGCGACTGGTTCGCCAAGTTCAAGTCGATCATGCAGGGCTGACGCCCCAAGGGCCGCCGCTTTTCGGCGGCCCGCCTCTCCCGCGGAAGAAGAACGTGCGATCGCTGAAAGCCTATCCCCTCGGCTGGCGCGTCATGGACGCGGCGGAAGCGGTCGCCGCCGCGCTGTGGCCGGCGCGTTTCGGCAGGGCGATCCCCTATCTGCTGCTCGCGCCCGCCATCCTCCTGGTCGGTCTCCTGGTGCTCGGGCTTGTCGAGATCGCTGATTCCAGCCTGCGCACGCTGGACACGTCGACCTTCCTGCCCTCCGACTACTATACGCTCGCCGACTACGAGCGGGCGCTGACGGAATCGCTGTTCCGCACGGTCGCCTGGCGCAGCCTGCTCGGCGCGGTGATCGTGACCGCCGTCACGCTTCTGCTGGCCTTCCCCTATGCGTACCTGATGGTACGCACGCGCTCGGCCCTGCTGCGCAAGGTCCTCCTCATCGCGCTGTTCCTGCCCTTCTTCATAGGCCAGGTGGTGCGCGCCTATGGCTGGCTGATCGTGCTCGGCAACCAGGGTATGGTCAACGAGGCGCTCGGCCTGATCGGCGTCCCGCCACTCAGGTTGCTCTACAACTATCCGGCGGTGCTGTTCGGGCTCGTCCAGTACATGCTGCCCTTCGCGGTGCTGATGCTGGCGCCGGCGATGACGGCGATCCCCGAGGAACTGGAATCGGCCGCGCATTCGCTTGGCGCCAACTGGGTGCGCGCGATGTTTCATGTCGTGCTGCCGCTGGTGAGGCCCGGCCTCGTCGGCGCCGGCCTCGTGGTGCTCACCCTGTCGCTGACCGACTTCGCGATGCCGGCGATCCTCGGCGGCGGCTCGCAGGACTTCATCGCCAACGCCATCTACGACCAGTTCTTCAGAACCTCTGACCAGGGCCTCGGCGCCACGCTGGCGCTGCTGCTTGTCGCGGTCGGCTCGCTGCTCGTCGGGGCCGTCTTCATGGTGTTCGGCGCAGGCACGCTGGCCAGCGGGGGAGCCCGTCGATGACCATGCCGCTCAGCCAGCGCATCGTCTTCTGGACGATCGTGATCTGCGTGCTCGCGATCCTGTCGATCCCGACCGTCGTCGTGCTGGGCGCATCCTTCACGGCCGGCAACATCATTGCCTTCCCGCCCGAGGGGTTGTCGCTCAAATGGTATTCGCGCATCGCTGGCGCGGGCGACCTGTGGCGCGCCTTCGGGCGCTCGCTCTACGTCGCCTTCGTATGCACGCTGGTGGCGATCCCGGCGGGCACGCTCGCAGGGATCGCGCTCGCGAAGTACCGCGTACGCTTCGAGACGCCGATCCAGATCTATCTGCTGCTGCCCTTCACCATCCCGCTCATCGGCTCGGGCATCGGCCTGATGCTGCTGTTCGGCGAGATGCGCGTGCTCGGCCAGCTCTGGCCGGTCGGCATCGCCTGCACGGTCATAAACCTGCCCTTCATGATCTGGGCGGTGATGGCGAGCGCCTCGGGCCTCGAGCCCGACCTCGAACTCGCGGCGGCTAATTGCGGCGCGCCGCCGCTGTCGACCTTCTTCCACGTGACGCTGCCGGCGGTCGTGCCCGGCGTCATCAGCGGCTCGCTCCTGATGTTCATCCTGGCGCTGAACGAGTTCTTGGTCAGCCTGCTGCTCGTCGATGCGCGCATCGTGACGCTGCCGGTGCAGATCTACAATTCGATCCGATCGATCATCACGCCCGACCTCGCCGCGATCTCGGTGCTCTTCATCGCCTCCGCGGTCGCCGCGGTCGTTGCGCTCGACCGGCTCGTCGGGCTGGAAATCTTCCTCAAGTCGAAATGATTGCGGCCTGAGGCAACTGTCAGGGACAAAGCAATGCCGGACGTTTCATTCCACGAGATCGCAAAGCTCGACGCCGCCGCCCGCGCCGCACTGCTGCGCCGCTCCGAGACCGACCTCTCCGCCTTCACCGAGAAGGTGCAGCCGATCATCGATGCGGTGCGCAACGAAGGCGACGCGGCGCTGCTGCGCTTCGCCCGCGAGCTGGACAAGGCCGACGTCAGGCCGGGTGGCCTCAAGGTCACCGCCGCCGAGATCGACGACGCTTTCGGCAAGGTTGACGCCGAGGTGATCGAGGCGATCCGCTTCGGCATCGACAACATCCGCCGCTTCCATGAAGAGCAGAAGCCGGAAGCGATGTGGCTGAAGGAGATCCGCCCGGGCGCCTATGCCGGCGACCGCATCACGCCGATCAGGTCGGTCGCGATCTACGTGCCGCGCGGCAAGGGCGCGTTTCCCTCCGTCACCATGATGACGGCGGTGCCGGCCGTCGTCGCCGGCGTGCCGGACATCGCCATCCTGACGCCGCCGGCGCCCGACGGCTCGGTCGACGCGGCGACGCTGGTGGCCGCGAAGATCGCCGGCGTCGAGACCATCTACAAGGCCGGCGGCGCCCAGGCCGTCGCGGCGGCCGCCTTCGGCACGGAGACAGTGAAGCCCGCGCTCAAGATCGTCGGGCCCGGCAGCCCATGGGTGGTGGCGGCCAAGCGGCTGCTGGCCGGCGTCATCGACCCCGGCCTGCCGGCCGGCCCGTCGGAATCGATCATCCTCGCCGACGACACGGTGAAGGGCGGCCTCGCCGCGCTCGACCTCCTGATCGAGGCGGAGCATGGCCCGGATTCGTCGGCCTATCTGGTGACGCACAGCCGACGCGTCGCGGAGGAAGCCCTCGCGAGCCTGCCGGAGCACTGGGCGCGCATGACCGAGCAGCGGGTCGCCTTCTCCAAGGCGGTGCTGACCGGCAGCTATGGCGGCATCGTGCTGACCTCCTCGATCGAGGAGAGCTACGCCTTCGTCAACGACTATGCGCCGGAACACCTGGAGATCCTCTCTACCGATCCCTTCCGGCACCTCGGCCATATCACCGAGGCAGCCGAGATCCTGATGGGGCCGCACACGCCAGTCTCGATCGCGAATTTCGGCCTCGGCCCCAACGCGGTGCTGCCGACCAGCCGCTGGGCGCGGACCTACGGACCGCTGTCGGTGCACGACTTCGTCAAGCGCTCGTCGGTCGGCTATGTGACGGAATCGGCCTATCCCGATTTCGCCCGCACCGCCTGGACGCTGGCGCGCTACGAAGGCTTTTCCTCGCACGAGCACGCCGTTTCCGACGTGCGCAAGCAGTATCTCTGAGCGGCAGGCGCATGAAGGCGGTCAGGCTCTACGCGGCGCGGGACCTCAGGGTCGAGGGCATCGAGCCTCCGGGGCTGCCCGAGCCCGGCTGGGTCAGACTGCGCACCACGGCGGCCGGCATCTGCGGCTCCGACCTGCACAATTATCGGACCGGCCACTGGATCAGCCGCTCGCCTTCGACGGCGGGGCATGAATTCGCCGGCGTGGTGACCGATGTCGGCACTGGCGTGTCCTCGCTGGCCGTCGGCGACACTGTCGTCGCCGATTCCCGCTTCTGGTGCGGCGAATGCGAGGCATGCCGCAGCGGACGTACGAATGTCTGCACCAGCCTCGGCTTCGTCGGCGAGGTCTGCGACGGCGGCTTCGCCGAATTCGTAGCCCTGCCCGCGCGACTCGTCTGCCGTCATGATCCGGCGCTCGACCCGACGATCGCCGCTATGGCCGAACCGCTGGCGGTGGCGCTGCATGCCCTGCGCAAACAGGCAGTCCCGAAAGGCGAACCGATACTCGTTGTCGGATGCGGCACGATCGGCGGGCTGGTCGCGCTCCTGCTTTCCCGCCTGCACGACGGGCCTCTCCTGGTAGCCGACCGCAATGCCGCACGGGCGCGGCTCGTGGCCGAGATCTCGGGCGCAGCGGTCGTCGATGTCGACGCATCTTCGATTGGACGCGGGCTCGCTTCGCGCACGCTGCGCCACGGCTGCGACGCCACCGGCGACGGCCGCGTGCTGAAATCGATTCTCGGCCTGCTTGCGGGCGGCGGGTCGATCGCGCTTGTGGGAATCGCCAACGCGCCGGTGGAACTGGACCTGAACACGCTGGTGGAGCGCGAGACCGCACTCATCGGCTGCCACGCCTTCGCCGACGAACTGCCCGATGCCGTGGCGATGTTGCCGGATCTCGCTCCGTCGCTCGGCCGTCTGGTCGATGCGGAGATCTCGCTCGACGAGGTGCCCGCGGCCTATGAGCGCCTGCTGGCGGGCGAGGCCCGCGGGCTGAAGACCATCATCCGCATCGGGAAGGACGCCGGATGAAGAAGCATGCCGCCGCCCTCTCTCCCCGCGGCGGCCCGCTGGGCAATTCCGCCGAACCGCTTTACGAGCAGGTCAAGGACTATGTGCTGACGAATATCGGCAGCGGCGCCTGGGGCCGACACCAGAAGCTGCCGTCGGAGAACGAACTGGTAGCTTCGCTCGGCGTGTCGCGCATGACCGTGCATCGCGCCCTGCGCGAACTCACCTCGCAAGGGCACCTGCTGCGCGTCCGCGGCGTCGGCACCTTCGTCGCACCGCCCAAACCACTGTCGGGTCTCGTCGAGATCAACAACATCGCCAGCGAGATCGAGCAGCGCGGCGGCCGACACGTCGCGAAGGTGGTCGTGCTGGAGAAGATCGTCCCCTCCCCCGATCTCGCCGCGGCTTTCGAGTTCTCGCGCAGGGACCCGGTGGCCCACTCTCTCATCGTCCACCACGAGAACGGCGTCCCGGTCCAGCTCGAGGAACGTTTCGTCAACGCCGAACTCGTGCCCGACTACGAGATCCAGGATTTCGAGACGACGACCACCTTCGACTATCTTCAGCAAAGCACGCCCCTGACGGAGGTCGAGCATGTCATCTCGGCGATCGCCGCGGATCGCGAGACCGCGGAGTTGCTGATGATGGAGGTCGGAGCGCCTTGCCTGTTGCTGCACCGCAGAACCTGGTCAGGCCATTCCGTGGCGACCGTCAACAGGTTGATCTATGCAGGCAATCGCTATTCGCTGGGCAGTCGCTACTCGCCTAAGAGCTGAGCTCTTGCTGCACCGCAAAACGAAATTTGAAGCATAATCCGACTAATATTGTAGAATATGACAACGTTATTATGCACTTGTCTAAATTCTACAATTTCGGTCGAATTTTATCCAACATAGAAAGCCGCTGAACACTAAAAACCTTCGACCTCGTGGACATTGAATGCAACTAAACTGCTGCTCGGCGCGTAGATTAGGTGCGAACCATCTCAGGCAAGCAAAAGCTAACGAGGACGGAACCATGGCCAACAACATCTGGAGGATGTCCAGCGCTCTGGCGGCTGGAGTTATTATCGCAGCGATGTCGACATCGGCGTTTGCTGGAGGCAGGAGTGACGGACGGAGCGGCGGCATCGGCGTCGGCGCTGGCGCTTCGATTGGAGGCAGTAGCGGCATCGGCGCCGGCGTCGGTGCATCGATCGGCGGCCGCAGCGGTGTCAGTGCGGGGCTCGGCGCTAGCGTCGGCGGACGCAGCGGCGTCAATGCCGGAGCTGGCGCCTCGATAGGCGGCAGCAGCGGCGTCAACGCCGGGGCGGGTGCCTCGGTCGGCGGTCGTAACGGCATCGATGCCGGCGCCACCGCGAGTGTGGGCGGCGGCAGCGGCGTCAACGCCAATGTCGGCGCGAGCGTCGGCGGCACCGGCGGCGTCAATGCAGGCGTCGATGTCGGCATCGGCAATCCGGGAACCCCAGGCACACCCGGAACGCCCGGTACCCCTGGCACGCCGACGAACCCGAACGCACCCGGCCTTGCCGGCGTCGTCGCCAACATGTCGCCGGGCCAGCTGGAACAGGCGCGCAAGCAGTGCAAGCAGGTAATGTCGAACCGCTCGGCCTACGACAGGGACCTGGTCTCGCTTTGCACGCTCGTGCAAACCGCCAGCAGATAAGCTCCCGGCACTTGCATCCAGAAGCCCGGCCACAAACGTGGTCGGGCTTCGGCCGTTTCAGGGTTGCCGGACGACCTTACTTCCGCCTCGATCCGGAACCGTTTTCGCCGTAAGCTGTTTCCAGTCCACTGATCGGAGGGTCAGCCATGCGAACCGTCAGTGCATTGTTCGATACCTATGACGAGGTGACTGCAGCCGTCGACGCGCTGCACGACATGGGTGTCGCCAGCGACGACATCACGGTGGTCACGCGAGGCCGCGAAATGACGACACAGATCGCCGAGGGCGCAGGTCTGGGAGCGGCTCTGGGCGGCGTCGGCGGCATTCTCGCAGGGCTCGGGGCATTCGCCATACCCGGCCTCGGGTCTTTGTTCGGCGTAGGCTGGCTCGTCCCTATTCTTCTGGGTGCCGCGGCCGGCGGTGTCGCCGGCGGCATCGTCAGTTCGCTGATGGGCGCCGGCTTTTCCGAGGATGACGCCAATGTTTATGCGGAAAGCGTCCGTCGCGGATCGACCCTGGTGGCGGCGCGGATCCATGACGACGAAGCAAACAGGGCTTTGGAAATTCTGCGACGATGCGGTGCGATAGACACCAACACGAGACGCAGCGAATATGCGAGCGGCGGTTGGGACTCCTTCGTCTCGCAGGACATATGGGACGACGACATCGGCAGCGAGGACACGCGCGGCCCGGCAGACAGGTCCGACCGTCCGCTGGTGTGAAGAGGTCGCGCCGCAGGGACCCATCTGGAGATAGGATCGCGACGATTTTCAGGCTATCGTTGTCCCAACATGCCATGTGCCTGCGCAGGCGCGGCCGGATCGAGAAGGAGACTTCGTATGGGCGTTGAGCAGGTCGCGGACGATCTGAGGCCGAGGGTCGAGAATGCCGGGTTCGACCGTTCGGTCAAGCTTGATACCGGGGCAGACGGTGTCATCGTCATCGACGGCAACACCGTGTCGACGCAAGACCAGGAGACGGACTGCACGATCAGGCTGTCCCTGTCGGACCTCGAGGACATGATCTCCGGAGAGCTCAGCCCGACGGCGGCCTTCATGACGGGCCGGATCAAGGTCGAGGGCGACATGTCGGTCGCGATGGCGCTCAGCCAGATGATCGGCTGAGCGCGATCACAGCGCCTATCCTCAGGCCGCCGCAGCGATGCGCGCGGCCTTTTCGCGTCGGCCCGTCGCTCTGAGCACGCCGACGGCGGCGTCGAGATGGCCGGGCTCGAGTTCGAGTGCCAGAAATCGCTCGCGCTCATAGGGGCCGGGCATGGACAGGCCGCCGGTCTTGTCGGCGGAAAAGCCGAAGCGGCTGTAGTAGCCGGCATCGCCGACCAGCAGGATTGCCTTGTGCCCTAGCCTCGATGCTTCCGCGATCGCGGTCCGCATCAAGGACTTCCCTATACCGGCGCTTTTGACGGAATTATCGACCGCAAGAGGGCCGAGCAGCAGGGCGGGACGGCCGTCGCCGGTGGCGACGTCCCACAGGCGCACCGTGCCGACAAGCCGGCCGTCTTGGTCGCGTGCGACCAGGGCGAGCCCCTCGGATGGACGCCGTCCCCGGCGCAGCTTCTCCGACGACTTGCGCTTGCGTCCGGATCCCATGACACGGTCGAGCAGCGCGTCGCGCGCGGCGGACTCGGCAGCGGTCTCGGCGGAGATGGTGAAGGCAGCCCCCTCACCCGGCTCGCTGCGCGAGCCAGCCGCACCCGCATGGGGCGCGGAGGGCGCAAGCGCCGCGGCCGACATCGTCCCGCCCGTGGCGGGACGGCGCCGCGGGGCGCCGGGTGAGAGGGTGTTCGAATGCAAGGCAGTCACGGCAATGATCCTTCACGAGCGGAGGTCTGTTCCACAGGCGAGCCCGTCGCCGGCACCAATGCACCGGCGGCGGATTTGATCCGAAGAAGTCCGGCTTTCGCCGGAAATCCTCAGATCACGTAGGATCGGAGCGGCTCGAAGCCGTTGAACGCGACGGCCGAATAGGTCGTCGTGTACGCGCCGGTGCCTTCGATCAGCACCTCGTCGCCGATGGTCAGCGACAGCGGCAGCGGGTACGGCGTCTTCTCGTACATCACGTCCGCCGAATCGCAGGTCGGGCCGGCGAGCACGCAAGGCGCGGTCTCGGTGCCGTCGTGGACCGTCGAGATCGGGTAGCGGATCGCCTCGTCCATCGTCTCGGCGAGCCCGCCGAACTTGCCGATGTCGAGATAGACCCAGCGCACATTGTCGTTGTCGGCCTTCTTGGAGATGAGCACGACTTCCGACTTGATGACGCCCGCATTGCCGACCATGCCGCGGCCCGGCTCGATGATGGTCTCCGGGATGCGGTTGCCGAAGTGCTTCCTGAGGGCGGAGAAGATCGCCTGGCCATAGGCCTGCGCGACCGGCACGTCCTTCAGGTAGCGGGTCGGGAAACCGCCGCCCATGTTGACCATCTTGAGCACGATGCCCTCCTCGGCCAGCGTCGCGAACACCTTCTTGGCGTCGCCGAGCGCGCGGTCCCAGGCGGTCAGGTCGCACTGCTGCGAGCCGACGTGGAAGGATACGCCGTAGGCGTCCAGCCCGAGCGACTTCGCATGGCGCAGCACATCGACCGCCATCGCCGGCACGCAGCCGAACTTGCGCGACAGCGGCCACTCGGCACCCTCGCCGTCGGTGAGCACGCGGCAGAACACCCGGCTGCCGGGAGCGGCACGCGCGACCTTCTCGACTTCCTCGACGCAGTCCACCGCGAACAGGCGGATGCCGAGCGAGAAGGCACGCGCGATGTCGCGCTCCTTCTTGATGGTGTTGCCGAAGGAGATACGGTCGGCGGAAGCCCCCGCATCAAGCGCCATCTCGACTTCGGCAACGCTCGCGGTGTCGAAGGACGAGCCCATCGAAGCGAGCAGGCGCAGGATTTCCGGCGCCGGATTCGCTTTCACCGCGTAATAGATCCTGGAATCGGGCAGCGCCTTCTCGAAGGCGCGGAAATTGTCGCGCACCACGTCGAGGTCGAGCACCAGGCACGGGCCGTTCGGGCGTCGGGTGGCGAGGAAGTCGAGGATGCGCTGGGTGGCCATGATCATCTCCAAGCATGCCTTGCGGCACGCGCAAGCTTGCACGTTCGCGCGCCCCTCAGGCGACGCGTCGACGCGGGTCAAACAAAGGCGGGACGACCGATCATGGAACCAGCCGGTGGAGACCCCGGAACCATGAAACACCGTCTCGCGGCGATGAGTCGTGGCCTTGCCCGGCCATAACTCGCTTTGTCTGCCTTGGCTTGGAGGGAGAACCCACCGCACTGCCGGCAATGAAGGTGTGCCTCTTCAGTAACCCCGGTCTTTGGACAACCGGAAGAGAACCAGAAAGGCCCGCACCGTCGTTGCTTCAAGATGTCCTCGGATGTGCGGTTGGCCACTCATCCGACCGGAGGGGTTAGCTCCGGTTACCTTACCGATTTCCTCGCCATTCGAGGGACCGGCGGACACCCACAGGCACGTGCGACTTTGGGCAAGCGCGGATATAGAGATTCGCCCCGTCACAATCAACGGTAAATTTCGCGAAATGGTCGGCCGCCCTCCGCCGGCCGGAATGCTGCCGCGACCGTTGTTCTGCAGCCTCGCGGACGGAACCTCCGGCCCTTCCGCCGCATTCTTGCGCAACAAGCAGATGAGGGGCGGATGGTCCATACGGCTAAACACTGGTTCAAGCCCTTCGCGCGGGCGGGTTACGCGTCGCGCGGGGTGGTCTATGCGGTGATCGGCTTCTTCGCCGCGCTCGCGGCGGTCGGCGCAGGACGGCCGATGGACACGCGCCAGGCGCTGACCGAGGTGCTTTCCTCAGGACCCGGCAGCCTGCTGCAATACGCGCTGGTTGCGGCGCTGGTCTGCTACGCGCTGTGGCGGCTCATCCAGGCGGGCTTCGACACCGACGACCACGGGACCGACATCAAGGGGCTCGCGATCCGCGCCGGCCTCACTGCGAGCGCCGTGGTCTACCTGACGCTCGCCGCCTACGCGCTGTCACTGCGTGCCGCCGCCGGCGACGGTGGAGGCGGCGGCTTCGCGGAAACGCTGGCGGGTTTCGTTGGCGGACGCTGGGCGGCGGCGCTGATCGCGGCCGTGCTGGCGGTCGTCGCCATAGCGCACATCGTGAAAGCCGTCCGCGAGAAATACGAAGAGCATCTCGAAGCGGGCCCGCGCGCCATGCGCATCATCCACCCGATTGCCAAGACGGGGCTCGTAGCCCGCGGCCTGGTGTTCATGGTCGTCGCCTTCCTGTTCGCGCTTCGCGCCTGGCGGGCGGACACCAACGGCGAAACGCCGGGCACACGCGAGGCGCTGGAATATGTGCAGTCGCTGCCGGCCGGCGGCATACTGCTCGCGGCCACCGGGGTCGGCCTCCTCGCCTTCGCGGTCTACTCCTTCATCGAGGCTGTCTTCCGCCGCATCAACGTCGAAGACGCCTGACGGCCCTGTCTACCTGTCACCCGCCGGCGGCAGGAACTCCATGCCGACCTGGCGGCCGATCTCCAGGACATGCGGGATGTTTGGCGCCTGGCCGGTCGGCGCGGGCAATTCGCGGGTATCGGCCGGAAGCGGATCGCCGGCCTGGCTGAAGAAGGCGTCGTGCGCGCGGCCCGGCGCGTTGATGATCAGCAGCCGGCCGGGCCTGTCGCCGGCGTTTTTGAAGGAATGGGCCGCGCCGTCCGGCACCTTGACGAACTGCCCGGTCGTCGCCGTCACCACCTCGCTCCCGACCAGGAACTCGAATGTCCCGTCGAGCACGAAGAAGGCCTCGTCCTCGCCAGGATGGCGGTTAGGCGGTGCTCCGGCGCCGGGCGCGGTGAGCGCCTCGACAAGGCAGTACGCGCCGCCCGTATCCGCGCTCGTCGCGTGGAATCTGATCAGATTGCCGAGCAGGTGATAGGTGTTGTCTTTCAGGTCGGGCATTTCGGTACCTTGCTTCCATCTTGCCATCATGTATCTTTATGGTACAACTGTACCACGACGGAACACTTGTCAACATGGAGCGTGAAAGGTGGAACTGGAAGGCGGCCGCAGCCGGCAGAAGAACCGGACCCGCCGCGAACTGCTGGCAGCAGCGCGACGGCTACTTGCCAGGAACGTCGCGATAACGGTGGACGTCGTGGCGACTGAGGCGGAGGTTTCGCGCACCACCGCCTATCGCTATTTCCCCGACGCGGATGCACTGCTCCTAGAAGCCGTGCTGGACGGGCAGGCCGCGAGCCCCGAGCAGATCGTGGGCGACTGCGAGGACGTACGCGAACGTGTGCACCGCGTCCGGGCGCATCTGACGGATCTCGTCCGCGCCTCCGAGTCGACCTACCGGATGTATCTGTCGCGAGCTGTGGTGAGTCCGATGCGCGACGGCAAGGCCCCGCAGCCGCAGATGCGCGGCGGGCGGCGTATCGCGATGTACGAGCATGCGCTGGCGCCTGCCCGCCCAGCCCTGGGAGAGAAAACCTTTCGCGATCTGGTGCTGTCGCTGTCGGCGGTCTCCGGCGTGGAGAGCTTCGTCGTCCTCAGGGATGTCTGCTGTCTGGACGATGGAACGGCCGACCGCATCGCCGGGTCGATCCTCGATGCGATCCTCGACCGGCATCTTCCATGATACAGTCGGGAGGTCGGGCGTTGTTGCCGGCGGCGCCACGCTGTATGTAGGGGCCGTCGTGCATCGAACTTCTCCTGCGCCTCGCACATAGCTTCTCCCATGGACATCAGGCCTCAGCTCGTCGCGCTGTTCGACCACACCGAGACACTGGTCGCGGCCTATGACCATTTCGACCGGCTGCGCTACGCCAATGCGGCGTTTCGTGCAGCCTTCCATGTCGAGGCGGGGGACGAGCCGACCTGGGCCGACCTCATGCGGCGCAACCACCAGCTCGGACGCGGCACGGTCATCTCCGTGCCGGATTTCGAAGCCTGGCTGCTCTCGACCTCGTCGCGCCGCGGGAAGACCGCGTTCCGCGCCTTCGAGACGGACCTCGCCGACGGCCGCTGGCTGTGGATGACCGAGGCTGTGCAGAGCGACGGCTGGATGCTGTGCATCGCGACCGACGTCACCAAGCTGCGCGAGAGCGGCCGCGCGATCCGCCAGGATCGCGACGCTGCCATCAAGGTCGCCTATACCGACGAACTCACCGGCGTCGCGAACCGCCGTTTCGTCACGGCACGGATCGAGGATCTCGTGGCGTCTGCCTCGCAGCCGGACGCCGCCACCGGCTGCGTGTGCATCCTGGACCTCGACAACTTCAAATACATAAACGACGGCTTCGGACATCATGCGGGCGACATCATCCTGCGCGATTTTTCCGGACGCATCCAGAAGCAGGTCCGGCGGTCGGACTGTTTCGGCCGCGTCGGGGGGGAAGAGTTCATCCTGGTGCTGCCGCGCACCGGCGCCGAAGAGGCGCAGTTGATCGTTGAGCGCATGCTCGCGACGATACGGATGTCGCGCCCCCTCCCCGACCGTCCCGACTTCAGCTACACCGTCTCGGCCGGTATCGCCGAGGTGCGACCCGGCGACGGCGTCAGCGACGCATACGGCCGCGCCGACGCCGCGCTCTATGCCGCCAAGCTCGCCGGACGCGACCGGATCCATCTCGCCGCGGCGTAAGTTTCCCGCAATCCCGTGCGCGCGGCTATGGGGTTTCTCCCGCGCCTCCGATCAGTGTCTTGCCAACTCGCTGCGCCGTCGCAGAAGCGCTTGGCTAAAATTCGAACGACCCGCTTAACGTCCCGTTTGCCATTGATCGAGATTGTCGCGGCGGCAGGCGGCAAAGGGGCTCGACTCTTGCCTTGCATTGGTCGTTAGAAATGCGATCGCCGCGCCGGAAAATCGATGCAACGTCAGTCTGTTAGCGCGGGCGTCGCAGAGGCCGGTACGTCGGTTTTCGCCACAGCCATTTCGGCCGGACGGCGAAGATTTTGTTTACGTCTCGAGTTGTAGCCAATAGCAGAGACGGAAGGCGTTCAGGGCTTGAGGGCGATGCAGGGCATTTCGCGACACATCCGTTCTTTTCTCACCGACCGTAGGGGCAACATCATTGTGCCCGCGGCTTTCGCGCTGCCGGTTCTCTTCGGCGTAGGCGGCCTCGTCGTGGAATATGGCAACGGGCTGGTCGACGACGCGCGCAACCAGCGCGTTGCCGACCTCGCCTCTTACGCCGGAGCGATCGCCTATTCGGGGACGAAGTCCGAAGAGCGCATGGTAGCGGCAGCCCGCCACGTCGCGATGCTGAACGGCATCGCGCCCGAGGACGTCGCCGTTGCGCTGGAGGATTCGCCGGAGACCAGCGAAAGCCACGCGGTGCAGGTCGACATCAGCACGCAGCAGGACCTGTTCCTGTCCAAGCTGCTCAACAGCCGGACAGAATTGAACGTCCATGCCGGCGCCATGGCGGAGGTCGCGGACAGCGGCGCAGGCAAGGGCACGCCGGGCTGTATTGTGGCCTTGAGCCCCACGCAGTCGGGCGTGACCCTTTCGGGCGGCACAGCCATCAACGCGGCGGAATGCACCGTATCGTCCAACAACACCGTGACGGTGCCATGCGGCACTTTCATCAGGACTGTCGGCCTCAACTACAACTCGACCGCCGCGCCGTCGCAACCCTGCAACGGCATCACGGATCCTAAGGGCGGGGCGGCCAAGATCACCAAGCAGGAAACACCGGACCCACTCGCGGGACATGAAGCGATCGCCGCCGCCTTCGGCCGGATCGGCGGCTTCTCCTCGGTGGCGTCGATGACGGTGCCATCGGCACCGGCAGCCTTGTCGGGCCTGCCCATCGAGTTTGCCTGGAACGAGAACACCACAAAGAGCCAGGCGACGGCGCTGGGCTGCTCGGCCAGCAAGAGCGGCAGCACCTGGACGTTCACCTGCCCTGCCGGCAAGGCACAGGTCAACATCAGTTCGCTGACCATCGGCGGCGGCATCAACCTAGACTTCGCGGTCAACGGCCCCGCGACGACGACCTACAACATCGCGAACAAGGTCGAGCTGCAGTGGGCCACCACCCGGTTCGGGAAGGGCACGTTCAACTTCGCCGACGCGGTGATCACCCAGGGCACGACCACCTTCGGCGACGGGACCTTCAACTTCGGCAAGCAGCTGACGCTCAACGGCACCAACACGCTCGGCAGCGGCACCTTCAACTTCACCAAGGGCATCACCACCGGCGGCGGCTCGAACAGCACCTTCGGCAGCGGCACGTTCCGTTTCGGCCAGAGCGACAATGGTTGCAATGGTGGCGCGCGCTACAGCCTTTGCCACCTTGGTACGACGTTGACATTCGGCGGCCCCAGCACTTTCGAACTCTATGCGGGCTTCTACAACGGCGGCGGAGCGACACTTACCTTTGGCGCAGGCACGGCCAACTCCTTCAAGCTTGGTCCTTCCAGCAACGGCAACGCGATCGACCTCGGCGGCGGTTCGAAGACCTACATGGCCAATGCCGGCACGTTCCAGATCAAGGGCAATGTCAACGGCGGCGGCGGCGGCAGCTGCTTCGTCGTCAGCGCGGCCTCCGAACATGACATCGACGGCAATTTCATTGCATCCGGCGCGGTCCTGCTCGGCTCCGGCACCTACACCGTCAACGGGTATTTCTCACTCGGCCAGAGCGGCGGCGGCAGCGTCAATTGCCAGGGGCAGACCATCAGCGTGAAGGCGGTCGACGTCTCCCTGATCATATCTGGAAAGAACGCTTCCAATTCGGGCAGCTGCAATGGCTACTCGTTCTGCATCGCGGCCGGATACAGCGGCGTCCAGCTGACGGCGCCGAATAGCGGTCCGCTTGCGAAGCTGGCTGTCGCCGGGCCTCGGGACCCGGCGCGTGCCTCGGGCGCCACGCTGGCGGAAGGCGGCAGCGGCGCGAGGATTTCCGGAGCATTCTATTTCCCGAACGGGCCGATCATCATGAGCGGCGGATCGAGCATACTGGGCACCGAGAACAGTGCGGATGCCTGCCTGCAGCTGATCGGCTCGCGCATAACGCTTTCCGGAGGAACCGCGATAGGTTCCGAATGCATCGGCGGTGTCGAAGCCGATCCGGACGATGCCGCCGGCAAGATCGTCCTGATCCGTTGACGCAGGCGCAGGGCAAGCGGCGATGACGCGCATGCGTTCGGCGACAAACTTCCTGCGCGACCGCCGCGGCGTGTCCACCGTGGAGTTCGCCTTCATCATGCCGGTGCTGCTGCTCGTGCTTGCCGGCGTGGTCGACCTCGGCGGGGCGCTGAAGGCAAAGTTCGACCTCAATTCCTCGGTCTCCGCCGCTTCGAACTTCGCGCTCATCAACTCCGAGAGCGTGAGCGCGGAGGCCGGCGCCGACCTCGCCGCGAAGATTGCCGCCATCGCCAAGGGCGGCCTGTCCGGCGATATCGGCTCTGTCGAGGTGGTGGTGAACAGCGGGCCCAAAGTGGTCGTCACCGACGGGGGCACCCAGACCCTGTCGGGCGGAGGCGATGCCGACGCGTGTTATTGCCCGACACGCAGCGGCAGCACCATCACATTCGGAGGCAGCGAGGAATGCGGCACCGCTTGTCCCAGCGGCGGAACAGCCGGCAAGTTCGTCGTGATCCGGGCAACCAAGCCGCACAGCCCGCTGTTCGGCGGTTTCGGCGTGGTTGAGGCGGGCAACGTCACCGTCCAGGCGGTCGTACAGCCCAAATGAGCGCGCTGCGGCGGTTTCTCGGCGACCGGCGCGGGGCCAGCGCCGTCGAATTCGCGCTGCTCGCGGGCCCTTTCCTCCTGCTGATGCTGGGGTCGGTCGAGTTCGGACGCGCCATCTGGTCGCGCCACGTGATCCAGGAAGTCGCCATCGCGGGCGCACGCTGCATCGCGGTACCCCAGCCCGCCTGCGCCGCGGGCGGCGAGTACGACCAGACCAGATCGATCGATTTCATCCTCGATGCCGCCGGCGCCAAGGGCGTGACGCTGTCGAAGCCCGAAGTCGTCGTCGATCGCGATACGACATGCTTCGGGACGAGCGGCTTCTCGCGCGTTACGATCTCCTACGAGTTCGTCACGGCGCTGCCGGGGTTTCTGAGCACGCTGGCGAGCGGCCCGCAGATGGGCGCGAACTCCTGCTTTCCCACCCAGGGGACCGGCAGCTGACGGCGAACTCCTCGTACAGCGGGTTTTCGCCAACGCTTGAAAAAATGCGTCCGTCGAACGATTGTGCCGTCGTTGTTCCGGAAAGTTGAACGATGTCACAGATGAAGATGCGCGACGACCTCAATGCGTTCCTCGACCTGCCGGACGTGCCGGTGCCGAGCGCACAGGACGGACCACTCGCCGGGCTGACGCTCGGTGTGAAGGACATCTTCGATGTCGAGGGCTATGTGACCGGCTGGGGGAACCCCGACCGCTTCGAAGAGGCGCATCCGGCAGCCGCAACCGCTCCGGCCGTGCGCAAACTGCTCGACGCGGGGGCGCGCTTCGTCGGCAAGACGCAGACCGAGGAACTCGCCTTCTCGATGATCGGCCAGAACGTGCACTTCCCGCATCCGGTCAATCCCGCGGCGCCGGACCGGGTCACTGGCGGCTCGTCGTCGGGCTCCGCTGCAGCCGTGGCCGGCGGGCTCGCCGACATCGCGACCGGCTCGGATACGGGCGGCTCCGTGCGCGCGCCGGCCAGCTTCTGCGGCCTGATCAGCCTCCGGACGACCCACGGGTTGATCCCGCTCGACGGCACCATGCCGCTGGCGCCGTCCTTCGACACGTTCGGCTGGTTCGCCCGGGACGCCGCGATCTACGAGCGCGTGGGAGACGTGCTGCTGGGAGGCGGTAACCAGGCCGAAAGTCAGGGCCGGTACCGGCTCATCTCGCTGCCTGCTTTGGACGAACTGGTGGCCGGTCCCGCGCAGGCGACGGCCTATGACCGGATGAAGAACGTGGTCGCCGGCGTGCTCGGGCCGGTTCGCGCGGCCAAGCAGCCCCCCTTCGGCATAGACGAACTCTACTGGGCGACCCGGCGGCTGCAGGCGCGCGAGGCGTGGGAGGCGCACGGCGCCTGGATTTCCGTCGAGGGTCGCCGCATGGGCCGCGCCGTTTACGAGCGCTTCGCCTTCGGCCGGACGGTGACCGATTCGGATGTCGCGACGGACACGCGGCTGCGCGGGACGTTCCGCGCCGCGCTCGCCGATCTTCTCGGCAACGACGGCATCCTCGTGCTGCCCACCGTCCCCTGCGCCGCCCCGAAGGCCGACAGCACGCCGGAAGAGATGAGCGCGTTCAGGGAACGCGCGATAAGGCTGCTCTGCTGGTCGGGGCTGTCCGGTTTCCCGCAGATCACCCTGCCGCTCGGCAACGACGACGGCGCCCCCTTCGGCATCTCCCTCCTCGCCCCCCCCGGAAGCGATAAGGCGCTGATCCGGCTCGGACGCAGCGTGCTGGAGAGGGCGTAGCGCATGGACACGCTGACGCGGATGCGCGCCTTCATCGACGTCGTGGAGGCGGAAGGGTTCTCGGCGGCGGCGCGCAAGATCGGCCGCTCGAAGGCGCTGCTGTCGAAATATGTGCGCGAGCTGGAGGACGAGCTCGGAGCCCTGCTCCTCAATCGGACGACGCGGCAGTTCTCGATGACCGAGGCGGGACATACCTATTACAAGCGCGCTTCCGAGATCGTGCGCGAGGTCGACAATCTCGCCGACGTGGTGCGCGAATCGTCGGGCGACGTGCGCGGGCGCATCAAGCTGTCCGCGCCGCGGACCTTTGCGGACGCACCCATCGGCCAATCGCTGATCGACTTCGCGGTAGAGCATCCCGAGATCGTGCTGGAAGTGCAGCTCGACGACCGCTTCGTCGACCTCGTCGAGGAGGGCTTCGACCTCGCCATCCGGATCACGCGGCTCGAGAATTCGTCGCTGATCGCCAGGCGCCTGTCGCCCTTCACCATCAAGCTCTGTGCCTCGCCCGAGGTGATCGAGAAGTACGGTTCCCTGGCAAGGCCGCAGGATCTCGCCAACAAGCCTTGCGTGATCGACACGAACGGCCGCTGGCTGTCGAACTGGCCGTTCGTGGGCGAGAACGGACAGATGTTCACCGTCGGCGTCGGCGGGCGCATCGAGGTGAACAGCCCTATGGCGGCGCGGGCGGCAGCGGTCTCTGGGCTCGGCTGGGCTATGTTGCCGGACTTCATCGCCGAGCCGGACATTGCGGCCGGTCGTCTCGTGCCCATGCTGGACGACCGCATGCCGAAAGGCGGCGGCATCTTCGCCGTCTATCCGCATAGGCGTTATCTGCCTGCCAAGGTGCGCGTATTGGTCGATTTCCTGGTGCAGTGGTTCCGGCAGACCGGGGCGTAACGACGGTCCCGGAGGCCGAGCCAGATCGTGCTCGCCGGATATGCCGCGGCGCTCTCAATCGGATGCAGCCCCACGCGAGGGTTCCGACCGCCGGCGAGGGATCCGGGCCCGCGCATAATGAGCGCGGGCTCAGGGGCAAACATCGACGGCGTCCCATTTTTGCCCGCTTTGTGATACGCTCATGCGCATCCGGTGATGAAGGTGATTTGCGGACACATGCGAACCAGCACGATGGCTCTTGGCCTTTCGGCATTGCTGGCCTCGACGGCCCCGGCTTTCGTGCATCCGCACGTCTTCGCCGAAGCGCGACTCGACGTCGTGGTAAATCCGGACGCGACAGTGAAGTCGTTGCGGCACCTCTGGCGCTTCGACGACCTGTTCTCGTCGACGGTCCTCGTCGAGTTCGACAAGAACGCGGACCTGAAGCTGGACGACGCCGAACTGCAGGACGTCGCGCAGACGGTCTATGCGTCGCTGGCAGACTTCAACTATTTCCAGATGGTCACGGTCGACGGCAAGGACGTCGCCATGCAGCCCCCGCCGCAGCTGATGGTCAACTACGAGGACGAACAGCTGATTATAATGTTCGAATCGGAACCGAAGGCGCCTTTGACATTGCGCGGCAAGGTCGACTTCGGGGTTTACGATCCCACCTTCTATACGGCGATCGACTATGTCGAGGACGAGAACATGGCGGTCAAGGACATGCCGGCGGGATGCACGCGGGCGGTGATCCGGCCGGACCCCGACGAAGCGATCGCCCAGAACCAGGCCTCGCTGACGGAAGAATTCTTCACCGATCCGACCGGCACCGATCTCAGCAAGATCTTCGCCACCAAGCTGGAACTGACCTGCACGTCGTGAGACACGGCTGTCGCCGACCTACTGCCTGTCCGGAGGGACCATGAACAAAGCCTCGATGCGCGCCGCCCTCGCGACGATCGTCCTCGCCTACGCGGCAACGCATCTCGCAGGCCTTGCGCATGCCCAGAGTTCGCTCGGGATCGGCACCGCCGAGGCGGCCGTGCCTTCCGCGGGCCTGTTCTCCGGAGTGCTCAACTGGGTCAACACCCAGCAGCAGCAGTTCTATCGCGCCCTGACCGCCTCCCTGAAGGCGATGCGCGACGACGGCAGCCGTCTATGGATCCTGATCGGCCTTTCCTTCGCTTATGGCGTCTTCCACGCTGCCGGGCCGGGCCACGGGAAGGCCGTGATCTCTTCCTATATGCTCGCCAACGAGGTTGCACTGAGAAGGGGCATCATGCTGTCCTTCGTCTCCGCCTTCCTCCAGGCGCTTGTCGCCATCGTGCTGATGGCGCTGGTGTTTCTCGTCCTTCGCGGCACTTCGGTCTCGATGACCGACGCCACCTGGTTTCTGGAGGTGACGAGCTTTGCACTGATCACGCTGTTCGGAGCATGGCTGCTATGGCAGAAGGCGGCACCGCGCCTGCGCGGGCTGTTCGGCGCGAACCCGGCCTACAGCCTTTCTGCGGCGCACGCGCATGCCCACAGCCAAGGCCATGCGCACGATCATCATGACCACGCGCATCACCATCACGCGCATCACCATCATCACGAACACCACGGCCATGGACCGGGCGAGGTCTGCGCCACCTGCGGCCACAGTCATGCGCCGGATCCAGCAACGCTCTCAGGAGACCGCTTCAGCTGGAAGACGGCCTGGTCGGCAGTGGCGGCGGTCGGTCTTCGTCCGTGCTCCGGCGCCCTCATTGTGCTGACCTTCGCCTTCCTAAACGGGCTCTTTGTCGGCGGCGTGCTGTCGGTGCTGGCGATGGCCGTCGGAACGGCGATCACCGTCTCGTTGCTGGCCACGCTGGCGGTGACCGCGAAGAACTGGGCCGTGGCAGTTGCCGGCGACGGCCGCATGGGCAACCGGGTCCACGCAGCGATCGAGATCGGCGGCGCGGCGATGGTGTTCGTGCTGGGCGCCCTGCTGCTCGGGGCGAGCCTGGCGGCTTGAAGCGGAGGCTATCTTCCGCGCCGCCTCTGGCGCCAGCCACGGAGCCAGAAGACACCGAAGAATGCGGCGACGAAGAGGATCGCGATCACTGCAGCTGCCGCGGTCGACAAGTTGCCTACGGCGATCATGACGGTCGGGAGGTAGAACGCGCCAAGGCCGAATGCCAGGAGCAGGACGGCGGCTGCGATCGCCGCATTGCGATTTTCCGGGGTCATGGGACGCAATCTCTAGGCGCAACGCACCGCTTTGTCGATGCGACGCACCCGCGCTATAAGCTATAGCGCGAAACCGCCGTCGACGTTCATCACGGTTCCGGTCGTGAAGGCGGCTTCGTCGGAGGCGAGATACACCACGATCGGCGCGATCTCGGCGGCGTCGGCGACGCGGCCCATGGGCTGGCGCTGCACGAACATCTCGAGCGCCTTCTCCTTGCTGCCCCATTCCTTGCCCAGCGTCTCGACTCGGTCTTCCCAGGAAGGCGACCGGAAGGTTCCGGGAGCGACGGCGTTGCAGCGCACGCCGTCGCGGATGAAATCGGCAGCGACCGCTTTGGTCAGCCCGATGACCGCCGCCTTGCTGGCGCCGTACGCATAGCGGTTGGGGATGCCGCGCACCGAGGATGCGCCGGACGCGATGTTGACGATGGAACTCGTCTTGCCGCTCGCCTTCGCGCGATCGAGCATGCCGGGCAGGAACGCCCTGATGGTGCGATGCATGGATTTGACGTTGAGGTCGAAAGAAAAGTCCCAATCCTTCTCACTCGTGGTCAGGACCGTGCCGTGATGCACATAGCCGGCGACGTTGACGAGAATGTCGACCGGCCCGATCTTCTGCGCATAGGCCTCGACCGCCTTGGTCGAGAGGACATCGAGCTTCGCCTTCTTCGCTCTCGACAGCCCCTCGAGCTTGTCGCGCGACACGTCTGACGCGTAGACGGTCGCGCCCTCCGCAACGAAAGCCTCCGCGATTGCGCGACCTATGCCCTGCCCCGCTGCGGTGACCACCGCAATCTTGCCCTTCAACCTGCCGGCCATTTCCCCACCCGTTCGAATCTCAGTGCAGATGTTTCGGTCGCTGGTCGGCGCAAGCGCCGTATTCCGGCTCGACGGTCGCGTGATCGACGCCGTGCCTGGTGGCCAGTCGCATCTTGATCTCCATGACCGCCTGATGAGGATCGGTCCCCTCGACGAGGCAAGCGTGCAGCGTCGCCATGTTGCGCGAACCGTCCATCGACCAGACATGCATGTGGTGCACTTCGCGCACGCCGGCGACATTCGCCACGATGTCTCGTGCGATGCCGTCGCGGTCGAGGCTCTCGGGCACACCTTCCAGCAGCAGGTTGCCCGACTCGCGCACCAGCGACCATGCGCTGCGGAACAGAAGCACTGCGACGAGGGCTGAGAGGATCGGGTCGACGGGCGTCCAGCCCGTGACGATGATGACGACCGCGGCCACAAGCGCGGCGACCGACCCGAGCAGGTCGCCGAGCACATGCAGGATCGCCCCGCGCATGTTGAGGCTTTCGCGGTCGCCGCCGTGCAGCACGAAGAAGGCGGCGATGTTGACGCACAGGCCGAGGACGGCGATCAGTGCCATCGGGCCACCGAGAACCGGCGAAGGCTCCGAGATGCGGTGGAAAGCCTCAACGACGATCCAGGCGCCGACGGCGAAGATGGCGATGCCGTTCGTATAGGCGACCAGCGTCTTGACCCTGTCGAAACCGTAGGTCAGGCGCGCGGTGGCGGCGCGGGCGGCGATGTGGAAGGCGTACCAGGCAAGGCCGAGCGAGATCGAGTCGGTCAGCATGTGACCGGCGTCGGCCAGCAGCGCCAGTGAACCGGTGATGAGCCCGCCGATTGCTTCGGCGAACATGAAGCCGAAGGTCAGCAGGGCGGCGATGAGGACCCGGTTCTTGTCGGCGGCGCGGTGGACGTGGTCGAAACCATGGCCGTGGCCCGCGTGATCGTGTCCCACGTGGTCGTGGCCTCCATGAGCGTGATCGCCGTGAGGACCATGGCTATGATCATGACGGCCGGAAGCAGATGCCACCCGAGACCTCGCCCGTAACGAAATAACCTTTCACGCCATAGACTTACGGAAGTCTTCCAGGCGCTTTTTCTGCCGCCCCTGACTATCAAAGTTGTCGGGGTGGAGCCAGCCCTCATAGGCGACTTTGAGTGATGGCCATTCCTTGTCGATGATCGAGAACCAAACCGTGTCGCGGCTCTCGCCCTTGACGATCATATGCTGGCGGAAGACGCCCTCGAAGGAGAAGCCGAAGCGCTCGGCGGCCCGCTTGGACGGTTCGTTGCGGTTGTTGCACTTCCACTCGTAGCGGCGATAGCCGAGGTCGTCGAAGACGTATTGCGCGAAGAGGTACTGCGCTTCGGTGGCGGCCGGCTTGCGCGCCACGAGCGATCCCCACAGGATGTTGCCGATCTCGATGACGCCATGGGTCGGGTCGATGCGCATCAGCGTCTGGCGTCCGGCGACCTTGGAGGACGCCTTGTCGACCACCGCGAAGAAAAGCGGGTCCTCACTCGCCTCGACCTTTCCGAGCCATGGCTGGAATGCGTCGCGGGTCTCGGGACTTTCCTCGAACAGCCAGCGGAAACGTTCGGCGTCGGCTTTAGCCACCTCGTACAACCCGTCGCCATGCGCCGCCGCCGACAGCGGCTCGAGCCGCACATAGCGGCCGTCGAGAACTTTTCGCGCCGGGCGCGGGCGCGGCGTCCAGGTGGAGAGATCTTGGCTCACGGCACGGCTCCGATTGACTTTGCGGCAGGACGCTCACAGAAACACGCGGGCTGTCTTAGCACCAGATCGGGAGGAAAAATGCTCCACACAGTTGCCGCCTTCGACCGGCTCGGGGAGGAAAACGCATTCGCGGTGCTGGCCCGCGCCACCGCGCTCGCCGCACAAGGCAAGGACATCATCAACCTCGGCATCGGCCAGCCCGATTTCAAGACGCCGGGCCACATTGTCGAAGCGGCGATCAAGGCGCTGAGGGACGGCCATCACGGCTACACGCCGGCGACCGGGCTACTGGCGACCCGCGAAGCGGTCGTTCGCCGCACGCTTACGACTACAGGCGTCGAGGTGTCGCCCGAGAACGTGATGATCCTGCCCGGCGGCAAGCCGACCATGTATGCTGCAATCATCATGTTCGGCGAACCGGGCGCGGAGATCATGTATCCCGATCCGGGCTTTCCCATCTACCGGTCGATGATCGAGTTCACCGGGGCGAAGCCTGTGCCGATCCCGATCCGCGAAGAGAACGGCTTCGCCTTCTCGGCCGACGAGACGCTGGCGCTGATCACAGACAAGACGCGGCTCATCATCCTCAATTCGCCGGCCAACCCGACCGGCGGCGTGACGCCGAAGGCCGAGATCGACAGGCTGGTGAAGGGGCTGGAGAAGCACCCCGACATCGCGATCCTGTCGGACGAGATCTACGACGTCATGACCTATGACGGCGAGGCGCACACGTCGCTGCTGCAATATCCGGAAATCCGCGACAGGCTGATCGTGCTAAACGGCTGGTCGAAGACCTGGGCGATGACGGGATGGCGGATGGGCTGGTCGATCTGGCCGAACGGCGACAAGAGCGCGAACCTCTACGACAAAGTGCGGAAGCTGGCCGTCAATTGCTGGTCTTGCGTCAACGCGCCTTCGCAATTCGCCGGGATCGCGGCGATCGACGGGCAGCAGGACGAGGTCGAGACGATGATGAAGGCCTTCGACCGGCGCAGGAAGGTCGTGGTCGAGGGTCTGAACGACCTGCCCGGCGTCTCCTGCATCACCCCGAAGGGCGCGTTCTATGCTTTCCCGAACGTTTCCGGAACAGGCTGGAAGGCCAAGAAGCTCGCATCGGAACTGCTGGAGAATGCCGGAGTGGCGCTGATCGGCGGGCCCGATTTCGGGGTCCTGGGCGAAGGCTACATACGCCTCTCCTACGCCAACTCCGAGGAGAACATCCTGCGCGCGCTGGAACGCATGAAAGCGTTCTTGGAGAAATAGCCCGCGGCCTGACATTTCCTGCCTCTACGTTGGCGATGTCGGCCGTGATGCCTAGATACGTCGGGGCACGACACGCCAATCCAGCGAAGGACAGCACATGACCGACAGGATTTCCCTCAACGACGGAGCTTCCATCCCCCAAATCGGCCTCGGCATGTGGCAGGTCGATCCGGCGACGACGGCGAAGGTGGTCGGCTGGGGTATCGAGGCGGGCTACCGCTCGATCGACACGGCGGAGGGCTACAACAACGAGGAAGGCGTCGGCGAGGCGATCCGCCAGGCAAGCGTGCCGCGCGACGAGCTGTTCGTCACATCCAAGCTGCGCAACGGCGCGCACCGGCGCGACGACGCGCTGCGCGCCTTCGACGGCACGATGCAGAAGCTCGGCATCGAGCAGATCGACCTGTTCCTGATCCACTGGCCCCTTCCCAGCCAGGACAAATATGTCGAAGCCTGGAAGACCCTCATCGAGCTCCGGGATGGCGGACGCATCAAGTCGATCGGCGTGTCCAACTTCAACCAGGACCATCTCGAGCGCATCATCGGCGAGACCGGCGTCACGCCGGCCGTCAACCAGATCGAGCTGCATCCGCGCTTCCAGCAGCGCGACAAGCGCGACTTCCATGCCCAGCACGGCATCCGTATCGAAAGCTGGAGCCCGCTCGGCAGGGGCGGATTGCTGGACGACCCTCAACTGAAGAGGATCGCCGACAAGCACGGGAAGTCCGTCGCCCAGGCGATCATACGCTGGCATCTCCAGGAAGGACTGATCGTGATTCCGAAATCGGTCCACAGGGACCGCATCGCCGCCAATATCGACGTCTTCGACTTCGAACTGGATGGCGAAGACCTGAAGGCGATCGCGGCGATGGATGCGAGGGACGGCCGCACCGGCCCGGACCCGGCGACGGCGTCGTTCCTGTTCTGAGACCGCGCTTCAGCCGCGGCCGACGAACGGCATCTTGGTGGCCATGACCGTCATGAACAGCACGTTGGCGTCAGGCGGCAGGCTAGCCATATAGGCGACTGCGTCGGCGACGCGCTGGACGTCCATCACCGCTTCGACGGCCATTTCGCCGTTCGCCTGCGGCATGCCGGTGGTCATGGAGCGCGCCATTTCGGTCAGCGCGTTGCCGATGTCGATCTGGCCGCAGGCGATGTCGAAGGGCCGGCCGTCGAGCGCCAGCGTCTTGGTGAGCCCGGTGATGGCGTGCTTGGTCGCAGTGTAGGGTACCGAGCCGGGGCGCGGCGCATGCGCGGACACCGAGCCGTTGTTGATGATGCGTCCGCCCATTGGCGTCTGCCGGCGCATTGCCGCGAAGGCGCCGCGGGCGACCAGGAACGAGCCGGTGAGGTTGACGGCGACCACGTCGTTCCAGACCTCCACCGGCACCTCGTCGATGGTCGAGGTCTTGAATCCGATGCCGGCATTGTTGAAGACGAGATCGACGCGACCGAACACCCTGTCGACCTCGGCATAAAGCGCGTCCACATCGGCAGGCTTCGTCACGTCGCAGGCGATCGAAAGGGCCCTCGCCCCGCGGGACGACCCATTACCCGCTTCGGCGATCGCATCGTCGAGGAGGTTCTTGCGCCGCCCGACGAAGACTGTGTTCCATCCCTGCGCGAGCAGCGTCGACGCCGTCGCCTTGCCGATGCCGGTGCCGGCACCCGTGATGATGGCAGTCTTTCCGTTCGCGGTTTCTGAATTGGCCATGCGGTTCTCCTCAGTTCAGGGGGAGACGCATCGCAGATGGGAGGGGGAGAGGCAAGACAGGAAGGGCGGCCATTGGCGGCCGCCCCCTATGCGGGCCGGGCTTGGGAGGAGGAGAACCGGTCCGCTTGATTAAAATGATGCGCCGAAATGGTTAACGGAACCTTAACGGCGGAGGAGCGATTCACCAGCGGATGCGGTCCGTGCCGGGAACCGGCGGCACCGATGTCTGCCCCCCGGTCGAAGCGCCTACCGTGACCGGTTCCTTGGCGGCCGAGACGGTCGCCTCGATGTGGTCGATCAATGCGTCGGGGAGTTTCAGACGTCCGGCCAGCAGATCGAGATAACCGCGTTCGGCCCGCGAATCCGGCTCGATGGTCAGGCGGGACGCAGTATAGAGTTCGACCCGCTGCGCTTCCGTTTTCGCCAGCGACACAAGTTCGTCGACGTCGAGCGGCTTCTCCAGCTCTTCGCGCAGGAAGGCCTCCGCTTCCCTATCCATGCCCGCAAGCGACAGACGTTCGCCGATCTTCTGGCGCTCCTCGCCGTCGATGTGACCGTCGGCCTTGGCGGCGGCGATCATTGCCCGCACCAGCGCGAGCGTGAATTCATCTTCGCCCTGAGGGGCCTGCGCGGGGTTGAATTCGCTATGCGAAGGCGGCGGCAGAAGTTCGGGCTCGCGCTGCTGCGCAGGTTCGGTTCCGGGCTGATTGCCCTTCTGGTAATTCTGGTAGGCATTGTAGGCGAGCCCTGCGATCGCGGCCAAGCCGCCAAGCTTGATCGCGGATCCCGTGACGGACCTGCCGGTGCCCGTGCCGAGCAGTATCGCGGCCAACGCGCCCGCTGCCAGCGGATTGTCCTTGGCCATCTGAACGGCCTGACCGGCTTTGTCCCGCATGCCCGCTCCACCTCCTGAAGACTTAGAACCAAGCAGGTCGTCCAGCAGTTTCTTCGGGTCGAACATCGGGGCCTCCAGGTTTCCAGTCATGGTGAGGTAGGCGCTTGGCGCGACTTTACAATGACCAGACGGGATTTTGGAGGAGCAGATCGAACTCCCGGAGCACGGACGGCGGACGCCGGGCCCCTTTTCGGCGGGCTCAACTGCCGATATGCGGACGTCGGCCGCGTTGCGTCGCGAGCGCCACCTGGCGGTGCCGCTCGGCATAGCGCGAGCGGTCTTCTTCGCTGCGGTCGTCGAAACAGCGCTCGCAGGAGATGCCCTCGGCATATTTCGGGGAAAGCCGCTCGGTCGCTGTGACCGGACGCCGACAGGCGCGGCATAGCTCGGCATCGCCGACCTCAAGCCCGTGTGCGACGGAAACGCGCTCGTCGAAGACGAAGCACTCGCCCTCCCACAGACTGTCCTCGGCAGGCACGTCCTCGAGATATCTCAGGATGCCGCCCTTCAGGTGGAACACCTGCTCGACGCCCAGCGAGCGGACATAGGCCGTCGCCTTCTCGCAGCGGATCCCGCCGGTGCAGTACATGGCGACCTTCTTGCCTTCGAGTTCGGCCCGATGCGCTTCGACCCATGCCGGGAACTCGCGGAAACTGGCGGTTCGGGGATCGACGGCCCCCGAGAAGCAGCCAAGCCCGACCTCGTAGTCATTGCGGGTGTCGATGACGACCGTGTCGGGATCGGCTATCAGGGCGTTCCATTCCCGCGGCTCGACATAGGCGCCGGCGTCCGTCAGCGGGTCGACGTCCGGAACGCCCATCGTGACGATCTCCTGCTTCAGGCGGACCTTCATGCGGTGGAAAGGCATCTCGTCCGCCTGCGAGTACTTGACGTCGAGCCCGGCAAATTCCGGCATCGCGCGAAGATGGGAGACCAATTCGCCGATCGCGGGCTCGCTGCCCGCGACGGTTCCGTTGATGCCCTCTCGGGCGAGCAGCAGCGTACCCTTGATGCCGCGCGCGCAGCAGAAGGCGGCGAGCGGTGCGCGCAATTCCTCGAACCGGTCGAGCCGGGCGAAGCGGTAGAGGGCGGCGACGCGGATCGCTGGTGTGGAAGGGTTCATGGGCGCCACGGGGTACAGGCTGCGGAAGCGGGTTGCAAGATGGCGTCCGGGCAGGGCCTGACCAGCAACTCCTACCAACGCTTTGTTGGAATTTTATCCACCCCTGCCAAGCTGCGCGGACACTGTCCCTCGGGCAATCCGATGGAGACAAGCGATGTTCACGCAGGAAACGAATGACCAGATCAGCAAAGTAGCCGTGGAATTCGGCCTGGAGCCGGCGGCGCTGCTCGCCGTGGCCGAGGTCGAGAGCGGGGGCAAGGTGTTCGCCACGGTCGACGGACGGAAAGAGCCGCTGATCCGGTTCGAGGGACATTATTTCGACCGCCGCCTCTCCGGTGATGCGCTGGCGATCGCTCGCACGGCGGGGCTGGCATCGCCCAACGCGGGAGCGGTCAGCAATCCGCCCTCCCAGGCGGCGCGGTGGCGGATGCTGGAACGCGCAGCCGCGATTGACCGCAAGGCGGCCCATGAGTCCGTGTCCTGGGGCCTTGGCCAGGTAATGGGCGGGCACTGGGCGTGGCTGGGCTTCGCCGACGTGGATGCGCTTGTGGCCGAGGCGCGCGCCGGCGCGGAGGGACAGGCGCGGCTGATGGCGCGCTTTATCGAGAAGTCCGGGCTAGGAGCGGCTCTCGCCAGCCGCGATTGGGTTGCGTTCGCGCGCGGCTACAACGGCCCGGCCTTCAGGAGAAACGCCTATGACGCGAAGCTCGCCGCTGCCTATCGGCGCCATGCGTCTGGCGGCAAAACGAAGCCGGCAGGAACTCCGCAGCAGGACGCAGGGCGCGAGGCGGCGCTGCGCAGGGGGTCGAAAGGCGACGCTGTGCTTGCGCTCCAGCAGACGCTTTCCGCGCTCGGCTATCCGGTCAAGGCTGACGGCGTCTTCGGCGAGCGGACGCAGGGAGCGGTCAAGGCTTTTCAGCGGCAGCATGCCCTTGCCGTGGACGGCATCGCCGGGCCGGCGGCCCGGGATGCGCTCGGCAGGGCGCTGCCTTTCGGTAGTTCGTGGTGGCAGTCTTTGGTCCGCTGGATGTCGGCACTGCTCGGCTGGCGGCAGGTTGCGTAGACTCGCCGGCCGCCTTCTGCTAGCCCCTTGAAATCGCCAATGACGAGTGGACCATGACCGGCAAATCCGAAAAGCTCATCTCCCTGCTCGGCAGGCAGCCGGTCATCCCCGTGCTGAAAGTGAAGAACGCGGCCGACGCCGTGCCGCTGGCCCGCGCACTTGCGTCCGGCGGCCTGAAGATGATCGAGATCACGCTCCGCACCAAGGACGCGCTCGAAGCGATCCGCCGCGTCGCCGGCGAGGTCGAGGAATGCATCGTCGGTGCGGGCACGGTGCTGAACCCGGCCCAATTCGAAGAAGCCGCGGCGGCCGGTTCCAAGTTCATTGTTAGCCCTGGCATCACGGCGAACCTCGTCTCTGCCGCGGGGTCGAGCGAGGTGCCGCTGCTGCCGGGTGCAATCACGCCCGGCGAAATCATGACCGCGCTCGAAGCTGGCATCGACTTCCTAAAATTCTTCCCGGCCGAACAGGCGGGCGGCACCACCTTCCTGCGCTCGCTGGCGTCGCCCCTGCCGGCGGCGCGCTTCTGTCCGACCGGGGGCATTTCGGGGCTTAATGCGGAGGAATACCTCGCCGTCCCGAACGTGGTTTGCGTCGGCGGCTCTTGGGTGGCGCCGGACGACATGATCCGCGGCGGACGCTGGGACGTGATCGAAGCGCTGGCGCGGGAAGCAAGCACGATCAAGGCGATCTGACCTCTCAAGCCGCAGACAAAACGAAGAAGGCGCCGGCAGACCGGCGCCTTCATATCGTCATCCTGATAGTTTCAGTTCTGGAACCGTGCGACCGGCATGAAGCTGACGGCCTTGCCGCTGAAGCGGCTGGCGTCCGCCATCACCACGTCGCGCTGGAAGCCGGCGGCGTATACTTCGCTGGGCACACTGGTCAGGTGGGCGATCGAGGGACCCTCCGCCACGTAGGCGAGTTCGGCGTCCTGTCCGAGCGCCCAACGTGCCGCTTCTGGCTGCGCCGCGACGACCTGGGGTTTCGGCGCCGGCCTTGCCGCTGCCCGGGCGCGCCCCGACTTGGCCGTGGTCCTGGCGCCCGACGGCATCGCCGCCGGAGCCGACGGCTCGGCCAGCACCGGAACCGCTTCCTCGAGCGGATCGGCATTCGTCAGGACCGCGAGCCGCTGCTCGTTCTCACGCGCCTGCGACTCGAGTTCCTGCTCGTTCGCATCGATCTCGTTCGCATCGATCAGACTGGCAAGGCTGACGCCATTCGGGTCCGGCCGGGCCTCGGGCGGGGGCGGAGCGAGAGCCAGCAGGGCTGCGCCCACGGGCTCCTCGCGTTCCGGACGCCAGCTCGGCAGGGGCACGCCGGGCGACGCATCCTCGTCGACGGGCATTACGGGCTCTGCAGAAGCCATGCCGAACGGAACGTTTTCAGGTTCTGAGGGATCGGCCGCGGCCAGCCCGACATCCGCCTCCGGACGCGGTGCAAACAGCGGCAGCGGCACGTCGCGCGCCGGCAGAGCGGCGATGATCGTCTGCGGCGTGTCGTCGGCTTCGTCGGAGGCCTCGAAAGGCACCGAGGCTGGATTGGCTTCTTCCGGCGACAGGACCTGGATGCCGTTCGACGGGCGCGGCGCCTGGGTGCGGGCGGGCGGGGCCGCGGCCACCGTCGTCTCGCCGTTGTCTTCCTCTTCGTCCGCGCCGCCGCCGAAGAGAGCGGCCAGCAGACCGCCGGAACGACCGCTCCTCGCGGGAGCCGATGCGAGGGCGAGCGCCGTGGCGCCGCTCTTCTTGCGCGCCTCGTAGGACGCCACGGCCTGTTCGAAGCCGGGCAGCGGCTTGCCGTCGGACGGCACATGCAACGTCTTGCCGTTCGGGAACACCGCAGCCAGTTCCTGGCGGCTCATGCGCGGCCAGTGGCGAACGTTGCCGACATCGAAATGCACGAAGGGCGAGCCTGAGCGGGGATAGTAACCGACACCGCCGGCCTGTGCCCGCAGGCCCATGTCGCGCAGCTTCTTGAGCGGCACGCCGGGGATGTAGAAATCCATCGCCTTGCCGAGCATGTGCTGGCTCTTGTTGGCGACGCCCTTGGAGCGCTTGCGCAGCATCGAATTGGTGGCCGGCGAGCGGTAGGCCGATACGACGTGGATGTAGTCCTTGGCGCCGACGGCCCGATAGGCCTCCCACACGGTGTCGAGCAGGCGCGGGTCCATCTTGGTCGGCTCGTTACGCCGCCAGTCGCGCAGGAAATTGTTGATCTTCTTGAGCCCGGCCTGGTCGTAGCGGCCGTTGCGCTTGAAGGTGATCTCCGCCCGCTCCTTGGTGTGGATGAAATAGAGCTTCAGCGTGCGGGTCTCGGCCTGGGCCGCCGCCGAGGCAAAAGTGACGAAGCCGACGGCCAGCATGAGGCCCGCAAGCCATTTCGGCCAGGTCGCGGCTTTCTCAATCGTCCATTCGATTGGCCGTCGGTCGGTTCGGTCTGCTTTCGTCAAATCAATGGCCTTGCAGGCTGCCGTTGTCCCCGGAAGATGACGAACGGATACGCGAGATTCGCATCCGAATATCGATCCTAATGGTTAATCGCTGCTTATTGAAGCCGAAATGCGGTAACACCGTGGCAATAACCCGGCCGATCTCGGCTTGCCGACTTCGTGGTAAACTGAAGGTTTAAGTCAAATCCACCCTGGCGGACCCACGCCGACCTCCGGATTTCATGACCGCTGACCTCCTTCCCCAAACGTCAATAGCATGGCTCGTCACCGAGCAGTAGTGAGCACGGACGCCTATCCCCAGCGGCACCTCGAGCACTTCGGGCCCACACGCGCACCGCCAGCCGGGAACCCCCATGAGGTGCGCCCGTTACGCAAACCGGCACGGGGTCGCCCGAAGGGACTGGATCGGCCCGGCCCAGGCTTCTAGATAAGGCTTCGAAAATGCCGGTGGACGGGGTCCGATCGGCTTCGACGGCGCGAGAAAGGCGATCGGATGCGGATGTTCTGGGCACAGCGGGCAGCAGTCGCCCCGGCCGACAAGATGAAAGATGCGCTCGGCAGCCTGCCGGAATGGGACCTGAACGACCTCTATCGCGGCATGGACGCGCCGGAGCTGAAGGCTGATATCGAGCGGGCCGGCAGCGAGGCGGTCGCCTTCGAGAAGCGCTGGAAGGGCAAGCTTACCGCCGAAGCGCAGAAGGCTTCCGGCGGGCGGCTCGGCATCGCCCTGCAGGAATACGAGGCCGTCGAGGAACTGATCGGCAAGATCGCCTCCTATGCCGGACTGGTCTATGCCGGCGACACGTCGGACCCGCACCGCGCCAAGCTCTACGGCGACGTACAGGAGAAGATGACCGATGCCTCCACGCACCTGTTGTTCTTCGTGCTCGAACTCAATCTCGTCGACGATGCGCTGATCGAGGCCGCGCTCGACGCCGATCCGCTCTTCGGCCACTACCGACCATGGGTGATCGACCTTCGCAAGGACAAGCCGTACCAGCTCGAGGATCGCATCGAGCAGCTCTTCCACGAGAAGTCGGTGACTGGTCGCGGCGCCTGGAACCGCCTCTTCGACGAGACGATGACGGAGCTTCGCTTCGATGTCGGGGGCGAGGAAATGCTGCTGGAGCAGACGCTGAACCGGCTGCAGGATGCCGACGGCGAGGTGCGCCGAGAGGCGGCCGAGGCGCTGGCCAAGACCTTCGGCAAGCATCTCAAGACGTTCACCCTGATCACCAATACGCTGGCCAAGGACAAGGAGATCTCCGACCGTTGGCGCGGCTTCGAGGACATCGCGGATTCGCGCCACTTGGCCAACCGGGTCGAGAAGGACGTGGTTGACGCGCTGTCTGCCGCCGTGCGCGAGGCCTATCCGCGGCTGTCACATCGCTACTATGCCATGAAAGCCCGGTGGCTCGGCATGGACGCTATGAACCATTGGGACCGCAACGCGCCGCTCCCCGAGACGCCGCGCGCGACGATCGGCTGGGACGAGGCCAAGAACACGGTGCTATCGGCCTACCAGGACTTTTCGCCCGACATGGCGGAGATCGCACGCGGCTTCTTCGACCGGAACTGGATCGACGCGCCCGTGCGGCCGGGCAAGGCGCCAGGGGCGTTCGCGCATCCGACCGTGCCCTCCGCGCATCCCTACGTGCTCCTGAACTACATGGGCAAGCCGCGAGACGTGATGACGCTCGCCCACGAACTCGGCCACGGCGTGCATCAGGTGCTGGCCGGGGCACAGGGACCCCTGATGGCCTCGACTCCGCTAACGCTCGCCGAAACGGCCTCGGTGTTCGGCGAGATGCTGACCTTCCGCTCGCTGCTCGACCGCACGACTGACAGGCGCGAGCGCAAGGCGATGCTCGCCCAGAAAGTCGAGGACATGATCAACACCGTCGTGCGCCAGATCGCCTTCTACGAGTTCGAGCGCAAGGTGCACACTGAGCGCCGGAACGGCGAGCTGACCGCCGACCGGCTGGGCGAGTTCTGGCTCGAGGTGCAGGCCGAGAGCCTTGGCCCTGCGATCCGGCTGCGCGAGGGCTACGAGACATTCTGGACCTACATCCCGCACTTCATCCATTCGCCCTTCTACGTCTATGCCTATGCCTTCGGCGACTGCCTGGTGAACTCGCTCTATGCCGTCTACCAGAACGCGGAACGCGGTTTTCAGGACAAGTATTTCGACATGCTGAGAGCCGGCGGCACCAAGCACCACTCCGAACTGCTCAAGCCGTTCGGCCTGGACGCATCGGACCCGAAGTTCTGGCAGATCGGCCTAGGCGTGATCAGCGGGTTGATCGACGAACTGGAAGCGCTGGATTGAGCAAGGCCTCGGCCATCGCCGCCGAGACGTGCAGGGCCGGTCGGCCGCACCTGAAGCTATCCCGGCCGTGACCTTCCCGCCGGAGCAATTCAAACCGCCTCGACCACCAGATCGAGGTCCCGATCGGTCGCGGCCTTAACGCGGACTTTCGTACCGGCCGGCAGGTCCGGGCCCGACACGCGCCAGATCGTGTCGCCGATCTTGACCCGCCCTCGCCCGTCGACGATCGGCTCGGTAAGCGTGGCGACGCGACCGACGAGCTGCTCACCGCGCCGGTTGAGCAGAGGCTGATCGCTCTCGTCCCCGGTGCCGACCATCCGCCTGCCCGCGAGCGCGAAAGCGAGGGACAGCACAAGAAAGAGGACGACCTGCAGCTGCCAGACCCAGAAGGCAGCACCCCACAACAGCAGGGACAGTGCCCCGACGACCAGGGCCGCCACCCCGATCCACAGCAGGAAGACGCCGGGTACGAGGATCTCGAGGATGAGCAGGACCATGCCGAGGGCGATCCAGTTCCACCAGCCGAGCTGTGCCAGGAACTCGAGCAGCATCGCGGCGGTCCTCCCTAGCGGCCCTCGTCGGGGCGAACGGCCGGCGGGCGCGAGGGCTGGCGCTGACCCCGGTCGACCCGGCTCCCCGAGCCGCCTTCGCCGAACACTTCCCTGGCGATTGCCCCGATGCCGCCGAGCGATCCGACGAGCGAGGATGCTTCCAGCGGCATCATGACGATCTTGCTATTGGGGGCCGAGGCGATGCTGGCCAACGCTTCGGTATATTTCTGGGCCACGAAGTAGTTGATCGCCTGCACGTCGCCCTGGGCGATCGCCTCGGAAACCATCTGTGTCGCCTTCGCCTCGGCCTCGGCTGCGCGCTCACGAGCCTCGGCGTCACGGAATGCCGCTTCCTTGCGACCCTCGGCCTCCAGCACCTGGGCCTGCTTCAGTCCCTCCGCCTCGAGGATCTGCGCGCGCTTGTTGCGTTCGGCCATCATCTGGCGGGCCATCGACTCCACGAGATTGGCCGGCGGATTGATGTCCTTGATCTCGACGCGGGTCATCTTGATGCCCCAGGGATGCGCCGCCTCGTCGACGATCCTCAAAAGGCGCTCGTTGATCGCATCGCGGTTGGACAGCAATTCATCCAGGTCCATGGAGCCCATGACCGAACGGATGTTGGTCATGGTCAGGTTCAGGATCGCATTCTGCAGCCCCGAGACCTGATAAGCGGCCTGCGGAGCGTTCAGCACCTGGTAGAAAGCCACGCCGTCGACCGAAACGATGGCGTTGTCTTTGGTGATGACTTCCTGCGTGGGGACGTCGAGAACCTGCTCCATCATGTTCATCCGGGCGCCGATGCGGTCGATGAACGGGATGATGATGTTCAGGCCAGGCGAAAGGGTGCGCGTGTACCGGCCGAAACGCTCGACGGTATAGTTGTAGCCCTGTGGAATGGTCTTGATGCCGGCGAATATCACCAGCAGCACGAGCACGACGAGAACCGGTATGATGAGATCGAAGCCCGAGAACATCCGCCACTCCCAATGACGCGGCGTCGGCCGCCTGGAAATCATGTAGCAACAGACCGCCCTATACAATCGAAAGCGTGGCGGATTTGTTAGCGCTGCTGTGGCCCGGCGTTCAGCGCCTGAAGGCGTAAAGGTCGGCGTCGCCGTCGTCCCGGCCCGCCAGGGTGGAGGCGACGACCTCGGAGGCGATCTGCGAATAGGTGATGCCGTTTCCGCCGTAGCCCATGACGGCATGGATGCGGGGATGGCGCGGCAACTGGCCTATATAGGGGAGGCCGGTTTTCGTCGTGCCGAAGGAACCGGTCCAGGCATATTCGGCCTTGGTGTCCAGCTTCGGGAACAGCCTGCCCAGCTTTTCCTCGATCCGCGCGGTCTTCTCCGGCAGGAGGGCGTCGCGCCTCTCTTCGTCGGAGAACTCCTCGTCCTCGCCTCCGCAGATGACGCGCCCGTCGCGTGTCGTGCGCATGTAGAGGTAGGGATCCGCGGCCTCCCAGATGAACGGCTCGCCGGACCACAGCTTGCGCGGTTGCGGCCGCGTCGCGATGGCCCATGTCGAGATGATCCGGTGTTGGGGAGCCGCCACGATGTCGAGTTTTTCGTATCCTGTCGCCAGCACGACGTGGCTGGCGGTGAGGGTGGGCCCGGCTGCGCTTTCGATGATCACCTCATCACGGTGGGCGGTGACGCGCGTCGCCTCGACCGGCGCGTAGAGGCGCGCTCCGCGCTCGGCCGCCTTGAGGAGCAGCCGGGCGGTCAACATGCGCGGGTCGAGGGTCAGGTTGCCGTGGCTGAGCAGGGCGCCTTCGCGCTCGATGCCGAATTCGTCGGCGAGAAGCCTGGCCGTAAGGTGCCTGGCGTAGATGCCCGCCTGCTGGCGGGCGCCGGCCTCCCCCGCCAGGTCGCCCGGCCCGAGCACGTTACCCGCCAGGTAGAGCGACGTCGCCCTTCCGAGACGGCATTCGATTCCGAGGTCGGCGATCCGGGAACACAGGCTCTCGACGGCAAGGCGTGAGCGGCGCCAGGCGCGCTCGGCCCTGGTGCGCCCGATCATGGCGGACAGTTTCGTCAGCGGCTGGTCGACCTCGAACTGCACGAGGGCGGTCGTGGCAGCCGTCGAGCCCTTCATAGGACCGCGCCGGTCGATGCAGATCACGTCCCTACCCTGCGCCGTCAGCGCCTCCGCCATCATCGCGCCGCTGATGCCCATGCCAACGATCACCAAATCCGCCTTGGCATCGCGCGCGAGCTTCTTCGCCGGTACCGAGGGCGCACGGTAGGCGAACCAGACCGGACGGCCGGTCCGCAGATCGAGCTTGCGCTGCATGGAATTCAACTCCCCCAAGGCGACCTTTAACGGCGATGGTGAGTGCAGGTTCCACCAGGGGTGGAGACGGGAAACCCAAACTGACGCCCGACGCGCGAGGGGCGGTGGGGCTTGCCGCCCTCTCCATTGCAGCCTAGAGCCAGCCCTGGAGTTCCCGCCGCACCAGCGTCTCTATGACCTGCATGCCCTCGGGGCTGTCGTTCAGACAGGGGATGTGCGCGAACTTCTCGCCGCCGGCTTCCAAAAATTCGTCTCGCACCTCGCGGCCGATCTCATCCAGCGTCTCGATGCAGTCGACAGAAAAGCCGGGATTGACGATGGCGATCGACTTGACGCCGTCATGCGCGAGTTTCTCGACGGTCTTGTCGGTATAGGGCTGCAGCCACTCCTGTGCGCCGAAGCGCGACTGGAAGGTCGTGATCAGCCGCTTGTCGCTCCAGCCGAGGCGTTCGCGCAGCAGCCTCGTCGTCTTCTGGCAATGGCAGTGATAGGGGTCGCCCTTCAAGAAATAGGGCTTCGGTATCCCGTGATAGGAGGCGATGACGATCTCCGGCTCGAAATCGAGCGTCGCGAGACTGGCCTCGATCGAGCGCGCCAGCGCCTCGATATAGACCGGTTCGTCGTAGTAGGGCGGCACCGAGCGGACCGCCGGCGCATGGCGCATCTTCATCAGTGCCCTGAATAGCTGGTCGTTGGCGGTGGCTGTCGTCGTTGCCGAGTATTGCGGGTAGAGCGGGAAGGTGACGATCCTGTCGCAGCCTTGGTCGTAGAGCCGCTGGACGGCGCTGCGGGTCGAGGGGTTGCCGTAGCGCATGCCCCATTCGACGCGCACCTCCGGCAGGTCGGCGAGCGCGACCGCCAGCTTCTCGGCCTGGCTGCGGGTGAAGGTACGCAGCGGCGATTCATCCATTTCGACGTTCCAGATCCTGCGGTAGTTCTCGCCCGACTTCTGCGGCCGCGTCGTCAGCACCAGCCCGTAGAGGATGGGATACCAGACCGCCTTATTGAGCTCGATGACGCGCGGATCGGAGAGGAACTCGCGCAGATAGCGCCACATCGACTTGTAGTCGGTACCGTCGGGTGTGCCGAGATTGACGAGCAACACGCCGATGCGGCGCGGCTTCACCGGGGGGTGCCCGGCCGGAAGATGGCTGACTGATGCCGTCTGGGGTTCGATTTTCATGAAGTTCTCTCTGGCCGGCGCGACGTAAGGCGCCCGGTGCCGGTTTTCAATGCCGCGTGTGGCCGCACCTGCCACATCTGACAGGCAACGCAATACAGGCAAAGCCGGAGCCAGGCAAAGCGCCGGTCGATCAGCCGTGCGGCGGGCCGGCCGAAGGACCGGCCGATCAGTCGTCGGCCGGCGGTATTGCGAGAGTAGAGCCTATCGTCAGACGGCGGGGCCGGACGCCCGTGTTTGCATCGACGATCATCCGCCACTTCGAGCCGTCCCCGTAGGCGGCTTCGGCGATGTCCCATAGCGTATCGCCGGCAACCACCGTATGCGTGCCTCCGGCCGGCGCGGGGGACGCGGCCTGCGCAGGGTCCTGGGGCGCCGGGGCGGGCGACGGAGAAGGCGGAGCGGATTCGGGGACCGCCGCCGGAGCAGGCGCGGCAGTTTCGGGGACCGCCGCCGGAGCAGGCGCGACCGGTTCGGGAGCCGCCTCCTGAGCAGGCGCCGCCGGTTCGACAGCCGGTTCGGCGGCAGGCGTCGACGGTTGGGCTGGTGCCTGTGCCTGGGGCGCAGGGTCGACCGAGGGCGGCGTCGTTGCGATGTCGTTCGATCCGGGCGGCGGAGCCGGCATGGCGGGCTCGGCGGGAGCCTCGGGGGCCGGTGGCGGCGCGGGTTGCGCGGGTGCCGCTTCCACCGCCGGGGTCGAAGGTTCGGCAGACGGAGCGGTCGCGTCGGCAGGCGCCTGCGCAACGGAGGCCGCGGGGTCAGCCGGTTCGGCAGACGAGGTGTCGGCTGCGGCCTCCGCCGGCGTGGCGTTGACGATGCGGCCGTCGAGCTTGGGCGTGTAGGGCCGGTTGTCGGTCAGGTAGTCGGCGACGACCTGCTCGAGGCTCGGCCCGTAGTCGTAGGCGTTCTCGGCATTGTTCTTGAAGAGGTCGTAGCCGTCACCGCCGCCGCGGGTGAAATTGTTGGTGGCGACCGTGTAGGTCTTGGCCTCGTCGATCGGCGCCCACGCGCCGTTATCCATGACCTCTACCGACTTGATGCGTCCGGCGTTGGGCGCGACCGACCGGTCGAAAGTGTATCGGAGGCCGGCGACCTGCGGGAAGGCGCCTTTCTCCTCCTCCACCATGCTGACGCCGTGCTCGAGCGATGCGACGATGTCCTTGCCTGTGAGCTGGAAAGTGGCGAGCGTGTTCTGGAACGGCAGCACGGTGAGCACCTCGCCCATGGTGACCACGCCCTGGTCGATCGAGGCGCGCAGCCCGCCGCCATTCTGGAAGACGATCTCGACCCCCTGCCCTTTCACGCGGTCCAGGATGGCATCCGCGACCAGATTGCCCATCTCGCATTCGCGCGTCCGGCAATTGCCGCGGCTGCCGTCGATCGGCGCGGTGGTCTCGGAAACCTCCTTCGCCTTGAGTTCCTCGATCGGGCCGGCCAGTTCCTTGACGCGCGCCAGCACGGCCGGATCGGGCGTGATGGACTTGTCGAGGAAGATGGGATCGCCCTTGGCCTCCTTGACGACGCCGTCGTCGTCAAAGGTGACCGTGAACTCGCCGAGATATTTCGAATAGGACGCGGCCTGCGTGACCGGGACCTGATAGCCCTCGGGATTTTCGACCATGGTCGGGTACGGCCCTTCGGCCTTGTCGTCGGTGTTCGAAAGCAGCGAATGCGAGTGGCCGCCGACCACGACGTCGACGCCGGGTATCTTCGCGATCAGTTCCTTGTCGCGCGGATAGCCGACATGGGTGAGCGCGATGATCTTGTCGACGCCCTGCCCCTTGAGCTTCTCGACCTCGGCCGTGATGGTGGCGATGTCGTCGGCGATGGTGATGTTCGGGCCAGGGGACGCGATCTCCGGCGTGTCTGTCGTGACCGCGCCGACGATGCCGATCTTCTCGCCGCCGACGTCGAGCACCAGCGAGGGCTTGATGCGGTCGCCGACCTTGGACTGGGCGTTCGGCTGGACGTTCACCGACAGGACGGGGAACTGGACCTCCTCGAGGAACGGCACAAGCACGTCCTCGCCGTCGTCTAACTCGTGGTTGCCGACGGTCATGGCATCGAATTTCATCAGGTTCAAAAACTCGGCTTCTGCCTTGCCCTTGTAGGTGGTGTAGAAGAGCGAACCCTGGAAGTTGTCGCCGCCGTTGAGAAGGAGCACGTTCTGCCCCTCGAGTGCCTTGCGCCGGTCGGCAATGGCGGTGACGAGCCGCGCCGCGCCGCCGATGCACTTGCCGTCGGTCTCCTCCTCGACCGAACAAGTGGACTCGTAGGCGTTGTTGGACTCGATACGGCTATGCCAGTCGTTGATGTGCAGGATGGTCAGCGTGTAGTCGGCAAAGGAAGCGCCTGCGGAAAGGCCGAGCACGTAGCCCGACAGCGCTGCGATGGCGGCAAGCCTCTTCATCTTCAACTCTCCCGATCCGGTCGCCACAGGGCGGTTTACCGCGTTTCGTTGACGGAATTGTCTCAAAGGTCGTTGCGGAATGTTCACACCCGGGTTTTCGCGATGCAAGTGAAAACCACCGCGGGAAGCAGCCGCTATCGCAGGAGCCGAGCCAGGCGGGCAAGGTTGACCAGCGACATCAGCGCGCCGGCCAGATAGGTGAGTGCCGCAGCACGCAAGACGCTGCGCACGGCCGGCATGTCGCTCGGGTCGAGGTAGCGGCCTGACTCCAGGATCGGCAGCGCCTTGCCGAAGCTCGCATCGGTCTCGACCGGAAGGGTGACGAGGTCGACGACGACGCGGATGGCGAGAAAGGCGAGGCCGAGGCCGATCAATCCGAAGAAAGCCAGCGGCGAGCGCGCTAGCCCGGCGAGAACGGGAGAGGCGATGAAGAAGATGCCGGCAAACCGATCGGTCGTCATTGCGAGCCTCGCCAGACGCTGCCGCCAGGCGAGCATCCGTTCGCCGCGGGCATGCTGGATGGCATGGGCCACCTCATGCGCTGCAATGGCCACCGCCGACAGCGAACGACCGCCATGATGAATTTCGCCAAGACGGACGACCCTGGCATCGGGGTCGTAGTGATCGCCTTTGTCCGTGACCTCGACCTTGACATGGCCGAGGTCGAAACGGTCCAGGAGATGGCGGGCCAGTTCGCCGCCCGTGCCGTCGAGATCAGGCCGCTCGGCCTGATGACGGGCGATCGTGTGCCTGACCCATAACTGAGGCAGCAGGATCAGCGCCAGCAGGAGGATCGCGAAGATGGCGATCATCGAGGCCGGCCGTCCATCCCGTTTGCCGCCGGACGGTCAGACCCGGCGGGTCAGAACGAACTGCTGTCCGGCGGAACTGGTGCAGTTGAGCTGACTGCTCGATACCAGCAGGCAATTGAAGCTGATCGGGGATTGGCGGATGAGCGACGTGCCGTTGATCTGCACCGACGTCGGATTGGTCAGCATATAGCTGCCTTCGGCGAGCTTCTGGCCGGTGTCGGTCGCGACCGTCGTGAAGACACCGCCGGAAATGGTGGAGAGTCCGGTGCCCTGAGCGTCGATCCAGTTGCCCTCGACGCCGGTCTGCGCGGGCCGCACCGTGCCGGATCCGCCGCCGGTTCCGCCGCCAAGGCAGCCGGCGAGCATGACGGAAAGACCGGCCACCGCACCAGCGGACAACAGCTTGCGTGCAATCGTCATGGGTTCATCCCTCTCGTTTCCGACCCGGCATTTTCCATCGCGCGATTTCCGAACGAAATCAAGGCGCGCCTGAGCCTGCGCGCGGTCCCCAGCACGCGCAGAACGCCAGACACCGCGATCGGTTGCAAACGAGCCGGGGAAAAGCCGTTCGACCCTCTGTGCCGGCCTTTGACAGCGAACTTTAGTATAGCGTAGACGACAAATGTTCCCGGAGAGGATCGGGGACCAATTCTCGGGGAGGAGACCGAAACATGGATGCCTTTCTGGCCGGCCTGAAGACGGCCGTCGACACGCTGGGCGCGACCGTGCTGTTGCCCATCGTCATCTTCATCATCGCCATCGTTCTCGGCGCCAAGGTAGGGCGTGCATTCCGCGCCGCCGTGACCATCGGCGTCGCCTTCATCGGCATCAATCTCGTGCTCGGTCTGATGCTGGGATCGATCGGCGACGTCGCCAAGGCCATCGTCACCAACACCGGCATCCAGCGCGACATCGTAGACGTGGGTTGGCCATCGGCCGCGGCGATCGCCTTCGGCTCATCGGTCGGACTTTGGATCATACCGATCGCCATCGCGGTAAACATCGTGCTCCTGCTCACCCGCTTGACCCGCACGCTCAACGTCGACGTCTGGAACTTCTGGCATTTCGCCTTCATCGGCTCGCTGGCCACCGCCGCAACCGGCAGCCTGGGCTATGGCCTCATCGTTGGCGCGCTTGTCGCGGCACTCGCGCTGCTCTTCGCCGACTGGTCGGCACGCGCGGTGCAGCAGTTCTACGGCATTCCGGGCGTTTCGGTGCCGCACCTCGCCTCGGCCCAGATCCTGCCGATCGCCATCGTGCTGAATTGGGTGATGGACCGCATCCCAGGCATCAACCGCATCGAGATCAGCACCGAGACCATCGAGAAGCGTTTCGGCGTGTTCGGCGAGCCGGTCGTGCTCGGCCTGATCATCGGCCTCGTGCTCGGGCTCATCGCCTACTACAACGCAGGCGACTTCGGCACGGTGCTGTCCAAGGTGCTGGGCACCGGCATGACGCTGGCGGCGGTGATGCTGCTCCTGCCGCGCATGGTGAAGGTGCTGATGGAAGGCCTGCTGCCCGTCTCCGACGCCGCGCAGGAATTCGTGCGCAAGCGCACCGGCGACCGCGAACTGCTCGTGGGCCTCGACTCGGCAATCCTGATCGGACACCCGGCGGCCATCGCATCGTCCCTGATCCTTGTGCCGATCGCAATCGTGCTGTCGGTGATCCTGCCGGGCAACCGCATCATCCTGTTCGCCGATCTTGCCGTGATCCCCTTCATCGTCGCGATGACCGCCCCCCTGCTCAAGGGCAACGTCTTCCGCATGGTGGTGGTTGGAACCATCACGCTGGCGGTCGGCTTCTATGTCGCGAATGCGCTCGCTCCGCTGTTCACGAGCGCGGCCGTGGCGTCGGGCTTTCAGCTTCCCGAGAATGCCGTCCAGATCACATCCGTGGTCGACGGCTTCCTCTGGATACCTTACGTGGTGATCGAAGCGATCCAGTGGCTGGGCGTCGGCGGCCTTGTCCTGCTCGCCCTCGTCATCGCCCTGGCGTTCGCCCTCTATCGCCGCAACACAGCGGGCTGGGAGCGCGCGGCCGGTGCCGAGGACGAGACCGACGCGATAGCCTGACGGCTGAAACGACCGAGCCGTCCGCGCCTGCGGGCGGCTCGTCAGGAAGGAGATACCGATGCCAGGCAGCCTCGCCGACCATATCCAACCGGAGGCCATCGTGCTCGGGATCGACGCGCAAAGCCCCGAGCAGGTCATACGCCTGCTCGCCGGCCGGCTCGAGGCATCGGGTTGCGTGAAGCCGTCCTACGCCGACGCGGTCGTCAAGCGCGAGGCCACGATGCCGACGGGACTGCCGCTCGGTCGGGCTGCCAACGTCGCCATACCGCACACCGACCCCGAACACGTGCTGAGGCCGGCCGTCGCGCTCGGCGTTCTGTCCGAACCGGTCTACTTCGCCAACATGGAAGAGCCCGACGAGGCGGTTCCCGTCGGGGTGGTGTTCCTGCTCGCCATCAACGAAAAGGACAGGCAGATCGACATGCTGCAGGAGATCATGGAAACGATCCAGGACACGGCAACGCTCGACGGTCTCGCGAAGGCAGGCACCGCCGACGAGGTCAGGTCCCTGCTCGGCTGACACAAGGGAGAATACGGACGCATGGCCAAACAGAAAACCATTCTCTTCGCCTGCGGCACGGGCGTCGCCACATCGACGGCGGTCAACGCGACAGTGACCGAAGCGATGAAGGCACGCGGGCTGACCTTCAATGCGCTCCAGTGCAAGGCGACGGAGGTGCCCGGCATGGCCGACGGCGTCGACCTGATCGTCGCCACCACGCCGATTTCGGCATCCGTCAGCAAGCCGGTCATCAAGGGCCTCGCCTTCCTGACCGGCATCGGCAAGGACAAGGCGCTCGACGACATCGAGGCCGAACTGCGGAAGTAGGTTTGGTGGCGAGGCCGGAGTAGCCGGCCTTCACGTTTAGCCGCTCAATTCAGAGGCTGGGGCCTGGCTGCCCCATCCACCGCCTTCGGCGGTCCCCCTCCCCCGCTTCGCAGGGGAGGAATTGGCTTGCTCAGCGGACGAGCACGTTGCGGAACTGCCAGGGGTCCTCTTCGTCGATGTCTTCCGGGAAAAGCCCTGGACGGCCCTCAAGCGGGGTCCAGTCGGTATAGTGGCCCTCGACCGGACCGAGATAGGGACGCTGCACGTCCAGGCAGCGGCGGAAATCGAGTTCGTCGGCCTCGACGATGCCGGCCTCCGGGTTCTCCAGCGCCCACACCATGCCGGCGAGAACCGCCGACGTGACCTGCAGGCCGGTGGCGTTCTGGTAGGGCGCGAGCGCGCGCGCCTCCTCCAGCGATAGCCGCGAGCCGTACCAATAGGCATTCTTTTCGTGGCCATAGAGCAGGACGCCGAGTTCGTCCTTGCCATCGACGAGTTCGTTCTCGTCAAGCACGTGGTGCACAGGCTGTGCCTTGCCGCCGGAACCGAACATTTCGTGCAGCGAGAGCACCGCATCGTTGGCCGGGTGGTAGGCGTAGTGGCAGGTCGGCCGGTACTTCACCTTGCCGTCCTTGCCGCGCACCGTGAAGAAGTCGGAGATCGAGATCGCCTCGTTGTGGGTCACCAGAAAGCCGTACTGCGCGCCAGCCGTCGGACACCAGGTCCGCACGCGGGTATTGGCGCCCGGCTGCTCGAGGAAGATCGCGGCCTTGCAGCCTTCCTTGTGCTTCCTCGCGTTCTTGGGCATCCAGTTCTCATGCGTGCCCCAGCCGAGTTCGGCCGGTTGCAGGCCTTCCGAGATGAAGCCCTCGACGGACCAGGTGTTCCAGAACACGTTGAGCGGCTTGGGATTCTTGGTGCGCTGCGTGTCGCGCTCGGCGATGTGGATGCCCTTGACGCCCGCCTTCCGCATCAGCTTCGCCCACCCCTCGCGGTCGCCGGTGGCCGGCTCCTCGAAATCGAGCTCCAGTTCAGCGGCGAGATCGAGCAGTGCCTGCTTCACGAACCAGGAGACCATGCCGGGATTGGCGCCGCAGGTAGAGACGGCCGTCGGCCCCCCCGGATGCTTGTGCTTCTCGGCGAGCAGCGTTTCGCGCAGCGCATAGTTCGTGCGGTCGGCGTTATCCATCGTGTCGTCGAAGTAGAAGCCGAGCCATGGCTCGACGACGGTGTCTATGTAGAGCGCGCCGAGCTCGCGGCAGAGCTTCATCAGGTCGACCGATCCGGTGTCGACCGACAAATTGACGCAGAAGGCCTGGCCACCGCCCTTCTGGAGCAGCGGCTTCAAGAGCTTCTTGTAGTTCTTCTTGGTCACCGCTTGCTGAATGAAGGCAATGCCGCGCTCGTCGAGCAGGGCCTTGTCCGCGTCGCTCGGGTCGATGACGACCATGCGCGACTTGTCGAACTTGAAGTGGCGCTCGATCAGCGGCAGGGTTCCGCGCCCGATCGACCCGAAGCCGATCATCACGATGGGGCCGGTAATCTCGCCGTGGACGGGCCAGCTTTCATTCGCCATTTTGGGCAGCACTCCGTATCGTTGAATATCGCCCAAGGTCAAAGCACATGGCCTTGTCATAATAAAGGGCTATGGACGAGGCAACGCCGAGAAGCGCGCGGCGTAAAGCACGTCAGGACGTTCGCTAAAGGTTACCCGGCAGCTTTTCGACCTGTTCGCAAACGCCGTTCGGCACTGCACCCACCGGAGTTTGAGCAGGTTACCCTTTGCGGACTCAACTCTTCCCGCTGCCGCCGTACCGTACCGTACGGTACGGTTTTTGGTTGCCGCCGGGGCTCTTTCGGTTTATTTACCGCGGAACGGTCGCGGCCGGTCACGCCATCCGTCCCGCTAAGGCCAGCACATTTCGAGGAAACGACGATGCCCGCCTATCGTTCACGCACCACCACCCACGGCCGCAACATGGCCGGAGCGCGCGGTCTCTGGCGCGCGACCGGCATGAAGGAGGGCGACTTCGGCAAGCCCATCATCGCCGTGGTGAATTCCTTCACGCAGTTCGTGCCGGGACACGTGCACCTCAAGGACCTCGGCCAGTTGGTGGCGCGCGAGATCGAGGCGGCCGGGGGCGTCGCCAAGGAATTCAATACGATCGCGGTCGACGACGGCATCGCCATGGGCCATGACGGCATGCTCTACTCGCTGCCATCGCGCGAGGTCATCGCGGACGCGGTCGAATATATGGTCAACGGCCACTGCGCCGACGCCATGGTCTGCATTTCCAACTGCGACAAGATCACACCCGGCATGCTGAATGCCGCGATGCGCCTCAACATCCCGGCCGTCTTCGTGTCGGGCGGGCCGATGGAGGCCGGCAAGGCGCTGGTGCGCGGCAAGCTGCAGGCGCTCGACCTGGTCGACGCCATGGTGGTCGCAGCAGATGACAAATACACCGATGAGGAAGTGCAGACGATCGAAGAAGCCGCTTGCCCCACCTGCGGCTCATGCTCGGGCATGTTCACCGCCAACTCGATGAACTGCCTGACCGAGGCGCTCGGCCTGTCGCTACCCGGCAACGGCTCGACGCTGGCGACGCATGCCGACCGCAAGCGCCTGTTCGTGGAGGCGGGTCACCTCATCGTCGATCTCGCCCGGCGCTATTACGAGCAGGACGACGCAACCGCCCTGCCCCGCAACATCGCCACCAAGAAGGCGTTCGAGAATGCCATGGCACTCGACATCGCCATGGGCGGCTCGACCAACACGGTGCTGCACATTCTCGCCGCGGCCTACGAGGGCGGCGTCGACTTCACGCTCGACGACATCAACGCGTTGTCGCTGCGGGTGCCGGTGCTCTGCAAGGTCGCGCCGGCCAAGAACGACGTGCACATGGAAGACGTGCATCGCGCCGGCGGCATACCGGCGATCCTCGGCCAGCTCGACCGCGCCGGCCTGATCAATCGCGACGAGCCGACCGTGCATGCGGTTACCATGGGCGACGCGCTCGACCAGTGGGACATCTCGCGGACCAACAGCGAAAACGTCCGCGAGTTCTTCAAGGCAGCGCCCGGAGGAGTGCGCACCACCCAGGCGTTTTCTCAGTCCAGGCGCTGGGAAGAACTCGATCTCGACCGCAAGGGCGGCGTCATCCGCTCGGCCGAACACCCCTTCTCCAAGGATGGCGGCCTCGCCGTGCTGAAAGGCAACATCGCGCTGGACGGTTGCGTGGTGAAGACCGCCGGGGTCGACGAGTCGATCCTGAAATTCACCGGCCCGGCAGTGGTCTATGAGAGCCAGGACGCGGCGGTAAAGGGCATCCTGTCAAACGAGGTGAAGGAGGGCGACGTGGTCGTCATCCGCTACGAGGGGCCGAAGGGCGGCCCCGGCATGCAGGAGATGCTCTACCCTACGAGCTATCTGAAATCGAAGGGCCTCGGGAAGGCCTGCGCGTTGCTGACGGACGGCCGCTTTTCGGGCGGCACATCCGGCCTGTCGATCGGCCACGTCTCGCCGGAAGCCGCTCTCGGCGGCGCGATCGGCCTGGTTCGGCAGGGCGACATGATCGAGATCGACATCCCGAACCGCACCATCAACCTGCTCGTTGATCGCGATGCGCTGGATGCGCGGCGCGCCGAGCAGGACCTGAAGGGCTGGAAGCCCGTCGAGAAGCGCAAGCGCAACGTCACCACCGCGCTGCGCGCTTACGCCGCCTTCGCCACCAGCGCTGACAAGGGCGCCGTGCGGGTGGTGCCGGAGGAGTGAGCTTTTGCGCGGCTGAGGTTCCGCATGGGCCGGGAAAGAGTTTCCGGCCCAATCCCATTCGGGCCTAGCCGTCTCGCTGCACCGCGCAAAGCGCTTGGAAGGCCAGGCAGCCTGCTCTACCTTCAACCTGTCGAGGAGAATCGAGCATGGCTGAAGCAGACGGCTGGCGGCATATGAAGAGCGCGCCCAAGGACGGTACCCGCATCCTGGTGACTGTGAAGGCGTCGGAACAGGGACCCGCCGAAGTCGACGTCGCCTACTGGGCGCGCGCAGACCAATTCGGCATCGAGGGATGGCGTTCGGCCGATTCGCATCCTGGGCAGATCGTCAGCTATGCCGATCCGGAGATGCGCTGCTGGATGCCCATGCCGGCGGCAGGCCGGAGCCAGACGCCGGAGCCCTGGGCCGGCGAAAGCGACGAAGAACTGTTCGGCTCGGGGATTTAGGCGGCTTCTGTCGCCATGGAGCGCAGGACGGCGACCAGCCTGTCGCGGTCGGCGGTGAGGCCCTTGTAGTCGAGTTCCTTTTCATCGAGCGCCAGGAGTTGCGCTGCGAAGGAGTCAGCCAGCATTGCGCGATCCGGCCGTTTTCGCAGAAGCGCGATCGGATCGAGATGGATCCGGATCGTGAACAGGATATCGCCGGACGCCGGCAGCTTCCGCAGCGTCTGGCGCTCGACGCGGATGAAGGCGCCGGCCGCCGCCTCGGCATCGGGAAATCGGGTGGGACGGCCGGTTGCCCTGTCGATGCGCGCCACGTTCGAAAGCGGATGGTAGAGCGCGTCGCCCGCCTGGATCGACCAGTTGAAGCGCTCGACCGGCTGCACGATCTGCAGCTTGTCGAACATGCGGTCGATCAGCCCGGCATTGCGGGTGCCCGGCCCGAAGCCCGGCACCGGATCGTGGATCGCCGACATCGGCTTGCCGAATTTCTCGGTGAGCACCCAGGACGACGGGAAGCAGAGCGCGCCGGCGGCAAGCCGCCAGCCTTCCTCGCCGCGCCGCATGATGATCAGATCCTCCTGCACCAGCAGCGAGGCCTTGCGCAGCGGCGGCAGGTCGCCGGCCAGCAGCCCGTCGATTTCGGGATGGCCGGTGACGGTTAACCGCTCTCCGCCCCTCCGATAGCGTTTAGGAAACCGCGCCGGCAGATGCTCGACGAGGAGCGCCAGCACCTCGGCCTGCGCGTCCTCCGTGCCGGGCTCAGCGACAAAAACCTGGTCTGTATGCTCGGCATAAATGCGCCGCTTCTCGGCGAGATGGAAGTCGAAGGCCTCGTCGACCTCTATCCAGGTCGTGAGGTCAAGCTGCTTCAATCCGATGGAGAAGAGCTTCGAGGAACCGTCATAGGGGGTGTGGTGGGGTGATTGCGGCAAGAGTAGCCTTCGGTTTTCATGCTCTTCTCCGATATTGCCAAACGGTGCAAGCTTCAACGATCGGCTGCTAGGCCAGCCGCGCCCGGATCAAACCGCGCAGCGAGTTGCCGACGAAGATCGACTGATGAGCGCACAGATCTGCCTCGGTCACGACGGCCTCGCGCGCGGCGCCTGTCCCGAGCATCGAGCCTCGGAGCACGCCCGCAAGCAGCCCGGAGGTCAACGCCGGTGTATCAAGCACAGGACCGCCGACGTCGAGGAAAACGCTTGTGATGGTCCCTTCGCAGACCTCGCCGCGCTCGTTGAGGAGTAGCACCTCGTCGGCCTCCTCGCGTGGAAACTCTGCACGCGCCGCCTCGTATACGACCCGCCGCGTCGTCTTGTGGCGGATCAGCGGATCAGTGGAGTTCAGCCGCGTCTTCGCGATACGCAGCCTCCACACCGTGTCCGTTGGAAGCGGCTCGAACGGCGCGGTCGTCGCGTTGACCTTGCCGTCCTGCGCCAGCGTCAGCCGCACCCTCAGCGGCACGCGCTTGCCCTTGCATTCGCGCAACGCCTCGCCGATCGCCTCGGGATCGGCAACAAAGCCCAGCGCATGCGCAGAGGCGTAGAGCCGCTGCAGATGTCGGTCGAGCCGAACAAAGCCCTCATCCGGATCCCAGCGCAGCGTCTCGATCAGTTGGAGGCCGGCGGACGTCCCGTCGCGTATCGCGCCTTCAGCAGGCATTCGGCATACTCCTCCTCGGCCGTGGAATCGAACACCACGCCGCCCCCGACATTGTAGACCGCCTCGCCGCCGGGAAAGAGGGTGATGGTGCGGATGGCCACGTTGAAGCGCATCTTTCCGCCCGGTTCTATCCAGCCGATCGCACCGCAATAGGCATTGCGCGGCGCCGTCTCCAGCTCGCGCAGGATCTCCATGGCGCGGATCTTCGGCGCGCCCGTGATGGACCCGCAGGGGAAGAGTGCAGCGAAGATGTCCTGAATCGAAAGCCTGGGCAGCAGCTTGGCGCGAACCTTGCTCACCATCTGGTGCACGGTCGCGAAACTCTCGATGCGGAACAGTTCCGGAACGTCTAGCGTGCCGACCTCGGTGATCAGCGAGATATCGTTGCGCAGCAGGTCGACGATCATTCGGTTCTCGGCCTGGTTCTTCGGATCGTTGGCGAGGAAGCGCTTCAGTTCCTCGTCTTCCTCAGGCGTGGCGCCGCGCGGCGCGGTGCCCTTCATGGGATGGGTCTCGATCCAGCCCTCGCCGTCGACCTCGAAAAACAGCTCCGGCGAACGCGACAGGATCACCGGCCCGCCGAGATCGACTAAGGCCCCGTATTTGACCGGCTGGCGCGCGGCGAGCGCGTCGAAGGCCGACAGCGGGTCGCCGGTCCAACTCGCCTCGACCGGGAACGTCAGGTTGGCCTGGTAGCAATCGCCCTGCCTCAGGTGCCGATGCACGCGATCAAACCGCTTCTTGTAGTCGTCGAGCGACCAGGTGGCGCGGACCCCGAATATCGGTCCGTTGGTCTTCGGCCTTCGCTCGGCAGGCAGAGCGTCCTCCGAAGGCCCGTCGAAGATGCCGAACACCATCAGCGGCGTGCGCCGGTCCGTCGGAATGATCGGCCTCAGCTTGGGCTCCAGGAGATAGCCGGCCTCATATGAGAAGTAGCCGGCCAGCCATTTGCCGTGCTCATGGGCCTTCTGAATCTCATCGAGGGCTGGAAAGAAGTCTTCGACGCGATCCGCGATGACGATACGGCTGGGACGGTCGAATAGAACCTCACGGCCGGCGAAATCGTCGCGGAACAGCACGAAGCGCCTGCTGTCCGTTGCCTCTGCGGGACTGGCGGGGGAAGACATGCGGCCGGCTTACGCCACTCCGACCTTCAGGAGGTCGTGGAAATGGACGATCCCGACCGGTCGGCCCTCCTCAACCACCACCAGCGCGCTGATGCGCTTCTCGTCCAGGATGCCGATCGCCTCTCCGGTGAGCGTATCCGGATCGATGGTCATTGGCGTACGCGTCATGATGTCGTCGACCGTCAATGCGCCGAGATTCCTGTCGAGGTTCCGCGCGAGGTCGCCGTCGGTGACGATGCCGGCCAGCCTGCCTTCGCCATCGACCACGCAGACGCAGCCGAAACGCTTGTGCGACAGGGTGATGATAGCGTCCTTGAGCGGCGAGCCTGCCGCGGCCAGCGGAAGCCGATCGCCCTGGTGCATGACCTCGCGGACCTTCATCAGGCTCGCGCCCAGCTGGCCGCCTGGATGGAAGACGCGGAACTGGTCGGGCGTGAAATCGCGTGCTTCCAAGAGGGCGATCGCCAGCGCGTCGCCGATGACGAGCTGGAGCAGCGTCGAGGTGGTGGGAGCAAGGCCGTGCGGGCAGGCCTCGGTGACGCGCGGCAGCGCGAGGACGACGTCGGATTCGCGGGCAAGCGCCGAGTTCTCGCCGGAGGTAACCGCGATCAAAGGGATTGAGAAGCGACGCGAATAGGCGACGATGCTCTTCAGTTCCGCAGTCTCGCCCGACCAGGATATGGCGACGATCGCATCGTCCTTCGCGATCATGCCGAGGTCGCCATGGTTGGCTTCGGCCGGATGGACGAAAAAGGCCGGAGTGCCCGTCGAAGCCAGCGTTGCGGCGATCTTGGCGCCGATATGGCCGCTCTTGCCGACGCCGGTGACGATGACACGCCCTCGTATCGGCGACACCAGTTCGACGGCACGGGCGAACGCATCCGCCAGTCCGTTTTCCAGCGCAGCGGCGAGAGCCGCGATACCCGCCTGTTCGGTTGCGACCGTGCGCAGCGCGGACGCGATGGCGGCGCTGCGGTCGGGCAATTCCCTGTTCGGCAAGGCTTTCATGGCCAAGCGCTTAGCGGTTTGCCGGCCTGCTGTCCACATGGACACGCGGCGCGCCGCGTCGCTTTCAACCCTCCGTTAACCATCGCCGTTTACGGTTCGGTAAGCATGGCGCGTGCTTGCGCCTCATCGATTGGGCAGCAATGCGGGCGCCACGCACGAGCAAACGAACACGTCTGGACGCGCTGAAGGCGGTGCTTCTCACCGGCGCCGCCGCGACCCTGCTCTCGGCCATGCCCGCCGGCGCCGAGCAGACCGATGGCCTGCGGGGAAGCATCAGCGCGGAGACGACGGAAGCGGAAGCACGGCGGGAGACGGCACGGTCCGCGGGCGGAGATGGGACGGCCTCCCCGGACGAAATCGCTCCGACGCAAAGCCGCCAGTCGGACGGCAACGCCGCGCGCGCAACGACGCGTCCGGCCGCCCAATCGGCAGGCAAGACCGATAGCAGAACGAAAGGCGACGCCGCAGCCTCCGCTCCTCCGGTCACCGCCGTGCCCGACCCGATGCCTACCGGCGCGGTCCAGCCCCTTGCGAAACCGCTGGTGCCGGTGACGTCTGTCGTGAATCCGCCGGACGAGGCCGTGGACGAGTTCCCGGTCCGTAATGTCGGGCAGGAGAGTCAACCTCCACCAGCGACGGCGATACAGGACGGCACCCGTGCGACCGGCGAAGAAGCCGAGACCGCGAAGAATGGAGCAGCGTCACCGCCGGACGACTTCCCCACCGGCACCGTGCCCGTGGCGCCGGTCGAACCTGTCACTGACGAACCGATCGACCCCGGCGCCCAGCGCGCCGCCGCGATAGAGGCGCTCGACAGGCCGGCGGAGGAGAACCCTTACGAAGCGCCGGGCGTCCGCTGGGGCAGCTTCACCCTCAGGCCCACGCTCGAAACGGGCGTCACCGCGACGTCGAATTCCGACTTTTCGGTGGACGGATCGTCTGCAGTGCTGTCCGAAACGACACTGCGGCTGAATGCGGCATCCGACTGGGCGGCCCACAGCGCTTCGGTCGAGAGTTTCGGCACCTTTCGCAAAACGCTTTCGGGCGACGAGATCGAAGAAGTCGAGGGCGGCATCGAAGCCGCGCTCGAACTGGAAATCGGCTCAGACTACCGCGCGCGCGGCACCTTCACCTATCTCGCCACACCGGAATCGGCGGCATCGCCCGTGGTGATCGCCGATGCTGTAGATGAGCCCATGACGCAGCGGATCGGCGGCACGCTCGGATTGGAGAAGGATGCCGGTAAAACGCGTTTCGGCATCACCGGCGGGATCGGCCACGACATCTATGGCGACGCGGAGCTCGAAGGCGGCGGCACCCTCTCTCAGAAGGACCGCGACGCTACGCTCTACACGCTTGCGCTGCGCGCAGGCTATGAGATTTCGCCGGCGCTTACGCCCTTCGTCGAGACCGAGATCGGGCGCAATGCCTATGTCGAGGACGTCGACAGCGCGGGTTACCGGCGCTCGTCGGACCGTTATGCGCTCCGTGCGGGGCTCGCGTTGGACCGGGGAGAAAAATTCTCGGGCGAGATCGCCGCGGGCTGGATGCGCGAGGAATTCGACGACGACCGGCTGGCACCGCTTTCCGCGCCCAGCCTGCGGGCCGACGTGCTTTGGTCGCCTATGCGTGGAACGGACGTGCGGCTCGCGGGCTCGACGGTACTGGAGGATACGACCACGCCGGGCGAGAGCGGCTCCGTCCTTTATGCGACCAGTGTAACCGTCGAGCGCCAGATGCGCGCCAATCTCACGGGCAATGCACTGCTGGGAGCCGCCTGGCGCGACTATTCGGGCTCCGACGGAGAGGAGACGATCCTCACCGCCGAAGCCGGGATGACGTGGTGGTTGAACCGCTACGCAGGCGTAACCGGGCGCCTGCGCCACGAGAGCATTTCGAGCAATCTGCCGGACCGGGACACCAAGGCGAACAGCGTCTTCGTCGGCCTCAAGCTGCAGCGCTGATCAGGGCGCGGGTCCGCTCAGACGACGCGCAGCCTGGCGCCCTGGGTCGTCTCCCCCAGCAGGTTCTCGATGATGCCGGCCATCTTGGCGGAGAAGTCGGGGCGGGCGAGCGCGAAGGCGACGTTGGCCTCGACGAAGCCTTCCGGCGAGCCGCAGTCGAAGGTGCGGCCCTGGTAATGGTAGCCGAAGAAGCCCTGCTCCTTCTCCAGCTTCAGCATGCCGTCCGTCAGCTGGATCTCGTTGCCGGCGCCGCGCTCCTGGTTCTCCAGGATCGAGAAGATCTCCGGCTGCAGTATGTAGCGACCGTTGATGTAGAGGTTCGACGGCGCCGTCCCCTGCCTGGGCTTCTCCACCATGCCGGTGATGCGAAAGCCGTTCGCCGTATCCTCGCCCTTGCCGACGATGCCGTATTTGTGTGCCTCGGCGGGATCGCATTCCTGCACCGCGACGATGTTGCCGCCGGTCGCCTCGTAGAGCTCCACCATCTCCTTCATACAGCTCTTCTCCGACTGCATGATCATGTCGGGCAGGAGCAGCGCGAAGGGCTCGTCGCCGACCAGTCCGCGCGCGCACCAGACCGCGTGGCCGAGCCCCAGCGGCTCCTGCTGGCGCGTGAAGCTGGTCTGCCCGGCCAGCGGCTGCAGCCGCTGCAGCTTGGCGAGCTGGTCGTCCTTGCCGCGCTGGGCGAGCGTGTGGTTGAGCTCGAACTGGATGTCGAAGTGATCCTCGATCACCGCCTTGTTGCGGCCGGTCACGAAGATGAAGTGCTCGATGCCCGCCTCGCGCGCCTCGTCGACGACATACTGAATCACGGGACGGTCGACGACCGTCAGCATCTCCTTGGGAACCGCCTTCGTCGCCGGAAGGAACCGCGTTCCCAAACCTGCTACCGGAAATACCGCCTTGCGGACTCTTTTCATGCGCACGATTTCCCGTCCTGGAGCTTGCCGCTCCGTTAGCATTGACATTTTGATGCCGGAATTGGCCGCTAACCGGAACTCGGTAACGGATTTGTGTCCGGCCTATAAGGCCGATCCGGGGGTTTTGTTCCCATTATAGGGCATGGTAAACCAAATCATAACCCGGCGTAGCGATGAATCCTCTTCCTGGATGACAAGGAGGATAAGAATGCGTCTGAATTCTGTACGACGCCTTGGCGGCGTTGCAGCCGCCACGGTTCTCAGCCTCGGCCTTTTCGTGTCGCCGGTCCTCGCCGACGCGGGCTTCGAGCGCTGGGTGGCCGGTTTCCGCAACACCGCCGCAAACAGCGGAATATCCCGCTCGACCTATGACCGCGCCTTCAGGGGCGTCACAAGCGCCGATCCGGAGGTGCTGGAGAAGGCGCGCTATCAGCCCGAATTCACGGCGCCGGTATGGGACTATTTCGACAATCGCGTCCATGAGCATTCGATTCAGGTCGGCCGCGAGATGGCGCGCAAGTACAAGACGACGCTCGACAGGATAGAAAGGCGCTTCGGCGTCGATCGCTACGTGCTGCTCGCCATCTGGTCCATGGAATCGAATTACGGCGAGATCCTCAAGAACGAGAAGGTGATGCGCAACGTCGTCCGCTCGCTGGCGACGCTCGCCTACGCCGACGAGAGGCGCGCCAAGTTCGCGCGGACGCAGCTCATTGCCGCGCTGAAGATCCTGCAGAGCGGCGACATCGACGAGAGCCACCTTACCGGCTCCTGGGCCGGCGCCATGGGGCACACGCAGTTCATCCCGACCAGCTATCAGGCCTATGCGGTGGATTTCGACGGCGACGGCCGCCGGGACATCTGGAGCTCGGTGCCCGATGCGCTCGCGACGGCGGCCAACCTGCTGCACAAGAATGGCTGGCAGAGTGGCCGGACATGGGGCTACGAGGTTCAGTTGCCTGCCGGCCGCAAGTTCCCTTCGGGCTCCATGAGCCTTTCCAAATGGCAGGGGATCGGCGTCACCCGCGTCAACGGCAAGCCGTTCCGCAATGGCGGGGAGAACGCGGAACTCAAGGTGCCGGACGGACGACGCGGCCCGGCATTCCTGATGACGCGCAACTTCTTCGTGTTGAAAAGGTACAACAACGCGGACAAATATGCGCTGGCTGTCGGACTTCTGGCCGACGAGATCGCCGGCTATGGCGGCCTCGTCAGCGACTGGAACCGTCCATTCACCAAGCTCAGCTTCGCGGAAAAGCAGGAATTGCAGCAGCGGCTGTCGGTTCACGGCTATTATGACGGCAAGTTCGACGGAAAGATCGGCTCCGGCTCGATCAGCGCCATCAAGGCGTTCCAGCTTCAGGCGGGGTTGACGCCGGACGGTCATCCAAGCATGGAAGTGCTCTCCCGATTGAGGCAGAGATAAGCAATAGGAGCTTGGATTGGCGAAGGACGCGGGACGTGGGTTCCACCCACCCCGACTGACGGTTCTCGTCCTTGCACTGGCCGCCTTGGCGGCGGCCTTCACCATAGCGATTCCGGACCGGGTTCGCGCCCAGGAGCGTGAACGCATCGGCATCGCCACCGGGCTCATCAACCGTCTCTTCGGCACGCGCGAGGTGCAGCGGGTCGAACCGACCCGCCGGCAGCCGCAGGCGGCGGCCAAACCCAGACCCAAGAAGAAGAAGAGGGCCGCGCGCGCGCCGGTCGAAAGCCGGGAACCGCCGCCGCAGGCCGCGGAGGTCGCCAAGCACCCTGACGCACGCGTGGTCCTCGTGGTCGGCGACTTCCTCGCAGGAGGGCTCGCGGAGGGCCTGGCCACGGCCTTCGTCGAAAATCCGGACGTGCGTGTCGTCGACAGGAGCAATGGATCGTCCGGATTCGTCCGGCAGGACTTCTATGACTGGGCGGACAGGATCGGCGAACTCATCACCGCCGAGAGGCCTGCCGCCGTTGTCTTCATGATCGGTGCCAACGACCGCCAGCAGATGGATGTCGGCGAGATGCGCGAGGCGGTCCGCTCGGAGCTCTGGAACGAGGAGTATGCGCGCCGCGCCGACGAACTGGCGAAGGCGATAGCCGCGCGCAAGGTCCCCTTCCTCTGGGTCGGCGCACCGCCCTTCAAGACGTCGAAGATGATGCTCGACATGATGGCGTTCAACGACATCTACCGGGCGGCGGCCGTCGGCGCGGGCGGGGAATTCGTCGACATCTGGGACGGGTTCGTCGACGAGGAAGGCTCATACATGTCGAACGGCCCCGACCTGAACGGCCAGCCGGCTCGCCTGCGCGCCAATGACGGGATCAACTTCGCCCGTCCCGGCAAGCGCAAGATCGCCTTCTACGCGGAGCGGCCGCTCTATAAGCTGCTCGGCATCGATCCGGCGCTGCAGCCCGGTGCTGGCGATGCCCTCGCGGTGCGGCCCGCTTATCGCATGTTCGGACCTTTCGGTCCCTCTGAGCTGCAGGAAAGGCCCGATCTCGACATATTGATCGATCCGAACGAGGTCGGCCCCATCGACCCCGCGCGGCCGGTCGCATTGCGCACACCCGGCCTCGACGGAGGTGTGGAACTGCTCGGCGCCGACCCCGCACCGCGGCTCGAAGCGCGCACGGCGGCTGAAAGACTGATCATCGAAGGGATCGCCCCCGCGCCGCGCACCGGCCGCGCGGACCAGTTCGCCGGTGCACAGTTCGCGTCGGCCTCTATGGCCGTGCGCCGCATGAACATCGATCGGACGCTGTTCAAGGCGACCGTGCCTTCGGCCCCGCGGGCGCCGGCGCAGGACCGCGCCGCAGGCCGGGCGGTCCGGTCCGACATACTGGCCAACCCTCAGCCGCCGATGCCCGCCCGCGCCGCGCCGCAAATCCGGGAAGACAGGCTGGGTGACGACCTGACGGCAAAGGCCGTGCCCGACGTCGCCGGCTCGCCGCCGCCGATGACATCGCCCGCCACGATGGATAAGGCATCCGCGCCGGGCTACGCGACAGGCGATCCATCCGACCGTTCGCCGATCCGAGCGGCCCCGGTCCGCCCCTTCAAGCGGCCGACTTCGATCGGACCCGAGCCGAACCGCGCACCCACAGCCGTGCCGCAGCCCGAAGGGCAGGAGATCGCGCCGGCCGAAGTCCTCTCGGAAGTACCGCTGGCATCAGCAGATCCTGCAGCCGCAGCGGCAGATGCGAAACCGGCATTGCCGGATACCGCGCCGCCGCGCGGACCGGTGCCGTCCTTGCTGTCGGAGAATGTCCCGGAAGCGACCGCACCGCAGCGCAGCGCTCCGAGGAAGGCTGCGCCGATGCCTGTAGCCGAGTTGCCTCCGTCCAGGAAGATCAGCGCGGACCTCGTCTCGGTTTCGACTTCGGTAACCCCGCCATCGTCGGCTCCCAATGCCGCGAGCGGTCACCAGGCCGAGCATGCGCCGGCAAGGGCAGTTTTCGGAGCGCCTTCAAACGATCAGCCGGGCGGCGGACCACATTCTCGACCCGTGCTCTCGGCCGGCGACCTGCCCACCAGCGCACCTGTCCGCTCGGTTCCCACCGCGACCCCGACCCCCTCGGCGGCGCCGGCGGCCGCCGCTGTCACCGGCGTTCAGCCTTTGGCCGGGGCCGGCTCAGAATCCGTCGCCCGGGCAGGGGCGCCGCTTGCCCCCGCCCCGCCGCCCTCTTCTGCAAACGAGCCCGTGGAAGCCCCCCCAGCCGCCGACGAGCGGCCTGGTGACGCGACGATGCCGTCGACGGCTCCGGTCCTTCGGACCCCGCCCTCTACCAGCGATCCGGCGGCGCCGGGAAGCGCGGCGACGCCGCCCTCTCCCGTTCCTCCCTTGCCCCGCAAGGCCGCATTGCCCGATGGCACGGTCCTGGACGCGCTCGACCTTTAGCCGTCCGGACAAGCTGGTGACGGCGGTGCGACGCCGTTCGCATATGCCTTGAACGCCGCGCGATCGAGCGCGACGCTTTTCCAGTTCGCGGCCGGAGAGGACCTATGCAGGGAGGACGCTGGCGCCCATCAGCGCCTGATCGATAGCACGCGCCGCCTGGCGGCCTTCGCGGATCGCCCAGACGACCAGCGACTGGCCGCGGCGGACGTCGCCCGCCGACCAGAGCTTTTCCACGCTGGTGCGGTAGTCGCGGTCATTAGCCACGACATTCACAGACCGGCGGCTGTCGGTGGACAGTTCGAGCCGGCCTTCCAGTTCCTTGGTGATGCCGCCCGGGATCGGGCCGGCGAAGCCGATGGCGATGAAGGCGAGATCGGCGCGAATGACGAATTCGGTCCCGGCGATAGGCTTTCGCTTCTCGTCGACTTCGCAGCATTTCACTCCGGTCAGCTGACCATCCTCGCCGATGAATTCGAGCGTGGCGACCTGGAATTCGCGTTCGGCCCCCTCGGCCTGCGACGAAGAGGTGCGCATCTTGGTCGCCCAGTAGGGCCAGACCGCGAGCTTGTTCTCCTTCTCGGGCGGCTGCGGGCGGATGTCGAGCTGGGTCACGCGCACCGCACCCTGCCTGAACGCCGTGCCGACGCAGTCGGAGGCCGTATCGCCGCCGCCGACGACGACGACATGCTTGCCGCCGGCCAGGATCGGCTCTTCGGGCCAGGCAACCGATTGGATGTCCTCGTTGCCCACGCGCTTGTTCTGCTGCACGAGATAGGGCATTGCGTCGTGCACGCCTTCCAGCTCGCCGCCCGGAATGCCCGCCGGGCGCGGGGTTTCGGACCCGCCGCAATAAAGCACGGCGTCGTATTCCGCGAGCAAATCGGCGACTGGCTTGTCGACGCCGACATTGACACCGCAATGGAACGTGACGCCCTCGCCCTCCATCTGCTTTACGCGCGCATCGATGAAGCGCTTCTCCATCTTGAAGTCCGGGATGCCGAAGCGGAGCAGTCCGCCCGGCTTCGATTCCCGTTCGTAGACGTCGACATCGTGGCCGGCGCGGCCGAGTTGCTGCGCCGCAGCCATGCCGGCCGGGCCCGAGCCTATGACGGCCACGCGCTTGCCGGTCTTCGTCTCGGCGGGCTGCGGCCGAACGTAGCCCATCTCGTAGGCCTTGTCCGCGATGGCCTGCTCGACCGTCTTGATGGCGACGGGGATATCCTCGAGGTTAAGCGTGCAGGCTTCCTCGCAGGGCGCCGGACAGACGCGGCCGGTGAACTCGGGGAAGTTGTTGGTCGAGTGCAGGTTGCGGATCGCCGCTTCCCAATTGCCGTTGTAGACCAGATCGTTCCAGTCCGGGATCTGATTGTGGATCGGACAGCCGGTCGGGCCGTGGCAGAACGGGACGCCGCAATCCATGCAGCGCGCGGCCTGTTTCTCGACCTCCTTGTCCGACATCGGCAGCGTGAATTCGCGGAAATGCCGGATGCGGTCGGAAGCCGGCTGGTACTTGTGCACCTGCCGGTCGATCTCGAGAAAACCTGTTACCTTGCCCATTTCAGTCTACTTTCGTGACTTCCATCCCGCATTCCTGCGGGCGACCTCGTCGTTGTCTTGTGGCATCGTGCAGCCATCCTTGCAAACCGCAGGGACTGCCGCGAAACGGCCGGCGGATCACTCCGCCGCCACGCCCATGCGCATCCGGGCCATCTCCTCCAGCGCGCGGCGGTATTCGACCGGCATGACCTTCCGGAATTTCGGGCGGTAGTCGGCCCAATTGTCCAGGATCGTCTTGGCCTTGGTCGAGCCGGTGAAGTGCACGTGGTTCGAGATCAGCTTGTAGAGCCGCTCCTCATCGTGGCTGGTCATGTCGCCGGACACGTCGACGCGGCCCTTGTGGGCGATGTCGCCGCCGTGATGGTGGTGCTTCTCCAGCAGGTAGTCCTCTTCCGGCACCGGCTCGAGCTCGACCATCGCCATGTTGCAGCGCTGGGCGAAGTCGCCGTCCTCGTCCAGTACATAGGCGACGCCGCCGGACATGCCGGCCGCGAAGTTGCGGCCCGTCTTGCCGATGACGACCACGATGCCCCCGGTCATGTACTCGCAGCCATGGTCACCGACGCCCTCGACGACGACGGCCGCTCCCGAGTTGCGCACGGCGAAGCGCTCGCCCGCGACGCCGCGGAAGTAGCATTCGCCTTCGGTCGCACCGTAGAGAACGGTGTTGCCGACGATGATGGACTCTTCGGCCACGATCTTGGCCTCCTCCGGCGGGCGGATGACGATGCGGCCGCCGGAAAGGCCCTTGCCTACGTAGTCGTTGCCGTCACCGATCAATTCGAAGGACACGCCCCTCGCCAGGAACGCGCCGAAGGACTGGCCTGCGGTGCCGGTCAGCTTCACCGAGATCGTGTCCTCGCGCAGGCCCTTGTGGCGGAAGCGCTTGGCGACCTCGCCCGACAGCATCGCGCCGGCCGAGCGGTCGACGTTGCGGATCGGCAGCTCGATCTTGACCGGCTGGCGAGCTTCGAGGGCAGGCTGCGCGAGCTCGATCATCTTGCGGTCGAGCACGTCGTCGATCGGATGCTTCTGGCGCTCGGTCCAGTAGGTCGCCTCGCGCGGCGCGTCCGGCTTGTGGAAGATGCGCGTGAAGTCGAGGCCTTGCGCCTTCCAGTGCGCGATCATCGCCCGCTTCTCGAGCAACTGGGTCTCGCCGATGATCTCGTCTATGTGGCGATAGCCCATCGCCGCGAGCAGCTCGCGCACCTCTTCCGCGACGTAGAAGAAATAGTTGATGACGTGCTCGGGCGTGCCCTTGAAGCGCTTGCGCAGGACGGGGTCCTGCGTGGCGACGCCGACCGGGCAGGTGTTGAGGTGACACTTGCGCATCATGATGCAGCCGGCCGCGATCAGCGGCGCCGTCGAGAAGCCGAACTCGTCGGCCCCGAGCAGCGCGCCGATGATGACGTCCCGACCAGTGCGCAGGCCGCCGTCGACCTGCAGCGCGACCCTGCTGCGCAGGCCGTTGAGCACCAGCGTCTGATGCGTCTCGGCGAGGCCCATCTCCCACGGCGAGCCGGCGTGCTTCAGCGAGGTCAGTGGCGACGCGCCGGTGCCCCCGTCATAGCCGGAGATCGTGATGTGGTCGGCGCGTGCCTTGGCGACGCCGGCGGCCACCGTGCCGACGCCGACCTCGGAGACGAGCTTAACCGAAACGTCGGCCGCCGGGTTGACGTTCTTCAGGTCGTAGATGAGCTGCGCCAGGTCCTCGATCGAATAGATGTCGTGGTGCGGCGGCGGCGAGATGAGGCCGACGCCCGGTGTCGAATGCCTCGTCTTCGCGATCGTCGCGTCGACCTTGTGGCCCGGCAGCTGGCCGCCCTCGCCGGGCTTTGCGCCCTGCGCGACCTTGATCTGCATCATGTCGGAGTTGACCAGATACTCGGTCGTGACACCGAAGCGCCCAGAGGCGACCTGCTTTATCGCCGACCGCTCGGGGTTCGCGCCGCCACCCGGCAGCGGATGATAGCGGTCCGGCTCCTCGCCGCCCTCCCCGGTGTTCGACTTGCCGCCGATCCGGTTCATGGCGATGGCCAGCGTCGTATGCGCCTCGCGGCTGATCGAGCCGAAGGACATGGCGCCCGTGGAGAAGCGCTTGACGATATCGGCCGCCGGCATGACCTCGTCGATCGGCACCGGCGAACGGCCGGTCTCCTCGGCCATCCTGATCTTGAAAAGGCCGCGGATGGTTTGCGCGCGGGCACTCTCGCTGTCCACCTGGGCGGAGAACTCCTTGAAAGTGTCCCACGAACCCTTGCGGACCGCGTGCTGGAGCGTGGCCACGGAATCCGGCGACCAGATATGCGCCTCGCCGCGCATGCGGTAGAGATATTCTCCGCCGACCTCCAGCGCGTTGCGCAGCACCGGATCCTCGCCGAATGCATCGGCGTGGCGGCCGGCGGTCTCGGCGGCGACCTCCTCGAGGCCGACGCCCTCGATCTGGGTCGCGGTACCGGTGAAGTACTTGTCCACGAAATCGGACTTCAGCCCGACGGCATCGAAGATCTGAGCGCCGCAATAGGATTGGTAGGTCGAGATGCCCATCTTGGACATGACCTTCAGGATGCCCTTGCCGATGGACTTGATGTAGCGGTTGACGACCTCGTTGGCGTCCACCTCCGGCGGCAGGTCGCCGCGCCTGTGCATGTCGAGCAGCGTGTCGAACGCGAGATAGGGATTGATCGCCTCCGCGCCATAGCCGGCGAGGCAGCAGAAATGGTGGATTTCGCGCGGCTCGCCGGACTCGACGACAAGGCCGACCGAGGTGCGCATTCCCTTGCGCACCAAGTGGTGGTGGACGGCCGCGGTCGCCAGCAGCGCGGGGATGGCGATGCGGTCGGCGCCGACTTGCCGGTCGGACAGGATGATGATGTTGTAGCGCCCCGCGACCGCCGCCTCGGCCCGCTCGCACAGGCGCTCGATCGCGCCCTGCATCCCGGCGGCACCTTCGGTCGCCGCATAGGTGATGTCGATCGTCTTGGTGTCGAAGGAATCTTCGGTGTGGCCGATCGACCGGATCTTCTCCAGGTCGCCATTCGTCAGGATCGGCTGGCGCACTTCCAGGCGCTTTCTACGCGAAGTGCCGACCAGGTCGAGGATGTTCGGCCGCGGGCCGATGAAGGAGACAAGGCTCATCACCAGTTCCTCGCGGATCGGATCGATCGGCGGGTTGGTGACCTGCGCGAAGTTCTGCTTGAAATAGGTGTAGAGCAGCTTCGACTTGTCGGACATCGCCGAAATAGGCGTGTCTGTGCCCATGGAGCCGACGGCCTCCTGGCCGGTCGTCGCCATCGGCACCATCAGCAGCTTGGTGTCCTCCTGCGTATAGCCGAAGGCCTGCTGGCGATCGAGCAGCGTGACGTCCTTGCGCAGCGCACGCGGCTCGACTGGCTTGAGCTCCTCGAGGATGAGCTGGGTGTTGCCAAGCCACTGCTTGTAGGGGTGCTGCGTCGCAACCTCGTGCTTGATCTCCTCGTCCGAGATGATCCTGCCCTCTTCGAGATCGATCAGAAGCATCTTGCCGGGCTGGAGCCGCCACTTGGCGATCACGTGCTTGTCTTCGACCGGCAAAACGCCGGCTTCCGATGCGAGGATGACGCGGTCGTCGTCGGTGACCATATAGCGGGCCGGCCGCAGGCCGTTGCGGTCGAGCGTCGCGCCGATCTGGCGGCCGTCGGTGAAGACGAGCGCGGCCGGACCGTCCCACGGCTCCATGAGCGCCGCGTGATATTCGTAGAAGGCCTTGCGCTCGGCATCCATCGACTTGTTACCGGCCCATGCCTCGGGAACCAGCATCATCATGGCATGCGCGAGGCTGTAGCCGCCCTGGAACAGGAATTCGAGCGCGTTGTCGAAGCACGCCGTATCCGACTGGCCTTCATAGGAGATCGGCCAAAGCTTCGAGATATCGTTGCCGAACAGTTCGGAATCGACCGAGGCCTGGCGCGCCGCCATCCAGTTGTTGTTGCCGCGTACCGTGTTGATCTCGCCATTGTGCGCGACCATTCGGTACGGGTGTGCGAGCTTCCACGACGGGAAGGTGTTGGTGGAGAAGCGCTGGTGAACCAGGATCAGCGCAGTCTCGAAGCGCGGGTCCTTGAGGTCCTTGTAATAGGCGCCGACCTGGTAGGCCAGGAACATGCCCTTGTAGACGATGGTGCGCGCCGACAGCGACACGCAGTAGGCGCCGATGTCCTTGTTGTCGTTCTCGGCATAGATGCGGCCGGAGATGACCTTGCGCAGCAGATAGAGGCGGGCCTCGTATTCCTCGTCGTCGGTGATCTCGGCGGGGCGGCCGACGAAGACCTGGCGGTGGAACGGCTCCGACGCGGCGATGTCGGGCGCCTTCGACAGCGAGGAGTTGTCGACGGGCACGTCTCGGAAGCCGAGGATCGGCATTCCTTCGGACTGCGCACATTCGAGAATCAGATCGTTGACGTGCTGGCGCAGTGCCTCGTCCCGCGGCATGAACCAGTGGCCGACGCCGTACTGGCCGGCTTGCGGCAGTTCGACACCCTGCGCGGCCATCTCATCGCGGAAGAAGCGATCCGGAATCTGGACAAGCACGCCTGCGCCGTCGCCCATCAGCGGATCGGCGCCCACCGCGCCGCGATGGGTCAGGTTCTCGAGCATGAACAGACCGTCCTCGACGATCTTGTGCGACTTCACGCCCTTCATCTGCGCGATGAAGCCGACGCCGCAAGCGTCGTGCTCGTTGCGCGGATCGTAGAGGCCCTGGGCGTGGGGCAACCCGGAAAACGCCGGCGCACGTTTCACGGACGCGCCGTTCGTCTGGGCGGGGGCTCCTTGCTCCGACACAGATGGCGTCATGTCCGTCATCTCCACTTCCTCCGTTCCATGCCCTCCGGTATATCTTTCCTCGGGCGGGTTCGTCCTGGCTGCTCCCGGCGCGCGCAAAGCCGGCAGGCGTCACCATACGCCAAACCGGCTTTCCATGCGCAGATAAATAAGACAGCAATGCTGTCCTAAATTTCTTATTGCAGAAAGCCGCCCGGCTTACAAGACCGATTCACGAAAAATTCCTGGCCGGCAGGAACGATTGTTTCGCTTAGGCCGTCTCGCACGACATTTCCGTTCGTCATCGGCCCCGACAGCTCGGCGATCACTTTGATCTTGAAGTCGCGGATAAAAAGCGGTCAGGGTCGCGCCGATTTTCAGGGAAGCATGGCTTTGATATTTGCATCCGACAACTGGGCAGGCGCCCACCCCAAGATCGCCGCGGCGCTCGCCACCCACGCCGGCGGCTACGAGCCGGCCTATGGCAACGGCGCGCTGGACGCCAAGCTGCAGAAGACGTTCGAACGCGTTTTCGAACGCGAGGTCTCGGTCTTCTTCGTCGGCACGGGAACGGCCGCAAACTCCCTGTCGCTCGTCTCCGCCGACAAGCCCGGCGGCCTTTCCTTCTGCCACCGCGAATCGCACGTCATGGACGACGAGTGCGGCGCGCCTGAGTATTTCATGGGCGGTTCGCGTCTGTTCCCGGTCGACGGTTCCCTCGGCCGCATGGACCCGGAGGCGCTTGCGGCGGCGGTCGGCCGCTTTTCCGGCGAGAATGTCCATGCCGGTCGGCCGGCGGCCATTTCGGTCACCCAGGCGACAGAGGTGGGCACGGTCTATTCGCTCGTTCAGTTGAAGGCGATCTCGGCTATCGCGAAGGATCACGGGCTGCCGCTGCACATGGACGGCGCGCGTTTTGCGAACGCGCTCGTTGCGCTCGGCGCCACACCGGCGGAAATGACCTGGAAGAGCGGCGTCGACATGCTGTCTTTCGGCGGCACCAAGAACGGCTGCTGGTGCGCCGAGGCCGTGATCATGTTCGATACGGAGCGGGCGAGGGAGTTCGGCTTCATCCGCAAGCGCGCGGCGCAGCTCTTTTCGAAGTCGCGCTTCATCGCAGCCCAGTTCGAGGCCTATTTCGAAGACGGGCTATGGCTCGAAACGGCCGCCCATGCCAACGCCATGGCGGCTCGTCTGGCCGGTCATATCTCGGCTTCAGGCGTCCTGCGGCTTGCCTGGGCTCCGCAAGCCAACGAGGTATTCGCCATCATGCCGGTCAAGACGGCGGATGCGCTGATGGACAAGGGCGCCCGCTTCTACGACTGGCACACCCCACACGGCTTCGGCGGCAACATGCAGCCGGGCGAGAAGCTTTGGCGTTTCGTGACCAGTTTCGCCACCACCGCCGAGGAGGTGGACGGGTTCGGCGAACTGATCGGCTGAGCCGCGAAACGAAAGCGGCGCGCCTTTCGACGCGCCGCTCGTACTCAAACCAAGAATATGCGTGGGTCAGGCCGCTTTGGCCTCGATTTGTTTGGCTTTGCCGCCATTCGAGATCTCGATCTTGCGCGGCTTCAGTTCCTCCGGAACGGTGCGCTTCAGATCAATGTGCAGGAGGCCGTTCTTGAGCTCCGCGCCAAGGACCTCGACGTGGTCGGCAAGCTGGAACCGGCGCTCGAAGCTGCGGGCGGCAATGCCGCGATAGAGCAGTTCGGAGCCCTCGCCATTGGCTTCATCCTTGCGCTCACCCTTCACGGACAGCACGTTGCGGTGCGCCTCGATGGCGATGTCGTTCTCGGAAAAGCCCGCTACGGCCATCGAGATGCGATAGGCGTCGTCACCCGTCCGCTCGATATTGTAGGGCGGATAGGTCTGGCCATTGTCGGGCTGTGCCAGCGAATCGAGCATCGTGAAGAGCCGGTCGAAACCGACGGTCGAACGATAAAGGGGGGAAAAATCAACGTGACGCATGGTCTGTTCTCCTGTCGAGCAACATGGTTGTGCGTTTGGCCCAAGGGACGAACCCTGCGGAACCCCTTCGGGCGTTCCGATTGGACCAGCGGCCCCGCTTTCGGCGGCCGCAAAGGAGATTTGGTGAGGGCAAAAACCCTTTTCAAGGGATTTTTTTTGGCCCTGTTCGATGAACGCGGGATGAACCGCCAATTCCAATTCCGTTCAGGTCATCCGGCCTAGTTTGGCCACCGTAGCGACGGCGCAGCGCCACGCGGCGCCGCGGCGAGGCCGAACCGGGTGCAACGTCCCTTCCCCCGGGTCGTCCGGGGCCGGGAGGCAGCGCGAGCAGTCTTCCGGCCCTTTGCTCTCTCGGGAACTCGATTCTTGCTTTCTTTGCGTGGGCTTCCTATCACCTGACAGCGCCAGACAGGCCTGGCCCCCGACGCGAAAGCGCCCGATGACGGAAGTCTTCAACCTGATCCCGAGCAATCCGCTGCCCGCGAAGGCGGCCGGAGGATATTTTTCCGGTTTCGACGGGAGGAAACTGCGCTTCGGCCGCTTTCCGGCAGTGGCGCGCCCGCTCAAGGGCACGGTCATCCTGCTGTCCGGGCGCAACGAGTGCATCGAGAAATATTTCGAGACCGCCCGCAACCTTGCCGAACGCGGCTTCGCCACCGCGACATTTGATTGGCGGGGACAGGGCGGTTCCGAGCGCCTGCTTGCCGATCCCCAACGCGGTCATGTGCAGGACTTCTCCGACTATGTCAGGGACCTCGACTGCTTTTTCGAGGAAGTCGTGCTGCCGGACTGCCGCGGCCCCTACTACATACTCGGCCATTCGACGGGATCGCTCATCGCGCTGCTCGCCACGCCATCGCTGGTGAACCGCGTCCAGCGGATGGTGCTGGCTGCGCCCTTCTTCACCTATACGGGCGTGCCGCTTTCCATGGCTGCGATCAGCCGGATCGCCAACACGCTCTATTGGACGGGCCTGGGACGCATGTACGGGGCGTGGGGGCCGCGTGGGCGTCGCACGCCACCCTTCGCCACCAACAAGCTGACAACCGACATCGCCCGATACCGGCGCAACATGGAGATCTACGAGACCTATCCCGATCTCGCGCTGGGCGGCCCCACCGTTTCGTGGATCCGCGCGGCATGCCGGGCGGTCGAGACCGTCCAGCGGCCCGACTTCATGCAGCGCATCAATATCCCGGTGATGTTCGTCGGCGCCGGCAACGACGAAGTGGTGTCGACCAGGGCCATCGCCGACTATGCGCGCAGGCTACGCGGCGGGCAGATCCTCACCATCGCCGGCGCGCGGCATGAACTCATGCAGGAGGCCGACGTCTTCCGCGAGCAGCTTCTCGCCGCTTTCGATGCCTTCGTGCCCGGCAACGACGAGACCGTCTACAACGACTGACCGCGGCCGCTACCCGGCCGGGTCGCTGCGCCCCTCGTGCAGCACCTCCATGGCCGCCGCATGAAGTTCCGGCGTGGCCGCGGCGACGATGCCGCCGCCCTCCTCGGCCGGGCCGCCGTTCCATTCGGTGATCATGCCGCCCGCCGCCTCGATGATCGGGATGAGGGCGACGACGTCGTAGGGCTGCAGGCCGACCTCCACCACGAGGTCGATGTTGCCGGCCGCGAGCATGACGTAGGCGTAGCAGTCGGTACCGTATCGCGCCAGCCGAACCGCGCGCTCCAGCCTGTCGTAGGCCGTGCGCCTGTCGCCCTGGAACAGCGACGGCGTCGTCGTGCAGAGCGTGGCATCGGCCAATGCGGTGGTCTTGCGCGTTGACAGGCGCTGTCTCCCGGCCGGACCTTCGTACCAGGACTCGCCGTCGGTGGCGTAGAACAGTTCGCCGATGAAGGGCTGCGCCATCATGCCGGCCACCGCGTTGCCCTTTTCGGTCAGCCCGACCAGCGTTCCCCATAGCGGGATGCCGGAGATGAAGGAGCGGGTGCCGTCGATGGGGTCGATCACCCACACATGGTCACCCGCGGCGTCCTGCGCGCCGAACTCCTCGCCGACGATGCCGTGGCCCGGATACTCCGCGTTGATGAGCGCGCGGATGACGCGTTCCGCCTCGCGGTCTCCCTCGGTGACCGGGTCGAATCCTTCGGCGATTTTATTGACGATGTCGCCGAAGCGGCGGAACCGCGGCAGCGTCTCGGCGGCGGCTGCATCGGCTACACGCCGGAAGAACTCGACAGGAACGGGCACGGTGCGCCTCCGGAGCCGGAATGATGCAAAAATATCACTAATTGGTCGATTCTAAACGATTCGTTGGAAGAGCGGACAAAAGCCTTCCCTCAATCGTTGACATTTGTGCATCGCACAATAGTCTCTTCCTCGGACAGGTTCTCCTGTCCATGCCCTCCTTGGGCGTTTCCTCCCTAGACTTCGACCGCGTCGGCAACGATGCGGTCTTTTTTTCGCCGGCGCTCTGCCAGGTGTTTCGAGGCGGCGTGCTGTCCTGCGACTGCGCCTACTCGGCGGCGAGCGGCCGGTCGATGAAGTGGTGGTCGGGCATGGCCATCAGTTCCGCCGAGAACCGCGACAGGTCGTTCGACAGTTGCTGGAAGCCGCCGGTCTTCCGCAGCGTCTGCTCGTCCATGTAGAGTCCCCGGTTGATCTCGATCTGCAGCGCGTGCAGCCCGCGCGCGGGCTGGCCGTAATGTTCGGTGATGAAGCCGCCGGCATAGGGCTTGTTGTGCGCGACCGTGTAGCCCATGGACGCCAGGATGGTGATCGCCGTTTCCGTGAGCGTCCGCGTTGCGGAGACGCCGAAGCGGTCGCCGATGATGAAGTCCGGCCTGATGCCGCTGTCGCCGAGCCGGATGCTTGCAGGCATCGAGTGGCAGTCGATCAGCACGGCATAGCCGAAACGGGCATGGGTCTCGCCGAGCAGGTGCTTCAGCGCATCGTGGTAGGGCTTGTAGACGCCCTCGATCCGCCCGACCGCCTCCGCCAGCGGCAGCCGTCCGCGATAGATGTCGAGCCCCTCCCCGACCAACCTGGGTACCGTGCCGAGACCGCCGGCCACCCGGGCTGACCGCATGTTGGCGAAGGAAGGCACCGGCTCGGTGAACATGCGCGGATCGAGTTCCCACGGCTCCCGGTTGACGTCGAGATAGGCGCGCGGGAAGTTCGCAGCGAGAAGCGGTGCGCCGAGCACCGGCGCCGCGCCGAAGAGCTCGTCGACATAGCAGTCCTCCGAGCGCCGGATCTCCATCCGGCTCAGCTTCGAGAGGGCAAGGAACCGCTCCGGATAGTGCCGGCCGCTGTGCGGCGAGTTGAAGACGAACGGGACGCGCTGCTCCACGCTCCGGCGGACTTCGAAGGGCGGCACGACAGCGAAATCGTCGACCGCCGTCATGGCGGGAACTCCGATGGGTACATGGCGCGAAATTGGCATCTGGCAAAGCGCCTGTCCAGCGGCCTCGCCGCGGCCCCGGTCCTCGCTTGGAAGCGCTTTGGCTGCCGCGCCGTTCACTTGATGTTTACTCTCCTGCCTTCATATAAATCATGGTTAATGGAACCGCTGAATGCGGTCCCTGCCCGCCTGCGTCTCGCGCGGGCCGGAGTGAAATCTCAGGGAGCGGCATCCTCGCTGGAGGTCGATCCTGGCGTTCGGACGGGAATTGAATGGCACGCATACTGCTCGCGGAAGATGACGACGACATGCGCCGGTTTCTGGTCAAGGCGCTGGAACGCGCCGGCTACGACGTCAGCGATTTCGACAATGGCGCCAGCGCGTATGAGCGCTTGCAGGAGGAGCCGTTTTCGCTGCTCTTGACCGACATCGTCATGCCCGAGATGGACGGCATCGAACTCGCCCGCCGCGCCACCGAGATCGACCCAGACCTGAAGGTGATGTTCATCACCGGCTTCGCGGCGGTGGCGCTGAACCCCGATTCGAAGGCGCCGAAGGATGCCAAGATCCTCTCGAAGCCCTTCCACCTGCGCGAACTGGTCAACGAGGTGGAAAAGATGCTCCAGGCCGCCTGAGCCTGCCCGGCGCTACGCCGTTCGGAGCCCCGGCGCAGGCTTTCGGGTGCTTCCGGCGTGCCTTTCGACGGCGTTCCGATTTATCGTCGCGCCACCCTCCCGCGCTATTGACGCGCCCGGACAAAAGTGGTGTATGCGGCGGCGTCGGATGGGCGTGTAGCTCAGCGGGAGAGCACTACGTTGACATCGTAGGGGTCACAGGTTCAATCCCTGTCACGCCCACCATCCAGACAGGCCAATTTCGTTACTTGAATCGGCCTCGCCAAAACCCGAACGCCCCTTGAGTTCTCTGCTGGTCACACTCTGGCCATGGCAATGGGTCCGTCGATCGGACCTTGTTGCGACTTCTCACTGACCGAGACGATGAGGTCCAGACGAGGTGCCGCTTCCTATTTGAAGCGTGCCAAAGTCTCTCTGAGGATCTTCGGATCAGGGGCAACTCCCAAGCCCGGGTCGTCGCCCACGCTCATGAAGCCGTTTTCGATGGTCGGTCCGCCGGAGCAGAGCGGTTCGGAATTGTATTCCTGGCAGCTCCAGAACTTGTGCGGCGCGCCGATGGGGGCAGATATCGCGACGTGGGCCGCGGCCGCGTCTGCGACGGCGGTACCCCCAGAGGCCTCCCAGAAGGCGGAGAGGCCTGAGACGGCGCAAAAGTCGCGGAACATGCGCGCTTTGGTGATGCCGCCCACCCGCGAGATCTTGAAGTGGATGGCATCCGCCGCGTCGGTGCGGACGATCGTCATGAGGTCATCGGCGTCGATGGCGGATTCGTCCATGATGAAGGGCGAGCGCAGGCGTGGGCGCACGCGGTTGCATTCGGCCATGGTCTGGCAGGGTTGCTCGACCATGAAGCCGTGATCGTCGACCGCGGCCAGGACCTGTAGCGCAGCAGGCGCACTCCATCCGCCATTCGCGTCAGCGATGAAGGTTTCGTGCGGCTGCCGCTGGCGGCCGATTTCGCGATATTGCTCGATGTCGGCGGCGACAGTGCCGCTCGCCTTGGCCGAGAAGCTGTGGATGTTCTGACTGCGCGCCTGTTCGATGCGGGCGAGCATGTCTTCCACGGGCCCGTTGTAGAGCGAGGACAGGAGCGGGATGCGCTCGGCCTGACGGCCGCCGAGGAGCGCGTGCACCGGCAGGCCGGCCTGCTTGCCGAGCAGGTCCCAGCAAGCCATGTCGATCGCGGCCTTGGCGTAGAAATGCCCCTGCATGAGCCGATCCATGGCGGTGTTCATCCCCGCCGTATTGCACGGGTCGAGACCGATGAGGTCCGGCGAAAGGACCGCAAGCGCGGCACGCGCGCCCTCTGCGAATTCCGGCAGGTAGTTGCGCCCCCATGGGCAGATCTCGCCCCATCCCTCGAGTCCCGAATCGGTTTCGACGCGCACGAGAGTGCTGTCGAGCGCCTCGTAGCTGCGGCCGCCCGACAGCTTGTAGGCCGTGCCGGCAAAGGAGATCGGCACGGCAAAGAGCGATATGGCGGTGATTTTCACGGGCTGGCCCCTGTTGGACGTCAGATGAGCAGAGCTTGTGTGATCCGGTCGAGATCGGCGGACTGGGTGATCCACGAGGTGCACAGGCGCATCGTGCCGTCCGCATGATAGCCCGCCAGACCGGCCTCTTCGAGCCGGGCGATCAGGTCCGGCGGCATTTTCGCGAAGACCATGTTGGCCGGGGGCAGTTCCGGGATTTCGATGGCCCGGTGGGCGGCAAGGGTTTCGGCAAGAAGCCGCGCCATCGCGTTGGCGTGCCGTGCATTGTGCAGCCAGAGGTCGTCGGCCACATATGCCAGCAGTTGCGCGGAGATGAAACGCATCTTCGAGGGCAGTTGCCCGGCGCGCTTTGCGCGGTAGCGCGCCTCCTCGGCGAGCCCTGGATCGAACAGCAGCACCGCCTCGGCCATGAAGCAGCCATTCTTGGTGGCGCCGAAGGACAGGATGTCCGATCCGGCTTTCCAGGTGAGCTCCGATGGCGGGCGGTCGATCGCCGCCACCGCGTTGGCAAAGCGTGCCCCGTCCTGGTGGACGCGCAGGCCATGGGACCGGGCAAGATCGCCGATCGCCGCGAGCTCGTCGCAATCGTAGACGCCGCCCGTCTCCGTCGCCTGCGCCAGCGAGATCGCGGCGGGCTGAGGAGCGTGGCGTTCGCCCTTCAACGCGGCAAAGGATGCCAGATCGGACACGCGCAGCTTGCCGTCCGAGCCGGCGATCGGCACCAGACGGGCGCCGGAGAAGAATTCCGGCGCGTTGCATTCATCGTTGTAGACATGGCTGCCGGCGTGCACGGCAACCGACTGGACCGGACCCGCCAGCAGCGACAGAGCCAGCGCGTTGGCTGCCGTGCCGGTCATGCAGGGGATCACGGCGACGGGCGTGCCGAAAAGCGCGCTGAACGTTTCGTCGAGACGCCGCGACCAGCGATCATCGCCATACGGGCGATGATCGTCGTCATTGGCCGCGAGCAGCGCCTCCACGATCCTGGGGTGCGCGCCACTCACATTGTCCGACAGAAACCTCGCCATGGCGCCGGCCCGGTATGCCGTCAGCCGACCATGTCGAGCGGCTGGGCACCGAGCACGCGCATCCGGCTCTCGAAATCCTCGCGGTTGAGATATGCGCCGACCATGTGGCGCTGTCCCTGGAAGGACAGCCGGCCGTGCAGGAGCCGCCAATTGTCGAAGATCACCATGTCGCCGGGCCGCTGGCCGAATGCGAACTGGTTCTTGCGGTCCTGGATCATGTGGTCGAACACACCGAGCGCTTCGTAGAGCCGGCTCATCTGCGGTTCCGGGAGCACGAACGGCGCGCGGTCGTGGTTGTTGAAGCTGACCTGAATGAGCTTGCCGCCGGCATCGTGGCGGAAGACGGGGCGCTGCGCGACGAGATAGGCGCCGTCGCCGATATACTGGCCGGGAACCGGTACGGTGCTCAACGTTTCGTAGACGTCGGGATGGGCGCTCTTGATCTTGCGCGCGATGTTGAAGCCGTCCACCAGCACATTGTCGCCGCCGGTCGCCTCATAGGCCAGGCACTGGAGGCTCATGAGGCCCGGGGCGTCGTGATTATAGGTGCCGTCGGTGTGCGGCTTGATCTCGATCGGCGTCGAGCCGGTGTCGGCAATCTTGCCGTCGGCCTTCAGTTCCCACATTTCGCCGAAGATGCTCGACCGGATATAGGCTATGCGCTCCATGACTCGGCGCGAGGCGGCGACGCTGAGCGGAACGTTCCTGATCGCGATCATGCCCGCACGGCGCAGCCGCTGCAGCATGTCGGCCAGGACAGCGTCGTCCTCGACGAAGGCGTCGTGCTCGACCCTGGCGCACAGACCGGCGGCAGTTTCGGCATCCCAGACTTCCTGATCCGATCCGATGACATCGTAGAGGGTGGCCGGCGCGTCGATCGCCGCAAGATAGTCTGCCGTGAACCGGCTGACCGACCCATCATCCCATCTGAGGCTCAGCTGCGCCGCGTCGGGCGACAGCTGGATATCGGACGCCGGCTGCACGGCGCCGAGGGCGAAGGTTTCCAGCAGGCGCTGGCGCGCCCGGGGGTGGAAGCTGTCCGGCTCCTGGCTGTGGTCGCGCAGCCAGAGCCATGTGAAATCCTTGCGGTCCGGTCCCACTGAGAGGCTGAGCCCGTTGTCCGTCTTCTGAACGTTCCCGATTGTGGCAGCCATGCGATGCTCCATTGCTTGGATGGTGTGGGTCGTCAGGCGCTCTGCGCCTCGATCAGCCGACCCAGGAAGGCCTCGCACGCGGCGAGTTGGCTGACCTCGATGAATTCGTCCGCGATATGGGCCTGCTCGATCGAGCCGGGCCCGAGGAGCACGGTCGACAGCCCGGCCGCCTGAAAATGGCCGCCCTCAGAGCTGTAGGAGACGGTGGCCGTGCGGTTGGCACCGGTGAGGCGGCGGCAGAGCGCTTCCGCTGCCCCGCCTTGCTCCGGGGCGAGACCCGGAACGGCATAGTCTTCCTCGATGGAGACGGCGCAGCCGGGCACGAGCGCATTCGCTTCCGCGACGACCTCTTCGGCCCTTGCGACGAAGGCCCGAAGAAAGGCCTCCGAATCCTCGTCGGGAAGATTTCGCAGATCCCACTCGAACCGGCACTCGGCCGCGAGGATGTTGCAGGCCGTTCCGCCGTGGACCGTGCCCACATGGCATGTCGTGTAGTCGGGCTGGTAAAGGCCGCTGCCGCCCCGCGCGCGATTCTCGCGCAGCCGGTCGTCGAGCCAACAGATCATCCTGGCAGCCATGGCGTTGGCGCTGACGCCGAGGTCGGCAAGGCTGGAGTGGGCCGCCTGGCCGGTCACGGTGACCTTGTAGCCGTAGGCGCCCTTGTGCGCAGTCACGATCTGCATGCCGGTCGGTTCGCCGACGATCACGGCCTCTATGGCCGGAAAACGCTGAACCAGATCGCCGATCACCGGCAGCACGCCGCGGCAGGTGGTTTCCTCGTCATAGGACATCACGAGATGGATCGGTCGCCGGAGCGGCGCGCGAGACATGGCCGGAACCATGGCCAGGCACGCGGCGATGAAACCCTTCATGTCGGCGGCACCGCGACCGAACAACTTTCCGTCTCGCTCGCTGAGGATAAAAGGATCGGACGCCCAGCTCTGGCCCTCGACCGGGACCACGTCGGTATGGCCCGACAGGACCACACCGCCGGCAGTGATCGGACCGATGGTCGCATGCAGGCCAAGCTTGCGCCCGCTCTCGTCGGGAAACGTCGCAGCCTGGACGCCGTGCGCCCTCAGGAAATCGACCGCATAACCGATCAGGCCGGCGTTTGACCGGTCGGAGACCGTGTCGAAGCCGACGAGGCGTGCAAGGTGTTCAGCCGAATTCATGGTCAATGCCGAGTGTCATCTTCTTGCGTGCGGAGAATGGGCGGACTTGATTTCGGGCATTTGTTGAGCATGAATGGCCCGGTCACAAGCGAGAAAAACTCCGCTGACCGGAGAAAGCCGAAGATGCGACCGGCGCTGCCACCCCTCAACGGACTCAGAGCTTTCGAAGCCGCCGCGCGGCTCGGAGGCCTCGTCAAGGCCGGAGAAGAACTCCACGTCACGCCGAGCGCGGTCGGGCATCAGCTGCGGGCGCTCGAAAGCTACCTCGGCGTCCGACTGTTCGACCGCAAGGCCAAGCACCTGGCCCTGACCACGACCGGAAAGCGCTTCGCGGAGATGCTGACGCAGGGCTTCGACCTGTTGCACCGCGCCACGAGCGCCATCCGGCGCGAGAGCTCGAGCCGGGCGATCACGATCAGCGCCACGCCCGCTTTGGCCCTGCGCTGGCTTGCGCCCGCGCTCGATCAGCTTCGCGAGGAAGACATCGCGGAATTCAGGATCGATGCCTCGTCGCGCGAGGCTGATCTCTTCGCCGGCGAGGCAGATCTCGACATCCGCTACGGCCGCACGATCGAGGACGGTCTGGTCGCCGACGTGCTGTTCAGCGAAACGGTATTCCCGGTATGCCATCCCGATTATGCGTCCAGACTGGCGCTGCGCCAGCCTGCCGATGCGCTGCGTGCGGGGCTGCTGTTCGTGGACGACTGGGCCCATCGTGGAGGCGTCTGGTCGGCGTGGCGCGACTGGCTGCAGGAGGCGGGCGTCGAGGCCGGGGCGCTGGCGGAAGCAGGGCGCTTCTCGGAGATGGACAAGGCCGTGGCGGCAGCGGCAAGCGGCACGGGAATGGCGATCGGCGCACAGCGCCATCTCGATCGCTGGAGCCGCGCGGATCGGAGTGGCCACTGTCTGATCCGTCCCTTCGACAGCGCGATTGCTGTGCGCTACTCCTCGACGCTCGTCTCGTTGCCCGAAATCGCCGAAGACCGCACGATCCGTAGGCTGCGCCGCCGCCTGGTTGCGCTTGCCGCGGAGCACCCGGACGTCCTGCACAAAGGTGCATTCTGAAATTCAGGCGTCCGGCAGCAGCCGGCCGCTCGCCGGATTCCAGCCGAGCCACACAGGCTGGCCGATGCTCGCGGTGCTCCAATCGCGATCGCGCTGGCAAACGGCAATCATCGGATCGCTGCAACCGGCGACGCGCACGCGAAGAAAGCTGCGGTCGCCGAGAAAGACATGCTCCTCGACCTGTCCGGGCATGGCGTTCACGTCCGACAACGGCTTTTCGGCCCAGATAATGAGATCTTCGGGCCGCAGTGCGAGCAGCGCCGGCGCGTTCACGGGCGCTGCGGCGCTTCTCAGAGCGAAGGTCCCGAGGTTGCCGGCGTCGAGGGACAGCCCGCCGTCGCCTGGGGTGATGGCGTGGATCGGCACGAGATTGATGGAGCCGATGAACTCGGCGACGGCCCGCGAGACCGGATGGTGATAAAGCTCGGCGGGCGTGGCGATCTGCAGGATTCCCCCGTCCCCCATCACTGCAATGCGGTCCGACATCGCCATAGCCTCGTCCTGGTCGTGGGTGACGAATACGAAGGTGATGCCGACCCGACGCTGGAGTTGGCGCAACTCGATCTGCATTGCTTCGCGCAGGCGCCGGTCGAGCGCAGCCAGGCTTTCATCGAGGAGGAGTACCTTGGGCTCGAGTACGAGGGCGCGGGCGAGCGCCACGCGCTGGCGCTGCCCGCCCGACAATTCCGAAGGCGACCTGTCACCCATGCCCGCAAGATGGACGAGTTCCAGCATCGCCTCGACACGACGCGCGGTTTCCGCCTTCCCCAGCCGCCGCGAGCGCAGCCCGTAGCCGACGTTCTTCGCCACGCTCAAATGCGGAAAGATCGCGTAGCTCTGGAACACCATGTTGGTCGGACGCCGTTCCGGCGCGAGATGCGTGATATCCTGGCCGCCGAGCAGGACCCGTCCTTCGTCCGGCTGCTCCATGCCGCCCATGATATTGAGCAGCGTGGTCTTGCCGCACCCCGACGGACCCAGGAGGGAGAAGAATTCGCCCCCTCGGATTTCCAGGCTCGTCGACCTGAGGACCTGCACGGCGCCAAACGATTTCGACACATTGTCGATACGGATTGCGGACGAAGTCTCACTCATCGCTCATTCGCTTCTTGTTTGCGGCGGCTTCAGACCTGCCGTTTGCGGCGCATCCATTCGCCGGTCCCGACCAGGACGGCCGAGAAGACCAGGATCAGAGAACCGAGTGCGAGGACGCTTGGCAGGCGTTCGGGAAACCGGAGCTGGCTCCAGATGTAGACAGGCAGCGTGGCTTCGGTCGATGCGAGGAAAAACGACACGACGAACTCGTCGAAGGAGATGGTGAAGCAAAGCAGCAGGCTTGAAACGATGCCGGGCGTGGAAAGCGGCAGGACGACGCGCAGGAATGTGCCCAACGCGCCTTCGCCAAGATCGCGGCTGGCGCGGACAAGCGCCAGGTCGAACCCCTCGAGACGGGACAGCATGACCGAGAAGGCGAATGGCAGGCACACGATGAGATGCCCGAAACCCACGGTAAGGAGCGATAGCCGGAGCCCCGAGGCCATGATCATCGTGAACAGGGCCACCGCCAGGACGATCAGCGGCGCAACGATGGGCAGCATGACGAACCCCACCACGGCCTTCTTGCCGGCGAAGCGGTAGCGCGACACAGCCCAGGCGCCCAACGTTCCGAGCGCCGTCGCCAGCGTAGAGACGACCAGCGCGACCTTGAGACTATTGCCGAGCGCAATCAGCAATTGCGGCGATGAGGCGAGGTCACGATACCACTGCACCGTCAGACCCTGCAGGGGGAAGGCGATGATCTTGCTGTCGTTGAGCGAAAACAGCGGCAGCAGGAACACCGGCACGTAAAGGAATGCCAAGAACAGGAGCGCGTAGAGTGTCAGCCAGAGGGGAGCCGTGCGCGTGTTGGTCACGGTGCATGCCTCCTCAGCCTCAGGATGCCGAACTGCAGCGCGATGGCGACGCCCGTGACTGCCAGCATCGTGACCATGGACATTGCCGCGCCCAGCGGCCAGTTGTCCGCAGGGCCGAACTGCGCGGCGATGACGGCACCGATCATCGAGCCCTGCGTCCCTCCGACCAGGATCGGCGTCACATAGTCGCCGACGGTCGGGATGAAGACGAGAATGATGCCGGTGAGGACGCCCGGCGCCGCGAGCGGGAGGATCACCCGGGTGAGCCGCCGCAGCGGACCGTCACCCAGGTCGGCCGCGGCCCTGAGCAGCTCCGGCGGGATTTTGGCCAGGCTTACATAGAGCGGAAGCACCACGAAGGGGATCCATGCGTGGGTCAAGGTCACGACGACCGAAAAGGAGCTGTAGAGCAGAACGTCCAGCGGTTCGTCGATGATGCCCACGGTCAGGAGACCGGAATTGATCACCCCATTGTAGCCGAGGATGACCTTCCAGGTGAAGATGCGCAGGAGATAGCTGGTCCAGAACGGCAGCGTGAGAAGGATGATCCAGAGCGAACGATGGCGCTGCACATAGAAGGCGACGTAGTAGGCGACGGGAAAGGCCAGCAAGGTCGCCGCCAGGGCAACGGAGAGCGCGATGCCGATGCTGCGTGCGACGAGGCCTAGATAAAACGTATTTGCGAGGAAGCGGTCGTAGTTTCCCAGTCCCCAGCCGGCATCCATATTGTAGCTCTGCTGCTGCCAGAAGCTCATCACCACCAGTGTCGCAAAGGGAATGCCGACGCCGACGATCATGACCAGGAGAAGCGGCGAGAGGGTGAAATAACCCCAGAAGTCATCGCTATAGCTGCGGGAAGGCGGGCTGGCTGCGCTCATGTCGATGGCCCGGTCTCGCGCCTCGGAGATGGTGTTGCCGCGCGCGCGTGCCTCGGGACGGTTTCGCGATTGTTGTGCCTGGCAAGGCGCCGCATCATGCCGCGAACATTCGACGCGGCATGTTGCCACGAATGCAGCGCGGCCCGGAACAGGTTCAGGCGACGATAGCGCGGAATGGGTTGGCCGGCGAGGATCATGCCAATGAGCCGCGGGACGATCTGCGACTTGCGACGTGCGTGATGGGGCTGCATCGTCGCCAGGCGCTCCCGGGCGAGAGGCTCGACGGCCATTGCTCCGCTCTCGCGCATGGCATCCAGGATACGGCGGCCGACCTCCGTCCGCGCGATGATCGCGTTGAAGCCTTCGCCGTTTCCGAGCGGATAGCCCTCGCCGCCTTCCCACGCATCGCAGCAGACCAGATCGGCCTGCTCGCCCGTGCTGTCGGGACAGATCTTGCAGCGGAACTGGATGCCCTGGTTCAGCTCGTTCGCCCAGGTTTCATTGTAGGTCTGCTCGAAGCTGCGCTCATCATAGGTTTCGACGCGGGTCGGACCTGGGCAGCCATAACCGCGATAGCGCAGCAGGCTCACGTCCTGCTCGGCCAGGCCATATTTCGAGATGATGTTCTGCGACACCTCGTGGCTGGGAAGACCGGCGCAGAAAAAGCTGATGGCGGCGACAAGCTGTGCGTCCACGCGGGGATCGTGGCGCGCCAGGTTGCGTATGGCCGCGATGTCGCAGGGCTTCCCCACGACGACGAATCGCTTACCCGAGCGCAGCAGCCCATGCAGCTGCTTGAGCGGCGCCGCCGGGCCATAGCGCGCGCCGACGCCTTCGAGCACGTCCTGGCGCGTCCGGCTGACCTTGGCGCTGCTGCGCATCGGCCATTCGGGATCGGGCGAAACGTGGAGCACCGCGTCGGCCGCGCCGGTTTCTAGGAGGTATAGCGCTGCCGCCGTTGTCGCGCCGCCGGAGGACCCGATATGGCGGACGTTCGGGTCGACCGAATGGCCGAGGAACGTGCCTGCCGAAGGACCCCAGAGCGGGTCGGCCGGGCCCGTCGGGCCGATCTGGTTCAGCCCCGGGCAAGAATCGAGGATCGATTTCTCCAGCGCGGGGTCCAAACGTTCGGGCAGCGATGGCCGCAGGTTTCCCTGCTCGGTGAGCACCATTGGCAGTTCTGTGCCGCCCAGGCTCTCGCACAGGCCACAGCCCGTGCAAAGGCCGCATCCGACGACATCCTCCAGCGATCTCGGCTTCAGCATCGCGGCCCTTCCGACGGCGTGATGAAGCGCCCGCCACCGGGCCGGACGAGAACCTCGCCGGCGTCCCAGACGCGCCGGCCGCCGACCAGGGTGGTGACGGGTCTCCCCCGCAGAACCTTGCCTTCGAACGGCGAATGGTCGTTGCGGTCATGCAGGTCGGCGTGCCGGAGAGGCCGGCCCTGCCCGACCTCCCAGATCGCGAGGTCGGCGTCCGCGCCCGGAGCGATGATCCCCTTTCGCGGATAGAGGCCGTAGATCATAGCCGGCCGGGTCGCGGTCAGCTCGACGAAACGCCGGATGCTGATCCGCTCGTCGGCGACCCCTTCGAAGAGAAGCGGCAAGCGCGTCTCGATGCCGGGAAGGCCGCATGGCACGTCCCGGAAATCCGCGACGCCATCATGCGCCTTCTTCCCGTCTGCCGAGTCGAACAGATAGGGGCAGTGGTCGGATGAGACGATGTCGAGCGAACCTTCTGCGAGTCCCCTCCACAGCGCTTCGGAATCCCGTGCGCCGCGGATGGGCGGCGCGCAGATCAGCTTCGCCGTCTCCCATTCGTCGCTGTCGAGCCGGTCGCCCACCCCCAGCAGATATTGCGGGCAAGTCTCGGCAAGCACCGGAAGCGCGCGCCGCTTGGCCCAAGCGATCTGCTCCAACGCATCCGCGGAGGAGACATGCACCACCAGAAGGCGCGCCCCGGTGAGTTCGGCGAGGCTGATTGCCCGGTGGGTGGCTTCCCGTTCGATCAGGACGGGATATGCTTTCGCGAAATTCGACAGGCCGGTGCGACCGGCGGACGCCAGGCGGTCGACGTTCCACCGGCTCGCCTCGCCGATCTCCGCATGTACCATGACGATGCCATCGACGGCCGCCACTGCTGCCATGACGTCGAGCATCGCGGTGTCTGTCATCATGTAGCCCGGATAGGTCATGAAGATTTTGACGGAGCGCAGTCCCCGCGCGAACATCGCCGGGAGCTCGGTCGAGATCGTTTCGGGTCTGGCGTCCTTGAGAAGCACGTGGAACGAAAAATCGAGGATGGAGCGCGCTTCGGCAGCGGACCGGTAGGCGTGGAAGGCGTCCTCCAGCGTCACGCCGTCCTGCTGATTGAGAAAGGGCACGATCGTCGTCGTGCCGCCGCAGGCGGCGGCGATGCTGGCGGTGGCGAAGTCGTCCGGATTGATTGCGCCCTGGTAGGCCGGCTCCTCTATGTGGCAATGCGCATCGATGCCGCCCGGCAGCACCCAGCGGTCTGCCGCGTCGATCTCGTCGGGGGCCGAGGGCAGATCGCATCCGATGGCTTCGATCCGGCCGTCGCGGATGCCTATGTCGGCAACGAATTCCTCGCCCGCGGTCACAATGCGCCCGCCACGGACCACCAGATCAAATCGCATTCGGAAATCCTCGCGGCCCGAAGCTGAAAGCCCCCGGCCCAGTCCATCCAAAGCGGCGCGGCCGCAAGGCCGCGCCGATGGGAAGGGCTTATCAGCCCCCGGCCTTGATCTGCGTCCAGGTCTCTATCAGACGCTGGCGCTGCTCATCCGGCATTGGTCCCATGAGGTTGCCGTTCTGGATGGTCTCGTTCGCATCGCCACCGAGACCGAGTTCCTGCAGGCGTTCCTTGGAGACGCGCTCGAGAGCCTTCTGGTTGGAGTGACCATAGCCGAAGTTGTTGACCAGTGCCTCGCCCGACTCCGGAGCTTCGAGGGCGTCTATGAAGTCGTAGAGCTGCGCCTCTGGAGCGGTGGACGTGGCGGAAATGGTGAAGCCGCACTGCCAGGTGACAAGGCCTTCCTTCGGCTCAAGCATGAAGTTCACCGGGACATTCTGCTTCTTCAGAGCAGCGAAGCTGTTGGGCCAACCCCAGGCGACGTCGACCTCGCCGGAAGCGAGAGCTTGCTCAAGCTGGCTGGGCTCGGTCCAGATGAAGCGCGCATTCCCGCGCATCTCGCGCATCTTCTGTTCGACCAGCGCGAATTCCTCCTCTTTCAGCTCCAGCGGGTTTTCGACGTCGGCAAGGATCGCCGCGACCTGGAAGACCTCGTCGAAGGCATCGGCCAGCGCCGTTCGCCCCTGATAGGCCGGATCGACCAGAACGGCGTAGCTCTGCTCCTTCAGATCCGCCTTGTCGGTGCGGTAGATGACGGACGATGCGCCCCACTCCCAGGGTATCATCCACTGCTGCCCGTCCAACGTGAGCGCCTCGGCGTCACGCAAGGACGGGATCAGATCGCCGAACGTCGTAACCTTGGCGGTGTCGATCGGCTTGATCAGCCCCGCTTCCTTCCACTTGCGAACATCGTGGAGACAGGCATGCGCGATGTCTGCCTGGAAGCCGCCCTTGAGCTTGGCGAAGGCCTCGTCCGGGCTGCTGAAGAAGGAGAAATTGACACCGTTGTCGCCGTATTTCTCCGTGAACGGCTTCCGGAACGCCGGGTCGTCATACCCGGCCCATGTGAAGTAGGTCAGAGGCTCGGCCGAAGCGGCGGCTGAGACGGTGGCGGCCGCGGCAAATGCGGCCGCGACGGTGCTTTGAATTCGTTTCCGATACGACAAGATCGTTCCCCTTTGCTTTTTTGATGATCTCGTTGGGGGAGGCTAGGTTGCATCGCAGCATGGGACAAACAATAAAAAGAGCGGTTTTGCCCCGGCCTGTGTTGTCCAAGGAGCCGCCGCCGACATGCTTCAGACCCTGAACCTCAACTGGATCCGCAGCTTCGAGGCGGCTGCACGCAAGCAGAGCTTCACCGAAGCTGCACGCGAATTGAACCTGACGCAGGCGGGCGTGAGCCAGCATGTCCGGCTTCTCGAGCACTATCTGGGCGAGCCCCTTTTCGTCCGGATGCACCGCAGCCTGCAGCTCACCGACGCAGGCGAAGCCTATCTGCATGTGGTTACCGATGCGCTGAGGCGCCTGCGCGTCAGCACGACCGAAATCTTCGGAATGAGCGCCACGTCGCTCGTGACCGTTCGTAGCAATGTCGCGCTGGCCACCCACTGGCTATCGCTGCGTCTGGCGGAATTTCTCGACGCCAACCCGACGATCTCGGTGCGGATCGTGGCCGCCGTGCATGGGGAAGATACGATGTGGGACGGCATCGACATGGAGCTGCGCTACGACGCTGACCACGCAGAGGGCTTTACCGCGCATGCTTTCAAGGCGGACGCGCTGTTCCCGGTCTGCACGCCCGCTCTCGCCAAGCGCCTGCGGCGGCCGGAAGATCTGCTCGGCGTGCGCCTCCTGCACGTGATCGGCAATCGTCGCGGCTGGAGCGAGTGGTTCGTCGCGGTTGGCTTGCCGATGCCTAACATGCCGCTCGGCGTTCAGGTCGACACATCCGCCGTCGCGCTGTCGCTTTGCGAACATGGCGTCGGCGTCGCCCTCGGACACAGTGCGCTGGTCGAGCACCTGCTCGCAAGACGCACACTCGTTCGTCCCTTCGACGAGGAACTCGAAGCGAGCGAGATTTTCCACCTCGTCCAGCCGACGAACAGGCCGCGGACGGCAGCGGCGGATACCTTCGCCGACTGGATTTTAACCTTGCAATCCGCGCCGGCTCAGGCGTGACCGGGCAGAACGAAGCGACAATTTCCGGCGACGTCTCTCTTTGCGCCAAGCGATGCAACTCACACCGTATGAAGCCCGGTCCACGCAGCGGACAGTCGCCACAGACGCTCCGCCGAGTCCGGATCGCAAGCCCAGGACTTGACGCCCTTTCTGCCGACGCTCCCGCCATTGACGATGGCGATGTCGCAGTCTTCGCAGTAGACGCCGCCCAGGCCGTCGAGCTGCGGGCTCGTGGCGCACCAGACGCTCGTTGCGGCCCCTTGCTCGACGGTCTTCATTCCGCGCCCGGGATCGATGATGGGGCGCCCCGCCTCGTCCAAAGCGTCGAACGAGGCGATCTCCTCGGCACTGAGATGGCGTGCGAGATCCGTCAGGATCTGACCTGGATGAAGCGAGAAGGCCCTGATGCCGTGGCTAAGTCCCCGGCGGTCGAGCGCCATGGCAAAGAGGGCGTTGGCCGTCTTCGACTGCCCATAGGCAACCCACTTGTCGTAAGAACGCACCCGGAAGTCGATGTCCTCGAAGTCGACCCCGGCGATCTGGTGGCCGCGCGACGAGACGCTGACGACACGCGCGCCTCCCGCCGCGACGAGGGCTGGCCAGAGGCCGAGCGTGAGACGGAAGTGGCCGAGATGGTTCGTTGCGAACTGTGCCTCGTGTCCTTGAGCGTCCCGCATCTCCGGCGTGGCCATGATGCCAGCGCTGTTGACGAGGATCGACACGGCTCGGCCTGAGGACACGACACGATCGGCGAACGCGGCCACGGACTGCGGGTCGGCAAGGTCCATCAGTTCGACGGCTGCACCGGCAAGCCCTCGCAAGGCCGTCCGTGCCCGCTCGGGACTGCGCGCCGGGACGATGACCTCGGCCCCCGCGTGAAGAAGGGCGCGTGTCGTCTCAAGCCCGAGGCCCGAGGCTCCTCCGGTCACGATGGCGAGCTTCTGCGAGAGATCGATCCCGGACACGACCTCCATTGCCGTGCTGGCGGCGCCGAAACTGGAGCCAATGGGCCTTTGCTGTGTCATGCTGTTGTCCTGTTCGATTTGGCGCACCCTGCGTAAGCGAGCGCTGTGAGGGGCTGGATGTTCCGCGAGGCGACCACGGCAGCACGCTGGCGGATCATTGTGTCCGGGAGGTCGGGTCGGGCTTCGCCGCGAGAGCCTGCGCGACGTGGCGAAGCTTGTCGGGATTGCGGGTGATGTATATCGCGGCGATCCGGCCGTCCTCGACGGCGAGCGCTGTCGTCTGGAGGACGTCGCCGCGCTCGCGGCTGATGTAGCCGGGCAGCCCGTCGATCCAGACGGGTTCGAGCATCTGCGCCCAGCCTTCCCCCCACTTCGACCGCACAGCCTCGTAGAGCCGCAGCAGACGGTCCAGGCCCATGATGGGGTTGATGAAGGCCAGAACCTTGCCGCCGCCGTCGGAACGCAGAACCACGTTCTCGGCCAGCAGCGTCCGCAGCGTTGCAGTGTCGCCGCTGGTCGAGGCCGCGAAGAATGCACGCGCGATGCGCTCGCCCTCCTCGCGTTCGACCGGAAAGCGCGGCCGCGCAGCCTGGACGTTTCGGCGCGCCCGCACGGCGAGTTGGCGCACGGCCGCGGCTTCCCGGTCGAGCGTGTCCGCCACCTCGCCGAGCGGCACGCCGAAGACGTCATGGAGGAGGAAGGCAGCCCTCTCCAATGGCGACAAGCGCTCGAGTGCCATCATCAGCGTCAGCGTGAGTTCGTCCTGTTCCAGGCCATCTTCCTCGGTTTCGACCAGCGGCTCGGGCAGCCAGGCGCCGACATAGGTCTCCCGGCGGGCGCGGGCCGACTTCATCTCGTCGAGGCAGAGCCGGGTGACGACGCGCGCCAGGAACGGATACGGGGCAGCGACGCCCTTTCGATCCGCCGCAACCCAGCGCAACCATGCGTTCTGCACAACGTCCTCGGCTTCGCTGCGCGAGCCAAGCATGCGGTATGCAATACGCAGGAGCCGTGCTCGATGTGCTTCGAAGATGGCCGTGGCGTCGTCTACCTGCCGCATCTGCGTTTCCTCGACAATGTTTTCGCGTGCCTCAAGCGATGATGGCACGGACGAGTCCCGCCGCCCAACATACATTAGTTGCCTACGGCCGGTCCGGCGTCGTCAGTTCGGTGTCGTCCGTATCCACGACGAACACGGCAAGGAGCTTGGATGGCTCGACGTCACTCGCATTCGCGCTGACGCCGTGATGGTCGCCTGGCATCTCGACGAAGCTCTCGCCGACGCGGAAGACCTTCTCCGGGCCGTCGTTGATCCGACTGCGCACCGCGCCCTCGATCACAGTCGCCGTGATGAAGGCGGAGGCGGCGTGGGTGTGTGAGGGCGATGAGCCGCCGGGACCATACTCGACAAGGACGCCGCGCAAGCTCTTGCCCGGAACCGATGGCAGCGGATGGTCGAAGATCGTCGTGACGCGAGCCTCGCCCTTCGCCACATCGTCCGCCATCGCGGGAACGGCAGAGACAGTGGAGACAGCAAGGAGGCCTCGAAGCAGGAATGTTCTGAACATGGAACTGGTCCTTTTCAGTGGATGGGAGCAACGCATTGGGTTCAGGCGACGGCCAGCCAACGCGCGAACCGCGTTGGCCCGAGCCTTGCCGCTTCCACATGCTCGGGAACAAGGGAACCCGTCTCGAGCGCGGCACCGAAATAGTGCGCCGCCTTGTCGATCTTGACCTCCCGATGGTCGCCGTCGGCGGCGATGCGGCGGGCGACGAAGTCGCGGAACGGCAGGCGCTCGGGCCCGGCGATCTCGATCGTCGCGTTGCGTGGCGGAGAGAGCGCGATATCGGCGAGCGCTGCGGCGACATCGGCGGCGGCGATGGGCTGGAAATCGGCATCGGGCACGACGATGCGGTCGCCGTCGACCGATCCTTGGGCGATGGTCGCGACGAACTCGAAGAACTGGGTCGCGCGCACGATGGTGAAGGGGATGCCGGAATCCTTGATGAGCCGTTCCTGCGCAACCTTGGCCCGGAAGTAACCGTTCCCCTCGAGGCGGTCGGTGCCGACGATCGACAGCGCGACGTGGTGTTTCACGCCCGCCTCGCGTTCGGCGGCGAGGAGGTTGCGGCCCGAGCGCTCGAAGAAGTCTAGCACCGCCGCGTCCTCGAACGAAGGCGAGTTCGACACGTCGACCACGGTGTCGGCGCCGGTAAGGACTTCCGCGAGCCCTTCACCCGTCAGAGCGTTCACACCGCTGCTTGGCGAAGCCGCGATGGCCTCATGCCCCTTCTGCGAAAGTTGAGCCGTGAGTTGTCGACCGATGAGGCCGCTTCCGCCGATCACCACGATCTTCATGGTATCCGTCTCCTTGTTCGAGAACGGACGGGGGCGGCTCAATGCCGCTCTCGGGCGTCCGTTCAACGAAAAGACGAGGCGCGTTGGGCCGATGTGACATGCCCCGGAAACTTTGCGACCAGAACGCAGATTCTCGGCGAAAATTGATGGGCATCGGCGGAATCCGATGGAGATGGCGCCGATGCTGATGGTGCGACAGAGCCTACTAGGCCTTCGCTCGAACCGGGAGGCGGAAGGGCGCGCCCAGGCGGTTGAACGCGTTCATCGCTGCGATGGTGATGGTAAGGTCGACGAGGTCCTTGGGCGAGAAGGCGGCGCTGGCGGCCGCATAAGCCTCGTCGGAGGCATGCGTCTCGCTGACCAGTGTGACTTCTTCCGCCCATGCGAGGGCCGCGCGGTATTGGTCGGAAAACAGATGCGGCACCTCAGCCCAGACCGGAACCAGCACGACCTTCTCGATCGGCATGGTCTTCAGGAGGTCCCGGGTATGCAGGTCGATGCAATGGGCGCAGCCATTGATCTGCGACACCCGCAGGAAGATGAGGTGGATCAGTTCGTGGGGAAGATCGGTGGCCGTGGTGATGTAGTGGTGAATGCCATAGAGCGCTTTGGCACCTTGCGGGGCCACCTCGTTCCAGACCAGTCTCTTGCTGTCGCTCATGTCTCGTCCTTGTGCTCACAACGCCGAAGTCCGACGTTCAGAGCCAGGACGAGCCGAGCGACCCGAGTGTGACATGTAGTCCAATTGAGGACCGACACGGAGGGCTGGCACCGGCGAGCGGGCCGTTCGCGGCCGGTAGCCGCTGCTATTCGAGTTCGGCCTTGGCCAGGAATGCCTTCAGCTCCGCCGGGTCCATGCGGACGATATGCCGCTCTTCCGGATAGGCGCGGCTGTCGCAGTCGGCGACGAATTCGGAGAAGGCAGCGATACGTTCGGCTTGAAGGCGATCATATTCGGCGGCGAAATTGCGGTAGACCTTGGAGTGGCGCGGCATGTGCCCGCGGTTCTGGCCGAGCACGTCTTCCGCGAACAGATATTGGGCGTCGCATCCCGTGCCGGCGCCCATCGAGATCATGAACAGGCTCGTGCGCTCCGATATCGCCGCGGCCACCTCCACCGGAACCACCTCGATCTCCGCTCCGAACGCGCCCGCCTGCTCCAACTGGCGCACCGCGGCCAGGATCTCCAGCGCGCTCTCGGCGGTCTTGCCCACCGCCTTCCATCCGCCGGTCCAGGTGCGGCGCGAAGGAATGAGGCCGACATGTCCGATCACGGGAATGGCCTCGTCCGCCATCCGCTTGATCGTGGCGTAACTCGCGCTGCAATAGACGGCGTCGGCGCCCGCCTTGTACATCCTGAATGCCCAGCGCACGAAATCGTCCGCCGTGCCGATCTCGAAGAAATTCTCCCCCGGCATGGAGAACAGGCTGGGTGCGGCGTCCCGGTATTCGGGGTGGAGCATCAGGTCCGGCGGGATGGAGACGATGTCGATCCCGGCCTGCTCGGCGGCCGCAGCCTCGTCGAGGGTCATCACCCGCAGCATGGTGAGCTGCCGTTTGCCCTTCATGGCGCGCAGGTCGTGGATCGTCGGTCGTGCTCTGGTCATCACGGGCTCCCTTTGAGCGGCAAGTGGGTATCTCGGTTAGCGTGCGGCGCCTAAAGCGTCCTGGGTGTTCGACGCTGCACCGTCGGCCGCTGTCATGAACGTCCTCCGAGAATGGGAAATCGTCCCGAGGGCGTCGGAAAGTCGTCTTCGGGCTGCCGTGCGATCGCGGCGATCCGCTCCTCGGCCTGCGCGATCGCGGCGCTGCCGTTGAGGACCCGGAAGGTCGCATTGTAGGACCGGCTGTCTCCGTGCTCGAGCCAGATCATCTCGCCCCGCTCGCGGGCAGCCATGTCGCCCAGCACATTGTGGGTCGAGGGCTCGATACCCATCACATAGCTGCCGGCATGGAAATTCTGCCACTGATAGAGACAGGGAAGTTCGTTCTTGCGCGTCGTCACCTCGAAGCCGAGCCCGATGCGGTCGTTGACGATCGCGACCGGGCATTCGCCGCTTTCCGATGCCCCGGCTTCGTGCTGCCAGACCTGCTCGCGGAACTTTGCCGCCGGAGCCGGCACGGAACGGTAGCCGACGCCTTGGGCGCGATAGGCTTCGCCGGCATGCGCCGCCCACACGACGTCCTCTATCGGCGCAAGATAGCGTGCGCCTTCGTCGAGGACAGGATGGCCTACATTGATGTGGTAGAAGAACATGTGCGGCGTGCGGGAGAATCCCCGGTTCACCACACGGTCGCTTATGCGGATCTCGTCGCCGCCGACATCCGCCTCGACGCGGCGGATCAGGTGCAGGTTCTCGCCGAACACGGCCGCCTGCTGCACCACGCCTTCCGCCCAGAGCACGCAGCGGTCGCCGTCCCACGTTTCGCCGTAGCCCGTCAGCCGGGCGGGGATGGTGCTCACCCGGCCGTGGAGGGAGTGCTTCACCTTGGCCTTACCGGGATAGTCATAGTTGTCGGCGGGCACCTCGGCCGGACCGAGGATATGGTCGAGGCCGCAGGTCACGAGAAGCCCGGAGAAGGACCGCGCCCAGGCCAGTCCGCCCTCCCCTTCATATTCGTGCAGTGCCGGATGCCGGAAGCCGCTCGGCGAGTGCCAGCCGATCGCCCGGCCGCGATGTTCGCAATCGGCGATGTCCATCGCGCGGTCGACGAGCAGCGTGAAGCGCAGGCCGGTGCCGGTCCGGAACTCGAGCATGCGGATGCCGCGCTCGACCCCATCGCCGAGCGTCATCAGCCGGACGCCGGCGAATTGCGACAGCATACCGGCGCGTTCTGCGAGCTGGCGGCGGGTCAGCTGCTCGCCATAGAGCTCAACCATGGACCTGCGCTCCCCTCGCGGCATCGGCCGCCTGCAAAGCGAAAGCCTGGGCCAGGATGTTCTCCTCCGTCATCTCTTCTCGCGCGAGGTCAGCCGCGACCCGTCCGCCGGCAAAGACCACGCATCGGTCCGCGATCGCCAGGATTTCGGGCAGTTCGGACGATGCGACGATCACCGCTGTCCCGTCGCGCGCCAGCCTGCTGATGATGTCGTAGATCTCGGCCTTGGCGCCCACGTCGACGCCGTGGGTCGGCTCGTCGAGCAGCAGCACTTTGGGCTTCGCCAGCAGCGCACGGGCGAACAATGCCTTCTGCTGGTTGCCGCCCGAGAGCGACGTGATCGGCTGTCGGATATCGGCCATGCGGATGTTGAGCGCATCGGCGAGCCTGCCGGATCGGCCGTCTTCTTCCTGCCGGTCGACGAAGCCGAAGCGGGCAAGGTCGACGAGGCCGCTGACGCTGATGTTGCGGCGCACCGAGTGGGTCGGCAGGATGCCGCGCGTCTTGCGGCCTTCCGGCAGCATGAACAGGCCGGCGCGCACGGCATGCGTGACGCTGCCCAGTCTCATCGGCACGCCGTCTATCTCGACGGACCCCGAGCGAGCGTTACGAAAACCGTAGAGCGTTTCCAGGAATTCGGTACGGCCGGCGCCGACCAGGCCGAACAGCCCGACGATCTCGCCGCCCCGAGCCGACAGGTCGATGCCGGCCAGATGCGACTGGTCGGCAAGGTTCTCGACCTTGATGCGGACCTTGTCGGAAATCGAGCCGTGCGGGCGATAGGCGAACGTCGCCGGCTTGCCGACCATGTGCAGGATGAGGTCGGACTTCGTCGTGCCTTTCGCCGGAAGGTCGACGATCCGCCGGCCGTCGCGCAGCACGACGATGCGATCGCAATGCTCCAGCGCCTCTTCGAGGCGGTGGGTGATGAAGATCATGCCGACTTTTCGCGCAGCCAGCTCGTGCGCCAACTCGAACAGGTGCCTGCCTTCGGCCGGCGTCAGCGACGACGTCGGTTCGTCCAGGATGAGCAGCCGCGGTTCCTCGGCGACCGCCTTTGCTAGCTCGATCAGCTGCTGTTCCCCGCTGCGCAGGTTGCCGAGCGGCGTGCGCGGGTCGATATGGCCGAGCCCGACGCGCCCGAGGATCTTGCGCGCCTCGTCGTTCAGCCTCCTGTGGTTGATGAAGCCGGCCCTGTTCGCCAGATAGCCGCCGAGAAAGATGTTCTCCGCCACGCTCAGCGCGCCGGCCGTCGACAGTTCCTGGTGCACGAAGCGCACGCCCCGTTGCTGGCCCTGGCGAATGGAATCCAGTTCTACCGTCTTGCCGTCGAAGGCAAGGCTGCCGCTGCTGGGCTTCAGCTTGCCGGCGATGATGTTCATCAGCGTGGACTTGCCGGCACCGTTCTCGCCGACGAGCCCGATGATTTCGCCGGGCATGATCCTGAGATCGACGCCGTGCAGGACGGGAACGTCGGCAAAGCTCTTGCTGATGCCGCTGATTTCGACGATGGGCACGGTCATGTTTTCGGACGGCGCCGCGGCAGGCCCGCGGCGCCGTTGGCTCCTTCCTAGTTGCCTTCGGGCGTGACGATGTTGCCCTTGACCGTGATCATCTTCTCCGGCGCCTTGCCGTCGATGAGATAGTTGTAAAGCATCACCGTGGAATCGAAGGCCTGCTGGAAAGGAGCCTGGTCGATCAGCGCGTACATCTCGCCGGACTTGATGTACTCCATGTTGTCGGGCGTGTGGTCGAAGCCGACCACGCCGACCTTGCCGGTCAGGCCGAGGTCCTTGATGGCCTTGGCGGCGCCGAACGGACCACCCGCGGTGACGTAGACGAGGGCGAGATCTGGGTTCGCCGTGTACATGTCCTGAACGATCGAATAGGCGCTCTCGGCCTTGTCCTGGTTCTCGAAGGGACCGAGGATCTCGATCTCCGGTGCGTTCGCCTTGAGATAGTCGACGGCACCGTTCATACGGTTGGTGTGCTGGACCGCGCCGAAATAGCCGGTGATAACTCCGACCTTGCCCTTTCCGTCGAGCTTCTTGGCGATGAACTCGCCGAGTTGCTGGCCGGCCGCCGTCGCGTCTTGGCCGATGAAGGCCAGCCGCTTCGATTCGATCGAGCCTTCCGCGATGATGTTGAAGACCGGCACGCCGGCATCCACCGCCTCGTTGATGGCGCGCTCCGTGCCGTCGAAGATCGGGACAGTGACAATGCCGTCATAGTCCTGGGCCACCGCGCTCTCGATACCGGCGATCACCGCTTCCGCGTTCAGGCTGTCGCCGAGATCGACATAGTCGACCTGCACGTTCTTGTCCTTGAGATATTCGGCAGCAGCCTTGGCGCCTTCCGTCACGGGGATCCAGAACGGGTTGTTCTGGAACGACAGGAACGCGATCTTGAGGGGTCCCTTGGTGTTCTCGACCGCCTCGACCGTGCCGCCCTCGGGCAGTTCGGCCGCGGTGAGGTTCAGCGTTCCGCCGGCGAGGCCGGCCACCGCCGCTGCAGCGAGTAGAAATCGTCTTGTGAGCATGTCTTTTCTCCTTCCCTTTTTCAGTCTTCCCGTCCGCGCCGGATTCCGTCGATGCCGACCGCGAAGATGATGACGAGCCCCTTGGACACGACCTGCCAGTGGGCCGACATTCCAAGCAGCACGAATGCGTTGCTGAGCAGCGCCATCAGCAGCGCGCCGAGCACGACGCCGAGGATCGAGCCGCGCCCGCCCGACAGAGCCGTGCCGCCGAGGATGACCGCGGCGATGACGTCGAGTTCGTAGCCGCGGCCGAGGTCGGGATTGGCGCTCGCCAGATTGCCCCCGAGAATGATGCCGCCGAGTCCCGCAAGCATGCCGCACAGGATGAACACGAGCAGCCGCGTACCCTCGACATCGATGCCGGCTAGCCTTGCGGCAGTCGGGCTGTCGCCGATGGCGTAGATGTTTCGGCCGATGCGCGTGCGCGACGCGAAGACGTGGAACGCCACCGCCAGGAGCAGCATGAGGATCAGCGAGACGGGCACCGTATAGATGCGACCCGCGCCGAGAAAATTGGAAAAATCCGTATTGAACGGGATCGGTATGCCGCCGGTGATCAGCAGCGCCAGGCCGCGCGCGATCGACAGCGTGCCGAGCGTCGCGATGAACGGATTGATGTTAAGCCGGGTGACGAGTCCGCCGTTCACCACACCCACGAGCGCGCCGGTGCCGAGACCCGCGAGCAGCGCCAGCGACTGGTTTCCGGTTGCCTGCGCGACATAGGCGGACGCGACGGCCGACAGGCCGAGCACCGACCCGACAGACAGGTCGAGCCCGCGAGCGATGATGACGAGCGCCTGTCCGAGCGCGACGATCGCCACGACCGAGGCCTGGCGCCCCACATTCAGGAGATTGCGGGGCGTCAGGAAGAATTCATTGGCAAAGCCAAGGAAAATGACGAGCGCGAGGATCATCAGCGCGACGGAAGCCTCGCGCTGGCTGAACACCACTTTCGCCCAATTGGTTCTTGGCTGTGCCAGTGCAGTCATAAGTCTGAACTCAGAGTCCGTTCTCGCGGAACTTGCCGTCGAGGAACTTCTTGGCGCGCGGCACATCGTCTTCCGACAGGTGCTCGATGATCACCTCGATGTTGGGATGCTTTTCCGACAGCCGCTTGAGGTAGAGGTCGTAGTTGAGCGAGCCGAGGCCGGGAGCCGGCAGTTCGATCTCGCCGACGCCGCGGAAAGTGTGGCTCTCCAGCGCGTCGTCGTCACCGATGTCGGCGTGCTTTTCCGACTTGTCGTCGCCCGAGCGCTTCACGTCCTTCGCATGCGCGATCTTGATGTGCTGGGTCAGCGTGTCGAAGACCTGGTTCAGTATCTGGTCCATCCTGTCGATGTTGTGCGTCTCGAAATAGTTGGTCGGATCCATCAGCAGGCCGAGGCCGGGATGGTCGACCTGCGCGAACATCTTCACCGTCTCCTCCACCGAGCCGACGACGTTGTTCACATAGGTCTCGAGCAGGAACACCGCGCCGTGGTCATAGGCGGTCTGGGCGAGGTCCGCGATCACTTTGCGGCATTCCTCGAAACCCTCTTCCGTCTTGTTCTTCGGATGGTGGACCCAGTCGGATTCGGTGTTGTAGGTGCCGGTCTCCGAGATCACGTAGGGCGTGCCGAAATGGCGCGCGTTGCGGATGATCTCCTTGAGGTAGCCGACGCGCTTCTCGCGCTCGGCCTTATCCGGGTGGATGATGTTGGTGTAGCCGGAAATGCAGCAGATCGGCAGGTGATGGTCGCGGAAAGTGTCGCGCACCTTCTTGGCCTTTTCCTTTGTGATCTGGCCTGCGCTGAGGTCCACGTCCTTGAAGTGCAGGTCGAGCTGCACCGTGTTGAAGTCGAGGGCGCGGATCTTCTTGGCGGTTTCCTCGAGGCTGTACGGGAAATATCCCGTGAAAATGCCGGATTGCATCATGGTTCTAGGTCTCCTCCCGGATGGGTCAGCTGATGGAAATTTCGGATAGTTTCACCGTGCGGCCCTCGTCGATCGACCGGTAGCCGGCCTCGATGAGCGCCGTGGTCTTGACGTTGTCAGCCACGTGGAGCGCCGGCTCGGTGCCTGTCGCGACGGCGTGCTGGAGTTGCTCCATCACGCCGATGAAGGCGTGGGGGAACCACATGGTTTCCCAGCTCGGCGACACCCATTCGCCACCTGTGGTCTTGGACGAGGCATAGGTGAGCGTGGAGGCCGCGCCCGTCGGCCAGCCGATCGTGCCCTTGGCCGCGCCTGCCGTGCCCTCGACGCGCCAGGTGATGTGCTGGTCGTCCTTGTAGCCTTCCTGGCGCGGGCCGGACCATACGTCCTCCAGGGACACGGCGAGCACACCCGATGGGAAGCGCAGCGTCGAGACGACGATGCCGTCCGAATGATCGAAGGTCGTGCGCGGGTCCTTGCGGGTCAGCGTGGTGATCTCGTCCGGATCGCCGAACAGGAAGCGCAGAGCGTCGAGATGGTGCACGCTCATGTTCGACAGGGTGAGCCGGTCGTAGCCTTCGAGAAAGCTCTGCCAGTGGGGAATGGCATGCATGTCGATCTGCGCGAACACGATCTCGCCCAACGCGCCCGAGTCGATGATCTGCTTCAGCACGCGCATCGACTGGTCGTAGCGCATGTTCTGGTTGACCGAGAGGATCTTGCCGGCGGCCTCCGCCTCGTCGCGCAGCGCCTTCGCCTCTTCCAACGAAAGAGCCAGGGGCTTCTGGGCGAGGATGCCCTTCACATGCTTCTGCTTCAGGGCGTGGCGGATAAGCGCCGGCTGCTGGTCCGGCGGGAACGCCAGGTCGATGATCTCGATCTCCGGATCCTCGATCAGCTGTTCCGGCGTATCGTGGACGTTGGGGATGCCCCACCGTTCCGCGACCTTATGCGCATTGGCCTTTGTGCGCGAGGCGATCGCCGCCACCGGGAAGCCGGCCTCCTTGTAGGCCGCGAGGTGGCACTCGGCCATGATCATGCCGGCGCCGATGCAGCCGATCTTCACGCCGTTCGTGCGAATCTTGACGTCGGGCTCGAACCCGTTGGCATCTGCCATCCTATCCTCCCTCTAGACTGTTTCGGCCGATTGGCTGATCGCCGAGCCGTTCCTTGCGAAGCGATGCACGCGCGAGGCCTCGCAGCTCAAGGCCACCAGCGTGTCGGGCCGGATGTCGGGTTGCCCGCGCACCATGGCGCGCACGCGCGCGGTGCCTGCGTCGAGCGTTATCACCGTGTAGCCGCCGAGCGGCTCGACCTCGTAGACCTTCGCGGGACGTCCCTCTCCACTTTCATCCCAAGGCGATACCCTGATGTCTTCCGGTCGCAGCCCGACTTCTGCGACATCCCCAAGGGGCAGGCCTGCGACGGTTATTGAACCATCGGCGATCCGCGCCTCGCCGGCGCCGGCCGCCAGCGGCAGGATGTTCATCATCGGCGAGCCGAGCAGGCGCGCGACATAGGTGCTTGCCGGCCGGTCGTAAATCTCCAGCGGCGTGCCGACCTGGCGGATCGTGCCACCTTCGAGGATCGCCATGCGGTCGGCGACCGACATCGCCTCCTCCTGGTCGTGTGTCACATAGATCAGCGTCTTGCCGAGCTCACGCTGGATCCGCTTCAGCTCGACGCGGGTCTCCTCGCGCAGCCGGGCATCGAGCGCCGATATGGGATCGTCCATCAGATAGGCGGCCGGATCGCGCACCAGCGCGCGGGCGATCGCCACACGCTGCCGCTCGCCGCCGGACAGCTGCGCCGGAGGCTTGTGCAGGATGTGGCCGATATGCAGCTTGGCCGCCACGTCGGCGAGTTTGCGCCCGATCTCGGCTTCCGCCGTCCTGCGCTCCACCAGCGGGAAGCGGATGTTCTCGGCCGCGGTCATATGCGGAAAGAGCGCCAGGTTCTGGAACACCATGGCCACGTTGCGTTCGGCAGGCGACACGCGGTTCACCGGCCGGCCGTCGATCAGCACCTCGCCTTCGTCGGGCGTCTCGAGGCCCAGGATCAGCCTCAGGATCGTGGACTTGCCGGCAAGCGGCGGCCCGAAGAAGCAGAAAAACTCGTTGTCGCGCACGGTGAAGGTCGCGTCCGCGACGGCGACTATGTCGCCATAGCGTTTGGTCACGTTCTGGAAGGCGATCTCAGCCATGCGCCTGCCCTCCGATCGCGGCGCCCGTGGCGCGGTCGAAGACGCGCACGGCATCCATGTTGGGCATGATGATCGCGGAGGACCCGAATCCGGCATGCGGGTCGTTGTCGGTCACGACCTTCATCGCCGTCTCGCCTTCGCCGAGATGCACGATGGTGCGCGCGCCGATACGCTCGACCACCGTGACCGGCGCGGCGATGCCCCGGCCTTCCGCCGCCAGCGCCGCCTGCTCCGGACGGAAGCCGAACAGCACCTCGCCATGGTGGCTGCGCAATGCGCTCGCCAGTTGGTCGGGCAAGACAGGCGTGACGCCGAGCGGGCCGAGATCGATGACGAGGCCGCCGTCGCTTTCGGCCGGCCGGCCGGGCAAGAGGTTCATGCCGGGCGAGCCGATGAACTTCGCCACGAAGACGTTGGCCGGGTTGTTGTACACCTCGATCGGCGTGCCGACCTGTTGCAGCACGCCGTGGTCCATCACCGCGATGCGGTCGGCCATGGTCATGGCTTCGAGCTGGTCGTGCGTGACATAGACCATCGTCTGCTTGAACTGCCGCTGCAGGTGCTTGAGCTCGGTGCGCATCACGGCGCGGAAAGCGGCGTCCACGTTGGACAGCGGCTCGTCGAGCAGGAAGATCGCCGGCTCGAGTATCGCCGACCGGCCGATGGCAACGCGCTGCAGGATGTTTACCGACAGTCCGGCAGCCCGGCGATCAAGCAGCGACGTCAGTTGCAGCAGCTCGGCGATGGCGCCGACGCGCCTGTCGATCTCTGCCCGGGGCCGCCCGTGCATCCTCGGCCCGTAGGCGAGGTTCTGCCTGACCGTCATGTGGGTGAAGATCGCATAGTTCTGGAAGACGAAGCCGACGCCGCGCTTGCCCATCGGCACGCCGGCCATGTCGCGCTCGCCGAACAGGATGCTGCCCTCCGTCGGGTCCTCCATGCCGGCGATCATGTTCATGGTCGTCGACTTGCCGCAGCCCGATGGCCCGAGCAGCGCCATGAACTCGCCGTCGCCGATGTTCAGGTCCATCGACTTCAGTGCGGTGAAGGAACCGAACTTCTTGACCAGGCCGCGGAGATGGATCTCGCTCATGCCCGCACCTCCTTGCCGGCGGCCATGCGCTTCATGGCAAACACCGTCAGGATCGACAGCACGACCAGGATCGCCAGCGCTATTGCCGCGACATAGCCCCAGATCAGATCCTGCGTGGTGACCTTGTAGATGTAGACCGAGATCGTTTCGGTCGCGACGCCCGGACCGCCGCCGGTCATGATGTAGAGCGTATCGAAGATCTTGAAGTTCTCGATCACGCGGATCGCCAGCGCGATGATGATGATCGTCTTCATTTTCGGCAGCACGATCGTCACGAACCGCTGCCAGGGGTTGGCGCCGAGCAGGGTCGCGGCCCTGATCTGGTCCTGCGGCACGCCGACCAGGCCGGCGAGCAGGATGAGGAACATCAGCGGCGTCCACTGCCAGATGTCGGCGATCATCACGGCAACCAGTGCCAGCGTCGGGTCGGACAGCCAGGCGATGGCGACGCGCGTGCCGAGGAGCGTCGAAAGGATGTCGTTCACCGGCCCGCCGGACTGGAACAGCATGAAGAACATGTAGCCGGCCACCGCGGGCACCACCATCATCGGCATCAGGAGGATGGAGTAGAAGACGCGCTTGCCGGGGAAATCGTCGGCGAACAGCGTCGCCAGGCCCAGGCCGAGCAGGAACTCGACCGGCACGCAGACGATCATCACCAGGAAGGTGCGCCACAGCGCACCCCAGAAGCGGTTGTCCTCCATGAGGTCGCGGTAGTTGTAGAAGTTGTTCCAGCTCTCCCACGCCATCCACCAGCCGGTGCCGTCCAGGGGCGACCAGTCGGTCAGGCTGATGTAGAGCTGCATCAGCAGCGGAAAGACAGCGATGAACAGGACGAGGATCTGCGCCGGCAGCGTCAGCCGGAAGCCGAGCCTGGCTGCTTCCTCGCGCTGCGGGTCGCGGGTCCCTACGGTTCGCGAGGTCATAGCGGGCTCCGTCACGGTGGCGACGCTCATTGCTTCAGTGCTCCGAAGGTGAGCCCCCGCACGAGATGGCGCTGGATGGCGATGCCCATTATGACGGGCGGCACGGCCGCGATTAGGCCGAGCGCTGCCTTGGCGCCGTAAAGCTGGCCGGTCATGGAAGACGACAGCGATGCCATGTAGACCGGTACGGTCACCCACTCGCGCGTCGTCAGCAGCAGCGCGATCAGGTAGTCCGACCAGTTCAGGATGAAGACGAAGAGCGCGGCGGAGGCGAGCGGCGCGCGCATCATCGGCAGCGTGATCTTCGTAAAGACGCGCCAGCGCGAACAGCCTTCCACCAGCCCCGCCTCCTCGATCTCGCGCGGCATATCGTCGAAGAAGGTCTTCATCAGCCAGAAGGCGAACGGCAGCGTCACGATGCCGTAGACCAGCGCCAGGCCCCACCAGGTGTCGGTCAGGTTGAGGAAGGCCCACATGATCATGACGGGGATCATCACCGCCATCGGCGGGAACAGCCTGAGCTGAGTGAGCGCAAGAGGCAGGTTCTGCCCGGATCCGAAGCGCGACAGGCCGTAGGCGGCAGCCGTGCCGGCGGTCATTGCGATGAGCGTGCCGAAGCTCGCCGAAAGCAGGGACGACAGGATCGGCTTCATCGCCGTGCGGTCGAGGGCGACGATCAGGCTGGAATCCGACTGGCCGAAGATGAAGCGGAAGTTCGACAATGTCGGTTCTTCCGGCCACCAGGTCAGATCGACGCCGGTGGCGGACCACTCGCCGATCGGCTTGAAGGCCATCGACGCCATCCACAGGATGGGAATGAGCGTCAACGCCAGCGCGGCGAGGATCGCGGCGTAGCGGAACAGCTCGAAAGGTACGGAACGCTTCATGGTTGCGATGCTGGCTTCTGCACAAGGGGGGACACGTCGCCGTGTCCCCCTCTCCGGCTGGCTTGGGAGGATCAGCTCACCGGGTCGATGACCGTCGGCCAGGCTTCCTTGTTGGTCTTGATTGCTTCCAGGAGCTTGTCCTCGCCGGTCCGGCGCGCGATGCGGCTCCATTCGCGCTCGGTGTCGGCCATCGCCTGTTCCGCGGTCTTCGTCTTGGTGAGGGCCGCCACGAGGTTCTCGTCGAGGGCGTTGTGGAATGCCGTAGCGCCGGGATAGTTGATCGTCGGCACGGTGCGGGCGACCGTCTCGCGAACCACATCCATGTGGTAGGCGTGATAGGTTTCGCGCACCAGCGGATCGGAGAAGTCGGACAGGCGGAACGGATCGAAGTAGCCGCCCGGATTCGCTGTCATCCAGGCATAGATGCGAGCCGAGCCGAGCCACTGCAGGAAGACGTAGCAGGCCTCGGGGTTCTTGGCCTGCGAGGAAACGGACGCGGACAGGTTCAGCCAGAGCACCGAGCGGCGCACCAGGCCACCGTCGACCTCGCGGCCCGGCGGCAGCATCGTGCCGATCTTGCCGGTGACGACCGAGTCCTTGTTGGCGGCGTTGTCCAGGAACTTGGGCAGGTTGGAGAAGGCGCAGGTCATGGCGGCACCGCCTTTGGCGAAGTTGCCGTACTGCTCCGGCCAGCCCCACGAGATCGCATCCGGCGACTTGTAGGCGAGCGAGTCGATATATTCCTGCGTCGCCTTCACGCCGGCCTCGGAATTGATCAGCGCCTTGCCGTCGTCGTCGAACAGGAACTGGTTCGGTGAGCCCATCGAGACGTAGCGCTGGTACCAGTTGGTGTAGCCCCAGCCCTGGTTGCGGATGTCGGTCGAGCCGAGCATGCCCTTGTCTGGGCGGTGGAAGAACATCGAGATCTCGTCGAGCTGCTTCCACGTGGTCGGGGGCGCCAGGTCGTAGCCATGCTTGTCCTTGAACGCCTTCTGCTCGGCCGCGTCGCCGAACAGGTCGGTGCGATAGACCCAGGTCTGGAAGTCGCCGTCCAGCGACACGCCGTAGGTCGAGCCGCGATACTGATTGAGCAGCGAGACGCCCTTGGCGCCGCCGACATAGCCGTTCTCGGAATTGTCCCACTCCGGCTTGTGCTTGGCGACGAAGTCGTCGAGCTGCAGGATGCCGCCTGTCTCGGCGAGGTCCCCCAGACGATTCCACTCGACCGCATAGATGTCGTAGGCACCACCCTTGGTGGAGATGTCCTGCATGGTCTTGGTGAATTCCTGGCCGTTGGGCACGCCGACGATTTCGAGCGTGATGCCGGTCTCCTTCTCCCAGAGGTCCTTGATCGAGGGAGCGCCGGCGGGGAATGGCTGCGTCAGCTGCCCGATCGAGCCGTCGGAAAGGCCGAGCACGATCTTGTCGACGCCCGCGGCCTTGAACCCCTTCGCCGCCTCGATCGCGCGGCCCTCGGGCGTGTCGGCGCCATACTGGTAGCGTTCTGCCCCGTCGAAACCGGTCGGGCCACCGATCATGCCGGCAGCGAGAGCGTCGGCCGCCAATGCACGGCCTGGACGAATGAACCTGGGCGCAATTCCAATGGCGCCGACATACAACGCTGCCTTGCCACCGGACGTGAGCAAGCTGCGCCGCGACATGCGCATGACCGTAGACATCGATTTCCTCCCTGGGGGTACTCCAGCCCCTATGAGGAAGATTGACGGCGCAAAATGATGATGTCAACATCATTTCAAATCAAAGTCATCAAAACGGCAAGTTGAGGAGGAAAACTATGCAGACTCAAGGTGATACCGCACAGCAACACTGATCGCGTGCATCGCACATGAGGTTTTTTGAGGTGCCCGCGTCGTGCGCGAAGGTCCTCGAGCCCTTGCTTTGACTGCGTCGGCCGTTACATCATTTTCCATCAGATTCGGTGAAGGCATTTTATGCGCGCTACCATTTCGGAAGTCGCGAGACAGGCCGGCGTGTCGGCCGCGACCGTAGATCGCGTGTTGAACAATCGTGCCGGCGTGAAGGCGCGTACGCGCGAGATCGTATTCGAGGTCGCGCGCAAGTTGGGTTACCTGCCCGCCGACAAGGCTAATGGCGAAAGCATTTCCGGCGAACGGTTGCGCCTGGACTTCGTCCTGCCGGTCGGCACGAATTCCTTCATCCGGATGCTTCTCGAACAGTTGAGCACGCAAGGGGCAGCGCGTCCCGGGCTCGACGTTCACGTCCATGCCATCGAAGGCTTCAACCCCGATACGCTGGCCGCCACGCTGAGGGATCTCGGCGACAAGACGCGTGGCGTGGGCGTGGTCGCGCTCGACCATCCGACTGTCCGCGAAGCGATCCGGGCGCTCTCGATCAAGGGCGTCAAGGTCGTGACCCTGGCGACCGATGTTCTCCACGTGCCGCGGGTCGCCTATGTCGGCATCGACAACCGGCAGGCAGGAAGACTGGCCGGCTACCTGATGGGCCGGCTGCTTGGCACGAACGTTCCCAGGAAGGTTGCGCTGTTCGCCGGCTCCCTGTCCTACCGCGGCCATCAGGAACGGGAGATGGGATTTCGCCATGTTATCGGCGAGGAATTCCCGAACCTGTCGATCGTCGAGTTGCGGGAGATGCTCGACGACCGGGAACGTGCTTACACCGAAGCCTCGTCGATCCTGGACCGTCACCCGGACCTGGCGGGGATCTACAACATCGGCGCGGGAAACCAGGGCATCGCTGCGGCGATGCGGGAGCGCGGCCGCGAGCACTCCACCCTCTTTGTCGGCCATGAACTGACCGAGGGTGCGAAACGCCTGCTTCTCGAAGGCACCATGGATGCGGTGATCGATCAGAACCCGAGGGTAGAGGCACGCGAGGCGATCAACCTGCTGACCCACGCGATCCGCGACTTGCCTTATGAAGGCCACCCGCCGCGTCTTCATCTGGTTCTCAAGGAGAACATCCCAGAGGTGTGATCCGGTGTGATGGCCAGGGAGCTGCCGGGCTGCGGACGGGTCTGCCTAATGCTTATGCTCGTTCGCTCCGAAAAAGACGCCGGCGTCTCGCGTCGATTATCGATATCGTATCGCCGGATGTCGGCTGGGTCGGAGCGTAGGCGCAGTTCGAGTCACTGCCTCGTATAACCCTAAGTTCAACGCGCATCATTGATAGCCGCGCAGCCGGCTTGCCCATGGCCGGGGTGTCTGGCAACAATTGATTTTGCGTGATGCGACCCCGTGCGGGCACGTCGCTTCGCCATGGGTTGGGCTGCCATAGGCAGCCTCCTCATCGACCGATCTTACGGGAACCTTGTCGGAGGGAGATCGTTGCGTGAGCATGGTACTTGACTGCGTGCGACCTGAACATGGCTGACTCCTCCGCCGAGAGCATCCAGCGTCTCCGCCGCTTGGCTGAAAGCCGCATAGCAATCGAATCCGTGAGCGCCGAGATCGACGGCGGCAGATTCCCTGCCAAGGCGGTAGCCGGAGAGCCTATGGTCATCGAGGCCGACGTGTTCTGCGACGGACACGACGTGCTGGCAGCGACGATCTCCTGCCGGCAAGGCCCGTCCGACGCATGGCGCGAAACGCCCATGACCTTTGTCGACAACGACCGGTGGCGCGCCAGAACCGTGCTGCCGGAGGTCGGCTTCTGGCAACTGCGCATCACCGCCTGGCGCGACCTTTTCGCGACTTGGCACGGCGAGATTACGAAGAAGATCGCCGCCGGCCAGAACGTCTCCCTGGAGATCGTCGAGGGACGGCGTCTCGTCGAGGCGGCGGCCGACGCGGCCGCTTCCCACGGCGAGCTGGAGGCCCTTCTTCAGGCGCTTGACGATGCAGCGGGAGACGACGACGCGCTCGCCCTCCTGATGCGGGACGACACGCTCGAATTGATGCGCCGGGCCGGTCCGCGCACCAATGCCACGACCTATCCCGACGATAGGGACCACCTGCACGTCTGGGTCGATCGGCTTGAGGCGGCGTTCAGCGCCTGGTACGAGCTGATGCCGCGCTCGCAGAGCGGCGATCCCGGAAGGCATGGAACGTTCGACGACGTGATCGCCAGGCTTCCCTATGTCCGCGATCTCGGCTTCGACGTCCTCTATTTCACACCTATCCATCCGATCGGAACGACGAACCGCAAGGGCCGCAACAACAGCCTGACGCCGGCTCCCGACGATCCCGGCAGCCCCTACGCGATCGGCTCGACGGAGGGAGGGCACGATGCGATCCACCCCGAGCTCGGGACCTTGGAGGATTTCGAAAGGCTGGTCCGCGAAGCCGCGGACCACGGCCTGGAGATCGCGCTGGATTTCGCGATCCAATGCTCTCCGGATCATCCCTGGATCAGGGAGCATCCGGAATGGTTCGACTGGCGGCCGGACGGCACCATCAAGTTCGCCGAGAACCCGCCGAAGAAGTACGAGGACATCGTCAACGTCCACTTCTACCGCGACGCCATCCCCTCGCTCTGGTACGCGCTGCGCGACGTCGTCCTGTTCTGGGTCGATCGCGGGGTCCGCATCTTCCGCGTCGACAACCCGCACACCAAACCCTTCCCTTTCTGGGAGTGGCTGATCGAGGACGTCAGGGCGCGCGATCCCGGCGTGATCTTCCTCGCCGAAGCCTTTACCCGCCCCAAGGTGATGGCTCGGTTGGCCAAGGTCGGCTTCTCTCAATCCTACTCCTATTTCACTTGGCGCAATACCAAGGAAGAGCTCGAGACCTATCTCACGCAGCTCACGCAGGGTCCCGCCCGCCATACGATGCGGCCGAACTTCTTCGCGAACACGCCCGACATCAATCCTCGGTTCCTGCAACGCAGCGGCCGCCCCGGCTTCCGCACGCGGCTGGTGCTGGCCGCCACGCTCGCCGGCAACTACGGCATCTACAACGGCTACGAGATCTGCGAAGCCGAGCCGGTCCCGGGCAAGGAGGAATACCTCAACTCGGAAAAATACGAGATTCGCAGCTGGGACATGGACCAGCCCTTGAACATCAAGGACGATATCGCTTTGATCAACCGGCTCCGGCGCGAGCATCCGGCGCTTCGCGCCTATGAATCGCTGCGCTTCTACAACGCATGGAACGACAACATCTTGTATTACGGCAAGAGTGACCCCGACGCATCGAGCTTCCTGCTCTTCCACGTCAACCTCGATCCGCACAACGCGCAGGAAACCGAGTTTGAAGTCCCGCTCTGGGAATTCGGTCTCGACGACGACGCCTCGATCGACGTCGAGGATCTCCTGCACGGCAACCGCTTCACATGGCACGGCAAACTGCACCGGCTTCATCTCGACCCGGTGGAGCGCCCCTACGCGATCTGGCGCCTTCACCCGCCGGGAGTGCCGCGCCAGTGAAGCATCTCGGACAACGCATCGACGGCATCATCGACCGGTCGGATACCGACTGGTACAAGGACGCAGTCATCTATCAGCTGCACGTCAAGGCCTATCAGGATTCGAACGACGACGGCGTCGGTGATTTCGCCGGCCTCATGCAGAGGCTCGATCACATCCAGGAACTCGGCGCCACGGCCATCTGGCTCCTGCCCTTCTATCCCTCGCCCTTGCGTGACGACGGCTACGACATAGCCGACTTCAAGGCCGTCAATCCTTCCTACGGGAAGATGACCGACTTCCGGGCGTTCGTCGCCGAAGCGCATCGCCGCGGACTGCGCGTCATCACCGAACTCGTCATCAACCATACGTCGGACCAGCACCCGTGGTTCCAGCGGGCGCGGCATGCCAAGCCCGGATCGGCGGCGCGAAACTTCTACGTCTGGAGCGACACCGATACCAAGTTTCCCGAGACGCGCATCATCTTCCTGGATACGGAGAAATCGAACTGGACCTGGGATCCGGTTGCGGGCGCCTTCTACTGGCACCGCTTCTACTCTCACCAGCCCGACCTCAACTTTGACAACCCCCGGGTGCTCGAAGAGGTCCTGAGGGTGATGCATTTCTGGCTCGACATGGGCGTCGACGGGCTGCGCCTCGATGCGATCCCCTATCTGGTCGAGCGCGAGGGCACCAACAACGAGAACCTGCCCGAGACGCATGTCATCCTGAAGAAGATCCGTGCCGAACTCGACGCTCATTATCCGGACCGCATGCTGCTTGCCGAGGCCAACCAGTGGCCGGAGGACACGAGTCCATATTTCGGCGACGGCGACGAATGTCACATGGGTTTCCACTTCCCGCTGATGCCACGCATGTACATGGCCGTCGCGCAGGAGGACCGCCATCCGATCACGGACATCATCCGTCAGACGCCGGAGATTCCGCCGAACTGCCAGTGGGGCATCTTCCTGCGCAACCATGACGAGCTCACGCTCGAGATGGTGACCGACCGCGAGCGCGACTATCTGTGGCGGACCTACGCCGAAGACACGCGCGCGCGCATCAATCTCGGCATCCGCCGCCGCCTCTCGCCGCTGATGCAGAACGACCGCAGGAAGATCGAGTTGATGAACTCGCTCCTGCTGTCGATGCCCGGGACGCCGATCATCTATTATGGCGACGAGATCGGCATGGGCGACAACTACTACCTCGGCGACCGCGATGGTGTGCGCACGCCCATGCAGTGGTCGTCGGACAGGAATGCCGGCTTCTCCCGCGCGGACCCGCAGCAACTCTACCTGCCGGTCGTCATGGACCCGACCTTCGGCTTCCAGGCGGTCAACGTCGAAAGCCAGAATCGCAATCGTTCGTCGCTGCTCAATTGGTTGAGGCGCATGATTTCGGTGCGTAGGGAGCACGCGGCCTTCGGCCGCGGCAGCATGACCCTGCTCTACCCGCTGAACCGCAAGATCGTCGCCTATGTACGCGAGCACGACGGCGAGCGCATCCTGTGCGTAGCCAACTTGTCGCAGACCGCGCAGGCCGTCGAACTCGACCTCTCCGCCTGGAAGGGCACTGTACCCGTCGAGCTGACCGGGCGTTCGCCCTTCCCCCCGATCGGCGACCTTCCCTATCTCGTGACGCTGCCGGCATACGGGTTCTACTGGTTCATCCTGGCCGAAAAGGCTGCCGCGCCGCTGTGGCATCTGCCCGTTCCGGAGATCCTGCCTGAATTCGTCACCCTGACCACCCGGGACGGTCGGGTCGACACAGCGCTGGAAGCCAGGAACAGGCAGCAGTTCGACAATCAGGTCCTGCCCGACTTCCTGCGGCTGCAGCGCTGGTTCGGAGGGAAGGATCATGCCATCGAACGGGTGTCCCTGACGCCCCTCGCCTCCATGAACGACGGCGCTCAACTCCTCGCCAGGCTCGATGTCGAGACAGGCGGCGGTCCACAGAGCTACTTCCTTCCCTTCTCCGCGCGATGGGGCGAGGAGAACGTGGCGCATGGCGCGCCCACCCTCTCCTACACGGTCGCGAAGCTGCGCCGGGGATCGCGGATCGGGGCTCTGGTGGACGGCACATATGATGACGGCTTCACGGCCGCGTTGCCCGGACACATACAGGCGCAGACCAGCCTGCCGGCTTCGGACGGCGGCAGCATCGCATTCCGCCCCGGACCCGCACTGGCTGAGCTGGCGGAGATCGGCGAGCCGCGCCCCCTTGGCGTCGAACAGAGCAATGTGTCGATTGCCTACGGCGACAGCATGATCCTGAAGATCTATCGCCGTCTACGCAGCGGCGTCCAGCCGGAGGTGGAGGTCGCACGCTTCCTCACCGAGGTTGCGGGCTTCAGGAACACGCCGGCTTTCCTCGGCCGCATAGAGCACGAGGCCGCGGATGGCGAGACGACGACGCTGGCGGCTGCGTTCGCGTTCGTCCGCAACCAGGGTGATGCCTGGGAGGCGGTCACCGAGGCGCTTCGCCGCGACATTCGCGAAGTGGCGGGTCCCGCCCGCGACGCCGGCCTGCCGGATCAGCAGCTATCCTTCCTGTTCCCGCTGTCCCTCGGCGAGATCCTCGGCACCCGCACCGCGGAGCTTCACGTTGCATTGGCGACCGATACGGACGACCCCGCCTTCCGGCCGGAGCCGATGACTTCGGACGACATAGCCGGCTGGGTACGAGAAACTGCGGCGGAGGTCGAAGCGATGCTCGAAAGGCTCGGCGCCGCCCGCAATTCCCTCGACGAGGCGAGGCCGCTGGCGGACGCGGTGCTCGAATCCAGGAGCCGGTTGATCGAACGCATCGAGCAGGCCGCGACGATACCGCCTCAGGGATACCGTTCGCGAATCCATGGCGACTACCATCTCGGACAGTTGCTCGTCGCGCAGACCGACCTGATGATCATCGACTTCGAGGGTGAGCCGCGACGGGGTCTGGAAGAGCGCCGAGGCAAGTTCTCGCCGCTCCGCGATGTCGCCGGCATGCTGCGATCCTTCCACTACGCAGCCGCCACCGCGAGCCGCATCGAAGAGGGGCCTGTTTCCCTGGACCGCGAAATTGCGGCAAGGCGGCTGCGGCAATGGAGGGATGAAACCAGCGCGGAGTTCCTCCGCGCATACTTCGCCCATCGATCGGACGAAGAGGGCGGGGAATCGCCTCTCTCGCACGCCCTGCTCGAACTGTTCCTCATCCAGAAGGCGGCCTACGAGATCGGATACGAACTCGCCAACCGCCAGTCCTGGGTCGGCATCCCGCTCGAGGGCTTGCTCGAAATCATCGACAGCGAGCCGCAGGCTCGTTGAGGCTCGCGGTCTCGGCCGCGTGCTTCGGGAGGCGGCCAGTGCGATCGAGCGGCTCTGAGGGCCGCGCGCCGCGCCGGCGCATTCCCCTCATTGCCCGCTCTTATCTCGACATCCGCGCGTAGTTGGATTGGCAATCGCAGGAACATTCGCTGTTCGCGCAGGTTGGGCAGCTTTCCATCGATTGCGAGGCCTCGATGCAATGACGAGTCGAGCAAGGCCAGTCCGAACCCTCTGGTCCATTCGCGTTCAGGGTAGGCTGATCCTCCCATGACCGTGACGGCCGCCTAAGCGTTGCCGCGGCCCCGATAGACAAATGTCGGAGGAAGACAGTTGAAGACGTACCGGCTCTTCGGAGCAAACCTGGTCGTCAATCCGCCTGTTTTCGCAGGATCGGTCGCCGCCACCGCCGTATTCCTCGCTGTCGGGGTCATCTTTCCCACGCGCGCTGAGGCCATCTTCGCCGCCGTGCAGGCTTGGATTCTGGCCGGTTTCGGCTGGCTCTACCTTCTTGCGGTAGGAACGTTCCTGGCGGCGGTCCTGCTGATGGCGGCGAGCCGCTTCGGGGACCTGCGGCTCGGGCCCGACGATGCAGTGCCGGAGTTTCATTATCTTTCCTGGGTCGCCATGCTGTTTGCCGCCGGCATGGGCATCGGGCTCATGTATTTCGCGGTCGGCGAGCCGATGACGCATTTCGCGGCGCCGCCGGAAGCGGACCCGCTGACGATCGCGGCGCAGCGGCAGGCCATGAGCCTGACCTTCTTCCATTGGGGCGTGCACGCCTGGGCGATCTACGCCGTCGTCGGCCTGTCGCTCGCCTATTTCGGCTACCGCTACAACCTGCCGCTCACGGTGCGCTCTGGACTGTATCCGCTGCTGAAAGAGCGGATCGACGGGCCGATCGGCCACGCCGTCGACATCTTCGCGATCTGCGGCACCCTGTTCGGCGTCGCCACCTCGCTCGGCTTCGGCGTCTTGCAGATCAATGCCGGCTTGACCCATCTCATCGGCCTGCCCAACGGTGTCGGAGTTCAGCTCGCTCTCATCGCGGTCATCACTGTCATCGCGACGGTGTCCGTGGTGACGGGCGTGGATAAAGGCATCCGGCGGCTCAGCGAGCTGAACCTGATCCTCGCCATCCTGCTCATGCTGTTCGTTCTCGTGACGGGACCTACCGCGCAGCTACTGCGGGACTTCGTGCAGAATGTCGGTTTCTACCTCGATTCCATCGTCCTGCGGACCTTCAACATCTATGCCTACGAGCCGCGTCCGTGGATCGACGCATGGACGTTGTTCTACTGGGCCTGGTGGATCTCCTGGTCGCCCTTCGTCGGCATGTTCATCGCACGCATATCGCGGGGCAGGAGCGTGCGCGAGTTCGTCGTCGCGGTGCTCTTCATTCCGGCCGGCTTCACCTTCTTCTGGATGACGGTCTTCGGCAACACCGCGTTGACCATCGACACCACGATCGCGCACGGCGCGCTCTCGGCGGCGGTTGCGGAGGACCTGTCCGTGGCGCTCTTCCGCTTCTTCGAGTATCTGCCGCTGTCGGCCGTGACGTCGACGCTTGCCGTGCTCCTCGTCGCGGTGTTCTTCATCACCTCGTCGGACTCCGGCTCGCTTGTGGTCGACACCATCGCGGCAGGTGGCGAAACGGAGACGAGCGCGCTGCAGCGCGTCTTCTGGTGCGCGCTCGAAGGCATCGTCGCCGCCGTGCTCCTCGTGGCCGGCGGCCTCTCCGCCCTCCAGTCGGCGACCATCGCGACGGCCCTGCCCTTCTCCCTCGTGATGCTCGTTCTGGTCTGGGCGCTCTTCAAGGGCATGCAGGCCGACGTCGCCCAGGGCAAGGTCGGCAGGACTCCCGGCGTGCCGCCGCCCGCCTTCCCCGCCGCCGGCGTGACCTGGCAACGCCGCCTCGGCCTGATCCTGAAGGCGCCGTCGGAGCTCGAGGTCCACAGCTTCATAGCAGGTGTGGCGCGTCCCGCTTTGGGAGACGTGGCCGACGAATTCGTGAGGCGCGGGCGGCAGGCGACCGTCCAGGATGGGGACACGTTCGTTTCCCTGACGGTGCCGGCGGAGGGCATGCGGGACTTCGTCTACGGCGTGCAGGCGGCATCTTACAGGCTGCCCGCATTCTCGGCACTGGAGGCTGCCCAGCAGGAGTCCCGCTTCGAGGCGCGCACCTATTTCAGCAATGGCAGCCGCGGATACGACCTGATGGGCATGACGAAGGACCAGATCATCTCCGACGTTCTGGTCCAGTTCGAACGCTACCTTCAGATCGTTCAGGCGCCGGAGGCTGCGCTGGTCATCTCGGCGCCCGAATTGCCGCCGTCCGCGCGCGGCGCGGCGTGAAGCGTATGAGGATGACGTGGTGGAGTGGATCGCCAGGCACAGCGATGCCATTTCGGCGCTCACCAGCGGAGGAATGCTGGTCGTCTGGCTCGTCTATCTGCAGGTCTTCATCAATAGCTACCGGCGGAGCCTTCGCGCCACGCTCGTCATCGCGCGCGGGCCGGGTAAGGGACTCTCGGCGCGCTGCTTCGTCGCGAATATGAGTTCGGGCGCGATCTACATCTCGAGCGTCCAGGTGCGGCTCTCGCTCGAGGGCGAAGAGATCACGAGCGCGGTCACCAACATAGACACACAGGATGGCGGGACCAAGCAGGGGCCGCTGGCCGACGGGGAGTGCCGCGACATCGGATCTTTCGAAGATCTGATCGGGCATGCATTCCTGGCGGCCTCCCGCGAGCCCGGCCCGGTCGCCAGCGTGACCATCGAGGTCGTCGGCATCTACGGGTCGGAGGACCTGCCCGTCGGCGCTCGACGAACCTTCGATGTCCGCAGGGAGGAGAGCACGGCCTTCGTCCGCGGCGAGAACATCCGCACCGAACAGATCAGGAGAAAGCGAGACCGCCGGAAACTGGTGGACGATCTCGAGCGCGATCACTGATCCGAAGCCAGGCTTCGGAGCATTTCTCGCACATCCTGCTTCCCCCGACCTGTCCTGTCGAGCGCCAGTTCGGCGTCGCTGATGCTCCTTTCCACATCCTCGTGATCTCCGGGCGGAAAACGGCTCTTGGTGAGGGTCTCGCGCAATCTCGTCAGTTGTTCGCGAAGCGGTCGCTTGTCTTCCGGCCCGGCCATGTAAGCCAGGTCTTCGATAATCTTGGCGAGACTGATGAGGATCGAAGGGTGATTGGCGCCCGCCTGGCGGATGGGATGGATGGCGGCCCCGAGAATGCCCGCGAGGTCGCTCCTGCTCACGACGAGGCGCAACTTGTGCGCACGGTCGTAGATCATGCGCGGCTGGGTGCCGAAGCGCAGGACGTCCTCGATGGCCGGACCCAGCCGGTCTATGACGGCGATGGCAGTGAAGGCATCGTTTATGCCAGGCGAGAGCGCCCGCGCGGCGATCTCGACCAGCTGCCGGATCCCGTGCTCGATGTCCTGGGCAGGCGTGCGCTCAGATCCGATCGTGAAGGCCGCGCGCACCTTGTCGAGCATGTCCTCCGTAAGGTGGCTGACGCCGTGAACGGACAGATGCTTGCCATGAGCGAGCAGATGATGCCCGGCTCTTACATGCACGGCCATGACCACGTCCGCGCGCTCGGCAACCTCGAGGAGGGCATCGTAGTCGATCACCTGGACGTAGCCCGGCTTGCAGATCGAGATATCCCGACCTATCCCGCCAGGGATCGCATCGGGCGCCGGCGGCTGCGGCAGCCGTTCATGAGCCAGTATGGCCTTCGACGCGCCGCGGAACTCCCTGGCGACCATCTCGACCACATTGTCGGCGATGATCAGGCGCGCGACCTTGTGGATGTAGAAGAGCAGGGCTAGCAGGCACAGGATCGTCATCCCGCTGGCGGCCGAGACCGCGAGCTGCGGCACGCCTTCCTCGCCGAGCGAATCGTTCAGCGTGCGCGATACGAGGATGACGTACAGGATGGTGCCGATGAAGATGCCTAGCACGGACTGGATCTGCCGGTCCGCCATGAAGATCGCGATCAGCCTGGGTCCGAGCTGGTTTGCGGCCAGAGTCAGGATGACGAAGGTCACCGAAACCACCAGCGACGTCATCGTCATCAGCCCCGAGAGAAGGCTGCCCAGGAGGGCGCGAGCCGTCGTCGCGTCGCCGCTGTATATCCACCAGTGTCCGTCGGTTGCGATCATCGCGCCGTATTCGAGCAGGGCGTAGGCGAGCAGCCCGGCGGCCACGATGAACATGGCGGGTATCGGCCACAGCTGTGCCCGGAAGAGCGCGATGACATTCCTGATCCTGTCCATGACCCGACAACGCTTCAAGAGAAGGTTTGTGCCCCGATAGCGAAAGCGCGCCCAAGCTGCGATCGGGACGGACGGCTACTGTCCTCGCAGCGACACGCTCAGCGACCCGTCGCTTTCCAGGATCATCGTATCCACGTCGTCCAGCGCGTGTCCGCCGTTGGCCCTCACCGCGCTCAGCGCCTCTTCGACGGTGATCCTCTCGCGCCCCATCGCCTGTTCGCAAGCTTGTCCGTTGCGGACCAGGAGCGTGGGCTCTGAGCGCACGGCGGAGGCGAAAGCCTTGGACCGGACGGAGAAAAACGCGATGGCGTACTGCATGGCGATGAGCAGGCCCATCGCCGCCGCGCCTTCGGCCAGCGCGATCGATTCCTGTAGGAGGATCGAAGACAGCGTCGAGCCGAGCGCAACCGTGACGACGAGGTCGAAGGCGTTCAGCTTCGCCAGCGTGCGCTTGCCCGAAATGCGCAGGAACAGCACCAGCGTCACATAGGCATCACCCCGACGATCAGCGTCCGGGCTATGCCTTGCCAATTCTGGTAGAAGAGACCGAGCCAATCCAAAGCGCTGCCCCTCAGTTCGGCATGCCGGGCATCAGCTCGAGCAGCACGGCAAGCAGCACGAGCCCGGCCAGGCCGGCGATGAAGACGATCAGCCGCCACCGCGTGCGCAGGACGATGAAGCCCTGACGGGCATCCGTGGCCGAAACGGTCTTGGGACCGGCCTCGCCGGAGCCGGACCGGTGGCGAACCCGTTCCTGCCCGTTCCGGCGGCCGGAGCCTTTGCTGTCGTCGGCCGACTGCGGCCGTGCCGTGTTCATCGCGCCCTTCCCTTGATGGTCGATATGACGCCGCCTGGCCTCCGTCTCCTGACGGCCCGTCACACGCCCAACCACGGCAGGCTGGTCTTGTTCCGCTTGTCCCGAGCGGCGGAACCCCGACCTTCGGCCTGCAGCCACCGTCCGGGTGAATGTCGAGCACCTCCCCCGTTTGATTCGGCGGCAGCCTTCGAAATCCGCTTCAACGTTGCCGGTCCAGCCCCGTCCAGCGGTCGAGCGACAGGCTACCGGGTCCGAATGCGGCTATCGCGAGCGCCATGGCAGCCCAGGGCAGGTGGAAGTTGGCCCAGCCTTCCGGCACGGTGATCTGGATGACAGCCGTCATGGCGAGCAAGGCAAGCGCTGCAAATCGCGTGAACAGCCCGACGACGAGCAGCACGGGCAGCACGAGTTCGGCGATCCCTGCCGCGTGGGCCGCGGCAAGCGGAAAGGGATACGGATATTGCTGGCCGAAGATGTGCAGCCTGAACTCGTCGAGGAAGAGATATTGCGCGCCTCCCGAGAGTTGCAGAAAGCCGTCCCATTTCGTCAGGCCGGACTTCCAGAAAGGGACCGCGAGCGCGAGCCGCAAAGCCAGGAGCGGCAGTGCCGGCGGCATGGCGGTGAGCCACGCGTTCGCCCTTGCGATTGCGGATCTTGGCGCGGCCACGGCGCTTGGGAAGTTGCCGACTGTCATCGTCTAGTCCTCCAGTGTCTTTTCGAAAGCGCCGAGCGTCGTCAGTCCGACGAGGGCGGAACCGAAGTCGAAGCCTTCGTGCGCGGCGCCGGCTGCAGCCGCCTCCGCGAGTGTGGCTCCTGCCAGCAACCGGTGGGCGAATGCCGCGTCGCCTGCCGGCAGCACATGGACGCCGACCGTGAGCCCGGGACGGGCGAGCAGGACGGTTTCGGCCTTTCCGAGATCGATCGGCGGGACCGCCTCGTGCTGGTGTGCTGCCCAGATCGAGCCGACGGGATGGGGCGACGCGAGAAGGCTGGCCGCCGGATGCGCGGCGAGCCGCACTTCGCCGAGGCGCATGGGCGGCACCGAGGCCAATGCCGAAGCTGCCAGCGGCACCGCGTCGCGTGCGTGGTAGGCGGCAAGCCAGCAATAGTCGAGCCGCGCCACGTCGGGCAGGTAGGAGAGGCCCCGGGCCGGGCCGAAGGCGGCGACGAAATCTGGAAAGGTGTCTCCGTAGCGGAAGAGCAGTGGCGAGCGCGGTCTTTCCGCGGCCGCATAGGCGCGCGCCATCCCCGCGAAGAACGCGTCGCCGACCAGCCGGCGCGTGACCGGGAAGACCTTCTCGAGGGCACGGACCAAGCCGACGAATACGTTGTTGCGATAGACGGCGAAGCGCGTCGCATCGGCCTGCCGGCGATGGCAGGTGATGCCGGCGGGCACCGGAAGCTCGGGATCGAGCAGAGCCGCCGCGAATGCGCCCGGTGTATCGGCGTGGCTCATGGTCAGGCCGCCCGCGCCCGGCCGGAAGCGGCGATCAGGCCGTCAACGCGCACCGCTTCGGCGTGGAGCGTAGGGAAGTCGGGCACGTCGTTGTCCCATTCGACCAGCGTCGGCAGGGGACCGGCGAGCGCGAGCACGGACTCGTAGAGGGCAAGCACATCCGGCCGCACGACGCTCGAATGGGCATCGATGAGCAGCCTGTCGCCGGCTGCATCGACCGTTTCGTCGTATCCGCCGAGGTGGATCTCGCCGACGAGATCGAGCGGGAAACGCCCGACATAGGCATGCGGATCGAGGCGGTGATTGACGGCCGACACCATCACGTTGTTGACGTCGAGCAGCAGGCCGCAGCCCGTGCGGCGCGCCGCCGCCTCCAGGAAGTCGATCTCGTCCACGGTGCTCTCGGCGAACAGCACGTAGGTCGACGGGTTTTCCAGGAGCATCCTGCATCCGACCGCCTGCTGGGTCCGGTCGACATGTTCGGCTACGCGCTCCAGGGTCTCCGCCGTATAGGGCAGCGGCAGAAGATCGTTGAGGAATCCGCTGTCGTGCGTCGACCAGGCGAGATGTTCGGAGAAGCTCGCCGGTCGGTAGCGGTCGATCAGTCGGCGCAGGCGCGCGAGGTGCGCCTCGTCCAGCGGGCGCGCCGCGCCGATCGAAAGGCCGACCCCATGCAGCGACAGCGGCCAGCGCCCCGCGACCGCCTCCAGATAGCGGTGCGGCGCGCCGCCATCGCCCATGTAGTTCTCGGCGTGCACCTCGAAGAAGCCGATATCGGGATCGGTATCCAAAATTGCGCTGTAGTGCTCCGGCTTCAGGCCGAGCCCGGCTCGGCGCGGAAGGGTGAAGGCTTCGGACATTGGGGGTCCTCCGGCAGGCCATTCGGCAGGCGATGGGGCCGGCGCGAGGCCGGCCCGCATGCTTCGTCAGGTCGACTTCGGCTCGAGCGAGCCCTTGTGGCCGTCCACGTCCATGTCCACGCAGGTGCCTGCCGGGACGGCTTTCCAGGCGTTGCCCTGGTAATCCATGGTCGAGGTGCCGGCGCAGGTCGTGCCGGGGCCGGCGGCGCAGTCGTTCTGGCCGGCGAGCGCGATGCCGTAGCATTTCTCCTTGCCGCTCATCTGCTCGGCCGTCATGGGCGCTGCGACGGCGGAAGCCGTTAGGGCGGCGGTTAGCGAGCCGGCAAGTGCCAGCGCCAGCGTGTTGCGGTTCATGGTGTTCTCCTCTGAACGATACGCGCGGCCGCCGATCGGCCGCTGCCTCCGGTCTTCGCCGAGACCGCGGCCGGCGTTACGCCTTCACCGTTTCGTGATCGACAGCGCCCGGGAGGTGAATGATATTGCGCTCGCCTGTAACAAGCGCCGTCGCGCGACGAAGAGGGGAAAGACGGCTTGCACGCAAAGGACGAAGCGGAGTGCTCGCGCCTGCTGCGGGCCGGGCTCGCAGGCGACGAGAGGTCCTATGCCGACTTTCTCCAGCACGCAGCGGGCCATGTCCGCGGCTATGCGCGCAGGCGCATCGTCCATGGCGGCATTGATCCGGAGGATATCGTGCAGGAAACCTTGCTGGCCATCCATCTCAAGCGGCATACGTGGCGCACCGACGCGCCGGTCGCGCCCTGGCTCTACGCGATCGCCGGCCACAAGCTGAAAGATGCCTTCCGCCGCAAGGGACGCCGGCCGGAGGTTTCCATTCCGGACGATTTCGACGTCGCGGCCGAAGAGGCCCCGGAATATGCGCGCGAGCAGGAGATCGACAGGGCACTCGGAACGCTGGCGCCGTCGCAAAAGGCGGTCGTCGCCTCCATATCCGTGGAAGGGCGTTCGATCGCCGAGACCGCGACCAGGCTCGGCATGACCGAAGGCGCAGTGCGCGTGTCGCTGCACAGGGGATTGGCCGCGATCGCCAGGAGGTTCGCTCGATAATGGAGACCGACAAGCTCATCGGCGCGCTAGCCGCGGACGCAGCGAGACCCGTGATGCCGATGCGCATCGCCTGGCTGCTTGCGCTGGCGCTCGGCACGGTGCTCGCGGCCATCGTCTTCATGGCGCTCGCCGGCCCGCGTCCCGACTTCGCGCAGGCGGCCGAGACGCTCCGTTTCCCGTTCAAGTTCCTGGTCACCCTCGCCTTGTTCGCCACCGCGATGCAAGCGCTGACGGCTTTGGCGCGGCCAGGCATGCCGGCGGCATCGCGGCTGCCGCTGCTCTTGTGCGCGCCTGCCCTGCTGGCGCTGGCGGTTCTGGCGGAGATTGTCGCCGTGCCTGCGGACGAGCTTGCGACGCGGACGATTGGCTCAAACGCCGTGGTCTGCCTGACCTTCATTCCGCTGATCGGCCTGGGGCCGCTCGCGGCCTTGCTGCTCGCGCTCCGCCGCGGCGCCCCCACACGGCCGGTGCTGGCCGGCATCGTCGCCGGGCTGGCCGCCGGCGGACTGGCGGCAACCTTCTACGCCGCCCACTGCACCGACGACTCGCCGCTCTTCGTCGCCGTCTGGTATTCGCTGGCCATCGCCATCCTCGCCGCCGCCGGCGGCCTGCTCGGCCGATGGGCCGGCCGGTGGTGAGCTTGGTGCGCTCACCTGTCCGGCCCGCCGGGCTGCGGCGCGGCCAGCTTTAGGGCCGGACTTCGTTCACGAGATCGCGGCCGGTCGTCAGCCGCGAAAGGTTTTCGAGGAGGAGGTCGACGAAACGGCGTTCCATCTGGTCTGTTTCGCCCCCCGTATGAGGCGTTATCAGAACGTTCGGCAAGGACCACAGCGGCGAGGACGGCGCCAGCGGCTCGCTCTCGAAGCAATCCAGCGCCGCGCCTCCGATCCTGTCCCCTTCGAGCATGTCCACCAAATCGGCTTCGACCACGACCGCGCCGCGCGAAAGGTTGATCAGCCAGGCGGTTCTCCTCAAGTGCGAGAGCATCGCGCGGTCGAAGAGGCCGCGCGTGCTCTCGTTGAGCGAGCAGGTCAGACAGACCATGTCGGCATCCGCAAGAGCGGACGGAAGCTCCGCCGAACCAATCACCTGAACGCCGTCCTGGCCCGTCCCCGCCTTGCGTGCGACGGCAACGACGTCCATACCGAACGCGAGCGCCAGCCCCGCCACCCGCCTCCCGATGGTGCCGTAGCCGACGATGACCAGCTTTCTGCCGCGCAGTTCCCCTTCCCTCGCAGCGCGGTCGGAGATCATGCCGCGCCATTTCCTTTCGGCCTGCCGGTCGCGCGCTTGCGGCAGCTGCCGCACGATGGCAAGCATAAGGGCCATGGCGTGTTCCGCCACCGACGGCGCGTTGACGCCTCTCGCGCTGCATAGCCGGATGCCCGAGCCCGCCAGCGCGCCCGCATCGAACTGGTCGACGCCGGCGCTCGTCGCCTGGATCAGCCGGAGACGATTGGCCCTGGCAAGGAGTTCCGGCCGCCAGAGCCCCGAAACGCAGAGGACATCCGCCTCGCCGATGACCTCCTCCAGCCGCGCCGGCGTGCGCGCCTCCACGAATGGAAAGGACGCGCCGCGCGCCGCGAACTCCTCGCCCAGACGATAGCTCGGATGGGCGAAGCAGATGCGCAGATCCGTGCTCGAGCCTGTCATGAGATGGAGCGCTCCGGCATCAGAACTTGCCGAATTCCTTGTACAGGTCGGCCAGCGGCTTGCCGGTGCCGATCGCCTCGCGGATCCGGTTTTCCTTTTCGCAAAGCTCCTCGGCCTTGACCAGCACTTCCATCGTCAGGGCCGCTGGGATAACCACGATGCCGTCCTCGTCACCGAGGATGTAGTCGCCCGGCTTGACCATCACGCCGCCCACCGAGACGGGACACTCGAAGTCGACGATGTTGAAGCGGCCGAGCGCATCGCCTGGGCAGGTGAACTTGTGGAACATCGGGAAGTTGGTGCGGCGAATATAGGCCGTGTCGCGGATGCCGCCGTCCACCACCGCGCCGACGCAGCCCTTGCGCTGGGCGCCGGAAGCCCAGAGTTCGCCCCAGACACCGGTCTGCTCGTCGCCCTGGGTCGAATAAACCGCTACGACATGCGGGCGGAAATTGTCGATCACGCGCGGGCCGACGCGCTTGGACTGGTCGCGCGTCCGGTTCGACTGGCCGACGATGGTGAACGCCGGCCCGGCCACCTTGAGCTCGCGATTGAGCGGCTTGATGTCGTGGTGCATGAACTGGAAATACAGCTCGTATTCGTCCAGCACGTCGCAGACGGCCGGCACGTAGAGCGCCTTGAAGCGTTCGGCGACCGATGCCCAGTCGATGTCATTCATGTGATCCTCCAAAGGGTTTGCATTCAGTGATTGTGTCTGGCTTCGCCGCGCGTCTCGACGATGTCGAGGTAGCAGGTGGCGAGCTCCAGGCAGCCGCCGCTGCCGAGCTCGCCGACGAACTTGCGGTAGATCTCTTCCCAGGGCGTCTGGTTGGCGACCTCCATCGGACGCGCCTCGGCGCGCCTCTGCGCGATCGTCTCGGCCGGCAGCAGGAGATCGACGCGGGCAGCCTTCAGGTCGATGCGCAGCCGGTCGCCGGTGGCGAGCAATGCCAGACCCTCGCCGCGCGCCGCCTCGGGCGTCACATGGAGGATGGACGGACTCGCGGACGTACCACTCTGGCGCCCGTCGCCCATCGTCGGAAGTGCGCGCACGCCATTAGCGAGCATGGCGGCCGGCGGTTGCATGTTGACGACCTCGGCGGCGCCCGGAAATCCGACCGGGCCGCAGTTGCGGATCACCAGGATACAGCTCTCGTCGATCTCCAGCGCTGGATCCTCGATCCGGGCGTGGTAGTCCTCCGGCCCCTCGAAGACGATCGCGCGCACCTCGAATGCATCCGGATCGTCCGGGTTCGACAGGAAGCGCTGCCGGAATTCCGGACCGATGACGCTGACCTTCATCAGCGCGTTGTCGAAGAAGTTGCTGCCCATCACGATCATGCCCGCGCTTCGCTTCAGCGGCGTGGCGAAGGCGCGCACCACCTCGCGGTCGGGCGCAGGCACCGCAGCCAGCTCCTCGGCCAGCGTGCGCCCGGTGGCGGTGATGGCGTCGCCGTGCAGCTTGCCGGCCTCGAGCAGCTCCTTAAGCACCGCGGGAATGCCGCCCGCCCGGAAGAAGCGTTCGGCCAGATGCCGGCCGTGCGGCTTGCAGTCGACGAGGAGCGGAATGTCCGGCCCTAGCCGCTGCCAGTCCTCCAGCGAGTGCTCCACGCCCATGTGCCTCGCGATGGCGATGATGTGGGGAGGACAGTTGGTCGACCCGCCAAGCGCGGCGGCGGTCACCACGGCGTTCTCGAAGGCCTCCTTGGTAAGGATGTCGGAAGGCCGCAGGTTCTCGTGCACCATGCCGACGATGCGCCGGCCGGTCTCGTAGGCCATCCAGCCCCGCTCGCGGTATGGCGCCGGGATGGCGGCGCCACCGGGCAGCATCATGCCCATCGCTTCGACCAGCCCGCCCATGGAAAGAGCCGTTCCCATGACGTTGCAATGGCCGACCGAAGGCGCGGCCGCCGACGCCATCTCGATGAACTCCGAATAGCTGATCTGGCCCTGGGCAAGCATCTCGCGCCCCTTCCAGATCATCGTCCCGGAGCCCGCCGGCTCGCCGCGCCAATAGCCGTCGAGCTTGGGGCCTACGCTGAGCGCGATGGCCGGAATGTTGACGGTCGCGGCCCCCATCAGGCAGGCCGGCGTGGTCTTGTCGCAGCCCGTGGTCAGCACGACGCCATCGAGCGGATAGCCATGCAGCACCTCGACAAGGCCGAGATAAGCGAGGTTGCGGTCGAGCGCCGCCGTCGGGCGCTTGCCGTTCTCCTGTATCGGGTGCAGCGGGAATTCCAGCGGAATGCCGCCGGCGTCCCGAATCCCGTCGCGGACGCGGCCGGCAAGCTGCAGGTGATGCCGGTTGCAAGGTGCAAGATCCGAGCCGGTCTGCGCGATGCCGATGATCGGCCGCCCGCTCTGCAGCTCCTCGCGGGTAAGCCCGTAGTTGAGGTAGTTGCCGAGATAGAGCGCGGTCATGGCAGGGTCCGACGGATCATCGAACCATCTGCGGCTGCGCAATTGCCTGCCTTCGTTCTTTGAACTCATCGACCCGGCCCGTCAGTGCGAAAGAACAGAGCGCAGGAAGCGGCGCGTCTCTTCCTTCTCGGCATTGTCGAATATCTGCTCGGGCGGCCCGATCTCGCAGACCTTGCCCGCGTCGATGAAGGCGACACGCTGCGAGACCTTGCGGGCGAAGCCCATCTCGTGGGTGACGAACAGCATGGTCATCGAGGTCTGCTCTGCCAGTTCGCGCATGATCTCGAGCACTTCGCCCACCAGCTCTGGGTCGAGCGCCGACGTCGCCTCGTCGAACAGCATGATGTCAGGGCTCATCGCCAGCGCCCGCGCGATCGCGACGCGCTGCTGCTGCCCACCGGAGAGCTGGGCCGGAAACTGCTTCGCCTTCTCGCGCAACCCCACCTTGGCCAACAAATCCATGGCGATGGTCTCGGCCTCCTCCCGCGACTTCCCGCCGACCCGCATCGGCGCCAGCGCGACGTTGCTGAGCGCCGTCATGTGCGGAAACAGGTTGAACTGCTGGAAGACGAAGCCGACATGCGAGCGCGCGGCCGACAGCTGCCTCTCGGGCGTAGGCAGGACGTCGAGCTTGTCGTCGGTGCGCCAGACCTGGCTGCCGTTGATGAACACCCTGCCCGCGCTCGGCGTAGTCAGCGTCATCAGGATGCGCAGCAGCGTGCTCTTGCCCGAGCCGCTTCGTCCGATGACGGCCAGCTTCTCGCCGGCAGACACGGTAAGGTTCATGTCCTCGATCACCGTGAGCGCGCCGAAGCGCTTCGTCACCCGGTCGAGAACGATCTTCTCGCCGGCGTTCGGCTGAATGTCCGTCATGTGGCTCTTCCCATCTTGCGGGCCAGCCAGCGCTCGAGCCAACGCAGGAAAACAGAGGTCGGATAGGTGACGCAGAAGAAGAGCACGCCGACCATCGTCAGAGGTTCGAAATATTTGTACGTTTCGTAGGCGAGATGTTCGGCGGTGCCGAGAAGTTCGATCACCGAGATCGAGATCAGCAGCGAGGTTTCCTTGAACATCGACAGGGAGTAGTTGCCGAGCGCCGGCAGGATGGACGTGACGGCCTGCGGCAGCACGATGGACCGGAAGGTCCAGTACGGGCTGAGGTTGAGCGCTTTCGCGGCTTCGTATTGTCCCTGCGGCACACCCTGGATGCCGGCGCGGTAGACCTCGGCAGTATAGGCCGAAAAGTGCAGGCCGAGCCCGACGATGCCGGTGATCTCGGGGCTCATCACGATCCCTACGTCCGGCAGCACGAAGAACAGGAAGTAAAGCTGCACGAGCAGCGGCGTCGAACGGACGAATTCGATGAAGCCCCGCGTCGGTACCGCCACGAGACGGACCGGCGAGAGCTGCAGGACCGCGAGCAGGAGACCGCCCGTCAGCGCCAGCGCCACGGCGAAGAACGTGATCCGGATGGTGACGACCAGCCCGGAAAGCAGTGCCGGGATGATCTCGACGACATAGCTCCAGTCCCAGATCATTTCGCGGCTGCCCCGCCATGTGAGCCTGGGTAAGCCACCAGCCTGCCCAGGAAGCGCATGAAGATCGTGATCACGATCGAGATGCCCAGATAGATGAACAGCGTCAGCGTCAGGATCAGCGTGCTTTGCCCGGTATCTGCACGCAAATAGGCGGAACGGAACGTGAGATCGGCCAGCGTGATCAGCGACACGAGCGATGTGCCCTTCATCAGCGTGATGAACAGGTTGTTGAAGGGAGGCATCATGATCTGAAGCGCTTGGCGTGCGATCACGAAGCGATAGACGTCCAGCTTGGAGAGATTGAGCACCTTGCCGGCCTCGAACTGGCCGGAGGGAACCGACATGACGCCCGCGCGCACGACTTCGGCCCCATATGCGCCGACATTCAGCCCCAGTGCCAGCACGCCGGCCTGCATGGGTGATAGCTCTATCCCCGCCAGTGGCAGGGCGAAGAAGATCCAGAACATCTGCACCAGCGCCGATGTCCCGCGGAAGATCTCGATATAGGCTCCAGCGAGGCTCCGGACCCAGAAATAGGGAGAAAGCCGCCCGAGCCCGCCGAGCGTCGCGGCGATCATCGTCACCACCGCGGCATAGAGCGTCACCGATAGGGTGACGCCCACGCCGCTCCACAGGATGCGGAGATATTCCGGGATCTGCTCCATAGGGGAACGTCAGGCCTTGCAGAGCTGCTCGGCGGTGAGATCCAGGGCAAGCTGGGCCGCCTTCTCCGAGCCGCCGTATTTCAGGAGGATCGGCGTGAACGCGCCTTCCTTCTTCTTCTGCACGACAACCTCGTTGAAGGCATCGCGGAACGGCTTGTCGTCGTGGCGAAACCCGAAGGCGACACAGGTCAAATTGTCGACCCCGCCGATCTGAGGCAGGAACGGCTCGGCCGCTTCGAGCTCCTGCGATTCCCAGCCGCCCTTGCCGATGCGATAGTTCATCATGAGGTCGGGCAGCGCGACCGCGTCGAGACGTCCGGCGCGCAGGGCGTCGAGCAATGCGGGCGAGGTCGGATAGGTTGCGGTCTGGGCTTCCGTTATTCCGGCGTCGGCCGCCTGGGCGCCCTCGGTACCGCCCGCCGTGTAGCCAAAGCGTACTTCGGGGTTGGCAGCGACCTCCTTGTAGTTCTTGACGCCGAAGGGATTGCCCTTCTTCGTGACGATGACGGTGAGCTTGGCATAGTAGGGATCGCTGTAAAGCACCTGCTCGCAGCGCTTCGGCGTGATCGATAGCCCCTGCGCGATCATGTCGATGCGTCCCGCCACCAGGGCGGGAATCAGCGCGCCGAACTGCGCCACGACCGGCTCGATCTTGATGCCGCCCATGGCGTCGAGGACGAGTTCGGCCGAATCCAGCGATTCGCCGGAGTAGCCGTCGGGGGTGACCATGCTGGTCGGTTCCTGGCTCGAACATCCGACACGGATGGTCTTGGAAGCCTGAACCCGCTCCAGCAGGCCTTCGGCCCGGGCAGGCAGTGTGAAATTAAACAATCCCGCGGCCGACAACGCCGCGGACATGCCAAGGAAATGGCGTCGATCCATGATCCTACTCCTCCTCATTCCTCCGAACGCGGCGGCCATTCGACCGAACGCGGCAGCAAACTGGCCAGACATTTGACCACATGTCAACCAGAACCCGCAGATTATGTATGAGATAACCACCATTGGACGCGTTTACTGGGTGTTTCTGGTAAAATGCCATGTTCAAATGGCCAAATGGGTTGACAAAACCGCTCGTTGGGGGCCATTCGAGCCATCGGAGGTATTCTGTCCGTGACACAACATCCGTTCGTTGCGACGCCCGGGACCGAACCGCTTGGGGAGTCAATCCGGCGCGCTTACCTCGACGTGGCCCAACGTCTATGTGCGCTTCTTGCGGAGGACGGCTTAAAGGCAAGGGATCGCATTCCGGCGGAGCCCGACCTGATGAAGAGGCTTGGCGTCGGCCGGCCTCTGCTGCGCGAAGCGATCGTCGCGCTGCTAGCGGGCGGCCAACTGGTCGCCAAGCCGGGTACCGGACTGTTTCTGCTCGAAGATCCTGCCCTGGATTGGTCTCCGACCGAATCCTCGGCCGATCTCGGTCCCAGCATCATCGAGCAGCTGGAAACCCGCCTTCTGGTCGAATGCGAGTTGGTCGAACGCGCCGCCGGACTGATCACCTCGGCAGACCTCGCACGGCTGGAGGCGCTCGTCGCCGAAATGCAGGCGAACGACCCGGTCGACGATCCGCGGCTCGGCATAGAGTTCCACGTCACCATCGCTCGCGCCTCGGGCCGCAAGATCCTCGCGGCGCTTGTGGAGGCAATCTTCGACCTTCGCCAGGGACCGATGTGGAAGACCCTGCGTCAGCAGATGCTGCGGCCGGAGCACTACCGCAGGACGATCGCCGATCGCGTCGCCATCCTGAAGGCGCTCAAGGCGGCCGACGGCATCGCGGCGCGCGAAGCCATGCGCACCATGCTGGAAGTCGTGCGCTACCGGTTCTTCGAGGAGCAGGGCGGCGCTTCGGCCGACGAGCCGGTTGCGGAGAGGGTCTAGGCCATGGAGGTGCCGGTCAGGAGCAAGCGCGTCTACGAGGAAGTCGCCGAGCGGATCGCGCAGCTCATCGAGAACGCCGAACTGCAAAGCGGCGACCGCCTGCCGGCCGAGCGCGACCTCGCGCGGCGCTTCAGCGTCAGCCGCCCTTCCGTCCGCGAGGCGATCATCGCCCTGGAGACGGCGGGACTTGTCGAGGTCCGCGCAGGAGAGGCGGCCTATGTGGCGGCGCGCAGGCTGGAGGAGATTTCCCTGCCGCTCGCATCGCTGGCGGCGGGCGCCTGGGAGCAGATGGAAGCGGGCGAACTGTTCGAGATCCAGCTCGCCCGAAACGCGGCGCGGCGAGGCGACATGGCCGCCAGGAAGCGTGTGGAAGCCGTGCTGACGAGTCCCGGCGGCGTGCATGCGTCCGGCATGCCGGCCCCGCTCACCTGGTCGTTCCATCGCGCCGTCATCGAGGCCGGCGACAATGCATTCATGGCGTCGCTGGCGGACGACCTGTGGCGCTTCCGGGCCGGCAGCACCTGGTCGGACTACCACGAGCGGTTGGCCCGCTTCGACGCCGACCCGGCCCTGACATTCGACCGCTTCCGGCTCGCCGAGGCGATCGTCGGCGGTTCGGAACGCGACGCAGCCGCGGCGCTTGGCCGCCTCTACCTGCGCATGCGCGCTATCCTTTTCGACTGAATTCCAGATACGAGGCAAATCCGCAGATGACAGTCCAGGGAGGCGACCGCCGGTTCGCCATCGAAAGCATCGAGGCCATCCCGGTGACCGTACCGATCGAGGCGCCGATCCTCACCGCTTTCGGCTCGCTCGCCGTCTATTCCCGGCTGGTGATCAAGCTACGAACGGAAGGCGGCCATGTCGGCTACGGCGAGGTGTCGGGGCGCATCCGGCCGGAAGCGATCGCCTTGTTTGCGGCAAGCCTGCGCGGGCTGAGCGTGCTGGAGACGACCCGCATCACCAAGCGCATCAAGAACTGGAACTACTACGCCTACCAGAAGCCCGAGCCGATCATGGCCGCGATCGAGATGGCCTGCCTGGATGCGGCCGGCAAGACCATCGGCGCGCCGCTCCACGATCTGCTCGGCGGCAAGATGCACGACAGGGTGCCCGTCGCGTCCTACCTCTTCTTCCGCCATGCCGACGAGAACGGCGAGAACCGTATCCACACCCCCGACGAGGCGGTTGCCTTCGCGAAGGACCAGATCGCCAGCTACGGCTTCGACACGATCAAGCTGAAGGGCGGATACTTCTCGCCCGAGACCGACCGCGACACGCTGGAAGCGCTGCGGGATTCGCTCGGACGCGACATCAAGCTGCGCATCGATCCGCAGGGCGCTTGGACGCCGACGACGGCGATCCGCATCGGCGCCGACATCGACCGGCTCGGCCTCGAATATTACGAAGACCCCTGCTGGACGGCGGCGGCCATGGCTAGGGTGCGCAAGAGCGTGCGCACGCCGCTCGCCACGAACATGTGCGCGACCTCTTTCGAGGAGTTCCATGGCGCCATCGGCATGGGCGCCGTCGACGTCGTGCTGAGCGACCTCTGGTATTGGGGCGGCCTCAAGGCGACGCTCTCGGTCGACGACCTCTGCTTCGCCAACGGCGTCGATCTCGGCATGCACAGCGGCGGCGAACTCGGCATCGGCTGGGCCGCCATGATCCACACCGCCGCAGCCATGCCGCACATGCGGCTGGCGATCGACAACATGAACCTGCACCTGCGCGACGACATCATCGCCGGCGGGCGGCTGCTGCCGTCCGACGGACATATCGCGCCGCCCGAAGGACCTGGCCTCGGCATCGAGATCGACGAGGAAAAACTGGCGAAGTATGTGGAGCTCGCGCGGTCAGGCCGCGCTACCGACCGGCTGCTGAATCCGACGCTGGCCGACACCGCGCGGCCCGGCTGGTATCCGAAGATGCCTGCTTGGTAAGACGTCGCAGCGCCATCTTCGGCTCGCCCGGCGCCGGGGCCTCCTCAGGCCTGCGGCGTCGGCTGCCAGATGCCGAGCTTGCGCAATGCCTTGACCTCCTCCCTGATGTGGACGGTCAGCGCACGGATGGCGGTCGTCGTCGGCCGCTGGCTCGATGTGGCCAGGATGAGCTCCCTCTCTAGTGGCGGGTTCTTGACGCGCCAATAGCTGATACGGCCTTCGCCGACGAGGTGGTGGACGCTGGAGTAGGAGAGGATCGTGTAGCCTATGCCGCTTTCGACGAGCCGCAGCGTCGACGGCATCGCATCGATCTCCAGCGCGATCTGCGGCTCGATGTTGGCTTCCCCCAGCACCTGGTCGAGCAGCAGTCGCAGGCCGTGCGGCCGGGCCGGCAGGATCATCGGCAGCTTGGCCAGGACGCTCGCTTCGACCGGCCCCTCGCCCAGCGGGCTCTGGTCGTCCCTCGCGCCGAGCAGGAACAGTTCCTCGCGCAGCAGCGGCTCCGCCAGGAGGTTGTTCATGCGCGGCGCATTGTAGAGGACGGCGACGTCGATCTTGCCCATGACCAGCCATTCCAGGAGATGGCCGCTGAAGCCTTCCATCACGCGCATGCTGATCTGCGGGAAGGCGCCCCGGAAGCTTCGTACGAGAGGCGCGGTCAGGACCACGCCCACCGACGGCGGCATGCCGATGACGATCGTGCCGCGCGGGTTCGACCGCAGTGCGGCGAGTTCGGTCTTGGCGCGGGACGCCTGTTCGAGGATCGCCGAGGCGTAGTTCTCCAGCAGCTTGCCGGCTTCGGTCAGCACGATGCCGCGGCCGTTGCGGTAGAGGAGCGACACGCCGAGTTCCTCCTCCAGCGCCTTGATCTGGCGGCTGATGACCGGCTGGCTCACCGAAAGGGCGACGGCGGCACGCGAGAAGCTGCCGAATTCGGCGACCGCCGTGAAAAGTTGTAGCTGCTTCAGGTCGAACATGTCTGTGCCCGTGGACGTCCCGTTCCGCCGCACGGCGGTAGCCGCGCCCGAACCTAATCGGAAGTGGAGTGGCCCGCAAAGCTGTTATGCGCGGTTTGGAGATTATCCAACAGCGAGCCGATGCCATAAGGTCGCTCGACAATGGCCTCCCTCGCATGGAGGCGACAAGCAGCGTCGAGGGAGGAAACGCCGTTGCAGCGTAAAACGTTAGGGTTCATCGGTCTCGGCACGATGGGCGGACCGATGACGAGGCGGCTCGCCGATGCGGGCCACGAGGTCGTCGTCCACGATGCGCGCCCCGACGCGGCCGCGGCGATCGATCATCCCGCGGTCTCGGCAGCCGCCTCCCCTTCCGAAGTCGCCTCCCGGGCGGAGATCGTGTTCTGCAGCCTCCCCTCCCCGGCCATCCTGCGCGAGGTCGTGCTCGGCGCCGACGGCATCGCCGCGGGCTCGCAGGCGCGCATCGTCGTCGATCTCTCGACGACCGGCCCCAGCATGGCGGCAGCCATCGAGAAGGAGCTGTCGCCCCGCGGCATCGCCTGGGTCGATGCGCCCGTGTCCGGCGGCATCGCCGGCGCCACCAACGGCACGCTCGCCGTGATGGTCTCCTGCAAAGAGGCCATCTACGGCGAGATCGAGCCCATTCTCGCAACGTTCGGGCGCCGCTTCTTCTGCGGCGAGACGCCGGGTTCGGCCCAGGTCGCCAAGCTCGGCAACAACATGATCGCGGCCGCCGTCATCCTGCTGTCCGCCGAAGCCCTCGCCATGGGCGTCAAGGCCGGGCTCGACCCCAGCGTCATGTGCGACATCATCAACGCGTCGAGCGGTCGCAACAGCGCCACCCAGGACAAGTTCCCGCGCTCGGTGCTGCCGGGCACCTTCGACTTCGGCTTCAAGACCGGGCTCTCCTACAAGGATGTCCGCATGTGCGTCGACGAGGCCGAAAACCTCGGCGTCCCCATGGTCGGCGGCGCGCTCGTCAGGCAGATGCTGGCCGCCACCAATGCGCGCTTCGGCCCCGATTCCGACTTCACGTCGATGGTGAAGATCGTCGAGGAGTGGGCCGGCGTCGAGATCCGGGCCTGACGGGCAGCCGAAACGGAGCATCGGACGTGTCCACCCGTTCGCAGCAACTGGCAGAGGCCGTGGCCGGCGCGGATGTCTCCGCGCTCGGCGAAGCGCCGATGGCGAAAGCCAGGCTCTGCCTGCTCGATTTCCTGGGCTGCGCCTTCGAGGCGCTGCCGCTGCCGCCCAGCAGGCAAGCCCTTGCCGCTGCCCCGCCCGCCACCGGCGGGCACGTCATCGGAGGTGGCCACGAGGTGACGCCCGCCGACGCCGCCTTCGTAAATGGGGTCATGGGGCATGGACTGGTCCGCGAGGACATGCATGCCGCGTCGGTCTGCCACCATGGCGTCGTCGTCTGGCCGCTCCTGCTGGCGCTCGCCGAAGGCACCCGGGTTGACGGACGGCGCCTGCTGCAGGCGGCGATCCTCGCCTATGAGGTCGGCGGCCGGCTTGGCCGCATGATGATCGACCCGTCGGTCTCGGCGCTCTTCCGCCCGACCGGCTTGGTCGCGCCGATCGGGTCGGCGGCTGGCGGCGCCTGGATGATCGGCCTCGGCGCAGACCGCATCGCCTCCTGCATGGCGATCGCCGCCAACACCTCATCCGGCCTCAACCAGTGGCCCGGCAGCGGCGCGTCTGACATGTATTTCCACCCGGGTTTCGCTGCGCGCAATGCCTGGAGCGCGGTTCGCCTGGCTGAGGCCGGTGCCTTCGCCAGCCCGGACATCCTCGAAGGACCGGCCGGCCTGTTCGCGGCATTCCCGCGCCGCGCCATGCCGGGCCCCGTCACCCTCTTCCCCGACGGCGCTGCCGACATCATGTCGGTCTACCACAAGGCCGCGCCGGCCTGTAATTTCGCTCAGACGGCCTGCCAGACCGCGTTGCGGCTGATCGAGATGCTGGGGCCCGATGCCGCGCCGGTGCGGCAGGTCCGCATCACCCTGCCCGAGGCTGCCGCTCGATATCCGGGCTGCGACAGCCGGGGGCCGTTCGACCGGTCCCTGCAGGCCAAGATGAGCATCCCGTTCGGCGTGGCGGCCGTGCTCGTCCATGGCAGGCTGGCCGAGGCCAACTATCGCGACCTCGGCAACCCGGAAGTGATCCGTCTCGCCGCCGCCACCGAACTCGTGATCAGCCCCGAGCTGACCGCCGCTTTCCCGCGGCGCCAGGGCGCCATGGTCGAGCTGACGCTCGACGACGACCGCAGGCTGAGCATCGGCCAGGAAGACGTGGTTTCCGCGACCGAAGCCGAAGTCCGTCATCGCTTCCGCGACGCCGCCGCGGCAGTGCTGGGCGCAGCCGCGGCCGACGACATCGAAGGCTTCGTCGACGCGCTCGAACAGTCCACCGACGCCGGCCGGCTGCCGCGCCTGTGTGCCCTGCCCTCAACCGGAAACGGAAGCGCGCAGCAGCGCCAGTCCTTTGTTGCGCGCGACATTACCGCCCCCGCGTCGGGGCGCTGAGCCGACCATTCGCAAACAGGAGAAAGATCGATGACCAACGATGTGTTCGAGCGTGGACTGGCGATCCGCAAGGACGTTCTGGGCAAGGAGTTCGTCGAAAAGGCCTTCGCCGCCGCCGATGATTTCAACCGGCCGATGCAGGAACTCGTGACCGAGTACTGCTGGGGCGCCGTCTGGGGCCGCGAGGAGCTGCCGCGCAAGACCCGCTCGATGCTCAACCTGGCGATGATCTCCTGTCTCAACCGGCCCCACGAGCTGAAGATGCATGTGAAGGGCGCTCTGAAGAACGGCGTCACAAAGGACGAAATCCGCGAGATCTTCATGCAGGTCGCGATCTATGCTGGCGTGCCCGCCGGGGTGGACTCCTTCCGCATCGCGCGCGAAGCTTTTGCCGAGGTGGAGGCGCAGTAGCGCCGGCCCGGCACCACGGACCGCCTCTCGGCACTCGGAGACCTTTTTGATGAATTCCTACAAGATGCTGATAGGCGGCGAGTGGGTGGAGGCCGCGAGCGGCGAGACCTTCGAGACCGAGAACCCGTTCACCGGCAAGGCGTGGGCGACGATACCCCGCGGCGGAACGGCCGACGTCGATCGTGCCGCCGCGGCGGCACGCCAGGCGTTTCTGGGTTCCGGCTGGAGTGGACTGAGCGCCAGCGGGCGCGGAGCGCTGTTGCGGCGCTTCGCCGATCTCCTGGCGGCCAATGCCGACCGCCTCGCCGACGTCGAGACCCGGGACAATGGCAAGCTGATCGCCGAGATGCGCGGCCAGCTCCGCTATATGCCGCAATGGTACCATTATTTCGGCGGTCTCGCCGACAAGGTCGAGGGCCGTGTCATCCCCATCGACAAGCCCGGCGTGTTCAATTTCACGCAGGAAGAGCCGCTCGGCGTGGTCGCGGCGATCACGCCATGGAATTCGCCGTTGATGCTCGCGACCTGGAAGCTCGCACCGGCGCTGGCAGCGGGCAACACAATCCTCTGGAAACCGTCGGAATTCTCGTCGGCCTCCGCTCTCGAGTTCGGCAGGCTGTTCGAGGAAGCGGGATTTCCGCCGGGCGTCGTCAACATCGTAACCGGCTTCGGGCATGAGATCGGCAGCCACATCGTCTCCCATCCCCAGGTCGACAAGGTCGCCTTCACCGGCGGTGACCGCACCGGCCAGGGCGTCTACGAGTTGGCCGCCAGGTCCATCAAGCCCGTCACGCTTGAGTTGGGCGGCAAGTCCGCCAACATCGTCTTCGAGGACGCGGTTCTGGACGACGCCGTGAAAGGCGTCGTTTCCGGGATCTTCGCCGCCAGCGGCCAGACCTGCATTGCCGGCTCGCGCGCGCTCGTCCACCGCTCGATCTATCCGGCCTTCGTGGAGGCGCTCGTCGCCTTCGCGAAGACCGCCCGCATCGGCGATCCCTCCCGCGACGACACGCAGGTCGGCCCGATCACGACGCGCCCCCAGCTTGCCAAGGTGCTCGAATATATCGACATCGCGAAGGCCGAGGGCGCCACCCTCGCGCTCGGCGGCCGGCGCGCCTCCGGGGCGGCATGCGGCGACGGGTGGTTCGTGGAACCGACCATCTTCACCGATGTGTCGCCGGACATGCGCATCGCGCAGGAGGAAGTGTTCGGCCCGGTCCTCGCGGTCATTCCCTTCGACGACGACGAGCAGGCGATCGAGATCGCCAACGGCACCATCTACGGGCTCGCCGCCGGCGTCTGGACGCAGAGCATCGCGCGCGCGCTCACCATGTCACGGAGACTGCGCGCCGGCACGGTATGGGTGAACACCTACCGGGCAGTGAGCTACATGTCGCCTTTCGGCGGTTTCAAGCGCTCCGGCATCGGCCGTGAAAGCGGCCTGTCGGCGATCCGAGAATATCTCCAGGAAAAGAGCGTCTGGATCGACATCAGCGGCAACGTCCCCAACCCATTCGTCCAGCGTTGAGGAAGGCATGAGCGAGGACATCTACGAGGTTTTCGCCGTCCGCTACGGCCATTCGGCCCGTCGCTCGCCCGAGAACTTCATCGGCGGCGACAGCCATGACGTGCCGATGCCGCTCGACTACTTCAACTGGGTCGTCCGCAACGACAGGCGCACCGTCGTCGTCGACACCGGCTTCGACGCCGCTTCCGCGAGGAAGCGCAGCCGCGAACTGGTGCAGCCCGTCAATGTCGGCCTGCGCTCGCTTGGCATCGAATGCAGCACGGTGAGCGACGTGATCGTCACCCACATGCATTACGACCATGCCGGCAATGACGGTCTTTTCCCGTCCGCCTGCTTCCATGTGCAGGATGCGGAGATGGCCTATGCGACCGGCCGCTGCATGTGCCACCCGATCCTCAACCATCCTTACGACGTAGACAACGTGACCGCGATGGTCCGACGCGTCTATGAGGGCAACGTACGCTTCCACGACGGCGCCAGCGAGTTCGCGCCGGGCATCACGCTGCATCGCATCGGCGGCCATGCTCGGGGGCTGCAGGTGGTGCGCGTCAAGACCGCACGCGGCCATGTCGTGCTGGCGTCGGACACGGCCCATTTCTATGCGCATCTCGACCGCAGGCGGGTCTTCCCCACGGTGGACAGCGTGGCCGACGTGCTCGAAGGCTACGACACGGTGCTGAAGCTCGCGACTTCGCGCGATCACATCATCCCCGGCCACGATCCGCTGGTGCTCGACCTGTACCCCGCTCCCGACGAGGGGCTGCGCGGCTCGGTCGCCCGGCTTGATGTCGCACCAGAGGCCGCGTGATGGAGCCCGGACGCATCGCCTTCGTCACCGGAGCGGCCAGCGGCATCGGCCGCGCCATCGGCCGCAGCCTGCACGCCGCCGGCTGCCGCGTCATCCTCGCCGACCGTCAGGCTGGCCCGCTGGAAGCGTTTGCCGGAGAGCTCGGCGATGCCGCATTCCCTCTGACCCTCGACATCAACGATGGAGCCGCCGTCGCCGGATGCATCGAAACCCTACCGGAGGATCTGCGCGCGATCGACATCCTGGTCAACAATGCCGGTCACGACATCGGCGGCAGGCAGCGTTTCGACCTAGGCTCCGCTGACGACTGGGCGTCGATCATCGAGACGAATCTCATCGGCCTTATGCGCGTCACCCGTGCCATCCTGCCCGGCATGATCCAGCGCGGACGCGGCGACATCCTCAACATGAGTTCCATCAGCGCCATCCGCATGGTTCCCGACCAGGCGCCCTACTCCGCCAGCAAGGCCGGCGTGCACATGCTCTCCGACATCATCCGCGGCGAGCTTGCAGAGACGCCGTTGCGCGTCATCGAGATCATGCCGGGACTGACGAAAACGAATATCGTGACGACGCGGCTGAGGGGCGACGAAGACGCCGCACAGGCCTATTTCGACCGCTTCGGCATGGCGCTCGAACCCGAAGACATCGCACGCTGCGCCATGTTCGCGCTGGAGCAGCCGCCGCATGTCCAGATCGCCCAGATGTTCGTCCTGCCGACCAACCGCTGGTAGTCGAAGGAGTTCGTCCGCCTCCTGCGGCGCGCGCATCGGCTCTCATCACAATCCCCGCTTCGCAGGAAGGGGAAACTGCGTCGCTGCCCCCTAAAACCGCACTTTGGCCGAGACCCTCAATGCACGGCCGCGTACATGATCCGGCTCTCCGTCGCTTCGGAAATGTCCATCTCCTCCACCACGCGACCCTGCCGCGCCACCAGGATACGGTCGGAAAGCGCGAGTATTTCCGGCAGGTAGGACGAGATAACAACCACCGCCATGCCGCTGTCGGCGAGTTCGTTGATGAAGTTGTGGATCTCAACGATCGTGCCGACGTCTACGCCGCGCGTCGGCTCGTCGAGGATGACGAGCTTCGGCTTCTGAATCAGCGCCTTGGAGAGCACGACCTTCTGCTGGTTGCCGCCGGAGAGCTCGATCACCCGGGCGTCGGCGTCGATGGACTTGACGCCGAGCCGGCTCGTCCACTGCTTGGCGAGTTCCCTGGCCTCGCTCATGCTGACGGGAGCGAGCGGGTTGGTCCCCGTGGCGAGCTTGCCGAGCTGTATGTTGGCGGCGATCGTCATCGTCTCGAAGAAGCCTTCGATCTTGCGGTCCTCCGTCACATAGACGATGCCGTCGCGCACCGCCGGCCGGGGCGTGCGGTAGCGGACCGGCTTGCCGTTGAAGCGGACCGTGCCGCCATGGAAATAGTCGCGCTTCAGGACGCCAGAAACGATCTTCATCGTCTCGGTCCGGCCTGCCCCGACAAGCCCGAACATGCCCGTGACCTGGCCGGCGAACACGGAGAACGACGTGTTGCGCACGGCATTGCCCATGGAAAGGTTTTCCACGCTCAGGATCTTCTTGCCGAGCGGACGCGCCTTGCGTGTCTCGCCCGCATAGAGTTCGCCGGAAAGGCTGCGTCCGACCATCGCCTGCACGATGCGGTCGCGGTCGAAGTTCTTCGTCTCGTCCGTCACCACCAGCTTGCTGTCGCGCATGACCGTGATGCGGTCGGACAGCTGCAGCGCCTCCTCGAGCGCATGGCTGATGAAGATGATCGCCATGCCCTCTTCCTTCAGCCGCCGTGCCAGGTTGAAGAAGTGGAACTTCTCCTCCGGCGTGAGCGTGGCCGTCGGCTCGTCGAAGATGATCAGCCGGGCATGGTGGTGCACGGCGCGCGCGATCTCGACCATCTGTTTCTTGCCCGCGCCGAGCGCCGAGACCTGCACGGTGGGATCGACGTAGAAATTGAGCGACAGCAGGTAGCGCTGTGCCTGGATGTTCAGGCCGCGCAGGCGATTGAACAGCTTCTCGTCGCCGAGATAGATGTTCTGGGCGACTGACATCGCCGGCACCAGGTTGGTCTCCTGGAACACCATGGCGATGCCGCGCGACAGCGCGTCGGACGGAGAGCTCAGCACAGCCGGCTTTCCCTCGATCATCATCTCGCCCGAACTCGGTTGATAGACGCCGGCCAGCACCTTCATCAGTGTCGATTTGCCGGCGCCGTTCTCGCCGAGGATCGCGTGGATCTCGCCCGCTTTGATGTCGAGATCGATGTTGGAGATGGCCATGACGCCGCGAAAGTCCTTCGAGACGCCACGCAACTGTACAAGGGGGGTCATGCCGTGGCCTGCTCCGTTTCTTCGATCGCCACGATCTTGCCGGAGCCCCGCGCTCCCGCGAGAAGACGGCCTCCATGCTCGCACAGTGACGTGATGCCGTGCACGTCGCCGTCGGCACGGCTGTGATAGCTGCGCAGCATGGCCATGCGCGCGTCGCACCGAACGACGAGCCCGGTCGAGAAGGTCGGTGACCAGGGTTTCAGCATGTTCAGCTTCTTGCGCGTGCCGCCCTGGATGGGCTCGAGGAAGCTGCGCCCGGCAAGCAGCGACGGCGCGATCCAGTAGGCCGGGTCGATGGTCTCAACCATGCGGCGGCGGTATTCGTCCTCCTTCAGCACGAATTCTACCAGCGGGTTGCGCGGCGCGAACATGGCAAGCCAGAAGCCGCCCTCTGCGGCCGGCGCGATGCGGCCTGGATAGGCTGGCAGGGCCGAGAGCGCGATGTCGGCGTTGGATCCATCCTGATCCATGGACCGCACCCGGTGTCGCCATGCCTCGCTGACGAAAAGGGTCTTGCCGGCGACGGCTATGCCGGAGGGGAAGGCCAGGTCCCCGGCCAGCCGGCGCACGTCGCCGCGTTGCAGGTCGACCCGCCACACCGAACCTGTCGCGGATTTCGTCATCAGGTCGCGCTTCCAGGCCGACGCGGCGTTGTGCGCCGAGCCCGCGGCGACGAACAGCGTATCGGGTGCGGAAAACGCCATCGCCGTGATGCAGGACAGCGGGAGGCCCGGCTCCGCGACTACCTTCTCGCCTCCGGCCCTCTCGACGACGATGCCCTTGTCTTTCACGGCGATCGCCAGGACGCCATCCGCCGCCGCAAGGGCGGTGACCTCGGCGCCGAGGCTGCGCCGCGCCGCTACTTCCAGAGCATCCGCGCCCTCTCCACCCGTTGCCGGCGCCAGCGTCAGGACCTCATCGCCGAGCGAGCACAGGACACTGCCGCTGGCGCTGGTCAGATTGTCGACGTCGTCCATGCGCAGCAGGACGGACATGGCATCCAGCCTGGCGTTCGGCCGCAGCGGACCGTCCATCGGCGGCACCGTGCTGCCGTCTAGATCGAAGCCGCGAAAATTGGCCCATGCGCGCTTCAGTGAGCCGATCATGCCCGCGGTCCCCAATATTCGTCCTCGGCGCACCAGTTCGGATCGGCGTCGGGCAGCCGGTACCGGCCGATGCGGTTGTTGGACACGCCGCCGAGGTAGAGCCAGCCCTTGTGCTCGCGCATCGACGTGATCATCGGATGGTTGAGGCCGCCGAGGTCCCACAGGCTGTCGAGGATCTCGCCCTTCTCGTTGAACTTCACCACGCAGCCGGTATTGATGTTCGGATAGAGCCATTGGTCCGGCGCCACGCGGCGCGCCATGCGCTTGCGGAACCCCGGCATGCGCATCGCGAGGTCGAGCGCCGGTCCGCGCATCCCGAGCAGGGCCAGCCAGAACGTGCCGTCGGAAGCTCGGTTGATGTTGTCGGGATAGCCGGGCAGGTCCGAGATGACGCGCTCGATCTTTCCCTTCTTCGGCCCGTCGAAATAGTAGCGGCTGATCGAGCAGGTCCAGCTTTCGGCGAACATGAAAGACTGGCCGTCACGGCACATCGCAACGCCGTTGGCGAAGACGAGCTTCGGAATCTCGGTGTGAGTCTTGCCGCTGCGCGGGTCGTAGCAGATGATGCGTCCGCTGGCGCGGCTCTCCAGCGCGTCGGTGGCCCAGTCCTCCTGCTCGTAGCGGATGGTTGCCTCGCTGAAATAGATGCGTCCGTCCGGAGCTATGTCGACATCGTCCGCCAGTCTCAGACGCGAGTCGTCGACGACGGAGCCCCAGCTCCGGTTCGTCTCGTCCGTCAGCTTGGTGACGGTCTTGTTGGGCGCGACCTGGAACAGCCCCATGCCGCCGATGCACACCAGCAGATTGCCGTCGCGATCGAACTGCATGCCGAGCGGATGGCCGCCGATATGGGCGAACACTTCCGACCTTTTGTGATCCGGTCCGAAGAAGCGCACGATGTCGCCGTGGCGGGTGCCGCAATAGAGATTGTCGTCCCGGTCGAGAATGACGTCTTCAGGCCCCTCGATCTCGCCCAGGCCGATGATCTCCACCGACCGGAGGCGGTCGTTCAGCGCGTAGGGCGATCCGGGTGCGTCGACCTGCGGCGCCGGCGGCAGAGACAGATATGCCGGAGACACGTAGACCTTCGCCAGAATGCGATGGCGGTGCTTTTGCCAGCGCATGTCGACGAACACGGCCAGCAGCAGCACCGCGCCGAGGATGGTAGACGTGATCGGCCCGCTGATGCCGAGATTGATCAGGCCATTGGTGAGAAGCAGCACCAGCAGCGCGCCGATTATCGCCTTGGCGACCGAGCCGCGTCCGCCGCCGATCGCGGTTCCGCCGAGCACGGCCGCCGTCAGCGCCTGCACTTCTAGGCCGACGCCGGTGTCGGAGCCGGTGCTTCCCAGGCGGGCCGCAAACAGGAACCCCGCCAGCGCGCACATCGTGCTCGAAGCGACATAGGTCAGGAACACCATGAAGCGCACGTTGATGCCCGCGTTGAAGGCCGAGCGGCGCGCACCGCCGACCGCCGTGAGGCGCCAGCCCGGACGCATGCGCGACAGGACAATGTGCCATGCGAGCGCGATCAGGCCGGTGATCACCAGCGAGGTAGGCACACCGAGGATGGTACCCTCGCCGATGAACAGCCACATGTCCGACATGGAGAAGCCGGACATGATGGAGGTGGACATGCGCAGGAACACGATCTCGTAGATCGAGCGGAAGATGATGAGGCTGACGAGCGTCGTCAGGAACGCGCGCAGCCGCAGATAGCCGATCAGCACGCCGTTGATCGCGCCGCAGCCCACGCCCATGACGAGGATGCCTGCCATCACCACCGGTATCGGCAGTTCGTAAACGTTCACGCCGATGAGCGAGAACAGGACCGCGAGCGAGAACACCGAGGCTACCGAAAGATCGATGCCGCCGGAGATCATGACCACGGTCAGTGCCAGCACGACGAGCCCGAATTCGGCGAACTGACGGGCGAGGTCGGACAGGCTCGATACCGAAAAGAAATCCGGGATGATCGAGCCCAGAACGACGATCGTCAGGACGAGCGCCGAAAAGGGTATCGCGTTGTCGATCCAGCGCTTGGAAAGTATCTCCCCGATCAGGTGATCGGGGAGATAGCGCGAGCGAAGATGCGCCAATGTGTCGTTGCTGGCCATGATGCGGGTTACTGGATCTTACTTGAGCTGCTCGAGGGACCAGCAGGTGCGGGGGCCGATATTGTCCTTGGTCAGGGGTGTGAGCGGCGTGTAGTAGGCCGTCTGCGACTCGCCGGCCGCGGCGGGCGACAGCAGGGTCTGTGCGATCTGCTGGTTGATCGCGTTGCCCTGCAGCGGCACGTCGTAGCTGATGATCATGTCGAGAAGACCCTTCTCGATGTTGTCGCAGCCGATCTGGTTGCCGCCGCCGGAGGTCACGACATAGATGTCGTCGGCCTTGCCTGCCGCCTGGATGGCCGCGCCGGCGCCGATATCCTGGTTGTCCCAGTTGCCGACGACGCCGCACAGGTCCGGATGCTGCTGCAGCACCGTTTCCATGATCGCGCGCGCTTTCGCGGGATCGTACTGGGCGGCCTGCTCCGAGACGATCTGGATCGCGGGATCCTTCGCGAAGGTCTGCTTGTAGGCGTAGAGTTCGTAGAGGTCGGAGGCCGCGGTCGGCTGGCCGCGGACGATGGCGATCTTGCCGGACTTGCCCGAACCGGTGCCGCACTGCTTGGTGAGGACGTCGGCCTGCAGATAGCCGACCCGCGCCCAGTCCGCGCCGACATAAGCGTCGGTCGGAACCACCGACTCGAGGTTGAGCTGGATGACCTTGATGCCGGCATCCATGGCGCGCTTGAGGAGGCGTGCGTAGGACTGCACGTCGGGATTGTGGGCGATGATGAGATCCGGCTTGTCGGCGATCAGCGCCGTGAGGGCGCGGGTGCCCGCATCGGTGCTCCAGTTGGGGTCACGGATTTCCAGCGTATAGCCGAGATCCTCCGCCTGCTTGCGCATGATCGCCGCCCAGCCCTCGGTCAGGTCGAAGCCCATGGCGAGCGGGATGAAGACGACGCGCTTGCCCTTCAGCCCGTCGTAGAAGGGGTTGCGTGAGGGATTGTCTAGGCCGTCATCTGCGGCGGCGACGGTGGGCAGCGCCATGCCGAGGGCGATCAGTCCGGCAGTCAAGAATTTTCGGATCGTCATTGGTTCCTCCCGTTTGATCCTTCGAAACGCTGGTTAGATGTCCCCTTGGCTCTGCTGCGACGTTTGCTCGTCGCGGGGATTGATGAAGCTGTCGACGGTGATGGCGAGCAGCAGGATGAGGCTCTTGATGAGGTTCTGCGTGATGTAGGTGATGTCCAGGATGGTCATGCCGTTGAGCAGCACCCCGACCAGCAGGGTGCCGACAAGCACGTTGCGGACGCCGCCCCGGCCGCCGCTCAGGCTGATGCCGCCGAGCACGACGACCAGCAGCACGTCGTAGATCATGGTGGAGTTGTAGACGCGCGTGCTCATGCTCGACACGGCAGCGGCCATGACGATTCCCGCCAGGAAGGCGATCAGCGAGGTGACGACATATTGCGCGACGATGAGCGGACGCAGCGGGATGCCGGTGATGCGCGCAGCAACCGCGTTGTCGCCGGCGGCATACACGAAGCGGCCGAAACGGGTCCGGCGCAGCACCAGCGCCAGGATCGCGGCCAGCGCTGCGAACGCCACGATCGGCATCGGTATTCCGAGCACCGTGCCGGTGCCGAGGAAAGAGAACCAGTCCACCCCGCCCGGCGTGTTCTGGACGTCGATCTGAAACAGGAAGGCGCGACCCGCACCATAAGCGACGAGGCCCATCGCCAATGTGGTGAAGATCGCCGGGATGTCCGCATAGGCGATGAGAATCCCGCTCACCAGGCCTATTGCCAGCGCGAGCAGGAGACCCATGACGAGCGCGGTCCCCAGCGGCGTGCCGCCCTGAGCCAGCGACAGGACCCAGGACAGCGAAACCACCATCGTCGCGACCATGGCCAGGTCGATGCCCCGCCCGATCACGACCAGCCCCATGCCGAGGCCCAGGATGCCGAGTATGGCGACGCTCCGAACCAGCGCGATGAGATTGCCGCCGGTGAGGAAATTGTTGAGCGTCAGCGAGAACACGACGAACAGCGACAGCGCCAGGGCAAAGACCACCCCCTCCTGCGACAATCGCATCTTGCCCATCGACGATCCTCCCTCGGCACATTCGCGTGCATCGCCACGAGGCCGCCCAAGGACGGCGGCACGAAGCGTCCTCCAGGCTGGAACATCCTCAATTTGCGGGAGCAGCGACAGAGCCGTTGCCCGAATATCAGTTATGTTGGGGTCCAAGCGAAGGCACCGAACGGGGCGCCCACGGCCCATGCGCCGAAGCAGGTTCCGGAACGCTCGCTTGTTCCGGGCTATCGGTGACAGCCGCGTCGTCAATATCGAAGGGCAATTCCCGGAAAAATGCCGGATGTCTCGGCCTCGGCGCCGACGCGTCGAGCCTAGCCCGTGATGGGTAGCGGCGGGTTGGGACCGCCCTTCATCTCGACGGTCACGAAGAGCAGTTCCGTGTCGCCGATATTCTCGAGATCGTGGATCATGAACTCGCCGGCACCATAGTCGAAGTGGCGCACGTCCCCTTCCCGGTAATCCGTCTCGCGGGTCTCGCCCGTCCAGAAGCGGGAGCGGGAGCGCCCGGGGGTCAGCGCCATCCAGAAATAGCGCAGTTGATGGCGATGGAACGCGACCCGCTCGCCGGGCGCGAGCCGGATCGTCCAAACGCGCACCTCGTCGGTTTCCGAGCGGAGGTGCTGCCCGACCCTCCCGTTGAACTCGTTTTCGCGCAGTTCCCTGGAGAGTTCCTCGCCCCATTCCGCCGGGGATGATTGTTCCTTGTGCATCCTATCCTCCCGCGGTCAGACGAACGGCAGCACGCCGCCGTCGACGCCGAGCACGGCGCCCGTGATGAATTCCGCCTTGTCGCTCGCCAGGAAGAGAACAGCCGCGGCGACGTCCTCGGGTCGGCCCAGTCGGCCGGCGGGCAGCTTCTTGTCGGCGAGAAAGGCCTCGACTGCATCCTCGCGCTTCGTGCCGTAGGATTCGGCGAGTGAATCCAGAAAACCTCCCGGCCGGTCCCAGAGCGCTGTCCGCACGTGGGCCGGGGCGACCACGTTCGAGCGGATGCCCTTTGCGCCGAGTTCGCGCGACAGGATCTTCGACAGCATGAGGACCGCCGCCTTCGAAACGCTGTAGTCGGGCAGAAGCGGATGCGGCAGCACGCCTGTCTCGGAGCCGCAATGGACGATCGAGCCTCGCCCCTGCCGGATCATCTGCGGGGCCACCGCGCGGCTCATGCGCATGTAGCCGAGCAGGTTGAGGTCGAGCGTCGCCGCCCATTCGTCGTCGCTCACTTCGAGGATGCCGGCGCGCGCCGGCGCCCTGGCGGCGTTGTTGAAGAGCACGTCGATGCGGCCGAAGCGCTCGATCGCCTCGGCAGCGACTTGTCCTGCCGCCGAACGGTCGGTCAGGTCGACGTCGACCGCAAGCGTCCTGTCGCTCGGAGCCAGGGCACGGAAATCGCCGAGTTCCAGCCCGGCGCCCACCACGCACGCCCCCTCGGCCAGAAATGCCTCGGCGGTGCAAAGGCCTATTCCCGAACCGGCGCCGGTGACGATGACCACCCGGGGATTGCCAGCGTTCATTGCGTTATGCCTCCATGCGATTTCGTCAGGGTATCAGCCGTTCCGCTCGCATGCGGTCGAATGCCTCGACGAAGGACTGCTCGGTATCCTGGAAATCCATGAAGCCCAAGGCGCGCGACTTGCTCATCGAGTGCACGCATTCCATCGGCCGGCCGAGATCGAGATCCGTGTGCCAGGGCGACGCCAGCCGGTCGAGAGCAATTGGCTGTAGGCCGTTCTCGGCAACGATGCGGTCCCAGGCGGGACCCATGCCGCGCATCCGCTCCTCCAACGAATTGTAGCGGCCGGGATAGTCGCCCGGTTCGATCCCGAAATAGGCCGCGATCCGCGCCCAGAGGTGCTGCCAGCGGAAGACGTCGCCATTCACCGCGTTGAACGCCTCGTTGCGCGCGTTCGGCTCGGTCGACGCCCAGACGATCTGGCGGGCGAGAATGCGCGCGTCGGTGATGTCGTTTAAACCGCTCCAGGCAGTCGGAGAGCCGGGGAAGACGAACGGCTCGCCTGTGGCCTTGCAGATCGAGGCGTAGGTGGCCAGCGTGGCGCCGATGTTCATCAGGTTGCCCACGGCGTAGCCGATGATGGTGTGCGAGCGATGCACGGACCAGCCGAAGCCGAAGCGTGCGGCATAGTCCATGACGATGTCCTCGAGCTCGTAGTAGAAGTTCTTCTTCTCGAGCCGCGGATGTTCCTCGCGGAACGGCGTCACGGGCACCACCTTGCCATAGTCTTCGAACGGGCCGAGATAGTGCTTGGCGCCGGTGACCACGGCGACATGGGTCACGCATCCCTTCGCGGCGAAGGCATCCAGCACGTTTCGCAGCATGGCTCCGTTGAGGCGGATGTTCTCGTCCTCCGAGCGGCCCAGCGTCCAGGTGCAGTAGTAGATGTGCGTCGGGGCGAGGTCGGAAAGCGCCGCCAGCGCCGCTTCGCGGTCAAGCAGATCGACCGAGCGCGACTGCATGTAGGATGCGCCGAGCGGCGGGCGCCGGGAAACGCCGTGTATTTCCCATCCGCCTCGATCGCGAAGGTGCTCGGCCACGTTGAGGCCGACGATCCCCGTGGCGCCGACGACCAGCGCACGTCGATTGTACATTGTCGTGTCTCCCAGGCGCCCGATGCCGGGCGAGCAGTCAGAGGATGGAGCGTATCGTACCGCCGTCGGCACGATGGTTGACGCCATTCATGGCGGTGTTGGTGGCAAGCTGGATGACGCCGCGCCCATGCATGGCCGGATCGATCAGCTTTCGGCCGAGATTGCCGGGCTGCACCTCGTCGTAGAAGGCGGCGAGCGTCTCCTCCACCGACTTGCCCTTTTCCCGGGCGAGCCCCTCGAAGTAGCCCTGGACCGACTCGGTGGCCGTCGTGCCGGGCATGTAGCTGTTGACGCGTACATTCGTGCCGCGCGTCAGTTCGGCCAGCCCGCGGGAAAGGCCAAGCATGGCGGTCTTGGTGACCGAATAGGGGATCATGTTGCCGATCGAGCGTATCGCGGCCTCGCTCGCGATGAACACGATCGAGCCCTCGTCCTCGTCGAGCATGTCCCTCATCAGTTCACGCGTGATGCGGATCGCAGTCATGAGGTTGTGCTCGAAATATTCGTGCCAGCGCTCGTCGGTCACCGCGAAGAAATCGTTCACGTCGAACACGCCGATATTGTTTATCAGGAAGGAAACGTGCCCGAGGCTGCGCGCGTAGTCCGCCAGCGCCTTCGCACCTTCGGCCGTGCGCAGATCCGCGACCACCCCGTGCGCGTTCGATCCAATCTCGGCGCATGCCCGATCGAGCTTCTCCTGAGTGCGGCCGTTGATGACGACCGTGGCGCCCTCCTGGTGGAAGGTCTCGGCTATCGCCCGGCCGATGCCGGTGGCGCCTCCCGTGACCACGACGATCTTGCCCGCAACGCCGAAATCCATCCAATCCTCCTGCCATGGAAATCAATTCGATCACGCTATGACGATAGCGTATCCATTTCGATCATGGAATAAAGGGAAATCGGATCAACACAGCGTTGCCACGCTTTCAAAGGCTGTCTGATGGACAATCGAGCCGGCGAGATGCTGATCTTCGTCACCGTCGTCGAGCATGGAAGCTTCTCCGCGGCGGCACGGACGCTCGGACTTACCACCTCCGCGATCAGCAAGGCGATCTCGCGGCTCGAGCAGCGGCTCGGCGTGCCGCTAGCCATCCGGTCGACGCGGTCCTTGCGCCTGACCGCCGAAGGTCAGGCATTCCTAGAGCGCGCGCAGCAACTGCTCGAGGAGATGGACCGCCTCGAAGGCGAGATCCGGCAGACGTCCAGCCAGATCGGCGGCATGCTGCGCGTCAGCACCAATATCCCATTCGCCATCCATGTCATGAATCCGCTCCTGGCCGAATTCCTCCGGCTCCATCCCGGGGTGAGGATCGACCTCTCCTATTCCGACGAGACGGTCGATCTCATCTTCGACCGTGCTGACCTTGCGATCCGCAGCGGAGACCTTGCCGATTCCTCCCTGATCGCCCGCCGCCTCATCTCTTCATCCCGGCACGTCGTCGCATCGCCGGACTATCTCAAGCGGAACGGTACGCCCGAAACTCCGGCGGACCTGCGGAAGCACAACTGCCTGGGACTGAGCAAACGCCGGTGGTACGGGCATTGGCCATTCAGGATGCCGGGAGGCGCGATCGAGCGCGTCGAGGTTCGCGGCAACCTCCTGGTCAACCAGGGCGAAGGGCTTCGCGAGTTCGCCGCGCATGGTCTGGGGCTCGCGCGGCTGTCCGCCTTCCATATTCGCGACGACCTGGAGAAGGGTCGGCTGGTCAAGGTGCTCGAAGACTTCAACGCCGGCGACGTGGAGCCGATCAGCGTGATCTACTCCGCTCAGGGAACGATGCCTATGCGCACACGCGCATTGCTCGACTTCCTGGCCTCGCGTCTCCAGGCCCGGACCGCCGTTATGGACATCGCAGCAACGGAGTATTGAAACGAATTCGCTTCAAACCGACCGCTCTCCCCACTAGCCTTTTGTCGGTGGCAGCCGGCCAGAGCGGGAGGAAAAGCCCTATGTCGTCGAAGCTTACGGGCAGGAGAGCGCTGGTCGCGGGCGGAGCGACCGGGATCGGTCTAGCCTGCGCCCGAGCATTCGCCCGCGCCGGCGCGGCGGTGACGGTCAGCGGGTTGGCGGAGGCCGACGTAAAAGCTGCGGTCGCGGAGCTTGGTGCGGAAGCACGGGGGCTTGCCGGCGATCTGACCGATGGCGGCCACGCTCAGGCGCTGTACGGGCTAGCCACCGAGGATGGACCGCTCGACTATCTCGTCAACAGCGTAGGCGTGTTCGAAGTCAGGGATTTCTTCGAGACTTCCGACGAGCGCTGGTTCCACTACTTCGACGTCAACGTCATGACCGGCGTCCGCATGGCCAGGCTCGCGCTGAAGGACATGCTTGCAAGGGGCGAAGGCTCCATCGTCTTCATCGGCAGCGAAAGCGGCGTCAAGCCGCAGCCCTGGATGGCCCATTATGGCGCGATGAAGTCGTGCATCCTGGGCGTGTCGCGCGCACTCGCCGAGCTTACCGCAGGCACGCAGGTTCGGGTCAACACGATCCTGCCGGGACCGACCAACACGGAGGCGGTGCGCCGCTATCATGAGGAGATCGCCGCTGGCAGGGGCGTCACCCGGCAGCAGGTGGTCGAGGAGTATTTTGACCAGACCGAGCCGACATCGCTGATACGTCGCATGATCGAGCCCGAAGAGGTCGCCGAATCCGTGCTTCATCTGGCGACTTCCAGCTGGCTCAACGGCATGGCGATGCGTGCCGAAGGCGGCACGATCCGAGCCATCTTGTGACGGATGATCCGCCGCCAGCCGGCTTTGAGCCTTCATGGAGAAGACGCATCGGCAGTTGTTCACAAAGATTCGATAAAAATCATTTCCTAGAGTGTTGCCCAGCAAGAAATTTCATTCTATCCTGAAATGAGGATCGAAACTTGCCTTGGGAGACGCCTTGAAATGGCGTGGGGGCGGGTTGGAAAAGTGGATTGGGAGGTCCATGGCGCACCTGCAGCTGACCGGCTTGCGCAAGTCGTTTCGCGATGGCACCGAAGCCCTGCGCGACGTATCCTTCGACGTGCAGGATCGCGAGGCGGTGTTCCTTCTCGGTCCTTCCGGCGCCGGCAAGACGACGACGCTGCGGCTGGTGGCCGGCCTCGAGGATGCGGATGCCGGGACGATTGGAATCGGCCGTCGCGACGTCACGAACCTCATGCCGCGCGACCGCAACGTCGCGATGGTTTACGACAAGCATTCGTTGTTTCCGCATCTGTCCGTGCGCGAGAACCTAGCCTATCCGCTGCGTATCCGACGCATGGGACAGCCGGAGATCGATCGCCGCATCGTCTCGATCGCCGATACCCTGCAGATCGGCGAACAGCTGGACAAGATGCCGCGGCAGCTGTCCGGCGGGCAGCAGCAGCGCGTCGCCATCGGCAGGGCGCTGGTCAGGGATGCGGACGTGTTCCTGCTGGACGAACCGATCTCGCATCTCGACGCACAACTGCGTGCGCGCATGCGCCTCGAGTTCAAGCGACTCCAGCGCGACTTCAACGCCACCATGCTCTACGTGTCGCACGATCAGCTCGAAGCGATGACGATGGCCGACAGGATCGTCCTGATCAACGGCGGTCGCATCGAGCAGATCGACCGGCCGCAGGACCTGTTCGACCGGCCGCAGACGATTTTCGGCGCCACCTTCATCGGCGAGCCGGCGATGAACATCCTGCCGGCAAATCTCGTCGAACGCGACGGGAAGACCTTCCTCGAGGTGGGTTCGTCGCTCGTCGCCATCGATGGTGGCTGGGTGCGCCACGGCGGCGATGCCCTTTCCTCGAACGAGGAGTACGCCATGGGCGTGCGCCCGCAGCAGTTGCAGCTCGCGGCGCCCGGCGAGGCAGCGGCTGGCGTCGTGCAGGGCAAGGTCTTCGCCATCGAGGTGCTCGGATCGCGCGTCGTATTCGACATCGAACTCGGCACGTCACTCGTGCGAGTGCTGACCACCGTGGACGAGGCGCGGCGTCATTCCGACCGCATCGGCGCGCCCGCCGCGGTGCGTATCGACCCGGCTTACGTCTACCTGTTTTCGAAGCGGACCGGTCGCACCGTGCGCCAGGCCCGTTTCACCGAGGCCAGGCTGGCAGCCTGAGGGCAGGCGGCGGGCGCGACACACGGCGCGCACCGACCGAGGAGGAAAGAATGTCACAACCGACGGAGGAGAATAAGAAAACATGTCTACGAAAAGTATGATCAGGCTCGCATTTGCGGCGCTGATAGCGGGCACGGCACTGCCTGCCCAGGCGCAGACCGAGTACCAGAAGCAATTCCAGGGTACCGAGATCAACATCCTGACGCCGGCTATGCCGCAATTCGCCGCCATCCTGCAGTTCCTGCCGGAGTTTCAGGAGACCTACGGCATCAAGGTCAACGTGGACGAGGTGGCGTTCGACCAGTATCGCCAGCGCTCGCTGGTGGAGATGCAGCAGGGCACCGGACGCTACGACGTGTTCGCCGTCGACGTGATGTGGCTGGCCGAATATGCCGCGGCCGGCTTTCTCGATCCGCTGATGCAGTACGTGAAGAACCCGGACCTGACGCCGGCGGACTACGACATCGACGACTTCCTGCCGCGCGTCATCAGCGGCACCGGCGTCTACAACGAAACGCTCTACACGATCCCGATCGGGGCTGGCCCCGTCGGCACGACCTTCCGCAGGGATGTGGCCGAGCAGGCGGGCGTGACCATCCCGAAGCGCTTCGCTCCGGAATTCACCACCGACTACATGATGGACATGGCCAAGAAGGTCCACAAGCCGGAAAGCGGCATGATCGGCTTCGCCAACATGCCGGGCCGCTGGTTCTGGGGCGTGACCTACCTGCCCTATCTCTACGCCTTCCAGACGCCCGAGACCAAGGGCAACGAATATGTCGGCGAGAAGTGGGAAATCACGATCAACAACGAGCGCACGATCGACTCGATAGACTATTTCGTCTCGACGCGTGAGTTGATGCCCGCCGACAGCGCGAACTGGGGCATCGACGAGGCCACCCAGCTATATCAGGCCGGCGGTGCATTCGGCCTGTGGAACTACCAGGACTTCATCTACGGCTTCTTCGAGGACGGCAAGTATCCCGAGATCAAGGGCAAGAACGCCCATGTCCACACGCCTGCCGGCCCGCACGGCGTGATCGATCCCTGGTTCGGCGCCTGGAGCCTCGGCATCTCGGCCGACAGCTCGAAGAAGGAGGCCGTCTGGACCTTCATCCAGTGGATCACCTCCAAGAACATCCAGGAGCGTGCGACCCAGTACGGCGCCGGTCCTTCGCGTCACTCCACCTACCGCAGCGAGACGCTCGCGAAGTACCAGCCCTGGTGGGTCGACGTCTATGACTTCATGCTGAAGGAGACCAACCCGGACGAGCGCATCCGCGTTCCGGAATGGGCCGAGATCTCCGACATCATGGGCGAGGAAGGCAACCGAGTCTGGATCGGCGAGATCGATTCCAAGACGGCAGCCGCCAACATGGAGCAGCGCATGACGGCGGTGATGCGCCGCGGCGGATACTACATGCCCGGCCGCACCGACCTGCCGCCGCAGCACTGGCGCGACCTGTCCTACTACGACCGGCTGCCGTCCGAGTGGCAGTAGGTTGAAGCGGGGCCTGGCGGCTTCGCCCCGCCGGGCCCCTTCCCCGCTCCCCGGAGCGCACGGACCACATCTTGTCTAGGACGGCCCCGCCGGAAGGGGCCAGGGAGAATGCGATGTCAGAGATGGCGGCGCCCGGTCGCGCGCTGGCGACCAAGCCGAGGAGCGGCCTGCTCGCCCGGCTCGGACCATCCAACAAGCGGGTGTTTCCGTGGGTGCTGATGGCCCCGACGATGATCATCCTCTTCGCCATCGGCATCTACCCGTTTCTCTACGCCCTCTACATGGCGAGCCACAACATCATCCTGTCGAAGCCGTATCTGCCGCGCTTCTTCGTGGGCGCCTACCAGTATCAGTCGGTCATTCAGGATCCGGAATTCTGGCATGCTCTGCGCGTGACCCTGATCTTCACGGTACAGGCGGTCTTCATCGAATTCTGGCTCGGTCTCGGTCTCGCTCTGCTGTTCCGGCGGGCGATACGCGGCGCGGGCGTTTTCCGCCTTCTGATCCTCATCCCGATGATCCTGCCGCCGCTCGTCGCCGCGCTCATCTGGCGCTACATGTTCTTTCCTGGCGCGGGCCTGGTCACCCATTATGCCGGCGGCATCGCCGCGTTCTTCGGCCTGGCCGAGCCGCCGTTCCTCTCCGACCCGACCTGGGCGCTGCAGACGCTGATCTTCGTGGACATCTGGCAGTGGACGCCCTTCATGTTCCTTATGATGACGGCCGGGCTCGCCTCCATCCCGCGCCAGCCCTATGAGGCCGCCGAGATCGACGGCGCATCGGCCTGGCGCGTGTTCTGGACCATCACCATGCCGCTGCTGCGGCCGGCCATCCTGATCGCCGTCGTGATCCGAACGATGGATGCCTTCCGCGCCTACGAACTGATCGTGGTCATGACGCGCGGCGGCCCCGGCAACGCGACGACGACGCTGAACGTGCTCCTCACCAAGACCGGCCTCGAATTCTTCGACGCCTCGCGCGCTTCTGCGATCTCGCTGATCATGATGCTGGTCATCATCGTCATGAGCTTCGTCTTCATCCGCGTGTTCCGCTCGCGGACCGAAGTGGCCGAATAAGGGAGGCCGAATTGGCAAACGCCGACATCTACCGCATCCAGTCGCCCGCGGCTCCCGAACGGCAGAGCAACTGGTGGGTCTACCTCGTCCTGATCCTCGTCTGCTTCGTGAACTTCGTGCCGTATCTCTACATCGTCATGACGGGCTTCATGAGCCGCGAGGCTGCCGTCTCCCAGACGCCCACCTGGATATTCTGGCCGACGCTCGACGCCTTCCGCTTCCTGATCTTCGAAAAGGGGATCATGTGGAATTTCTTCAACAGCACCGTGGTGGCGCTGGCGTCCACATTCTTCTCGGTCACGATCGGCATGTTCTGCGCCTATGCGCTGGCGCGCTATGTCTTCACCGGCCGCGACGACGTGGCGTTCTGGGTGCTGACCAACCGCATGATGCCGCCGGTGGCCGTGCTCCTGCCGATCTTCATCACCTTCCAGACGATGAAGCTGCTGGACACGCTGACGGGCCTCATCTTCCTCTACACGGCGATGCAGCTCCCCTTCGTGGTCTGGATGCTGACCGGCTACTTCCGCGACATCCCGAGGCGCTACGAGGAATCGGCCATGGTTGACGGCGACACCTGGTTCGCCGCCTTTCGCAAGGTGACGCTGCCTCTGATGATGCCGTCAATCACCGCAACGGCGATCTTCGTGATGATCCTGTCCTGGAACGAGTACGCATTCGCGACCTTCCTGACCAGCATCAACGCCAAGACCATGCCGCCCGCGATCATGGCCTATTCGATCGGCGCGAACGTGCAGTGGAACATCCTTGGCGCTGCGGTGATCCTGGTCACGGCCCCACTGGTGCTGTTCGTCCTGATCATGCAACGGCAGCTGATCAGCGGCCTCTCGCAGGGCGTCGTGAAGGAGTGAGTGGAGTGGATGCAGCGATGACGCGCCCGGCAAGGTTGCCCGCCTATGGCTGAAGTCAGGATATCGAACCTCGTTAAGCGGTTCGGCGCCTTCGCGGCGGTGAAGGACGTGAACATCACCGTCAATGACGGCGAGTTCGTGTTCCTCCTCGGCCCTTCCGGCTGCGGCAAGACGACGACGCTGCGCATGCTGGCAGGCCTGGAGATGCCGTCCGAGGGCCTGATCGAAATCGGCGGACGCAACGTCACCTATCTACGGCCTCGCTACCGCAACGTCGGCATGGTCTTCCAGGACTATGGGCTTTACCGGCACATGACGGTCTTCGAGAACATCGCCTACCCTTTGCGCGTCCGTCGCATGACCAAGGCGCAGATCAGCCAGAAGGTCGGCGACGTCGCCGCCATGATGCAGATCACGCAGGTGCTGCAGCGCAAGCCGGACCAGTTGTCCGCCGGGCAGTTGCAGCGCGTCGCGATCGCCCGCATGCTGGTGCGAGACGCCGACATCTTCCTGATGGACGAGCCGATGTCGCACCTCGACGCGCAATTGCGCGGCCTGATGCGGGCCGAACTGCGCCATCTGCAGAAGAAGATTGGAACGACCACCATCTTCGTCACGCATGACCAGCTCGAGGCCATGACGATGGCCGACCGGATCATCGTCATGAAGGACGGGCACATGCTGCAGTTCGCCACCCCGCGAACGATCTTCGAGCGGCCCGCCACGGAATTCGTCGCAACCTTCGTCGGCGAGCCTCAGATGAACGTCTTCCCGGTCCGCATCGAGATGCGCGACCAGCGTGTGGTGGCGGTCATGGACGGGATGGACATCCCGCTCGATCAGGATTGGGCGAAGGCGAACGGATTGGCCGGCATGGCCGGCCGCGCCTTGCGGCTCGGCGTGCGGCCGGAGCATGTCACCATTCGCGAGGCCGCCGACGAGAACCACGTGTTGCCTGCCAAGCTCCTCGCCTTCGAGCCGACAGGCGCGGAGAACCTTTACGTCTTCTCATGCGGCGGGGTCGAGATCACCACCCGCAGTTCCACTGGCGAGACCGCATCGCACAGCAAGGAGTTCGGCGCGCCTTTTCAACTCGCCCTCGATCCCGGCTGGATCTACCTCTTCGACCCGGAGAGCGGCCGCACGCTCGCCTATGCCGCATCGAGCCGCGCCGAGACCGAGGGGAGCGGGCACGCATGAAGTCCTGGATCGTCCTTGCCGTCATCATCCTGCTGCTGCTCGGCGGCTGCTCCGCGATCGAGGGCGGCACGCCGCCGCCCTATACCTCGCTTATCGCGGTCGCGATGATCGTCGGCATGAAGGTCGCCAACGACCGGATCAAGCTTCTGGCCTGGCCGATGGAGTTCCTCCTCGCCGCGGCCGTCACCATGATCGTGCTGAACCTGATCAGACTGTATTACATGCCGCTGCCCTACTGATGGTCCAGATGAGCAAACCCGTCCTTGTCGCACGCGGCCTCGCCAAGAGCTTCGGCCGGAGGGAGGTGGTGCGCGGCGTGGACATCGAGGTGCGTAGCGGCGAGATCGTCGGCTTCCTCGGACCCAACGGCGCCGGCAAGACGACCGTCATGAAGATGATCACGGGCCTGCTCGCGCGCGATGCCGGCGAGGTCGAACTGCTCGGCGTGCGCGACGGGTTCAAGGATCCGCGCGTCCGCTCGCGCATCGGCTATCTGCAGGAGAAGCCGCGCATCTACCCGGACATGAGCGCGACTGCCTATCTCGACCTCTTCGCCAAGCTTTATGGCCTTGTCGACAGGCGCTCCCGCGTCGAGCAGGCGCTTCGTCGCGTCGGCCTTCCGGACACCGGCGGAAAGCCTGCCGGAGCCTTCTCGCGCGGCATGCAGCAGCGCCTCTGCCTTGCGCGTTGCCTTCTCCACGCCCCGGAATTCCTGGTGCTCGACGAGCCGACGCTGGGGCTCGACCCCGCAGGCGTCATCGACATGCGCGAAATCTTCATGGATCTGCGCGCTTCCGGCGTGGCGCTGCTGTTCTCGTCGCACCAGCTTTCGGAGATGGAGCGGGTGACCGACCGGATCGTCTTCCTCCAGGACGGCCAGGTGGTCGCTTCCGGCGACAAGCATGAGGTGCTGACGCAAGGCGCGGCCGGTGGGCTCGTGGTGGAGACCGCCGAGCCTGCCGGTGCAGCGGTCGCGAAGATCAGGTCGCTGGCCGAGGTCGCCGATGCGCATATCCGTTCCGAGCACGAGATCGCGGTGACACTGAAGCCGACCGACGAAGATGACGAGCGGCTAAGGCGGGCCGATTTCGTGCGCGTTCTGGTCGCGGCCGGCGTGACGCCACTGTCCGTCAGGCGGCGGCAGATTTCGCTTGAAGAACTGTTTGTGCAGATGGCCGCGAGCGGCGCCGATGCCGGCCCCCGCAGCGACCTTGTAAGCTGAGGGGTAGTGCGATGGATCTCGGATATTCCGGCAAGCGTTGCCTGGTGACGGCCTCCACCGGCGGACTGGGCTACGCGATCGCGAGGGCCATGGCTGCCGAGGGCGGAGACGTCTTCGTCAACGGCCGCAACGCCGAGACCGTCGAGGCTGCGGTTACCCGCCTTCGCGGGGAGTTGCCGGATGCCTCGGTACAGAGCGTCGTGGGCAACAGCGGAACCGCGGAAGGCGCCGCGACCATCGTCGAAGCCTGCCCGGACGTCGACATACTCGTGGTGAATCTCGGCATCTACGAGGCGATGGACATATACGAGGCGGGTGACGACCGCTGGTACGCCCTGTTCGAGACAAACGTCATGAGCGGCGTGCGGCTGAGCCGCCACTACCTGCCGCGGATGCTGTCGCGCGACAGCGGGCGCGTGATCTTCATGGCCAGCGAATCCGGCATCAATCCGGCTCCGGAAATGCCGGCCTACAGCGCGACCAAGACCATGCAGATGTCGATCGCCCGCAATCTCGCCGAGACCACGAAGGGAACACGGGTGACGGTCAACTCGGTACTCCCCGGCCCGTGCAGCACCGAAGGCGTCGCCAAGCTAATCGCAGGCCTCTATCCGGGCATGGAAACGGCCGAGGCGGAGCGGCGCTTCGTCGCCGAGAATAGGCCGACATCACTGATCCAGCGCCTGTCGCGTCCCGAGGAGGTCGCTGATTTCGTGACCTTCCTCGGCAGCGAGCGTACCGGCATCGTGAACGGCGCGGCGCTGCGCATCGACGGCGGCCTGATCAGGACGGTGATGTAGCCATGGCCTACGCGCTCGCCAGCCCCCCGGCCCGCGCCCGATCCTTCCCGATCGCCGTGCTTTTCGCACGCGAGGTCGCCGCCAGACTGTCTTCGCCATGGGCATTCCTGTTGGCATCCGCCGCCTGTCTGATCGCCACCCTTTACGGCAGCGGCTTTCAGAAGGCTTTCGAGACGGAGACGGTGTTGGTCACCGGCAACCCGCTGGCAATGCTGAATGCGATCGTGGCGGCCTTCCTCGCGGTCGTCCTCGGGATAAGGCTGGCCGCCGGCTTCGCCTGGGAGCGCGAGCACGGCACGCTCGAGGTCCTGCTTCTGTCCTCTGCCGGCCCGCGCTCCATCGTCGCCGCAAAATTCGCAGCCGAACTAGCCCTGCTCCTGCTCCTGATAGCCCTCTATGCCGCGTTCCTGCTGGTCGCCCAACCGCTCGGAGCGGGTGTGGTACAGCCATCCGACGCCGCAGCGCTGGCCGTCGATGTGGTTATGGTGCTGCCCGCCATGGCGCTCGGCCTCCTCATATCCTGCTGCTGCTCGAGCGTACGCCTCGCGGTGCTCGCCTACCTGGTCGTGCTCGCGCTGTTCCTCGCCTTCGAGGCCATCCTGTCCATGCTCCAATACGCACCTCCCCAGGATCTCAGTCTCGCCATGCTCTACCTTCGGGCTGTGATGGAACAGGCGGACGGGGCGATCGGCCTGGTTTCCCCAGGCGCACCGATGGCCGATCTGGTGCGTTCCGCGGCCGGCGAAATGCTCATTCGGCCCGCGACGATCGCTTGGTCGGCGGCGGTCGCGCTGGTCACGGTCGCCCTTGCTGGCGAGGTGGCTCGTTTCAGGGGGGCCGCATGAGGACAGTTATCGCAACCGTCGCATCGATCGGTTTCGCGGCACCCGCACTGGCGCTCGAGCCCGAGCGTCGCGAGGCGATCGTCACGCACAACCGCGTCTGGGACGGGCACGCCTACAAGGAGAACTTCGTGCCCTCCACGGCAGGCGAGCTGTTCCTGATGTCGGACGTCGCCAACGCCGTCAATTTCGTGCGTACGCAGGAATATTACTGGCCGCTGGCGCGCCAGACCTATGTCGCCCTGGACCGCCAACACGACGAAGTCGCGGGCAGTCTCGTCATCCGGGACTCGCAAGGAGTGGTTTCCGAGGTCGAGCGGGAGCCATTTTCGATCGTCTATCCGGAGGGGGCCGTCCGTGGCAGGGGCGAACTCGTCTGGGGAGCGGCAGCCGCCCAGGCGTATGCCGAATTCAGAGAGCAGGAGCAGGAGTTCGTAAGCAGGCTTGCCGCGGCCCAGCGCGAACGGACGGCTTACGAAACCGCGCTTCGCGAGGCTGCCAGCGCACGCCTGCGTGGCGAAGGCGTGCAAGAGGTCCCGCCTCCGCCGCAGGCTCCCGAGCCGCTGCTCCGGCTGGTCACGCAGCCGCAATCGGCCTTTCGCGTCGAGCTGCCGCCGGGCAGGTACGAAGCGCATCTCGTCGAAAACGGCACGGAGGTCGCCGGTACGCGAACTGCACTGCAGGTCATCGACGATGCCGGGAGCACCACGACGGTTCTCGACATCGTGCCGGAAGAGCGCTGGACCCGGCCCATTCAGTCCAACAGGCCGGAGGATCGCATCTATGTCCGGCCCGGCGCACGCTTCTTCGTCACCGCGCACGAGGCGAGCCGCTACCGGGAAGCCGATTACGTCCGGGTGGTGACGCCTCAAGGGTCGGCGCCGCGCGACCGCGAGATCTGGGTTAGGCGCAGTCCATCGGAGGCCCGACAGATGCATGTCGGATGGGACGGCGAGGCCGGCGGAGCGGACGTTCCCCTCACCGCCCTTAAGGTGGACCAGACGGGCGGATCGAGCTTCGGATACCGGGTCCGCACCGCGGAGCCGGGCGACCTGGCCGATCTGTCGGCCTTCCCCGTGAGGGCGCCCGAAAACGGCCTGCCTCGCGAAGGATCGCTCCGGATCGAGACCGTGGGCGGCTCTGTTGAACGGGAGATCGTAGTGGTGGGCCAGCGCAATGGGCCGCTTGCCTGGTCGCTGGCTCTCTTGCCGGCTGTCATGGGCATGTTCGTCGGCTGGCGCAGCTGGTCTGCGCGCCGATCGACGTAACGCGACGCCTATCAAGCAAATAATTTCTTTGGTGGTATTGTCGAATAAAATTCTGTGCGATATGACTTCGATGCCGTTGGGAGGAGTGGTCGTGGATCACGACGAGGAGTTGGCAAGCGGTCCTTCCGCAAAGATGGCGAGCCGTCGGGAAGCGGCATCGGTCGCGCACCGAGATCGAGTGAGAAAGCGAGGGCTACGATGAGCACCAGTTCCGAGAGGCGCCGCATGAGTCTGGAGGGCAAGGTCGGCATCGTAACCGGCGCGGCCTCGGGCATCGGCGAGGAGGTTACCCGGGTCTATTGCGACGCCGGCTGCAAGGTCGCGATGGTCGACACGGACCGCGCGCGCCTGGACCGCGTCGCGGCTGAGATCGAGGCCGACGGCGGTACCGTCATGAAGATCCACGCCGACGTGACCGAGGAGGAGTCCGTCCGCGCATTCTTCCGGCAGGTGAACGACGCCTGGGGCCGCATCGACGTGCTGGTCAATTCGGCCGGGCGCGACAGCCTTTCGCCCCCCATCACGGAGGTCACGCTGGAGGAGTGGAACAAGACGCTCGCCCCGAACCTGACCGCAGTGTTCCTCTGCTGCCGCGAGGCGTTCCTCTACATGGAAAAGCAGTCCTTCGGCGGCCGCATCATCAACATGGGTTCGTCCTCCACGCGCGTCGCCTCAGGCCCGGGCCACAGCCCCTATCGTGCTTCCAAACACGGCATGCTGGGCTTCTCCAAGAACATTCTCATTGAGGGCAAGGAGAAGGGCATAGGCGTCACCGTGCTCAATCCCAGCCACGTGAAGACGCCGATGACGGAGATCATCGACAAGGGCCTCTACGACGGCGACCTCAAGGCCTACACCGACGGCTGGCTGGACGAGAAGGAGATGAAGGAGGGCATCCACGCTTCCTGCATCGACGTCGAGAATGTCGGCTGGCTTGCGCTCTACGTCGCCACCCGCACACCGGACGTCACCATCCCGACCATCGCCCTCTATCCCACGCACAAGATCCACCGCTACGGGATGGAGGTCTGATCCCCGTGAAGTCAGCCGTATTCAAGGGGCCCGGCGTCATCACGCTCGACGAGCGCGAGAAGCCGCGCATCCAGTCCAACGAGATCCTGGTCAAGGTCCGCGCCGCCTCGATCTGCGGCACCGATCTGAAGATATTCCGCGGCGGCCACTATCGCGTTGGCCAGGGCGATGTCCGGGTCCTGGGGCACGAACTCGCCGGCGACATCGACGAGGTCGGCGCCAACGTGCCTTACTGGCGGGTCGGCCAGCGGGTCTGCGTCGTGCCGAACATCGGCTGCGGCCACTGCGACATGTGCCGGTCGGGCCTCAACAACATGTGCCCGGACTACGATGCGTTCGGAATCAGCATCGACGGCGGATTCCAGCAATACATGCTCGTCACCCCGGCCGCGATCTACGGCGGCAACCTCTTCGCCATCCCCGACAGCATAGACTACGAGGCCGCGTCGCTGATCGAGCCCCTCGCCTGCTGCTTCAATGCCTGGAAGGATGTCCGCGTCACGGCCGAGGACCGCGTCCTGGTCCTTGGCACCGGTCCGATCGCCGCGCTTTTTCTCAAGCTCGCCCGCGCCTACGGCGTCAGGCAGGCGATCGTCGTCGGTCGCCGCGAGGCGCGGCTGAAGGAAATCGCCGCGCATGGCGCCTCCGACACGGTGGATTCCAGCAAGGTCGACGTCGTCGACGAAGTCATGCGCCTGACGGGTGGACGCGGTGTCGATGTCGCCTTCACCTGCGCGCCCGCGGCCGAGCTTCAGACCCAGGCGATGGCCGTTCTAGCCCGCTATGGGCGCGTCAGCTTCTTCTCGAGCCTCAACAAGGGAACCAGGGTCGAGATCGACACCAACAAGGTCCACTATTCCGGCCTGCGCCTCACCGGCAGCACCGGAGCCAGCATCGCCGACTATGCACGTTCCATGAAGCTCGTCGAGAGCGGCCAGATCGAGGTCAAGGACCTGCTCTCCGACCGGTTCGGAATGGACGATGCGCTCGCCGCCTTCGAACATGCACTCGCCGGCAACGGGCTGAAGACGCTGCTCCTGCCGCAGGAAAGCAAGGTCTGATGAAAGCGGCCGTTCTCCATGCCCCTGCCGACCTCAGGGTGGAGGAGGTCGACGTCCCTTCGATCGGCGCCGGCGAGGTGCTGGTGAAGGTGGCGGCCGCGGGCATCTGCGGCTCGGACATAGGCCGCGTCATGGTCACCGGCACGTACCGCTTCCCAACCGTTCCCGGCCACGAATTTTCCGGCGTCGTGGAGCGCGTCGGCCCCGGCGTGACCTCCGTCGCGCCGGGCGACAGGGTGGCGGTCGCCCCGCTGATGCCGTGCAATTGCTGTGAACACTGCGCGCGCGGCAACTATTCCCTGTGTGACGACTACGACTTCATGGGCTCGCGCAGCGACGGCGCCTTCGCCCAGTACCTGCGCGCGCCTGCACGCAACGTTCTAAGGGTCCCGGACAACGTCAGCCTCGAAGTAGCCGCCACGATAGAGCCGGCGGCCATCATTCTGCACGGGATCCAGAAGGTCGAGCTGGCGCTCGGCGATGCGGTCGCCGTCATCGGCTGCGGCGCGCTCGGCTATTTCGCGCTGCAGTTCGCCAGGCTTTCCGGCGCGCAGCCCCTGATCGCGGTCGATGTCGACGACGACAAGCTCGCGCTTGCCCGGCGCGTCGGCGCCGACGTCTGCATCAATCCGGCCAAGGAGGATGCCGTCGCCGCCATCAAGGCCGCGACCGGCGGCCGCGGCGTGCGGCTGGCGCTCGAAGCAGCCGGCAGCGACCAGGGACGCAACACCGCGATCCTTGCCTGCGCCAAGCAGGGCAAGGTCGTACTCTACGGCACCGCCTATGGCGACGTCACCTTCTCGAAGTCCGCCTTCGACAAGCTGGTGCGGGACGAGGTCGAGATCATCGGCTCGTGGAACTCCTATTCCGTTCCCTATCCGGGACGCGAATGGTTCGACATCATCGGCCTGCTCCAGGCCGGTAGGCTGGAGGTCGAGCCGCTGATCACCCATCGGGCTGGCCTGGAGGAAGCGCCGGAGATATTCCGCAAACTGAAGTCGAGGAGCTTCGGGCCGTATCACAAGATACTGTTCAAGCCGAACGGCTGAGTTTGCGACAGGGAGGAGCCGCAATGACCGAACAATACGTCCTGGCCTTCGACGAGGGGACCACGAGCGCACGCGCCGTCATATTCGACCGTTCGGGCAACGTCGTCACCATCGCTCAGGAGGAGTTTCCTCAGATCTATCCCAAGCCCGGCTGGGTCGAACACGACCCGGAGGTGATCTGGCAGACCCAATTGAAGGTCGCCAGGAAGGCGATCGCCGATGCCGGGCTACAGGCCTCCAACATCGCCGCCATCGGCATCACCAATCAGCGCGAATCCACGGTGATCTGGGAGCGCGACACGGGCCGCCCGATCTACAATTCCATCTGCTGGCAGGACAGGCGCACGGCGGGCCACTGCGACGCGCTGCGCGCCAGGGGCCTGGAAGCCTATGTCGCCGAGACCACGGGTCTGGTGATCGACGCCTATTTCTCCGCAACCAAGATCGCCTGGCTGCTCGACAACATACCCGGCGCGCGCGAACGGGCGGAGAAGGGCGAGCTTCTGTTCGGAACCATCGACAGCTGGCTGATCTGGAACCTGACCGGCGGCAAGGTCCACGCCACCGACGTGACAAACGCATCGCGCAGCCTGCTGTTCAACATCCATACGGTCGACTGGGACGAACGCCTGCTGTCGGAGCTGAAGGTTCCGCGCGCGATCCTGCCGGCGGTCCACGACACGTCCCATGTCTTCGGCATGACGTCGCCGGAACTGTTCGGCGGCGAGATACCCGTGGGCTCGGCCGTCGGCGACCAGCAGGGCGCGCTCTTCGGACATGCCTGCTTCGAGCGCGGCATGGCCAAATGCACCTACGGCACGGCTGCTTCGCTGGTCATGAACACCGGCAAGGCCCCGGTCGCTCCCGGTTCCGGTATGCTGTCCACGATCGCCGTCAGCCTGAACGGCGAGGTGGAATACGCGATCGAAGGCGTCCTCTTCATCTGCGGCGCCGCGGTGCAATGGCTGCGCGACGAATTGCGCATCATCGAAAGCAATCGCGAAGCCGTGGTCACGACCGACCACACCAACGGCGTCTATTTCGTCCCGGCCTTCACCGGCATGTCGGCGCCCCTTTGGGATGCCTATGCCCGCGGCACGATCGTCGGGCTGACGCGCGGTGCCAATCGCGACCACCTCATCCGCGCGGCGCTCGAAAGCATGGCCTACCAGGTCCACGACGTGGTCGTGGCGATGGAGTCCCTGTCGGAGATCCAGATGTCCAGCATTCGCTGCGACGGCGGTTCCTGCACCAACGACTTCGTCATGCAGTTCCAGGCCGATCTGTCCAACCTGCCGATCCTGCGTCCCGTCGTCACCGAGGCCGCCGCCCGCGGAGCGGCGTTCCTGGCGGGCCTCGCCGTCGGCTACTGGAAGGACCGCGCCGAGCTCTCGGACAAGTTCGACCTCGAGCGCACCTTCGAGCGGCAGATGGACGCGAAGAAGGCCGAGAAGCTCTATGCCGGCTGGACCAAGGCCGTGCAACGCTCGCTGGCCTGGGTCGATCCGGAAGACGCCGACGCATGAGCACCTACGCCCCCGCCCCCCGGCCGACCATGTATTTCATCGGCGTGACCACCGGCAGTTCGTCGATCATGAAGGTGTTCCCCGCCTGGGCGGCGCACCTCGGCCTCGACGCGGTGATGCGCGGCATCGACTTCCCGCCCAATTCGGAGCCGGCGCGCTACCGGGAAGCGGTGGAGTTCATCAAGCAGGACCCCAACTCGCTCGGCGCGCTGGTGACGACACACAAGGTGAACCTCCTCAAGGCCGCCCGCGATCTGTTCGACGAACTCGACTCCTATGCGCAGACGCTGCATGAGGTGAGCTCGATCTCCAAGCGCGGCAAACGTCTTGTCGGCCACGCCAAGGACCCCATCACCGCCGGGGCGGCGCTCGAATCGATTGTGCCCGAGGGCTTCTGGGCTTCGGGGAGCGGCCATCTGTGCATCCTCGGATCGGGCGGCTCATCGCTCGCGCTGACGCTGTATCTGCACAACAAGAAGCTCGCCGGCGGCGATGTTCCTGAACGCATCATCGTCACCGCCAGGCGCGACCCCAGCCTCGACGAGATGCGGGCGGTGCATCGCGCAATCGGCTTCGGCATACCCATCGACTACGTGCTCACCCCCTCGCCCTCCGATGCGGACGCCGTCGTCGGCGGACTGCCCGCGCGATCGATGGTCGTCAACGCGACCGGCCTCGGCAAGGACGCGCCGGGCTCGCCGCTGACCGACGCGGTACGCTTTCCCGACGACGGCATCGCCTGGGAGTTCAACTACCGCGGCGATCTGGTCTTCCTGGACCAGGCCCGCGCCGCTTCCAACGGCCTGACCGTCGAGGACGGCTGGGTCTATTTCATCCACGGCTGGACCCGGGTGATCGCCGAGGTCTTTGACATCGACATCCCGATGTCCGGTCCGCAGTTCGACACGCTTGGCCGGATCGCGCGCGACGCGACTGCCTGAAAGGAGACAAGATGATGCTTCCGTTTTCCGTTGACTTCGACGTCCGGACCGGCCTGTCCACGTCGCGCCAGCCGATCCGGCGGCCACTTTCGACGCTGAAGGGCTATTTTCGCGACGAACAGGCGTTCGAGGCCGCCGTCTCGGGCGGCGACCCGATGGTTTACGAGTATTTCGACATGGGCATCCCGGAGACCGACGGCAACGTCGCCTACGGCACGACCGTCATCCAGCCGGGCCGGATCGGCGACGAGTACTACATGACCAAGGGGCACTTCCACACGGTGCTCGACACCGCCGAGGTCTATTACTGCCTGTCGGGCCGCGGCGGCATGATGATGGAGACGCCCGAGGGCGACGTCGAGTGGCGCGAGATGAAGGCCGGGACATGCGTCTACGTGCCCGGCCGCTGGGCGCACCGGTCCATCAACATTTCCGACAGCGAACCGTTCGTGATGTTTTTCGCCTTCCCCGGCCATGCCGGCCACGACTACGGCACGATCGCGACGCGCGGCTTCCGCAAGCTGCTCGTGGATCGCGGCGGCGTACCGACCTTGGTCGACAATCCCAGGTGGGCCAGCTGAGCCGATGGGCGAAATCGGCTGCAGGAAGACAAGGGAGGGTCAAGGTATGAAGGGCAAGGTCGGCATTCACAGTCTCGTCTTCACCGACGACTGGTCCGAGGGAAATGCGCGCGCCGCATGCAGCACCGCCAAAGAGATCGGCTACGAGCTGATGGAGGTCCTGATCTTCGATCCGGACCAACTCGATGTCCGGATGACGAAGAAGGTCATCGCCGATGCCGGACTGGAACCTAGGCTCGGCATGGCGCTGCCGGCCTCCGCCGACATTTCGAGCGAAGACGACGCCACGGCCAAAGCGGGAGAAGCCATGGTGCGGCGCTGCCTCGACATGGCTGCGGAAATCGGCGCGCCGGCCATCAGCGGCATCACCTATGCCGCCTTCGGCAACTATGCCGCACCGCCCAGGGAAGCGCAGCGGGAGCACGTCGCTGCGGCGTTGTCCCGGCTCGACCGCCACGCGGCGAGCCTCGGCCTGAAGCTCGGCCTGGAACCGGTGAACCGGTACGAGTCGAACATGGTCAATTCGCTCGACCAGGCCGCAGACATGATCCGCATGGCCGGCGGCAGCAACCTCTTCATCCATATGGACACCTTCCACATGAACATCGAGGAGGCCGACATCGCCTCTGCGATCGCCCGTAACGCCGCCTATCTGGGCTACGCCCACGTCGCGGACAACCATCGCGGCGAAGTCGGGGCCGGCACCTTCGACTGGAACACCTATTTCCGGTCGCTCGCCGCGGCGGGATACTCCGGCGATTTCACCATCGAGAGTTTCTCCTCGAAGATGCTCGGCGCCGGCCTCGTCGGCGGCGTCAGCCTCTGGCGTCAGGGCTGGGACGACGCGGAGGCGGTCGCGAAGCGCTCATACGACTTCCTTCGCTCGGCTGTCGCCTTGGCTGACAGAGCGGTGGAACGTTGGTGATTTCCACGGCGAAAGAAATTTCTTTCCTCGCGGATGTGATAGAAAAGGGCACAGAGACTCGCTGAAACTCGAGTTGGAGACGATGGATGGCCGGTGCTTCGCAGGGCGGGATACTCAGTCGTCTGCGCTATATGTCTCCCTACCTGAACCCCGCTCTGCGACGCATTGCCGAGCGGGTGCTCAAGGCGCCGGAAGAGGTGAAATCCATCTCGATCAAGGAGCTTGCGGCCGAGTGCCACGTGTCCGAGTCGACCGTGACCCGCTTCGTCCGCGAGGTCGACGTTCCCAGCTTCCAGCTCTTCAAGATCCTCATCGCCGAAGAGCTTTCGCAGGGCCACACCAAGAATGGTCTCTCTTCCATCGGCGACGCGAAATTCTACGAGGACATCGAGGAAAGCGATGACGGCCCGACCGTCATTTCGAAGATCTCGACCCGCTATCTTCAGACCGTCCAGGATACGATGTCGGGCCTCAACGTCGACCATCTCGAGGCGGCCGTCGAGGCGATCGAGCGCGCCGACATCATCGCCTTCTTCGCCACCGGCGTTTCGCTGCTTTCGGTGGAGAACGCCCTCTTCCGCTTCATGCGCGTCGGCAAGAGCTGCCAGTTCTTCCGCGATGTGAACGTCAGGCAGGTCTCGACTGCGACGCTGGGACCCGGCAAGCTGGCCATCGGGGTGTCGAACTCTGGCCGCACCATCTCGACCGTGGAATCGATGCGTGCCGCCAAGGACATGGGCGCGACCACCATTTGCATCACGTCCTTCGCCGACAGTCCGATCGTGCGCTACTCCGACATCCGGATCTACACCCCCACCGTCACCGGCCCTGCCGGAAGCGCAGACTACCACGAATCGATGATGGCGAAGATCGCGCAGCTCCAGATCATCGATGTGCTGTACTCCCTCTACGCCCTGCGTAATCCGAGCATAGCCAGCAAGGGTCTGGAATTCACCTCGCCGGTGACCTCGATGACGCGCTACTGACGAGCCGCCCCGGCGCCGGTGCCGGTGCCGCCAGGTTCTCATGGCGGCTGCATCCTGCTCTGCCCAGCCCGCTCGTCGGCGGCAGGCGGGCGCGACCCCGCCCGCCCAAGCGGCCTTGGCCGCTATTCGCCGTAGGGTACCCAGATGTTTTTCACCTGGGTGGCTTTGTGCAGGAAGACGCGGCCGAATCCTTCGCTGCCGGTCCAGTCGCGCGCCGTGCCCTGTTCGGTCCAGACCTGCTTGAGATTGCCGACCGAGGCGGCCTCCACCATCTTCGCGCCCTCTCCGGAGCCGAAGTACCAGATCGCGTCGACGCCGTCGTGCTCGGCAAGCGTTTTGGCAAGCACGTCGCGCTCGCCGGTCACGATGTTGACCACGCCCGCGGGTACGTCGGAGGTCTCGAGCACCTGGTAGAGGTCGGTCGCGGCCAGCGGATGCACCTGCGAAGGCACGGCAACGACGCTGTTACCCATCGCGATGCTCGGCAGCACAAGCGACAGGAAGCCGAGCAGCGGGTTGCGGGTCGGGCAGCAGATGCCCATCACCCCAAGCGGCTCGTTCATGGCGACCGTTACATAGGCGGACTTGGTCTGGTGCACCGCGCCGTCGAACTTGTCGGCCTGCGCGGCATACCAGAAGCAGCGCCGGATCGACGTTTCCACCTCCGCCTTCGCGCTCGAACCCGATGCGCCGAAGCTCTGCAGGCGCCGGGCGAACTCGTCCGCGCGGGCCGAAAGGTTCTCGCCGATATAGTACAGGATCTGCGCCCGGTTGTGCCCGGTCGAGGCGCCCCAGCCCTTGACGCCGGCCGCCGCCTCGACGGCATCACGGATGTCCTTGCGGTTGCCGTGTCCGGCCAGGCCGACGGAGGCTCCCTTGGCGCCCGTGACCGCATAGACGTAGCCCGAATCCGGACGCTTCTGCTTGCCGCCGACGAACAGCTTGGCGGTGCGGTCGATGCCGACGACCGATCCTGCCATTCCCGGCACCGGCTCGACTGCCGCCGGCGCATCGGACGCCGTGGCCTGCTTCGGCTCGGAGAACGAAAGGTAGGCCATTATGCCTTCGCGTCCGCCCTCGCGCCCGTAGCCGCTCTCGCGGTAGCCGCCGAAGCCGGCCCCGGCGTCGAACACGTTGGTGCAGTTGATCCAGACCACGCCGGCCTTGAGTTCGGCCGCGATGCCTAGACACTGGTTGACGTTCTCCGACCAGATCGAGGCCGCCAGGCCGTATCGCGTGTTGTTGGCGAGTGCCACCGCGTCCTTGGGCGTGCGGAACGTCGTCAGCGTCACGACGGGCCCGAAGATCTCCTCCGTCGCCAGGATCGATGCCGGCTCCACGCCCGTGACGAGCGTCGGCGGGAAGAAGCAGCCGTCGGGCGCGGTCCCCTGGTGCAGGACGGCGCCCTGCGCGACGCCCTTGGCCACGAGGTCCCTGATGCGCGACAGCTGGACCGGATGCACGATCGCGCCGACATCGGTCGACTTGTCGAGCGGATCGCCGACCCGCAGATGCTTCATGCGTTCCTTGAGAAGGGTGGCGAACCGTTCCGCCACCCCCTCGGCGACGAGAATGCGCGAGCCGGCGCAGCAGACCTGCCCCTGATTGAACCAGATCGCATCGACCACCCCCTCGACGGCCGCGTCGAGATCGGCATCGGAAAACACGATGAAGGGCGACTTGCCGCCCAGCTCGAGCGTCAGCTTCTTGCCGGAGCCGGCAATCTGCCGGCGGATCAGCTTGCCGACCTCGGTGGAGCCGGTGAAGGCCACCTTGTCGACGTCCGGATGGCCGACGATCGCCGCGCCGGTCGAGCCGTCGCCGGTGACGATGTTGACGACACCCTTGGGGAGGCCGACCTCGTCGCAGATCCGCGCGAAGGCGAGCGCAGTCAGCGGCGTGTACTCGGCCGGCTTCAGCACGACCGTATTGCCGGCGGCGAGCGCAGGCGCGATCTTCCATGCGAGCATCAGCAGCGGGAAATTCCACGGAATGACCTGGCCGCACACGCCCACGGCCCTGGCGCCGGGAAATTCGGTCTCGACCAGTTCGGCCCAGCCGGCGTGGTGGTAGAAGTGGCGCGCGACGAGCGGCACGTCGATGTCGCGCGACTCGCGGATCGGCTTGCCGTTGTCGATCGATTCCAGCACCGCCAGGAAGCGCGAATGCTGCTGCACGTGGCGTGCGATGGCGTAGAGCCAGCGCGCCCGCTCGTGGCCTGGCAGCGCCGACCATGCGGGGAAGGCGTCGCGTGCGGCTTTCACTGCCGCGTCGACGTCCCCGTCCGTTCCCTGGGTGACCTGCGCGATGGCCTTCCCACTGGCCGGGTCGGTGACCGCGAAGGTCTCGCCCGGCGCGGTGAAGGCGCCGTTGATGTAGTGGCCGAAGCCGGCCTCGTTGTCGGCCAGCCACTTGTTGACGATGTCCGGGCTCTCCGGCGCCGGGCCGTATTCCATGGTGTCGATCAGTTCGGCGATGGAAGTCACGTCGGTATCCTCAAGCGATGGCGTGGCGATACGAGGCCGCGTAGCGGCCCGTGAGATGGTGTTCGAGCTGGCGCTCGATGTCGGCGAGCATCGACGAGGCGCCGAGCCGGAACAGATCCGGCTTCAGCCAGTCGTTGCCGAGCTCTTCCTTCATCAGGATCTGCCAGGAGAGCGCGTCCTTCGCGCTCTTCATGCCGCCGGCGGGCTTGAAGCCGATCTTGAATCCGGTCTCCATGCCGTAGTCACGCAGCGCGCGGACCATCACCAGGCTGACGGGCAGGGTGGCGTTCACCCCTTCCTTGCCCGTGGAGGTCTTGATGAAGTCCGCGCCGGCCTGCATCGCCACCATCGAGGCGCAGTAGACGTTGCGCAGGGTCTCCAGATCTCCCGTCGCCAGGATCGCCTTCAGGTGGGCCTGTCCACAGGCTTCCCGCATCTGGCGCACTTCGTCATAGAGCGCCGCCCAGTCGCGCTTGAGCACATGCTCGCGGGTGATGACGATGTCGATCTCGTCGGCGCCCTCATCGACCGCGTAGCGGATTTCCTCCAACCGCAGCCGCAGCGGCATCAGCCCGGCCGGGAAACCCGTGGCCACCGAAGCGACCGGGATGCCCGAACCTTCGAGCGCCTTCACGGCATAGCCGACCATCGTAGGATAGACGCAGACCGCGCCCGACGTCAGCTTCATCGCACCGATGCCCAGCCCGTCGACGATATGCGGCGCGAGAGGCTGCCGGGCCTTGGCGCAGAGGCGATGCACCCGCCCCTCGGTGTCGTCGCCGGAAAGCGTCGTGAGGTCCATGCAGCGGATGGCGTTGACCAGCCAGGCGGCCTGGTTCGCCTTCTTGACCGAGCGCCGGGCCGTCAGGGTTTCGGCGCGCCGCTCGGCGGCCGAGCGGTTGACGGCATGGCCCTCGAACATCTCTGGCCGCAGCGCGGTGCCGGCATTGCGTGCGGTGTTGGACCCGTGCGCCGGCGGACCCTCGTCGCCCTTCGTCGACGGCATGTGGGTCACGGTGGCTGTATTTGCGCTCATTTCGCATACTCCAGGACATGCGTTGCCGTAGCTTCATCGGTGACGAGGACGCTGACGAGGCCGGCACGCAGCACGCCGATCGTGACGTCGTGCTTGGCCCTGCCCGCGGCGATGCCGATGGCGTGGGGATGATTCTTCAGGATGTCGAGCGGCAGGCCGATGGTGCGATCGTCCATGTCGCGGTCCACGACCGCGCCGTGTCTGTCGATGAAGCGGCTGAGCACGTCGCCGATCGCGCCCGCATCTATCAGCGCGCGCTGCTCGGCCTCCAGCACGTTTCCGGATTGCAAGAGCACGGAATCGTGGTCGAGGCTGCCGAAGGAAAAGCACAGCACTTGCGCCGAGCGCGCCAGTTCGAGCACGTCGCGCACGATGCGATCGCGTTCCAGCACCTCGCGCGTCGCTCGCTCCCCGACGATGGCGGGCACGGGCAGCGGCACGTAGCGACCGCTGGCCTTGCGGGCGAAGGTCTCGGCCACGTCGTTGGTGCGTTCGGAATTGGCGTTGAGCGCCACCGTTCCGTTGATCTGCACGACCGTCACGCCTTCGTTCCACCGCGACGGCAGCCAGTGCGCCACGGCCGACATCGTGCGCCCCCAGGAGACGCCGACGACCGATGGCCGCGGCTTCAGCGAAGCGAGATACTGGCCCGCGGCCTGGGCGATCCCCTCCATGCCCTGGACGCCGTCGGCCTGGCCCGGCACGACGACGGCCTGGCCCGGCACGACGACGGCGTCGCGCAGGCCGAAACGCGCTATCAGTTCCGTTTCCAGGTCCGGACAGCGGCCCGAACGCGGCACGATCTCGATCCGCACGATGCCGAGGTCGCGGGCTTCCTGAAGAAGCCGGCTGACGCGCCAGCGGTTGATGCCCGTCTCGGCGGCGATCTCCGTCAGCGTCTTCTGCTGGAGGTAGGCCATCCGGGCGATCTGCACCATCAGGTGTTCCGCCTTGTCATCGAGCGGAATGACGTTCGCCGCGCCCTCGTTCTCGCCGTGCCTCGTCATTGAGCCTGCCTCTGGTCGTCCGAAAGCCGGTGGAGCACCGGCCGGAGCAGGTCCGTCGCCTCCCGGTACTCCCGCAGCATGGACTTATAGCCAGCATGGCGGCTTTTGTCGGGCAGTCTCGGCGTTGTCGGCGCCTCCAGCGCGCGGGCGGCGGAGGGCAGGTCCGGGTGTAGGCCAAGCCCGAAGGCACAGGCCGCGGCGCATCCGTAGAGCGTCAGGTTCTCGACCTCGGCCACATGGGCGGGCAGGCCCATCGCGTCGATCGTTGCTTCGAGCCAGAGCGGGTTGCGCAGGATCCCGCCCGCCACCACGAGCCGGCGCAGTTTCTGGTTCTGGCGTTCCAGGTCGGCCACGATGTTGGCCGATCCGAGCGCCACGGAGGTCACGGCGGAGCGGTAGAGGCTCGCGCGGTCGTGCGACAGCGACAGACCGAGGACGGCGCCTCGCAGCCTGGCGTCGCGATAGGGCGTCCGGTTGCCCATGAAGTAGTCGAGCGTGAGCAGGCCGGTGTCGGCGACACCGACCGAGGCGGCCTTGGCCCACAACTCCTGCCGCCCCTGCGCGTCCAGTCCGAAGATCGTGTCAGTGAGCCAGGAGAGCACCGAGCCGGCCGAGACCTGGCCGGCCTCGACCAGCCGCAGCCCCTCGACCACCGCGTCCGGATAAGGTCCCCAGACGCCGTCGAGCGCAGTCCCGTCGTCGGGGATCTGCATGACGAAGACGTTCGACGTCCCGCCTATGAAAAGGACGTCGCCCGCTTCCACCGTGGCCGCCCCGAACACGCCCATATGCGCGTCGATCCCGCCCTGCACCACGATGGGCTCCCCGCGGATGCCGAGATGGCGCGCCGCCGCCGGGGTAATGCGGCCGACGGTGCGGCCGATACCGACGATATTGCCCGGCAGCTTGTCCGCGAGGCCGGCCACGCCGAAGGTCTCGAACAGGCCGCGATCGAAACGCCGGGCGCGCGAGTCGTAGTTCCACTTGCAGGTCGCGGTCATCAGCGATCCCGCCCATGTGCCGGTCAGGCGGAAGTTCACCCAGTCGAGTGCTTCGCAGCAGACCTCGCACCGCTCCCACAGGTCGGGCTGGTTGCGCGCCATCCACATCGCCTTAGGCACGAGCCACTCGACCGCGTCGGCTCCCCCGCACACGGACATCAGCGGATGGTCCACTGTCCCCGTGAACTCGGCCTCCGCGGAAGCCCGCGCGTCCATCCACAGGATGGCCGGGCCGAGCGGGTTGCCGGCCCGGTCGGAAAAGACGACCGTCGACGAAAAGGCGGCGACGCAGATCGCCTCGATCTCGGGATCGCCCGCGGCACCGGCCGCTTCGCGCACGGCGCGTGCCGCGGCCGACCACCAGTCGAGAGCGTCCTGCTCGGCGCGGTTCGGCCGTATATGGCGTGTCGGATAGCCGACTTCCGCCATGCCCGACAGCGTGCCGGAGGCCACGTCGAACACCCCGGCGCGGACGCCGCCGGTGCCGAAGTCGAGGCTGAGGGCAAATGTCATGGCCGCTTGCGTCCCGGTCTATTCAGCTCAGGGCCGGAACAATACCTTGGAAAACACGATGTTGCGCGTCCCGAAACGATCGAAGATGTCCGGCAGTTCGGCAAGATCGAGGTCGTGGCTGATCAGGAACTCCCACTTCAGCCGCCCGTCGGCGAAGGCCGCGATCGTCTCGCTCCACTGCGGTCCGGGAAACGGAGCGCCGAAGCTGTTCCATGAGCCATGGATGCTCACCTCCTGGCGCAGCAGGGTCTGGTAGGTCGAGTTCTTCAGCGTCACGTCCGGCACGGGGATGCCGATCAGCGCGACGTGGCCCCCGGGCGCCGCAAGCGACACTGCCGCGTTGATCGTGGAATCGATGCCGACCGCTTCCACCACCAGGTCGGCACGCGCCTTGTTGTCGTCGAGGTCCTGCGACAGCAGGCAGATCGTAGCGCCCGCCTCCCTGGCAAGACGCAGCTTTTCCTCGCTGACGTCGACCGCGATGATCTCGGTCGAGCCCATCAGCCGCATCCACTGGATGACGAAGAGACCGATCGGCCCGCATCCGACGACGGCGCCTACCTTGCCGATGCCGATGCCGCCGCCCTTCCAGATGGCATGCAGGGCGATCGAGGCCGGATCGACCATGGCGATGGCACGCGGATCGGCATGCTGGGGAACTTTCATCAGGTTGCCGACCGGCGCGCAGACGAATTCAGCATAGGCGCCGTCGCGCCGACTGCCGAAATAGTCATAATCTCGGCAACGCGAGAAATTGCCCGTCTTGCACTGGCTGCATTCGTAGCAGGGGATCAGCGGCGGCACGGCCACCAGTTCGCCCTCGGACCAGCCGGTGACCCCCTCGCCCAGCGAGGCGATGCGCCCCGAGAATTCGTGGCCGGTGATGAGTGGCATCTTGTGCGCACCTTTCACGAGCATCCTCGGCAGGTCGGAGCCGCACACGCCGACCGACTCGACGCGCAGAAGCACCTCCCCGGGGCCTGCACTCGGCTTGGGGCGATCCTCGAGCCGGTAGTCGCCCGGCGCATGAAGAACGATGGCGCGCATGTCGAAACTCCTCCTCACATATGTGATTCTGTATCACGCATGTGATCGTGGCTGTCAATGGCGGATGCCGAGACCGCCCGCCTGGCAATGTGGGCTTCAGGTCTCGCCGCAGGCTTTCATGCCCGGCGGCTAGGAAGGCGTTAACCATCGCATTCTATTGCTTGGTAACCGACTTCCACCTGCGAATCCCGAGTTCCCGATGCGCCCTTTCCGGACAGACCTCCCTGACGCTGCGTACAATGATGAGTCCGGGAAGTCCCCGGATCGCCGGCAGTTCGCGGCTCCTCGCGACGCAAGCGAAGCAACCGAGGCTCCCCAGGAACATCGCGGGATCGAACCGCCGCCGGCCTGGCAAAACTATTTCTACATGGCGCCCAATGTCCGTTTCACCCGCACCCCGGACTCGTTGATCCGCAAACAGCCGGTTTCCGAAACCGATGCTTCGGTCGAACCGGAGCATCCTGCCGCCGTGACGCCCTCCCGCGCCACGGCAGCGGCGTCTCCTCAGACCTCGGCGGGTATCACGCGAACTGCGGCCGGCCAGCGGTCCGAAGCCGAGAAGGCTCCCGCTTCGCCCGCACCGGCCTCCCCAAAGGTCGGCCTGCAATCGCAGCCGTGCTGGCCGTACATTTCGGACCATGCTTTCTTCGAACTCGGGCAGTCCGCGTCCGATGTCTACACCCCGCCGGCTGGGGTACCGTCCAGACCCGCATTGCAGGCCTCTGCACAGCCCCGGCCGGTCTCGTCGCGTCCATCGCGGCCAGCGGAAGCGCCACAATTCTCCTCTCCGCGCTGGCCGCTGCAGGCCACCGACGTCGCTTCCCTCTACCGCGTCATCGAATGCGCGATAGCCCAGCCCCCGTTCGCCCCGGCAGAGCAAGCACCTATGCCGGTCGCCGCGATGCCGGACGAACCCCTCCAGCCGGTAGCGAGGAACCGGCAATCCGTCGCAGTGGACAACGACAATGCCCGTGACGGCACGCTCTCCGTGGTGGATCCCGTCGCGGCTGTGGCGCCCCCCACGCGCGCTACATCCAGGACCGCAGATCCTGTTGCAACGTTCACCTCTGTCGAGGGATTTGAATTCCCCTCGCCCGAATTTCTCCAGGAAGTTCCCGAAGGACAGGGCTTCTACATGTCGCAGGAGAGGCTGGAACAGAACGCCGACCTGCTGGAGAGCGTCCTCGAGGATTTCGGCGTCAGGGGCGAGATCATCCATGTCCGGCCGGGACCGGTCGTAACCCTCTACGAATTCGAGCCTGCGCCGGGCGTGAAGTCGAGCCGCGTCATCAACCTCGCCGACGACATCGCCCGCTCCATGTCGGCGATCTCGGCACGTGTCGCGGTCGTACCAGGCCGCAACGTCATCGGCATCGAATTGCCCAACGAGACGCGCGAGACCGTCTATTTCCGTGAGCTCATCGAGTCGGACGGCTACCGCAACAGCAGCTACAAGCTGCCGCTTTGCCTGGGCAAGACGATCGGCGGCGAACCCGTCATCGCCGAACTCGCCAAGATGCCGCATCTGCTCGTGGCGGGAACCACCGGTTCCGGCAAGTCGGTCGCCATCAACACAATGATCCTGTCCCTGCTCTACCGGTTGAAGCCGGAGGAGTGTCGCCTGATCATGGTGGACCCCAAGATGCTCGAACTGTCGGTCTATGACGGCATTCCCCACCTGCTCACGCCCGTCGTGACCGATTCCAAGAAGGCGGTGACCGCGCTCAAATGGGCCGTGCGGGAGATGGAGGACCGCTACCGCAAGATGGCGCGGCTCGGTGTGCGTAACATCGACGGCTACAACCAGCGTGCCGCGGCGGCGCGCGCCAAGGGCGAAATCGTCTTCATGCAGGTGCAGACCGGCTTTGCGAAGGGAACCGGCCAGCCGGTCTTCGAGGAGCAGGAGATCGACCTGTCGCAGATGCCCTACATCGTCGTCATCGTCGACGAGATGGCCGACCTGATGATGGTGGCCGGCAAGGAGATCGAGGGCGCGATCCAGCGCCTGGCGCAGATGGCCCGCGCGGCCGGCATCCACCTCATCATGGCGACGCAGCGCCCGTCGGTCGACGTCATCACGGGCACGATCAAGGCCAATTTCCCGACCCGCATCTCGTTCCAGGTCACGTCCAAGATCGACAGCCGCACCATTCTCGGCGAGCAGGGCGCCGAGCAGCTGCTCGGCCAGGGCGACATGCTGCATACGGCCGGCGGCGGCCGCATCTCGCGCGTCCACGGGCCGTTCGTGTCGGACGCGGAGGTCGAGCGCGTGGTGGCGCACCTCAAGATGCAGGGCATGCCGGACTATCTCGATACGGTCACCGCCGACGAGGAGGACGAAATCCCCGAGGAAGAAGACGCACCCGTTTTCGATTCGAGCGCGCTTGCGGCGGAGGATGGCGGCGATGCCATGTTCGAGGAGGCAGTGAAGGTCGTCATGCGCGACAAGAAATGCTCGACATCCTACATCCAGCGGCGGCTCGGCATCGGCTACAACCGTGCTGCCTCGCTTGTCGAGCGCATGGAGCAGGAAGGCCTGGTCGGCCCGCCGAACCACGTCGGCAAGCGCGAGATACTGTCGTAGTAGCAGACGCTTCCGGGGGCGATCAGCCTTTGGCGATCGCCCGTCTTGCGCCGTTAAACAGGTGCGAGCGCGCTCCGGCCCGGAGCCGGCGACAAAGCTAGCGCAGCGAGGTTGCGATCGCGCCGCCGTCGATGGTCAGCACGGCGGCGTTGACCTTGTCCATCTGGGCGAGATGCAGGAAGGCGTCGGCAACGTCGCTGGCGGTAACCTCGACGCCGAGCAGGTTGCCCGACATGTAGGAGGCTGGGCTCAGGCCCCGCGCCGCCGCCCGCTCCACGATCATCTGATCGGTCATCAGGCCGGAGCGAATTCGCCCCGCGTTGACGCCGTTGCACCGGATGCCCTCATGCCCGTGGTCCAGCGCATACTGCTTCATCAGCGCCAGCGTCGCCGCCTTGGGCAAGCCGTAGGGCCCGAAATCCTTGCCTGGATTCACCGACTGGTTTGAGATGTTGAACAGGATGGTTCCGCCGCGCCCCTGTCTGCGGAAGATCCTCAGCGCCGCCTGGGCGGCGAGATGATGGCCGAAGAAGTTGAGGTCGAAGCTGCGCTTGAGATCGCCAAGTGCCAGGTCGCCGATCGCTCCCTGCGGCGCCGATCCCGCATTGGAAACGAGGATGTCGAGTCCGCCCAGTGCCTGATCGAGCGTCTCGAAGGCGGCGGTGACAGATGCGGCGTCCGTGACGTCGCACGGCCCCGTATGGCAGCCGAGCTCGTCGCCCAGTTCGCCCAGCAGCGCCAGGTTCACATCGAGCGCAGCGACCCTGGCGCCCGCACGTGTGAAGGTCCTTGCGATCTCGCGGCCGATGCCGCTGGCGGCGCCGGTGACCGCGACGCGCCGCCCCTGCATCGGGACGGCCCATGTTTCCGGGGATATGGCCGGGCTTTCCATCGCGTCAGGCCGCCTTCTTCTGTTCGAAGTCTCTGAAAAGCGCATAGGCCTGTTCCGGCCGCTCGCCCTTGTGGACCACCGCCTGCAGAGCCTGCAGCATGGCCGCCGGGCTCGACGACTGGAAAACGTTGCGCCCCATGTCGACGCCCGCGGCGCCCTGGTCGATCGCCTGCCATGCCATTTCCAGCGCCTCGCGCTCCGGGAGCTTCTTGCCGCCGGCAATCACGATCGGCACCGGGCAGCCGAGCACGATCTTCTCGAAGCCCTCTTCGACGTAATAGGATTTAACGAACTGCGCGCCGATCTCGGCCGCGATACGGGTGGCAAGCCCGAAATAGCGCGCATCGCGCGCCATGTCCTTGCCGACGCCTGTGACGGCCATGGTCGGGATTCCGTAACGCGTGCCGGTGTCGATAAGCTTGACCACGTTGCCGATCGACTTGTGCTCGTATTCCGCCCCGACATAGACCTGCGCGGCCATGGCGACCGCGCCGAGGCGGATGGCATCGTCGATGTCGACCGCTACCAGCTCGTTCGACAGTTCGGTGAGAATCGAGTTGCCGCCCGAGCAGCGCAGCACCACCGGCTTGTTGACCTCCGGCGGGATCGTCGAGCGCAGCGCGCCGCGCGTGCACATCAGCACGTCGGCATGTTCGGCGAGCGGCGCGATCGTCAGGTCCATGCGCTCCAGCCCGGTCGTCGGCCCCTGGAAATAGCCGTGATCGAAGGCGAGCATCACGGTTCGGCCGCTGGCCGGATTGAAGATGCGCGACAACCGCGCCTTCATGCCCCAGTCGTGATGGGCCGCTCCCTTGAGGAAGAAGCGGCTGGTGTCCGCCGGGCGGCCCTGTCCCCAATCCTTGCCGTCCTTGATATCGTCCAGATCGGCCATGGTCGTATCCTCCCCTTCTTCAGGTCTTGTGTGTGAAGTCGCGCATCGCCGTCAGGATCAGCGAAACGGAGATCGCGCCCGGATCGGGATGGCCGACGCTGCGCTCGCCCAGTGAGCGTGCCTTGCCGGTCGTCGCGACCATGGCCTTCGACGCCTCGACGCCCTCGAGTGCTCCGGCGACCGCAGCTTCCGTCGCCGCCCGCAGCCCATCGCCCGAGGCGGCACGCGCGGCGCGAGCGGCCGGCGCGAGCGCATCGACCATCGTCTTCTGGCCCTCGGTGACGCCGCCTCGCTTGAGAACGGCGGCAAGCCCCTCCTCGAGGAAAGCGGCGAAGCCCGCGCCGTCGATCGCATCGCCCGAGAAACCCTTGGAGCCGGCGCGGAACAGCGTGCCGAACACGGCGCCGGCAGCGCCGCCGGTGTTCGACAGGATCGCCATGCCGGTCGTCTTGAACGGCGCATCCACCGTCTCCGGCGCCTCTCCGTTCAGCGCTTCGAGAGCCGCCTCGAAGCCGCGCCGCATGCCAATGCCGTGGTCACCGTCGCCGATGGCGAGGTCGGCGTCGGTCAGCGTGTCCGTATTGCCGATCATGAACTGCGAGACCGCCACCAGCATGTCGCGGGCCTGGACGGCATTGACTGTGTCGCTCATGCCCGCCTCACATCCGCGAATAGCCGAGCGATTCGGCCGGCAGGTCGAGATAGTGCTTGAGCTCGTCGTCGAGCCTGAGCAGCGTCACCGAGAAACCGGCCATCTCCTGCACGGTCAGCCATGTGCCGACGTCGGTGCGATGCACCGTGATGCCCTCGCGCTCCAGGATCTGGCGGATGCGGCGGTTGACGATCAGCATCTCCATCATGGTCGTGGCGCCGAGATTGTTGATCATCAGCGCCACCTCGTCGCCGCGCTTGAACGGCAGGTCGGCGAGCAGCTTCTCCATGATCTGGTCGGCGACGGCGTCGGCCGACGAGATCTTCTGGCGCGACACGCCGGCTTCGCCATGCGCGCCCATGCCGATCTCGATCTCGTCGTCCGCGAGTTCGAAGGTGAGCTTGCCCGTCTCCGGGATCGATCCGGCCGCGACCGCCACGCCGATCGAACGGAGATTGGCTATGGCCTTGCGCGCGACGCGCTCGACCTCGTCCAGCGTGTCGAGTTCGGTGGAAGCGCCGCCGGCGATCTTGATGGCATAAAGATCACCCGCGATGCCGCGGCGGTCGTGCATGCGCTCCGGCGGCGCGGCGGCGACATCGTCGGTGACGCGCACCGTCCGCACCTCGATGCCCTCGTCCTCGGTGAGTATCTCCGAGGCCATGTCGAAGTTCATGTTGTCGCCGGCATAGTTGCCATAGAGGAACAGCACGCCCTTGCCGCGATGCACCGCTTTGGCCGCTTCCACGATGATGTCCGGCGAAGGCGCGGCGAAGACCTGGCCGCAGGCGGCGCCGTCGCCCATGTTCCTGCCCACGAAGCCGTGGAAGATCGGCTCGTGGCCGCTGCCGCCGCCGATCAGCAGCGCGACCTTGCTTTCCGGCAGGTCGCTGCGCACGATCGCCGCGTGCTTCTCCAGCTTGCGGATCCGGCCGTCATTGGCGAGCACGAGGCCCTCCAGCATCTCGGCTACGACCTTCTTGGGATCGTTGAGTATCTTCTTCGGATTAGCCAATTTTTTCCTCCTGCTCTTCCGCCCGGGCATCCGGCACATGGTCGAGGATCATGAAAAGCACGACGCCGGCAAGCAGCACCGGGAAGCCGAAGACGAACAGGTCGTGGGTGAAGGGCTGGCAGAGCATGGCGAAGCCGACCAGGATCAGCGCCGACGCGATGCGGTAGAACCATGCCTTGGTGAGATAGGTGCTCATGCCGCTGTCCCTCCTGCCCTTGCCTCTCGTGTTGTCGCTCCTTCGAGATGCGACCGGCGTGTCCCGGTCGCCGCGTCGAACAGGAAACCCGATCCGATCCGGAAGGTGCAGGCGTCGCCCTGCCTGAAGGACTGCACGGGGGGCAGCACCTTGCGGAACGAGCCGGCGTCGGAGTTGACCTGCACGGCGCGCTCGAAGCCTCGGTTGTCGACCGCATAGATCGTGCCCGGATTCGCTCCCACGCCACCCACGGCAGCCTCGACCTCGATGTCCTCCGGCCAGGCGCCGAGGCGAACCTTCGAGCCGGCCGCCAGCCGCGTCTCGCCGAAGTCGGCGAGTGGCAGGCTTTGCGCACCGCCGGAAAGCAGGACCGAGCCGTCCCCGATCGTGGCGTCGAAGAAGGCCATGGACGGGCTGCCGATCAGGCGGCCGACGATGACGTTCGCCGGCAGGGCGATGATCTCCTCGATAGTGCCGGTCTGCTGCATGATGCCGCCATCGATGATGGCGAGCCGGTCTGCGATGGCGATCGCACCGTGATAGTCGTGCGTGGCGTAGAGCATGGTCGAGCGGTGCTGGCGGTGGATCTGCTTGAGCTCGGCGCGCAGCCCCTCGCGCAGCTTGAGATCGAGCGCCGACAGGGGCTCGTCGAGCAGGAACATCTTGGGCCGCCGCACCAGCGCGCGGGCGATGGCGACGCGCTGGCGTTCGCCTCCCGACAGAGTGCCGACGTCGCGGTCCAGGAGGTGCGATATCCTCAGCAGCTCGGCGGTACGGCCGACCCGCGCCTTGATCTCGGTCTCCTCCTCGCGATAGGTGGGCGAGCGCAGCGCGAAGGCAATGTTGTCCTTGACGTCGAGAACCGGCAGCAGGTTGAACCCTTCGAAGACGATCGAGACGTCTCGGCCCGAGGGGTCGATATCGGTGACGTCGCGGCCGGCCAGGAACACCTTGCCCGCTTCCAGCTTGACCAGCCCGGCGGACGAAAGCAGCGTCGTGCTCTTGCCTGCCCCTGTCGGGCCCAGCAGTGCGACGATCTCGTTGTCGGGCACCTCGAGGTCGAGGCCGCGCAGCGCCCGGCGCGCGCCATAGGACTTTCTCAGCCCGTCGAGGCGCAGCATGGGAACCGTCATGCCGCGTCTCCTATCACCCGAAGGCCTGTTTCGGCGTCGAAGAACAGCAGGCCTTCCGGGACGAAATGCACCGCCTCCGCCCCGCTGCCCGGCGCCCGGCGCTTGTCGACGCCCTGATAAGTGGCGCCATCGATCGAGAAGTTGAAGAAGCGTTCGCGGCCGACCGAGAAGACGTCGTCGACGGCGAGCGGAAAAGCGCTTGGATCACTGGCAGGCTCGACCAGATGCACGTTGAGCGGCCTTAAGCCGAGCTTGAGCTTGCGCCGGCTGGCGACCGCCCATTCGGGGATCAGGTGGCTGGCTGGCGTCAGCGTCACGTCGCTGCCGCCGAGGCGCAGGCCGCCCTCCACGGGCGTGAGGTCGATCAGGTTCATCGACGGCGAGCCGATGAACTGGCCCGCGAACACGTTCTCTGGTTCCAGGAAGATGCGGTCGGGCTCGCCGACCTGCACGATGCGGCCGTCGCTCATCAGCACGATGCGGTCGGCCAGGCTCATCGCTTCGCGCTGGTCATGCGTCACGTAGATCGTGGTGACCCCGAGCTCGCGCTGCAGGTGGCCGAGCTCCCAGCGCATCTCCTCGCGGAACTGCTCATCGATGGCCGAAAGCGGCTCGTCGAGGAGCAGCACGGCCGGATTGCGGATGACCGCACGCGCCAGCGCCACCTTCTGGCGGGCGCCCGGCGGCAGCGCCGACGGATATCGCCTGAGTTCGTCGCCGAGCCCGAATACGCCGGTCACCCAGTCGAGCTTGCGCGCGATCTCGGCGCGGGGCACGCCGCGCGCCTTGAGCGGGAAGACGATGTTCTCGCGGATGTTGAGATGCGGGTAGAGCGACACGAACTGGAACACCATGGCGATGTTGCGCTCGCTGGCGGACAGGTCGTTGACGCGCTGCCCGTCGAACAGCACGTCGCCCGACGTCGCCTTCACCAGACCGGCTATGCAGCGCAGTGTGGTCGTCTTCCCGCAGCCGGATGGCCCCAGATAGACGACGAACTCGCCGTCCTTCACCGTCAGGTTCACCCGGTCGACTGCCGCGAAGTCGCCGAACTGGATCGACAGGTCATTGAGTACGATTTCGGCCATCAGTACCGCTCGCTCAGTTTCTGCAGGTGCCGCACGAGGATCATCGAAAGGCCGATGATGATGACGAGCAGTATGACCGCAAGCGCCGAAGCCTCGCCTGTGTAGAAGTAGCTGAACGCCGTTTTTGCGACGGAGAAGGACACCGTCTCTGTGCTGGTGCCCGGTCCGCCGCCGGTCAGCGCGACGAACAGGTCGTACTGCTTGAAGCTGTCGATCAGCCGCAGGATGAGCGCGATGAACAGCACCGGCGCCGACATCGGCAGGGTGATGCGGAAGAACCTGTAGGCCGGGCTGGCGCCATCCACTTCTGCCGCCTCGTAGATCGTCTCAGGGATGCCTCGGAACGCGGCCGTGGCGAGCAGGATGATGAAGGGCGTCCACATCCAGGTATCGGCCGCCGCCGCTGCCCAGAGTGCGGCGTCCGCCTGCCCCAGCCAGTCCACCTTGGGCAGGCCGACGGAGGACAGCAGGAAGTTCACGATCCCCCATTCGGAGTTGAGCATGTAGCGCCACAGGAAGCCGACCACGACCGGCGACAGCATCATCGGCATCATCAGCGCGGTGAAGATGATGTCGCGGCCCCTGAAATTCTTCTGCAGCTGGTAGCCCACGAAGATCCCGATCAGCATCTGCAGCGTCACGCAGATGAACACGAACTTCCCGGTGAAGACGAAGCGCTCCCACAGCTGCGTATCGGAGAGCAGGAACTCGTAGTTGGCGAGCCCGACCGGCTTCATCGTCGCCTGGCGCAGCGCCGAGAAATTGAAGAACGAATAATACACGAGCGAGAAGATCGGGTAGGCGACCATGAAGAGCAGGATCGCCAGCGTCGGCGAGAGAAAGCCGAAGATCATCAGCCTCCCGGAAGACTGCCGCTTGAGCTCCGACTGACGGACGCCGTGGGATTGCGCGCTCATGGTCTCACCTCCTGCCCAGCACGCCGAAGGTCATGCCCATCAGCAGGTGCTTCCTGATCAGGTAGAAGAAGATCAGCACCGGGATGATGAGCACCACGCCGGCGGCGCAGATCTGCGTCCATTCGAGGCCGGTCGCGCCGGAAGCCGCCGAGATCTTCACCGGCAGCGTCTTGGCCTGCGTCGTGGTGAGGATCGAGGCGAAGGCGAATTCGTTCCAGGCGAAGATGAAGCAGAAGCCCGCGGTGGCCGCTATGCCCCCCTTGACCATCGGCAGGACGAGCCGCGTGAAGGCGTACATGCGGGTGTAGCCGTTGACGATGGCGATCTGCTCGACCTCTCGGGGCACGCCGTCGAAAAAGCCCTTCATGATCCAGGTGGCGAGGCCGACATTGGCGAAGATGGACACGAGGATGAGGCCGAAGCGGGTGTCGGCGAGACCGAGCCGCGCGAACATCAGGTGGTAGAAGACCAGCACCGCAACGGGCGGCAGCATCCGGGTCGACAGGACGAAGAACATGAAGTCGCCCTTGCCGATGAAATTGAAGCGCGAGCAGACATAGCCGGCGAGCGTGCCGAAGGTGACGGCGAGCGCGGTGCCGCTGACGGAGACCAGCACGCTGTTGACCAGCGAGTCGAAGACGCCGACCGAGGACGCACTGTTGGCCGCAGCACCCACGCCGAAGACGCTCTGGTAGCCCGTCAGATCAGGCGTGAAAAACAGTTTCGGCGGCATGGCGAAGAGGTCCATGCGGCTCTTGAGCGAGGAAAGCACAAGCCAGAACACCGGCCCGATATTGTAGAGCGTGTAGATCGCGAGAAGGCCGAAAATGAGCCAGCGGCCGGCGAGATCGAGCGTGGATGTCCTGGAAGGGTTCATGCGTCAGCCTGTGCAAAAGCGCCCGGAAGCGGCGTCCGACATTGCCGCCGGACGCCCTTGGGAGGAGCCGGGCGCGGGAGAGACGCGCCCGGAACCAGGTTTGCGATCACTCGACGGGGACGACCGTGTCCTGGCCGACCGGGGAGATCGTTTGGTCCGGCACTTCGGGCGTGCTGTCGCCGCGCTTGATCTCGTAGCCGGCGCGCTGGAGCGTGCGCTCGTTTTTCTCGGCTGCGTCGGACAGCGCCTGCTGGACGGTCTTGGTGCCCGCCGCGGCCGCCGAGACTTCCTGCTGCAGCTCGTCGAGCAGGATCGGATATTCGGGCAGGTGCCAGTAGTCGTTCAGATATGCCAGCGCCTTGGAGAACTGGGCGTTGTATGAGTTGAGGTTCTGCCAGTCCGGGTCCTCCAGCACCGCCTTCAGGCCGGTTTGGCACACTGCCGCATAGCGCTTCTGCTGCTCCGGCTGGAAGTACCACTCCATGAACTTGGTCAGTTCGGGCAGCTTCTTGGAATATTTGTTGATGCCCATGCCCTGGCCGCCGACGGAGAACTGTCGGCGGAACTTCCCGTCGCGCCCGACGGCGCCCGGGAGCACCGCAAAGCCGACCTTGTCGGCGAACTTGGAGACCTTCGGGTCGGCGTTCGAGCCGTTGAAGTAGAACCACTGCATCGCCATCGCGACTTGGCCCTGCTGGATGGCGGTGTTGACCTCGTCGAAGCCCCAGTTGGTGGAGCCGGGAGGGCCGAACTTGAACATGTCGACATAGGCCTGCACGCCGTCGATGGAGGCTGGCGAGTCCAGATAGCCCTTCACCTCGAAGGTATCGGGATTGTAGAGTTCGCCGCCGAATGACCACAGAAAGGAGTTGGACGCGGTCGTCGCGAAATCGTAGTCGCGGCCGCCCATCTGCGCCCAGCCATAGAGACCCTGGTCGGGCCGGGTGAAGAACTCGGCGACTTCCTTGGCTTCCTGGTAGGTCTGCGGCACGGCGAGGTCGCGGCCGTATTTCGCCTTGAACGCTTCCTGCTCCTTGGGATCCTCGAACAGGTCCTTGCGGTAGGTCAGGCCGTACGCGTCCTGGTTGGCTGGCAGGCCGAAGAAATCGCCCGAACCGTCCGGATATTCGCCGTAGCGCGACAGCGAGGCCGGCGGGAAGATGTCGGCCTTGAGGTATTCGGACTTGTCGAAGATGTCGTTGATCTTCACGGCATGCGAGGCGAATTCGGCGGTCGACTGGCTGTCCCACATGGCGAAGTCGAAGGCATCGCCCTGGATCGCGAACTCCGACGCGATCTTGTCGTGCCACTGAGGGCCATACGGCACCAGCGCCGGAACGATCTTTACGCTCTTGTCGGGATAGTCCTTGGAAATCTCCACCAGGGCGTCGGCGCATGTGCCGGCGTGCCAGACGAAGGTAAGCTCGGTGTCGGCCGAAGCGGCCGATACGCCCAGCACTGCGCTCAAGGCGACCGAAGACGCCATGAAACGCGAACGCGTCCTCATGTTCATTAGGGGTTCCTCCACATCCTGTTCAGGGCAGCGGCCCTTTTCCTCCAGGTGAATCCGCCCCCTTCGACGAAGCTTTGCAGAGCAGCGTTAAAATATCAATCGGAAAAGTGATAAATATCACAAACCTTGTTATATGAACCGCACCATTGACCGCAGTGACATTGAAATATCTATATTATTCAGATGCTTGGAGGATAGAGGCTTGGGCTTCGGTTGATGCCTCCTGCGCATTTGTGAAAACACGGCCGTTTTTAACATTCCAGTTCTCATGTAACGCAAACGTGCTAAGAAGTGCGGATGGACAGCCATAGCCCGCCCAATCCAGTCTCAAAGTCGGAGCGCCGCCGCGCCGAGATCATGCGCATGCTGATGGACGGCGGCTCCACCCAGATCAAGGATCTGGCCGAGCGGCTCGAGGTCAGCCTGATGACCGTCCACCGCGACCTCAACGACCTTCAGGAACAGGGACTGGTGCGGCGCGTGCGCGGTTCGGTCTCGGCCGAGAAGACGATGCTCTTCGAAAGCAGCTATCTTTACCGCACCCGGCAGCATGTCGCCGAGAAGCAGCGCCTCGGGCGCGCCGCGATCGCTCACATCGAGCCCGGCAATGCGGTGGTGTGGGACGACAGTTCAACGGCCTATCACGTCTGCGACTACATCGGTTCCGTCACCCCGCTCACCGTCATCACCAACGCTCTGCCGGTGATGGAGCGTCTCTACGGCATGCCCGAAGTCGACCTGATCGCACTCGGCGGGCGCTATCACCGCGGCTACAACGGCTTTTTCGGCATGGCCTGCGAGCGGGCGATCCGCACCTATCACGTCGACGTCGCATTGCTGTCGACCACGACGATTCAGGGCCTGTCGCTTTATACCCAGGACGAGCAGGTCGTGCGCGCCAAGCAGGCCATGATGTCGATCGCGCGCAAGAAGATCCTGCTTGTCGATTCCAGCAAGTTCCAGTTCACGGCGCTCATGCACGTCGCGGAGCTCAAGGATTTCGATGTCGTCATCGTGTCCGGCAACGTCGACCGGACGATCGTCGAGCGCATGCGCGACGCCGAGGTCAATGTCGAGATCGTCTGACGGCCTGGCGTCCGTCCGCGAACGGCCAAGCCGTGTCACGTGGCCGAGACCCCTCGCCTCGACGGTGCAGGGACGCGTCTCTCACCGCACCCTTGCGCCCAGCGCCGCAACGATGTCCTCGCCGGTCAGCAGATCGGCGTATTTCTGGCCCATGTCGAACAGGTTAGCCTCGTGCGGACCGAGCGCGCGGTCGCCGACGCAGTCCTCGGCAACGACGACACGGTAGTTCATGCTCATCCCATCAACGACCGTCGCGCGGATGCAGCCGGACGTGGTACATCCGGCGAACACGAGCGTGTCCACGCCGAGCAGGGTGAGATGCGCGCCCAGATGCGTGCCGAAGAATGCGGACGCCTGCGTCTTCCTGATGACGAGTTCGCCCTCGCGCGGACGGAGCGCATCGACGACCTGACTGGCATGCGCCGCTTCGGTGAGTTCACGCAGCCGCGGGACTTTGCGGCACCACATGCCGGCGTCCGCGCCGTCGTCAGCATAGACGATGCGGGTGAACACGACCGGCAGGCCGGACTCGCGGAAGAAGCCGAGCAGCGGCTTCGTCGCCTCGATCGCGTCGAGGATGTTGCCGCCGCCGAAGATTTCGGGATCGGCAAAGCCGTTGACGAAATCGACGACCATCAGGGCCGGGCTCCGCCCGAAGCCGACCCCTTGGCCGAACTGCTGCCGGGCGTAGATGTCGTCGCTCATGCCCTGCCCTCGCCGCTCAGCCCGGCAAAGTGGCGCAGCGACATCTCCAGCTGGTCGGCGCGAAAGCTGCGTCCGATGAAGACGAGGCTGTTGTCGTTGCCGAGTGGCCGGCCTTCCGGCTTGTCCTCCGGCAGGATCTCGGGCGACTGGACGATCTTGCGCACGCTCTGCAGCAGCAGCCGGCCGGCCGGTGTCCGCATAACGCCCTTGACCCGCAATATGTCGTCGCCGCGCGCATGGATCAGCGCGCTGAGCCACACGCTGAAGGCCGTCCAGTCGATGTCCTCTCCGATGTCGAGCTTAAGCGCCCGGATCGGGGCACCGCCGGCCGCCTCAGTCGGTTCTAGCAGGAGTTCCGCCTCAGCGTCCGCGGCGTCGGGAAGCGGGACGTCGCTGCCCTTGACCGCGCCGGAAACCGCGGCAGCCGGATTGATGGTTTTTAGCGTCGCCAGCAGCCGGCCCAGCCCCGCGTCGCCCGCTTCGTCCACCTTGGTGACGACCAGCCGGTCGGCGAGCTCCATCTGCCGGCGGCTCAGCGGCTCCTGGCGCAGCTGTTCGAGCCCGTAGACGGCGTCGACCGCAACCACGATCTCGGAGATGACGATATGGTGGGCCAGCATCGGATCGGAGCGGATCGCCGCGACGATCGGTCCGGGATCGGCGAGCCCGCTGGTCTCGATGACGATCCGGTCCGGGCGCCGACCGCCCTGTGCGCTCACGCGCCGGTCGCAGAGTTTCCGCAGCAGGGCGACGAGTTCGTCGCGCGCCTCGCAGCACGCGCAACCGCCCGCCACGACGGCCAGCTCCGCCGACCGGCTGAGCAGCGCATCGTCGACCGGCGTCTCCGCCGCCTCGTTGACGACCACGAATGCGTCGGCAAGCGTCCCTTCATGTAACTGGTGGCGCAGCCAGGTCGTCTTGCCCGAGCCCAGGAAACCGCCGAGCACGGTGAGGCGCATGCGGTTGTCGGTCGGCTCCTGCACGCGCCCCTAGTCCTCGCCGATGAATTTCGGATCGAGCGGGTCGATCGCCTTGCCCGACAGGCGTTCGGCCTCTGCCCATACTTCCTCGAGGTCCCGCACGATGGTCTGGCTGCCGGAAAGGGTGCCGAGCTGTATCCCCGGCACCTGCGCGCCATCATGCGCCGTCAGCCCATAGGCCGGCAGCACGGATTGCAGCACCTGCGCGCGCCGGAAGCGCGCGCGGAGCCGGTCGTGCGGGGTCGCCGCGCCGGCCTCTGTCCAGTGGCCTGGCGCTGCCGGAAATCCGCAGGCTGAGCACATGGTTCGATACTCCACAGCTACCGGCCGCAACCCTAGCGCGGTCGGCCGGTCATGTCGAACACCGCAGGACCGCCGCCAAGCTGCAGCCCCTCGCGATACGCACTTTGCGGCTCAGATGACTTCCGGCCTCGCCTTTTCGGCGAAGGGATAGCGCCCGCGGAAATCTTCGGCGATCTCCTCGAAGGTCATCCACTTGGTGCCGTCCTTGCTGTTGATGTGCTCGATCAGCCGCTCGAGCATCAGGAGCACCTGCGGACGCCCCGCGACGTCCGGATGGATCGTGAAGGCGAACACGCCGTAATCCATTTCGCGATAGACCCAGTCGAACGCGTCGCGCCACAGATCCTCGATGTCGCGCGGATTCACGAAGCCGTGGCTGTTCGGGGCCTTCTTCATGAACATCATGGGCGGCAGGTCGTCGACATACCAGTTGGCGCCCACCTCGACGAGGTCGATCTCCTTGCCGTGCTTCAGCGGATGCATCCAGTCCCTGGCCTGCTTGCTGTAGTCGATGACGTTCCAGCTGTCGCCCACACGCGCGTAGAAGGGCTGGAAGTCGCGATAGCCCTGGCTGTGGTCATACTTGAAGCCGTATTTCAGCAGCAGGTCGGCGGTCGAGTTCGACATCTCCCACCACGGCGCGACGTAGCCGCGCGGCTTCTGGCCCGACAGCTTCTCGATGAGTTCGATGCTCTTGACCAGGACTTCCTCTTCCTGCGACGGCGTCATCGCGATCGGATTCTCGTGCAGATAGCCGTGCGCGCCGATCTCGTGGCCGGCGTCGACGATCATCTTCATCTGATCGGGAAAGGTCTCGATCGAATGGCCGGGAATGAAGAAGGAGGTCTTCAGGTCGTATTTCTTGAACAGGCGCAGCAGGCGCGGCACGCCCACTTCCGACGCGAAGATGCCGCGCTGGATATCGGACGGGGAATCGCCGCCGCCATAGGACCCGATCCAGCCCGCGACGGAATCGATGTCGGTGCCGAATGCGCAGATGATCTCTTTTTTTGCCATGTTCAGTTCTCCCATTTTGGCCGTCGTCGCGGCATGTTGGATCTTTCCAATCGCCCGGAGTGGAACATGGCATCATTGAAAAATCCAGAATTTTCTTTATCGTGCAGAACGACTTAAGTCCTTGTAGCCGAAAGCTAATCTGAATTCGGTATCAATTGATATTCGATTTGGAATTGTTCGCCGGCGGCCAGGCTCACACATCTGGGAGGCATAGTGGACGAACTCAGGATCACCATCGCCGGTAAGGCGTTCGCAGCCCGTTTCGAAACCGCCAAGGCGCCGCTCACCTGCGCCGCATTCGCCGCGCGCCTGCCGTTCGAGAGCAAGGTCGTCCATGTGCGCTGGAGCGGCGAGGCGGTGTGGATACCGCTCGGCGACCTCGATTTCGGCGTCGGCTACGAGAACCACACGAGCTATCCGGCGCCGGGCCAGATCCTGCTCTATCCCGGCGGCATCTCGGAGACCGAGATCCTGCTTGCGTATGGCGGCGTACACTTTGCCAGCAAGATGGGCCAACTCGCCGGCAATCACTTCATCACGCTGACCTCCGGTCTCGATCTGCTGCCGGAGATCGGCCGCAGCGCGCTGTGGCAGGGCGCGCAGGATATACGCTTCGAGGCGGCGTAAACCATGGCCGACACGGGACGAGACTACGCGGAGTGGATCGGTCGGTCGGAGGAAAGCCGCGACTGGATCACCGGCGGCCCACTCGACAGACTCGCCGCGACGCTCGATCGTGATGACCAACGCGCGCGGGATGGAGACGCCGTGCCGCCGCTCGGACACTGGCTCTTCTTCCTGCCGGACGCGCGCCAGTCGGAGATCGGTGAGGACGGCCACCCGAAACGCGGCGGCTTCCTGCCCCCCGTACACGAATTGCCCCGCCGCATGTGGGCTGGCAGCCGCATCTCCTTCCTGGGCGACATCCGCGTCGGCGACGCAGTGCTGCGACGCTCGACCATCAAGACCGTCACCCGCAAGGAGGGCGCCAGCGGACCGCTCGTCTTCGTCACGGTACGCCACGAGATCGGCCGCGCGGGCGGGCCGGCCGCGATCGTCGACGAGCATGACATCGTCTATCGCGGCCTGGAGGCGCCGGCGGTCAAGCCGTCTCCCAGGAAAGCGGAGCAAGGCGCATGGCGGCGTGAGCTGGTGCCCGATGCGGTGCAGCTCTTTCGCTATTCGGCGCTGACCTTCAACGGCCACCGCATCCACTACGACCGCGACTACGTCACCCGCGAGGAAGGCTATCCCGGCCTCGTCGTCCACGGCCCGCTGACGGCCACGCTGCTGGTCGACCTCGTCCGCCGCAATGCGCCGGACAGGCGGATTGCGGAATTTTCCTTCCGCGCCGTCTCTCCGCTGTTCGACGGCAATCCGATGAGCGTCAACGCCGCCGCGCCCGACGCCGATGGCGTGGTGAAACTCTGGGCGGCGAATGCAGAGGGCAATCTCGCCATGACTGCGGAAGCGCGGCTGGCCTGATATGCGCCGTCAGGCGGCGGCTGCCTGGCGTTCCGCCAGCCATTGCGCGTAGCTGCGGATGCCCTCCTCGAGCGTGATCTTCGGCGTGTAGCCGAGATCGGCTTGCGCGGCCGATATGTCAAAGCGTGCCTGCACGTCGTCGATCGGATCGCGGCCCGTTTCCATCACGATGTCAGCCGCCGGGAACACGTCGCGGACGATCTGCGCGACATCGCCCAGCGTCCGGTAGTCGCCGCCGGTGACCGTATACGCGCTCTGCCCGAACTCATTGGTGTCGAGCGCCAGGAGGATCGCCGCTGCGACGTCGTCGACATGCACATATTGCCGGAAGAAATCGCGGCCGAACGGAAAATGCGTCGCGCGGCCCGCCTGCGCATCGAGGATCATGTCGCGTATGGCGCAGGCGGTGGTCCGACCGGGACCGTAGACCCAGGACGGCCGCAGGCTGACTGCATCCAGCCCGTGCTGGCGCCTGTATGCCTCGACCAGCGCCTCGCCCGCCACCTTGCTCGCGCCATAGACGCTGCTGGGCGCAAGCACGACGTTCTCCGGCACCGGATCGAGGCCCGGCGGCGTGTTGCCATAGGCGCTCACCGATGAGAGAAAGATCATTCGGCGCATGCGCCTGATGCGTGCAAGCTCCAGCACGTTGGCGGTCCCGACGATGTTCGACTGCACGATGAGGTGCGGATTGTCCCGCGCCACCATCGGCCCCGAGATCGCGCCGCAGTGGAGCACCGCGGTGGCCGACGCGCCGAGTTCGTGCAGCCGGTGCACTTCGGTCAGGTCGCAGGCCGTGATCCCGTCGCCGCCGATCCTGTCGATCGCCACGACATGGTCGCCGCGGTCAACAAGCAGCCTGTGCAGCGCGCGGCCGATCAGGCCGGCCGCTCCGGTCAAGAGGATGGTCTCGGCCATGACGCCTCCGGCCTGTCGTGGGTAAGGAGCGGCCGGCAGCACTCCGGCCTGCAGGAATGAAGCGGCGGCCGAAGCGTTCTCCGGCCGCCAGGGGCGCTTACACGCCGATCGGCATGTGCTCGGCCGAGCGCGTCACGGCCCGCGGCGCGGTGAGTTCCTTCCAGGTCGAAAGCGCCTTGTTCACAGCCGGGAACGGCTTGCGCTTCACCAGCTTGCCGCGGCCGGGCTTTGGCTGCGAGTTCTGCCCGTAGTGCCAGACGACCTCGCCGCGGGACAGCGTGTAGCGCGCCTGTCCGTTCACCTTGAAGCCCTCGAACACGTTGTAGTCGATGATCGACTTCTGGTTCGCGGCCGAGATGGTCTTCGACAGCTTCGGATCCCAAACCACTATGTCCGCGTCCGAGCCGGGCAGGATCGCCCCCTTCTGTGGATAGATGTTGAGGATCTGCGCGATGTTTGTCGACGTCACCGCCACGAACTCGTTGGGCGTGATGCGGCCGGTCTCCACGCCCTTGGTCCAGAGCACGGACAGCCGGTCCTCCAGCCCGCCCGTGCCGTTCGGTATCTTCGTGAAGTTGCCGATGCCGGTGCGCTTCTGCTCGGTGGTGAAGGCGCAGTGGTCGGTCGCCACCACCTGCAGTGAGCCGGCGGCGAGGCCTGCCCACAGCGAATCCTGGTGGCTCTTGTCGCGGAAGGGCGGGCTCATCACGCGGCGCGCGGCGTATTCCCAGTCCTTGTTGAAATATTCCGTCTCGTCGAGCGTCAAATGCTGGATGAGCGGCTCGCCATAGACACGCATGCCCTTCTGGCGCGCGCGCCTGATCGCCTCATGCGCCTGTTCGCTGGAGGTGTGCACGATATAGACCGGCACGCCGGCGGCGTCGGCGATCATGATCGCCCGGTTTGTGGCTTCGCCCTCCACCTCCGGCGGACGCGAATAGGCATGCGCCTCCGGCCCGGAGATACCCTCCTTCATGTATTTTTCCTGCAGCGCGGCGACGATGTCGCCGTTCTCCGCATGCACCAGCGGCAAGGCGCCGAGCGCGGCGCAGCGCTGGAAGGAGGCGAACATCTCGTCGTCGTTCACCATCAGCGCGCCCTTGTAGGCCATGAAGTGCTTAAAGGTGTTGACGCCGCGCCCGACGACCTTCTCCATCTCCTCGAAATGCTTCTGCGACCAGCCGTTGACGCACATGTGCAGGGAATAGTCCGATGACGCCTGGCGCCTGGCACGCTCCTCCCACGCGTCGAGCGCGGCGACCATGCCGTCCTCGCCGGGGATGACGAAGTCGACCACCAGCGTGGTTCCGCCCGATATCGCGGCGAAGGTGCCGCTTTCCCAAGTCTCGGCGGCGGTCGTGCCCATGAAGGGCATTTCGAGATGGGTATGCGGGTCGATGCCGCCTGGCATGATGTAGGCGCCTTCGGCGTCGACCGTCGTGTCGCCCTTCAGGTCCGGGCCGATCGCCGCGATCTTCTCGCCTTCGATCAGGATGTCGGCCTCGTACGTCCTGTCCGCGGCGACGATGGTGCCGCCCTTGATCACTGTCGACATGTCCGTCTTTCTCCCATGTTCATTTGTGCATCTTGCCCCGCCCGGGCAGAAATGTCAGCCGTCGCCGTCACGCTTCCGGCGGCGGCTCGGCCCCCTTCCGCTCGACGATGAGACGATAGGCCTCGGGCTCGCGGTGCTTGGCGAAGTTGAAGATCGTCTGGCGATAGCGCTGGCCGAGGTCGAGGTCGCAGCGCGCCGTGATCACCTCGTCCTCCAGCGACACCGCCTGCGCGATGATCTCGCCCGACGGCGCGATGATGGCGCTCTGGCCGACCATGTTAGAGCCCTCCTCGACGCCGCACTTGGCCGCGCCGATGACCCAGGTCGCGTTCTGGTACGCTCCGGCCTGCATGGAGAGGTGGTTGTGGAACTGGGTCAAGCTGTCGATGTCCTTGTGTCCGGTATGATCGTAAGGCGTGTTGTAGCCCAGCATAACCATCTCCACGCCCTGAAGGCCCATGACGCGGTATGTTTCGGGCCAACGCCGGTCGTTGCAGATGCACATGCCCATGACACCGCCGAAGGCGCGCCAAACCTTGAAGCCGTAATTGCCCGGCTCGAAATAGCGCTTCTCCAGGTGCTGATGCGTGCGGCCCGGCTGCGGCTCGTCATGGCCGGGCAGATGCACCTTGCGGTACTTCCCGACGATGTTGCCCGACCGGTCGACCAGGATCGACGTGTTGAAGCGCCGCTTGCGTCCGTCCTCGACGGCGAGTTCGGCATAACCGAGATAGAAGCCTATGCCGAGCTTCTTCGCCTCGTCGAACAGCGGCTGCGTCTCGGGTCCCGGCATCTCCTTCTCGTAATAGCTGTCGAGTTCCGCCTCGTCCTCGATCAGCCAGCGCGGGAAGAAGGTTGTCAGCGCCATCTCGGTGAAGACGACGAGCTCCGAGCCACGCGCCTTCGCCTCGCGCATCATCTCGACCAGGCGCTTCACCGTCTGCTTGCGCGTTTCGGATTTGGCGATCGGCCCCATCTGGGCGGCGGCCGTATTGACGATCCGTGCCATGTTCTCCTCCTTGCCTTGCTCTGCGCAGCGACCGGCTTGAAGCCGCGGCGCGATCGGATCGAAATCGGGGCGATCGCCCCGTCACTCGATCCCCATCTCCTTGAACACGTCCTTGGCGACGCGGAAACTGTCCATCGCGGCCGGAACGCCGCAATAGGTGCCGATCTGCAGGAATATCTCCTTGAGTTCTTCCTTGGTCAGCCCGTTGTTAAGCGCACCGCGTATGTGCAGCTTGAGTTCGTGCGGCCGGTTCAGGGCCGCGATCATGCCGAGGTTGAGGATGGAGCGCGAGCGCCGGTCGAGGCCCGGCCGGTTCCAGGTCCCGTCCCAGCACCACTCCGTCGTGAGTTCCTGCATCGCCCAGTTGAACTCGTCGGCCTGCTCCAGCGACCGGTCGACGTAATCCGCCCCCAGCACCGCGCGGCGCGTCTGCAGCCCGCGCTCGAAGCGCTCCGATCTCGGCTTCTTGGTCATCGTCGTCTCCTCCTTGCTGTTCAGGCGGCGGCGTCGCGCACGACCCGCTCGATCTCCAGAGCGTAGCTCAGGAGCCGCTCGTCGTCGCCGCGTCCCGCCTGGACGAGCAGGCTCGTCGGCAGGTTGCGGGAATCGCGCCCGTTCGGAAGCGCCACGCCGCAGAAATCCAGTATGTTGCCGAGCATCGTGTTGCTCAGCGCCCTGATGTTGACCTTGTGGAACGTCTCGTCGCTCGCTTCCAGCGGCGCGACTTCCGGCGCCGTGATCGGCGTGGTCGGCATGATCAGCAGCGCGGCGCCGAGCTGCGCGTGCAGCTTGGGGATCAACCGGGCCCGGCCGCGCTGGATCGACAGGAGATCGTTGGCGCTCATGCGCTTGCCGTCGACGATGCGCTTGACCACGCGCCGGTCGATCAGTTCGACACGGTCGCTGTCGACGATGTCGCGATATTCGTTGTAGGCCTCTGCGGCGGTCAGCGTGCCGTGCCGCGCATTCATCTCCAGGATCTCGTCCAGCGTATCGACGCGCTCCCGACGCACCGAGACCCCGGCCCGCGCCAGCGCTTCGAGCGAACGCTCGTAATTGTCGCGGACGGCGTCCTCGGCCTCGTCGAGCACGACGTTCTGCGGCGCGAGCACGGTCAGCGACGAAAGGTCGATCCGGCGAACCGCCGTCGTGACCGCGCCGCGCAGAACCATGTCGAGCAGCACGCAATCCTCCACCGAACGCGCGAGCGGGCCGATCGTGTCGTAGGTGCGCGCCAGCGGCACGAGGCCGGAAGCCTCGATCCGCCCGGTGCTCGACTTGTAGCCGACCACGCCGTTGAAGGCGGCCGGGATGCGCACCGATCCCCCGGTGTCCGAACCGATGGCGCAGGGCACAAGCCGTGCCGCCACGGCGGCGCCGCATCCGGACGAGGAGCCGCCCGGCGAGCGCAAGGTCTTGCGGTCGTTCGGGTTCACAGGCGTGCCATAGTGCGGGTTCAGTCCGAGCCCCGAATAGGCGAGTTCGCTTAGGTTGAGCTTGCCGACGGAAACCATGCCAGCCGCCGCCGCATTCGCCACTGCCGAGTGGTCTGCCGCCTTCGCCGCGCCGCCGAACAGCTTGGAGCCTGCCGTGGTCGGCGTGCCCGCGACGTCGAACAGGTCCTTCCAGGCGATTGGCACGCCGTCGAGGGGCGACAGCGGCGCCCCGACCTCGTAGCGGCCCTGCGCCTTCTTCGCTTCCGCCCGTGCGCGCGCCGCGCTCACGTTGATGAAGATGTTGTCGCCCTTGGCCTTGGCGATCCGCTCGAGAACGCATTCGGTCAGTTCGACCGGCCCCGCCTCCCCCGAGCGATAGGCGAGAGCGATGCCTGCCGCGGTCCGGTCCGCAATATCTTCGATGCTGCTCACTCTTCGCTCCCTGCGTCCTTCGTTGGGCGGCTCCGCCGCCCGGTCGTCTTCGTGCGCCGGCGCGCCTCTGTCCGTTGCATCGGCTGTGCAGCCGGGCTACACATCGTCCTCCGCACTCCGGATTGGTCGAGCCGGGAGGGCTTCAGACAAAACAAATCTCCTTCGCGCTGGGCTGTTGCCGCGCGCGTCATCCTTCTCGCATCTGCTTCGATCGCTGCGGCTGTCAGACCCCTGCGTGGCGTCTCACGGCCGGTCGGCGCTCGCCTGTCGTTCCCGCCTCAGTGGCCTCCATCGAGATAGGGATCGCCGGCGGCGCCCGTATCCACCTTGTCGAGCACATGCACGTCGGCCGTGCTCCAGGTCGCGACGACCTTGTCGCCGGTGTCCACCGGCTCGGCGAAGTAGGCGCGGTCCGACACGTTGGCGACGAAGACGCCGCTTGCCGTGTTGATCGTGACCTTGACGTAGCTGCCCTGGTATTCCGTGGCCTCGACGACGCCAGCGATCGAATTGACTTCCGACGTGCCCTCGCCGCGCCGCAACGTCACGTGGTCTCGCCGGACCGATACAGAGATGGGCGCTCCCGCCTTGACGCTTCCCTCGCCCGCGGCGACCTCGAACACCGCGCCGTCCGGCGATTTCAGCCTGATGGCGCCGCCCGCACTGCTCTCCACCTTGCCTGACAGCACGTTCTGCCCGCCCATGAAGCGCGCCACGTAAGGCGTCTTCGGCTTGTTGAAGATGACGTTGGCGCTGTCGGCCTGGTCGATGCGGCCGGTATCCATGACGACCACCATGTCGGCCAGCGCGATTGCCTCCGGCTGCGTATGGGTGACGTGCACGAAGGTGATGCCGAGCTCGTCCTGCAGGCTCTTCAGTTCGCCGCGCATCCGAAGGCGCAGGAACTCGTCGAGCGCTGACAGCGGCTCGTCGAGCAGCAGCACCTTCGGATTGGTGATCAGCGACCGCGCCAGCGCCACGCGCTGCTGCTGGCCGCCGGAGAGCTGCGCCGGCATGCGATCCTTGAGATGGTCGAGCTGCACCCGCTGCAGCATCTCCAGCGCCCTCCGGCGGCGCTCCTCTTTGCCGACATTGCGCATCTTCAGGTAGAAGGCGACGTTGTCGAGGATGCTCAGATGCGGGAACAGCGCGTAGCTCTGGAACATCATCGCGGTGCCGCGCTCGACCGGCGGCTTGCCCACGACCATGTCGTTGCCGATGTAGATCTCGCCCGATGTCGGCGTCTCGTGGCCGGCGATCATTCGCAGGATCGTGGTCTTGCCGCAGCCGGACGGCCCAAGCAGGCAGCAATAGGATCCGTGCGGGATCGTCAGGTTGATGTTCTGCACCGCATAGGAATTGCCGAACTGCTTGGCGACGTTGACAAGGCGTATCTCGCCGCTCTGCTGCTGCGATCGCATCGGCGTTGCCTGGGCTGCGGTTGTTGTCATGCTGTTCATTTTCCGCGGGACCGTTTGCGTTGGATGATGAGGATGGACGACAGCGCAAGAGCGATGACGAGGAAGGAGACGATCGTCGTCACGGTGCCGAGCGCGTAGAGAGCCGGCGAGGTGACGTTGGTCGTCATCGTCCAGATCTCGAGCGGCAGCGTGTTCTTGGAACCAACAGTCAGCCAGCTCCGGGGGAATTCGTCGTAGGAAAGCGTGAAGCCGAACAGCGCCACCGCGATCATGCCCGGGAAGACGATCGGCACGACGACGCCCTTCACCGTCTGCCACTTGCTGGCGCCGAGGTCGTACGCTGCTTCCTCGTAGGAGGGGCTCAGGCGTCCGAGCACCGCGAACATGATGAGCAGGCCGAAGGGTAGCGCCCAGGAGAGGTGCGCGCCGAGACCCGACGTGTACCAGGTCGCCGACCAGCCGAGATAGCGGAAGGTGACCAGGATGCCGATCGACAGCACCAGGCCCGGCACGATCAGGCTCGCGATTGCCGTATAGAAGATTGCCGTCGCGCCCTTGAAGCGTCGGCGGAAGGCGAAGCCCGCCGTCACCGAAATCAGCACCGTCAGCACCATGACTGCCAGCGCAAGCGGCAGCGAGCGGTTGAAGGCGCCGACCACGTCGCCGGTCCGGCGCGGATTGAACAGTTCGTCGAACCACATCAGCGACGGGTCGCGCAGCGGGAAGACGAGCGAGGCCGACGGTCCCTGAAAGGACAGGACGAGGACCGCGATCATCGGTCCGTAGAGGAAGATCACGAACAGCGCGAACAGCGCCGCCAGCACGTAGAACGTCCAGGGACGCGGGCCGTATGAGGGGGACGAAGCAGCCATGGTTATCTCACCAGTTCCTTGCGCACGTCGACCAGGCGGAAGATCGAGGCCGCGATCAGCAGCACCACGATCAGAAGGATCACGGCGCTCGCCGCTGCGCGAGGATAGTTCAGGAATTGCAGGTCGTTGAAGATGCCTGAGGTTGCCGAGCCGGACAGGCCGCCGCTCATCACCGTGACGACGAAGAAATCGCCCATCACCAGCGTCACGACGAACAGCGCGCCGAGCGCGATGCCGGTCTTGGACAGCGGCAGCACGACATTCCAGACGACGCCCCAGCGCGAGGCTCCCGCGTCGACCGCTGCCTCGAGCAGCGACTTGTCGATGCGCGCCATGGAGTTGAAGATCGGCACGATCATGAACAGCGTGAACAGGTGGACATAGGCCACCACCACCGAGAAATCGGAGTAGAGCAGCCATTGCAGCGGCTGGTCGATGACGCCCATGTTCATGAGCGCGCTGTTGATCAATCCCTCGGTGCCGAGAACCGGCCGCCAAGAGATCATCCTGATGATGTTGGAGGTCCAGAAAGGAACCGTGCAGACCAGGAACAGGCCGATCGCAGTCAGCAGGTTGCGCACGTGGAAAACGAGGAAATATGCGATCCAGAAGCCGAGCACGAAGGTGATCGCCAGCACGATCAGCGTGAATTTCAGCGTCGACCGGTAGAGCGTCCAGGTGGTCGGATTGCTCAGGAGGTCGACATAGTTCTTGACCGTGAAGTCGGGCACGATGCCCACCAGCATCTGGTAGCGGAAGAAGCTCACCACCACCACGAGCGCGACGGGCACGATGAAGAACAGCGCAAGCACGATCGTCAGCGGCGCGACCTGCAGGTAGGTCGGCAGCATCGAACGTTGGGCAGAAGGCGCAGGCGTCATGGTCGGTTCCGCATGAAGTTCTCCCCTTGGGGGACGATCGGAGCGGCGGCTTGGCCGCCGCTCCGTCCTGTCAGGTCGCTCGGCGGCTCACTGCCGCCGCTGCCGTGGCTCAGGCCGCGTTGAACTCGTTCCACTTCGCGTAGAGGAATTCGGCCTCGTCCATGAGGTTGTTCCAGACCGCCACCTTCGAGAAGCGCTCCTCGTAGGAGCCGCCGTCGCGGACGTCGCCGGCCGAGTTGGTCTTCTCGCCCGTCGGGCTGGTGATGTCGGCGGTTGCCGGCTTGCCCTCGTAGAAGAAGCCGCGTTCGTTCTCGGTCAGGTTCGCCATCGCCGTCTTCGGGTTGGCGCTGTAGTAGCCCTGCTTGGCGATGAAGCCGCCGACCCAGCCCGAATTGTACCAGTTGAGGTATTCGTAGGCTGCGTCGAGCTTCAGGCCTTCGAGATGCGCGAGCAATCCGAGACCGTTGCCCCAGCCGCGATAGCCTTCCTTCAGCGGCTGGTAGGCGCACTTGATGCCCTGCGTCTGCACGGCCGTCACCGCCGGCGACCACATGGACTGGATGACGACCTCGCCCGAGGCCATCAGATTCACGCTCTCGTCGAACGTGTTCCACAGCGCGCGGAAATGGCCGCCCTTCTTGAGCTCGATGAGCTTGGTGATGGTGGCCGTCAGTTCTTCCTGCGTCGGGTTGCCCTTGTCGCCATAGGTCAGCATGCCGGCCGCCTCGAAGGCCATCATGGCGTCCATGATGCCGTTGGTCGGGATGTTCTGGATGGCGGTCTTGCCCTTGAAGTCGGGCGAGATGAGATCGGCCCAGGTCGAGATCTCGCGGCCGACCAGGTCGGGACGGATGCCGAGCGTATCGGCATTGTAGACGCCCGGCAGGAAGTTGGCGAAATCGGTCTTGCCGCTGGCGAAGCCGTTGCTGTCGGCGGACTCGCGGTAGATGAACTCGAACGGCGAATCGCCCTGCCGCGACACTTCTTTGCCGGCGAAGGTACCCTCGGTGTACAGCGGCGTCAGTTCGCCCCAGTTCTTGATCTTCGCGATCTCGACGGCCTGCAGCGCGCCCTGCGGCACGGCGACCTTGCTCTGCCAGATCTCCAGGTCTGCGACATCGAGCGAGGTCGGGTCCTGGATCAGGCGGTTCAGCAGGCCGGGGTGGTCGACCACCGACATCTCGACCTTGAAGCCCAGATCCTGGCTCGCCTGCTTGGCGATGTCGGGCAATGTCGAATAGGACATACCCGTGTGGTTGAGCGTGATGTCCTTCAGGTTCTGCGCCCAGACCATCGGAAATCCGGTGACGGCCGTCGCGCCGGCGATTGCGGCTCCGCCCTTCAGCACGGAGCGCCGCGAGACGGTCTTGTTCAGCAATGTCTTCTTCATTTCATTCTCCCATTTTTCGCGTCTTCACGCAGAATGGATAGTCCGCCCTTGGCTCTTCGGTGCCGGTTTCCCCCGGACTTGTTGTCGAAGCGATCGGCCGGCCTATCGTTGTCTTACGTCTTCCTTCCGTCGATCCGGCACCATCCCGTTGGATGGCTGGTGCCGGCAAATGAAGTCCCCCACCACCCAGGTGCGGGACTCAAACCTATCCTTGCGCCATTCGCGCCCGCAAGGCCGTAGTGGCCTCCATGTCGTACGTCCAGCCATAGCCGTCGTCGATTTCCGACAGCACGACGCCGTAGTCGTCCCGAGCATGCTCGACGGTGATGAAGCCGTCCAGCACGTCGTCCAGCACTTTCGCCGGGTCGCGCTCAAGCGGATCGCCATAGCCGCCTCCGGTCGGCGAATAATAGGTGATCACGTCGCCAATTTCCGTGCGGAGGCCCGAGAACTTGGCGGGCTGATAGACCAGCTTCCCGGTCGCCTCGTTCTTGAGCTCGACCTTGCTGCAATGGCCTTCCTTGCCGCCGAAGACGCCCCAGGGACGGTCCTCGTTTCGGTCGGATTCGTGCGTCATGAAGCCCGGCGTCAGGTAGCGCTGAGACTTGACCACGCCCGCGCCGCCGCGAAACTTGCCGGCGCCGGGAGGCGCGTCGTCGCGCACCTCGTAGCGGTCGCAGATCAGCGGCAGGTGCATGCCGAGGTCCTCGAGCGGGTTGTTGCGCGTATTGCGCATCAGTTCCTCGACCGTGTCGGGCCCGTCCGAACCCGGCCGCCCGCCCATCGCCGCCTCGTTCACCTCGAGGAACACCCAATAGTCGCCGGACGGCCTCACGCCGGAATAGGCGGCGAAGGACAGTACCGCCGCGTTGCCGGCCGTGCACTTGTCCGGCAGCACCGGGGCGAGCGCCTTGATGATCAGATCGCAAAGTCGCTGTATCTGGCTGAAGCGCGCCTCTGCCGCCACCGGCGAGATAGGATTGAAGATGGATCCGAGCGGCGATGTCACCTTCACCGGCCGGAACGACCCCTCATTCTGCGGGATATACTCCTCATGCGTGTAGGTATCGAGGAGCAGCGCGCGGAAAGCGAAATAGCAGGCCACCTTGGTGGAGCCGTCGAATGGCACGTTGAAGGCCGTGGGCACCTGCGCAGACGAACCAGTCGTGTCGACCTCGACGCTGTCGCCGCGCACCTTGACGGTCACCTTGAGCGGGAGCGTCACGCCGCGGTTGCGGCCGTCGTCGTCGAGGAAGCCCTCGGCGACATAGTCGCCATCGGGGATCTTCTCGATTTCCCGGCGCAGCATGTTCTCGGTGTAGTCCATCAGCTGCCGCGTCGCCTGCAGCACCGTGTCCTTGCCGTAGGTGGTCATCAGCTGCTGGAAGCGCTGCACGCCGAGCTCGGCCGCCGCGATCTGCGCCTCCAGATCGCCCATGACGAGACCCGGCACGCGGGTGTTGTCGCGGATGAACTTCCACAACGGTTCGTTGCGGACGCCTTCATTGTAGAGCTTCAGCCCGTTGAGCAGCATGCCCTCGGCGAAGACGTCCGGAATGTCGATGACGAGGCCCGGCGTCGCCGCGCCAATGTCGACATGGTGCGCCGTGTTGGCGGAGAAACCGACCAGTTCGCCCTCGAAGAAGACCGGCATGACGATGCCGATGTCGGGCGAATGGCTGGCGCCGTAGTAGGGATGGTTGTGCACCACGCAGTCGCCCGGCTTCCAGGCGTCGAGCGACACCGTCTTCTCGATGCCGCGCAGGTAGCCCGGCAGCGAGCCGATATGCATCGGCGTCGAGTCGGATTCGCACAGCGTGTTGTAGTCGCGGTCGAAAAGCCCGGCTCCGAGATCCTGGCTTTCCCGGATGATCGAGGAATAGCTCATGCGGTAGAGCACGTTGCCCATCTGCTCGGCGATGGAATGCAGCGCTCCGCCGATTACCTGCAGCGTGATGGGATCGACCTGGCTTTCTGTGACTGGGCCGCTCATGCCGCCTCCTTCCGCTCGATGCGGATGTCGCCATATTCGAGCACCGTGGCGAGGTAGCCCGGCGGTACGATGGTCGTCGAATTGTGCTGGACGACGAGCGCCGGGCCGGTGATCGTGTCGTCAGCCAACAGCAAGGCCCGCTGGTAGCGGGGCGTCTCCATCGCCTCGCCGTTGTCGAATACCGTTCGGCGCCGGTAGAGCTCGGCCTCGGCCGGGTTGCTGCGGCCGCCTTTCGCGAGCTTGGGCAGCCTCAGCGTGTCGACGGCCACTGTGGCGATCACACGCAGCGTCACCATCTCCGTCTGCTGGTCACGGAAGGCGTGGCCATAGACCTGCTTGTGCGCGTTGTAGAAATTGTCGATGACGACGGCAGCGCTTTCCTTGCCGAGCCGGCCGTTGGGCACCTCCGCGCGCAGTTCGAATCCCTGCCCGACGTAGCGGCACTCGGCGACCTGCCGGAAGATGCGCTGGCTTTCCGCTATGCCGTCCGCATCGAGCTGCCGGTTGGCGCGCGCCATCAACTGGTCGAGCACAGCGTTGACGCCGCCGAACGCCTCGTCGGAAGCGTCGTCGAGCACCATCAGCGTCGAATGCGTGTATTCGTATTGCAGGTCGGTCACCAGCAGGCCCGTCGCCGCCGTGATGCCCGGATGCACCGGCGAGATCACGTCCTTGGCGTAGATCGCCTCGGCTAGCGACACCGAATGCAGCGGCCCTGCCCCGCCGAAACCCATCAGCGAGAAGTTGCGCGGATCGACGCCCTTGGCGACGGAGTTGGCGTTGATTGCCAGCGCCATGTTGTTGTTGATTATCTTGAGGATACCCAGTGCCGCCTGCTCGACGGTGAGGTTCAGCGGCTCGGCGATGTGCTTGCGGATCGCCTTCTCCGACAGCGAGGCGTCGATCTTCAGGTCGCCGCCGAGGAACTGCTCGGGGTCCATGCGGCCAAGCACCACCTGGGCGTCGGTCACCGTCGGCTCCTCGCCGCCCTTGGCGTAGCAGGCCGGCCCCGGCACCGCGCCGGCGGACCGCGGCCCGACGCGAAACGCGCCGCCCGGATCGAGATAGGCGATCGACCCGCCGCCCGCGCCGATCGCGTCGATGTCGATCATCGGCACCAGCACCGGCAGGCCGGCGACCTCGGTATCGCGCGGATTCTTGATGCGCAATTCGCCGTCCTCGATGACCGAGATATCCGCCGAGGTGCCGCCGATGTCGATGGTGATGACGTTGGTCTTGCCGGCATGCTCGCCGGTCCAGCGCCCGCCGATCACGCCGCCGGCCGGACCCGAGAGCAGCAGGCCGATCGGCAGTTCGCTCGAATTCTCGATCGTCGAGATGCCGCCGTTCGACTGCATGATGCGCACCATGGCCTTTATGCCATTGGCGCGCAGACGGCCTTCCAGGTTGCGCAGATAGGCCGAGGTCTTCGGACCGATATAGGCGTTCATCGCGGCCGACGAGAACCGCTCATATTCCCGGATCGTGTTCACCACGTCGGACGACGCCGAGACGAAGGCGTCCGGGAGCACCGACTTCACGATCTCCTTGGCGCGCTGCTCGTGCTCGTTGTTGAGGAAAGAGAACAGGAAGGCGACGATCACCGCGTCCATGCCGCGCTTGGCGAACAGTTCCGCGGCCTGCTTCACCTCGTCTTCGGCGAGCGGCACCTCGAGGGCGCCCGTCGGCGGCATGATGCGCTCGGTCACCGGCAGCCTGTCGCGGCGGCGAACCAGCGGCTTGGACTGCCAGGGCAGCTCGAACTGCAGCGAGAAATTGTGCGGCCGCTTGTGACGCGCCATGTGCAGGATGTCGCGGAAGCCGCGCGTGGTGATCATGCCGACCTTCGCGCCGTCGCGCTCGATCACCATGTTGGTCGCGACCGTCGTGCCGTGGAACACGGCGTCGATCTCGCCCGGCTCGATGCCGGCGAGCGACGCGACCTTAAGTATCCCCTCGACCACGCCTTCCGACTGGTCGTGCGGCGTGCTGGACACCTTGGTGACGAAGACCTGCCTGTCCGCTCCATCCCGGCCGCGCTCGAGGATGATGTCGGTGAACGTGCCTCCGACGTCGACGCCGACGCGGATCATCAGCGCCTCCCTGGCCTGAGGCGGAGGATCGCCCGGCCGCGGCTGCGCTCGAAGCAGGAAGCATTGCCGCAGGCCGGAAAGACCTCGATCGAAAGCGCGCTGCCGGCGCGCGAATGCGACGCAGGATTACCCATTGATCTGTTCACCCTCGCGCCACTTGCGGGCGCTTTTTTCAATTGTCATAAGTACTAGACAGCCAAGTTTTCGATGTGAAATACTTATTTTCGCAGCGATTGAAATGAAAACGTTATCAATGTGCGATATGATCTGAAGCACCTGGCGACGTTCATAGCGGTGGCCGAGGAACTGAACTTCCACCGCGCCGCCGAGCGGCTTGCCATGGCCCAGCCGGCGGTCAGTCGCATCGTGCTGGAGCTCGAGGAAAGGCTCGGCGTTAAGCTGCTGGAGCGCACCACAAGGAAGGTGCGTCTTACCGAAGCCGGGCGCTATCTCCTCGAGGAAGCGCAGGAGATTCTGAGCCGGGTCGAGGTCGCCGAGAACACGGCCCGCCTGCTCGCATCGGGAACCAAGGCGATCCTGCGCGTCGGCTACACCACCATCACCGGCCATTCGCTGATGCCCGACATAACGCGCGAGTTCCGACAGTCGAACCCCGACGTCCGCGTCGAGCTGGAATACATGACCTCCCCCGTCCAGCGCGACAAGATCCTGCAGGACGAGATCGACCTCGGCCTGATCGACGGCCCGTTCCAGAGTTCCGAGATCGAATCCCGGTTGGTCGCGCGGCACAGGCTCTGGGCGCTGCTGCCGCCCCGCCACCCGCTGACCGCCAAGGCTCAGCTCACCATCGAGGACCTCGCTAGCGAGAAGCTGGTCATCGGCACCAATGCGGAGTGGCCGACCTTCCGGCGCATCGTCGTCAGCGTCTTCCAGAGCCACGGCCACGTGCTTTCGGTAGCGCAGGAGGCGTCGAGCCTCACCGGTCTGCTCGGGCTCGTGACCGCCGGCGTCGGCATCACCGTCTTCACCGCCATGCCGCGCTTCTGCGGCGAGAACGCCATCGCCTCGCGGCCGGTCGTCACCGATCCTCCGGTGCTGATCGAGACCAATCTCGCCTGGCGCCGCACCAGCATCAACATGGCCAAGCGCCGCTTCATCGAGGCGGCCCAGAAAGTCGGAGCCGCCTACATGGCGTCCTGATTCCTACTCCACCCGCCTCCATTCCAAATCCGAAAAGGGGAACAAAAGACATGGAAAACTGGGCAAACCGCAAGACGCTGATCCTCGGCCGCAACGAGATGATCGGCCTCCTCAAGCCGGGCGAATACAATGACTGCGTCGAGCAGGCCTACCGCATGCATGGCGAGGGCCGGTACTACATGGACCCCAAGGGCCACATCGTGCTCGACCGCTTCCCTGGCGAATGGGAGGCGATGCCTTCCTACATCGAGGAGCCGCATGCAGCCGCCTGCAAATGGGTATCGATCCGCGAGCAGAACCGCGAGAAATACAACCTGCCGACGGTCTTCTCGATCCTCATCTACACGCACCCCGAGACGGGCTTCCCGCTCGCCATCGTCGACGGCAGCTATCATACGGTGATGCGCACCGGGTCGGCCGCCGCCGTCTCGATCAAGTGGATGGCGCGCAAGGACTCGAAGAAGCTCGCCATCATCGGCGCCGGACACATGGCCGAAGGCGCCATCCAGACCTGCAACGAGATCTTCAAGTGGTCGGAGGTGCGCGTCTGGAGCCGCGGCCAGGAGACGCTGGACCATTTCGTCAAGGAGATGCAGCCGAAGTTCGACCACTTCGAGATCAAGACCTCCACGGACCTCGAGCAGACGGTTCGCGGCGCCGACGTGGTGGTGACCCTGACCCCGGCGCGAGGCCCGATCGTTATGGCCGACTGGATCGCGCCCGGCACGCACATCGCCGCCGTAGGCGCCGACAAGAAAGGCGATCAGGAACTGGAGAGCCGGCTGCTCAAGGGCGCGCGCATCTTCGTCGACGACATCCGCCAGTGCCGCACCGACGGTGAGATCAACGTGCCGCTGTCGGAAGGCGTCATCACCGAGGCCGACATCGCGGGCGAGATCGGCGAAGTCATCACCGGCAGGAAGCAGGGCCGCACGTCGGACGAGGAGATCACGATCTTCGATTCCACCGGAATCGCGCTGCAGGATTCGGCGACCGTGCCGCTCGAATACGAGCGTGCGATGGCCGCCGGCGTCGGCATCAAGAAGAAGATGATCTCGACCTGACCGATCGCCAGGGCGGCCTTCGCCTCGAGCGACGGCCGCCCTCTCGGATCCGGCTCTCCGCCAGGGCCGCGGGAGCTTTCCCGCCGGCTTCTACTGCAGCTGCGGCTTCTTGAGAAAACTCTCGCGGTCTGCGGTCTTGATGCGCAGCCAAGTGTCGCGGCCGTCCCGCACGATGCGCAGGGGAACCTCCGCGCCCGCCGGGCCGCTGGCCCAGAGCTTGCGGTAGAAGTCGCCGAGCCCCTCGACCTCCGTGTCGCGGATGTCGGATATGATGTCGCCCTGCTGGAGACCGGCGCGGGCCGCCGGGCCGCCCTCGGACACGCTCATCACGATGACGGCGCCATTGCTATCGGCCGAGTACGCGCCCAGCCAGGGCCGCGCCGGCTTGTTCACGCGGCCGCGTGTCACCAGATCGTCCAGGATCGGTCGCAAAAGATCGATCGGCACGCTCATGTTGATGTCGGCGATCTCCTCGCCCCTGCTCATCTGCAGCCGCAGGGAGCCAATGCCGATGAGCTTTCCGTCTTCTCCGACAAGCGCCGCGCCGCCCCAAGAAGGATGCGCCGGCGCGGTAAAGATGGCATCGTCGAGCAGATATTCCCAATAGCCCGCGAACTCCTGCCGGGCGACGATCGTGGTCTGGACGAAGTGCCCGGAACCGTCCGCGAGCACGGCATCGTCCCCGATCTTCACGGCCGACGCATCGCCGAGTTCCAGCGGCGGAAGCTCGAGCTCGCCGAGCGCCTGCACTAGTCCGAAACCGGTCTCCTGGTCGAATGCGAGGGCATGGGCGGGAACGACCTTCCCGTCATGCCTGGTGAGCCACACCTCTTCGGCTTCGGTGATCAGGTATCCGATCGTAAGCACAAGCCCGTTGCCGTTGATCACGACGCCGCTGCCCTCCCTCGTATCGCCCAGGATGCCGGCGGTGAAGGCGTCGTCGGGGATCGCGGTTCGTACCGCCACGACAGAGCGGAGTGTCTTTTCGATGTCCATATCCCAAATTCCGGTCAGATCGACAAAAGTGCTTGCCGGCCCCGCCCTGGATGCGTCCTTCCGGACGCCTGGTCCGCAATGGACGGATGCCGTTTTCCAATAGGTAGGCAATTGCCGAGCGGTCGCAAGGCAATGCCGTAGCCACTCTTCTTCGCACCAGCCGACAGATCGGCGTAAAAATTCAATCGACGAATGTTCCCGACGGAACCCGTCGACCGCTTGCTGGTTATCCGTTGCGTGTCATTGTGAAGATCGGGAGGTACCGAATGGCGAAGCACCTATTCTTCGAGCCCGTGTGCTTGAAGTCGGACCATGATCCGGCAGGCATGGACATCGAGGATCTCGATCAGGCCCTGCATTTCCTGCGCGGGTGGCCGTCCGACCGCCGCGGGCCGGTGTATCAGGCCGCTTACAACGCATGCGCTGCTGCGCGGGACGGCTATCTCACCGTGGAAGAAGCGCGGAAATCGCTCTCCGGCTTCGCACGCATCACCGGCATCCTGCGCAAGAACGGCACCCACCCGGCGGTATTGAGCGGCAATGCCCGCAAGGCGCGTCACCTCCCGACCTGACGGTTCTCAACGTCAGCGAGACGTCTGCGGAATGTGGTCCTCGAAGCCTGCGTGAAACTGCCTGTAGTCGCAGGTCAGTTCCTCGCCGACTGCTATGTCGCGAGTCGCCGTGCCGCCACCATAGGTGGAGAAATCCGTGTTCGGCTCGTCAGCATGGTTCATGAAGCGCCCGTTGTCGACCTCGTAGACCAGGAACCCCGGCTGGTCGGGACTCGGATAGGCATAGCGGTCGAGCAGTTCCTTCTTGGTCTCGGACATGGCGCCATAGGCGTCCAGGGGTATCAGCCGGTCGAAGTCCGGCTCCAGGCGCCAGATCGTCTCGCCCTTGGCGATCGGTCGTGCGGCGAACACGCCCACGCCTTCGATGTCGCTCGCCGCGACATAGGTGCTCACCAGCAGCATGCGCCTGCCTACATCTGGTCGTTGTAGAGATGCTTGGTCTGCCCGATCATGCGGGCCAGTTCCGTGAAGCCGGGGATGCTGTTCTCGCCCTGGCTGTTGTTGGCCATCTGCAACAACCGGATCGGAAAGCAGATCGCATCGCGATTGGCGGGCGACATGTCCTCGAACAGCCGCTCCTCGCCCGTCAGGCTGGCTTCCGCCTTCCGTAGCGCCACGTCGATTTCGTCGATGCTGAGCAGCCCCTTGTGGACAAGCGCATTGTTGATGGAGGCGACTGCGAGGAGCAGCCCCTGGAGCTGCAGGTTGGCGGTGTTCATGTCTGACCTCCGGAATCGACCGCGGGAAGTGCTTTGCCCCCCGGCCCTGCCATAATAGCACCCGGCGGCGAAAAGTTCCTGAGATGAAACGTCGGCCGTCGACAGCAGTCGACACCCCCCTCTCGGAGGATGGGCCGATGCTTCCAAGGGCGATACCGCTGCGCGCACCCGATCCGAAGGCGACACGCACGTTCGGGCAAGGACCGGCCTATTCCGCCGGCTCCATGCCGGTATAGGCCGCTTCCTCGAGTTCCCGCTTGAGACGGGCCTCCTCATGCACCTTCGGCGTTATGAAGCGACCGAGCAGGAGATAGGCGACGGGCGTCAGGAACAATGTCGAGAGCGTCGCCAGCCCGAGGCCGCCGACGATCACCCAGCCGAGCGCGATGCGCGCCTCGGCGCCGGCGCCCGACGCCAGGACCAGGGGCAGGCCCCCGAGCACCGTGCAGATCATCGTCATCATGACAGGCCGCAGCCTTATGTTCGCAGCCTCCTCTATCGCCTCGCGCACGGCCATCCCGCGGTCGCGCAGCTGGTTGGCGAACTCGACGATCAGGATGCCGTTCTTGGCCATGATGCCGACCATCAGCACCAGCCCGATCTGGCTGTAGGCGTTCAGGCTGGTCCCGGTCAGCAGCATGGCGACGACCGCGCAGGCAAGCCCCAGCGGCACCGTGGCCATGATGATGATCGCGCTCATGAAGCTCTCGAACTGCGCCGCCAGGACCAGCAGTATGATCACCAGCGCGAAACCGAAGACGATCAGGATGCCGGTGTTGGTCTCGCCCAGCGTCGCCGCCTCGGCGAGCGGCAGGATGCGTGCTCCGTCGGGAAGCAGCGGCGCGGCGATCTCCAGCACATCCGCATAGGCGTCGCCCAGTGCGTAGTCGGCACGGAGGTTGGTGGTGATCGCGACCGAGCGCAGCTGCTGCTCGCGCGACAGCGACGGCGGAACAGCGCGCTCCGTCAGCGTCGCGATCGACGACAGCGGCACGAAGCGCCCGTCCTCGGTCCGCAGGAAAATGTTCTCCATGTCCGTCGGATCGTTGATCGGGTTGGAGGTAGAGACGAGCTTGACCGCGTAGGCGCGGTCCTCGATGAAGACTTCGTCCACCTCGTTGCCGTCGAGCATCGCCTGGATGGCGTCTGACATGCCGTCGATGTTGATGCCGAGATCGAATGCGCGCTCGCGGTTGATCGAGACGGAAAGCTGCGGCTGCGTGGGATCGGTGGTCAACCGCGGCTGCTGGAAGCGCGGATCCTTTTCCAGCTCGGCGATGATGGCGTTGGCAGCGTCCCCGAGTTCGGCATAGCTGTTGGAACCGATCACGGAAAACTGCAGACCGCTGCCGGCGCCACGGATGCCGAGGCTGTTCGGGGTGACCGGAAAGGCCCGGACGCCCGGCACGCCAGCGACCAGGCTCTGGATTTCGCTCATGATCTCCCGTTGCGAGCGCTCGCGCTCGTCCCAGGGTGCGAGAGCCATCACCATGAACGCTTCGTTGACGTTGCCGCCCCGCCCCGCATTGGCGAAGGTCGCCCGTATCTCTCCCGAATCGCGCAGCGGCTGGATGAGCTGTTCTATCTGCCTGAGCTGCTGCACCGTGTAGTCGAGGCTGACGCCCTGCGGCGCGCTGATGCGCAGCATCGCCATGGAGCGATCCTCGGCGGGGGTCAGCTCCTGGCGCAGCAGCCCGAACGCGCCGTAGGCGGCGCCAGCGAACAGGACCGACACCAGCACCACGATCAGCGGCGCGTTCAGGCATGCGCGCAAGCATCGCCGGTAGAGTCCGCCCAGAGCCCCGCCCACCTTGCCCATCACGCCGCCATGGTGCTCGCCGGTGTGCTCCTTCATCATGCGCGATGCGAGCATCGGGCAGAGCGACAGCGCGACCACGCAGGAGAGAAGGACCGCGATCGCCAGGACGAAGCCGAATTCGCGGAACAGCCCGCCGGTCTGGCCGGGCAGGAAGGACAGCGGCACAAAGACGGCGACCAGCGTGGCGGTCGTCGCCACGACGGCGAAGAACACTTCCTGTGTGCCGAGCACGGCCGCGGCGCGCGGTCCCATGCCCTCGTTGCGGCGCCTCACGATGTTCTCCAGCACCACGATCGCATCATCGACGACGAGGCCGGTAGCCAGCACCAGCGCCAGCAGGGTCAGGATGTTGATCGAGAACCCGACCAGATAGATCGCCGCGATGGTGCCGATGAGCGCCACAGGGAGCGCCAGGCCGGGGATCAGCGTAGCGCGCCAGTCGAGCAGGAACAGGTAGATGATGACCAGCACGATCGATGCCGCGATGATCAGCGCGATCTCGACCTCGTGCACCGCGCCTTCGACGAACACGGCATCGTCGCTCGTCACCTTGATCGACATGCCCTCGGGCAGGTTGCCCTGCATGTTCGCGACGGCGGCGCGAATTCCCTGCGATATTTCCAGTGTGTTCGATTCCGCCTGCCTGATGATGCCCAAGCCGATGCCCGTCTTGCCGTCAGACCGCAAGGCAGACTGTGCGATGTCCGGCCCGAGCGTTACAGTGGCGACGTCGCCAAGCCGGTTGTCGTTTCCGATCATCAGGCTCTCGAACGCCTCCGGCGTCGTCACGTCGGCGGTCGCCCGCACGATGATGTTCTGGTCCGAAGTGGTCAGCGCGCCGGCCGGCGTGTCCATCGCGATCGACGACAGGGCATTACGCAGATCGGCGATGTTGAGGCCCAGGCTCGCCAGCTTGCCCTGATCGATGTCGATGCGGAAGATCTTCTCCCGGTCGCCGTAGACGCCGATGTCCGCGACACCCGGGACCGCCGACAGCGTGTCCAGGATCTGGTCCTCGATCAGGATCGTCATGTCCTCGACGCTCAGCGTGTCGGAGGTGACGGCGAGCCGCATCACCGCGTCGGCATTGGCGTCGGCCTTGACGATGCGTGGCGGATCGGCGTCGTCGGGCAGCTGGTTCTGCACCCGTCCGACCGCGTCGCGCATGTCGGAGGCTGCAACGTCCAGGTCCACGCCGTCGTTGAACTCGACGGTGACGCGGCTGCGGCCATAGGACGAGCTCGAGGAGATCGATTTCACACCGGACACGCGCGACACCGCGCCTTCGATGATGGCGGTGAGTTCGCGGTCGATCGTCTCGGCCGCCGCGCCCTGGTAGTCGGAATCGATCGAGATGACGGGCCTGTCGACATCGGGCAACTCGCGGACTTCGACGCCGATGAACGCCGCGATGCCCGCAACCGCGATCAGCACGTTGAGCACGAAGGCCAGGATCGGCCTGCGCACGAACAGTGCAGTCATGCCGTGTTCGGGATGCGCGTTGCTGGATTCCGACATCGGATCAGGATCCTCCGGCCGCGATGGGAGCAGCCGGCTCGCCGCGCGCGATCAAAAGCTCCGCGCCGTCGCGCACCGCATGCACGCCCTGCGTCACCACCGTATCGCCGGGCGCGATGCCGCTCGCTGCGACCAGGACGCTTTCGGTGTTGCGCTGGACGATGCTGACCGGCGTGCGCTGTGCCTTGCCGTCGCGCACCACCCAGACGAAGGAACCGTCCGTGCCCCACTGGATCGCCAGCGGGTCCACCGACGGATAGGTCTCGCCCGGGAAGCGCACTTCCACGCGGAACGACATGCCGGCCCGCAGCGTGTCCGTCTCGTTGGGAATCCTGGCCTGGACGAGCAGCGTGCGGCTGTTGTCGTCGACACGGTTGTCCACCGCGCTGACCGTTCCTTCGAACACCCGGTCGGGCCGCGCGATCGGCGCCGCCGTCAGGCGCCCGCCCACCGCCATGTTCGGCGCGAAACGCTCGGGTACGTAGAAGTCGATCTTGATGCTAGAGCGGTCGTCGACCGTGGCGACCACCGTCTCCGTCGTCACGTAGTTCCCCGCCTCCACAGGCAGGATGCCGACGATCCCGGTGATCGGCGAGGTGATCGCGCGGCGGTCGAGGTTGAGCTGCGCGTCGCGCAGGGCGAGCCGAGCGTTGCCGAGAACGAGCTCGGCGTCCGTCACCTGGACCTGCGTCGCCGCGTTCGAGCGCTGCAGCGACTGCACGCGCTCCAGCCTCGCCTCGGCGTCGGCGAGCGCGATCTTTGCGCGGTCTAGCGCGATTTCCTCTACGTCGGAATCAAGGCGCGCGATCACCGTGCCGGCTTCCACGCGTGCTCCGGATTGGACCTCGATGCTGTCGACCCTGCCAGAGGTGAACGGTTTCACCGTCACCGAGTTGTTGGCGCGGCCGGTGCCGATCGCCGAGAGCCGGTCGTTGATGACGGCACGCTCGACCGTCGCGGTGACGACGGCTGTCTGCGGCCTGTTGGAAGCCGGCGCTTGCGCCTGCTCCATCACCGCGGCGGTGCCGCCAGCCCACTCGATGCCCCATCCGGACAGGATTTCGGGCGCGCCTGGGTAGAACTTGACCCATCCGGCCGCCGCAGCCGCGACGACGACGACTGCGAGAAGCAACTGTTTCCAGGCAGCCATTGGCACTCCGCTTGGGGGCGACACGGGTCGCATTGACGCCGGGCGGAGCCAGGATACGCTTGTGGGTCAGCTCCGACCCGAACACATGAATCTGTAACGCTGGGTTATGGCAATTCCACGGTTCGGACGCATCCTGTTTATCATTAAATCTAGGTAAGGTTGAGTGGGTGCGGCCCCGCCAAGGCCTTGATCACCAAACCTTGTTCAGCGCAGCCGGTCCAGTTCGCGCAGCCGCCGGGCGCTGCTGGCGTCGAGCCGGCGCGTCAGTTCGTCCACCAGCCTCTCCACAACCACAAGCAGCGCCGCCGAGGAATCCCACGGCGAGGACACGGCGGTTCGCCCGGCGACGACGTGGCGCGCGAAGCGCGCGATCGGCGAAAGCCACTGGTCCGTGAACAGCACGACATGCACGCCGCGCTCATGGGCCTTCTCGGCGAAGCGTTGCAGGCTGTCCTGGTAGCGCCTGACGTCGAAGACCAGCAGCACGTCGCGCTTTTCCATGTCGATCAGGCGGTCGAGCCAGTTGCCCTCCTGCCCCTCAAGGTGCATGACCCGCGGCCTGATGATGGCCAGGTGCGCGGCCATGTAGCGCGCCAGCGGATCGGTGAAACGGCCTCCGAGCAGGAAGACGGAGGCCTTCTGCTGGGCCAGCAGGCCGACGATGTCCAGGACCTGCCGGTCGGAAAGGTGGCGGAACGTCTCGCGTATGTTGTCGAGAACGGCCTCCACGGTCGCGGGAGCCTCTCCATGTTCGGAACGCAGGCCGGCCCGCGAGGCGGGCGACTGCAGCTGCGCCGCAAGCTCCTCCTGGAGAGCGCTCTGGAACTCGGCATAGTTCTGGAACCCCAGCCGCGCCACGAACCGCAGTATCGTGGGCGAGCTCACGCCCGCCGCCTGCGCGAACTCGGCCACGGTCTTGAGCCCGATCATCGGATAACCTGCCGTCAGGGCCTGTGCCGCGCGCCGCTCACCCGCAGGCATGGCATGCAGGCGATCCGATATCGTCTCGGCTACTCCCTGCTTCATCGTGCTCCCGACTCCGCGCATGCCGTAAGCGTCTCACGGATTTGACAAACCGACGAAATCTGTATGAAATCATCCACAGAAGCGCAATGAGATACAAGACGTACCATATGGTACAGCGCTGAGGGGATGATGGCAGGTGAGCACACAGCGGCCGGGATTACCGACGGCCCGGCGGAGGTCGGCGTCGTCCGCGTCGTCAATCGCGACGGCTCGTCGCCTTTCCTCATCCTCTGCGACCATGCATCCAACTGGCTGCCTCCCGAACTCGGAACGCTCGGCCTCGATGAAGCCGACATGCTTCGTCATATCGCCTGGGATCCAGGCGCGCTGCCCGTCGCCACGCATCTTGCACGACGTCTCGATGCGACGCTGGTCGCCGCCGGCGTCTCGCGCCTTGCCATCGACTGCAACAGGCCGCTCGACGCGCCGGACCTGATCCCGGCGCTCAGCGAGACGACGACCATTCCGGGCAACGAAGCCTTGACCGGCGAAGACCGGGCAGCGCGCATCGCGCTGTCGTGGCAGCCATTTCACGACACCATCGAACGACTGGTCAAGGAGCGGCTCGCGGCCGGGCGCGACACATGGATCGTCTCGATCCACTCCTTCACGCCGGTCTACAAGGGCGCGTCGCGTCCGTGGGAGATCGGCATCCTGCACGACGAGGACGAGCGCCTGTCTGCCCCGCTCATCGACGCTTTCGAGGCGCTTGGTCGCTATACCGTCGGCGACAACCAGCCCTATTCGCCGGCCGACCGGGTCTATTTCACGCTCGAGCGGCATGCCCGCTCGCGCGGACTGCCCTGCGCCATGATCGAGATCCGCAACGACGAGATCGCCGATCGTAGCGGCCAGGACAGATGGGCCGAGTTGCTAGCCCTGCGCCTTGCCTCACTCCGGCTTCCGCAGTCGGCGCAATCCGCCCGGGCGCCGTCTCGAACCGACGCACCCCGCCAATCGCATCACGACAACTGAGCGACAGGAAGCGCCTTGCCCGAACCGATCCGCATATTCGTCAGGGTGGTCGATGGCCTGAACCTCAGGATCGGCCGCTTCGCGATGTATCTCTTCTATCCGCTCGGCGCGATCCTGCTGGCCTCGACCGCATCGCGCATCTTCCTCGGCGTCCCGATCAACTGGGCGCTCGAAATGTCGCAGTTCATCCTGTCCGCCTATTATCTGCTCGGCGGCGCCTACACGCTCCAGCTCGGCCAGCATGTGCGCATGGATCTGATCTACGACCGCCTTTCGGCGCGCAAGCGCGCGGTCACCGATGCCGTCACGATCTTGTTCGTCATCTTCTATCTCGCCGTTCTGTTCGGCGGCGGCCTGTCCAGCACGAATTACGCAATCGTCTACGGCCAGAAGAACTACACCGCCTGGGCGCCACCGCTCTGGCCGATCAAGGTCGTGATGACGGCTGCGATCTTCATGATGCTGCTGCAGTGCCTGAGCACCTTCTTCAAGGACGTCGCTATCGCGCGCGGAAAGCCCATCGCATGAGTTCCGAACTGATCACATTGTTCATGTTCGGCACCATGATGGTGCTTCTGTTCACGGGCCAGCGCGTCTTCGGCGTGATCGGCTTCGTCGGCTCGGCGGCGGCGCTCTGGCTTTGGGGTCAGGGCTCGTTCGAGATGCCGTTCAACGCGACCTTCCAGGTCCTGAACTGGTATCCGCTGATCACGGTACCCTTCTTCGTCTTTATGGGGTACATGCTGTCGGAGTCGGGCATGGCGGCGGGCCTCTACCGCATGTTCCATGTCTGGTTCGGACCCGTGCGCGGCGGCCTCGCGCTCGGCACGATCGGCCTGATGGTGCTGATCGCGGCGCTGAACGGTCTATCGGTCGCCGGCATGGCGATCGGCGCGACCATCGCGCTGCCCCAGTTGCTGCGCCATGGCTACGACAAGGTGATGGTCACCGGCGTCGTCCAGGCCGGCTCGTCGCTTGGCATCCTCATTCCGCCCAGCGTCGTGCTCGTGCTGTTCGCCATGATTGCGCGCGCGCCCGTGATCGATCTCTGGCTCGCGGGCATCGGTCCCGGCTTGCTGATGGCCTTGCTATTCGGCATCTACGTCTATCTGCGCTGCCTGATACAGCCGGACGTCGGCCCGGCTCTGCCCGAGGAAGAACGCGCAGAGATCACTCTCGCCGAGAAATACGCGCTGCTGCGCGCGGGACTTCTGCCCCTGGCGATCTTCTTCGTCATGATGGGACTTTTCCTCACCGGCGTGACGAGCCTGGTGGAGAGTTCCGCCGTCGGAGCGCTGCTGTCCGTCGCCGCCGCGTGGTGGTCCGGCAATCTCAATCGTCGCGTGCTGGAAGACTCGACGCGTAACACACTCACCATCTCCTGCATGTTCATGTGGATCATCCTGGGCGCGCTGTGCTTCAGTTCGGTCTATGACGGGCTGGGCGCCGTCAAGGCGGTCAAGACGCTGCTGGTCGATACCTGGGACTTTGCCCCTTGGACGATCCTGGTGCTGATGCTCCTCTCGTTCGTCGTCATGGGCGTGTTCCTAGACGATACGGCGATGCTGGTCATCGTAGCGCCGCTCTACATCCCGCTCGTCAAGGCTCTCGGCTTCGACCTCGTCTGGTTCGGCATCCTGTACACGATCACCTGCCAGATCGCATACATCACGCCCCCGTTTGGCTATAACCTGTTCCTGATGCGCGCGATGGCGCCGCCGGAGGTGACGCTGATCGACATCTACCGCTCGATCATGCCGTTTTTCCTCCTGATGGTGCTGACCATCATCCTCCTGATGGTCTTCCCGCAAATCGCTCTCTGGCTACCGTCGCTCTATCGGGCGGGATGAAGATGGACTGCCCGCGACAGGCATTCGATACGAAGGCCGCAACAAGTAAGAGGAGAACGTTGCAATGACCGAGAAAGCGAACATCAGCAAACGTGAGTTCCTGCGTAAGTCGGTACTGACGGGCGCCGGCGCCGCAGGCGCGACCATGCTCGCGACGCCCTACGTGAAGGCGCAGGCTCCCATCAAGTGGCGCCTCCAGACCTACGCCGGTCCGGCGCTCGCCGAGCACGTCATCCAGAACTCGATCGGATGGTTCAACAAGGCTGCCAACGGCGAGATGGAGATCGAGCTCTACACCGCCGATCAGCTCGTGCCGCAGGGCGAGCTGTTCCGCGCCGTGCAGTCGGGCACCATCGACGCCGCACAGAGCGACGACGACTCGGCCGCGGCTCCTGTCGACGTGAAGGTGTTCGGCGCCTACTTCCCGCTCGCCTCGCGCTACTCGCTGGACGTGCCGGCTCTCTGGCACTGGCACGGCCTGAAGGAAATCTGGGAAGAGGCCTATGCCGAAATCCCCGGCGTGACCTGGCTTTCGACCGGCGCATGGGACCCCTGCAACTTCGGCACCACCAAGCCGATCAAGTCACTGGAAGACCTGAAGGGCCTGCGCGTCTACACCTTCCCGACCGGGGGCCAGTTCCTCTCCAGGTTCGGCGTGGTGCCGGTGTCGCTGCCTTACGAGGATGTCGAGCCGGCGATCCAGACCGGCGAGCTCGACGGCGTCTGCTGGTGCGGCATCACCGAGATGCACACGGTGGGCTGGGCGAACGTGCTGAAATACTATCTCACCAACCCGCTGTCGGGCGCGTGGGCCGGCTCCTACTTCGTCAACACCGACAAATGGAACGAGGTACCGGAACATCTGCAGCAGCTCTTCAAGCTTGCGATGGATTCCTCGCACTACTACCGCCTGCACTGGTACTGGGCAGGCGAAGCCAAGTACCGCAACGAAGGCAAGCTGGAACTGACCACCATTCCCGCCGCCGAATGGCAGCAGGTCGAGGACGAGGCGTTCAAGTTCTGGGACGAAATCGCCGCGCAGAGCCCGCGCAGTGCAAAGGTCGTCGAGATCATCAAGAAATACAATGACTCGATGACGAAGGCTGGCGCACCCTATCGCTACAGCTGACCCTTCCTGACGTTCCGGCCGCACGCAAGGTGCGGCCGGAAGCCTATCGGACAACATCGCAACGAGGAAGCCCATGGCCGGCAACATGACATTCGACCAGTTGAAGAGCGCCGTCGCAAGCGGCGAGATCGATACCGTTCTCGCGGCGGCGGTCGACATGCAGGGCCGCCTCGTCGGAAAGCGTTTCCTGGCGAAATTCTTCGTGGAGAGCGGCCATGACGAGACGCATGGCTGCAACTATCTGCTGACCACCGACGTAGATATGGAGCCTGTGCCAGGCTACAAGGCCGCCAGCTGGACCCAGGGCTACGGCGACTTCGTCCTGAAGCCCGATCTCTCCACGCTGCGCCGCTTGCCGTGGCTGGAAAAGACGGCCTTGGTGCTCTGCGACATCCAGGATCATCACACCCACGAAGACCTGCCGCATTCGCCGCGCGGCATCCTCAAGAGGCAGGTCGCCCGGCTCGCCGAGCGCGGCTATGTCGGCTACTTCGCCTCCGAGCTCGAATTCTACCTCTTCAACGAGAGCTACGATTCGGCGCGCGGCAAGCACTGGCAGGGCCTTTCCACCGCATCGCCCTACATCGGCGACTACCTCATCGGCATCACCACCAAGGAAGAAGACATCATGCGCCGGCTGCGCAACGAGATGGAGGCTGCCGGCATCCCGATCGAGAATTCCAAGGGCGAGGCCGGTCCGGGGCAGGAGGAGATCAACGTCCGCTACGCCGAAGCGGTCGACATGGCCGACCGCCACGTGATCCTGAAGAACGGCGCCAAGGAGATCGCCGGCCAGATGGGCAAGGCGATCACCTTCATGGCGAAGTACAACTACAATCTCGCCGGCAACTCCAGCCACATCCACAACTCGCTGTGGAGCGCCGACCGCAAGACGCCCTTGTTCCTCGACAAGGACGGACCGTGGGGCCTGTCGCCGCTCGGCCGGAGCTGGGCCGCGGGCCAGATCAAGTATGCGCGCGAGTACACCTGGTTCCTGGCGCCCTTCGTCAACTCCTACAAGCGCTTCCAGGTGGCGACCTGGGCGCCGACCCGCATCATCTGGAGCCGCGACAACCGCACGGCCGGCTTCCGCCTCTGCGGCGAAGGCACCAAGGGCGTCCGCATGGAATGCCGCATCGGCGGCGCGGACCTGAATCCCTATCTCGCCTTCTCTGCGCTGATCGCGGCGGGCCTCGCCGGCATCGACGAGAAGCTCGAACTGCAGAAGCCCTTCGAAGGCGACGCCTACAAGGCGAGCCGCACGCCCGAGATCCCCAAGACACTGAGGGCAGCGACCGAAAGCCTGTCGAAATCCAAGATGCTGCGCGAAGCGCTCGGCAGCGACGTCGTCGACCACTACGTCAACACCGCCGAATGGGAGCAGTTCGAATACGATCGCCGCATCACCGACTGGGAGCTGCACCGGGGATTTGAGAGGTACTGAAGCTTTATAAGGCTGTATAAAGTTGACTACAGGCGACCCCCGGTATTATGTGATGCGATCGTCTTGGTCGAGGCTGATGATGGGCAAGTATTCTCCTTTGAAGGAATTTCTGGCCAGCCAGAGCCAAGATCGCGTGCCGATGACGTTCAAGCAGATTGAGAAAGTTCTGGACCTTCAGCTCCCGGCGTCGAAGCAATATCCGGCGTGGTGGAGCAACAATCCAAGCAACAATCCCATGACGCGGGAATGGCTGGAGGCCGGCTTCGAGACTGAGGCCGTCAATACAGCCGGCGAAAAGCTCGTCTTTCGCCGCGTCAAGAGAGCCTCTTCCAGCCTGGCGGCCGCCGTCGACAAGCCTGGCGAGCGGCGCCCATTACATCCTGGGATCGGTTTCATGAAAGGGTTGATCAAGATCGAGACTGGCTTCGATGTGACAGGGCCGTTTTCGGACGAGTCTTGGGAAGGCGGCTATCTGGGAGAAGACCGCTTGGCGGAGAATAAAGTTGGGGCTCGCCGGAAATGAACGTCTCGCCCAACCTCCTGCTTGATACATGCGCGATGCTTTTCCTCGCAGACGAAGCTCGTATCGAGCCGGAAACCCTGTCGGAGATCTCCGAAGCATCCTACGATGGTCGTCTCTACCTTTCGCCGATTTCGGCGTGGGAGATCGGCGTCGGAGTTTCCAAAGGACGGCTCAGCCTGCCCTTGGCACCACTCGATTTCATCAGCGAATTCGTCGAGAAGATGCAGGCCAAGCTTAGTCCGCTGACACCGGCGATAATGGTATCGTCGTCGTTCTTGCCTGGCCGTATTCACAACGATCCCACGGACCGAATTCTGGTCGCGACCGCGCGCGCGCACAATCTTGTTCTGGTCACCAGTGACCAACCGATCCTGGCATACGCTGAGGCGGGTCATCTCCGCGCTCTCGCCTGCTGAACTTTTGGAGCATTCATTTGGACACGATCAAACTGAAATCCCCCATCGACGGCTCGATCTACGCCGAACGCCCGGTCGCGACCGACGCACAGGTCAATGCCGCGGTCGAGCGCGCCCGCGCGGCCCAGGTCCAATGGGCGAAGACCTCCATAGCCACGCGCGGAAAATACATGCTCGCCATGCTGGAGGCGCTGGTCGGCATGACCGACGAGATCGTGCCGGAGATCGCCTGGCAGATGGGCCGTCCGGTGCGCTACGGCGGCGAATTCGGCGGCGTGAAGGAGCGCACGCAGTACATGGTCGAGATCGCCGAGAAGGCGCTTGCCCCCGTGCCGGCCTCCAACCCGAAGGACGGTTTCCGCCGCTATGTGAAGAAGGAGCCGCTCGGCGTGGTGATGGTCATCGCGCCGTGGAACTATCCCTATCTCACCGCCGTCAACACCATCGTGCCGGCCCTGATGGCTGGCTCCGCCGTCATCCTCAAGCACGCCGCGCAGACGCTGCTTGTCGGCGAACGATTCGCGCAGGCCTTCGAGAAGGCCGGCCTGCCGAAAGGCGTCTTCCAGAACATCGTCTTGAACCATGCCCAGACGGAAAAGCTGCTCGGCAGCGGAAAGATCGATCATGTCAACTTCACCGGCTCGGTCGCGGGCGGCCGCGCCATCGAGAAGGCTGCGGCCGGCACCTTCATGACGATGGGCCTCGAACTCGGCGGCAAGGACCCGGCCTATGTCCTGCCCGACGCGAAGCTGGACCACGCCGTCGCCAATCTCGCCGAAGGCGCCTTCTTCAACTCCGGCCAGTGCTGCTGCGGCATCGAGCGCATCTACGTCCACGAGAAGGTCTATGACGATTTCGTCGACGGCTTCATCGCCGAGAGCCGCAACTGGACGCTCGGCAACCCGCTCGAAGCCGACGCCGTCATCGGCCCGATGGCGCAACCGCGCTTTGCCGACCTGATCCGCGAGCAGAAGGCCGAGGCTCTGCGCAAGGGCGCCACGGCCCACATCAACGCCAGGGACGACCGCGACGTCGCCGGCTCGCCATACCTGCCTGCCGAGGTGCTGACCGGCGTCAACCACCAGATGAGCGTCATGCGCGAGGAAAGCTTCGGCCCCATCGTCGGCATCATGAAGGTGCGCGACGACGAGGAGGCGATTTCCCTCATGAACGACAGCCCCTACGGCCTCACCGCCTCCATCTGGACCGCCGACACCGAGCGGGCGGTCGCGATCGGCGATCGCGTCGAGACCGGCACCGTTTTCATGAACCGCTGCGACTATCTCGACCCGGCGCTGGTCTGGACCGGCGTCAAGGACACCGGCAAGGGCGCGGCGCTCTCGGCCATCGGCTACGACAATCTCACCCGGCCGAAATCCTATCACCTGCGCGAGAAGATCTGACCGCGCCTGAAACGCCGAACAACGAAAGCATCGCCATGTCCGCCCTCGTCTCGAAATGGAACTACCCCACCACCGTGCGTTTCGGTGCCGGCCGCATCAAGGAACTGCCGGATGCGCTCGCCTTCGCGGGCATCGAGAAGCCGCTCTTTGTCACCGATCCCGGGCTCGCCGCGCTGCCGTCCACCGCCTCGGCGCTGAAGGTGCTGGACGAGGCAAAGATTCCCTACGCCGTCTTCACCGACGTGAAGCCCAACCCGGTCGAGGCCAATCTCACCGCCGGCATCGCGGTGTTCAAGCAGGGCGGACATGACGGCGTCATCGCCTTTGGCGGCGGCTCGGCGCTCGACCTCGGCAAGCTGATCGCCTTCCAGGCCGGCCAGTCGCGCCCCGTCTGGGACTTCGAGGACATCGGCGACTGGTGGACGCGCGCCGATGCCGACGCCATCGCGCCGATCGTCGCCGTACCGACCACGGCCGGCACGGGCTCCGAGGTCGGCCGCGCCGCGGTGCTGACCAACGAGGCGACGCACACCAAGAAGATCATCTTTCACCCCAAGCTCCTGCCTGCCATCGTCATCGCCGATCCCGCGCTGACCGTCGGCATGCCGCGCTTCATCACGGTCGGCACCGGCATGGACGCGCTCGCCCACTGTCTCGAGGCCTATTGCGCCACCGGCTTCCACCCGATGGCCGACGGCATCGGCCTGGAGGGCATGCGGCTCGTCTTCGAGAACCTTCCCAGGGCCGCCGCAGACGGCAACGACATCGTCGCCCGCTCCAACATGATGGCCGCGGCCGCCGCCGGCGCCACCGCCTTCCAGAAGGGGCTCGGCGCCATCCATTCGCTGTCGCATCCGATCGGCGCGCTCTACGACACCCACCACGGCATGACCAACGGCGTCTTCATGCCCTATGTGCTGGCTTTCAACCGTCCAGCGGTCGAGGAGCGCATCGCCCGCGCCGCCGCCTATCTCGGCATCGAAGGCGGCTTCGACGGCTTCCAGGCGGCTGTGCTCCGGTTGCGCGAGCAGCTCGGCGTTCCGCACGCCCTGCCCGGCCTCATCAAGGACCTGGAGATGGACGACGCGCGCAAGGATGAGATCGCCGCCATGGCGGTCGAGGATCCGAGCACCGGCTCGAATCCCGTCGAGCTCACCGCCGAAAAGGCACGCGACCTGCTCCAGAAAGCCATCGACGGCGCGCTCTGATTCCGGTTGCATCCTCCGGCGCCAGGCGGCTTCCTGCGAAAGCGGGAAGCCGTTCCCGTTTGATTAGCCGAGAAAACATCGTTCGGACATTGCCCCTGCCTCGAAAAAGGGCTTAACTTTTTGGGCCTTGGGGGCACGGCGGTTGATCTTCATCCGACTGTCACACGACAGCGATAACCGCATCCGAGGCGTCGAACGGCGTCAGTTCAACGGAGAGAACCAATGTTCAAGTTTACGGGGAAGCTGTTATCCCTCACCGCCGCGTCCCTGATGGTGACGACGGCGTTCGTCGCGGCACAGGACCTTGCCGAGATCGAGAAGGCCGCCAAGGAAGAGGGCATGCTCACCACCATCGCGCTGCCGCACAGCTGGTGCGGCTACGGCGATGTCATAGCCGGCTTCAAGGCCAAATATCCCGAGATCACCGTCAACGAGCTCAACCCGGATGCCGGTTCGGCCGACGAGCTCGAAGCCGTCCGTGCCAACAAGGACAACAAGGGCCCGCAGGCGCCGGACGTGCTCGACGTCGGCCTCTCCTTCGGCCCGGCTGCCCAGTCTGAAGGCCTGCTGCAGCCTTACAAGGTTTCGACCTGGGAGACGATTCCGGCCGAGGCCAAGGACGCCGAAGGCCACTGGTACGGCGACTATTACGGCGTCATGTCGTTCCTCGTGAACACCGACCTCGTGGAGAACGTGCCGACCTCGTTCGCCGACCTGCTGAAGCCCGAATATGCCGGTCAGGTGGCGCTCGCGGGCGATCCCCGCACCTCCAACCAGGCCATCCTGGCCGTCATGGCCGCCGGCATGGCGCGCGGTGCCGAGCCCGGGCAGGCCGCCGCCGAGGAAGGCCTGAAGTTCTTCGCCGAGCTCAACAAGGCGGGCAACTTCGTTCCAGTGACCGGCCGCGCCGGCACGCTCGCGCAGGGCACCACGCCGATCATCATCGCCTGGGACTACAACGGCCTGTCCTGGCGCGACGGCTTCCAGGGCAACCCGGCGGCCCAGGTCGTGGTCCCGTCGGACGCGGCTCTCGCCGGCGTCTATGTGCAGGCGATCAGCGCCTACGCCCCGCATCCGAACGCCGCCAAGCTGTGGATGGAGTATCTCTACTCCGACGAGGGCCAGCTCGGCTGGCTGAAGGGCTACTGCCACCCGATCCGCTTCAACGACCTCGCGGCCAACGACAAGATCCCGCAGGATCTCCTCGACGCGCTGCCGCCGGCCGAAGCCTATGAGAAGGCGGCGTTCCCGACCATCGAGCAGGTCAACGCCAACAGCGCCACCGTGACCAAGAACTGGGATTCGGTGGTCGGCGCCAACGTCGTCGACTAAGCATACGCTTTTGGCGCTTCGGGCCGGAACGCCGGCCCGGGGCGCCTGCCGCGATTTGCCGATGGACGGATTTTCCACGAGGGGTGGCGGATCATGCGCTGGCTAGGCATTCTGCCTTTCCTTATCTTTTCGTTTCTTTTCCTGATACTGCCGACCCTGTTCATCGTCGTCGGAGCCTTCCGGACGGCTGATGGCGGCTTCACCTTCGACAACGTGCTGGCGCTCAACCAGCCAGGCATCCTCAATGCCTACTGGCTTTCGATCCGCGTCAGCCTCTATTCGGCGGTGCTCGGCTGCCTGATCGGTTTCGGCATGGCCGCGGCGATCACCTTCGGCGGCCTGCCGCACGCGCTTCGCTCGCCGCTGCTGACCTTCTCCGGCGTCGCCTCGAACTTTGCCGGCGTTCCGCTTGCCTTCGCCTTCATCGCGACCCTTGGCCCGGCCGGTCTGATCACGCTCTGGCTTCGCACCGAACTCGGCATCAACCTGCGGGCCTACGGCTTCAATCTGCTGAGCTCGTGGGGCCTGATCATCACCTACCTGTTCTTCCAGACCCCGCTGATGATCCTCATCATCACGCCGGCGCTCGAAGGACTGCGCAAGGAATGGCGAGAGGCCGCTTCCATCCTCGGCGCGACCACCGCGCAATACTGGCGCATGGTCGCCTTTCCGATCCTCTTCCCGTCGCTGCTCGGCACGCTGGCCCTCCTCTTCGCCAATGCTTTCGGCGCCGTCGCCACCGCCATCGCACTCACCGGTTCCACGCTCAACCTTGCCCCAATCCTGCTCTTCGCCCAGATCCGCGGCGACGTGCTCGGCAGCCCGCATCTCGGCTACGCCCTGGCGCTCGGCATGATCGTCATCACCGGTGTCGCCAACGCGATCTACATCGTTCTCCGCACGCGTTCCGAGAGGTGGCTGAAATGACCCGCGCATTCGCCTGGGCGGTCTTCCTCCTCGGCTGCCTCTATTTCTTCCTTCCCCTCTTCGGCATGACCGAATTCTCGCTTTCCATGCGCCGCGAGGGTTATACTTTCGATGCCTATGCCTCGGTGCTTGCCGATCCGGGCTTCCGCGCGACCTTCGGCTATTCGGCGCTGATGGCGGTCATGACCATCATCGTCGGCATACTGCTGGTGGTGCCCACCGCCTATTGGGTGCGCCTGCGGATGCCCGAGATGCGGCCGATCATCGAGTTCATCACGCTGTTGCCGCTGGTCATCCCGCCCATCGTCATCGTGTTCGGCTACATCCGCCTCTACAACACGTCGTCCTGGCTTCCGCTCACCGGCTCGACAGCGGGCACGAACCTGCTGCTCCTGTGCGGCTATTCGGTGCTCGCGCTGCCCTATATGTACCGTGCGGTTGATACCGGCATGCGCACCATCGACGTGCGCACGCTGACCGAAGCGGCGCAGAGCCTCGGAGCGGGCTGGTTCACCATCCTGTTCCGCATCATCATGCCCAATGCGCTGGTCGCCGTGATGTCGGGCGCCTTCCTCACCTTCGCCATCGTCATCGGCGAGTTCGTGCTGGCGGCCCTGCTCAACCGCCCGGCCTTCGGCCCCTACATGCAGCTCGTCGGCGCCAACAAGGCCTATGAGCCGGCCGCGCTCGCCGTCATCGCCTTCGCCATGACCTGGCTTTGCATGGGCCTCATACAGATCGTCTCGCGGCTGGCACCGAAGCCGCCGGCACGACCCAACTGACCAAGGAGCCGCGAAGATGTCGGACCCGTTCCTGTCGCTCAGCCACGTCAAGAAGACGTTCGGCGAAACCACCGTCGTCCAGGACTTCGACCTCCACGTCGGACAGGGCGAATTCGTCTCCTTCCTCGGGCCGTCCGGCTGCGGCAAGACTACCGTGCTGCGCATGGTCGCCGGCTTCGAGGAGCCGACCTCGGGAAAGATCGTCATCGGCGGCAAGGATGTCACCCGGCAGAAGCCCAACCAGCGCAACATCGGAATGGTCTTCCAGGCCTACGCGCTGTTCCCCAACCTCACCGTCGCGCAGAATGTCGGCTTCGGCCTGAAGATCGCCGGCGTCAACCGCGCCGAAATCGACAGGCGAGTCGCCGAGATGCTGGAGATGATCAAGCTGCCGCAGTTCGGCGACCGCTATCCCTACCAGCTGTCGGGCGGGCAGCAGCAGCGCGTCGCGCTTGCCCGCGCGCTGGCGCCGCGTCCCAAAGTCCTGCTGCTCGACGAACCGCTGTCGGCGCTTGATGCCAAGGTGCGCGTCTCGCTGCGCGACGAGATCCGCTCGATCCAGCGGTCGCTCGGCATCACCACTATCTTCGTCACGCACGACCAGGAAGAGGCACTTTCCATCTCCGACCGCATCGTCGTCATGTATGGCGGCAAGGTCGAACAGGTCGGCGCGCCCTTCGAGATCTACAACAAGCCGGCTACGAAATTCGTCGCCAATTTCGTCGGCACGCTCAATGTCATCGAGGGCACCGTGGCCGACCCGCAGGCCGGCACGGTTCGCGTCGGTACAGGCGAGATCGCGCTGCATGGCAAGCTCAACGGCTCCAAAGCCGGCGACAAGCTATCGCTGGCGTTGCGTCCCGAAGCGATTTCGCTCGGCCGCCATCCCGGCCGCGAGGCCACGCTTGGCGGCGAGATCACCGAGGTCAGCTTCCTCGGTTCCGTCATCCGCGTGCGCGTCGGTCTCGGCAAGGACGCCGTCTCGCTCGACACCTTCAACTCGCCCGCTTCGCCTCCCCCGAGCGTCGGTGAAAAGGCCGAGATCAGCTTCTCGCCCGAGGACGTGCTGGTCCTTCACTGATGAAGGCGCCATAGGGCGGCTTCTGGCCCGCCGCCTGGCGAGCGGTGTGAATAGATTTTCGCAACTGGAACGGCTAAGCCGTTGATCCTGCTTCCGACGTGCAGATGTTTTTTGGCGACTGCACTCACACCGTTTTCGACCTGCGCTATAATGCACCCATCGCCCTCACGGGAACTCTGGTCCGGACCGGGTCGCGTCCCGCTTCCCGACTTCTCCTCCCGCGGCGAGGAGCGTTCTTTGCAAGAGCCAGACCGGCAAAACCGGGGCGTGGCGATGGTCAAGTGTGAGCGAGTCCAGCCGACCAACCCATCCTCTACCCCACGAAGGGGGTGGGAGGTGGCTCGACCCGCCGGGGTCGAGACGGAGGGGGGCACCCGACGATACCCCGTAACGGCCACCACCCTGCAACCGGTTGTCCGACGCCGCCATTCGCGATACGAGGCGGGCTCAACGACATGGAGCGCCGCGTGAAGATCATATCGCTCGACGAACTGCAGGCCATGGTCGGCCAGGAGGCCGGGCTGTCGTCCTGGCGCGAGGTCACGCAGACCATGATCGACCAGTTCGCGGACGCGACGGACGACCATCAGTTCATCCACTGCGATCCTGCGCGCGCCGCGGCGGAGACGCCCTTCGGCGGCACGATCGCACACGGTTTCCTGACCCTCTCGCTGCTGTCGGCCTTCGCCTTCGAGACCGCGCCGAAGATCGAGGGAGCCGACATCGGCATCAATCACGGGTTCGACACGGTGCGCTTCATCGCCCCTGTCAAGACCGGCTCGCGCATCCGCGCCCGTTTCATGCTGGCGGAGGCGAAGGTCCGCCCATCGGGCTGGATCCAGGTCGCCAACGATGTGACGATCGAGATAGAGGGTTCTGCCAAGCCTGCCCTGACGGCACGCTGGCTGACCCTTGCCTTCGTGCCGCGCAAAGCCAGTTAGCTTATTGAAACACCAGGAGACCCGCCTCAAGTGCCTCAGATCAGCATCGTCGTCGAGTATGAAATCCAGGAGGGACGCGAGCAGGATTTCACCGCGCTAATCAAGGATCACGCCCGGCGAACGTTGTTCGAGGAGGAAGGCTGTCTGCGTTTCGAGGTTCTCAAGCCGGTGGACGACGACGGCAAGCCTCTCGCGAACCGGATGATGGTCAACGAACTCTATGCCGACCAGACGGCCGCCGACGTCCATTTCAGCAGCCCGCGCCTGTCAGCGCTGCGAGCTTCCACGTCGGCGATGCTAGTCTCCCGGCGCTTGATGAAATCGCATGTCCTGGACGACCGGGCCGACGAGAACGGCCTGGCCCCGGAAGAGCTCAACGCGTCAAACGACGGCTGACAGTCAGCGGCGGGCGAACAGCGTTGCCAGCAGGCCGACGACCACCAGCCCGACGACCGCCGCGGTAGCGGGATGCTCGCGCGCAGCCTGCTCGGCCGCCTTCGCCTGCCGGCGCACCACCGGCAGCGCATCGGCAACCCGGTGGCGCACGTCGTCGTAAAGGTCGGAAGCGGTATCGCGGGCATCGTCATAGGCGTGCGAGCCGCGCCTGGCCAAGGTCTTCTTCAGCGAAGAAAGGTCTCTCGTCAGCCTTGCAATCTGCGCCTCGAGATCGTCTTCGACGTCGCCACGAAAGCGTGAGAAAGCGGAAGCCATGTGCGTTTTCCTTGCTTGAGTGAAGAGTGCACAACAACGGAAGCCCGGCGATTTCGTTCCGCCGGGCGACAGAGGGTCGCATCACCAGCGAACGGATGAGCCGGTTAGTTGTTCCGCTTCTTCGGTCCGCCGGGATGAGCGGTCGACGTCACCGAAACCGGGTCGCTCGCCGGAAAAGTGTCCTCGAGGCCCTCTTCGAGTTCCTGCTCCCGGTCGCTTGCGCGATCCTGCTTCGCCTGCTCCCGTTCGAGCGATTTCACGGCGGGGGATTTCTTCGCGCCTTCCGGCGCCTTGGGATCAGCCATGTCGTCCTTCCTTGTCGTTCAACACAACATAGGCATTGCCGCACGGCTTGCCAGCCCGAGAGTTCAGGCGGAAGCATCCCGCGCGGCTTCCGCCAGGAAGGCGAAGACGTAGTCGGAGAAGGAGCGCCAGCACTCGACCCGGAACGCGTCTTCCCCGGTCCGCAGCAGCACGATCTCCACCTTGCCGAGCACCGTGCGCGAGCATGCCCCGACTGGAAACGCCACCAGCGAAAGGTCCTGAGGGCAGCCTGCGTTGATCGCGTTCGCAGCCCCCGGCCCGGCGACGGAGATGGCCACGTTGCGATGCGAGACGTCGACGGCGGAATGCAGTTCCGCGACGTTTCGGCATGCGCCCAGCAGATCGCTCGCGCCCTCGTCGATGACGAGCCATTCATCCGGGCCGAGCCAGAGCGCCGTGCGGCTGCCGTTGGTCGTCGAGGTTTTAGGCTTTCGCGGCAGGTCAAGCCCCAGCGCACCGGACAGCGGAGCGACGGCATCCGGCCGGGCGCGCAGCGAGATCCGGAGCGCCGGCGGCAGCGTGGCGACCCGCGCGCTCGCAGCGGAAAATTCGCGTCCGGCCTGCGCAGGCTTGCGGTTGGCGACATCAGCCATGGAGGCGCCCTCCCTCGTCGTCGAAGAACACCGGCTGGCAGACCTCCGCCTCGATCGTCTCGCCCGGCATCGGCACGAACAGCGTTTCGCCCATGCGCGCCCTGCCGTCCGCCACCAGCGCCAGCGCGATCGATCGGCCGCAGTTCTCCGACCAGTAGCTCGATGTGACATGACCGATCATCGTCATCGGCACCGTCTGGCCGGGATCGGCGACGATCTGCGCCCCCTCTTCCAGCACCGTCTTCGCGTTCCTCGTCTTCAGCCCCACAAGTTGCTTGCGTCCCGGGGCCACGAGATCGGGCCGCTTCAGGCCGCGGATGCCGACGAAGTCGGTCTTCTTCTTGCCGACCGCCCAGTCCAGTCCCGCGTCGTTCGGCGTCACCGTGCCGTCCGTGTCCTGGCCGACGATAATGTAGCCCTTCTCGGCGCGCAGGACGTGCATAGTCTCCGTGCCGTAGGCGCAGGCGCCGTGCTTCTGGCCCTCCGCCCACAGCGCCTCCCAGACGGCCTGGCCGTAGTCGGCGGGCACGTTCACCTCGAAGCCGCGGTCGCCCGTGAAGGACATGCGGAACAGCCGCGTCGGCACGCCGCAGATCCTGCCCTCTCGCACCGACATGTGCGGCATCGACGCATCGGAGATGTCGATCCCCTCGACCAGCGGAGCGATGATGTCGCGCGACTTCGGCCCCTGCACGGCGATCACCGCCCACTGCTCGGAGATCGAGGTCAGCCACACGTCGAGATGCGGGAATTCCGTCTGGAGGTAGTCCTCCATCATGTTCATGACACGCGCGGCGCCACCTGTCGTGGTGGTCACATGGAAACGGTCGGACGCCAGCCGCCCGACGACGCCGTCGTCATAGATGAACCCGTCCTCGCGCAGCATGATGCCATAGCGGCAGCGGCCCGGCTCCAGCTTCTCCCAGGGATTGGTGTAGAGCAGTTCCATGAACCTCGCCGCGTCCGGCCCGACCACCTCGATCTTGCCGAGCGTGGACGCATCGAACAGGCCGGCCGCCTGGCGTACCGTCACGCATTCGCGGTTCACGGCTGCATGCATGTCCTCGCCAGCACGCGGGAAATACCAGGCGCGCTTCCACTGCCCGACATCCTCGAACACGGCGCCATGTGCCTCGGCCCAGGGATGCATGGGCGTGCGCCGCGTCGGATCGAAGAGTTCGCCGCGCGCGTGATTGACGATCGAGCCGAACGTTACGGGCGTGTAGGGCGCACGGAAGGTGGTGAGCCCGACCTCTGGGATTTCCTTGCCCAGCGTTTCGGCGGCGATGGCCAGACCATGCATGTTGGACGTCTTGCCCTGGTCCGTCGCCATGCCGTTCGTCGTGAAGCGCTTGACGTGTTCGATCGAGCGCATGCCCTCGTGGACGGCCTGGCGGATGTCCTTGGCTGTCACGTCGTTCTGGAAATCGATGAAGGCCTTCACTGTCGTGCCGGCCCCTGCCCCGGGCGCTGCACCCAGCATGCCGCCGGTCCAGCCTTCCCCGGCCTCGGCCTTCGGCCGGGAGCCCGCCTTCGCGGTCCCGCCGCCGGCATCTTTGGCGGCCGCCGAACCGGCCGCGAACGCCTCGTCCAGCGTCGCCGACAGGCTGTCCGTGCCGTTGCAGGCGCCGACCGATACGCAGTCCTGCGCGTATGTGCCGGGCAGGAAGCGCCGCGTCGGCTCATCAAAGGCCACTCGGCCGCGCGACTGCGAGAACAGATGCACCGACGGCGTCCACCCCGAAGAGGTGATCAGCGCATCCACCGGAATCGTCCGCTCCGCGCCGCCGTTCTTCGGCTGCACTACCATGGCGGAGATGCGCAGGCTGCCGCGCGTCTTCACAACCGCGCGGCCGAGGTTGAGTTCGATGCCCAGCCCCCGCGCCTCGTCGATCAGCGGCCCGGCTGGATTGTCGCGCAGGTCCACGATGGCCGCGACGTTGACGCCCGCCTTCTTGAGGTCGATTGCCGCGGCGTAGGCGCTGTCATTGGCCGTATAGACGCCGACCTGCCGGCCGACGGTGACGCCGTAGTGATTGAGGTAGGTGCGCGCGGCCGAAGCGAGCATGACGCCCGGCCGGTCATTGTCGGCAAACACCATGTGCCGCTCGATCGCGCCGGTGGCGAGCACCACTTTCTTCGCCCGGACTTGCCACAGACGTTCCCGCGGCAGGTCGTGGCCGGGATTCGCCAGATGATCGGTCACGCGTTCCGTCAGGCCGACCAGGTTCTGCGCATAGTACCCGAATGCCGTCGTGCGCGGCAGCAGGCGGACGTTGTCCATCGCAGCGAGCTTTGCGACCGCCGCCTGCGCCCAGGCGAACCCGTCCTGCCCGTCGATCTTCGCGCCGCTCTCGAAACGCAGCGCCCCGCCGAACTCGGCCTGCTCGTCCACGAGCATCACGCGCAGGCCGCTTTCCGCGGCAGCGAGCGCAGCCGCGATGCCGGCGGCACCACCGCCGACGACCAGCACCTCGCAATGCGCGAAGCGCGACGAATAGTGGTCCGGATCCGGCTGATCCGGCGCGACGCCGAGACCCGCGGCCGCGCGGATCTTGGGTTCGTATAGGTTTTTCCAGGCCGCCTTGGGCCACATGAAGGTCTTGTAGTAGAAGCCCGCCGAGAAGAACGGCGAGAACACGTCGTTCACCGCGCCCACGTCGAACGACAATGAAGGCCAGCGGTTCTGCGAATGGGCGGTCAGCCCGTCATAGAGTTCCTGCACCGTGGCGCGCACGTTGGGCGTCCGGCGCGCCGCGTCGCGCTCGACCGAAACAAGCGCGTTCGGCTCCTCGGCACCGGCCGAAAGGATACCGCGCGGCCGGTGGTACTTGAACGAGCGGCCGACCAGATGCACGCCGTTGGCAAGCAGGGCCGAAGCCAGAGTATCGCCCTGCAGGCCGCTCAGCGGCTTGCCGTCGAAGGTGAACCGCGCGGTCGTGGCGGGTGTCAGGCGGCCGGCGCCGGAAATGCGGAACGACTCGGCCATCAGGCGTCCTTCTTCTTTGCAGGCGTGCGCCTGGCTGGCTTCTTGACGTTGAGTTCCTCCGGCGGCCGGTTCGCATAAGCCGCGGGCTCGGTCGTGGCGAACTGTTCGAGATCGGGCTTGGGCTCGCCGGCCTTGTAGGTGACGAGGAACTTATCGGTGACCGTGTCGCGCGCGGCGTTGAAGAAGCGCGCGCAGCCATGGATGTGCCGCCAGCGCTCGAAGATCACGCCCTTGGGGTTCGACCTGATGAAGAAGAACTTCTCGAAGTCCTCGTCGCTGATCGTGGCGATCTCCGGCGATCGCGCGACATGCGCTTCGCCGGCGTTGCGGAACTCGAGCTCCGGGCGATCTTCCTCGCAATAGGGGCAGCGGATGAGAAGCATGTCCGACCTCCTAGTGCGCCACGGCGGCTGCCGCCGCCTCGTCGATCAGCCGGCCGGTCTTGAACCGCTCCAGCGTGAACGGCGCATTGATCGGATGAGGGTTGTCGTTGGCGATGGTGTGGGCGAACACATGGCCCGAGCCCGGCGTAGCCTTGAAGCCGCCCGTGCCCCAGCCACAGTTGACGTAGAGCCCCTGCACCGGCGTCTTGGCCAGGATCGGCGAGCGGTCGGGCGTCACGTCGACGATGCCGCCCCATGACCGCAGCATCTTCATCCGCGTGAAGATCGGGAACATCTCGCAGATCGCGTCCAGCGTGTGGTTGAGGATGTGCGGGCCGCCAGTCTGCGAATAGGAGACGTACTGGTCGGTGCCGGCGCCGATCACCAGTTCGCCCTTGTCGGACTGCGAGATGTAGGCATGCACCGTGTTCGACATGATCACGCAGGGCACCACCGGCTTCACCGGCTCCGAGACCAGCGCCTGGAGCGGATAGGATTCAAGCGGCATGCGCACGCCCGCCATCTCCATCAGCACCGACGTGTGGCCGGCCGCCACCACGCCGACCTTCTTCGCGCCGATGAAGCCCTTGCTCGTTTCGACGCCGGCCACCGCGCCGTTCGGCGCGCGGCGGATGCCTTTCACCTCGCAATTCTGGATGATGTGCACGCCGCGCGCCGAAGCGCCGCGCGCATAGCCCCAGGCCACCGCGTCATGGCGGGCCGTGCCGCCCCGCCGCTGCAAAGCCGCGCCGACCACCGGGTAGCGCGCATTCCTGGAAATGTTCAGCGGCGGGCAGAATTCCTTCGCCTGCTCCGGCGTCAGCCACTCGTTGTCGATGCCGTTGAGCCGGTTGGCATGAACGTGTCGCTTCAGCACCTGGATGTCGTGCACATTGTGCGCCAGCATCATGACGCCGCGCGCGGAGTACATGACGTTGTAGTTGAGGTCCTGGCTGAGCCCGTCCCAAAGCTTCACAGCATGATCATAGATGCCGGCGCTCTCGTCGTAGAGATAGTTCGAGCGGATGATGGTGGTGTTGCGGCCGGTATTGCCGCCGCCGAGCCAGCCCTTCTCGATCACTGCGACATTAGAGATGCCGTGCTCCTTGGCGAGGTAATAGGCGGTGGCAAGACCGTGCCCGCCGGCGCCGACGATGACCACGTCGTATTCGGCACGCGGCTCCGGCGAGGTCCACTGCTCCTCCCATCCCTTGTGGCCGCGCATGGCCTCCCGGGCGATGGCGAATACCGAATATTTCCGCATGCTTCGACGGTCCCGCAACTGGCCGACCGGAACAGCCGTCCGTCGGCGAGATGTACCACTAGCGAAAAGCCGATGTCACCCTTGCGCTGGATGCGACGGGGATTGCCGCTTTGCGCCGTGCGACGAACTGGCTCGCTAGGCGCGGCCTGCCGTGTTCATCTTGGGCAGGAAGACGGTCAGCAGGCCGAGCAGTGGCAGGAAGGAGCAGAGCCAGAAGACGTAGTCGATGCCCCGGCTGTCGGCCAGCACGCCGAGCGCGGCCGCTCCTATGCCACCGAATCCAAACGCCAATCCGAAGAAGATGCCCGCGATCAGCCCCACTCTTCCCGGCACCAGTTCCTGCGCGAAGACGACGATCGCGGAGAAGGCTGACGACAGGATGAGGCCGATGAGGACGGCGAGCACGTTGATCCAGAACAGGTTCGCATAAGGCAGCGCCAGCGTGAACGGCAGCGCGCCCAGGATCGAGAACCAGATCACCGTCCTTGCGCCGAATCGGTCTCCGAAGAGTCCGCCGAGCACCAGTCCAGCCGACGATGCGGCGAGGAAGGCGAACAGCATGATCTGCGACCCCTGCACCGACACGCCGAATGTGTCCATTGCGTAGAACGTATAGTAGCTCGACAGCGAGGCCATGTAGATGTTCTTGGAGAAGGTCAGGATCGTCAGGACGATCAGGGCTGCGACCACCCTCGCACGCGGCATCGCCGGAAACATCGGCGCGGGCATCTTGCGGCCAGCGCGGTCGCGCAGATGTGCGGCGTACCAGGCGCCTACCCGCGATAGGACGACGATGCCTATCAGCGACGCGACCGTGAACCAGGCGATGCTCGTCTGGCCGAAGGGGACGACGATGAAGGCCGCGAGAAGCGGTCCTGTCGCCTGGCCGAAATTGCCGCCCAGCTGGAAGACCGACTGCGCCAGTCCGAACCGGCCGCCGGATGCCAGACGGGCGACTCGAGAGGATTCAGGGTGGAATATCGCCGACCCCAGGCCGATGAGCATCGCGCCTAATACGAGCACCGGATAGCTGTGGGCATAGGCCAGCACGACGAGGCCGACTAGCGACGAAGCCATGCCTACCGGCAGCGAATAGGGCATCGGACGCTTGTCGGCGTACAGGCCGATCAAAGGCTGCAGAAGCGACGCGGTCCCCTGGAAAGCCAGGGTGAGAATGCCGATCTGCCAGAAATCGAGGTGATAGCCGTCCTTGAGCAGCGGATAGATGGCAGCCAGCAACGACTGCATCACGTCGTTGATGAAGTGGCACAGGCTGACGGCCAGTATGATGGCAAATACGGTATCGTGGCTCGCCGCAGGTCTTGCCTGGATGCTGGTGTCAGTCACTGCTTTTCTCGGAGAACCGATCTGGTATAGGTTGGGAGTTGCATTACGCTTGCCGCCCGTCAAGGTGATGGTGCAGAGCGAGCCTACCTTGATGCCAGTGCGATCGCCACGGGAGCACGGGCTAATCGTTCATATCCACTCGACAATCCGTATCGTTTCTGCTATCAGCCGCCCCAACTCGCGGTGGTGGCCATCGCGAAGGCGTTTGGCTTTTAAGTCAATGCCTTGTTTGTGAACCCGAAAAACAGGATTGCCCGTGCAGGTACTCGTCCGCGACAACAACGTTGATCAGGCGCTTCGCGCCCTGAAAAAGAAAATGCAGCGTGAGGGCATCTTCCGCGAGATGAAGATGCGCGGACATTACGAGAAGCCTTCCGAGAAGCGTGCCCGCGAGAAGGCGGAAGCCGTTCGCCGCGCCCGTAAGCTCGCCCGCAAGCGCGCACAGCGTGAAGGCCTGCTGCCGGCACCGGCTCGCCCCGCCCCCGGCGCGGGCGCAGGACGTCCGGCGCGCTGACAGCGCCCACTTTTCGTCCTTTTCCAGCTATACGACACTGAAGGTGGGGGCGATGCGGATCGCCGCCGCCTTTTGTTTTGATCGGGTGCCGAATCAAGCGGCAGGACCAGCAACCCGGCACGATGAAGCCGGCATCAGGAAAGACGCATGATGGATGCAGCAATTGACGGCCGCGAGCGGTTTCTGCGAAGCGGCACGATCGTCGCTGCCATCTGCGCCGGTCTGCTGCTTTCCGCATGCCAGAGCACGGGGCCGTCGGGCGAACTGGCCACCATCGATACCGCGCAGGGCTCCGAACAGAACATCGCGTCTCTGTCCGCCGTCATCAGTCGCAATCCCCAGGACCCGGAAGCCTACAACATTCGCGGCTCCGCCTACGGGCGCGGCGGCAGGTACCGGGAAGCGCTCGCCGATTTCGACAAGGCCATCCAGCTGAAGCCAGATTTCTACCAGGCCTATTCCAATCGTGCCCTGATCCATCGTTTCCTGGGTGATCAGGCTGCGGCGCTCGCCGACTACAATCGCGCGATCCAGCTCAACGCCAACTACGATGCTGCCTATATAGGGCGCGGCAACCTCTATCGCCGGGCGGGCCGGGTCAACGAGGCATTCAACGACTTCCAGAAGGCCATCCAGCTGGATACGACGGATGCCCGCGCCTATCACAACCGCGGCCTGATCTATCAGAGCCAGGGCCAGCATGCCTTCGCCATCGAGGATTTCTCCAAGTCGATCTCGATGTCTCCTGATGCCCCGGAGCCGTATAATGGACGTGGCCTTTCCTATCTGGCCACGAATGACGAGGACAATGCCTTCGCCGACTTCAATTCGGCACTCCGGCTCAACAAGGGCATCGCCGAGAGCTGGGCGAACCAGGCCCTAGTTTACGAGCGCAGGGGCGAACGCGACAAGGCGGCAAAGTCGTATCAGGAGGCTGTGCGGCTGGATCCGAACTACAAGCCGGCGGTCGACGGGCTGGCGCGAGTACGCGCAGGCTGATTCCGCCGCCCGCGGAGGCTCGGCGCGATCCCTGAGCGACACCGCCCGGCCTTGGAACCTTTGAAAACCGGAGATAGTTCTGTGGGGGATTTCCAAAGGAGAGACTGAAGTGAAAAAGCTGATCTACATGGCCCTCGCCGCAGCGGCTCTTTCCGCCGCGGTTCCGGCCGCGAATGCGCAGAACGCAGGAATCAAGCTTGGCGTGCTGGAATGCACGGTCCGCGGCGGTACCGGATTCATCGTGGGCTCTACGAAGGAACTCCTCTGCACCTTCACTTCGGCCGACGGCGGCACGCCGCGTGACAGCTATCATGGCACCATCAGCAAGATCGGCCTCGACGTCGGCACCACCGGAAACTCCGTGCTAGCATGGGCGGTCCTCGCTCCGAGCAAGGACGTCCTCTCGACGGGCACCCTGGCCGGAAGCTATTATGGCGCGACCGCCGAGGCCGCGGTCGTGGTCGGGGCCGGCGCCAACCTGCTGGTCGGCGGCTCGAACCAGTCCTTCATGCTCCAGCCGCTCAGCGTCCAGGCGAACACCGGAGTGAACGCAGCCCTCTCCGTTACCGGTTTCCATCTGCGGCCTGCCGCCGGCTGACCATCCTCACGGTATGTTCCCGAAAGCGCATCGGTTCGTTCGGGAAATGTCGTGTTTCGAATCGACGACCTGGACGGGCGCCATCGGCTGCCCGTCCTGCTTCGCTTGCCGCCACCGCGAAATCGAGGTCTCGTCGATACTCCGCAAGTTGCGACTCGCCGTCCGGAACCTTTGAAACGCGCCCGACATTTGTGCTTGCGACTTTCAAAGGAGGTACGAACGTGAAGAAGCTCATGACCCTCGCGGCCGCGGCCGCCCTCTCCACCACCGTTGTTGTGGCCAATGCCCAGACCGAGGGTGTCGACATCGGCATCCTAGAGTGCAAGGTCGAGGGCGGGGCGGGCTTCGTCATCGGCTCCACCAAGGACGTGCTCTGCACCTATTCGCCCGCCGACTCCGCACTTGCGCCCGAGACCTATCACGGCAGCATCAGCAAGTTCGGCCTCGATATTGGCGTGACCGGCGAAACGCGCATGGCCTGGGCGGTGGTCGCACCCAACCGCAACATCTATGCGCCCGGTGCGCTGGCGGGCGATTATGTCGGCGTCAGCGCCGATGCATCGGTCGGGGTCGGGGCCGGCGCCAACCTTCTGGTCGGCGGCTCGAACAAGTCGTTCACCCTGCAGCCGCTGAGTGTCCAGGCCCAGACCGGCGTCAACCTCGCGGTCGGCGTAACGGAGTTCAAGCTACGCACCGCTGCGGGCTGATCCGAACAGCCTTGGCGTCCGACGGCCGGCTTGCCACGAGCCGGGCCGTCGGATGCCGCCCGAAACGTCCTCGCCTAGTGATCCATCGCCTTGACGATTTCCTCGGTCATCTTCTTGGCGTCGCCCAGCAGCATCATCGTGCCGTCCTTGTAGAACAGCGTGTTGTCGATGCCGGCATAGCCGGAGCCGAGCGAGCGCTTGACGAACAGGCAGGTCCGCGCCTTGTCGACGTCGAGGATCGGCATGCCGTAGATCGGGCTCGACTTGTCGTCGCGTGCCGACGGGTTGGTCACATCGTTGGCGCCGATGACATAGGCGACGTCGGCCTGAGCAAACTCCGAGTTGATGTCCTCAAGTTCGAACACCTCGTCATAGGGAACGTTGGCTTCTGCGAGCAGCACGTTCATGTGGCCGGGCATGCGGCCGGCGACGGGATGTATCGCGTATTTCACCTCCACGCCGGCTGCCTTCAGCTTGTCGGCCATTTCGCGCAACGCATGCTGCGCCTGCGCCACCGCCATGCCGTAGCCTGGCACGATGATGACCTTCTGAGCGTTCATCATCAGATAGGCCGCGTCCTCGGCCGAGCCCTGCTTGACCGTGCGCTCGATCCCGTCGTCGCCGGCCGCTGCCGTCTCCCCGCCGAATCCGCCGAGGATGACCGAGATGAACGACCGGTTCATGCCCTTGCACATGATGTAGGAAAGGATGGCGCCCGATGATCCCACCAGGGCGCCGGTGATGATCAGGGCCAGGTTGCCGAGCGTGAAGCCGAGGGCCGCCGCCGCCCAGCCCGAATAGGAATTCAGCATCGACACGACCACCGGCATGTCGGCGCCGCCGATCGGGATGATCAGCAGCACGCCCAGCAGCAGCGACACGGCAACGATCAGCCAGAAGATGCCGAAGCTTTCGGTCGAGACCAGCATCACGATCAGGACGGCCAGCGCGATCCCGAGCGCCGCGTTCAGCAGATGGCGTCCCGGAAGCAGGATCGGCCTGCCCGACATGCGGCCGTCGAGCTTGAGGAACGCGATTACCGAGCCTGTGAAGGTGATGGCACCGATCGCGACGCCGAGGCTCATCTCGACCAGCGCCTGGCCGTGGATGTCGCCCGCCGTGCCGATGCCGAAGCTCTCCGGCGCATACATCGCAGCCGCGGCCACCATCACCGCCGCGAGACCGACCAGCGAATGGAAGGCCGCGACGAGTTGCGGCATCGAGGTCATGGCGATCCGGCGCGCGGTCAGGGCGCCAATCCCGCCTCCGATGGCGAGGCCGAGCACGATAAGGCCGAAGCCAGCGGCACTCGGGGTCGCCAGCGCCAGGGTGGTGGCGATGGCGATGCCCATGCCGACCATTCCGAACAGGTTGCCCTGCCGGCTCGTCGTCGGATGCGACAGGCCGCGCAGTGCCAGGATGAACAGGATGCCGGAGACGAGATAGAGGAAGGATGCGACGTTGGCGTTCACGCTCAGCGTTCCTTCTTCTTGTACATGGCCAGCATGCGCTGGGTCACCAGGAAGCCGCCGAAGATGTTGACCGCCGCCAGCACCAAGGCCACGAAACCGAAGCCGGTCGCCAGGCCGGACGCCGAGATGCCCACCGCGAGCAGTGCTCCGACCACGATGACCGAGGAAATCGCGTTGGTGACCGCCATGAGCGGCGTGTGCAGCGCAGGCGTCACCGACCAGACCACGTAGTATCCGACGAAGATCGCCAGCACGAAGATCGCGAAGCGGAAGATGAACGGGTCGACGGCGCCGCCCGAAACGGCGTGCGCCAGGTCACCTGCCACCGCCGCGTCGCCGTCGACATTGGCAAGAGCCGCTCGTGCCGTCGCGATCGCCTGATCGAGCTGGTCGAGCGCCTGTTCCAGCGCGGTCTTCTCCATCACGCATCTCCCCCGGTTGCCGGTTTCTCGGCCTTCTTCGCAGGCCGCTTCGGCGCCGCCTTCTTCGGCGCTGGCTCGCCATCCGCTAGCGGCTCGCTGTCGGGCGCCGCGGGCGTCGGCTCCGCGGCCTGCGCTGCGACTGCCGCAGCCGCGGCGAAGGCCGGGTGCACGACCTTGCCACCGTCGGTCAGCATGGTCGCCTTCACCAGTTCGTCGTCCCGATTGATGGAAAAGGTCTTGGAAGCCTTGTCGACCATGGTCTCGACGAAGGCATACAGGTTCTTGGCATAGAGCAGCGAGGCACTGGCCGCGATGCGGCCCGGCACGTTGAGGTGGCCGACGATCTTCACGCCGTTTGCCGTCGTCACCACCCTCCCCGCTTCGGCGCCGTCGACATTGCCGCCGCGTTCCACCGCCAGGTCCACCAGCACGGAGCCCGGCTTCATGGATGCCACCATCTCGGCCGACACCAGCTTCGGGGCGGGCCGTCCGGGGATCAGCGCCGTGGTGATGACGATGTCCTGCTTGGCGATGTGCTCGGCCACCAGCGCAGCCTGCTTCGCCTGATATTCCTTGGACATCTCCTTGGCGTAGCCGCCCGCGGTTTCGGCCGCCTTGAACTCCTCGTCTTCCACGGCGACGAACTTGGCGCCCAGCGAGGCGACCTGTTCCTTCGCAGCCGGGCGGACGTCCGTCGCCGTCACCACCGCGCCGAGGCGTCTCGCCGTGGCGATAGCCTGCAGGCCGGCGACACCGGCGCCCATAACGAACACCTTGGCGGCGGGGACCGTGCCTGCCGCGGTCATCATCATCGGCAGGGCGCGGTCATATTCTGCGGCGCCGTCGATCACCGCCTGGTAGCCGGCCAGGTTTGCCTGCGAGGAAAGCACGTCCATGACCTGGGCGCGTGAGATGCGCGGCATGAACTCCATGGCGAAGGCCGTCACGCCGGCTCGTGCGAGGGCAGCGATCGCGGCGTCGTTGCCGTAGGGGTCCATGGTCGCGATCACGGCGGCGCCGCGCTTGTAGCCCTTGAGTTCCTCATCATTGGGACGCCGGACCTTGAGGACGAGATCGGCACCGCCCGCGTCGGAAGCCGAGCCTATCCGGGCGCCCGCCTTGGCGAATTCTTCGTCCGTGATGCGCGAGGCCAGACCCGCACCGGCTTCAACGACGACGTCGAAGCCCAGCCCGGCGAGCCGCTTGGCGGTCTCGGGCGAGGCCCCGACGCGGGGTTCACCGGCCTCGACTTCCTTCGGAATGAATATGACTTGTCCCACCGCGGATCCTTTCGGCCGGCACCTTACCCAACGTGACACCATGGGCGCGCGAGGCGCCATGGCTTGGCCTGAGCCAGGCTTAGCGCAGCAGCGCCCCGCCGACCGCGCAGATGAGGATGAATAGGATCACGGCGGAGAAGAAGCCGGCGCTTGTGAAGAAACCGAACGCCATCGCGGCCATCAGCGCGACGCAGAACAGCGTCCCGTACTTGGCCAGTGCAAGGAACACGGAATAGGTCTTCTCATGCTCTGGGTAGTCCATCTGCGCGCCCGTTTGAACGGGTCCGGTCGGCGAGTGGTTGGCCATGTGATCCCTCCGGATATTCGTCAAGCGCACATAACGAAAAGCCGCGCCAAGGGCAATGGCGCGAATGGCCGCCGCGCTGCGACAAGAACGCTGATTTTGCTTGTTTGCCTGCCGTTCCGAGCTATTTGCAGTCGTTGTCCGGCCAGGGCGGATTGGCCTCCGCGAACGTCTTCGCCTCCGCCTGGACAAGCGCCGAGATATCGCCGTCGTCGGCCGGGAGCAGATCGGAAACCTTGGAGAATTTCGTGCCGTCCCATTCCAGGATCCAGGCTCCGGCCCGACCGTTATGGTCGTCGCAGGAAAGCGCGAAAGGAGCGATCATCCCGGCCATCCCGATCGCCTCGAGCCTTTCGTCGTCGAGCTTCAGGTTCTCCAGTCCCCAGCGCAACTGCTCGGCGGTGACGACCTTGCTGTCGAAGCGTTCCTGGGCGATCCGGATCGCCTCTACGGTGAACATCGAGATCAGCGCGCCGCGCTGGTAGAAGACGGACCCGAGTTCCCCCTCGTCGACCTCCGACTTCTGCGCATTGACTACGTATTTCTCGATGTCCTTCATCGCCGGTGCGTCCGGCACCGGGACATTCCACGAAAGCGCCCGATACCCCTTTGCCCCCGCGCCAATGCCCGCGAGGTCGGTGTCGTTGCCAGACCACCATATGCCGATCAGCCTGTCCATCGGATAGTCGGATCGCGCAGCTTCCGCGACGGCCGCGGCATTCATGGTGCCCCAGCCCCACAGCAGAACGAAATCGGGGGCCTCCGAGGAAATCCGCTGCCACTGCGCCGCCTGGTTCTGCATCTCCCTTGCCGCGACCGCGATCGGAATGAAGGTGAATCCGTACCTTGCTGCCATCGACTGGAGGATGAGGACCGGCTCGTCGCCATAGGCGGCCTCCAGGTAGAGCAGCGCAATCTTGCGGCCCCTCAACGCTCCCGCGTCGCCTCTGGAGATGTATTCGAGGATCATCGACGCGCCGTCCCAATACGAGACGGGCGGGTTGAACGACCATTGGAATGTCCTGCCGTCCGCGATCGGCGAGAAGCCGTAGCCCGGTGCCAGGATCGGAATCCTGTCGGTCTTGGCCTTCGGAAGGAGTTCGAGCGTGAGGCCGCTCGACCACGGCTGCGCCACTAGGCCGGTCGCTTTGGCCTTCTCGTAGCACTCCAGGCCCCGTTCGATCGAATAGCCGGTCTCGCATTCCTCGTAGCCGATCCTGACGCCGTTGATGCCGCCGTCGCGCTCGTTGATCATCGTCATGTAGTCGCGCTGTCCGTTCATCAGCGGCACGCCGGTCGGCGCGAACGGGCCGGTGCGGTAGGACAGGTTCGGCACGCTGACGATGTCCTCCGCAAGAGCGGTCGGCATCGCGAGCAGGGCTGAACCCAGCAGCGAGGTCGCGGCGACCGCGCAAGCCGTGATGTACTTCATCGCTGAACCCCTCGCCCGAGCGTTGACCTGCAACCGTCCTTACAGGATCGCGCGCTCGTGGAGAATGGGATGTCAGCCGGCGAGCTGCGGGAAGAGCCCGAGCAGTCCGACGAGAATGAGGTACAACGCCACGATGTAGTTGAGGAGGCGCGGCATGACCAGGATGATCACGCCGGCGATCAGCGAGATCAGCGGGGTCAGGGGGAGGCTATTGAGGTCCAGGTCCACGGTTCGTCCTTTCGGCTGGAGCAATCCGGCACAGTCCGCGCGTTGGCCGGCCTCATCCGGCCGGTCGACGATGCAGGTTGCGGGGAGCCGGAGCGGACCCGCAGCCGGCTACAACGGCCCAACCCTCATTCGGGTTCACGCGGAGGGAAGCGGCCGGTTGCCGCTCCCGCCGCGCGCCCGTTCAGGCGGCATCCCTGTAGTATTTTGCCGTCGGCAGCACCGTCAGAGGCAGGAGCTCTCCTCGCCTTGGCCTGGCGAACAGCAGGCGCTGCTCGACCACCGTCGACTTGAAGAAGGGAAAACGCTTCAGGACACCGCTGCGGTTTGCCTCGCAATTCGCGTCGTAGAGCACCACCGGCACGCTGAAGGGCGGATACGCCCTGGGTTCACCGACCTGGACCGCGCCGAATACCCTCCGGTAGAAGGCCGTGTGCTCATCGCGAACCACGCCGACGCAGCTGGTCGCGTCGAAATGGACGCTTGCGATCAGGCCGAGCCGCAGCGTCAGGTAGGGCAGCGCGCGTATCGACGAGCGGTAATGCGGCTCACCGGCGAACATCGTCGGATTGATGAAGCCCTCGCCGCGTTCAAGCCGTGGCCGCAGTACATCCCCGAAGATCTTCATGATCGGGCCGAAGGGCTCGGCGCGGGTGATGTGGTGGATGCGCACTGTGCTCGCGAGTTCGCCGTCGATGAACACGCCGAACCGGTAGCAGTTCGGCGTGTCGTCCAGTTCGTCCCTGACGATCTGCTCGCTGGATTCCGGTATGAAGTCGTGCGTCTTGTAGGCACGGTATCGCAGCCTGTAGATCGCCTCCAGGTCCTCCCCACTCTCGCAACGGCGATATTCCGTATGCTCGAGCAGTTCCTGCATGTTGGATGAAAAAGATGAAGGCTCGGACGTCGCGTGTCTCCCCCGCGTCACGCTGGCCGCCGAGGTGATCGCCTCAATTTGCGCGCGCATCGATTGTGAACCCCAATGAACTACCAACCCGCCCGAAACGTAGGACAATTACGGCATAAGTAAACTTTTAATTGAGCTTTAATCTATTTACCGGGCGTTAAGGTTAACAACCGCTGTTTGCAATCGGCAGAGGCCGAAGTCAAAGTTCAGGGTGACGTTACGGATTCGCGCTCAAAGGGCGCTTCGGTCGGCCGTCCTGGCGTCCCTGGATAGGGGCCAGACTGTCGTCGACATCGTCTTGATGCCCGAGGCCGTGAGCGCGGCACCGAACAGGAAGCCCTGCACGAGGTCGGGTTTGACCTGCTGTGACAGGATCTTCAGCTGCTCGAAGGTTTCGACCCCCTCGACCGTAACCGACAGTCCGATCGAACGGGACAGGCTGACGATGCCCTTCAGCAGCTCGAGGGAACGTGCGTTGTGGCCGACATCCATGATGAAGCTGCGGTCGATCTTGACCTTGTCGAGCGGCAGCTTGTGAAGGTAGCTGAGGCTCGAATAGCCCGTCCCGAAGTCGTCGAGCGCGATGCGCACGCCGAGCGCCTTCATCTCCTCGATATACTGGCGGGTCAGCGACTTGTCGTCGAGCAGCGCGGTTTCCGTCACCTCGATCTCGAGCCGGTGCGCGGCGAGTCCCGACGTGGCGAGCGCGCGGCTCACCCGCTCGACAACCTCGCGGTTCCGGAAGTCCTTGGCGGAAAGGTTGACCGAGACGCTGATCTGTTCGGGCCACTCGGCGCATTCCGAGCAGGCGGCCTGCAGGACGAAGTGGCTGATCTCGGAGACGATGCCCATCTCCTCGGCCAGCGGAATGAAGACGGCGGGCGAAATCGGGCCGAGCTCTCGGTGCTCCCAGCGGCAGAGGGCCTCGCAGCTTCCGATGCGCATCGTCGTTGCCGACACGATCGGCTGGTAGACGACCCGAAGCGCGCCCGTCTGGATCGCCGCACGCAGGTCGGCCTTCATGAGCTGGCGACTGCGGAACGCCTCGTCCATCGACGTCTCGAAAAGCCGCCAGTCGTTCTTGCCGAGCTCCTTCGCCTTGTAGAGCGCGAGGTCCGCCTTGACGGTCATGGCGTCGACGTCGGTGTCTTTGACCCGCGAAAGCACGGCGCCGCCGCTCGCCTGGATGCGCAGCGCGTGCCCCGCCACGTCGATCTCCCCCTGAAGGGTCGCGAAGACGCTGTCGAGGATGGCGCAGAGGTGGCTCTGGTCTTCTATGTGGTCGAAGAAGATCATGAACTCGTCGCCACCGAAGCGGCTCACCTTGACGGTGTCGCTGGCGAAGGCCGCCAGCCGTTCGGCGACCGCATAGATCAGGCCGTCGCCGACCGGATGCCCGAGCGTGTCGTTGACGCTCTTGAAGTCGTCGAGATCGAGCACCGCGAGGCCGCAGAGCCGGTCCCGGTTGCCGGCCGAGAGGGTCTCGGCGACCAGTTCATGGAAATAGGCCCTGTTGGGCAGCCCCGTCAGGTTGTCATAGCGGGCCATGGATCGGACCTTGTCCTCGGCCTCGACGCGCTGGGTCACGTCCTCGAACGTGATCACGCCCAGCTCCTGGTTGCCCTCTCTGGCCGAGAACTCGAAATACTGCCCGTTTGACAGCGCCACCAGCACCTTGCGGTCGCGCCCTTCGCGAAGCGCACGCGTCAGCTGCGCCTCGATGAACTTGCAGTCCTTGGGCGCCAGCAGCCCGCCGGCGACGCCGCGCATGAGCATCGAATGGATGCTCCTGCCGAGCAGCGCGTCCGGCGTCTTGAAGGACATCAGATGCGCCGCTTCCGCGTTGGCAACGACGACGCGGCCGTTGGGCCCCAGCATCACCAGCCCATGCGACATCGTGTTGAGCGCGCGGTTGAAACGCTCCGCGATCCGGCTCGCCTTCTTCTCCTCGCTGATCGCCGTGAACAGGACGGTTCGCACCAGATGCGCCATCTTGTTGATGGTGAACATGAAGGGGATGATGAACAGGCCGAGCGCGAAGTGATAGAAATCGCCCTTCAGCATCAGCCCGAGCGCGATCGGGCCGATGACCGAAAGAGACAGGATCGAGACCATCCTCCTCGACCCGAAATTGCGGCCGGCGATGGTGATCGTACTCGCCAGCACGGACGAGACGGCCGCCACCTCCCCGAACACGTCCGGCGCTACGTAAAGGGCGACGAAGGCGAAGAGCCCGACGGCGAGTCCCTGCAGCGTACCCGCGACGATATAGTACTGCTCGCGCCGGATGGCGTCGTCGTAGGTGACGATGCTCGCCGGGTCGACCTTGCTCATGGCGTAGTAGCGCCCGAGCCCCGCCGCCACCATGAGTGCTGCGAGGCCGAGATAGATGGGATTCTGGGTCTTCAGATAGACCAGGACGCCGACAAGGCCGTGCGAGGCCGCGCCGACCAGCAGGATTCCGAAATTGTCGAACAGCGACCTTACGAAGCCGACGTAAACGTCCTCAGGTATCTCGTCGGATGCGTTGCTTTTCATTGCCTGGGGCGCCGTGGGAGCGGCAGAAATGACACAGTCGGGCTTAAGAAAGGCTTAGAAGATGCCTTGCACAGTGCGACCGTACCTGCCTGGACACCCGGCAACTTACAGTATCTGGCATATGGGTAAACAGGTTGTGTCTTTCATTCGGCCGCCTGGAGTACGCTCGTCGGCTCCTGCTGCCCAAATCGCCGAAGCAGCGTGGCGCGCTCCACCGAGGCCGAATCCGCGTTTCGGCGCTTCACATGGCCGAAGCCCTTGATGAGCGAGGGCACCGACGCCAGTGCCGCGGCAGCCTCGATGCGGTGCGCATCCAGCGAGCTGGCGATGAGGTCCAGATCTCCCTCGTACTGTCTTAGAAGCGCTCGCTCGAAGCGGCGCTCCTCGGAGTAGCCGAACACGTCGAACGCCGTCCCCCTCACGCGCCGGACGGCCGCGAGAGCGCGGAAGGCCGTCATCATCCAGGGTCCGAAGCTGGTCTTCTTCGGCATTCCGTCATATCCGACGCGCCCCAGCGCCGGCGGCGCGAGGTGGAATTCGAGCCTGTCGTATGACTGGAACTCATGCGCAAGCTGGGCGGCGAACGATCCGTCGGTGTACAGGCGCGCCACCTCGTATTCGTCCTTTATCGCCATCAGTTTGAACAGGTTGCGGGCCGCAGCCTCCGTCACGGCTGTCGAGCCGGGTTCGGCAGCATTCTCGGCCGTCCGGACAGCCGCGATTCGCGCTGTGTACCGCTCTGCATAGGCCGTATCCTGATATGCCGCCAGGAATCTGGCGCGCCTTTGAACGACCTCGTCCAGGCTCTGCGCGTTCGGCACTGCGTCCGCCCCGCTCTCGTCGATCAGAGCCTGCACGAAATTGGGCTGGTGGGCGGCGCGGCGGCCCCACCGGAACGCCATCACGTTCATCCCGACCGCCTGGCCGTTCAGTTCGATCGCCTTTTCCAGCGCTTCGCTCGCCAGCGGCACCGCGCCATGCTGGTAGGCGTAACCCAACAAGAACATGTTGGCGCCTATGGAATTGCCGAAAAGCACCTTCGCAGCCTGCGTGGCGTCGAAGAAATAGGCCTTGTCCCCTGCAGCCTGCCGTATCGCCTTCTTCAACCGCTCCACGGGCAGAGAGTAGTCGGCCGAGCGCGCGAAATCGCCCGGCATGACCTCCGCCGTATTGGCCACGAATACCGTATGTCCCTCGCGAACCGCCGCCATCACCTTGCGCGCTCCGGAGACGACGAGATCGCAGCCGAGGATCAGGTCGGCTTTTCCCGCCGAAACGCGGATGGCGTGGATGTCGGCCGGGTGCTTGGCGATGCGCACATGGCTGAAGACGGAGCCGCCCTTCTGGGCCAGGCCCGCCATGTCGATCATGCCGCAGCCTTTGCCTTCCAGATGGGCGGCCATGCCCAGGATGGCTCCAACGGTCACGACGCCGGTGCCGCCGACGCCGTCGATGATCGCCGCCCATCCGCCTGGGCCGAGCTGGAATTCCGCTGGCTGGGGCACGCCCTCCAGCGGATCGCGGTCGCCGCCTGCGCCTTCCGCCTTGCGCAGCTTCGCCCCGTGTACCGTGACGAATGAAGGGCAGAAGCCCTCGAGACAGGAGAAATCCTTGTTGCAGCTCGACTGGTCGATGCGGCGCTTGCGGCCGAACTCGGTCTCGACCGGCTGGATGGAGACGCAATTCGACTTCACGCCGCAGTCGCCGCATCCTTCGCAGACGAGTTCGTTGATGACGACCCGCCGGTCTGGGTCGGGGTAGGTGCCGCGCTTGCGACGGCGACGCTTTTCCGCCGCGCAGGTCTGGTCGTAGAGCAGCACCGAGACGCCCTTCACGTCGCGCAATTCGCGCTGGATCAGGTCGAGGTCGTCGCGATGGCTGAACGTGACGTCCGAGGGGAACCGCCTGCGGTCGTACTTGTCGGGATCGTCCGAGACCACGGCGATACGGCGCACGCCTTCGGCCTCCACCTGCCTGGCGATCATGTCGACCGTCAGCCCGCCTTCAAGCGGCTGGCCTCCGGTCATCGCCACGGCATCGTTGTAGAGGATCTTGTATGTGATGTTCACGCCCGCGGCCAGCGCGAAGCGCAGGGCCAGAATTCCGGAGTGGTCGTAGGTGCCGTCGCCGAGGTTCTGGAACATGTGCTCGCGCTTGGAGAACGGAGCCTGCCCGATCCACTGCACCCCCTCCCCGCCCATCTGGGTGAAGCCAACCGTCGACCTGTCCATCCACAGCGCCATGAAATGGCAGCCTATGCCCGCCCCGGCAACGGAGCCTTCGGGTACCCTGGTCGAGGTATTGTGCGGACAGCCGGAGCAGAAGAACGGCATGCGCGAGCCGATGTCCTTCGTGTCGGCGAGCATGGCCTGGAACTGCTTCAGCCTGCCGACGCGCGAGGCGATCTCGTCGGAGTGGCCGATGACCTTTAGCACCCGTTCGCCGAGCGCGATCGCGATCTCGTTGGGACCGAGCGCCCCCTTCACGGGGAACAGCCAGTTTCCGCGCTCGTCCTTCTTGCCGATGACGGTCGGCTGCATCGACGTCCCGTAGAGGTCCTCGCGCACCTGCACCTCGATCAGCGATCGCTTTTCCTCGACGACGACCACCATCTCCAGACCGCGCGCGAAATCCTTGATGTGCTCGATGTCCAATGGCCACGGGCAACCCACCTTGAACAGGCGCACGCCGATATCGTTGGCCTTCTCCTCGTCGATGCCGATGTCTTCGAGCGCCTGGCGCACGTCCAGGTAGCTCTTGCCCACGGTGATGACGCCGAGTTTCGCCCTGCTGCCGCCTGAATAGACGATCCTGTTCAGGCCGTTGGCGCGGACGAAGGCGGCAGCCGCAGCCCTCTTGTATTCATGCAGTCGCGCTTCCTGACCGATGAAGTCGATCTCGTGCCTGATGTTGAGACCGCCGGACGGCATGTCGAAATCGGGGATCGTGATCGCGATGCGCTCAAGAGAGACATCCACGGAGGCCGTCGACTCGATGTTGTCCTTCACACATTTGATCGCGGTCCAGGTTCCCGCGAACCTCGACAGGGCGTAGCCGTAAAGTCCGAAGTCGACGAGTTCCTGCACCCCGGCGGGATTGAGGATCGGGATCATAGTGTCGACGAACAGGAACTCCGTCGCATGCGCATTGGTCGACGATTCCGCGGTATGGTCGTCGCCCATCAGGGCGAGCACGCCTCCATGTTTCGACGAGCCTGCGAGATTGGCATGCCGGAACACGTCGCCCGACCGGTCGACGCCAGGGCCCTTGCCGTACCACAGCGAAAACACGCCGTCGTGCTTGCCTTCGCCGAGCAATTCGGTCTGCTGGGATCCCCAGCACGCGGTAGCCGCCAGTTCCTCGTTCAGCCCCGGCTGGAACACGATGCCCGCTTCACCGAACTGCTTCCGGGCGCGCCAGAATTGCTGGTCGAGCCCGCCGAGGGGCGATCCACGATAGCCGGAGACGAAGCCGGCGGTGTTCAGGCCGGCACGGCGGTCGAGTTCGCGCTGCATAAGGAGCATGCGCACGATCGCCTGCGTTCCGGACAGGAAGACGCGGTGCTTGCCGAGGTCGAACTTGTCGTCGAGCGACACGTCGTGAAGCGTCATCGGCACATCCCCTGCGGAGGTCCTTGACGATAACTCGAAGGGACCAGCGTCGGTTGCTTCCCTGAAGTCTTCCCCCGTGCAGGGATCACGTCAAATGAATTCCGGGAGAGATCGAAAACAGCAACTGACGACCGCCCTGGCTATCGCAAATGCAAGATAGTTACCGGCCCGGCTTCGTTCTATTCTTGTTTATTTCGCGCGCGATCGGCCGGCTCGGGACACGCAGGCGATAGGGCTCCGCTGTCCGGCGGCTCGGGATTGCGCGTATAGAGCGGACCGACGACCAGCGGCCTGTCCGGCAGCACGTTCTGATCCTGCGAAGACGCCATGGTCGTCTCGATGCGCTGGAGCACCTTGCCGTCGGCTGCTTCGATCCGGATCGACACCGCATAGCGCCTACCCTTCACGATGCAATTCACGGGCGGGCTTTCGACGGTGGTCTTGGTCGTCGCCGGCCAAATCTTCTGGCGCACGACGATGTCCGCGCCTCCCGCCGGGTCTTCGAAGCTCACCACGGCCGTCTGGGCGTCCTGTATCGGCCGCAGTGGCACTAGGTTGACCAGATAGGTGGCGGTAGCGATCCGATAGTTGAATACGAAAAGCTTGCCGCCGATCTCGAACAGATCGCCTTCGTTACCGGCGTCGCGGCACGCCGAGACGAGGAGGGCCGCCGCAAGGGCCGCCGCCAGCAGCTGCTTTTGGCGCAGGGCGCTATCGGTCATCCGTTGCCTCCGCCCTTCGGCGGGCATAGTGCCGCCTAGCCTTCTGCCGGTTGCCGCACACGGCCATGTCGCACCAGAGCCGGCTCGAATTGCGGCTGCGGTCGAGGAACAGCCAGTTGCAGTTCGCGCAGACGCGGACTTTCCGCCATTGCTGCCCCCCGGCGAGCGAAAGGGCCGAAACCGCCAGCGCGGTCTCGAAGCGAAGCGGCCGCGACCCCGCGCCGGCAGGTCTGTCGGGGGTGCCTATCTCCTCATCCGCGCCGTCCAGGCATGCTGCGCCCGCGGACATGACCTTTCCTAGTCCAGCGGCATCGAGGACGCCTCGACGTGCCGCCTGCCTGAAAAGGTAGTCCGACGCTTCCCGCAAACAGATGATGCGCCGGGCAGCGCCGCGCGTGTCGTCGAACCGTGGCCGGCCGCCGAGTTCGTCCGACCGGAAGTGACCGGCGGCCTCCGCGAAACGTGCGATCTCGGCGGTGTCCGCGAAGCGGTCGAAGCTGCGCTCCCGATCGCCCCTCAGCACCACGGTGTTCGTCAGGTCCAGGATCAACACTCCTCCTGAAAACCGGTGTCCGTTCCAGAGAACCGCCATTCACGAATTCTAACCGTCATTTCGCGATTTACAAGTTAGCATCCTGATGAGCAAATGGCGGTAGCGCGGATCGGAACCCGGATGCCCTATTTCCTGCAACAGGTCCTGAACGGCTTTCATTCCGGAGCCATCTACGCGCTTCTCGCCTTCGGCTACGTGCTGGCGAACGGGGTGCTGAAGCGGACGAACCTTGCACATGGCCCCCTCTTCGCATTCGCCGGGCAGATGCTCATCCTGTTCGCCGTCTTCGGCTGGCACGTTCTGTGGCTGACCCTACCCGCTACGATAGCGTTGGGGATCGTCGGGGCTCTCGGCTACTCCGTTTTCGCGGGGATGCTGCTTTCCCGCGGCGTTTTCCTGCCGCTGTCCCGCGCCGCGCCGAACGCTATTGTGGTGGCAACGCTCGGAGCGGGCATCGTCCTATCGGAACTGGCGCGAGTGGCGGCGGATACGCGGGATTTCTGGCTTCCGCCGATGCTGGCCGCGCCGCTCACATTCCATTCCTCGGGCGAATTCCTCGTCACGCTGACGGTGATCCAGGTCGCAAACTGCATGGCCGCCGCGCTGGCGGTGTCCATCGGCGCGCTCCTGCTGTCGAGGTCGTCGTGGGGCCGATGCTGGCGCGCGGTGGGCGACGATCCGGCCGCCGCCGCCATGTGCGGCGTCGATGTAGCCCGCATCTTCCATGTCGCGGTGCTGGGCAGCGCGTCCTATGCCGCCATCGCAGGCATTCTGGCCACTCTCTACTACGGCAATATCGGCTTCGGCACGGGGCTGGTCTACGGCCTCAAGGTTCTCTTCGTCACCGCCGTCGGGGGCTATCGCGATCCGCTGCGCGCGGCGGCCGGAGCAGCCGGTTTTGGAATTGCCGAATCTCTCTGGTCCAGCTATTTCCCGCTCGAATGGCGCGACGGCTGGATGTTCGTCTTCCTTGTCGTGCTGTTGCTGCTTTCCAGACAGGGCGACCGGCATCGGGGCCACATCTAGCCGCGCGCCGCTCGATGTCCGTCCCGGCTCTTTCCGCAGCGTCTTGGACTATTGCCTGAGCCCACCCGTGTTGACGGCTGTCGCAACGGGCCTCATATCGGAACCAACCGGCGATCCAAAAAGGACCCGGGCGACATGGGAGGAAATGTTATGGCGGGTTTGCTCGCCCTTTCCCGATTCATCGATCGCTTCAACGAAATCGTCGGCAAGTCCGTAGCCTGGCTGATCCTGCTTGCGATCCTGGTCAGCGCGGTGAATGCGGTGATCCGCAAGGCCTTCAACATCTCGTCGAATGCCTGGCTGGAACTCCAATGGTACCTGTTCGGGGCTGCGTGGCTGCTGGCCGCCGCTTATACGCTCAAGCAGAACGAGCATATCCGCATCGACATCGTCTACGGCATGTTCTCGCGGCGGGTTCAGCACTGGATCGACCTGTTCGGACACATCGTGTTCCTCATGCCCTTCGTGCTGCTGATGATCTACTATTTCGTCCCCTACTTCACCGTGTCATTCAACAACGGGGAATATTCGCCGAATTCCGGCGGCCTGCTGATCTGGCCCGCGAAACTGTCGCTCCTCGTCGGCTTCATCCTTCTCGGCTTCCAGGGCATTTCCGAGATCATCAAGAAGATCGCCGTCATGCGAGGCTTGATCGAGGATCCCAGCCCCTTCGTCACCTCTCACGAGGCGGCCGCGCTGCAGGGCGCGGCATTGGTCGAGGAGATGAAGAAGTGATCGAGTTCATCGCGCAGAACCTGGCGCCGATCATGTTCGCGTCGCTGCTGATCTTCATGCTGATCGGCTATCCCGTGGCGTTCGCACTCGCCGCCAACGGCCTGCTCTTCTTCGTCATCGGCGTCGAACTGGCGCCCTTCTCAGACGGCTCCATCAACCTGTCGTGGCCGCTGCTGTACGCGCTGCCCGACCGCTTTTGGGGCCAGCTTGCAAACGAGACGCTGCTTGCCATCCCGTTCTTCACCTTCATGGGCATCGTGCTGGAGCGATCCGGCATGGCCGAGGACCTGCTCGATACGATCGGCCAGCTCTTCGGCCCCGTCCGGGGCGGATTGGCCTACGCCGTCGTCATAGTCGGCGGCTTGCTCGCAGCCACCACCGGCGTGGTGGCGGCATCGGTCATCGCCATGGGCCTCATCTCCTTGCCCATCATGATGCGCTACAACTACAGCCGCCCCATGGCGACCGGCGTCATCGCAGCCTCCGGCACGCTGGCGCAGATCATTCCGCCATCGCTGGTCCTGATCGTGCTGGCCGACCAGCTCGGCCGATCCGTAGGCGACATGTACAGCGGCGCGCTCGTGCCGGGTCTGGTGCTGACCGGGCTCTACATGCTCTACGTCTTCATCGTCAGCCTGGTCCGCCCGGACTCCATGCCGGCCCTGCCGCCGGCGGCGCGAACCCTCGGCTACGGGATAACGTCGCTGGTTGTGGCGCTGGTCGCCGTCGGCATCATCTCCTACGCGGCGCATGTCTACCTTGCGCCGACGCAAGGCGCCAATGCCGACATCCTCGGCTTCGGCGTGGGCGTCCTCGCCATCTACATCTATGCGATCGCAGACCGCGGCCTGAAGTTCAATTCGATGTCGCGCCTGGCCCAGCAGGTCATCATTGTGCTGATCCCGCCGCTGGCGCTCATATTCCTCGTGCTCGGGACGATTTTCCTCGGCATCGCGACGCCCACCGAAGGCGGCGCCATGGGTGCGGTCGGCGCGCTGATCCTGGCCGCGTTCAAGGGTCGGCTGAACTTCGAGGTGATCAAGGCCGCGCTCGCCGGCACGACCAAGCTCTCGAGCTTCGTCCTTTTCATCCTGCTCGGCGCACGCGTGTTCTCCCTCACCTTCTACGGCGTCAATGGCCATTTGTGGGTCGAGCACTTGCTGACGTCTATGCCCGGCGGCGAGACAGGCTTTCTGATCGTCGTCAACATCCTGGTCTTCTTCCTGGCTTTCTTCCTCGACTATTTCGAGCTGGCCTTCATCATAGTGCCGCTGCTGGTCGGTCCGGCGGAAGCCCTCGGCATCGATCTGATCTGGTTCGGCGTGTTGCTGGCGATCAACATGCAGACGAGCTTCATGCACCCGCCCTTCGGCTTCGCGCTGTTCTTCCTGCGCTCCGTCGCTGCGCGGGTGCCTTATGTGGACAGGATCACGGGCAAGAACATCGCGCCTGTAACGTCAGCGCAGATCTATTGGGGAGCGGTGCCGTTCGTCGGCATCCAGATCCTGATGATCGGACTGACCATCGCCTTTCCGCAGATGGTTCTTCGCTACAAGGGTCCGGCCGTCGATCCGGGCGACGTGGAGATCGTCGTGCCGGGCTTCGGCGGCTCTCAGGATGGAAATGCGCAGCCCGGCGGTCTTCCTCCGCTCGGCCTGCCGCCGATCGGCGGTCAGCCGTCCGACGGCACCGCGCCACCGCCTCCGGCCGACCTCTCGCAGCCGCCGAGCTTCGGCGAGCCAGCCCCGCAACCCGCGCCGCCCGCGAACCCTCCGGTCGATCTGTCGCAGCCGCCGAGCTTCGGAGAGCAGCCGGCGCAACCGGCTCCGCAGCAACCCCCGCCGGACCTGTCGCAGCCGCCGAGCTTCGACTGACCGAAGCACCTCAACAAAAAACCCGGATGTTTCCATCCGGGTTTTTTCGTTGGCGACGCGGGCGAAGCCTACAGTTTGCCGGCCCGCTGCTGCGTCATCATGAAGGTGTCGAAGTTGTACTCGGCGACCTGCGTGTAGAGGAAGTGATCCTTGCGGAAGGCCTTGATCGAATCCCAGATGGTCTTGAACGGCGCATTGGTGGCCTCGATCTCGCCGTAGATCTGGTTGGTCGCGTCGAACGCGGACGACAGGATCTCCTGGCTGAAGGGGCGCAGTTGCGCGCCGGCGCCGACGAGGCGCTTGAGCGCGCCGGCGTTCAGCCAGTCATAGGCCTGCAGCATGTTGGCGTCGGCCGCCTGCGCCGCCACGCGCAGAAGCGCCTGGTAATGCTTCGGCAGCTCGTTGAACTTCTGCAGGTTGAACAGGGCATGGACCGTGGGGCCGCCCTCCCAGAATCCGGGATAGTAGTAGTACGGCGCGACCTTCACGAAGCCGAGCTTCTCGTCGTCATAGGGACCGACCCACTCGGCAGCGTCGATCGTGCCCTTCTCGAGGGCCGGATAGATGTCGCCGCCGGCGAGCTGCTGCGGCACCACGCCGAGGCGGCTCATCACCTGCCCGGCAAAACCCGCGATGCGGTACTTCAGGCCCTGCAGGTCGGCGACCGTGTTGACCTCCTTGCGGAACCAGCCGCCCATCTGGACGCCCGTGTTGCCGCAGGGCAGGCCGTACACGCCTTGCTTCGACAGGAACTGGTCGTTGAAGAGATCGATGCCGCCGCCATGATAGTGCCAGGCGTTCATGCCGCGCGCGTTCAGCGCGAACGGCACGGCGGCGCCGAGCGCCCAGGCCGGATCCTTGCCCACATAATAGTAGCAGACCGTATGGCCGGCCTCGACCGTTCCGGCCGCAACCGCGTCCGCCACCTGCAGGCCGGGCACGAGCTCACCCGCTGCGAAGGACTCGATGGTGAACTGGCCGTCGGTGGCTTCGGAGACATATTTGCCGAGCGTCAGCGAACCGCCGAAGATCGTGTCGGAAAGGCTCTTCGGGAACGAAGACGCCATGCGCCACGTCACCTTCGGGTTGGACTGAGCGATTGCCGGAGCTGCGAGCGCGGCGGTTGCGGCTGCCGCGCCGACGCCGGCGGTTCCTGCCTTGCGGATGAATGAACGACGATCCATGCAAACCTCCCAGTTGGATCCTGCTGCCTTACCCTGAGGAAGCCATTGATTTCCTTGGCGGCGATGGACGCGACATTACACAGGCAGGGAGCCGAGTCCAGCATCGGCATGGTTCCCCGCCTAAAGTCGCAGGCCGTCGCTACCGCCGTTCTTCCCGCACGAAAGGCTGCCCCAGCGCACCCGGTTGGCCGCTGCGCCTGCCGGCCGACAGGCTGGTCCAGACCATCACGCCGAGGGTGACGACATAGGGCAGCATGAGGACGAAATATTGCGGCAGCTGCAGGCCGATGGCCGCCATGCGCGGGATGAGCGCCTCGATGCAGCCGAAGATGACGGCGCCGAGAAGTGCCGGCCAGGGCTGCCACCGAGCGAAGATGACCAGCGCGATCGCGATCCATCCGCGGCCGCCCGAAATGCCGTCGACCCAGATCTTCGACACCGCAACCGTGAGGTACCCGCCCGCCAGGCCGATCAGGGCGCAGCCGACCACCACAGCGCCGAGGCGGTAGAGGCCGACGGGAATGCCGGCGGCGTCCGCGGCCTGCGGGTTCTCGCCCACCGCCCTGAGCCGCATTCCGACATGGGTGGCTCGCAGCACATGTACCGCCACCGCGAAGATCACCAATGTGAGATAGACCACCAGATCCTGCTGGAAAAGGATGCGCCCGACCACCGGCAGCGCCGACAGCGGGCCGAGGTTCAGGTCGCCCAATCCTGCGAAGCTCCGGTTGGTCCATCCCTGAATGGCCGACAGCAGGGCGGTGAGGCCCTGGGCGAAGAAGACGATGACCAGCCCGGAGATGACCTGGTTCACCCGCAGCGCGATGGCCAGCAGCGCGAACAGCAGCGAAAGCGCGGCTGCCGCGAGTGCCGCCACGATCATCGCGACGAGCGGATGCACCTGGAGCGAAAGCATCGCGCCCGCTCCGGCCATGGCGCCGACGAGCATGAAGCCTTCCGCGCCGAGATTGAGCACGCCCGATTTCTCGCAGATGATCAGGCCGAGTGCCGCCAAGGCAAAGGGTACGGCGAACCCCGGAACGTTGGCGAGCCAGTTGACGAAGAAATCCATGGCCCGCCCCTACCCCACCAGCCGGATGCGGTAATGGACGAAGAACTCCGACGCCGCCACGCAGATCACGATGATTGCCTGGATCAGCTGCACCATGGCGAACGGGATCTGGTAGAAAACCTGCAGACTCTGGCCGGCGACCATCAACACCGCGATCAGCAGTGCGAAGAAGGTGACCGCGAACGGATTGTTGCGCGCCAGGAAGGCGATCAGGATGCCCGAGAAGCCATAGCCCACGAAGAAGGACTGCGTCAGCCGGCTCTCGATACCGGTGCTGATGATGAAGCCGCCGAAGCCTGCCAGCGCGCCCGAGGCGAGGCCGAACAGCAGCGTCAGCCCGACGATCTTGATGCCGAGCGCGCGCGCCATGCGCATGTTCGCATGGACGAAGTTGAGCAGGAAACCGTAGCGGCTCGTGCCGAGCAGCCAGGCAGCGGCCAGCACGAGGAGCGCCGCGATCGGCACGGACAGGTTCAGGTTCTGCCAGCCTATCGGCATCAGCCGCTCGAAAGGCTCGAACAGCTTCGAGTTGGGAAACGCGCTCTGCGGGTCCTTCCATGGGCCGTACAGCAGATGGAGCAGCAGGTTGAACGCGATGTAGTTCATCAGGAGCGTGCTGATGATCTCGTTCACATGGAGCCTGATCTTGAGGAACAGCGGCAGCGCTATCCAGAGCATGCCGGCGGCCAGCGCCGCTAGCGCCATGAGCATGAGGCGGGCCGAGGCGGGACCGACGTCGTAGTTCGCGATCAGCGTCGCGCCGATGGCGCCGCAGATGACCTGCCCCTCGATCCCGATGTTCCAGAACCGCGCCTTGAAGGCCAGCGCTCCCGCTAGGCCGACGATGGTCAGCGGCGCCGCGTAGGCGAGCACCGCGGCGATGTTCCGCTGGCTGCTGAAGATCGCCACCACGAACTCGTTGGCGAGGCCCGAAGGCGCCACGCCGGCGATCATCAGCATGATCGCCGACAGCAGGAGGCCGACGAGGATGCCGCAAACCACTACCAGGACCTGCTGGGCCATCGGCATATGGCCGCGCACCTCGAGGTTCAAGCGGCGCAGCAGGCTGCGGCGCCCCGACGTGCCGGAGAGCGTCGTGTCAGCCATGGCCCACCATCGCCCTGCCGATCGCGTGCCTGTCGGCCGGAGCCTCGAACTCCGCGACGATCGCGCCTCGGTTCATCACGCCTATGCGGTCGGCTAAGAGCAGGATTTCGTCGAGATCCTCGCTGATCAGGATCACGCCGGCGCCGCGGTCGCGCGCCGCCCGCAGGTGCTCGTGCACCGCCGCCGAAGCACGGATGTCGAGGCCCCGGCTCGGCGAATGGGCGATGATGAGCGAAGGCTCGCCAGAGAATTCCCGCGCGATGACGAGTTTCTGCGCATTGCCGCCCGAAAGCAGGCCGGCCTTCTGGTGCGCGTTGCGGACACCCAGCACCTCGAATTTTTGGATGGCTTCGCGGGCATCGCGGTCGACGCGGCGCCGGTCGACGCGGAAGGGCGAGCCATATCGTCCCTCCAGGACGCCGCTAACCGCATAGTTGTCCGCGATCCGCAGGTCGCCGGCCAAGGCATCCGACTGCCGGTCTGACGGTATGCAAGCGATGCCGCAGCGCCGCAGCCGTTCCGAGGGCTGGTTCGTCACGTCGCCATGCCCGTCGAGAAAGACCGTTCCGCTCTGGACGGACCCAAGGCCTGTCACGACGTCGACAAGCGTGTTCTGTCCGTTACCGCCGACGCCGGCAATCCCGTAGATTTCGCCGGAGCGGACCTCGAAGGTGACGTCGCGCAAGCCGCCGCCCCGTTCGTCGGCGGCCTTCAGCGAGCGTACCGACAGGATGGGGCGCCCCGGCTTGCCGCCGCCTTGTCCGCGGTCGGCGACGGCGCTGCCCACGATGAGCGTCGTCAGTTCCCCCTCATCGACATCCGAGGGCAGTACGGTGCGCACCACCCTGCCGCCGCGCATCACGGTGATGCGGTCCGCATAGGTCAGAGCCTCGGACAGCTTGTGTGTCACGAGCACGACCGAATGTCCTTCCCGCGCCAGAGTGCGGACGGCCGCGAAGAGCCGGCCGGCTTCGGCATCGGTCAGCACCGCGGTCGGCTCGTCGAGGATAACGATGGACGCGCCCGCGACCAGCACCTTCAGGATTTCTATGCGCTGCTGCTCCGACACCGACAGGCTCTCGACCGGCCGGTTCAGGTCGACGTCGAAGCCGATCTTCTCCTGGGCCTCGCGCGTCATGGCCTGCATGCGCGCCCTGCCACTCCGGAACGAGCCTTCCGGATGTGCGAGCAGGATGTTCTCGAGGCCGGTGAACGGCTTCACCAGCTTGTAGTGTTGATGGACCATTCCGATGCCGAGGCGCTGCGACTCGGCAGGACCCCTGATAGCCACCGGCTGCCCGCGCAGCGTCACCGTGCCGCTGTCGGGCGTGTAGATCCCGGCAACGATATTCATCAGGGTCGACTTGCCGGCGCCGTTCTCGCCGAGCAGGGCGTGGATTTCCCCTGGCTTCAGATCGAAATCCACGCCGCTCAGCGCGGCGAAGTCGCCGAAGGTCTTCGAGATGCCGGCCATCCGGAGAACCGGCGGCATCGCGCCCCCGTCCGGGCCAAGAGCGGCGCTCCGCATATGGCCCGTCAGAGCGTTCATTGCTGGCTGACTACGCCCTTGACGAACCAGTCCATCGCCCAGAGATCGGCGTCCGAGAGCACTTCGCCCTCCTTCACGCGCTCCTTGCCCTCGCGGTCGCTGAGCGGTCCGGCATAGATCTGCTTCCTGTCGATGATCGCCTGGCGTTCTTCCATGATCTGCTTCTCGACGTCGTCGGGTACGGCGTCGCCGCAGCATGCGATGTCCGTGCCGCCTTCCTTGATCGACAGGAAGGCGCCGTAGGGACCCGGCTCCCACTCGCCGGCGGCGATCTGCTTGATGGTCGGCGCCAGATACTTGTCCCAAACCCACACGGACGAGCACTGCGTGGCCGTGCTGAATTCGGACAGGTCGCGATGGTGGCCGGTGCCGTAGACGCCCTTCTCCTGCGCCACGACCTGCGGCGTCGGGGAATCGACGTGTTGGCCGATGACGTCGATGCCCTGCTCGATCAGGGCTTCGGTGGCGGCGCGTTCCTTGACCGGGTCGTTCCAGGCGCCGGTGAACACCACCGTCACCGTGGCGTCCGGGTTGATCTTCTGCGCACCCAGCGCGTAGGCGTTGACCGTCCAGTTGACGAGGCCGAACGGGTTGGCCGCCACGAAGCCGAGGTTCCCGGACTTCGATGCGGCCGCGGCGGCCATGCCGCAGAGATACTGGCTTTCATAGGTGCGGCCGTAGATCGACTGCAGGTTTGCGGCGTTGGTCGTGCCTGCCGGATTGATGAAGGCGACGTTCGGATATTGCTTCGCCAGTTCGAGGAAGGTGTCGGAATATCCGAATGCCGATCCGATGATGATGTTGGCGCCGCGGTCGATGAACAGTTCGACCGCCGGACGGATCGCGGTCGCGTTCTCCGGCACGTTCTCCACCACCGGTATGGTGATGCCCAGTTCCTGTTCGACCTTGGCGCGCGCTTCGTCGAGCGACTGCGACCAGCCGCCATCGTTCTTCTGCGAGAAGATCACGAGCGCCGGGCTCGGGTCGCCCTCCAGCTTGAAGGGTTCGGCATGGATGGCTGCCGGCACAACGGAAAGTGCCAGCCCCCACGCCAGCGTTGAGAGTCGAGTCATGCCCATTTCATGCTCCTTCGAATTTGTTTTCGTTTTCGTTTTCGTTCCCGTAGCCGACCCGTCTTGTTTTCGGTCCCGATGGCCACTCGACCGGAACCTCGTTCATGCGTTGGACATCGCGCCAAAGATCATGCTCGGCGTGATGGGAGTCTGGTGGAACTTGGCGCCGCCGAAGGGCTTCAGCGCATCCTCGATGCCGGATGCCAGCGTCGCGCCGACGGCGATGCAGCCTGCCTCGCCCACGCCCTTGACGCCGAGGGGATTGAGCGGCGACGGCGTCTCGAGATGCGCGATCTCGATCGCCGGCACCTCGGTCGCATAGGGGATCAGGAAGTCGACGAAATTCGCGTTCGTGGGATTGCCGTCGCGGTCATATTCGATGCGCTCATAGAGCGCGCCGCCTATTCCCTGCGCGAAGCCACCGGTCACTTGGCCGTCGACGATCACGGGATTGATCATGTTGCCGCAATCGTGGATGCAGACATACTTCTTCACGTCGACGCTGCAGGTCTCGCGGTCCACCTCCACGATGGCCGCATGGACGCCATAGGCCCAGGTCGCGCATTCGGGGCTGAAATAGTCGGTCGCCTCCAGGCCGGGGTGCTGGCCGTCGATCAGCGGCGGCCCGTCGTGCCGGCTGGCCGGCGCGAACTGCGTCGCCGCCTGCGCGGCCGAGTTGAAGGCATAGCGCAGCGGGTTGGTTGCGGTGGCGACGGCGGCCAGCGACACCTTGCGGTCTGTGCCGGCAACCACCGCGTGCCCGTCCTCGAGCTCGATGTCGGCGGGGTCGGCTTCCAGCATGTTCGCGGCGGCCTTGATCGTCTGTTCCCGTACCTTGATCGCCGTCTTGTGGATGGCATTGCCCGAAACCACGGCCGCACGGCTGGCGAAGGTCGCAACGCCCCACTCGAATGTCCCGGTGTCTCCCTCGACGACGATCACGTCCTCGACCGCGACCCCGAGCTGATCCGAAACGATCTGCGCGAACACCGTGTCGTGTCCCTGTCCCTGCGAGGTCAGGCCCGTGTTCACATAGACCTTGCCGGTGATCGGGTGGATCTTGATATGGCCGCCCTCGTAGGGACCGAGGCCGGTACCCTCGACATAGTAGGCGAGGCCGAGCCCGAGCGCCTTGCCGTCGTCGCGCGCCGCCGACTGCTCGGCTGCGAAAGTGTCCCAGCCGATCGCCTCGCGCGCCATCTCGAGCGCTTTGTGATATTGCCCGCTGTCGAGCTTGACCCGCAGTCCGTCGGCGAAGAGAAGCCCCTCTCGCGTGTAGGGGAAATCCTCGTCGCGGATGAGGTTGCGCCGCCTGATCTCGAAACGGTCGAGACCGAGCTCCTCCGCGAGCTGATCCATCGCGCGCTCTATGGCGAAGCAGGACTGCGGCCTGCCGCAGCCGCGATAGGGCGTGACCGGAACGGTGGGGGTATAGACGGCGCGGAAGCGCACATGGATGTTCGGGATGCGGTAGGGGCCCGCGATCGAGGTCGACGCCACCTGCGCCACCGCGATGCCGTAGGGGATGAACGCGCCTGTATCGTGCAGGAAGGTGTCGCGCAGCGCGATCACTTCGCCGGTCTTCTTGGCGAACAGCTCGATCTCGTGGATCTGCGTCCGCTCCTGGTTGGAGCCTATGAAGTTCTCGCGCCGGTCCTCGATATATTTCACCGGCCTGCCGAGCTGGATCGCCGCGAACGGCACCAGCAGCTCGTCCGGATACGGGAACATCACCTTCTGCCCGAAACCGCCGCCCACGTCGGGCGCGATGACGCGCACCTTGTCCTCGTCGAAACCGAAGATTGACGCGAGGCCGCCGCGCACGCCGAGCGGCGCCTGCGTGCCGTCCCAGACGGTCAGTTCGCCGCGCACCGCGTCGTAGCGCGCCGCGACGGTGCGGCACTCCATCGCCGCGGCAGTCGACCGGTCCACCTGCACCTTGATGCGCGTGACATGCTCGGCCTGCGCGAAGGCTGCTTCCGGGTTGCCGCAGACCTGGGTGAAGTCGGCCGCGATGTTGTTGGGATGGGTCGGATGGACAAGCGGAGCGCCGTCTGCGATCGCCTTCTCCATGTCGAGCACGACGTCGAGGGGATCATAGTCCACCTCGACCAGCGCCGCCGCGTCCTCGGCGACGTAGCGGTCGACCGCCACCACCATCGCCACGGTCTGGCCGACGTAGTAGACGTCGCCGCGCGCCAGCGGGCGCTGCGTGCGCGCATCGGTCATCGAGGGATGCGGGATCAGAAGAGGCAGTTCGATGTCGAGATGGCCGATGTCGTCGCACGTATAGACCGCGACCACGCCGTCCGCTGCTTTCGCCTCGCTGGTGTCCATTCCGTTGATGCGTGCCCGCGCGAAGGGGCTGCGCACGAAGGCAACATGGAGCACGCCGGGCAGGTTGATGTCGTCGGTGAACGCGCCCTTGCCGGTCAGCAGGCGCGGATCGATGTTCCTCTTGATGGGAGCCCCGAACTTGCGCGTCGACATGGCGGCTCCTTCAGGCTCGACCGGCGAGTTCCGCCGCGCGGCGGACCGCCTTCACGATGTTTGCGTAACCGGTGCAGCGGCAGAGATTGCCCGAGATCAGCTCTCGAATGCCGTCATCGGACAGGTCGAGTTCCTCGCCGGAGTCGAAATGCGACCTGATGTTCATGATCATGCCGGGCGTGCAGTAGCCGCACTGCAGGCCGTGGCATTCCTGGAACGCTTGCTGGAGCGCGCTCAGGGAACCGTCTTCCTGCGCCTCGCTCTCAATGGTCCGGATATCCGCCCCGTCGGCCTGGACGGCAAAGGTCAGGCATGAGCGCGCCGAGCGTCCGTCCATCATCACGGTGCAGGCGCCGCACACGCCGTGCTCACAGCCGACATGCGTGCCGGTCAGGCGCAGTTCGTGGCGTATGAAGTCCGCCAGCAGCATGCGGGTGCTGACGGTCCGGGTCACCTCGACGCCGTTGACGGTCACCGTGACCTCTGCCTTGGGGTCCGTGGATGTGCTTGGTATGGAGCGCTCGAGGTGCCCGTGCCTGCTCATCGTGTCAGCGCTCCCCAATGGACTCTGCCGCTTCGCGGATGACGCGCCGCGTCAGGCCGGCGAGCAGATGTTGGCGGTAGGCCGTCGTCGCATTTGCATCGTCGGGCGCTGTGACTGCCTGCTTGGTCGCCTCGCCCGCCCGGGCGACGTCTTGTTCGGACAGCGACGTTCCGACGATGGCTGCCTCCGCCTCCATAAGCCGGACGGGCCGCGAGGAGACCCCGCAGGCGGCCAGCCGCGCGTTGGTCACCTTGCCGTCCGGATCCCGCTCCAGGATCGCTCCCGCGGCGGCGATCGCATAGTCTCCCTTGCGCCGCGCGAATTCGGCGAAGGCATGACCCGCGCTCGCAGGCAGGCCGGGGAAGGTGGCGCTCACGATCAGTTCCTCGGCCTCCCGCGACGTCGTCATGTGAAACTCGAAGAAGTCTTCTGCCGCGATATCGCGCGTGCCAGACGGCCCTGCGGCCGTCACCCACCCGCCGCTGAGCAGCAGGACCATCGGCATCTCCGCCGCCGCATCGGCATGGCACAGGCTGCCGACCGTGGTTCCCCGGTTGCGGATCGGAACATGCGCCACGTAGTGCAGTGCGGCGCGCAGCAGCGGGTTGGCCCGGAAAGCCTCTTCGCTCTGCTCGACATCCCTGTGGCGCACGGCGGCGCCCACGCGCACATTGCCGTCGACGATGTCGATGCTGCGAAGGTCTGCTATCCGGTTGATGTCGATCAGCGCAGGTGGCGCGGCGAGCCGGAAATTCATCGCCGGGATCAGGCTCTGCCCGCCGGCCAGGATCATGGCCCCGGGATTTTCCGAAAGAAGGCGAACCGCCTCCTCCGACGACCGCGCGACCATATAGTCGAAAAGCGGTGGTTTCACCGTCATTTCCCCAGCGTCGAGGCCTGACGTAAACGCGCGAATATCAAGAGGAAGCACCCTGGAAAGGTGCTCGATCTCCCTGCTCGTCGCGTTCGACAAGCCCTGTATGTTCCCCGTCGCTCTATCCTGATAGTGGATATTGTATCGACTATGTGACTATAGGTTCACGCTTCTCAGAGTGTCAACCGGCTTTTTGCAGCGCACGCGCGGCGCCTTCTGGCAAGGCCGTTCGCGTGCCTTCAGCCCTGCGCTTCGCGCCCGGATTCTACAGTCGTTGCGGGATCGATCGGTCGCACCATGCGGCAACCCAGAACCTCTTCGCACCATGCCGCGACAGCCAGCAGTCTCGCCTCCGAATAGGGTCGAGCGACGATCTGCATGCCGACCGGCAGGCCCCGCTGCGTGAAGCCGCAGGGGATGGAGATCGCCGGGCAGCCGGTGACCGTCACGGCATAACCGAGCACCAGCCAGTCCAGGTAGGTCGGCAGCTCGCGGCCGTCGATGCGCGACACATAGCGCTGCTCGACCGGATATGGCTCGACGGGCGCGGTCGCGCTGACCAGGAATTCGTGCCGCTCGAGGAAGGAGAGCATATTGGCGCGCACGCGCGCCTGCTCGCGGGTTGCCTCCGCGAGTTCCGCGCCGGAGAGCTTCATGCCCTGCTCGATATTCCAGACGACCTCCGGCTTCAGCATTTCTCGTCCGGGTCCATCCAGTATGGCGCCCCGCGCCGCAGCGAACTGGTGCGCCCGCAGGGGAAGGAAGGCACGATTGGCTGCCGAGAGGTCCGGACAGTCTTCCGTAACGTGGACGCCTGCGCCGGCAAGTTTGGCCATCGCCCCGATTACGACATCGCGGATCTCCGGCTCGATCAGGGCAACGCCGAGGTCGACCGAGAAGCCGAGGGTCGCCGGCATGTCCGGTCTCTTGGCCGCTGCCGCGAAATCGTGTTGCTCCAACGGTCGCGACAGCGGATCGCGCACGTCGAAGCGGGCCATCGCCGACAGCCCGAGTCCCGCATCGGCGACATTGCGCGCCAGCGGGCCGATCACCGAGAGCGTCTGGCCGGGCACTCCGTCGGGTCCCTGTGGCACGAGACCGGGGCTCGGACGCAATCCCACCACGCCGCAGAAGGCGGCCGGATAGCGAAGCGAGCAAGCGAAGTCCGATCCCTGCGCGATTGCGGCCATGCCCGTCGCCACCGCCACAGCCGCTCCTCCGGACGAACCGGCCGGCGAAAGGCGCGTGTCCCAGGGGTTCAGCGTCCGGCCGAACACCTCGTTGAACGTATTGGCGCCGGCCTCGAACTCGGGGGTATTCGATTTCGCGAACACGACGCCGCCCGCCTCTTCGACCGCCTCCACGAAGAAGTCGGAGTGCTGCGGAACGTGATCGCGGAAGACCGGCGAGCCGAAGGTCGTGCGCACCCTGGCGACCGCGTATGAATCCTTCACGGGAATGGGCTGCCCGCCGAGCAGCGTCCCGGATAGGTCGCCCGCGCTGGTCAGCCGCCCCCGCGCGCGGTCGAAGCACAGGGTGGGCAGCGCATTCACCGACGGATTGACCGCAGCTACTCGCTCCTCGGTTGCATCCAGCACCTCTTGTGGAGCAATCTCGCGCGAGCGTAGAAGGGCCGTCACAGTGCTCGCATCCATCGCCCACAGCGGCTCGCTCATGCTCCGGTACTCCGTCGGCTGTTCGCACATGCTGGCAAATCATCTAGAGAATGGATACGATATCTAAATAACGAACAGACGGCAGACGATTTGTCATGGGGAAGACACCAGGGACGGTGCGGCAGTCGCAAGACACCGCCACGATGGAGTACGGCCTTCAGAAGCCGACCGCGATGGATGCGCGCTCGCCGGAAGCCAAACAGGGCCTTGAGCGCTCTTTCGCCGTTCTCGACCTGATCGCGGCGAGGCCGTGCCGCGTGGTCGACGTCATGCGCGACATGAGCCTGCCCTGGGCGACCGCGCACCGCACCGTCAAGAAGCTGGAAAAAGCCCAGTTCCTGATGCTCAACCCCGAGACGTCGCATTACGAAATAGGGCCGCGCATGTGGCACCTCGGCTCGGCCTACCTCGCCAACAACAAGATGCTGAAGGCGGCGATCTCCTACCTGGCCAAGGACCGCGATATCCGCGGCGTCGACGTTCAGGTGGTCGAGCGCATCGGCACCTTTTCGGTCGTCATCCATGCCGAGAAGCGGCAGGTCCAGGAAATCTCCAAGGCGCAGTACGGCTACCACATTCCGCTCCACGCCGGCTCCAAGGGCCTCGTGCTTCTGGCATACGAAACGCCGGACTTCGTCTCCGCCTACTGCGCCCAGCCGCTCGAGCAGCTGACTCCCTCGACCATCACCGATCCTGCGGTTCTGCGAGAGCGGCTTGCGGAAGTTCGCGCGGAAGGTTTTTCGCGCACGGAGAGCGACGTGCAGAACTTCACCGGCTCCATTGCGGCACCGGTCTTCGGCGCCAAGGGCGCCGTCGTCGGCTGCATCTGCTTCGTCTATCTGAAGAAGGTGGCGCGCGACGAGGCTCTTATGGACGAATTGAAGGAAGCGCTCCTGCTCATGACCCATACGCTCTCCTCCGAGCTGGGCTGGCATCCGCGGCAGATGTAACTGGTCAGCCTTTTTCAGCCGCCGCTGGCCCATCCTGGCCTTTCCGATCCTGATACGAGCCCTGCAGGTTCTTGAAGGTCGCCTCCAGCGCGTCGACGATGATGTCGATGGACGCCTGCCCCATCTCCGCCGTGGCGACGGTCGGATCGCCGAAGATCGCCGCATGGCCCGCCTCCGGGCGCGGCCGCCGCGCATAGGTGCGCGTCGGGTTGGTCGGGGCGACGAGGTCCCAGCCCACCGGCCCGTATTTGGCGCCCTCGAGCTTTTCCATCTTCACCAGTTCCGGCCGCGTGGCGAGTTGGAACGACGCCTCGAGCTCGCAGCCGTGCCCCATGCCGCCGACGACCGACTTTCGCATGGCGTGGATCTTGTCCGCGGCAGGCTCCCAGTAGCTGACCGCCGAAACCTTAAAATCATGGGCTGTGTCGAGCTGGTCGACCATATGGCGAGCCACCTGGTCGTTTGCCGTGCCGCTCGGACGGTTGCCGTTGAGCAGGATGACGTGGGTGAAGCCCTGCTTGACCAAGGCCGCGCCGATCTCAAACAGCATCAGCTGGTAGGTGGGGATGGACAGCGAGATCGTGCCCGGGAAATGCTCGAAGGTCATCGACACGCCGTAGGCCACCGGCGGCGCGACGATCGCGTTGATGCGCTCCGCGAGCTTCACCGCGATGTAGTCCGCCTGATGGGTGTCGGTATCGATCGGCATGTGTGGGCCGTGTGCCTCGGTGGCGCCGGTCGGCACGACTACCGCGCGTCCGGCAGCGATCGCGTCCGCGATCTCCATCTGGGTCATGTAGGACATGCGGTATTCCACGGGATCGACCTCCTGGGCTTGCCGTCGTTCAGCCTTCCTTGCCGAGCCAGCGCTTCACCGAGGCGCCGACCACCTTTCCGCCGAGCTTCAGCGCGCTGAGTTCCTGCGCCCGCGCCTCGGCGCCGCCGCCGTTGAGCTCGCTTTCCACGTTGGCCACGAACTGCTGGATCAGCAGCTTCGCCGTCTCGGCCACGATGCCCGGCCGCCCGAACTGTGCCACCGGGCCACTGAGCTGGATGTCGGCATCGACCGACAGGTCGGTCGCATCTCCCTGGTCAACCAGAGCATAGGTCATCGTCATGCGCGAGCGGCTGCCGCCCTTCTTGTCGATGCCGCGCCCTTCCGCTTTCCCGGAGAACGTCGCCGGGTCGGGCTCGTGCCTGACCTCGCCCTCGAACGCCGCCTTAAACGGACCGAGCTTGATCGACACGGTTCCAGCGTAGCTTCCGTCGCCATGGTCGCGCGTCAGTTCCGCGCCCGGCATGCAGCCGGCCAGCGTGGGTATGTCCTGGAACAGCGCCCAGACCTCTTCGCGCGGGCGATTCACCGTGACGGACTGCTTGATCTGCATCGCGACGCCCTCCGCTCCTGATCCGGCCTACTCCGCCGCCTGAGAGAAGGAGGCCTTCTCGCCCACGGCCTGCCAGCCCTCGTCCGGATCGGTCCAGTTTTCCGGATAGCGCACCATGCCCCTGGTCTTCATGTCGCGGAAGGCCTCGCCGCGGTCGAACATCGGCGGCGTGCCCCGCTGCTTGCGCAGCTTCTCGCGCAGGGCCTGCGTTTGCGCCGTGTCATGCGTCCACTTGCGACCCTTGAGCGCGACGGCGACGCCATAGTCGTCGCGTGCGCTCGCCTCCGAGATCAGCCCGCATTGCAGGTCATAGACCACCTTGTCGGCTTCGCGCGCCAAGGGATCGCCCCACCCGCCGCCACCCGTAGTGACCACGCGCACCGAGTTGCCGGGCTCCACGACGACCGTGTCCGACATGCCTGGGTAGACCTGCTCGCCTTCCTCTCCGATCACCGAGACCTGGTAGCTCTGGCCGGTCTTGCCGCCGTTGACGCCGTAACAGCCGAGGATGGAGCGGTCGGCGTTGGAGATCAGCCGGCACTCGCCCAGCGCGCGGATCTTCTTGTCATAGCCGAAACCGCCGCGGCGGAAGCCCGCCCCGCCCGAATCGGTCTTGAGGGCAAGCTGCTCGATCATGATTGGATAGCGTGTCTCGGAGAACTCCGCCGGCAGGTTGCGCGAATTCGGCACGATGTGCACCACGTCTGAACCATCAGCCCAAGGTCGGCCCGGACCGCCGCCGCCGAGCACCTCGCGAAACAGGAAGAAGTCGTCGCGATTGCGTCCGCCGGTCAGGCCCCAGATGCGGATCGTCTCGTGGTCGGCCGGCATGCGGCCTCCGGTCGCCTTGGAAAGACAGGCTGCGAAGACGCCGAGCGACCGCAGCATCAGGAAGAAGCGCATGCCGGTCGGCTTGCCGAAGGTCGGCGTGATCAGCGTTCCCTTCTGCGGGAACACCACGTCGATGACGTCGAGCACGCCCTCGTTGGAATCGATCTCCGCCGCGCGTTCGGGCGAGGCCGCCAGCGAACGCAGAACCGGCGCCAGCCACTTGCGGAAGTAGCGACCCTCGACCTCGTCGAGCGACCAGTTGATCGGTCCCTTGGCCTCGGGGTCGGTGCCGTTGAAGTCGAGCACGATCTTGTCGGCCGTCTTCGTCATGGTCAGCCGCAGCGCGTGGATCTTGCCCTCCTCCACGCCGTCGGCCTCGATATAATCCTCGTAGTGATAGACGCCGTCCTTGATCTTCGGCAGGATCTCGCGCCGGAAGATTTCCGCGGCGTTCTTCAGGATCTGGTCGAATGCCGCCTCGAGCGTCTCCACCCCGTATCTTTCCGCGAGCGAGACGATGCGCCGCGAGCCGAGCTTGCAGGCGCCGATCTCGGCGTCCAGATCGCCTGCGAGATGGTCCTCCAGCCGCGAGTTGCGCGTGATGATCCGGAACGCCGCCTCGTTCAGTACGCCGCGGTCGTAGAGCTTGATCGGCGGGATCAGCACGCCTTCCATCCAGCTGTCGGTGGCGTGGACCGGCAGGCTGCCCGGCACCGCGCCGCCGATGTCGTCGTGGTGGCCGAAAACCTGGCTGAAGCCGATCAACCTGTCCTCGTGGAAGATCGGCACGGTGGTGCAGAGGTCGGGCACGTGGCCGATGCCGCCGCAGGAATTGTATGGGTCGTTCCAGAAGAAGACGTCGCCCGGAAAGATGTTGTCCGCACCGAAATATTCGAACACCGGCTCGACGATCGCCGAATAGGAGCGCCCGGTCAGCTTGCGCCCCTTCGCGTCGAAGAGCGCCACGCGGTAGTCGTGCTGGTCGCGGATCATCGGCGAGCGCGCCGTGCGCTCGACCGCGGCCTCGATTTCCAGTTCGGCGGCACGGATCGTCCCGTGGATGACTTCGAGCTCGATCGGCCCCAGCTTCGTCTTCTTCCCGTTGCTCACGACTGCGTCTCCCTCGCGGTCAGGATGAGATTGCCGAACCGGTCCTTCGTGCAGGTCCAGCCGCCGGGCACGACGACGGTCGAGCCGTATTCCTGGATGATGGCCGGTCCTTCGATCACCTGGCCGGCCGCAACTTCGGTGCGCTCGTAGAGCGGGCTGTCGACCCAGCCGCCGCCCTTCCAGTAGACCCTTCGCGAGCCGAACGGCTTTGCCTCGCCGCCATCGGCCTCGACGGCGTTGATCTGCGGCCGGTTCTGCACGCCGACCGCGCGCACGCGCAGGTTCACCAGTTCGACATCCTGCTTGCCCTCGTAGTGGAAGCCGAAGGACTCGTCGTGAACGCGGTGGAAGTCCCTCCACATATGCGCGACTGCAGCCTCGCCGCCCGCTCCGTCCGGCGCGGTGACCTGCACCTCGTGGCCTTCGCCGAAATAACGCACGTCGGCGACATACTCGATCTTGATGTCGGCATCCGCGATCCCTTCGGCGCGGATGTCGCGGCGCCCTTCCTCGGCAAGGGCATTCCAGGCCGAGACGATTTCCTCCACGTCCGCCGTCGACTGCCGGCGCACCATGGTGCGGATATAGTCGCGGCGCACGTCCGACACATGCAGGCCGAGCGCGCAAAGATTGCCGGGATCGGGCGGCGATATCACCGTCTTCATCCCGAGGAAATCGGCCACCTCCGTCGCGAACAGTCCGCCTGCGCCGCCGAAGGCCACCATCGCATAGTTGCCCGGGTCTCGTCCGCGCGACGTCGTCACCTTGCGCACGCCGAAGACCTGGTTGACTGCGGCGATCTCCAGCACGCCGGCCGCCACTTCCTCCGGCGTCATGTCGTGCTGCCGCCCGAGTTCCTCGTAGGCCTTGCGCGCACTGTCGAGATCCAGCTTGATCTCGCCGCCGATCAACGATGTCGGCAGGCGGCCGAGCACGATCGCCGCGTCGGTGACGGTCGGCTGGGTGCCGCCGCGCCCGTAGCAGATCGGCCCGGGATCGGCGCCAGCGCTCTGCGGCCCGACCTTCAGGCTGCCATAGGGATCCGTCCAGGCGATCGAGCCGCCGCCCGACCCCACCGTGACGATATCGAGCATCGGCGTCTTGACCGGATAGTGCTCGATCATCGATTCCGACGTGTACATCGGCGTCTGCTTTTCGATGATGGCGATGTCGGTCGAGGTGCCGCCCACGTCCGAGGTCAGGATGTTGTCGTAGCCGGCGAGCGTCGCCATGTGGATGGCGCCGAGGATGCCGGCGGCCGGTCCCGACAGCAGCATCGTCACGGGCTTCTCACCGGCCGTCGAATGCTTCACCACGCCGCCATTCGACTGCATGATCAGGAACGGGATGTCACCCGACTGCGAGCGCAGCCGGTCCGCCGCGCTCTGCAGGTACGTCTTGCAATAGGGTTTGACGAGCACGTCGACGAGCGTCGTCATCGCGCGTTCGTATTCGCGGTATTCCGGCAGAACGACAGAGGATAGCGACACGAACACGCCGGGAAAATTCTTCTCGATCAGCGCGCCGATGCGCCGCTCGTGCTCGCCATTGGCGTAGGAGTGGAGCAGGCAGACGCCGATGCATTTCACCCCGTCCTCGACGAGTTCGCGCACCGCCTCCAACGTCGCTTCCTCGTCGATCGGCTCCATCTCGCTGCCGTCGAACTTCAGCCGGCCCGGAACTTCCCGCACCAGATGCAGCGGCACCAGGCGCGGCGGCTTCACCCAGAAGAAGGAATTGCCGTAGCCGTCAGGCACGGACTGGCGGGCGATCTCGATCATGTGGCGGAAGCCGCGCGTGACGATGAGGCCGAGACCCGCGAACTTGTGCTCCAGCACTGCGTTGGTCGCGACCGTCGAGCCGTGCAGAAGCATGGCGAGGTCAGCCGGTTCCGCGCCCACCTTTTCGAGGACCTTCCGCACCCCGTCCAGAAGACCCACGCTCGGATCGCTCGGCGTCGACGGCGTCTTGATCGCGGTGATCGCGCCTGTGGTCTGATCGATCGCCACCACGTCGGTGAACGTGCCGCCCGTATCGATGGCCACCCTCACATTCATCTCGCCCTCCGAATATCCACTATGCGGATATGACGTTCATTTAGCGCATATTCTGAAAAGTGTGACAAGAGGCTTTTTCAACAGCGCGGCCGATCGGAGCGAGGACTTGGAAGATCGCGACCGCCCTCGCTCGACCCCATGCAGGCCAGCGCTTACCAGCCGGCCAGGGCAGCTGGTTCCAACGCCGTCAGGCGATGCGACGGCCGCTCAGCGGTCGTAGAGCCGCGAAAACTCCTCGCGCAGTGCGTTCTTCTGGACCTTGCCCATCGCGTTGCGCGGCAGCGCCTCCTTGACCAGCACGCGCTTGGGAATCTTGAATTTCGCCAGTACGCTCTCGAGCTCCGACCGGATGGCAGCCTCGTCCACGGTCTGCCCTGCGCGCGCCGTCACGACAGCCGTCACCGCCTCGCCGAAATCGGCGTGCGGCAGCCCGATAACGGCCGACTCGCCGATGGACGGCAGGGCGTCGAGGGCGTTCTCCACCTCGGCCGGATAGACGTTGAAGCCGCCCGATATGATCAGGTCCTTCGCCCGGCCGGAAATGGTGACATAGCCGTCCGGATCTATGAAACCGAGGTCGCCGGTGATGAACCAGCCGTCGGGGCGGAACTCCTGCGCCGTCTTGTCGGGCATCCGCCAGTAACCCTTGAACACGTTCGGGCCCTTGAGCTCGATCACGCCGATGCCGCCTTGCGGCAGCACGGTGCCTGTCTCCGGGTCGGCGATCCGGACGGAGACACCGGGCAGCGGGAAGCCGACGGCGCCCGGGCGCCGCTCGCCGTCATAGGGATTGGAAGTGATCATGTTCGTTTCGGTCATGCCGTAACGCTCCAGGATCGCGTGCCCCGTGCGCGCGGTGAAGCTCCGGTGGGTCTCGGCCGAAAGCGGTGCCGAGCCGGAGACGAAAAGGCGCATGTGGCTTGTCGCGTCACGGTCGAAGCGCGGCTCGGCCAGCAACCGCGTGTAGAAGGTCGGCACCCCCATCATGGTCGTCGCTTTCGGCAGCGCCGCCATGACCGGCCCGACCTCGAACTTCGGCAGGTAGATCATCGATGCCCCGGAGAGCATCACCGTATTGATCGCGACGAACAGGCCGTGCGTGTGGAAGATCGGCAGCGCGTGGAGCAGCACGTCGCTCGCCGTGAAGCGCCAGATGTCGGCCAGCGCCAGCGCGTTGGACCTCAGATTCTCATGGGTGATCATCGCTCCCTTGGAGCGGCCGGTCGTGCCGGAAGTATAGAGGATCGCGGCGAGGTCGTCGGATGTCGCCGCGACGGTCGCGAACCGTGCCGGCATCGTGCGCGCACGGGCCTGCAGCGTTCCGCCGCCCGTTTCGTCGAGCGTCTCGACGCGGGGCGCGCCCTCGCCCAGCACGGCGAGCAAAGCATCCACCCCGCTTGGCTCGCAGACGATCAGGGCCGGCTCCGCATCGCCCACGAAATAGGCCACTTCGGCGGGGGTGTAGGCAGGGTTGAGCGGCAGGTAGACCGCGCCGATGCGCAGGCAGGCGAGGTAGAGCCACACGCTGTCGACATGCTTTCCCGTCTGCACGGCGACCCGGTCGCCCTTGCCGACGCCCAGATATTCAAGCGCATTGGCGAAGCGCGCCGAGGCGGAGAGCATGTCGCCATAGTCGTGCGCGTTGCCGTTCGCGGTTGCCAGGAAAGGCCGGTCGGGATCGCCGAGGCGCTCTGCTATGGTCGCGAAAAGATTGCCGCTCATGCCGGCCCCCGCATCTCCAAAGCGCTTTCCAGCAGCCGCTGCCCGCCCGTCGCCTGCCGGCGCACCTGTCCCGACACGGCGACCGGCTGGCCGGATGCGTAGGCCTCGTGGTTCCTCTCGATCTCGTCGAGCTTATAGAGGTAGTTCACCATGATGCCATGCGATGTGGCCATCCCCGCCGTCCCCGTGTTGGCGAGCCAGTTGATGCGCTCCAGCCGTGCGCCGTTGCCGAGGTGGAAACGCGCGACGGGATCGAGCAGCCGTCCCGCCGCATTGCGCGGGCCGGTGAGATACCAGGCCGCCAGCATGGTGAGCTTGCCCTCGAGCGCCGACGCAAGCTCGGCATCCGTCCACCACTCCCCTCGCAGCACGTCTTCGACGCCCAGGGCCTCGATCGGCTGCGCGTCGAGCCATCGCCGGAACAGCGGCACCGGCGACAAGGTGACGAACCGGTCCAACTGGGGCAGTTCGGCGCGCAGGTCCTGCACGACCTGCTTGATGAGGAAATTGCCGAACGAGATGCCCCTGAGCCCCGGCTGGCAGTCCGAGATCGAATAGAACACCGCGGTGTCCGCCTGTGCGGCGTCCATGACAGCGCGGTCGGCGCCGAGGATGGCCTCGATGGACGAGGCCGCGTCACGTGTGAGCGCGACCTCGACGAAGATGAGCGGTTCGTCGTGCAGGCGTGGGTGGAAGAAGGCGTAGAGCCTTCTGTCCGGTGGATCGATACGCCGCCGCAGGTCGTTCCAGTCCGCGATCTCGTGCACCGCCTCGTAGCGGATGATCCTTTCCAGTATGGCGGCGGGCGTGCTCCAGTCGATCCGGCGCAGTTCCAGGAAGCCCCTGTTGAACCACGACCGGAAGAGGTGCTGGAAATCCTTGTCGACGGGATCCAGTTCCGGATGGTCCGGAAGGAAGGCTAGGAGGTCGGCGCGCATCCGGATCAGTTCGCTGGTCCCCGTCGCCGACTGGTTGAGCATCCGGAAAAGGTCCTGCCGCCTAGGCTCGGACAGCCTATGCAAAGCTTCTGCGGCGCGCTCGTCGGGCGCCTCGACGAAGGACTTCGCGACCGCCAGCAGCGGCTCCATCTCCGGCCCGAACTCGTCGAGCAGCATATGGAAGAAATTGAGTTTCGCGGGCAGGTCCAGCGAACCGTAGCGGGCGACGATCTCGGACGCGGTCGCCAGCGCGCTCGCCTCGCCGCGCGACGACAGCAGCGTCCGGCTGAGTTCGGCGATCTGCTCGTGGGGGTTCGCGGTGGGGGCGATGTTGCTGAAGTCCACCAAAGCGCGTCCGCGCTCGGTGATGGCGGCCAGCATATCGCTGAGGAAAGACATTGCTGATCGTTTCCCGCCTCTTTGGTCCCGTCAGTCACGACCGGAAAAGCCGCTGGCCACGCTACGGATGTATCCACATAATGGATTGTATATCCGCATTTTGGTCAATGGCAAGCTGGACATGGGCGTGTCTTCGGATCAATCTCAGAACAGGGATTGCATGGCCGGCGAAGCTCGGGTGGGAGGACAGGCGTGGGAGGACATGCGCGGCCGGCTAGGACTGCGACGGCGCATGTCGCGATGCTTCTCTACGCGCTGATCATCGCCGGCTCGATCTCGCTCGGCGCGCTGGCCGCCCCCCATCTGCCACCCGCGGTGTTGAACGCGCTGCGTTTTCTCGCGGCGACCGTGCTGATGGGATCCGCCCTGGCCCTTTCCGGCGGCTGGCGCGGACCGCCCGCCGCGCCGTGGCGCTTCCTCGTGCTCGGCGCACTGATGGGCACCTACTTCGTATCCATGTTCGTGGCTCTGCGCATCACCGATCCCGTCTCGACCGGCGCGGTGTTCACGCTCATACCGCTGCTCGCCGCCGCTTTCGGCTGGTTCATCCTCAAGCAGCGCACGCCTCTTGCCGTGTGGCTTGGCCTGCTGGTCGCCGCCCTCGGCGCGCTCTGGGTGATATTCCGTGCCGACCTGACGCGCGCGCTCGCCTTCGATATCGGCGAGGGCGAGGTGATCTTCTTCGGCGGCTGCGTGTGCCAGGCCCTCTATGCGCCGCTCGTCCGCCTGCTCAACCGCGGCGAGACGGTCTTCGAGTTCACCGTCTGGACGCTCGCCGGCTGCACCGTCTTCACAGCCGCCTTCGCCCTGCCCGACCTCGGCCAGGTCGATTGGTCCGGCATCGACACGACGGTGTGGCTCGTCGTCACCTACCTCACCGTGCTCGCCACGGGCGTGTCGTTCTTCCTCCTGCAATACGGTTCGCTGCATCTGCCCGCATCGAAGGTTTTCCCCTACGGGTACCTCACGCCGACTTTCGTCATCGTCTTCGAGGCTATGCTCGGCAAGGGCTGGGCACCGGCCGGCGTCGCCGTGGGTGCGGTGGTCACGGTGCTCGGGCTGGTTCTCCTTCTTTCCACCAGGGACGGCTGAAGCTTACGCGCGGCGATGGATTTGCGCGGCCGGATCGCCTATCTCTGTGGCGAAGATCGTGGGAAGCCCGCAATGCTGCAGCCGCTCGTCGCCGTATCGACCGACGTCAAGCACGTCGACAACTACGATTGGCATGCCACGCCCCGCCAATATCTCGAGGCGGCCGTCGCCGGCGCCGGCGTGTTCCCCGTGCTGGTGCCGTCGTTCGGCGACAGACTCGACCTCGATCGCCTCCTCGATTCGGTCGACGGCGTGATGCTCACCGGCTCCCGCTCCAACGTGCACCCCTCGCTCTACGGCGGCGACGCCAGCGAGGCCAACGGCCCCTACGACCGGCAACGCGACTCGACGACGCTACCCCTCATCCGCAAGGCCATCGAGCGCGGCGTGCCGCTTCTCGCCATCTGCCGCGGGATCCAGGAGTTGAACGTGGCGCTGGGCGGCACTCTGGCTTCCGAGATCCAGGAAAGGCCCGGCTCGCTTGATCACCGCGCGCCTGTCTCGGACGACCAGGACGTCCGCTTCGGCATCCGTCAGACCGTTTCGATCAGGCCCGGCACTTGCCTGGCCGGCGTCTTCGGCGCCGGCGAAATCCGGGTCAACTCCGTCCATCGCCAGGCGATCGACATCCTCGGCTCCCGCCTAGCGGTCGAAGCCGTCGCGCCGGACGGCACCATCGAGGCGGTATCGGTCAGGGATGCGCAGGCCTTCGCCGTAGGCGTCCAGTGGCACCCGGAATATTGGGCGCATTCGGACGGCAACTCGGCGAAGATCTTCCAGGCCTTCGGCGATGCCGCCCGCGCTCATGCGCTGGCACGCGCAGGCATCCGCGCCGCCGCCGAATAGTCAGGCCGATACCCACGGTCCCTTGGAGCGGGCGGCAGGCGGCGGCTGGAACAGCCTGCGGACAGACTGGACGATGTCGTCGGCCGAGTGCGTCTCCAGGATTTCCACGAGGTGGACGCCGGCCTTGCGCAGAGCCTCTTTCTTGATCGCATCCCTGGCGGCGGCCGTGCCCTGATGGTGACCGCCGCCCTGGTATTCCACCGCCGCGACCGGCTCGCCGTAAGGGCCGATGATCAGGATGTCGACCCGCTTGCTGTTGATCGACGCGAAAGCCTTCTCGTTGTCCGATCCGATGATCTCGCCCAGGCTGGTCTGTGACAGGACGCGGCAGCCGTTGCGCAGCATCTGCAGCTCCGATTCGATGAGCTTGAACACCTTGTACTCGCTTTTGCTCATCACCTTCTTCTTGTAGAAGGAGGCGCCCATGACGTGCCGCAGCTGGTCGGCCGCATCGCCCAGTCCTGGCGACATCGCCGGAAAATAGCCGCGCCTGCTGAACCTCCGGTTCTCTCCGAAGAGATGAGGATGGGCGATGTAGATGAACAGCGCGATGAAGGCCACGGCCGCCAGGGCGCCCAGCACGATTATATCCAGTTGCGGACCGCCGCCTTCCACTGACGTAATCATCGCGCCAGGCTAACGTTCGCCGGTTATCTTTCGCTTTTTGCGATCACTCAAATTGAAGTGAGATGTATATTCGGCTTTACTTCGCCCTTACATGCTCCGTCTCGGGCACGGGCGTCACCGGCTCCCCCCTCGAGAACCACGAAACAAGGTTGTCGACCACGAGATCGGCCATCGCGTTGCGCGTATAGATCGATGCCGAGCCGACATGGGGCAGAAGCGAAGCGTTGGGCAGGTCGATCAGCGCCTGGCGGACCCTCGGTTCGTCCTCGAAGACGTCGAGGCCGGCCGCGAAGATGGTCTTGCTGCTGAGCGCCTCGACCAGCGCGTCCTCGTCCACCGTGCTGCCGCGGCCGATATTGATGAAGACGCCGTTCGAACCCAGCGCTTTCAGCACCGCTCCGTCGACCGCCTTGGCAGTGGACGGCCCTCCCGGCACGACGGAGATCAGCGTGTCGACGCACTCCGCCAGTGACAGCAGGGTCGGGTGGTATTCGTAGTCCAGCCCTTCGACCTTGCGCCGGTTGTGATAGGCGACCGGCAATCCGAACGCTTCCAGCCGGCGAGCGATGGCCTGTCCTATGCGCCCCATGCCGAAGATGCCGGCCCGGCGGCCGCGCAGCGTGCCCGGCGTCAGCCGGTACGGTCCTTCCTTGGCCCAGCGACCTTCGCGCAGGTAGGTCTCGGCGCGCGGAAACTCGCGGACCGTATTGATCAGCAGCCCGAGCGCCGTGTCTGCGACTTCCTCGGTGAGCACGTCCGGCGTGTTGGTGACCATCACGTCCGTCTTGCCGGCATGGTCCGCGTCGACCGAATCGTAGCCGACCCCGAAGCTCGCGACGATCTCTAGCCCGGGCAGCCTGTCCATGAATTCGGCGCTCACGCCGCCGAAGGCAGCGATACCGCGCACCCGTTCCGCAAGGTCCGGCGTGATCCGGGCCGGATCGGCCGCATCCAGTGTCACCATGTCGAACGTCTTTTCGATCCGTTCGGCCGCGTGCTTGTTGAGCTTGCCCGGTACCAGGACGGTGATCCGGCTCAAATCTGCATTGGTCATGAACGCTCCACTGGCTTGCCTGTCGATTGCCGGACATGCAGTTCCGGCTTGATGAGTTCCTGCGAGGCACGCACCGACTGCCCCGAAAGCTTGTCCAGCAAGGCTCGGGCCGCCCGCCGGCCGACCTCGCGCTGGCCGTTCCAGACGGTCGTCAGCGCCGGCGTCGCGATGGCCGCCTCCTCAAGGTCGTCATAGCCAGTGACGGAGACGTCGACCCCCGGCACCAGCCCGGCGCGGTATATGCCGTTCATGAGCCCTATGGCGACGAGATCGTTCCAGCAGCACGCGGCCGTCGGGCGGTCCTTCAGCGCCAGGAACTTGGCGGCCGCCTCGAAGCCTGCCTGCTTGGTCCGCGGCCCGGCGATTCGCCAATGCGGCTGTATCTCGAGGCCTGCGGCTTCCATGGCGGCGACGTATCCCTGGTGGCGGTCGCGCCCTGTCGAGGTCTGGTCCGTGCCGCCGACCATTGCGATCCGCTTATGGCCGAGCGAGATCAGGTGGTTGGTGGCGAGCCCCGTCCCGTAGGCGTCGTCGCCGCGGAAGACCGGCACCTCGGCGCCTTCGACCGAGCGCGCGATCAGGACGGCCGGCAGCCCGTTCTCTTCCGCCATCACGATGTCCTCGCGCGGCGTGCCGATCGCCGGCGACATGATCACCCCGTCGGCACCGAGTTGCAGCAGCGTATCGACGAAAGTCCGCTGCTTTTCCAGCTGGTCGTAGTGGTTGGAAAGGATGAAGGTCTGCCGGCTGCGGTCGAGTTCGCTTTCGATCGATCGCAGGATCTCGGCGAAGAACGGGTTCATGATGTCGTGCACGACGACGCCGACGATGCCCGACCGGGACGTGCGCAGGCTCGCCGCCCGCCGGTTGTAGATGTAGCCGATCGTCCTTGCGTGATCCTTGATCCGGTCCCGCGTGGAATCGGCAACGAGAGGGCTGTCGCGCAGCGCGAGGGAAACCGTGGCGGTCGAGACGCCAAGCGCATCGGCGATGGTCGAAAGCTTGATCTTCTGTCCCAGACCGACCTCCCTCGCCTTTAAACAGTTTAAAAGCGCTTAAGCCATCGGGGGCCGCGGCGTCAAAGCTTTTTTGCCAGGTCCGCGTCTTCGGCGTTCGGCACCGTGCTGTTCCTCAGCCTGAGTCGATGCTCGCGGTGCACGATGTAGAGCCCGCTGGCCACGATCAGCGCAGCGCCGGCCACGGTCCACATGTCCGGAAGCTGGTCGAACACGAGCCAGCCGGCGGCGATCATCCACACCATCTGCAGATAGGGATAGGGCGCCAGCGACGACGCGGTCGCGATCTGGTAGGCCCGGATCAGGAACCAGTGCCCGAACGCGCCGAAGAAGCCGAGCGACAGCAGGATGAGCCAGTGCCAGGCGTCCTGCGGCAGCGATACGGAGAAGGGCAGCACCGGCAGCAGCAGCAAGGCCGGCGCGAGCGCCGAATAGAGGATGAGGCTTTCGGGGGTCTCGGTCGCCGCCAGACGGCGCGTCATGATGATGTAGAAGCAGTTCGAAAGCATCGCGCACAGCGCATAGACATGGCCGATCGACAGGACCCCGATGCCGGGCCGCGTGATGATCAGGACGCCGGCGAAGCCGACCAGAATCGCCATCCAGCGCCGCCATCCGGCCCATTCTCCGAGCAGCGGTCCTGCGAGCGCGGTGATGAGCATCGGAACGAAGAAGAAGATCGAAGTGGTCTCGGCGAGCTGCAGGCTCTGAAGTGCCAGGAAGTTGAAGATCGTCGAGCCGAACAGCATTGTTCCCCGCAGAACGTGCGCGGGCAGGCTTGCCGCCCGGAAACGCTTCGGCTGACGCCAGGCGCGAAGTAGCAGCAGTGTGAGCGCCACGGCCACGGCGAAGCGGATCCAGGCCGCGAAAAGCGGCGCGATGCCCGCCAGGACGCTGTATTTCGCACCAGTATCGATGAAGGTGAAGAAGATGTGGGCGACGATGATGTAGATGATCGCCGCCGCCGGCGTCGGGTTCTCGGAAGCTTCGGCTTTTCTCAAGGCGGGGGGCCGTTCATGCGGATGTCCCGACCTTGTGGCCGAATCCGGCAGTCTCCGCAATCGCAAACCGCTGCCCGGCAGTGCCGGCTCGTCAGTCGTCCGCGTCCAGGAATTCGTCCGGATCGACCGTTCCGCCGTTGGTGAGATTGGCCTCGACCCGCGCAAGGAGCTTGGTGAGGGTCTTCTGCTCCTTCTTGTCCAAGCCTTTGAGCGCCTGCTTTTCGGTCTTGCGGACCGACTTTTCGATCGACTTGATCATGTCCCGGCCGGGCTCTGTCAGGAAGATATGAGCCTGGCGGGCGTCGTGGTCGGAGGCCTTCTTGCCCAGAAAGCCCTGCGCCTGCAGCCGGTTGATCGTCTTGGTGATGGTGGGTGGGCGCACGCCCAGTCTCTGCGCCAGCTGGCCTGGGGTCTGGCCATCCTCTTGGCTCAATGCCAGCATGATCTGGTCCTGCCCCGCATAGAAACCATGCGTGAGCAGCTTGGAGGCGAGCGCCGTTCTGGAAAGGCGAGCCGCCGAATGCAGCCGACTCATCGTCGTGCTCCGGTTCGTCTTGGACATCTGCTTCCCTCGATATGACGCCGGGCTAGTTTGCCGGCAAGCGACCGTCATAGCGATGCTAATTGCCAGATCGAGATAACAGTTAGATGACAAATGATCGCCGCCGCAAGCGCCCGCGGGCCGTAGCCGCATGCACGCGCCCCCGCCGCGCCGCCTTCTTCCGGGGCGGATGATGCACCCCTTATGGAGTGCCGCTGAGCAGGTGCAAAAGCCCGCGGACCGCATTATATGAAGCGCCTTATCGATGAGAGGCACTCATGAGCGACGCGCAGACACAAATCCCGGTGACGGTGCTGACGGGCTATCTCGGCTCGGGCAAGACGACCCTTCTCAATCGCATCCTCTCCGAGAACCACGGCCGGCGTTACGCCGTCATCGTCAACGAGTTCGGCGAAATCGGCATCGACAACGACCTGATCGTGGAATCCGACGAGGAAATCTACGAGATGAACAATGGCTGCGTCTGCTGCACGGTTCGCGGCGACCTGATCCGTATCCTCGAAGGCCTGATGCGTCGGCCCGGCCGTTTCGACGCCATCGTGGTCGAGACGACCGGCCTGGCTGATCCCGCCCCGGTCGCACAGACCTTCTTCATGGACGACGACGTGCGCTCCAAGACCAAGCTCGACGCGGTCGTTGCTCTGGTCGACGCCAAACACCTGCCGCTGCGTCTGAAGGACTCGAAGGAGGCCGAGGACCAGATCGCTTTCGCCGACGTGGTCGTGCTCAACAAGACCGATCTCGTCACGCCCGAGGAATTGGCGCAGGTCGAGGCCACCGTGCGGGCCATCAACCCGGCCGCCCGCATCCATCGCACCCAGCGTTCCGGCGTCGATCTCGCTGAGGTGCTCGATCGCGGCGCCTTCGATCTGAAGCGCGTGCTGGACAACGACCCCCACTTCCTGGAAGCGCATGACCACGATCATGTCTGCGGCCCGGACTGCGACCACGACCGTCTCCATCACGATCACCACGACCACGCACACGCCTCCCCCATCCATGACGTGAGCGTGAAATCCGTGTCGCTGCGGGGTCGCGAGATGGATCCCAAGAAGTTCTTCCCCTGGATCGAGAAGATCACCCAGATGGAAGGCCCCAACATTCTGCGCCTCAAGGGCATCATGGCCCTGAAGGACGACCCGGACCGCTATGTGCTCCAGGGTGTTCACATGATCATCGAGGGCGACCATCAGCGGCCGTGGCGCGAAGACGAAAAACGCGAGAGCCGGCTGGTCTTCATCGGCCGCGATCTCGACGCCGAGCGGCTGAAGAGGAGCTTCGAAGCCTGCCAGGCCGCCTGACGCTATAAGCATGCCGTCGCTGCTCACGGATATGCCCGATGAAAGCTTGTGGGCCGGCGACGTCATACGTCTCGTCGACGACCATGATCTTGGACCCGGAGCCGGTCCGGTCGACCTGATGCTTTTCGATCCCCGCGACGGCGCCGGCCTCGGCGTTGTCGTTCTTTCAGGCGGCAAGTCGGGGCTCATCCTCAGCGTCTTTCCCGGCGCAAGCTGCGGAACCGGCAAGCGAAGCCTTGAAACCGCGTGGCTGCTGCGTCATTGGGACGACTGGTTCTGCTACACCTATCCGAGAGACGAGGCGGGCTGCCTGATCCCGCTTCCGCTGGAAGGGACGCTGGTGATCCGCCCCGACGAACGAGAGATTTCGATAAAGACCGATGCCGACCGTCGCCCCGCTTGATCTCGAAGGCCATTGCGTCGCCGCCGTCTTCCTTGGCGACGTGCCCCATTTCGCCATCGCCGACGGCAGCATCCACCGCCTCGACCACGGTCACAAGACGCTTCAGGTCCATGACGGGCTCCTGTGTGCGACGCTCGACCAGGACAGGAAGCGCCTTATCACCGGCGGCGAGGACGGGAAGGTCTGCGCCAGCGTCGGGGAAGGCAGCGAGATCCTCGCCGAAGCCGGCCGCAAATGGATCACCAGCGTCGCATCAGGTCCGCAGGGTGCCATCGCCTATGCCGCTGGACGTTCCGCCTTCGTGCGCTTCGCAGACGGCCGCACGAAGGAATTCCAGCACCCTCGCACGGTGGAAGGCTTGGCGTTCTCGCCGAAGGGCATGCGCTTGGGCGTCGCCCGCTACAATGGCGTGACGCTGCATTTCCCGGCGACCGACGGCAACCCGACCGAACTCGAGTGGGCCGGCGCACACACCGCCGTCACCTTCTCGCCCGACGCCAATTTCGTCGTCACCGCCATGCAGGAGAACGCCCTGCATGGCTGGAAGCTCGCCGACGGCAAGCACATGCGCATGACCGGCTATCCGGCCAAGGTCAAGAGCATGTCCTGGAGCGCCAGGGGCAAGTGGCTGGCGAGCTCGGGCGCCCAGGCCGCCATCGTCTGGCCCTTCCAGGCCAAGGACGGCCCCATGGGCAAGGCGCCGCTGGAGCTCGGCACGCGCGGCAACGCCATGGTCACCTGCGTCGCCTGCCATCCTACCCAGGACGTCGCGGCGATCGGCTACGCCGATGGGATGGTTCTCGCCGTCCGCTTCGCCGATTCCAAGGAAGTGCTGCTGCGCCGGCAGGGCAAGGGCGCCGTCACGTCGATGATGTGGGACGCCGAGGAACGCCGCATTGCCTTCGGCACCGAGACGGGCGACTGCGGCATCATCGACATCGCCGGCTGAACCCTATTCGGCGAAGCACTCCACCGCACCTTCGCGCTCGACGGTCATGCCCTCGCCCTCCCCGGCCCCGTCGAAGATGCTCAGCCGATAGCGCCCGTCATACATCCCCTCGCCATCGTCGCCTGGACGCGCCGTGGTCTCGATGGTCAATTCGACATAGCCATGCGGCTTGTCGCCTTCACGCTCTCGGTAAAGCAGCAGCCGCAGATCATCGCCGTCGAGCCAGTACTGCGCCACATGATCGCGCGCGAATGCCGTGTCCGCCAGGTCCGCGACGACGCCGGGTAGCGTCATCTTCACGCTACCTTCGAAACTGAACAGGGGGCTGCCCATCCCCCGCGTCACACCGCCATCGAGTTCGAAACTGACTCCATCACCGTCAGCCGAACAATGCACCCCTCCGGAGGCAAAGGCCGGTTGGCCGGAAAGGGCAATCAGGACGAGCAGAACTATCTGGCGCATCGGCAGGACCCCTCGATGATGTCGTGATCCTTAGCATGCGGCGCAGGCGACGGAGAAGGGAAGCGGTTCCGGCCTGAACGGATTGCATGTTATGCTGCCGGCAATTCGGGAGGAAAATCATGAAGGCTTCGGAAGCCATAATCGCCTGGAACGGTTTCGAAGACTTCCGGAGCGAAGGCCGTCCGGGCGCCATCGCCGTCGGACCGCTGCTCTTTGACGGCGACAGCGACTGGACACGGCCTTATCTCTTCACCGCCGGCGCCGCGGAGGTGTACCGACGCAGCCTGCCGGACAAGGACCAGCATTTCGCAGTCCTCAAGGACTTTTATTCGCTGGTTCAGGTCTACGGCCTGCATCCCTACCTTGTGCACCGCGCCTTCATGCATATCGATGAGTATAGGGACCTGGCAGCAGAGATGGGTGTCGCTGAAGAGCACACCTATGCCGTCCCCTCCGTGGAAGAGGACCGGATCGAGCGGTCCTTCCACTTCTGGACCGCGGCTTGAGCCCGCGCCTTTCGGCCGCCGGCCCCGCGATTGCGGCGGCGCACGATACACGTTAGGGAGCGGCATTTCTGCCGGGCCGTATCGTGACCTCATCGCAAGACATCCAGGGCGGCATCCCGCTCATCCGCATAAAGTCCTTGCGGGACCGGGAGGCATCCGTGTTCCGCGCTGCCCGCCCGAAGTCCCAAGCCGCATTCGGCGAAGGCATTCCCGGCTTCTTCGGCGGGGTGCCCATGCACTGGATGAGCGACTGGCCGACGCCCTTCCCGATCGTCGTCGACCGCGCCGCCGGTGCGACCATCGCCGACATCGACGGCAACCGTCTCGACGATTTCTGCCTCGGCGACACCGGCTCGATGTTCGGCCACTCGCCGCCCGCCGTCGCCCGCGCCATCCGCCGACAGGCCGGCCGCGGCCTCACCTACATGCTGCCGGACGCAGACGCGCTGGTGCTCGGCAAGCTGCTCGCCGAGCGCTTCGGCCTGCCGGAATGGCAGATCGCCACCACCGCCACCGACGCCAACCGGTTTGCGCTGCGCGTCGCCCGCGCCGTCACCGGCCGCCCGAAGATCCTCGTCTTCAACGGCTGCTATCACGGCTCGGTCGACGAGACGATGGTGCGGCTGGTCGACGGAAAGCCGGTCAACCGCCCCGGCCTCGCCGGCGAATTCCGCGACCTAACGGCGAATACCAGGATCGTCGAGTTCAACGACGTTCCCGCGCTCGAACAGGCCCTTGCCGAGGGCGACGTCGCCTGCGTCATCACGGAGCCGGTGCTGACCAATTCCTGTATGGTGCTGCCCGATCCCGCCTTCCACGACGCGCTTCGCGCGGCAACCCGCCGGGCCGGGACGCTGTTGCTCATCGACGAGACCCACACGATCTCCACCGGCCCCGGCGGCTACACGCAGCGCTACGGCCTCGAACCGGATCTGTTCGTGCTTGGAAAGCCGGTCGCCGGCGGCGTACCCGCCAGCGTCTGGGGCATGAGCGCAGAAGTCGCCCGCCGCTACCGGGCTTACGAAAAGGCGAGGCATCCCGGCTATTCCGGGATGGGCACGACCCTCTCGGCCAATCCCCTCCAGTTCGCGGCCATGCGCGCCACGCTGGAAGCCGTGATGACCGTGTCGAACTACGCACACATGGAAGACCTCGCCCATCGTCTCGAAGCCGGCCTTTCCGCCGCGATCGCAAGGCACCGCCTGCCTTGGCACGTCGCCCGCGTCGGCGCCCGCGTCGAGTTCATCTGCGCCCCCGGTCCGCTGATGAACGGCGGCGAGGCCGAGGCCGCCCACGCGCCTGCGCTCGAGGCAGCCATCCACGTCGCGCTGGTCAACCGCGGCGTCCTGATCGCGCCCTTCCACAACATGATGCTCGTCTCGCCCGCGACGACAAAGGCGCAGGTGGATCGACTGGTGCGGGCGTTTGGCGAGGTTGCGGGAGGGTTGGCGGGATGACTGAGACGATGCGCCCTATGAATACCCCCAAGCCCATGAGGACTCGATCGTGACCTCCCCCTCCGGCTCCACGATCGACGAGGCAAACGCCTTCCTCGAAGCCCACCCTGAGGTCGAGGCCTTTGACATCGTGCTGACCGACGCCAACGGCGTCGGGCGCGGCAAGATCATCCGCCGCCACGAACTGCCGGCACTCTACGAGCATGGCCGCCATCTGCCGATCTCCATCTTAGGCCTGGACATCACCGGCGAGGATGTCCACGAGACCGGCCTGATCTGGGATTCCGGCGACGGCGACCTACGCGCCTGGCCGATTCCGGGCACGCTGAAGCCACTGCACGGTACGCAGCCCGCGCGCGGCCAGGTGCTGATGTCGATGTACCTGCTCGACGGCACGCCGATGAGCTCCGACCCGCGCTACGCGCTCGCCCGCCAGGTCGATGCCTTCGCCGCGAAGGGGCTGTTCCCCGCCGGCGCCTTCGAGCTCGAATTCTTCCTGCTCGCCAACGACCGCGACGCCGAAGGCCGCGTCCAACCCGCGACCGCCGTCCTCGACGGCCGCCGGAGCGGCAAGACCGAGGTCTATTCTGTCGACCATTTGCATGGCATGGAGCCGCTCTTCTCCGACATCTACGCCGCGGCCAACGCGCAGGGCATCCCCGCCGAAACGGTCATCTCCGAATATGCGCCCGGCCAGTATGAGCTGACGCTGAACTACCGGAAGAACATCCTGCAGGCCGCCGACGATCTCCTGATGCTCAAGCGCCTCGTACGTGCCCAGGCCCGCCGCCACGGCGTCACCGCCTGCTTCATGGCCAAGCCGATCGAGAAATATGCCGGCTCGGGCATGCATCTGCACGTCTCCCTGCAGGATGCGCAGGGCAGGAACGTCTTCGTCGAGCAGCAGGAAGGCGTCTGGTCGCCGAACCTGCTGCATGCCCTCGGCGGCCTCTCGGCCACCATGGCCGAATCGATGCTGGTCTTCGCCCCTCACGCCAACTCCTGGCGCCGCTTCGTGTCGCAGTCCTATGCCCCGGTGGCGCCGACCTGGGGCGTCAACAACCGTTCGGTGGCGCTGCGCGTGCCAGCCGGCAGCATCTCCGCGCGCCGCATCGAGCACCGCCCCTCCGGCGTCGACGCCAATCCCTATCTCGTCGCCGCCACCGTGCTTGCGGGCATTGCCAAGGGTCTGGACGAAAAGCTCGACCCTGGTCCCGAAGTCACCGGTAACGGCTATGAAGCGTCGTCCGAAGGGCCGAGCACCATGCCGCCCGACTGGCGCTCGGCGATCGAGGCCGCCAAGGCGTCCGCTTTCCTCCGGCAGGCCCTCGGCGAGGACATGCACCGCACCTTCACCGCCATCAAGCACGCCGAATATCTGCGCGTCGCCCGCACCGTCAGCGAGTTGGACTACCACCTCTATCTGCACGAGGTCTGAGCGCCCGACATCGAATTATCAAATGTGATTGGCATTCGGCGGCCCCGGAACATATCATGAACTCATGCCCGTTCTCGAAACCCGCGAAAAGCTCGCAATCCTGTCCGACGCCGCGAAATACGATGCCTCCTGCGCTTCGTCGGGAGCGGCAAAGCGCAATTCCGTTAAATCCGGCGGCATCGGCTCGACCGAAGGCATGGGCATTTGCCATTCCTACGCGCCCGACGGCCGCTGTATCTCGCTCTTGAAGATCCTGCTGACCAATTTCTGCATTTACGATTGCAGCTATTGCATCAACCGCTCGTCCTCGAACGTCAAACGTGCCCGCTTCACCGTTGACGAGGTCGTCAAGCTCACGGTCACCTTCTACAAGCGCAACTACATCGAAGGTCTTTTCCTTTCCTCGGGCGTCATCCGCTCCCCCGACGAGACGATGGGCGAGCTGGTCGAGGTGGCCCGCCGCCTGCGCGAGGAGGAGAATTTTTCCGGCTACATCCACCTCAAGACGATCCCCGAATGTTCGCAGGAGCTGCTCGACAAGGCCGGGAAATATGCCGACCGCCTGTCGATCAACATCGAATTGCCGACCGACGAGGGCGTGAAGAAACTCGCGCCGGAAAAGAAGCCGGAGACGATTCGACTGTCCATGGCCGCGCTGCGTTCGAAGATCGAGGAGAAATCCGAGCCGACGCTGAGGACGAAGAAGCGGGAGCGCTTCGCGACAGGCGGCCAGTCGACCCAGATGATCATCGGCGCCGACGCCACGCCGGACGCCGGCATATTGCAGACCAGCGCCCGCCTTTACGGCAGCTACCGTCTGAAGCGTGTCTACTATTCCGCCTTCAGCCCCATCCCCGACTCGTCGTCCTCGCTGCCGCTGAAGAAGCCGCCGCTGATGCGCGAGCACCGGCTCTACCAGGCCGACTGGCTGATGCGCTTCTACGGCTTTGCGCAGGGCGAGATCCTCGATGGCCGGCCGGACGGCATGCTCGACCTCGATATCGATCCCAAGCTCGCCTGGGCGCTCAGCCACCGCGCCATGTTCCCGGTCGACGTCAATCGCGCCGCCAAGGAAGCCCTTCTGCGCGTCCCCGGCCTCGGCGCGAAGGTCGTGGCCCGCATTCTCCAGACCCGCCGCCACCGCCGCCTGCGTCTGGAAGACGTCGGCCGCCTCTGCCAGTCCGTATCCAAGGTCCGCCCCTTCATCGTCGCCGAAGGCTGGTCGCCCGGCGGCCTCACCGACCAGCCCGCTTTGCGCCAGAAGATCGTGTCGTCCTGCGAACAACTGAGCCTGTTCTGATGCAACCCGCGCTCCTCGACCTGTCCGCCCATACCATCCGCCTTGCCCGCGAGACCGACTTCGCCGGCTGGCGCGAGGCGGCACGGCGGCTGGCGCTGGCGGGCGTGAGCCCGGAAGAAGTGGCGTGGGTTGTCGAACCTGAGGGAGCGAAATCGGCGTCGCGCCTCGTCCCCCTGCCGGGCCCTTCTCCCCTTGAAGAACGGGGAGAAGGAAGCACTCCACCGCCCGCTCCCTGTAACGCGCGAACGCTGGCGCCCCCCTCTCCCCGTCCTTCACGGGGAGAGGGTAAGGGTGAGGGGCAGCGCCGACAATCCGAGGAAGCAGCGCCCACCCTCACCATCTCCCGCGACTTCGTCGAGCGCGCCGAAGCGGTGGTCTGCCACAATGATCCGCAGCGCTTCGCCCTGCTCTATCGGATGTTGTGGCGCATGCGAACCGAACCGGCATTGATGAAGATCGCCTCCGATCCCGACGTCCGCCGCTTCGAAGCCATGGAAAAGGCCGTCCGTCGCGACATTCACAAGATGCGTGCCTTCGTCCGCTTCCGGAAGATCGGCGACGGCGCCGACGAGCGTTACGCCGCCTGGTTCGAGCCGGAGCATTTCATAGTCGAGCGCAACGCGCCCTTTTTCGTGCGCCGGTTCACCGGCATGCGCTGGTCAATCCTGACGCCCTTCCTTTGCGCCCACTGGGACCTTTCCGAACTCGCCTTTTCTCCCGGCGCCGACAAGCGCGACGCGCCCGCCGACGATGCAACGGAGGAACTCTGGCTCACCTATTACGAAAACATCTTCAACCCGGCCCGGCTGAAGACCAAGGCGATGCAGAAGGAGATGCCTAAGAAATACTGGCGGAACCTTCCGGAGGCGCCGCTCATTCCCCGTCTGGTCGCCGGCGCGGAAACGGCGGCCAGGGAGATGATAGCCAAGATGCCAACCGCTCCTGCCCCCCATCATGCCAAGGTCCAAGCCAAACACTGGCCGGCGCGTGCCCCGGCTTCGGAAGACGACGGCGCCGATGCCGGCTCGATCGCCGAGCTGCGCAAGGCCGCCGAAGGCTGCCGCCGCTGCCCGCTGTGGCGCGACGCCACGCAAACCGTTTTCGGCGAGGGTCCGGATGATGCGTCGGTGGTCTTCGTCGGCGAACAACCCGGCGATCAGGAGGATATCGCCGGGAAGCCGTTTGTCGGACCGGCCGGCAAGGTTTTCGATGCCGTGCTCGACGAGGCCGCCATCGACCGCACCAAGACCTACGTCACCAATGCCGTGAAGCACTTCAAGTTCGAGCCGCGCGGCAAGCGCCGCATCCACTCCAGGCCCAATGCCGGCGAGGTCCAGGCCTGCCGGTGGTGGCTGGACAAGGAACTGGCGCTGACAAAGCCGGATCTCGTCGTGGCGATGGGCGCCACCGCCGCGCTGTCGCTGCTCGGCAAGGCGATCCCGATCACGAAGATGCGTGGACAGGTCGTAACCCGCGAGGACGGCTTGCGCGTCTTCCTCACCATCCATCCCTCCTACATCCTGCGCATCCGCGAACCGGCCGACAAGGAAGCCGAACGCGCGCGCTTCCTGGACGACATGCTGGCGGTAAGGAAGCTGATGGCGGCGTAGACGCGCTAGCGGATGAGGATCGCCCTCAGATCGTTGACATTGGTCCCCGTCGGCCCCGGCACGAAAAGGTCTCCCACCGCATCGAACGCGGTCCACGCGTCGTTGCCCGCAAGCGTCGCCTTCGCGTCGATACCGGCCGCGCGCATGCGCATCACGCTGGACCCGTCGGCGAAGGCCCCGGCGTTGCTCTCGGACCCGTCGACGCCGTCCGTATCCGCGGCCAGCGCGTGAATGCCCTCGATCCCGCCGATCCCGATGGCGAAGGCCAGCAGAAACTCGCTGTTGCGCCCGCCCCTGCCGCCCTTCGCCCGCAGCGTCACCGTCGTCTCACCGCCGGAGAGGATCAGCACCGGCTTTCGGAAAGGCCGGTCGCGGCTTGCCACCTCACGCGCAATCGCCGCGTGCACACCGCCCACTTCGCGCGCTTCCCCCTCGATAGAGTCCGAAAGGATCACCGCCTCGACGCCTTGCCGCTTCGCTTCGGCGGCGGCCGCCTCCAACGACACAGCTGCCGAGGCGATCAGATGCACTTCGTTGCGGGCGAAGCGCGGATCGCCGACTCGGGGCGCTTCGGATTCAGGCGACTTGAGATGCGCCATGACTGCTTCGGGCAGCGCCATGCCGTATGTCTCGACGAAGCCGAGCGCGTCCGCGCGGCTGCCTTCGCCGGCGATCGTCGGACCCGAGGCGACCAGCGCCGGATCGTCACCCGGAATGTCTGACACGACCAGCGACACCACCCTCGCCGGCCAGGCTGCCGCGGCGAGCCGTCCCCCCTTTATGGTGGAGACATGCTTGCGGATCGTGTTCATGACCGAGATCGGTGCGCCTGAAGTCAGCAGCGTCTGGTTGACGGCGATCTCGTCGGCGAGTGTGAGCCCTGGTGCGGGCGATGGCAGCAGCGCCGAGCCGCCGCCGGAGATCAGCGCCACGACGAGATCGTCCTCGGTCAGCCCCGAAACCTTCTCGAGCAGACGCCGCGACGCGCTCAGCCCTGCCTCGTCCGGAACCGGATGCGCGGCTTCGATGATTTCGATGCGCTCGCATGGCGAGGCATAGCCATACCGTGTCACGACCAGACCGTCGATCGGCCCGTCCCACGCCTTCTCGAACGCTGCCGCCATCTGCGCCGAGCCCTTGCCGGCACCGATCACGATCGTTCGGCCGGCCGGCCTGGGCGGCAGGTGGTCGCGTATCGTCTTCCCGGGATCGGCGGCCGCGACCGCCGCCTCGAAGATCGAGGTCAGGAACGCCTTGGCTTCGAACGTCATTCAGCTGGCCTCGGCAGCCAGCGCAAGTGTCTCGCGTGGAATCCCGAGATGGTCGCAAAGCGCATCGACGATGACGCCGTGATCCTCCCGCTCGGGCAATCCCGAAACGCCGATCGCTCCTACCGCGCCGACGCCCTTGACCTTGATCGGATAGCCGCCGCCCGCCAGCACATAGTCGGTGACCGGCAGGCCGTGGCCCGTCTTGAAGGCGCGGTCGGGACTGTTCTGCTCCAGGACCATCCGGTAGGTACTCTTCTGGAACATCTTCACGACGTTGAGCTTGCGTCTCACCCAGTCCGCATTCGAACTGGAGGAGCCCGGCAGCGCCGCATAGAACAGGAGCCGGTCCCACACACCGATCTGGATGACGACCGGCATCTCCTCGGCGAGCCCCCGCGCCCTCAGCGCGCAGCCGATCTCGAAGGCTGTCGCCTCGTCGAAGGCCTGGAAGACCAGCCGCTGCTCCTGTTCCGCAACCCTGGCAATATTCTCGGCGACGCTCATCTCGCTCCTCCCGGTGGCTCGTCCTGCCTTAAGACATCGGGCTGCGCGGTCAAGGCCGCCGGGTCAGGCGCCGGCGTCTAGCGCGCTCTTCGCCGGCTTGCCCGCGACATAGACCTCGATGACCGACCGGTCGTCGCCGAGCGTCTGCAGCAGGAAGAGCTCTTCCGCCAGCGTGCCGACCGTCTCCATGCGCAGCCGCATCGCCGGCGTCGCATGGGCGTTCATCACCACGATATCCGCTTCCGTGCCCTCCTCCAGCGTGCCGACCCGGTCGGCGATCGACAGTGCCTCGGCATTGCCGCGCGTCATCTGCCAGAAGGAAGCCAGCGGATTGAGCTTCTCGCCGTTCAGCGCGATCACCTTGTAACCCTCGTCCATGGTACGCAGCATCGAATAGCTGGTCCCGCCCCCGACATCGGTCGCCGCCGCGATCCTCAGCGGCTTTTCGCGCCGCCGGTAGCGCTGATAGTCGAACAGCCCGGAGCCGAGGAAGAGGTTCGACGTCGGGCAGAAGACCGCCACCGAACCGCTGTCAGACAGCGCGTCGGCCTCGCGTCCCGACAGATGAATGCAATGGCCGAACAGCGCCTTGCCGCCGAGCAGTCCATAATGCTCGTAGATATCGGTATAATCGCGCGACCACGGATACAGCTCCTGCGTGAATGCGATCTCCGCGTGATTCTCCGACAGATGCGTCTGCATGTGCAGGTCCGGGAACTCGCGCATCAGCGCACCTGCCATCTCCATCTGTTCCGGCGTCGAGGTGATCGCGAAGCGCGGCGTAACCGCATAGAGCTGCCGGCCCTTGCCGTGCCATTCGGCGATCAGCGCCTTCGAGTCGTCGTAACCGCTCTGCGGCGTGTCGCGCAGGTCTTCCGGCGCGTTGCGGTCCATCATCACCTTGCCGGCGATGTTCAGCATGTTGCGCGCGTGCGACTCCGCGAAGAACGCCTCCGCCGACTGCTTGTGAACCGAGCAATAGGCCGAGACCGTCGTCGTGCCCTGGCGGATGAACTCGTCGAGGAACAGCCGCGCTATGCGCCGCCCATGCTGCGCGTCGCGGAACTTCGTCTCCTCGGGAAAAGTGTAGGTGTTCAGCCAGTCGAGCAATTCCGCCCCGTAGGAGGCGATCACCTGCATCTGCGGAAAATGCACATGCGCGTCGATGAAGCCCGGCAGGATGAGATGCGGCCGGTGGTCGATCCGCTCGGCATCCGCGTCCGCCTTTGCCGACACTTCGGCATATGCACCCGACGCGACGATCCTGCCGCCGTCGAGCAGCAGCCCGCCATCGTCCTCGTAGCGATAGGCGGAATGGTCCTCGACGCCGTCGGGAAAGCGCAGGAAGGTCAGCGTGCGTCCGCGCAGGAGGATCTGTGTCATGCCGTCTTCATGTCAGTTTCGCGCGTCCTCGTACCATGCCGTCAGCAGCGCGCGCTCCTGCGGCGTGATCTGGCTGACATTGCCGGGCGGCATGGCGTGGCTGCGGCCGGCCTGCAGGTAGATTTCGCGCGCATGCTCGCCAATCTCCGCGTCGGTCTCCAGCACGATCCCTTTCGGCGCATGGTAGATGCCCTCGTAGGATGGCTCCGCCGCGTGGCACATGGCACAGCGCCCGAGCACCGTGTCGCGCACTGCCGGGAAATGCGCCGAGGCCACGAAGCTCTGCGCGGCGGCAGACGTTTGCGGCTCGCCGGTCAACACCTTCGGCACGGTCGACAGCCAGATGATGACGATGAACAGGATCGTCGCCGCGAGCCAGGTCCAGTAGGGCTTTCCCTTGCGCGCATGCATCGTGTTGAAGAAGTGCCGGATCAGCACGCCGATGATGAACACGATCGAGGCGATGACCCAGTTGAACTGCGTGCCGAACGCCAGCGGATAGTGGTTCGACAGCATCAGGAACAGGACGGGCAGCGTCAGATAGTTGTTGTGCGTCGAGCGCGTCTTGGCGATCTTGCCGAATTTCGGGTCGGGCTTCCGTCCCGCGATCAGATCGGCCACCACGATCTTCTGGTTCGGGATGATCACCAGGAACACGTTGGCCGACATGATCGTCGCCGTGACCGCGCCGAGATGCAGGAAGGCGGCGCGCCCCGAAAAGACCTGCGTGAACCCCCAGGCAAGGAACACCAGGATGGCGTAGAGCACCAGCATCAGCAGCGTGTCGTTGTTGCCCAGAGGCGACTTGCACAGCGTGTCGTAGAGCAGCCAGCCGAGCGCCAGCGAGGCGAGCGACAGGGCGATCGCCGTCATCGGCGAGATGTCGAGCACGTTGCGGTCGATGAGGAAGAGATCCGCCCCGGCGTAGTAGACGATCGCCAACATGGCGAAGCCCGACATCCAGGTCGCGTAGGATTCCCATTTGAACCAGGTCAGGTGCTCCGGCATCGTCGCCGGCGCCACCAGATATTTCTGGATATGGTAGAAGCCGCCGCCATGTACCTGCCACTCCTCGCCATGCGCGCCGGCCGGCAGGCCGGCATGCTTGCGCAGCCCGAGGTCGAGAGCGACGAAATAGAAGGAGGAGCCGATCCAGGCGATGGCGGTGATGACATGCAGCCAGCGCACGGCAAAGCTCAGCCAGTCCCAGGCTATGGCGAAATCTGTCATTCGTGGCCCTCTCGCCCCCGGACTTTACGGCCTCCGTTCCAAACGGAAAGGGCAGACATGCCCGATGACTTTCAAAAAAAGATGTAAAATAATGCCGCGAGCCTCGGCAGCCGGGAAGTGAATGGCCTATCTCGACAACATCGCCGTCTTCGTCCGCGTCGTCGAACTCGGCAATCTGTCGGCGGCGGGCCGCGACATGCGCATCTCGCCAGCGGTCGCCTCCAACCGCATCAAGGAGTTGGAAAAACATCTCGGCGTGCGGCTCTTCAACCGCACCACCCGCCAGCTGGTGCCCACCGAGCACGGCACGGTGTTCTACGAGGGCGCCAGGCGCGTCCTCGAAGCGATCGTCGAGGCCGAGGGGGCCGTCAGCACGCTCTCAGGCCAGCCGCGGGGAACCATTCGCGTCACCGCGCCGCTCGGCCTGGGCCGCCGGCTGATCGCTTCGGGCATCCCCGAGTTCCACGACCGCTATCCGGACATCGAAGTGCGCCTGCGCCTGTCGGACCATGAGGTCGACATGATGAAGGAAGGCATCGACGTCGCCTTCAGGCTCGGCGTTCTCGAGGATTCGAGCCTGAAGATGCGCGGCATCATGGAGTGCGAGCGGGTCCTCGTCGCCGCGCCGGCCTATCTGCAGGCACGCGGGGAGCCGTTGGAACCGAAGGAGCTTGTCGCCAGGAGGCACGATTGCCTGATGCTGCGCTATCCGGGCATCAGGGAGCACTTCTGGACGTTCCAGACGAGTTCGGGCTCACTGAAGCTCGAAGTCCGCGGTCCGTTCGATTCCGACGACGGCGACGTGCTGACCGGCTGGGCGCTGGCCGGCCGCGGCATCGTCAACAAGCCCCGCTTCGAGGTCGAACCCTTCCTCCGCGACCGCCGCTTGAAGGTGATCATGCCCGCCACGCCGCCGACACCGGTGCAGCTCGCCGCCGTCTACCCCCACAAGAAGCTGCAGGATCCCAAGGTCCGGCTGTTGCTCGACTTCATGGCCGAACGCTGCCAGCGCCTGATCAAGGATCTTCTGGCCGGGAAGTGACGGCCCGATGGACTATCGCGGTAGGAGCGCCTACTGAGATCAGCCGTCAAGCCTTGCTGCGATGAACAGAGGAGATTCCGATGGAAGCCATTCCTACCAAGAACGACCTGAAGTCCAACGCCAAGACCGCATCGATCGAATTGCTCAACGCGCGGCTGGCCGACGCCGTCGACCTGGCGCTGATCACCAAGCAGGCGCACTGGAACGTCAAGGGACCGCAGTTCATCGCCGTGCATGAGATGCTCGACGGTTTCCGCACTGACCTCGACGGTCACGTCGACATGATGGCGGAACGCGTGGTCCAGCTCGGCGGCACCGCGCTCGGCACCTCCCAGGTCGTCTCCAGGGCGACGACGCTGAAGCCCTACCCCACCGATATCCACACGACCAGGGATCATCTCGGAGCGCTGATCGACAGCTATGCGACGGTGGCCAATTCGGTGCGCAAGGCGATTGACGAGGCCGATGAAGCCGGCGACGCCGGCACGGCCGACATCTTCACCGCCTTCTCGCGTTCCCTCGACAAGTCGCTCTGGTTCCTCGAGGCGCACGTCCAGGAGAAGGAGTGATCAGCGCGCCGCGGCGTCCGTGGTCGCCGCCGCACGGGCTGCCAGCGCAGTCATGATCTCGGCGGCTGCCAGCGCCGCGATCACCGCCGGCCGCTTGTCCTTCACGGCATCGCCGCCGATCGGCGACACCAACCGGGCGAGATCCGCCTCGCCGCCGCCGGCGGATTTCAGGAACCAGTTGCGGAACGTCGCCTTCTTCGTCTTCGATCCGATCATCCCGACATAGGCGGCGTCCTGCCGTCTCAAAGCTTCGCCAACGATCAGGAAATCGAGCGCATGATCGTGCGTCAGCACGACGAAGGCGCTTCCCGCCGGCGCCGAACGGACAATCGCCTCGGGCATCGACACCAGCTTGGTCTCCACCGCGGTCGGCATCCCCTCGAGCGCGTCGGCGCGCGTTTCCGCTACCATGGTCCTCACCGGCAGGAGCGCCAGAGATGCCGCAAGCGCATGCCCGACATGCCCTCCGCCGAAGACGTAGACATGAGGCAGCCGGCGCTCCTCGCGCTCCGCCGCCGCGACGAGCTCGGCCCGAAGGGCCTCGTCTGCGATCCTGACCGCGACCTCCACCCGCCCGCCGCAGCATTGTCCGATTTCGGGCCCGAGGGGGATATCGAGCGTGAGGCCGCTCGCCTTTCCCGGAGCAGTCAGCATCTGGCGTGCCTTATCGATCGCCATGAATTCGAGCTGGCCGCCGCCGATGGTGCCATGGGTCGCGGCCTGAGACACGAGCATGTAGGCGCCTGCCTCCCGCGGCACGGAGCCTTTTGTCGACACGACTTCGACGAGCGCGACTTCGGGAGCGTTGGCGAAAAAGGATTTCAGGGATGCGAGCGCAGTCACGACGCAATCGCTCGGATCTTCGGTGTCGGTCCTGCCTCGGGGGGCGCCGTAGAGAGCCATGATCTCAGTCTACCGGTGGCGTGAGAAACAGCCAAGTAAAGGGCTACTTTCTTGCCGCCCGCATCCTCTCCACCGCCATCAGCACCCGCTCGGGTGTCGCCGGCGCGTCCAGCCGCGGGCAGATCCTGTGATGCGCCACGCTCGCCACCGCGTCCGACAGCGCATGCAGAACCGATATCGCCAGTGGGAACGGCGGCTCGCCGACGGCTTTCGACCGATGGATAGTCGGCTCGTTGGCTTCCGGCCAGTCGGCCAGCTTCACGTTGAATATCTTCGGCCTGTCGGAAGCCAGCGGGATCTTGTAGGTCGACGGCGCATGGGTGCGCAGCCGGCCCTTGGCGTCCCACCAGAGCTCCTCGGTGGTCAGCCAGCCCATACCCTGGATGAAGCCGCCCTCGACCTGGCCGAGGTCGATCGCGCGGTTCAGCGAGCGGCCTGCGTCGTGCAGGATGTCGGCCCGCTCGACCACGTATTCGCCCGTCAGCGTATCGATCGAGACTTCCGAGCAGGCGGCGCCGTAGGCGAAGTAGTAGAACGGTCGCCCCTCGCCCTTGTCGCGGTCCCAGTGGATCTTCGGCGTCTTGTAGAAGCCGGCGGCTGAAAGCTGGATGCGCGCCATGTAGGCTTGCCGGATCAGGTCGGCGAACGCGATCTCCTGATTGCCGATCCGGACGCGGTTCGGCAGGAAGACAATCTGATCCTTCGGCAGTTGGTATTTCTCGGCCGCGAAATCGATCAGACGATCCTTGATCTGCCGCGCCGCATTCTGAGCGGCCATGCCGTTGAGGTCGGAGCCCGACGAGGCCGCGGTGGCAGAGGTGTTCGGCACCTTTCCCGTGGTGGTCGCGGTGATCTTCACCTGGTCGAGGTCGATCTGGAACTCCTCCGCTACCACCTGCGCGACCTTGAGATAGAGCCCCTGCCCCATCTCGGTGCCGCCATGGTTGAGGTGCACCGATCCGTCGGTATAGACGTGCACCAGCGCGCCGGCCTGGTTGTACTGGGTGGCCGTGAAAGAGATGCCGAATTTCACCGGCGTCAGCGCGATGCCGCGCTTCACGTAGCGGCTTGTCTCGTTGAACGCCGCGATGGCGCGCCGGCGGCCGGCATAATCGCAATCCTCCTCCAACTCCGCCACGATGCGATGGATGATGTTGTCCTCGACGGTCTGATGGTACGGGGTGACATCCCGCCCGCCAATCTGGCCCATCGGCGCATAGAAGTTCCGCTTGCGGATTTCGAGCGGATCCTTGCCGGTGGCGAAGGCCACTTCCTCGATCACGCGTTCCGCGCCCACCATGCCCTGAGGCCCGCCGAATCCCCGGAACGCGGTGTTGGAAACCGTATTGGTGTAGAGGGGCGCCGATTTTGCGTGCACCGCCGGCCAGAAATAGGAATTGTCGCAGTGGAACAGCGCCCGGTCCGTCACCGGCCCCGACAGGTCGGACGAGTAGCCGGAGCGCGCCGCGAACATGAAATCCACCCCGTGGACATTGCCCTCATCATCGAAGCCCACCTCGTAGTCGATGACGAAGTCGTGTCGCTTGCCGGTGGCGATCATGTCGTCGTCGCGGTCCGGGCGGATCTTCACCGCGCGCCGGTGTTTCTTGGCGGCGATCGCGGCAAGAGCGGCGAACTGGTTGCTCTGCGTCTCCTTGCCGCCGAACCCGCCGCCCATGCGCCGGATCTCCACGGTAACCGCATGGTTGGGCACGCCGAGCGCATGCGCCACCATGTGCTGCACCTCGCTCGGATGCTGCGTCGAGGAATAGATGGTGACGTCCTGGTCCTCTCCCGGCAAAGCCAGCGCGATGTGTCCCTCCAGGTAGAAATGGTCCTGCCCGCCGACGCTCATCCGGCCCTTGAGGCGCCTTGGCGCCTTGTCGATCGCCGCGCGCGCGTCGCCGCGCTTCAGGGTCAGCGGCGGCGTGACGAGCTTGTCGTTCTCGGGATCGAGCCCGGCAACGTCGAGCACGAAGGGCAGTTCCTCATAGTCGATTCTGGCCAGGCGGGTGGCGCGCCGAGCGGCCTCCCTGGTCTCGGCAATGACGCAGAACACCGGCTGTCCCAGGAACTGGACGAGGTTCTCCGTGAGCACCGGCTCGTCGTGCCGGCCCGTCGGCGAGATGTCGTTCTCGCCCGGCACGTCCTCAGCCGTCAGCACGTCGACCACGCCGGGTGCGGCGCGCACCGCCGAAAGGTCCATCGCCGTGATGCGCCCATGCGCGACGGTCGAAAGGCCGAGACAGCCATGCAGCAGGCCCGCCGGCTCCGGCATGTCGTCGATATAGACCGCCGTGCCGGTGACATGCTTGTGCGCGGAATCGTGGCGGACATCGGTGGCGACGCCGCCCTTGATGCGGGCGCCTTTCATGTCGGGAGCGGCGTGCTTGTTCATCAAGCCGCTTCCTGTCGCGTCACCGTCACCGCTTTCGCGCCACTGGTCTCCGCAAAGAACCGCCGCAGCAGGTTCTTCGCCGCCAGCGCGCGGTATTCCGCCGTGGCCCGCATGTCGGTCAGTGGCGTGAAATCGGCGTCATAGGCTGGAATCGCCGCCTCCACCGTCGCCTCCGTCCATGGCCTTCCGATCAGTGCGTCTTCGACTGTCCTCGCCCGCTTCGGCGTCGCCGCCATGCCGCCATAGGCGATGCGGATCGCTTGCACCGTGCCGTCCTCCGCCAGCGCAAGATGGAACGCCCCGAGCGTCGCCGTGATGTCCTCGTCGCGCCGCTTCGTCACCTTATGCACGGCAAAGTGCGAACCCTCCGCCGGCAGCGGCACGTGCACGGCCTCGACGAACTCGCCCGGCCGCCTGTCCTGTTTGCCATAGGCGATGAAGAATTCCTCGAGCGGGATCGTGCGGCGCTCTTCGCCCCTGCGCAGCGTCAGGCGCGCGCCGAGCGCGATCAGCGGCGGCGGCGTGTCGCCGATCGGCGAGCCGTTGGCGATGTTGCCGCCGATCGTTCCCATGTTGCGCACCTGGTCGCCGCCGATCCGATCGATCAACGCGCCGAGCGCGGGAACGCGCTGGGCCAGCGCGGAGAATGCCTCGGTATAGGTGACGCCCGCGCCGATGGTGACGACGCCGTTTTCCTCGGACACCCCACGCAGTCCGTCGAGGCCTCCTATGAACACCGCCGGCCCGATCGCGCGCATGTGCTTCGTCACCCACAGCCCGACATCGGTCGAACCCGCCACGATGGTCGCGTCCGGCTCCGCCGCGAGGAGCGCGGCGAGATCGTCGGGCGAAGCGGGCACCACGAGGCGCTCCCGGCCCGCGCCAATCTCGACCCGAGCGCCGTCGCGCAGCTGCGACAGCCTCGCCGTCATCTGTTCCCGCTCTAGCGCCAGCGGGTCCTTCGCCGCTTCGCCGTACTTGAAGATGGCCCGCGCCGCCCGCATGATCGCCTCGTAGCCGGTGCAGCGGCAGAGATTTCCCTGCAGCGCCTTCTCGATCTCGGAGACAGACGGCTGCGGCGAGCGCATCCACAGCGCGTAGAGCGACATCACGAAGCCCGGCGTGCAGAAGCCGCATTGCGAGCCATGGAAGTCGACCATCGCCTGCTGCACGGGATGCAGCCTGCCCTGTTCGCCCCGCAGATGCTCGATCGTCACCACGTGGCAGCCGTCCAGGGAGCCCATGAAGCGGATGCATGCCGTGACACTCTCATAGACGAGCTGCCCGGCCGATAGCTTTCCCACCAGCACCGTGCAGGCGCCGCAATCGCCCTCCGCGCAGCCTTCCTTGGTGCCGCGCAGCGACCGGCGCAGCCGCAGATAATCGAGCAGCGTCTCGTCGGGCCGGACGGCCGACAGCAACACGTCCTCGCCGTTCAGGATGAAGCGCAATTCGGCGCGGACCGTCGCCATGCTCAGCTGCCCCGGTAGGTGGAATAGCCGTAGGGCGAAAGCAGCAGCGGCACGTGATAGTGCCTGTCCTCGGCCATGCCGAAGCGGATCGGGATTTGGTCGAGGAAGGGCGGGTCGGCCAGCGCCGCGCCTGCCGCGCGCAGGTAGTCGCCGGCGAAGAAGACCAGCTCGTACTGACCCGCCTGGAAGGCCCTGCCCTCCAGCAGAGGCTCGTCGCAGCGCCCGTCTGCGTTCGTCACCGCCTCCTTGACCTTGTGCTGCGCATTGCCGCCGAGGCGGTAGAGCGCGATCTTGAGGCTCGCGGCAGGCCGGCCGGTGGCCGTATCGAGAACGTGGGTCGTGAGGCGACCGCCATCGGCTTTCGCCATCGGGCCCTTCCTTCCTGCGATCGAAGCGCATTGTTTCGTGCCATTAAAGGCCATGCTATCGCAGCGGTGAAGCGGAAGGCTACAAAAAGACTTTCAAAATTTTTCGCGGGAATGCAGGCCGCGCCGTCTGGTTATGCTGATAATGGACGGTGCCGGCAGACGGAGGACCATTGCGTTACGAGAGGGACATGCGCGGTTACGGCGCCAATCCGCCGGACCCGAAATGGCCGGGCGGCGCCTACGTCGCCGTCCAGTTCGTCGTCAATTACGAGGAAGGCGGCGAGAACTGCGTACTGCATGGCGACGCCGCCTCGGAAGCCTTCCTGTCCGAGATCGTCGGCGCGCAGCCATGGCCCGGCATGCGCCACTGGAACATGGAATCGATCTACGAATACGGCGCCCGCGCCGGTTTCTGGCGGCTCCACCGCATGTTCACCGAGGCCGGCATTCCCGTCACCTGCTATGGCGTCGCCACGGCGCTTGCCCGTTCGCCCGACCAGGTCGCGGCGATGCAGGAAGCCGGCTGGGAGATCGCTTCGCACGGGCTGAAGTGGATCGACTATCGTGACCATGCGGTCGAGGACGAGCGCCGCGACATGGATGAGGCGATCCGCCTGCACCGCGAGGTGACCGGCGAGCGCCCGACCGGCTGGTACACCGGCCGCACCTCGGTCAACACGGTCAGGCTGGCGGCCGAGGAAGCCGGCTTCGACTACGTCTCCGACACCTATGACGACGAGCTGCCCTACTGGTTCGAGCATGAGGGCAAAGCGCAGCTCATCATCCCCTACACGCTCGACGCCAACGACATGCGCTTCGCCACGCCTCAGGGCTTCAACTCCGGCGACCAGTTCTTCGCCTATCTGAAAGACAGTTTCGACACGCTCTATGCCGAGGGACAGGCCGGTCGCCCGCGCATGATGAACATCGGCCTGCACTGCCGCCTTGTCGGGCGCCCCGGCCGCGCCGCGGCGCTCAAGCGCTTCGTCGACTACGTCAGGAGCCACGACAAGGTCTGGCTCGCGCGCCGCATCGACATCGCCCGGCACTGGCGGGAAACGCACCCTCACGTCCCGCAGCCGCTGCGTCCCTCCCGCATGGACCGCGAGACCTTCGTCTCCACCTTCGGAGGCATATTCGAGCATTCGCCCTGGATCGCCGAGCGCGCCTTCGAACTGGAGCTCGGCCCGGCGCACGATTCCGCCGGCGGCCTGCACAACGCGCTCTGCCGCGCTTTCCGCGCGGCGAGCGACGAGGAACGCCTCGGCGTGCTGAATGCCCATCCCGACCTCGCCGGCAAGCTGGCCGCCGCTAGGCGCCTGACTGCCGACTCCGCAAAGGAACAGGCCTCGGCCGGACTGGATGCGCTCACCGACGCCGAACGCGCGCGGTTCCAGCAGCTCAACGCCGACTACGTCGCCAGGTTCGGCTTCCCCTTCATCATCGCGGTCAAAGGCAAGACGAAGGACGACATCCTTGCCGCCTTTGAAAAGCGCATCGGCAATGACCGCACCACCGAATTCGAAACCGCCTGCAGGCAGGTCGAGCGCATCGCCCTCCTCCGGCTGAAGGACATGCTGCCCGCCTGAAGGCGCAGTCCATGAGGAAACGTCGATGAACGCACGCCCGCCGAGTCCGCACAAATACATGTCGCCGCAGGGCGGCCACCCTTCCCAGATGCAGCTGCACACCGGCCGCGCGGTCTTCACCGAGGCCTACGCTCTCATCCCGGGCGGCGTCATGCGCGACATCGTCACCAGCGCGCTGCCCTTTTGGGACAGGACCCGCGCCTGGATCATCGCCCGTCCGATGTCGGGCTTTTCGGAAACATTCACGCAGTATGTCATGGAGGTGGAGCCCGGCGGCGGCAGCGATCGCCCCGAGCCTGACGAGGGAGCCGAAGGCGTGCTCTTCGTCATGCAGGGCGAGATCACCGTGACGCTTTCCGGCCAAAGTCACCGCATGCAGCCCGGCGGCTGGGCCTTCCTGCCGCCCGGCGCCAAATGGACCTTGCGCGCGGCTGGGCCGCAAGCAGCCATCTTCCACTGGGTGCGCAAGCGATACGAGCATGTCGACGGCATCGACGTGCCCGAAGCGATCTTCCGCAACGAACAGGATGTGATGCCGCTTTCCATGCCCGGCACAGCGGGCCGCTGGGCCACCACGCGCATGGTCGATCCGGACGACGTGCGCCACGACATGCACGTCAACATCGTCACGCTCGAGCCCGGCGCGGTCATCCCGTTCGAGGAAACGCATGTCATGGAGCACGGGCTCTATGTGCTCGAAGGCAAGGCCGTCTACAAGCTCAACAGGGACTGGGTCGAGGTCGAGGCCGGCGACTTCATGTGGCTGCGCGCCTTCTGCCCGCAGGCCTGCTACGCCGGCCCCGGCCGGTTTCGCTATCTGTTGTACAAGGATGTGAACAGGCACCCGAAGCTGGGTGGGGTGCTGGGACGGTAGAATGAGGTCACGCCCGGTCACCCCCCTCTGGCCTGCCGGCCATGTCCCCCTCGCGGGGGGAGATTCGCTGTCGCGACGACTTTCGCCATTTTCCAACGCTGCAGGAACAACGGTGCAGCTGAAGAAGCCAATCTCCCCCCTTGAGGGGGAGATGCCCGGCAGGGCAAAGGGAGGTGCCTCGCGATGAGCAGAACAGTGAGAGCCCTCCCCCTCACCCGCGACTCCTTCGCCGAATTCGGCGACGTCATCGACGCCACCGGAGATGGACACTACCCGATCAACAACGGCAAGACCGAGCGCTACCACGCCCTTGCGAGACCGGAGGCGACCGGCCCGGGCGGCCATGTCCTCATCAGCCTCGCCAAGGCGACGCCCTACGAATTCCCGCTGAAACTCACCATGGTCGAGCGCCACCCGCTCGGCAGCCAGGCCTTCGTGCCCTTGTCGCCCAGGCCGTTCCTGGTGGTCGTCTGCCACGACGAGGGCGGCAGGCCAGGCCAGCCGCACGCCTTTCTCACGCAGCCCGGCCAAGGTATTAACTATCCGCGCAACCGCTGGCACGGCGTGCTCACCCCGATCGGCGAACCGCAGGACTTCCTCATCGTCGATCGTGGCGGCGCCGGCGACAATCTGGAAGAATTTTTCTTCTCCGAACCCTACGAAGTGCGCCTGCCATGACCGACGTTTCGCTGATCGACCGGCTTCTCGACGTCATCGAGCAGGACATCGTTCCGAAGACCGAGGCCGGCGTCGCCCAAGGCAACAAGCTGTTCGGCGCGGCGATCCTGCGCAAGGACGACCGCTCGCTCGTCGTCGCCGAGACCAACAACGAGACCGAAAACCCGCTATGGCACGGCGAGGTGCATTGTCTGAAGCGCTTCTACGAGATGTCGAAGGCCGAGCGCGTCGACACGAAGGAAGCGATCTTCCTCGCCACCCACGAGCCCTGCTCGCTCTGCCTCTCGGCGATCACCTGGACAGGCTTCGACAATTTCTACTATCTCTTCAGCCACGAGGATTCGCGCGACAGCTTCGCCATTCCGCACGATCTGAAGATCCTGAAAGAGGTCTTCACGCTCGACCCAGGCGGCTACCGATCCGAAAACGCCTTCTGGACGAGCCATTCCATCCGGGCGCTGGCGCGCAGCCTGCCGGAAGCCGAGCGTGCCCGGCTGGAGAAGCGCATCGACGCCATCGCAGCGACCTATGACGACCTGTCCGCCGCCTATCAGTCTGGCAAGGCCGACAACGACATACCCCTGAACTGAAAGCCGGTGCGGCCCGCGATCAATCGGCCAGCGCGGCCCTGTGGCTGGCGAAGGTCGCCGGCGTCTGCGGCTTGATGAAAACGCCCACGATCTCCGGAATCTGCGTTTTTATCGCCGTTTCCAGCCGTACCATGCAGGCCTCGATTTCCGGAGCAGACGTCTCGTCCTCGAATTCCAGGCTTAGATTGGCGACGATCTGGGTTGCCCCGATGTGAACGGTGATGACGCCGTTCACGCCGCGTACGGCAGGGTCCGCCGCGGCAATCGCCTGAAGCTGGTCCTGGACTTCAGGCGAGGCCGCTTCTCCGATCAGGAGACCTTTGCTTTCGCGGGCGAGGAACACCGCCGTCAGCCCGAGTACGCAGGCAATGCCGATCGAAGCGACGCCGTCCAGCATCGGCATCTCGAAATATTGCGCCGCGGCGATCCCGACCAGTGCGATCGCCAGGCCGAGGAGCGCAGCCGAATCCTCGAAGAGCACCGTGAAAACACTGGGATCCTTGCTTAGACGTACGGCCTCTATATAGCCGCGCCTGCCCTTCGCGATCCGGAATTCCTTGAGCGCGACGAACCACGAGGCTCCCTCGAATAGGATGGACAGGCCGAGCACGATGTAGGTGACCCGCACGTTCCGGATCGGCTCGGGCTCGAGCATATGCACGACGCCTTCGTAGAACGACACTCCCGCGCCGAGCGCGAAGACCAGAAGGGCGACGATAAAGCTCCAGAAGTAGAGCTCGCGCCCGTGCCCGAACGGATGCGTCCGGTCAGCCGGCCGGCTGGCGCGGTGCAGGCCGTAGAGGAGCAGCGTGCCGTTGCCCGTGTCGACCAGGGAATGGACGCCTTCCGAGAGCATCGCGGAGCTGCCCGTGAAGAAAGCAGCGACGAACTTGGTCACGGCGATCAGCAGGTTGCCCGCGAGCGCCGCGTAGATGACGGTCTTCGATCCTGAATGTCCGGACAAGCGCGGCTCCGAGTGCCTTGTTCCCGAAGCCATCTATGGCGCGCCATCCGAGGATCAACGCGCCGGGCGGCAGGGCCTGCCGATTATCGCCCCTTCCAGACGGGGTCGCGCTTTTCCGCGAAGGCCTTGAAGCCTTCGAGATTGTCCTCCGACCCATAGAGCATGTCGACGGTGCGGAACTGGCGCTTGGTGATGCGGTTCATCGCATCCTGAAAGGTCATGTCCTCGGCCTCGCGGGCCACTTCCTTGATCGCCGCGAAGACCAGAGGCGGGCCCGACGCCAGCAGTCGCGCGATCTCCCAGACTCGGTCCTCGAGCTTTTCCTTGGGCAGCACCTCGTTCACCAGCCCCCAGCGATGCGCCTCCTGCACGTCCATCCAGCGGCCGGTGAGCAGCAGGTCCATCGCGACGTGGTAGGGGATGCGCTTCGGCAGCTTCACCGTTGCTGCGTCGGCGAGAGTGCCGGCGCGGATTTCCGGCAGCGCGAAGCTCGAATGGTCGGATGCGAGGATGAGGTCGCAGGAGAGCGCCAGTTCGAAGCCGCCGCCCACCGCCATGCCGTTGACGCAGGCGATCACCGGCTTGTTCATGTCGCGCAGTTCCTGCAGCCCGGCGAAGCCGCCGACGCCGTAGTCGCCGTCGACCGCATCGCCCGCCGCGGCCGCCTTCAGGTCCCAGCCAGCGCAGAAGAACTTGTCGCCTGCGGTCTTGACGATGCCGACCCGCAGCTCCGGATCGTCGCGGAACGCTTTGAACGTCTCGCCCATCAGCCGCGACGTCTTGAGGTCGATGGCGTTCGCCTTCGGCCGGTCGAGCGTCACTTCGAGAATGCCGCCCTCGCGGCGCGTGGTGATCACGTCAGTCATTTTTCCTCCTGGCGCGACGGTGCGGCCAGCCTTCTTCTCCCCGTTCACGGGGAGGAGATGCCGGCAGGCAGATGAGGGGCGGCACGAGGTTCGGCATGGTTGCGTTGCCCCTCATCCGTCAGTTCGTGACACCTTCTCCCCGTGAACGGGAAGAAGGAAAGAACCAACCAGCAGCGCGTCGGCCACCCAGGCGCCCCGGCCTTCGGCGCATACGATCAGCGGGTTGACGTCGAGTTCCGCCAGTGCGTCGGCATTGGCCAGCGCGAAGTCTGCTATCTTCAGAACCCCATCGATCGCGGCATCCAGATCGGCTTTTGGCCGCCCCCGGAACCCGTCGAGCAGCGGGAACATCTTGAGGCCGCGCAGCGCCGCCTCGACCTCGTCGCGCCCGGCGGGAAGCAGCAGCGTCGCGCTGTCCTTGAGCAGTTCGACCAGCACGCCGCCTGTGCCGACGGTCATGACCGGTCCGAACAGCGGGTCGCGCGTGATGCCCACGATGAGCTCGGCGACGCCGCCCTGGACCATGCGCTCGACATAGAGCCCGTCACCGAGCCCGACCAGCGCCTCGGCAGCGCCGCGCACGGACGCCTCGTCCCGCAGATTGAGCTTCACGGCGCCGGCTTCCGACTTGTGCGCCACCCCGAGCGCCTTGAGCGCGACGGGAAAGCCGAGCTCGGTAACGGCGGACACAGCTCCCTCGACGGTCGATGCGCGGCGGCCGGGTGGGACCGAGAGACCGGCAGCGGCGAGCAGGGCCTTGGCGGCGGCCTCGTCGATAGCGGTGGGCCTGATACCCCCTCCAAGCAGGTCAGAGAGGGGTGTCTCGCCCCCTGCCGTGATAACGCCCACCCCCTTCGCCACCGGCCTTCTCCACGCCTCGCCGACAAACGCACCCCCCGCCGCCGCATCCATTGCCTCGGCGATGCCGAGGATCGGAACGATCCCGCGTCGCATCAGATCTTCCGCATGCCCTTCGGGCAAATTCTCGCCCATGGACGCCACGATCGCGCCCTTGGCGCCGTTCGCCTTCAGCGCCGCCTCGAAGGCGTTCACCGTGAACCACCAGTCGGCGTCTGAGCAGCGGTCGGTGCGCGGGAAGTCCAGCACAAGCATGTTCAGCCCGAAGCCGCCCGACACCATGGCCGAGAAGGTCGCCGTCATCGCCGGCTCGTTGGCCCAGATGTAAGTGTTGTAGTCGAGCGGATTGGCGACCGCCACCAGCGGCCCCACTGATTCCTGAACGCGGGCGCGATGCTCTTCTGCAAGGGTCGGAAAGAAGACCGGGCGTCCCTCCGCCGTGTCCGCCATCACCGACGCCTCGCCGCCCGAGCAGCTCATCGAGGACAGCGTGTAGCCCTCCAGCGGCCCGACCGCATGGAACAGTTTCAGCGTCTCGAGGAACGCCGGGATCGTGTCGACGCGCGGTATGCCGAGCCGCTTCAGGAAGGCGTCGGACGCCGCGTCCGACCCCGCCAGCGAAGCCGTATGCGACACGGTCGCCGCACGCGCCTGCTCGGAGCGCCCGACCTTCATCGCGACGATCGGCTTCTTCAGCTCGCGAGCCCGCGCCGCTAGCCGCTCGAACCCTTCGGCTGAGTCGAAACCCTCTATGTGCAGCCCGAGGCACGAAACGCGCGAATCCTCGATAAGCCCGAGCGCCATCTGCGACAGGCCGGTCTGCGCCTGGTTTCCCGCCGTCATCATGTAGGCGAGCGGCAGGCCGCGCGTCTGCATGGTCAGGTTGCAGGCGATGTTGGATGACTGCGTGATGATCGCCGCACCCGTCTCGCCGGGCTTCAGCCGCCGCCCGCCATGCTGGTCGGGCCACAGCAGCGCCCCATCGGCATAGTTGATCAGGCCGTAGCAATTCGGCCCGATGACGGCCATGTCGCCGGCAGCCTCGACCAGCGCCTGCTGCAGCCGCTCGCCGTCGGCGTCGTAGCTACCCGTCTCGCGAAAACCAGCCGCGAAGCAGATCGCCCCGCCCGCGCCCATCGCACGAAGCTCGCGCACGATGTCGATGGTCAGGTTGCGGTTGACGCCGATGAAGGTCGCGTCCGGCGCGCCGGGCAGCTCGGCGAGCGACCGGTAGGCCTTCACGCCCGCCACCTCGTCCTTCGACGGATGCACCGGCCAGATGTCGCCGGCGAACTCCATCTTCAGGCACTGCTTGATGACGTTCGGCGCAAAGAATCCGCCGCCCACGACGGCGACCGACTTCGGCCGCAGGAGACGGGAGAGGTCGCGAGGCTGGACTGTCATTCGGCTGCAATCGATCGAGGTGTGGTTTCGGAAGGCTCGGTTTTTGCCAGGCCGGCGGCGATGTTTTCCAGTTCCGCGGCGTAATCGCCGATCGCCTGCGCGCCCTTCGGGCTCAACGCATAGACGCCGGCGCCCATACGCTCGAACCAGCCATAGTGGTTGTCCGCCATCAGCCGACGCGCATGGAGTATTGCGGTCTGCTTGGCCACCACCGCCGCCTTGGTCGGCCCGGCCTGTTCCAGCAATTTAAGGCAACGCAGCGCTTCCTGGCGATAGCCGGTGACGAGGTTTCGCCGCGTCGCGCCGCCGCTGTTCGGGTCACCCACCAGCCGCACGAATTCGCGCAGCAGGCGCGCCTTTCGTGGCTTCGACTGGCGCGGCCTGTATGGCGCAGGGTCGCAGTGGATCTCGACGAAACCATCGGCCAGGCGCACCGTGATCAGGCCGAGCCCGAGCCGCCGGCAGAGCTTCCGGTTCTCGGCCAGCGCCCGATAGGACGCCCGCCCGGCTACCTGCGGTACGGCGACATAGACCGCGTCGGTGATCGCCTGCCGCTCGATCGCCTGGTGAAACAGCGACAGCGAAAAGCCGGCCTTCAACTCGACGACCACCGGATCCTCGTCGCCGCGCACCGCCACGACGTCGGCAGCCCCGACCTCGCCCTTGACCGTATAGCCCTGCCCTTCGAGCAGCCGCTTCACGGGCAGGTACAGGTCGGTCTCGCGGACGGCGGGCTTCGCCATCTCTCAGCCCCCCACCGCCCTCAAGAGGGCGCGGCTGATGATGTGCCGCTGGATCTCGCTCGTGCCTTCCCAGATGCGCTCGACGCGCGCGTCGCGCCAGATGCGCTCCAGCGGCAGGTCGTCCATCAGCCCCATGCCGCCATGGATCTGGATCGCCTCGTCGGCGACGAAGGCCAGCATCTCGGTGGCCTTCAGCTTGGCCATCGCCATGTCCTGGTCGGTCACCGTGCCCTGGTCGTATTTCCAGCCGGCCTCGAGGATCATCAGTTCGGCGGCCTTGAGCTCGGTCGCCATGTCGGCGAGCTTGAACGACACGCCCTGGAACTTTCCGATCTGCTGGCCGAACTGTTCGCGCTGCGCGGCATATTCGATAGCATGACCCAGCGCCCGCTCCGCGCGGCCGAGGCAGGTCGCTCCGACCTGCAGGCGGGTCGCGCCGAGCCAGCTGTTCGCCACCTCGAAGCCCTTGTGCACCTCGCCGAGTATGTGGCTCGACGGCAGCCGGCAGTTGTCGAACTCCAGAACTGAGTTCGTGTAGCCGCGATGCGAGACGTTGCGATAGCCTTCGCGCACGGTGAAGCCGGGCGTGCCCTTGTCGACGAAGAAGGCGGTGATCTTCTTGCGCTTTCCGCGCGGCGAATCCTCCTCGCCCGACGCCATGAAGACGATCGCGAAGTCGGCGATGTCGGCGTGGCTGATAAAATGCTTGGTGCCGTTGAGCACCCAGTCGTCACCGTCCTGCACCGCGCTGGCCTTCATGCCGCGCAGGTCGGAGCCCGCGCCCGGCTCGGTCATGGCGAGGCAGTCCGACTTCTCGCCGCGAATGCAGGGGAATAGATACTTCTCGCGCTGTTCCGGCGTGCCGGCGAGCAGGATGTTCGACGGCCGCGCCACGCAAGTCCAGTGCAGCGCGTAGTTCGCCCGGCCGAGCTCCTTCTCGTAGAGCAGCCAGCTCACCGTATCGAGGCCGGCGCCGCCGACATCGGCCGGCATGTTGGCCGCATAGAGACCGGCCTCGATGGCCTTGGCCTTCAGTTCCTCGATCAGATCGGGCCGCAGCACGCCGCTTCGCTCCACCTCCTGCTCATGCGGGTAGAGCTCGTTCTCGACGAAGGCGCGTGTCGTCTCGACGATGAGCTTCTGTTCTTCGGTCAGGCCGAAATCCATCACGCAAACTCCCTTGAGGCTGCCGACGCCTTTTGCGAAACCGCCCCCTCCAACATCACTTCTTGCCCACCTTCTTCGGTTTCTCGGCCTTCGCCCTCGCCGCCGACTTCGCGACCTTGGACTTCAGCTCCGGCTTTCCTCTCGAAGCCAGCTTGGATAGCTGCTTCGTATAGTCGTTGTAGAGTTCGCCGGCGCCCCAGCCCTTGCCCTTGTTCTGCTTGCCCAGCGCTTCCATGATCGCCACGAGGTTGTCGTCGCGGATCTTTTCCAGCTCGCGGATCGACCATTTCGCCGACTGGTCGTCCGACTGCGTGGCGATCAGGTCGACCAGCTCGTCGTTGAACTCCGGCACGTCCATCAGCTTGGTCCACGGCCATTTCAGGCATGGCCCGAACTGCGCCATGAAGTGGCGCATGCCGGCTTCGCCGCCCGCCACGCGATAGACCTGGAACATGCCCATCTGCGCCCAGCGGATGCCGAACGAGTAGCGCATGATGTCGTCGAGCTCCTCGACCGTGCAGATGCCGTCCTTGATCAGCCACAGCGCCTCGCGCCATGCCGCTTCCAGGATGCGGTCGCCGACGAAAGCCTCGATCTCCTTGCGGATCACCACCGGCTTCATGCCGATCGACGCATAGATCTCCTTCGCGACCTCTATGGCCTCCGGAAACGTCTGCTGGCCGCCGACGATCTCGACCAGCGGCAGCAGGTAGACCGGGTTGAAGGGATGGCCGACCACCAGCCGCTCGGGATGCTTCTTCATCGCCACCTGCATGTCGCTCGGCAGGATGCCGGAGGTGGACGAGCCGACGATCGAATTGGCCGGCGCATGGAGGTCGATCTCCGCCAGCACCTTGTGCTTCAGATCGAGCCGTTCCGGCACGCTCTCCTGGATGAAGTCGGCATCCGCCACCGCTTCGGCGATGGTCTTGGCGAAGGTGAGCCTGCCTTCCTTCGGCAGCCCGTCCGGCAGCATTTTGCGATAGGCCCGCCGCGCGCCCTTCATCACCTCGCCGAGCTTGCGGCTGGCTTCCGGGTCGGGATCGTAGATGGCCACGTCGATGCCGTTGAGCAGCAGGCGCGCGACCCACCCCGCCCCGATCACGCCGCCGCCGATCGCGGCTGCCTTGGAAATGGTCATGGAATTGTCTCCGGTTACGCCGCGAGCGGCGCGCGTTTGGTGAGATTGAGCTTCTGGCGCACTTCCTCAGGCCCGATCACACGCGCGCCGAGGTTTTCGACGATCGACACCGCCCGCTCCACCAGTTGTGCATTGGTCGCCAGCACGCCCTTGTCGAGCCAGAGATTGTCCTCCAGCCCGACCCGCACGTTTCCGCCGGCCAGAACCGCCGCCGCCGCATAGGCCATCTGGTTGCGGCCGAGCGAGAAGGCGGAGAACGTCCATTCCGGCGGCACGTTGTTGACCATCGCCATGAAGGTGTTCAGGTCGTCGGGCGCGCCCCACGGCACGCCCATGCAGAGCTGCACCAGCGCATCGGGCTTCAGCACGCCCTCGGTCACGAGCTGCTTGGCGAACCACAGATGCCCGGTATCGAAGGCCTCGATCTCCGGCTTCACGCCCATCGCGGTCATCATCCCGCCCATGGCGCGCAGCATGCCGGGCGTATTGGTCATCACATAGTCGGCTTCGTTGAAGTTCATCGTGCCGCAATCGAGCGTGCAGATTTCGGGCAGGCACTGTCGCACATGCTCGACGCGGTTCGAGGCGCCGCCCATGTCCGTGCCCTGCTCTCTCAGCGGCAGTGGGTTCTCGACGTCGCCGAACACCATGTCGCCGCCCATGCCGGCGGTCAGGTTCAACACGACGTCGACATCGGCGTCGCGGATGCGCTCCGTCACCTCGCGATAAAGCGCCACATCGCGGCGCGGCTTGCCCGTCTCGGGGTCGCGCACATGGCAATGCACAATGGCGGCGCCGGCTTTGGCCGCCTCGATCGCCGAATCGGCGATCTGCTTGGGCGAGCGCGGCACATGCGGGCTGCGGTCCTGCGTCCCGCCCGATCCGGTCACGGCACAGGTGATGAAGACCTCGCGGTTCATGGCAAGCGGCATCGGATTCTCCCTTGGTAGGCGGACTTTGACGCGCCTTGCCGACAGCTGCTTCGCACTTTACGAAGGTGCAATGGCAAAAAGCGAAAAGCCCGGCATCTTTCGCAACGAGCGGACAAGGCTCGACGTCACCATACTCGTCTTCTCCGGCTCCTCCATCATGTGTGTGGCCTCGGCGATCGACCCCCTGCGCGCGGCCAACCGCGTCACCGGCGAAACGCTGTTCGACTTCCGGCTCGTCTCGGTCGGCGGCGAGCCTGCCGTCACCACCTGCGGCCTGCCGGTCGCGGTCAGCGGAAAATTCGATCCGGCGCGGGCCACAGACATGATCGTCGTCGTCGCCGGCTTCGGCACGCAGGGCTACGCGACCGCCGGCTTCCTGCAGGGCCTGCGTCGTGCCGCCCGCTCCGCCCGTGCCTGCGGCGGGGTCGAGGCCGGCACCTGGCTGGTCGCCCGGGCAGGATTGCTGGAAGGCCGTACGGCCACCACCCACTGGGAGGACATGGAGGACTTCTCCGCGGCATTCCCCGGCACCGACGTGCGGCCGGACCGCTATGTCATCGACGGCCCGGTCTTCACCTGCGGCGGCGCTTCGCCGACCTTCGACCTGATGCTGCACCTCGTGCGCTCGCGGCTCGGCATGGCGGTCGCGCTCGATGTCGCCAGCGTCTTCATCTACGACCAGTCGCGCGCCGCGACCGACGCGCAGCCGCTCGTCTCGCTCGGCCGGCTCGACGGCTACGATCCCAGGCTGGCTCAGGCGATCCGCGCCATGGAGGCCCATGTCGACCAGCCGCTCTCCACCGCCGCCATCGCGCGGCGGGCCGGCGTCACGGCGCGCACGCTCGAAACCGTTTTCCGCAAGTCGATCGGCGAGACGCCCGGCGCCTATTATCTGCGTCTCAGGCTGAACGCGGCCCGCCGCCTCGTGGTCGATACCCGCGTGCCCATGGCCGACATCGCCGCACGAACGGGTTTCTCGAGCGCGTCCACTTTTTCGCGGGCCTTCGTGCGGGCTTTCGGCATGGCGCCGGCGCGGTTGCGGAGGGCTTGACCTTGCCGTCCGGCCTGCGGCTGATATATATCAATGGTATATATCCTGGAGGCATCCATGGGCACCGCAAAACTTTTCAAGAATGGTCGCAGTCAAGCCGTCCGCTTACCTGCAGAATTTCGTTTTGCGGGCACTGAAGTCGGCATCAGACGGGACAACAAGACCGGCGAAGTGATCCTCACCGAGCGGCCGGCGAAGACCGGATCTTGGACCGCTTTCGTCGAAGCAGTGAAAGCGGTTAGACCACAAGATATCCCTGACGATTTCTTCGAGCGGGATCAGGGCGTGCAGGAACGCGACGATCCGCAAGCATGACTAGGTTCTATATGCTGGACACCAATACGGTGCGGCAGGCGGTGAGTGGCCGCAGTCCCAGGGCGGTCGCGCGCATCGCCGAGCTTCCCGCCGGCATTCTATGCGTTTCGGTGATCACCTACGGGGAATCCATGTTCGGCGAAAAGCGCCGGCCGGAAGCTGTTGCCATCGCCCGCGCGAACGCTCGATTTTACGCTGAAGCGGAAATCCTGCCGTTCACGCAGGAGGCAGCTGACACCTATGGCGCTCTGCGAGCCGATATGGAGCGAGTCGGGCTACCGCTTGGGTCCCTCGACATGCTGATCGCTGCCCATGCCGTTTCGGTTGATGCTGTCCTTGTCACTGCGGACAGGGCTTTCAGGCATGTGCCCAACCTCGAGACCGAGGACTGGACCTCGCCTCGGGCCGTATGAGGCTCAAGGGCTGTTCTTTCCCGTCGGCTCGCCTTCGATGATGACCCGCATGGCATCGGCCAGCCGGCGCTCCAGCCGCCGCGTCACCGCACTGTTCCATTCGCGCGGCGCGTCCTCGCCGTCGGGCAGCGGCATCGCCATCAGGCTGTCGACGATAGAACCCGATTCGTGGGCGCGGTCGAGCAAGGCCCCGACCTGCCTGTCGAAGCCGCTCTGCGTTGCGGGGGTGCGGTTCGTATCCATGCCGGCAGCATAGACGCTCTTCATGACAGCCGGAAGGCAGGCATGTGTCGGCTCGGCGACGGTGGTAGAGCGCACGTTCCAGGAACCGGTCCTCGTACGGAATCCAATTCTTCTGGTTTCCTATGGGCTTGCGCGGATGCGAGCGTGATCGTGAAAGCGTCCGAGCGGCGCCGGCAGCGGTCAAGCTCCGACGAATGGATGAACTTGGGAGGCGCTTTGCCGAAGCGCCTCCTTCGTCTTCGCTCCTTAGACGTAGCGGTTGACGATGTTCTCCAGATATTCCTGCCGGCCGGACTTCGGCTCCGGCTCGATCTTCCTTTTCACCACGCGCTCGGCGATCTCCTCGAGCGAGCGCTTGCCGGACAGCATGGCTCGTCCCTCGGCCGACTTCCAGCCGGCGTAACGCTCTTCCAGCGGCCCGGACAGCGCCTTGTCCTCGATCATTTTCGCCGCCGCCTTCAGTCCGCGTGCGCAGCAATCCATGGCGCCGATATGCGCGATGAGGAGATCCTGGGGATCGATCGACTGGCGCCGAATCTTGGCGTCGAAATTGGTGCCTCCGGTTTTGAAACCGCCGGCCTGCAGCACGTAATAGTATGCCAGCGCCATCTCCGGCACGTTGTTCGGGAACTGGTCGGTGTCCCAGCCCGACTGGTAGTCGTTTCGGTTCATGTCGATCGAGCCGAAGATGCCGAGCGAGGCGGCCAGTGCCAGCTCGTGCTCGAAGGAGTGGCCGGCCAGGATCGCATGGCCCTGCTCGATATTGACCTTGACCTCCTTCTCCAGCCCGAAATCTTTGAGGAAACCGTAGACCGTCGCGACGTCGTAGTCGTACTGGTGCTTGGTCGGCTCCTGCGGCTTCGGCTCGATCAGGATCGTGCCCTTGAAACCGATCTTCTTCTTGTAGTCGACGACCATCGACAGGAACCGGCCGGCCTGCTCGCGCTCGCGCTTCAGGTCCGTGTTCAGCAGCGTCTCGTAACCCTCGCGGCCGCCCCACAGGACGTAGTTCTCGCCGCCGAGGCGCTTGGTGACGTCCATGCAGGACTTCACGGTCGCCGCCGCATAGGCGAACACGTCCGGATCGGGATTGGTCGCCGCGCCCCCCATGAAGCGCCGGTGCGAGAAGAGATTTGCCGTGCCCCACAGCAGCTTAACGCCGGTCTGCTTCTGCTTGGTCGCGAACACGTCGGCGATCTCGTCCAGCCGGGCCGCGCTCTCGGCGAAGTTCTTGCCTTCCGGCCGCACGTCGGCGTCGTGGAAGCAGTAGTAGGGCACGCCGAGGATGGTGAACATCTCGAAGGCCACGTCGGCCTTGAGCTTGGCCAGTTCCATCGTATCGCCGAACCACGGCCGCTCGAAGGTCTGGCCGCCGAACGGGTCGCCGCCCGGCCAGGCGAAGGAGTGCCAGTAGGCGATGGCGAAGCGCAGATGATCCTCGAGCCGCTTGCCGGCGACCACCTCGTCCTTGTCGTAGAAGCGGTAGGCGAGCGGATTCGTGCTCTCCGGCCCTTCGTATTTCACCGTCTCGATATCGCCGAAGAAACCGGTGGGCATCACGATACTCCTCTGATTGCGGGATAAAGCGCGCGGTAGCGCTGATAGGCTTCTGCGAACGCCGGCACCAGGCCGGCGTCGGGCTCGATCGTCTCTCGGGTCTCGGGGGCCGTGCAGACCTCCAGCGGATCCGCCTGTTCCGCCGCGATCAGGCCGAGCCGCGCCGCGCCGAAGGCGGCGCCGAAATCGCCGTCGGCCGGGATGTCGACCGGCATGTCGAGCGCCGTCGCCATCGCCTTCAGCCAGTAGCGAGAGCGCGAGCCGCCGCCGATGGCGGTAACGCGGGTGAGTTCGGTGCCGGCCGCGCGCAATGCCTCGAGGCTGTCGCGGAATGCGAACACGACGCCTTCGAGCACGGCCTGCGTGAGCGCCGCCCGATCCAATTCATGGCCGAGCCCCGTGAAGGAGCCGCGGATCGCCGCGTCATTGTGCGGTGTGCGCTCCCCCGAGAGATAGGGCAGGAAGGTGACGCCGCCCGGCGCCTTCAGCGTCTCGCCCAGTTCGCCGGTCAGATCGCCGGCGCTCCTGCCGGTGATGCCGCAGAGCCAGTTCAGTGAATCCGTCGCCGACAGGATGACGCCCATCTGGTGCCAGGTGCCCGGCAGCGCATGGCAGAATGTGTGCACCGCGCTTTCCGGGTTCGGAAGATAGGCGCCGTTCGCGGCGAACAGCACGCCCGAGGTGCCCAGCGAGGCGAAGGCATGGCCGGGCCTCACCGTGCCCATGCCGCAGGCAGACGCAGCGTTGTCCCCCGCCCCGCCCGCCACCGGCATCCCCGGCCTGATGCCCCATCGCGATGCGAGCTCGGTGCGCAGGATCCCGGCCGTTTCCGTACCCTCGACCAGCCCCGGCATCTGCGCTTCCGTCAGGTCCGTCGCGGCCAGCAATTCGTCCGACCAGCGGCGCTTCTCCACGTCGAGCCATGACGTGCCGGCCGAATCCGACATCTCGGACAAATGCTCGCCGGTCAGCCACAGCCGCAGATAATCCTTCGGCAGCAGCACTTTGGCCACCCTTGCGAAGACGTCCGGCTCGTTGTTCTTCACCCAGGCGAGCTTCGGCGCCGTGAAGCCCGGAAACACGATGTTGCCCGTGATCCTGCGGAAGCTCGGGTTCGCATCGAGCTTTGCCGCCTCGGCATGGCTGCGGGTGTCGTTCCACATGATGCACGGACGCAGCACGGCATCGGAAGCGTCGATCAGCGTGGCGCCATGCATGTGGCCGGACAGGCCGATGCCCTTCGCCGCCGCCAGCTGCGCGCCATGGCTGGCTTTGAGCTCGTCAAGCGCCTTCTCCGTCGCCGCGATCCAGTCGGCCGGATCCTGCTCGGACCAGCCCGGATGCGGCCGCGACAGACCGACCGGCGCCGAAGCCGAAGCGATCACGGCCTGGCCGGAATCGATGAGCATCGCCTTGACGCTCGACGTGCCGAGATCGATGCCGAGATACATGATGCTCCTCCCGGCCGTTGGGCCGGCCGCCTAGCGAGCCGGTTTCCCGGCTGCCCGTTTCCTCGGGCGCAATCCTACAGCCTAAAATCGCCCCGCGCGCAACCTCCGCCCCCGCGCGGCCGGCGATTTTTTTCGAGCGCCGCAATAATTAGGCGGCCTGTTCGGCAATATCGGCCGCCCGGCGAACGAACAGCTGCGACAGCGGGCTGTCCGGCCGCGCCGCAGCACGCTCGGCAGCCAGCGCCGCCGCAAGGTGCGTATCGCCGGCGCGGAACGCCGCCTCTATCAGCGTGAGGTCGATCACGTCGCGCTGGGCATGGCTGCCGCCGAAACGATAGGCGATGCTGCGCACCGGCCGCAGCAGTCCGACGGTCTTCCCATAGTCGCCCTCGCCGAACGCCTTGATCGCCAGTGAGACCGGATGGCCGACGTCGCGCGTGAAACCGGCATTGTCACCGCCGCCCGCCATCGCTTCCCGCTGCGCCTCGAGCAGCATCCGCGCCGGCTCCGCCAGCCCGGCGCCTACGAAGGCCATCATGGCATGCATGTCGTTGAAGGCGTAGTTGCCGTCCCGCGCCTTCGGCGCCCAGTTCGCCGCGAGCGCTGCCCAGCGGTCGCCGACGTCGACGCCGCGAAGATGCAGCCGCCACAAGAGCGCGGAGGCGTCCAGCATGTTCAGCGCCAGCTTCGAATGCGTGCCGTAGATCGGCGCGTCGAACAGCGCCAGCGCCTCCTGGGTCTCGCCGAGCTCATAGTGGAAAAGCGCGAGATGCCACCAGTTGTGCACCTGCAGGAAGCTGTCGCCCGCCCAGTCTCCCGTGTTGTGGCGCATCCAGGCGATGCCGTCGCGCTGGCGGCACTGCATCTCCATCACATGCGCGACCGCATGCTGCGCCCAGCCGTCGCGCGGCTCCAGCGCGATCGCCCGCCTGCCGAGCGCCTCGGCCCGCGCATAGTCGCCCATCTCCTCGAAGCCGAATGCCTGCATCGCCAGCGTCGCATGGTAGCCCGCCATGCCCTCAGACCACGCCGGCATGGCGCGCGCGATGCGGTCGCGCAGCATGCGCGAATTGCCGGTGAAGAAATCGATCTGGTGGCCGGCGAGCAGCCCGAGCGCGTCGCGCGGCGCCTCGATCGTGATATCCTCCAGCACGCGCCCGGCTTCGTGCCATCGCCCCTGCGCCAGGTGGCCGAGCGCCGCGACGTGGCCCCTCTCCCGCGCCGTCGCCGGCAGGTCCCGCGCGGCCTCGAAGCAGGCCGCCGCCACCGCCGACGCTTCGCGATCGGTCGAGAGCCCGTAGAGATAGCCCTTCAGCACATGCGCCATGACGAGACCGGGGCTCTCCTCGATGGCGGCGTTGACGGAGCCGACGGGGTCGCCGACGAAGCATTGCAGCTGGTGCAGCGCCTTCCCGTAGAGTGCGGCGCCGGCAGCATCCGCGCCGGAGAGGGTCAGCCCGACATCGTCGCTGGCCACGCCGCCGTCCTCAGTTGCCCGACCGCATCGCGACGGTCGCCACGCCGGCGCCGACGAGAAGGGTGCCGCCGGCGCGGTTGAACATACGGATCGCGCGCGGATCGCGCACGAGGTCGCGTGCACGCGACGCGGCCAGCGCGTAGCCGAAGGCATTGGCGAAGGCGAGCACGAGGAAGGTCGCCTCGAAGATCAGCATCTGCGTCCAGAAATCGCCCTGGCGGTCGAGAAACTGCGGCAGGAAAGCGACGAAGAAGGTGATGCTCTTCGGGTTCAGCGCCGTGACGAGCCAGGCATGGGCGACCATCTTCGCAGACGAGGCCGCGTCGGTGCGCGGCTCGGCACTCAGCGCGTCGCCGGCCCGGAACAGTTTAACGCCGAGATAGACGAGGTAGGCCGCGCCCGCCCATTTCAGCGCCGTGAACACCGTGGCCGATGCGGCGAGCAGCGCGCCGATGCCGAGCATGGAGAGCGTCATGGCGGTGAAGTCGCCGAGCGCCACGCCGACCGACATGGGCAGCGCGGTGCGCCAGCCCTGGCCCAGCGCATAGGAGACGACCAGCAGTATGGTCGGCCCCGGTATGATCAGGAGGATGGAAGAGGCGGCGGCGAAGGCGATCCAGGTTTCGGGCGTCATGGAAGAATTCCTCTCGCAAAGGAGATGATAAATCCTCGGCCAAGGTCTTTTGTAAAGCCGCCCGCGCGTTTTCTTCGTCAACTCCTGTCGAGGTAGGATCGGGCGATTTCCCTGAGCCGGTTCTGGCCGAAACTCGCGCCGTGGCCGCCATGCACGATCCGCACCGGCAGCTCGGCCAGGCGGCGCATCGTCGCCCTATAGTCTTGCCTGTTCGAGCACCACATGTCGTCGATGAGCGTGTCGTCGTAGATCGCGTCACCGGAGAAGAGCAGCCCGTCCCGTTCGTCGTAGAGGCCGATCCCCGGCGAATGTCCCGGCAGGCTGAGCACGGTGAAGGTCCTGTCGCCGAGTTCGATGCGGTCGCCTTCGTCGAGGATGCGAGTCAGGGGCGCGGGCTCGATGCGGTAGTCTTCGGCCCGCCAGCCCGGAGACGGCAGCCGCAGTACCGGCTCTTCCATGGCCCGGAGCTCGTCGGCGAAGGTCCAGCGGTCGTCCATCGTGGCGAAGGCGTCAGCCTCGGCCTTCGGCCCGGCCCGCTCGGCGAACTCGAACAGCGAGCCGACATGGTCGGCATGGATGTGGGTCGCGACCGCCAGCACCGGCTTGCCGGGCGTCAGGTCGAGCGCCGGCCTCAGCGGCGCGAGTCCCATGCCGAGATCAACGACCAGGTCGAGATCGCGGCCTTTGAGGTGATAGAAATTCGCCCTGAAGTAGGCGTTCAGGAACGGCTCGGTATATGCGACGAGGGTCGCGTCGATTGTGGTCCTGGAAAACCATGACGTACCTGCTGGCATCGGTTCTGGCTGCAATCCCGATCTCCCCGACCGTTCGTTGAGCCGTGATCTTTCTACGAGACGCGCTGACGGACAAGCCTCGGCCGGCAGCCGATGCTCAGTGCCAGGAGAGAAGCATGCCGAGCATGTGCTCGATGTTCGTGTTGGCGCCGAGCACCAGCACGATGGCCATGAAGGCTGCGCCGAACAGCGCCAGGTCGGTCTTCAGTTTGTCGCTCATGGTCCGCCCTCTCGTTCCGCAGCGAGACTATCGGGCGGTTTCGGGAGACATTGTGGCCGCCGGGAGGTCTTTGTGTGAGGCGGACTCGCCGGCGCGGCACCTGTTGCGGCTTGTCCACAGGCCGCCGCCTTGCCCGCAAAGGCTTTCACCTTTCATCAACCATGATTGCCTAAGTTTGTCTGCAAGGCCGGCACTGTGCCGGCATTTGTAGCCGAGTGGAATGTGCCCGTGTTCAAGCCGTCCTCGCAGAACCCGCCCGCAATGATCTCTCGCCGCGCCGCACTTCTCGGCCTGGGCTCCGCCGCCCTTGCCGCCTGCTCGACGGAACGGACCCTGGACCTCAACGTCTCCGCCTACCAGGTCGACGACATGTCCACCGGTTCCATCCGGCCGAAGATCAGCGTCGACCGTCAGGTCACCTCGCCCATGACGATGTACGCCTCGCTGACCGACGGCGGCTTCGTGGTGCCGGAAGTCCCGTTTCAGAAGATCGAGCCGCAGTGGCGTCGCCAGGTCGTGGTCGATCCCACCGGCGAAGCCCCCGGCACGATCGTCGTTCGCCTGCAGGAGCGCCATCTCTATTACGTGCAGCCCGGCGGCGACGCCCTGCGCTACGGTGTCGGCATCGGCCGCGAGGGTTTCGCATGGAGCGGCCGCGCCAACGTGCAATACGGCAAGAAATGGCCGACCTGGACCCCGCCGCCGGAGATGATCAGGCGCCAGCCGGAACTGGAGAAATGGCGCGGCGGCCAGCCCGGCGGCCTGCAGAATCCGCTCGGCGCGCGTGCGCTTTATTTGTTCCAGGACGGCCGCGACACCGGCTACCGCATCCACGGTTCCCCGGAATGGTGGACGATCGGGCAGGCCATGTCGTCCGGCTGTGTGCGCATGATCAACCAGGACGTCATCGACCTTTTCAACCGCGTCAACGGCAAGACGCCGGTGGTGGTGGCCTGAGGCTAAATCCTCACGGCGGCCGCGATCTGGCGGCCGACGACTTTTCGGCTCGACCGGCTCCCGGACGCCCGCACGGCCCATCCTTCAGCCCCCACGAAGTGCTGGGAGCCGGCTTGACCCGCAGGGTCGAGACGGAGGGCGGGGCCTGGTGCATCCAGACACGATTGGAACACCCGCTGAACCGCTGGAGACCCGCAAACCCTCGACGATGCGACCCACCAGCTACCGACACCCCGGGACCGACCATGGCATGACGCCCGATCGGCCCTCGGCCTATAGCGTCGGCGTGCGGTACAGCACCCTGCCCCCCACCGAAATCTCGGCGTCGACGAGATATTTCTTCATCCCCTCCACGCTCATCGTGATGCCGAGCCCCGGAGCGGCCGGCACGTTGATCAGCCCGTCGGCGTCCGGCGTCAGGTGTGTATCCGTCATGTCCCAGGCCACGGGCTTCGGCGCGAACGGATATTCGCAGATGACGTCCTTCTCAAGCCCGGCATAGGGCTGGATGGAGGCACACAGCGCGAGATGCGAGGTGAAGGTGTGGTTGACGTAGGTCACGCCACGCGCGGCGGCATAGTCGGCGACCTGCTTGGCCGGGCCGATGCCGCCGATCCGGCCGCAGTCGATCTGAATGTAGCGGACCTTGCCGTAGTCGATCAGCTGCCGCGCCATGTGCACGTTGTGCGACGCCTCGCCGCCAGCCAGCTTGATGCCTCCGGCGCGGTCGGCGAGCTTGCCGTAGGCGTCGTAGGCGCCGCCATGGAACGGTTCCTCGAGCCACGTCGCCCCGACCTCTTCCAGCATCGCGATGCGGGCGGCTGCCGCCTCGACATCCTCGCGGAAGATCTGGCCGGCATCGATCAGCAACGTCGCGTCGGCGCCGATGCCTTCCCGAGCGGCCTGCAGATGGTCGCGGTCGTCGGCGAGGCTTCCCCGCCCGAACGGACCCCATCCGCACTTCACCGCGCGGTAGCCCCTGTCACGCGCCGACCGGCAGCCCGTCAGCGTTTCGGCCGGCGTGTCGCCGAACAGCTGCGACGCATAAGGCAGCTTCGGATATGCCTTCCTGTAGCCGAGCAGCTCGTAGACCGGCGCGTCTCGCTTCCTGCCGAGTATGTCCCACAGCGCCATCTCGATGCCCGACCATGTGTGCGCTGCCTGGAGAAGGTCCATGCACTCGTACTCGATGGCGGCGGCAAGCGCGGCGATGTCGGCGGGCGCGTCCACCTTTTTGCCCCGCACGACAGCCTCGATCGGCTTGCAGGCGCCGTGGGACATCGGGGCCACGTAGGCCGCGATCGAGGTCAGCGGCGAGGCCTCGCACTCGCCCCAGCCGACCACGCCGTCGGCCGCGACACGCACCAGGAGCGCATCCTGGCTGCCGTCGCCGATGTCCTCGACAACCGGCATCGAGAGATAGAAGAAATCCACGGCGTCGATGGGCATGCTGGTGTCCTTGAAGGCGATTCAGGGGTTGTCGAAAACAGTCTGTCGGGCGGCGGCACGGCGGGCCACGGAACGGCAGGCTCTCATCCTCATGTCCGGCCTCCCTCGCCAACCAGCAACGCAAACCGCGTTTCCGGAATGCCGGATAGGCGTGCGTGAATGTAGACGACGACTTTATCCGGGCCGTCAGGCGAGTCAAGGAATGCGGCACGCTCCGCCGCGGGCCGGACCTTGGCGGCTCTAGCCGAGCCGGCGCGACAGTTGCTCTGCGGCGCCGATGACGCAGTCGATCAGGTGATCGCGATTGGGCTTGGTCAGCCGCTGCTCCGGCGCCGCCACGCTCAGCGCGGCTATGCAATGCCCGGTTGCGTCGATCACCGGCGCAGCCACGCAGCCGGCATGCTCGTTGGTCTCGTTGAGTTCGGTCGCATATCCCTGCCGGCGGAACTTGCGGATCTGCGCGATCAGCTTTTTGACGTCGGTCGCGGCGCGCCCCGTGGGCGAAGGCCGCACGGTCGCCGATAGGAGCCGCGTGAGCGCCTCGTCGTCCAGGTCCGATACGAGCAGCCGGCCCGCCGCCGCCCAGTTCACCGGCACGCGGGAGCCGACCTGGCTGATGATGCGCAGCGGCCGCACCCCCTCTTCCTTGAGCAGCACCATCATCAGATCGCCGTCGAGCACAGAAAGCTGGACCGTCTCGCCCGTCTCGTCGCGGAGCTGCTCGACGATGCGGGCGCCATCCTTCAGGAGGTCGACATGGCTCCTGTAGGCCATGCCGAGCTCGAAAAGCTTGCGGCCGAGGAACAGCCCGCTGCCGCGTCCGGACGGGGCCAGGTAGTCGCTCTCCGAAAGGGTGCGGACCAGTTCGTACGCGGTGGATTTCGGGATGGAAAGGTCGGTCACGATCTGAGCCACGGTGACCGGCTCGCCGCGCTTGAGCATCAACTCCAGGATGTCGAGCGCACGGCGCACGCTGCGCGACCCGGTGTTCTCGTCTTCTGGAACCTCGGGCCGCGCCTCCGCTTTCGCTCCGGACTTGGCTTTGGCACTGTTGGAGTTCGCAGAGGCGCGCATGTTCCTCGCTTCCAATATGGCGGACACCGGTCCGATATCGGGAAATGTTATCGCCGCCCGATGCGAAGGGAAAGACGGGAAATCAGCGATGCTGGTCGAGCTCGCGCCCGGCACGACGCCGCGACGCATCGCCTTCATACGACGGACGCCGGCATCTCGTCCACCGAAGCACGCCCTTGCGGCGCTTCCCCTCCGGCAGGCTTCGGCGCCCGAAAATGCCGCGCACCGAGGTTGTGATGCCGCCCTTCGAGGGTTGCCGCAGCTTCAGGCGGCCTTCTGCCGGGGCAGGCCGAAGGAATCCGCGCAGATGTCGTAGATGTCGTCGAACACGTCGACGCCGCCCGCGATGACGACGGTTCCCTTCAGAAGGACGGTCGCGGGATCCGGCTGGAAAATCCTGCCGCCGGCTTCCTCGATGAGCAGCAGCCCGGCGACGCAGTCCCAGGAATTCATGTGCCGTTCCATGTAGCCGATGAGCCTGCCGGACGCGACATAGGCCAGCATGAGGGCGCCGGACGCATTGCGGAAGAACACGCCGCGCCGGCGGATCAGTTCCGCGATCAGGGCCGGCACCTGCGCCGTCTCGTCCCGGCTCGAGAACCCGACGCCCACCGACCCGTCGGACAGGCTCTTGGACGCGCTTGTGCGCATGGGCTTGCCGTTCAGGAACGCCCCGCCGCCTTTTTCTCCGTAAAATGTCTCGCCGGTGGACGGCTCGTGGATGACGCCCGTCACCGCGACGCCGTCCTTGGCGCAGGCGATCGCCACGCACCATGCCGGGATGCCGCGCACGAAGTTCGCCGTGCCGTCGATCGGGTCGATCACCCACTCGTAGCCGGTCGTTCCCGCCTTCGGCGCGTGCTCCTCGCCGATGATGCCGTCATCGGGATAGGCCTCGGCGAGTTCCCTGCGGACGAACAGTTCGACCTCGCGGTCGGCCTCCGAGACGAGATCCTGGTGTCCCTTGTTCTCGATGGTGAGCGAATCGAGTTTCCGGAAAAACTCCAGACCTAGCTTTCCGGCCCGCTCGGCCAGGTCGCGGGCAAAATTCAGGCGTTGGCTGTGTTCGGCCATGGGAAATTCCTGCTGCGGGAGCGCACATATCGTGCCGCCTTCATAGGCAAGTCGCATCGCGCAGGGAAGGCCTGCTTCGTCCGCTGCGCCCCGCTGGCTCGCGCCGGTCAGGCAGCCCGGTCGAGCGGTGCCGCCTTCTTGGCCGCCAGATACATGAGGCTGAAACTGGCGATGTTGCGATCCCAGCCGGCCTTGACGGCCAGATCGATCATCGCTTCGAGATGCGGTCTGAGCGCCTCTCGGCACTCCTTCTCGTAGCTCAGGTGACGCAAGGGATTCGTAGGCTTGTCGATGACAGGTTCTTTGATGAGCATGGCGCGCGCTGGATCGGTCTGACGGGACAACTCGCCTACCTAACGGTGGCCGCTTCGTGGCGGTCAAGATACCGCTCGGGTTGTCCACATCTATCTTTGGGAGCCATCGGCCGTACCGCCAATCGGCCTCGAGCCGTCTGCCCATGTTGCCGTTCAGCTTACCGTCAACTCCACCAGATCGGCAGCGAATCGGGTCTCTGAGTATTGCACCGGGCAACCACCCGCATCCACGTTGACATAGACCGTGACCAGAACGATAGCGCCGGGCGAAAGTCGCAGGTTGGCGAGATCGGAGTCGCTGGCATGGCGGGCAGAAATACGGGTGGAGCGTCGGAAGTAGTCCTCGACGCCGAAGCGCTTCAGCGCGCTGGTGATCGAGCCGCTAGCTGCATAAGCCTCGTCGATGCCGTCAAATCGTTCGGCTTCGAAGAAGCTGGTCGCCCTCGAAACGGGACGTCCGTCCGCCTCCGATAGCGTTTCGAGGCGGATGACCCTGCCGCCCTGCTCGACCCCAAGCGCTTCGGCGATGCGCCCGTCCGCCGGCAGAACCGCGTGCCCCAGCAGGACCCCTCGCCTCTCCTTCGCCTGACCCTCCAGACCTTCGGAGAAGCGGGTACGCGCTCCGATCGGGTAGGTGAGCCTCTGATTGCGGATGATGAACGTGCCGCGCCCCTGCTCTGCACGAAGCACGCCCTCCTGCACGAGCGCCGCGATCGATCCCCTGACGGTGTGACGGTTGACCCCGAAACGCGCGGCGAGCGTCGCTTCGGAAGGCAGTTTCTCCTCGAACTCGCCAGACGCGATCGCCTGTCGAACCTGGTCCGCGATCTGGCGCCACAGCGAGATGCCGCTGCGCCGCTCCACGCCGGGCGTCGTTTCGGACATTTTTCCCTCTTGTCACGCCGGTGTCATCGACACGGGCTACGCATCGTGTATAGTTTGTATAGTTGTCTATATCAATATACAAGTTGAGGTCATGATGCGGGACGACTTGGATGCGGGGCGGAGGAAGGCCATGGCTGCTTTTGCCATGGCCAGCCGCGACGAACTGAGGGAACTCGCTGCCCTTGCGGGCCTGTCGCTCGAGGCGCAGGTTCTGCGCGGTCCCGAGACGGGGCTCGTCACGGTTCGCGGCCGGATCGGTGGCGGCGGCGCACCGTTCAACACCGGCGAAGCGACGGTGACCCGCGCCACCGTGCAGCTTCCTTCCGGCCATGTCGGACATGCCTATGCGCTCGGCCGCGACAAGGAGAAGGTGCGGCTGGCCGCAATCCTGGACGGTTGCTGGTGTGCCGAAGCGACCCGGACCACGGTCGAGGAAAAGATCGTCGCACCGCTGCTGAAGGCGCAGACCGAAGCCGACGCCAGGCGACGTGCCCAGACGGCTGCCACCAGGGTCGACTTCTTCACGATGGTGAGGGGAGAGGGGTGATGATGCTGCTCGGAGACAAAGGCGATCACATCACCGGCGGCTTCGCCGACCCAGTACTCGATGCGCAGGCGATCTTCCGCTCGGTGATGAATGCCATGGCGCGACCTGGCACGATCCAGCCGGCTGAAGCGACGACCCGACCGCCGCGGCCGCTGTCGCCGATGGCGGCGGCGATCATGCTTGCGCTGTGCGACAACGATACGCCGCTTTGGCTCGACGCCCGTCTTACCCAGGCACCGGCGGTCGCGAAATGGCTCGGCTTCAACGCAGGTGCGCCATTGACGGAAGTGCCGGCGAACGCGCACTTTGCCCTTGTTGCCGCGACGGCCGAACTCATTGCCCTGGAGAATTTCGCGCAGGGCAGCCAGGAATATCCTGACCGGTCGACGACCCTGATCCTGCAGGTCGACACGCTTTCCGGCGGGAGCCCTCTCATCCTGGAAGGCCCAGGCATCGATGGCTCAGCCTGGCTCGCGCCGTCACCGCTGCCCCGCCACTTCGTCGAACAGTGGAGGCAGAACCGCGCGCGCTTTCCGCGCGGGGTCGATCTCATCCTGGCGGCGCCGGAAGGCGTAGCCTGCCTGCCGCGCTCGACGCGTATCAAAGCTGCGGAGGTCTGACCATGTATGTAGCCGTGAAGGGCGGCGAGACCGCCATCCGCAACGCCCACCAGCTTCTAGCCGATCGCCGGCGGGGCGACCGCAGTGTCCCGGCGCTGCGGCTCGACCAGATCGTGGAGCAACTCGGCCTCGGCGTCGATCGCGTGATGAGCGAGGGCTCGCTTTACGACCGCGAACTCGCCGCGCTTGCCATGGTGCAGGCGCGCGGCGACCTGATCGAGGCGATCTTCCTGGTGCGCGCCTACCGCACCACCCTGCCCCGCTTCGGCTATACGAGGCCGATCGACACCGCCTCGATGCTTGCGGAGCGCCGTGTCTCAGCGACCTACAAGGACCTGCCCGGCGGCCAGATGCTCGGTCCGACCTTCGACTACACGCACCGGCTGCTCGATCCCGAGCTTGCGTCAGGCGGCGAGATCGCGGAGCCTGAAATGCGCGACGCGGACGTGGAGGCCATGCCGCGCGTATCCGACATTCTCGGCGGCGAAGGGCTGATCGAGGAGGACGGCAACCTGCCTGCCGGACATGAAACGGCCGACATCACGCGCGAGGCGATCGAGTTCCCGCTCGACCGCGACGCCCGGCTGCAGGCGCTGTCGCGCGGCGACGAGGGTTTTCTGCTGGCGCTCGCCTATTCCACCCAGCGCGGCTATGCGCGCAGCCATCCTTTCGTCGGCGAGATCCGCATCGGAGAGGTGGAACTGGAACTCGACGTGCCGGAACTCGACTTTCCCGTCCCGCTCGGGCGCATCCGCGTCACGGAATGCCAGATGGTCAATCAGTTCAAGGGCTCGGCGAAAGTGCCGCCGCAGTTCACGCGAGGCTACGGACTGGTATTCGGTCAGAGCGAGCGCAAGGCAATGGCCATGTCGCTTTGCGACCGTGCCTTGCGAGCGCGCGAACTCGGCGAAGACATCGCAGCAGCGGCGCAGGACGAGGAGTTCGTCATTTCGCATTCCGACAACGTCCAGGCGACCGGCTTCGTCGAGCACCTGAAGCTGCCGCACTATGTCGACTTCCAGGCCGAACTCGACCTCGTGCGCCGGATGCGCGCCGAGCACCACCGGGCGCAGGGCGGCGGCGAGGACATGCAAAGGGAGGCCGGAGAATGAACACGCCACCGAGCCGCGCTCCGGAGATCGCAACCTACAACTTCGCTTATCTGGACGAGCAGACCAAGCGCATGATCCGCCGCGCGATCCTGAAGGGCATCGCGATACCCGGCTACCAGGTGCCGTTCGCCAGCCGCGAGATGCCGATGCCCTACGGCTGGGGGACCGGCGGCGTCCAGGTGACGGCCGCGATCATCGGCCCGGACGACGTGCTGAAGGTCATCGACCAGGGCGCCGACGATACGACCAATGCCGTGTCGATCCGCAACTTCTTCCGCAAGGTTGCGGATGTGGAGACGACCACGGAAACGGCAAAGGCGACAATTATCCAGACGCGCCACCGCATTCCCGAGACGCCGCTGACGGAAGGGCAGACGCTGGTCTACCAGGTGCCTATCCCGGAACCGCTTCGCTTCCTGGAGCCGCGCGAGACGGAGACGCGCAAGATGCATGCGCTCGAGGAATACGGGCTCATGCACGTCAAGCTCTACGAGGATATAGCACGGCACGGGCATATCGCGACGACCTATGCCTACCCGGTGAAGGTCGAGGGACGCTATGTGATGGACCCCTCGCCGACCCCGAAGTTCGACAATCCCAAGATGCACATGTCTCCTGCGCTGCAGCTTTTCGGCGCGGGCCGAGAGAAGCGCATCTATGCCATCCCGCCCTTCACGGAGGTCGTCAGCCTCGATTTCGAGGACCATCCCTTCGAAATCCAGAAATTCGACAGGCCGTGCGCGCTCTGCGGCGCAAGACAGGTTTATCTCGACGAGGTCATCCTCGACGACCGCGGAGGTCGCATGTTCGTCTGCTCGGACACCGATCACTGCGAGACTCGCCGTGCCGAGGGGCATGCTGGCGAACTCGGCGCGAAGGAGGCCGCGGAATGACAGACGAGCCGCTGCTGCGCGTTTCGGCGCTGTCGAAGTTTTACGGGCCAAGGGTCGGCTGCAAGGACGTTTCGTTCGAGCTCTATCCTGGCGAGGTGCTGGCGGTCGTCGGCGAATCCGGCTCGGGCAAGACGACGCTGCTGAATTGTATCTCGACGCGGCTGACGCCGAGTTCCGGGTGCGTGTCCTATCGCATGCGCGACGGCGCGTTCCGTGATCTCTACCGAATGAGCGAGGCCGAGCGCCGCTTCCTGATGCGGACCGACTGGGGCTTCGTCCACCAGAACCCGGCCGACGGGCTGCGCATGACGGTATCGGCCGGCGCCAATGTCGGCGAGCGGCTGATGGCGATCGGCGGCCGGCACTACGGCAACATCCGCTCCACAGCGATCGACTGGCTCGGCCGTGTCGAGATTGGCGAGGACCGCGTCGACGACGAGCCTCGCGCCTTCTCCGGCGGCATGCGCCAGCGGCTGCAGATCGCCCGCAATCTCGTCACCGGTCCGCGACTGGTCTTCATGGACGAGCCGACGGGAGGACTCGACGTCTCCGTGCAGGCGCGTCTGCTCGATCTGCTGCGCGGGCTCGTCAACGATCTCGGTCTGGCCGCTGTCGTGGTCACGCACGACCTTGCCGTCGCGCGCCTGCTCTCGCACCGAATGATGGTGATGAAGGACGGTCACGTCGTCGAAACCGGCCTGACCGACCGCGTGCTCGATGACCCCCGCGCCCCCTACACCCAGCTCCTCGTTTCCTCGATCCTGCAGGTTTGAAGATGCCCACGCCGATCGTCGTCTCCGAAGTGGCGAAGAGCTTCACCATGCATCTGCGAGGGGGCGTCAGCCTGCCTGTGGTGGAGAACGTCTCCTTCGCCGTCAAGTCGGGCGAGTGTGCCGTGCTGGGCGGGCCGTCGGGCGCTGGCAAGAGCTCGATCCTGAAGATGCTCTACGGCAATTACGCAGTCGACCGCGGCCAGATCATCGTCGACCATTGCGGTCAGCTCGTCGATCTGGCCTCCGCTGCCCCGCGCACGATCATTTCCGTCCGGCGCGACACGATCGGCTATGTCAGCCAGTTCTTGCGGACGGTTCCCCGCGTGTCGGCGCTCGACGTCGTTGCAGAGCCGCTGGTTTCGCTGGGACAGGCGCGCGAGAGCGCGCGGGAGCGAGCCGGCGAGCTTCTCGCCCGCCTGAACCTGCCGCAAAAGCTCTGGGGCCTGCCGCCTGCCACCTTCTCGGGCGGCGAACAGCAGCGCGTCAACATAGCGCGCGGCTTCATCACGCCGCATCCGGTGCTGCTTCTGGACGAGCCGACCGCCTCGCTCGACGCCAGGAACCGCGAGGTGGTGATCGACCTGATCGCCGGCAAGAAGCGCGACGGCGTGGCGATGCTCGGCATCTTCCATGATGCCGATGTGCGCGACGCCGTCGCCGACACCATCATCGACGTCACGCAGTTCGCGCCCGGAAAGATCGCCGCATGAGCAGCCACCGGAAACTGTCGGAACAGCCGACCGTCCACGAGACCGCGCGGGTCGAGGATTCGACGCTCGGGCGCTATACCGAGATAGCCGAAGGCTGCCGCGTGACGGAATCGGTCGTCGGCGACTACTCCTACATGATGGAGAACTGCATGGTCTGGTGCGCGGAGATCGGCAAGTTCTCCAACATCGCCTCGACGGTGCGCTTGAACGCCACCAACCATCCGGTGGACCGGCCGACGCTGCATCATTTCACCTACCGCGCATCCGACTATTTCGACGACGCCGAATACGAGACGGACTTCTTCGCCGCCCGCCGCGCCAGGAAGGTGCGCGTCGGCCATGACACCTGGCTTGGGCACGGCTCGACGGTGCTGCCCGGCGTGACCATCGGCGACGGTGCCGCCGTCGGCTCCGGCGCGGTCGTGACGAAGGATGTCGAGCCCTACACGATCGTCGCGGGCGTGCCGGCGAAGCCGATCCGCCAGCGCTTCGATCGCAAGACGGCGGACCGCTATCAGGCGCTGGGCTGGTGGCACTGGGATCACGCGCGGCTGCGCGGCGCGCTCGACGATTTTCGGCACCTCGGCCCCGAGGCCTTCCTCGAAAAATACGAGCCCTGAACCGTCGTTGGCTACGCCACGGCGGCGAGCGGTTCCTGCTGAACGGGCGGTCTCGCCACAGGCACTCCCGCGGCAGCCGGACCCTGGCGCGGCATCGGCCTGCCGAACAGGTAGCCTTGGGCTTCGTCGCAGCCTTCCGACAGCAGGAGCTTCAGCTGTTCCTGCGTCTCGACGCCCTCTGCCAGGACGCTGATGTCGAGGCTCTTGCCGAGAGCGAGCACCGCCCGGATGATGGCGCGTGCCTGCTGGCTGTGGTCGAGTTCGTTCATGAAGGAGCGGTCGAGCTTGATGCGGTCGAAGGGAAACGACCGCAGCGTGTCGAGCGACGAGTAGCCGGTGCCGAAATCGTCGATCGCGATGGTGACGCCGAGCTCGCGGATCTTGCGCAGCGCCAGCAGTGAGCGGGCCTTGTCCTGGATGATGGAGGACTCGGTGATCTCCAGTTCGAGCCTGTCCGCGGGCAGGCCGGACTCGGCGAGGATATTCCCGACGAGACCCGGCAGGTCGGAATGGGCTAGCTGGACCGGCGACAGATTGACGGCGATCTTGCCGCCTTCGGGCCAGGACGCCGCCTCTCGGCAGGCCTCGCGCAGCACCCACTCGCCGATCGTCAGGATCAGGCCCGTCTCTTCGGCGAGTGGGATGAAGTCCGCTGGCGGTATGTAGCCGCGCTCGTGATGTTTCCACCGCAGCAGCGCCTCATGACCCAGGACCTCGTTCGCCGACAGGCCGGTCTGGACCTGGTAGTGCAGTTCGAGCTGCTTGCGTTCGATCGCGCGGCGCAGGTCGAGCGCCAGGTTGCGGCGCGCACGCGCCAGTTCGTCCATGTCGGCTTCGTAGAAGCAAACCGCCCGGGTGACGTCCGCCTTGGCGCGGTACATGGCCAGGTCGGCATTGCCGACGAGCCGTGCGGCAGTGTCACCATCCGTCGGATAGACGGACACGCCGATGCTCGCTCCCGGCGTCACATCGAAGTCACCGATCCGCATGGGCGCGAAAAGCTCGCGCTCCAGCCTCCCGACGAAGTCGAGCAGGAAACGCTGATCGGAGAAGCGCTTCAGGGCCGCGAACTCGTCGCCTCCGATGCGGGCCACGAGTTCGCCGTCCCTGAGAACGGCACCGAGCCGGCCCGCGATGATCTTCAGCGCCTGGTCGCCGGCATCATGGCCGCGCAGATCGTTGATCTCCTTGAATTTGTCGAGATCGATGCCGATCACCGCGACGCGATGCCCCTCGAGGCCGGCACGTTCCAGCTCACGGTCGAGATAGTCGGCGTAACTCGTGCGGTTCGGCAGACCGGTCAACGCATCGTTGAGCGCCATCTGCCGCAGGGTTTCCACGCTCTTCTCGTTGGCGTCGCTGTCTATCATGTGGCTCACCACGCCCGTCGCGACGATGAGCAGGGCGACCCCCGCCACCGCGACCGCCATGGCGAAGATCGCGGCGGAGTCGGCGAGCGGGGCGCCGGTCGCCAGCGGGGTTACCGAGACCGCCGTCATGCCGGTGAAATGCAGGCCGACCACGGCCAGCACGAACATGGCCAGGGCGAGATTGCGCCTGCCATGCCCCACGGCGACCAGGGACGCTGCCCCGCTGGCGGCTGCGATGACCAGCGAGATCAGGATGTAGGCTGCGTCCCATCGGACGACCCCGTCGACATGGTAGGCCGCCATGCCCGTATAGTGCATGACGGCGATCGATGAACCGAGCAGGGTCCCCGCCACTACGGAGCGTTTGGCCCCAGGCAGCATTGCCAGCCAGAAGGCGCAGCCACTGCCCGCGATGACCATCAGCAGGGAAACCATGGTCAGCAGCGGGTCAAAGACGACGGGCATCTGTATGTCGTAGGCGAGCATCGCGATGAAATGCGTGCACCAGACGGACGAACCGGCGGCGATCGCCGCCAGGGCCAGCCAGCCGTTGCGTTGGACTCCCTGTCGCGCGCCGGCACGGCGGAACAGCTCGAGCGCGACCCATCCGCCGCCGAGGCAGACCACGGCCGCAAGCGCGACCAGCCACAGATTGTGGAGGGTGTAGATGCAGGAGATGATGCGCATTCCGGTGCCCCAAGGACCCGAACCGCATCCAGGTCTCATTGCAATCGAGAGGAGGCGGGACGCCCGTGGTGCTGCCAGTTTCGGCAACGCCAGTCCCCACTCCCGATCTGCGTCATAACGCATGATCGATTGAGAATGACTTAAGCCGGAAGCGCGTCCTCAGCCTCGGAGCAGCGCGTCTCTCCGAGGCTACGGGGCATGTCTGCCGATGCGTCCGGACTAATCCGGATCGCGTTCGACGATCTCCAGGGTCCCGACGCGCAGTTCCAGATCATATTCGCGTCCGTCCGCCGCGACGGCGTCATCGACTTCCCACACGGACTCGTCGTCTTCGAGCTCGATGCCTTCCCATCGCGTGAAGCCTTCGGCCGTGAGCTTCGCTTCGATCGCCGCGCGTTCTTCCGTGGTCGGTGCGCGGTCCGCCAAGGCGGGCGAGGCTGTCAGGACGAGAGCGAATGGCAGCAGAATCTTCTTCATCGGTTTCCCTTCTTGGCCGGGCGGAATCCAGTCCGCTACTCGACGGACCTAGGAAGTCGGTGCGCCCGGACAAGGGGCGACCACGCGCGACGGTGCCCTGTGGAGCGTTACACAACCGTCACGAATCCGACATGGCTGTTTCACGCGGCTGCTTTAACGCGTTGCCGGAGATTGGGTGAATAGCACAGGTAAGCCGCCATGCTGCAGATCCGCGACGTGACGCGCCGCTTCGGAAAGCATACGGCCGTGGACGGCGTCACGCTCGACATCGAGCAAGGACAGATGGTTGGCGTCATAGGTCGTTCCGGCGCCGGCAAGTCGACCTTGCTGCGCATGATCAACCGGCTCGTCGATCCTTCGGAAGGCACCATCGAGTTCGACGGGCGCGAAGTGTCGGCGCTGCGCGGCAGCGACCTCCGCTCCTGGCAGCGCGACTGCGCGATGATTTTCCAGCAGTTCAATCTGGTCCCTCGTCTGGACGTTGTGTCGAACGTGCTGCACGGAACGCTGAACCGCCGGTCGACGATGGCGACCATGCTGAACCTCTTCCCCACCTCCGACATCCATAGGGCGCTGGACATACTCGACCGCCTCGGCATCGCCGATCACGCGCCGAAGCGCGTCGAGGCGCTTTCCGGCGGGCAACAGCAGCGCGTGGCGATCGCCCGCGCCCTGATGCAGGATCCGCGCATCATCCTCGCCGACGAACCCATCGCGTCGCTGGATCCGATGAATGCGCAGGTCGTCATGGACACGCTGCGGCGCATTCATGACGAGGATGGACGGATGATCGTCTGCAACCTTCACACGCTCGATACGGCGCGCCGCTACTGCGACCGGGTGATCGGCATGCGCGATGGGCGCGTCGTCTTCGACGGCGACCCCGAAAACCTGACCACCTCGGCCGCGCGTGACATCTACGGAGCGGACGAGAACTTTTCCGAAGAGTCGACGTCGACCTCGATCGAGACCCTGAAGCCGGAGTTCACGCCGGTGCGGAAACCGGTGCGAGCACCGGCACTCGTAAGCTGACCAGCCAATATCTCCACCGCGATGCGGTGGCATACAACCAGGAGAACAACATGAAGAAACTGCTCGCAGCGCTGATGATCTCGTCCGCTTTCGCCGCACCGGCCAATGCCCAGGACAAAATCACCGAGTTCCGCATCGGTGTCCTCGGCGGTGAAAATGCACAGGATCGCATGGCTTCCAACGAGTGCGTCCGCAAGTACACCGAAGAACTCCTCGGCGTGCCGACGAAGATCTTCACGCCGGCCGATTATGACGGCGTCATCCAGGGCCTGCTCGGCGGCACGATCGACATGGCCTGGCTCGGCGCGTCCGCCTATGCCAAGACCTACCTCACCGATCCCGAGGCAGTCGATGTGGTTCTCGTCAAGACCAATCTCGACGGCTCCTACGCCTACCACTCGATCGGCTTTGCCCGTAAGGATTCTGGCATCACTTCGCTCGACGACATGAAGGGCAAGAAGTTCGGCTTCGGTGATCCGAACTCGACATCCGGCTATCTCATCCCGGCCGTCGAGATCCCCAAGAAGACCGGGGCGTCGATGGACAATGGCGCATATTTCGGCGAAGTCGTCTTCACCGGCGGCCACGAGCAGACCATCGTCGCGGTCGTCAACGGCGACGTCGACGCCGGCGTGACCTGGGCTGACGGACAGGGCGAGTGGGAAGACGGATACAATTCCGGCGCCCTGCGCAAGGCCGTGGACTCCGGAATTGTGGACATGAACGACATCGTCGAGATCTGGCGCTCCAACCCGATCCCGGAAGGCCCGATCGTGCTTCGCCGCGCCCTGCCGGCGGACGTGAAGGAGAAGATGGTCGACCTCGTCGCCGGCCTGCACGCCAAGGACAAGGACTGCGCCTACAGCATGGCCGCCGGCGAGACCGCGGGCTTCACGCCGATCACGCACGACGCATACCAGACCATGATCGATCTCCGGAAAGCCCAGACCAACTGAGCCTCCATCGGCAGACCAGGACGGGCCCCGAGGGGCCCGTCCGCATTTCTTCGCAGGCGACCAATTCCTGATGACAACAATCCCGGCCAACGATATCGGCGATCTGAGGGTGGAATATCTGGCGCTCGTGCGCCGCCGCCGAATGTATTCCGGCATGGTTACCATCCTCTTCGTGGCGATGCTGGCGGCCGGTTTCGGCCTCGCCGACAGCCGCAATGCCGGTGGCTTCTGGGATGGCCTGCCGAAGCTTTTCGATTTTCCGGCGGAGCTCCTGCGAGAGGCTTTCGAGAAGTCCGCGGCGATGCCGGGCAACCTGCTGAGTTACCTGCCGGCGATGATCGAGACGATCAACATCGCCGCGGTTTCCACGCTCGTCGGAGCGATGCTCGCGATCGTGCTCTCGCTTCTCTCCACACGTGGCCTCGCCCGCTGGCCGGCGCTGATACCCATCTTCCGGCGCATGATGGACGTGATGCGCGCGGTGCCTGAGATCGTGATCGCGCTGGTGCTGATCTTCGTGATGGGCGGCGGGCCGGTACCGGCCATGATCGCGATCACGTTCCACACGGCGGGAGCGCTGGGTAAGCTGTTCTCCGAGGTCAACGAGAACGCCGACCTCAAACCTGTCGAGGGACTGGCTTCCGTGGGGGCTTCATGGCTGCAGCGCATGTGGCTCGGCGTGCTTCCGCAGGTCGCGCCAAACTACCTCTCCTATGCCTTGCTGCGCCTCGAGATCAACGTGCGCGCCTCGGCGATCCTGGGCTTCGTCGGCGCCGGCGGCATTGGCGCCGAGCTTCGCGTCGCGATAAGCTGGGGTACCGGGCGCTACGACGCGGCTGCGGCAATCTTCATTCTTCTCTTCGTGACCATCGTAGTGATCGACCAGGTTTCGAGCCATTACCGCAACCGTCTCGTGGGGGTCCACTGATGGCGATCGCAGGCCCTGCCTTCGAAACCGTCACGCTGCGCGGCCAGACGGAGCGTCGTTTTGCAAAAAAGCGCATTATCGCTTTCGGAATACCTGCGATCATCCTCGCATATCTGACCTACGTCTTCTTCGCCTTCGACATCGCGGGGCTTGCCGGGCGGGCGAGGATGGACAATGCGAGGATCCTCCTCGCCGACGCCTATAGCCACAAAGTGCACGTGACGCGCGACGAGCGGGCAGGTGGCGTGACCGTCGCCATCGAAGGTGAAAACAAGGGAACCTACGCCGACCACGCATGGCCGGACTGGGTGCGGGCCGAAAACGCGTCGACCGTCATTTCGCTGGAGAATGGGGCGTCAGCGCGTTTCGATCCCGATGCCGTTCGGTTCGACGTTCCCGAATTCGGCCTGTTGGAGATCGTGCGCGGCGGCGACGGCATCGAAGTCCGGTCGCCTGTGGAGCCGCTGCCGGACTGGATCAACGCATCCTCCTCGCGCGTTACCGTGACGCGACCGGAGGGACGGGTGACGGTCACGCGCAACCGCGCCGAGGTGTTCCGCTATTTCGTCGGGTGGGAACTGTTCTTCTTCACGCTCGAAAGCCCGTTCCACGACAAATCGTGGTCCGAGCTTGGCGCGCTCGCTTTCTCCGACCAAAAGGTGCGGCCCGATCAGTCAAATCTATCAGCGATGCTTTCCGACTTCTGGAACAACGCGATGTGGCGGCATGGAGATGTGGCATGGGCGATATTCGAGACCATCCTTATGGCTTTCCTCGGCACGATGGGAGCGGCGATCGTGGCATTTCCGCTGGGTTTTGCAGCGGCACGCAACTTCACGCCAAGCCAGCTGGCGCGCTTCGGGTCGCGCCGCCTTTTCGACTTCCTGCGCGGCGTTGATGGCCTGATCTGGACAATCGTCCTTTCGCGCGCTTTCGGCCCGGGGCCCCTCACCGGCTCGCTCGCCATGCTGCTGACCGACACCGGCACCTTCGGCAAACTGTTTTCCGAAGCGCTGGAGAATGTCGACAAGAAGCAGATAGACGGGCTCCACTCTACCGGAGCAAACGCACTTCAGCGGGTTCGCTTCGGCGTCATCCCACAGGTCGCTCCGGTGATCATCAGCCAAGTGCTGTACTATCTGGAATCCAACACCCGCAGCGCCACCGTCATCGGTGCGATTGTCGGCGGCGGTATCGGACTGCTGTTGACGCAGGCGATCCAGACCCAGAAGGACTGGGAGGAAGTCACCTACTACATCGTGCTGACGCTCCTCATGGTGTCCTTCATGGATATTCTGTCGGGCTGGCTGCGCGGCAAATTGATCGGCCGGCAGACAGGCACGTCGGACCACTGATTTCATGCATCCAACGGATCGATCGGTGGAAGACGCCTCCGCACTATCCAATTGACAAGACCGGCAACACCGCCGATGCCATCACCGGCACGATTTGCGCCGGAGACAGCAGATTGACAGACAACCACCAAGCAGGAGTGAGTCCGGAGATCTTCGCAAAGCCCTGGACGTTCATCCGGGGCGTGCCGGCGATGAAATTCCTGCCGCCCGAAGGCCCGCCGGAAATCGCCTTCGCAGGCCGGTCCAATGTAGGAAAGTCGTCGCTGATCAACGCGCTGGTCGGCCGCAACGGGCTCGCCCGCACGTCCAACACGCCCGGCCGCACCCAGGAACTCAACTACTTCGTGCCGGACGGCTATTCCGGCGAGCAGGGCGACCTGCCGCCGATGGCGCTGGTTGACATGCCGGGCTACGGCTACGCCAGTGCGCCGAAGGAGAAGGTGGATCAGTGGACGAAGCTGATCTTCGACTATCTGCAGGGCCGCGTGACCCTCAAGCGGGTCTACGTCCTCATCGACGCCCGCCACGGGATCAAGAAGAACGACGAAGACGTCTTCAAGCTGCTCGACAAGGCAGCGGTCTCCTACCAGGTCGTGCTGACGAAGACCGACAAGATCAAGGAGGCAGGCGTTCCGAGGCTGATCGCCGAGACCGTCGAGAAGATCAAGAAGCGTCCTGCGGCGTTCCCCGCCGTCATCGCGACCTCTTCGGAGAAGGGCAAGGGGCTGGACGAATTGCGCGAGGCGATCGCGCTGGTCGTGAGCGGCGGCTGAAGTCTTCGCCGGTGCTCCGGAGGGCTTCGAACCATTTGCCCGGCCTGGCGTTTCCCGCTAAGAGGCAACCATCCCGCAAAACTGCCTGAGGACAAGATGTCGACGGACATATCAGCCACCGCCGAGATGCAGGCCGCGCTGCTGTCGAGGGCCCTGCCCTACATGCAGCGCTACGAGAACAAGACAGTGGTGGTGAAGTATGGCGGCCATGCCATGGGCGACATCGAACTCGGCCGCGCCTTCGCCCGCGACATAGCGCTCCTGAAGCAGTCCGGCGTCAATCCCATCGTGGTGCATGGGGGCGGACCGCAGATCGGTGCGATGCTCAACAAGATGGGCATCGAATCGAAATTCGAGGGGGGCCTGCGCGTCACCGACCAGAAGACGGTCGAGATCGTCGAGATGGTGCTGGCCGGCTCCATCAACAAGGAGATCGTCGCGCTGATCAACGCCGAGGGCGAGTGGGCGATCGGCCTCTGCGGCAAGGACGGCAACATGGTGTTCGCCGAGAAGGCGCAGAAGAAGGTGCGCGATCCGGACTCGAACATCGAACGCGTTCTCGACCTCGGCTTCGTCGGCGAGCCCGTGGAAGTCGACCGGACGCTGCTGGATCTGCTCGCGCGATCCGAGATGATCCCGGTTCTCGCGCCGGTGGCGCCGGGCCGGGACGGGCACACCTACAACATCAACGCCGACACCTTCGCGGGCGCCATCGCCGGTGCCGTGAAGGCGTCGCGCCTGCTTTTCCTCACCGACGTGCCCGGCGTTCTCGACAAGGACAGGAAACTGATCGACGAACTGACCGTCGCGCAGGCAAGGGCGCTGATTGCCGACGGCACGATCTCCGGCGGCATGATCCCGAAGGTCGAGACCTGCATCGAGGCGATCGAGCGCGGTGTCGAGGGGGTGGTGATCCTGAACGGCAAGACGGCGCATGCCGTCCTGCTCGAACTGTTCACGGAGCATGGCGCAGGCACGCTCATCGTGCCGTAACCCGGGCGGCCACGGTCAGCGCTGCATCAGCAGGACGACGATCCCCCCGACGATCAGCAGACAGCCGCCGATCTCCATCCGGTTGATCCTCTCCTTGAAGATGAACACCGTCGTGGCGAAGGTGAAGAGCATCTCGACCTGCGCGAGGGAGCGCACGAGGGCTGCCTGCTGGATCGTCATCGCCATGAACCAGCCGAACGACGCCAGCCCGCCCGCGAGCCCCGCCACAAGCGACCACCGCCATGCCTTTGCCACGCGAACGAGTTCGGCCCTGTCTCGCATCAGCATCCAGCAGGCCATGAGGACGGTCTGGAACAGCGTCGTCCAGGCCAGGGTGAAGGCCGCCTGCATGACGAAGTTGGGGCCGCCGAGCGATGTCGAGGCGGCGCGATAGGCGACGGCCGACACGGCGAAGAAGCCCCCCGACGCCAGGCCGATCGCGGCCGGCCGGCTCGCCAGCGCCTCGACGATTGCCCGCCAGGTCAACGGGACCCGTGCCAACGAGATCATCATGACGCCCGCGACGCTGATCGCGATCGCGATCATGAGGCCCGCCGTCACGGTTTCGCCGAGGAAGATCAGTCCGAACAGGGCGGCCTGCGCCGGTTCGGTCCTCGAATAGGCGGTTCCGACCGCGAAGTTGCGCAGCGAGAAGAGGTGTACCAGCAGGAATGTCGCGACGATCTGCGTGATGCCGCCCGTGATCATCCACAGCATGAATGGTGTGCTTGGCGTCGGAAGTGCGTCACCCCGCCCGACATGGAGAAGGACCACGATCGCAACGGCGACGGGGCACCCGAAGCCGAACCGCGCGAAGGTCGCGCCGGTCGTGCCCATCACACCCTTCAGGTGTTTCTGTGCCGCCGATCGCATGTTCTGCAGGAAAGCCGCGCAAACGGTGATAGGTATCCAGAGTTCCATGAGCGGGCGGCCTTCGGCGGGAGGAAGCCGCGCACATAGCACGGGCCCGACGGCCAGCGTACCGTGCGGCATGCCTTTCCATCCGGAAAGCTTACCCGTACTCCCGGCGCCGTGGAGTGAGGCAGCTTACCAGCCTATATGATCGATTCACCCGGCACGTTCCGCGGTACGCGGCGCCGCCTGAAGCACCGCGCGGTTCACGACTGGAAAGCGGCCTACTTCACTTTCCGGCGGCCGGGTTTGCGTTCGATCGGCTTCTGGCCCAGGCCGATGTCCTTGGCCATCGTCGATCGTGCGGCAGAATAGTTCGGCGCCGTCATCGGATAATCGACGGGCAGCCCCCACTTGGCACGGTATTGCTGCGGAGTGAGTCCATGAGACGACAGATGTCTCTTCATGGACTTGAACTTCTTGCCGTCCTCGAGACAGACTATGTAGTCGGGAAACACCGACTTCTTCGGATTGACTGCCGGGACCAACTCCGGTTCCGGCGGCGCGGCGGGCTCGCCGAGCTTACGCAGCGAATCGCTCACGCTGGCGATCAGATCAGGCAGACCGGCGGTTGGCAGCCGGTTCTTCGTGACATATGCCGACACGATCTCAGCGGTCAGCGCGATGATTGTACTCTCTTCAACATCAGCCAATTTCAGCTCCCCAACTTAACCCGCCAACGTATCTATTCCCGAATGCGTCACGACTCAATGTCCACTCATATCGTCAAGATAACAAAATCGCAGAATCCTTAGATCAAAATGCACGGGCATCACGACGAGGTTTTTCAAAACACTCTAAAATTACCTGACTTGATTGGCTTTTTCGGATGCAGTGCTGGGTCGAAAGACAAATCTCCAAGTCTGGATCATCGGCGAAATGTAGCCAAGCAATCGGATATTTGGAAAACGAGGGCGACGGCGCCCATAACTGTCGTCGTCTTTATTCAGCTATACGGGCCGTTTCAACCCCTGGTTATGTTCCGCGAGCAAAAACCCTCAAAATCCCGGCGGTGGTCCACAAACTGCTTGGCGAGATATGTTGCGGACCACGAGGATTCGTGAATTTGCGCCTAATCCAGTCAGCCCTCTGAGAACAGCATTCCAAATCGGATTGCCCGCGTGGAATTCGGTTCCGTTTGGTGTAGAGGTCTCTATGGGCATTCCTCGTTCAGCTGCTGGGTCCCATTTGGGCTGCGCAGGTGACGCAGCAGAACTGGTTTCATGAGCAGAGACTCAACACGCTACGCAAACTCCGCGCGCTCTCAGCAGCCGCTCGGCGTCGCAGCGCCGCTGGAAGGAGATGGCGTCGACACCTCGCCCGCCGTTGGTGATCGGATTGCCAAGACGACCTGCTACATGTGCGCTTGCCGCTGCGGCATCGACGTACACGTCAGGAACGGCAAGGTCCGCTACATCAACGGCAACAAGGACCATCCGATCAATCGGGGGGTCATCTGCGGCAAGGGCAGTGCCGGCATCATGCAGCACTACAGCCCGGCGCGCCTGAAGAAGCCGCTTCTTCGCACCGGCCCGAGGGGCAGCGGCGAATTCCGGGAGATCGAGTGGGACGAAGCCCTGTCCCTCGCGACCGGGCGATTGTCCCGGATCAGGCAGGACGATCCGAAACGGCTTGCTTTCTTCACCGGACGCGACCAGTCGCAGTCACTGACCGGCTGGTGGGCGTCGAAATTCGGCACACCGAATTTCGCTGCCCATGGCGGCTTCTGCTCGGTGAACATGGCTGCCGGCGGCCTCTACACGATCGGTGGTTCGTTCTGGGAGTTCGGCGAGCCGGATTGGGACCGCACCAAGTATTTCATGCTGTTCGGCGTGGCCGAGGACCATGACAGCAACCCGATAAAGATCGGGCTGGGAAAGCTGAAGGCGCGTGGAGCCAAGATCGTATCGATCAATCCTTGCCGGACCGGCTACAATGCCATCGCGGACGATTGGATCGGCATAACGCCGGGCACGGATGGGCTGTTCGTGCTTGCACTCGTCCATGAACTGCTCAAGGCGGGCAAGGTCGATCTTCCCTATCTGATCGCCCATACAAACGCGGCGGCCCTGGTGATCCAGGATCCGGGTGCTTCCGATGACGGCCTCTTCCTGCGCGGTATCGACCAGGTTCCGCTGGTTTGGGACCAGGCCCGTTCGAGCGCGGTTGCGTCATCGGAGATAGACGTCAAGCCTGCCCTGACAGGCACGTATGATGTGGATGGCAGGCCCTGTGTGCCGGTGTTTCAGCTGCTGGCGAAGCGATATCTCGACGAAGCCTATTCGCCGGATGCGGTGGCGGAGCGTTGCGGCGTTCCGGCGCCGACGATACGCCGCGTCGCGGCCGAACTCGCGCATATTGCCTTCGAGGAAGCCATCGAACTGCCGATAGCCTGGACCGATTGGGCTGGGCGTCGCCATGAAAGCATGCGCGGGCGGCCGATCGCCATGCATGCGATGCGGGGCATATCGGCTCACAGCAACGGCTTCCATACCTGCCGGGCCATCCATCTGCTCCAGATACTGCTCGGCACCATCGACGTGCCCGGCGGTTTTCGCTTCAAGCCGCCTTTCCCCAGACCTGCTCCGCCCGGTCCGAAACCCGCGGGAAAGGACGGCGGAAAAGGAATGACGCCGCTTTCAGGCATGCCGCTCGGCTTCGTGCAGGGTCCCGAGGACCTTCTGGTGGACGGCGACGGCACCCCCTTTCGCATCGACAAGGCCTACTCATGGGAGGCGCCGCTGGCCGCCCACGGCCTGATGCACACCGTGATCCGAAACGCCTGGGCCGCAGATCCCTATCCGATCGACACGCTCTTCCTCTACATGGCGAACATGGCGTGGAACTCGTCCATGAATACCGCCGAGACGATCCGCATGTTGACCGATCGCGGCGAGGACGGCGAGTACAGGATCCCTTTCATCATCTATGCCGACGCCTATTATTCCGAAACGGTGCCGTTCGCCGATCTGGTTCTGCCCGACACGACATATCTCGAACGGCACGATTGCATCAGCCTGCTGGACCGTCCCATCTGCCACGCCGATGGGCCCGGTGACGCGATCCGTCACCCGGTCCTCGAGCCCGACCGCGACGTGCGGCCATTCCAGACCGTGCTTATCGATCTTGGCGCACGGCTGAGCCTGCCCGGCTTCGTGAACGAGGACGGTTCGGCCAGGTACCGGGATTACGCGGACTACATCGTCAATCATGAACGCTCCCCGGGCATCGGCCCGCTGGCCGGCTGGAGAGGGAAAGGTGGCGAGGCCTTCGGCACCGGCGATCCCAACCCGGACCAGCTGCAGCGCTACATCGACAATGGCGGCTTCTGGCATCACGACCTGGACGAGGACCAGCGCTTCTACAAGATGTCGAACCGCAGCTATCTGGACTTCGCCGTTCGCATGGGCTTCGTGAACAAGCCCGAGCCCATCACCTTCCAGCTCTATTCCGAACCCCTGCAGCGCTTCCGGCTGGCGGCACGCGGACATGGCGATGTCCTGCCACCCCAGGGCGAGCGAGCACGAATAGAGGCCTACATGGATCCCCTGCCCTTCTGGTACGAGCCGTTCGAACAGGCGGGTGTCGACTCCCGGCGCTACCCGCTGCACGCGCTGACCCAGAGGCCGATGCACATGTATCATTCTTGGGGTTCGCAAAACGCCTGGCTGAGGCAGATAACAAATCAGAACTATCTGTTCATTGGCCGCGAGGCCGCCGCCGGCCTCGGTCTTGCCGACGGCGATTGGGCATGGATCGGAAGCGTCAACGGACGTGTCAAGGGGCAGATCAAAGTCGTTGAAGGCGTCAATCCGAAAACCGTCTGGACCTGGAACGCCATCGGCAAGCGCAAGGGAAGCTGGGGATTGGAAGACGATGCCGCGGAATCGAACCGAGGTTTCCTGCTCAATCACATCATAGGCGACAGGCTGCCCGGCCGCGACGACCGCTACTCCAACTCGGATCCGGTGACCGGCCAGGCCGCCTGGTTCGATCTGCGGGTGCGGATCGAGCGATGCGCACCGGAAGAGGCCGGGTTCACCGAGCCGCAGTTCGAGCGGTTCGGCTGGCCACCGCATTTCGCGGCGTCGCCGAAAAAGCTGGCCTTCGGGGCAGAATTCCGTTCGGAGTCGACCGAATGACGTGCTTGCCGGCTTCCACGGACAAAAAGCTCGGCCTGGTCATCGACCTGGATACCTGCGTCGGCTGCCAGGCTTGCGTGACGTCCTGCAAGGAGTGGAACACGGGCGGACACATGGCGCCGTTGACCGATATCGATCCTTACGGAGCGGAGCCCGACGGCGTGTGGTTCAACCGGGTCCATGCCTATGAGCACCACACGGACGAATATAGCCGGACGGTCCATTTCCCGCGCTCCTGCCTGCATTGCGACACGCCGGCCTGCGTGACCGTTTGCCCGACCGGCGCGTCCTACAAGCGGGCCTCGGACGGCATCGTGCTCGTCGACGAGGACAAGTGCATCGGCTGCAAGCTGTGCAGCTGGGCCTGCCCCTACGGTGCGCGTGAGTTCGACACCGACGTCGGGGTGATGAAGAAGTGCACCCTCTGCGTCGACCGCATCTACAACGACAACATCGCGCCGGAGGATCGCGTGCCGGCCTGCGTCGCGGCCTGCCCGACCGGCGCCCGTCACTTCGGCGATCTTGGTGATCCCGGCTCGGCGATCTCCCAGCTGGTCGCCGATCGCGATGGCGTCGCGCTGATGCCGGAGCTCGGCTACAAGCCGATCAATCGCTACCTGCCTCCGCGCGCCGGCACCGGACGCGCGCCCGCCGTGGCGGCGAAACCACTCGAACCGGTCGCGGCGGAGGGTGGCTTTCTCGGCTGGGTCGACCGGATGCTGTCCAGCTGAGCCATACATGCATCCCGCATATTCGGTCATCTTCTTCACGACGGCAGCGGGCGCGGGCTACGGGCTGCTGGCCCTGCTCGGTCTTACAGCAGCCTTTGGCTTCGAGGAGCCTACCTTGCCGTTCCGGCTTGTTTCGGTCGGCTTGGCGCTTGCACTGATCGTGTCGGGCCTCCTGTCTTCGACCGCCCATTTGGGACGGCCGGAGCGCGCATGGCGTGCCCTGTCCCAGTGGCGCACCTCCTGGTTGTCACGCGAGGGTGTGGCGGCGCTGGCGACATTCGTCCCCGCCGGTATCTTCGCAATCGGATGGGTCGTATTGGGGCTGGAGAACTGGTGGGTCGCGGCGGCGGGAATATTGGCCGCGTTCGGGTCCGTCGTCACAATTTGCACGACCGCCATGATCTACGCGTCCCTCAAACCGATACCGCGATGGTCGAGCCGCTACACGCTGCCGAACTATCTCGTCCTTTCGGCGATGACGGGTGCGGTGCTTTTCGACGCCCTGCTGGCGACGTTCGAGCAAGCGAGGGCTTCCGTGGCAATCCTTGCGGCCGTCTTGGCCTTGGGCGGGTGGGCACTGAAGCGTGCTACGTGGCGGTACAATGATGCGCTCGGTCCCGCCACGACGCTCAACAGCGCGACCGGGCTCGCAGGCGGCACGGTGCGCTCGATCGAGTGGCCTCATACGGCGGAGAACTATCTGCTTAAGGAAATGGGCTATGCAATCGCCAGGAAGCACGCCCTGAAACTGCGTCTGATCGCGCAGGCGCTCGCCTTTGTGGTGCCGGTCATATTGCTTGTCGCCGGCCTCGCCGCACCGGCTTGGGCAGCCGCGGCGCTCTCGGTCCTGGCGGCTATTTCACAGCTCTCCGGAGTGCTCGTCGAGCGCTGGCTGTTCTTCGCAGAGGCGAAGCACGCAGTTGCATTGTACTACGGTCGTTAGTCAGGCACCGACAGGCGAGTCGCGCATGCCTTACGAGGCAGGCGGATTCCGTTCTCGGCGGCGACCGAGGCTAGGAACTTTCCTGATGCCGGCACATTCCCACGAGGTTGAGCGTCGGGGTGCCCGAACGGTTCCGGGCGCCCCTGGCCGACTGCAATCAAACCCCAAGGAGTGCCTGAATGAAGAAATTCACGATCGTCGCCGCTGTATTGGCGTTAAGCCAGTCAGCGTTCGCACAGGATGCCGAAACCATTTCCGCCGGCTTCGTTGATGGGCAGGGCAAGGACAATGGGACGGCGGAACTGACGGCTACACCTGCCGGTGCTCTGCTCGAACTGGAGGTGACCGGGCTTCCCCCTGGCCAATGGGTTGCCTTCCACGTTCATGAAACAGGCTCTTGCGACCACACGACAGGACACGAATCAGCCGGCGGCCACTTCAATCCAACCTCGAAGGAGCACGGTTTCCTGAGTGAGAATGGACCCCATGCAGGCGATATGCCCAATCAGTATGTCGGCGCCGACGGAATTCTTCGGGCTCAAATTCTCAACAGCGCCGTCACGCTCGACAAGGGCGAGGCCGGAATCGTCGGTCGCGCGCTGATGATCCACGCCAAGCCGGATGACTACCAAAGCCAGCCCTCCGGAGATGCCGGCGAACGCCTCGCCTGCGCGGTCGTGGAATAGATGCCGACCTGACGTCAAGCGGCGAGTCCGAAGTCGGACCCGCCGCTTGATGGCCTAGGTCGCTCGCCTTACCGGCACTGACGCCTCGGTCCGCCGCCAAAGGGCTGATAGCTGTTGTCTTCGACCCTGTACGACCGGTAGCGCTGGAAGCAGTTGCGCACATGAGCCGAGGAATACGCGGTGCTCGCTTCGGACTCTTCCGGCAGATAATATGGGTCGTTGCTGGCTACCTGCTGGCCCGCGGGTTCAGGCTCTTCTTCGAACGCCGTGCTCTGACTTTCATCCCAGTACGGCGAGATGCAGGTGCGGACTTCGCCGCTGTAGGCTGTGTAGGCGTTTTCCTCGGGCCGGTAGGACCGGTAGCGGTCAGAGCACCATTCCACATGGATCGGAGGAATCACTTCGGTCAGCACAGCGGGCTCGGCGGAGAGCGTCGCCTGCTCGGTTGCGTCTCTATCCGTCGCCGAACTCGTCAGGATCGGATCGATATCCGGCAATTGCGCTTTTGCCAGCAACGCGCCCTCGCCCGGTCCGTCGTAGAGCGTTGCCACCGTGGTTGCGGGCAGCCGCTCCAGTTTCTGCTCCGCACGATTTACCGTGCGGGGCACACTCGTCCAGAGCTCGGCGACCTCCGGCCCCGAGCCCAACTGTCGCGGTTCGCCCTCCGGCAGCCACATGGCTACCGCAACGCCCCCGGCAAAGGTGCCCAGTGGAAGTACAACGCCGCCCAAAAGCCCCAGCGTGGCAAGTAAAAGTTTCACGCTCGCCTCCATTCCGTATTCTGAACTGAAGAATGCAGCTTGGCGCGTCGCGTTCCATCCGATCGGCAACTGATTGGCTCTTGGTTACCATTCTGCATCACGGCATGGCCCTTGGCCTCGGCTGACGCAGACGCTAGAGTCCGCCGACCGGCTCCATTGGGACGGGGGGAGGAAGCTTGAAAACCAAGAAACTGATCAACGACGGGACCCGCGCCGTCGACGAGATGCTCCAGGGCGTGCTCGCCGCACACGGCAGGCTCGTCTATGCGGTGGACGGCAGCCCGCGCTCGATCGTGGCGCGCAGCGGCCCGCGCCCGGGCAAGGTGGGACTGATCGTCGGCGGCGGCTCGGGCCATGAGCCGACCTTCCTCGGCTTCGTCGGCAAGGGTCTGGCGGACGGCTGCGCCGTCGGCAACGTCTTCGCTTCCCCGCCCCCGGACCCGATCATCGAGTGCGCCAAGGCGGTCGACGGCGGGGCGGGCGTGCTGTTCATGTACGGCAATTACGCCGGCGACGTCATGAATTTCGACATGGCGGCCGAGATGCTGGCGATGGACGACATCGATGTGCGCACGGTGCTGACGACAGACGACATCGCCTCCGCGCCGCGCGACCAGAAGGAGAAGAGGCGCGGCGTCGCCGGCAACTTCTTCATCTTCAAGGCGGCGGGCGCGGCGGCCGACCGGATGCTTTCCTTCGACGAATGCGAGCGCATCGCCCGCAAGGCAAACGACCACACCTACACGGTGGGCGTCGCGCTCTCCCCCTGCTCCCTGCCGCAGACGCTCAGGCCGAACTTCGAGATCGGCGCCGACGAGATGGAGATCGGCATGGGCATCCATGGCGAACCGGGCGTGCAGCGGAGGCAACTGCAGCCGGCGGATCGCGTCGTCGACGACATGCTCGACCGCATCCTCGCCGAGATGACGCCCTCGCGCGGCGACAGGGTTGCCCTGCTGGTGAATTCGCTCGGCTCGACGCCGCTGATGGAGCTCTACATCATGAACAGGCGGATCGCCGAGCGCCTCGCCGACATCGGCGTCGAAACGCACGCCACATGGGTCGGCAACTATTGCACGTCGCTCGAAATGGCCGGCGCGTCGATCACGTTGCATCGGCTCGACGGCGAGTTGCAGGCGATGCTCGACCATCCTTGTGAATGCGCGATGTTCAGGGCGGGGTGAAGCGATGACGATCGACCCGGCCATGCTGAAGGGCATGTTTTCCGACATCGCGCAGGCCGTCTCGGCCGACCGCGACCGGCTTTGCGCGCTCGACGGGGTGATCGGCGATGCCGACCACGGCATCGCCATGGAGCTTGGTTTCGCCGCAGCCCGCGATGCCGTCGCGACGCTGGACCAGACCGCCGATCCGACCGCCGTCTTCAACACGGCTGCGAAGTCGTTCCTCAATGCGGTCGGGGCCTCCTCGGGCCCTCTCTACGCCACGGCCTTCATGCGCGCCGGCGCGAGCGTTAAGGGCAAGCAGGAATTGTCGGACGCGGATTTCGTCGCCGCCTTCCAGGCCATGGCGCAAGGCATCCGCGACCGCGGAAAGGCCGAACCGGGCGAAAAGACCATGATCGACGCATGGGTGCCCGCTGCCGCCGCGGCGGCAGACGCCCTGGCGGAAGGAAAGTCCGCCGCCGATGCGATGCGGCAGGCGGCCGACGCGGCCGCAGGCGGCTCGGAAGCCACCAAGACGATGGTGGCGGCGAAAGGCCGTTCCGCGCGTCTCGGAGAGCGGTCGCTGGGCCACGAGGATCCGGGGGCAGCCTCGGCCGTGACCGTGATCAGGTCGATTGCGGCTAGCCTCGCCGCCGCGCCTCGCTCGCCAGCCGGATGACTTTGAGAAAGCCGTCCACCTCCCAGGCCGCACGGCCGACGAACAGGCCGTCGACGTCCGGCTCGGAGATGAAGGTCGCGGCATTGCGCTGATCGACGCTCCCGCCATACAGGACCGGCGGCACGATGGGCAGTACGGAGGCGGCGACCTCCTTGATCAGGCTATGCCGGGCGCCGGCATAGTCAGCCGTGGCGGGAATGCCTCCCGCACCGATCGCCCATACCGGCTCGTAGGCCAGCAGTATGGGCTGCGCCCGTGCCGCGTCTTCCACGAATTCCAGCGCGCCGAGCACCTGGGTGCGCAGAACGTCGTCGGCACGGCCGGCATCCCGCTCCGCCAGCGTCTCTCCCACGCAGACGAGCGGCAGGAGGCCGTGGCGCAACGCAGCCGCCACCTTCATGCCCACGGTCCGGTCCGTTTCCCCGAAATGCTCGCGCCGTTCGCTGTGGCCGAGTTCGACCAGATCGACCCCGCAGTCCTTCAGCATCGACGGCGATATCTCTCCGGTCCAGGCGCCCCGATCCTCCCAGTGCATGTTCTGCGCTCCGACCTTCACGCGCGTCTGCGAAAGCGCGGCCTTGACCTCGCGCACCGCGGTGAAGGGCGGAATGATGAAGGGCTGCACGGTCGGATCGATGCCGGGAAGCGCACGCTCCAGCCCATTCGCGAAAGCCAAGGCTTCGGAGAGCGTCTTGTTCATTTTCCAGTTGGTCCCGATCCAGCAGGCGGAGCGGGAAATTCCGGACAGGTCGGTCATTCGATTACCTGCATCCGTGTCATGTCGCACGCGGCCGAACGAAGTCGGCTATCGGGCGGTTCTGTCCACCATGCATCAGTCGCGACTCAATACAACCTTGATGCTTTGCGATCGGTCGAGCGCCAGCCTGAATGCGTCGGGCGCCGAAGACAGGGGCATCTCGGCGGTCACCAGCCCCAGCACATCGACCGCACCGCTGGTGATCAACCGCACGGCCTCGTCGAACTCTCGTCCGAAGCGGAAAGTGCCCTTGAAATCCAGTTCCTTGGACATGATGGCATTTGCCGGCATGGGGATCTGGCCGCCGGGAAGGTTGCCGATCTGGACCAGCGTGCCGCCTCGCCTCACGCTGGCGATCGCGGAAGCGAGCCCGGCGGGCGTGCCGGTGACCTCGAAACCGATGTCGAAGCGTCGGGCATTCGCTTCCGCCTTGAGTTCTTCGTCACCGCTGCTGACGTTGATGGCCTGGTCGGCACCCAGTTTCAGGGCGGTCGCCAACGGCGCGCTGGCGATGTCGACCATGGTCACGCTGCGACATCCCTGCTGCTTCACTGCAAGCATCGTCAGCAGGCCGATCGGCCCGCCGCCGAAAATGACGATGCTCTTGTCCCGGACGTCGCCGGCGCGGGCGACGGCGTGGAGGCAGACCGCCAGGGGCTCTGCGAGAGCCGCCGCGGCATAGGGGGTCGTGTCGGGCACCTTCACGCATTGGGCGGGCACCGCATCGAAGAAGCTCGCGAAGCCGCCCTGCATGTGAGGGGTCTTGGACGCCGAACCCATGAAATAGATGTTCTCGCAGAGGTTCGGACGGCCTTCCATGCAATAGCTGCAGTGTCCGCACCAGCGGGAAGGATTGACGGCGACGCGGTCCCCGACCGACAGCCCTGTCGCCGTGCCGTTGATCTCGACTATGTCGCCGGCGACTTCATGGCCCAGCGTCAGTGGGGAATTGACGACGAAATCGCCGGTTCGCGCGTGGCGGAAATAATGAAGGTCGGAGCCGCAGATTCCACCGGCGCCGAGGCGGACGCGCACCATGTTCGGGCCCAGGGGGCCGAGTTCGCTCTCGACGAGCCGCAGATCCTCTGGCGCGAACAGCGTGGCGGCAACGGCAACGGTCATCTCGGTCCTCCGGAACTAAAGCGTAGCGCGTTATCAGCGCAACTCTGGTCATAAGCAACAGACTTGTGAACGTGGAGGACGAGCTTTCGGTTTACCCCGGCCAACAGAATGGCATTAGGCTGCTCGGGAAGGCTTGCATATGGCGCCTGCAGGAGCGAAAGGCGAGTATCGTCGGGATTCGACGACCTGAGGGACCGGCATGAAAACGATCGTATCTGTTGCTCTTGTCGCTGCGGCTCTGCTCGGCATTTCCACCTCGGGGCACGCCCAAGACAGCGTGCTGAGGATCGGCACCGAGGGAGCATATCCGCCGTTCAACAATCTTACCGCCGACGGCCGGCTGGTCGGCTTCGACATCGACATCGCCGAGGCGCTCTGCGCGGAGATGAAGGTGACTTGCGAGATCGTCACCCAGGACTGGGACGGCATGATCCCTGCGCTCCAGGCCGGCAAGTTCGACGTCGTGATCGCGTCCATGGCCATCACCCCCGAACGCGCCGAGCAGGTCGACTTCACGAACAAATACTACAACTCGCCGCCCGGCTTCGCGGCGCCGAAGGACGCCGAGGTCACCGGCCTGGATCCTGCGAGCCTGGCTGGCAAGACGATCGGCGTGCAAGGCTCCACCACCTATTTCAATCACCTGACGCAGGAATACACCTCCTCGACCATCAGGCCCTATCCCGCGCCCGCGGACTACCAGCTCGATCTGGCGAACGGGCGGCTCGATCTCGTCAACGACGACGTTGCGGTGCTCACCCAATGGCTCGCCTCGCCCGAAGGCGCCTGCTGCAAACTGGTGGGAACGATCGAGCCCGTCGTGGCAATCCATGGACCGGGCAACGGAATCGCCGTCAGGAAAGGCGAAAACGAGCTGCTCGAGCGGCTCAATGCGGCCTTGGCGGCCATTCGCAAGGATGGCCGCTACAAGGCCATCAACGACAAGTATTTCGATTTCGACATTTATGGCGGCTGACGAAGGGCTTGGAAGCGCATCGATCTGCTGTTCGATATCAAGCGAGACATCAACGGACTTGCCGCAGCTGAACGCCTTGCTGCGCGTAAGGAAAGAAGCGCGTCGCTCGTCACCGAACTGGAAGCATGGATGCGCGCAGAACGGGCCAGACTATCCCGGCATGCTCCCGCCGCACAGGCGATCGACTACATGTTCAAGCGCTGGGAGGGTTTGCCCGCTTCCTCGGCGATGGCCGGATTTGCTTGACCAACAACGCCGCGGCAAGGGCGCTGCGGGGATTGGCTCTCGGCCGAAAGTCCTGGTTCTTTGCCGGCTCCGAACGCGGTGCCGATCGCGCGGCCGCCATCTATACCCTGATCTGCATGGCCAAGCTCAACGACGTCGACCCGCAGGCCTGGCTCGCCGACGCGCTGGCCCGCATCGCGGCCACACACCGCAGAGCCGGTTGACCGAGCTTCTGCCATGAAATTGGGCGCTTCGATCAGCGAAAGCCATCGCGGTATAGGACAAGAGAATGGCTCACGGACGAAACAAATATCAGTCACGAGAGAACCGGGCTCGGGTTCGCGAGATATTGCTGCGCGATTGGGATCCTATCGGTATCTACGGCATCCCAGAGGCCACCGACGAATACGACGAATACGCAGACAAGGCCTATGTCATGCTGATGGACGAAGGCGCCACCGCCCGCGAGATCGCGGGCTATCTCTTCACCGTAGCCACCGAGCACATGGGACTAACCGACCGCGGACGACTGGCTGAGAGAAGCGATCAGGTGGCCAAGCTACTCGTCAGTATCCGCCCTGAGTTCAGCACCCACTGACTCCAACTCGGCCGGATATCCGCGAACCGCGGCCTTTGCCGGAGGCTTACAATACTTCGACGGTTAGCTTCGACGAGCTTTTAGATCACTTTTATCTGTTCGTCGGACAATCTCTAGCTTTGGAAGATTTTGCAACACCCGCGTCAAACTCATCGGGGACAAAGCTTATATCGCTTCCGCCGGCCCGCGGAACTTCTCGTACTGCGCCTTTTCCTCAGTCATCCCTAACCCTTATGTCTCGGCTATAAGTGAAGCCCACTAGTGATCTGCGTCACCAGTGGGGCAACCCGAGCCTTAGATGCGATGCAGAGCCTTAGGCAGCGTCGTCAATAGCAACATCTTTTGCTATTTGCGTGTGCGGGCTTTTTCACCGTTAAGAGTTTAGTCGATTGCGCTGACGAAGGCTGCGCATCGGCGGGCTGCCTCGCCGGTCGACGCGCCAGGCTTGCATGCGTGGACTGCCGGCATTCTCGTCTGCCTTGGGCAATGCCCCTATGCCTGGAACGCCGGCGCTGCGTATCAATCCTGTACCACAGTCCAGTCGCCGTTCGGATTGAAGCGGTCGATATATTCGACGACGGTATCGGTCGCGGGGCCGAGGTCGGTCTCGTAGATGACACCACGCTGGTTGACCGCGAAAGTCTTCACGCCCGTCTCGCCATAGCGGACCGGCCAGGCGAGGAGCCCGTGCCCTATGATCATGTTGCCGTTGACGACGTAGTCATAAGCACCGCCGACGACCTCATCTCCTTGTCCGGTGAGTATCTTGTACCTGTAGCCGAAATAGCCTTCGCCCTGTTCCGCGTCGGCCAGTTCGGATTGGCTGAGGTCTCCTGCCGGGCTTTCCCCGTTCAACGCGTCCGTAGGCCAGTAGAGGCCATCTGTCGAACCTTCCGAACTCACCAGTTTCTGAGCGAACTCCTCGACCCCGTCGTCATCGCGATCCACTGAAGCGTATTCTTCCTGCGCATCCACGTAAGCGCGCATGGTGGCTATCGTCTCGAGTTCGTTCTCACCCACCCGACGGTTGACGATTTCTTCGAGACCATCATCGGTGCCGAAAGCCCATTTACCGTCGTCTTGCTTGACGATCGGGAAGGGCAATGGCCAGAGTTTCTCGCCTATGAGCAGCGTGCGACGGTCTTCCTCTCCGCCGATCAGCAGCTGCCTTTCGGCTCCCGCCCTGATCATCGAATATGCCTCGTCGGTGCTTTCGTCCGCCTTGAGCTTGTCCGGATCGAGGCCGAGCAAGATCGCGACTGCGCCGGCGTCCGGCTCCTGCAAAGCCTCTTTGAACGCGGCGGCCAGAGCCTCCGGCGTGTCGAAGGCCGGCGGATCCGCATCGGCTGCGAACGCCTCGATCTCCGGCGCGGGTATATCGGGAGATACTGCTTCTTGCGCGAACGAACCCGTCAGTTGCAACATGCCGACGCCGATCGACAGCGCGGCGAGGCGCGCGGTGCGCGTCAGCGCATAACGGCTCTCATTGTCCATGGCCTGGTTCTCCCTGACACCTACCTGCGCCCGCCGCCGCCACGACCGCCGCCGCCCCGTTGAACTTTCCGCCCTCCACCCCGGTGACCCCCACCCATCGACTTATGCCCACGGTTCGAGCTCACCCGGGTGGTCTTGCCTCGATCGACGTTACCGAGTCCGGACGGCTTCTTGGATCTCTGGTCCGCTTTGCGCGCGGGCTTGGGCTTGCCGACCGGCCGGTCGACCTTCGCCTTGCCAGATCCCGATCGATTGTTGGCCGACTGCTTTTTCGGCGTTCTGTCGACATTCGCCGGCCGAGCCTCGGCAGCCGGTCTCGATTTCAGGCCTTCTTGAACGCTCTTGCGGACATCCTTGGACCCACCGCCCTTGCCGGGAACTCGGCTCGCGACCTGGTCACCCCGCTTGATATCGCGAGCGCGGTCTCGGATCGAGTTGTCGCTGTCCTGCTTGATGCGGTTCTTGAGTTCGTTACGGTCGATGTTGTTGAGCTTGTCCCGGTCGAAATTGATCTTGTTCCGGTCGATGTTCTTCCAGTCGGCATCATTGAAGTTGATCTTGCCGTTGAAGTCGCGGTCGTTGAAGCAGTTGTTGCAGTCGATGTCGATATCGTTGCCGTCCCAATCGCCTCCCCACACGCCCCAATCATCCCAATCGACGGCCGCTGCCCAGATCGCCCCGGTGACCGCTCCCGCAAAAAAGGTTGCGCCCGGGTACCAGTAGGGCGGGTACGGCTCGGGATAGTAGGTCACGGGCTCCCACGCATAGCCGGGCTCGTAGAACATCTGCGGCTCGTATTGCGGCACGTAGACCGTTTCAGGGTTGGCGGGCCGGATGACGACGTTGTCGTTCTCGGTGACGACTTCGACCTTGTCGTCGCTCTTGATCACTCCCTTCGCCACCGCTTCGTCCCGCAACTGCTGGATGGCGATCAGCACGTCCTTCTGCTGGTAGGCAATGGCATCGCCGAACTTCTGCGTCCAATCGAGATCATCGCTCATCATCCTGACGATCTGCGGATAGTTGAGCAGCGACACCACGCTGCCGTCCCAACTCTCCTTCGGCTTCAGGCTCTTGTCCTTTTCATACTGGTCTAGAAAACGCGCCGCCTCCACGATCTGGAGCGGATACAGCGAAGCGCCGGAAATCAAGGCGACGAGATCGTCCGGGTAGAGCGCTATCCGCGCGACGAGAACCTCGAGTTCGTCCTCGCTCAACGGTTCGGGTGACGTTGCCGTGGCCTCGCTGTCGGCGGTCGCAGCAGCGGACTGTTCCTGGGCGAAGGTCGGGGGCGTCGACGACACGATCGCAAGCAGCACGGCAGCCGCGGCCATGCCGATCTCCCATGAATGTCTCGCGGTCATGGTGACACCTCGCATTGTTGGGCCCCTCCGCCCGGCATGGGTACGCCGATAGTAGCCGGCATTTCGGTTTGAGCAAGGACGGGTAGAGCTTGCCCAGGTGCCGATCATCGGGATCTGGCGCGACGCCAGATACCATCCGGACCAGGCGAGCGGACTGGGCGCATGGGAGCCTCCATCATCCTCGATCCTTATGGCTACCGAGGTTCTATCGGGATGTCAGCTACTCAAAAGTGCAGGATGGGTGCCGGCATCCTCCATTCGGTCGGTGGCTTTAGGAGGGCACCTCATGATCCAGCCTCCGCCTCCCGTTGGCGCCTGCGCACCTCCTCGATGTCGCGATCGAGGAAGAAGTTGAGGAATGTTCGGATGACGGCGATGACCGCCGTGCGAACGAGGGCCTCCCATTGCGTGGTTATCGACGTCTCGATGATATCGGCCGCCAGCTGGAACGTCAGTGCAGCGACCAACCAGCGCCCGTAACGGAGCCACGTATCGCGGCGCTCGTGCCCGTCCCGCGACGACAGCATGATGCGCAGCCCGGAGTAGAATGCCTCGACCGTGCCGATCAGGACGAGGATCAGGGCCAGCAGGTCGATCATGACGATCGCGGGTTCGGTGACGTAGACCAGCCATTCCCTCATCGCTCGTCCTTGAATCAGCCGAACGGGCCGGCCTGGAACACCATGCTCAGGATCGCGGTGACGCCGACCGCAAGTAGAAGGATGGCTGTGATCAGGGTCAGCGACAGCGGAAAGCGGCTTTCGCCATGTATCATTCCCGAACTCGCCATGCTTCCGCGCTGGGCCCGCAGTTCCAGCATGTATTGGATGTGATAGACGATGCCTCCGATCAGCATCAGTATTCCGAGCGCGACGAGGGTGATGCCGAAATTGCGAGCGGATGCCGCCTGCGTCAGCGTTCCAGCTTCCCGTAGTCGCTGGAAGAACTGGAAGATCGTGAACCCGAACCCGATCAGCGACAACGACGTCCTGATCACCGCCATGAGCGTCCTGTCCGCACTCATCCTAGTGCGTTGGAATGACATGCCTGTCCGGCGCGACGCGAGTTCAACCGAGAGGTCGTCGCTGACGCGGCGTGCGGGGTGAGAGTCCTCCATCGGGAACGTCCCTCCTTCGATCGTTCGGAAGCCGGGCGAGCGCAGACCGCGTGCTCACCCGGCTGCCAGCAGACGGTCAGTGTTGCCCACCCTCCTGCATTTTCGCCATCACCTGATCGATGCCGAAACTCGCCGCCTTCTGCCGCGGCGGAAATTCCGCGAACGTCTCCAGGAACTGCGCGACGAGCGCCTGGGCCGGGACGAGGATGAAGGCGTGATCGAGCAGCCAGTCGTAATATGTGTTGGACGTGATGTCCGCACGCTCATAGGGGTCCGTGCGCAGGTTGAAGATCTTCGGGACCCTCAGCGTCACCATGGGTTCGGCCCAGATCCGGAGCGTACCTGGTGCCCGCTGCTCCATGAAGGCCGCTTTCCAGTTGTCGAATCGAAGGCAGGCCAGGTCGCCGTCGTCGGTGAAATAGAAGAAGGCTTTCCTTTCGTGCTCCTTACTACTTCCCGTGAAGTAAGGCACCAAGCTGAAGCCGTCGATGTGGACCTTGAACTCCTTGCCGTTCGCTTCGTATCCGCCTTTCTTGAGCTTGCCCTTGATGTCCGGTTCCCCTGCGGCTTCGACGATGGTCGGAAGCCAGTCCAGATGGCTGACGATCTCGTTGCAAACCGTGCCGGGCTCGACGACGCCAGGCCAGCGTACAAGGCACGGCACCCGGTAGGCACCTTCCCACATCGAGTTCTTCTCGTTGCGGAACGGAGTCATGGCCGCGTCCGGCCACGAGTTCATGTGCGGGCCGTTGTCGGTGCTGTACATGACCATCGTGTCCGAGGCGATGCCAAGCTCATCGAGCAGGTCGAGCATCATGCCGATGTGCTTGTCGTGCTCGATCATGCAATCGTGATACTCGGACTGCCAACGCCCCGCCTGGCCTCGGATGCGGTCTTCGATATGCGTCCGGAAGTGCATGTGGGTCGTGTTGAACCAGACGAAGAAGGGCTTGTCGTCCTTGGCGGCCTTTCGGATGAAATCCCGGGCCGCTTCCAGAAACTCCATGTCGACCGTTTTCATGCGCTTCTTGGTCAAGGGGCCTGTGTTTTCGATCTTTTGGCCGCCCTTGCCGTCCGACCAGCAATGCAGGACCCCGCGCGGTCCGAAATTCTTCCTGAAATCGGGGAAATCCTTCTCGCTGGGATAGTCGGGAAGCTCCGGTTCTTCTTCGGCGTTCAGGTGATACAGATTGCCGAAAAACTCGTCGAAGCCGTGCATCGTGGGCAGGTGCTCGTCGCGATCACCGAAATGGTTCTTGCCGAACTGACCCGTGACATAGCCCAGAGGCTTCAGCAGTTCGGGAATGTTCGGATCCTCGGCGCGCATGCCGAGTTTCGCTCCCGGCAGGCCGACCTTGGTCAGGCCGGTGCGCAGGCCGCATTGGCCGGTGATGAAGGATGCACGGCCAGCGGTGCAGCTCTGTTCCCCGTAGTAGTCGGTGAAAAGCACGCCTTCTTCGCCGATGCGGTCGATATTCGGCGTCCGGTACCCCATCAGGCCTTTCGTGAAGATGCTCAGATTCGATTGCCCGATATCGTCGCCCCATAGGATCAGGAAATTGGGTTTCTTCGCCATTACACCACTCCTCCAGGTCAAACATTCCTCGCGTCATCTGAAGCTCAGTCGGCGCGCCCGGTCGCGATCGGCTTGTGCCCTCCTACGCCGCCGGACCGGCGGATCCGCGGTGTGACCACCAGCGAGCCAGCCGGCAAAAGGGGCCCCTCAGAAGAACGTACGGCAAGAACGCCAGCAGAACCGCCACGAGCACGGTTTCCGCCGGGTAGAACGCGCCAAGCACGACCACCTGGTAGACGGCGTCCATCACGAGCCCCAACAGTATGATCCGGGCGGTTGCAACAATGCCCTCGCGAAAGCGCTGCGAACTTTCCTGGCGGCTCGAAAGCAGAGTCCACAGGTATGGCGAACGATTGAGATGGGCATCCTGAACGCCATCGCGGAAGGCCGCTATTGCGGCCATCGCGGGCTGAAGGACGAAACGAAACGTCATGGGCCCGCCCGGACGCTCGACGAGGTTGTGGCCTATCCTGTCCAATACCTCCGCCGAGAACCCGTACCAGAACAGACCCGCGGCGAGCAGCAATGCCGCGGCGGCGACGACGCATCGTGCCAGCAGCAACTGCATGGCCGTCACGGTTCCCGCCATCAGACCGTTCCCGTACTGCGAAACACGCAGCGGAAGCCGACATGACTGGTGGACGTGTCTATGGGTTCGGGGTGCCGCGCAGCCGGCCTGTATCGACGGCAATAGCTGGGTGCGCACAGATGCGAGCCGCCCTTGAGCACCTTGCGTGGAATCCGGATTTCGGGCTGGCCAGGATCGTAGCTGTTTTCCTCGCTGCCTCCCCTCGGATTGGTTGGAATGCAGCACGCCTTTGCCGCTTCTTCCGGGTGGCGAGGCGAGTACCAATCGTCGGTCCACTCCCAGACATTGCCGATCATGTCATAGAGACCATAGGCATTTGGCGGGAACGCCGTCACCGGCGAGGTGCGTTCGAAACCGTCGAGCGCCAGATTCTGATGCGGGAACATGCCCTGCCAGGTGTTCGCCATCTGCCGGCCGTTCGGGGTCAGTTCGGCGCCCCACGCAAACTCCGCATCTTCGAGGCCCCCGCGGGCAGCGAACTCCCATTCGGCCTCGGTCGGCAGTTCCTTCCCGGCCCATCGCGCAAAGGCCGCCGCATCGTGGAACGACACATGGACGACGGGATGCCCCTCGAGCGCGTTGATGTTGCTCTTCGGGCCGTACGGCCGCCGCCAGTTCGCTCCATGGACGAAGCGCCACCATTGCGACCAGTCGCGCAGGTCGACCGCGTGGCGCGGCGGCGTGAACACCAGAGACCCTGCCCTGAGCATGTCAGGTCGCGCGCCGGGGTAGTCTTTAGGATCGGGAGGAATTTCGGCAAAGCTCGTATGCCCGGTTTCGCGCACGAAGCGGCGGAACTCGGCGTTCGTAACCGGCGTGCGGTCCATCCAGAAGCCACGGACGGTAACGCGGTGGGCAGGAGCCTCCTCCGGGTAGTGGCGGTCCGAGCCCATGAGGAAGATGCCGCCTGGAATCCAGACCATGCCTGTCGGCGCGGCGGATTTGTCCCTGATGGGCTCTGCCAGCGCATTCAAGGCTTCCCTCCATCTCGTGTCGCCGTCTGGGCAGGTGTGCCTGCGCTCGCTCCCAAGCGGCGCACGGAGCATGGGTCGTTTGCCGTCGGACGTTAAGGGCGTAGCCGATCAGCCTTGAGGCGTAGCAGGTGCTACTTCCGAGCCAGATGGCAGATGCAATTCATACTTGTGAGGGTTCCCCGTAGCCTGGCTCGTCGCCAGGGCGATGCCCGGCCCGCGGCCAGCCGTATCTTCAGGGCCGCATTCAGCCCCGAACGAAAATGATGTTCATGTCTTTACGACAACGCTCAGCCGAGCGTTGTGCAGTCTGTGCTCCAACGCCGCGCATTTCCGGGAGACATGCTCTAAATGGACTGCATGAAACCATCGTCTGCGATCACAAGCCCGCCGGTCGAGGATGCGCCGGAGCCGATACCCAAGTCCTTCTTTTCGCGCCCGGCACTCGAGGTCGCAAGGGATCTGATCGGCGCCGGCCTGTTCGTCGATGGCGTGGGCGGCCGCATCGTCGAGGCCGAGGCCTACGAGCCCGAAGATCCGGCTTCGCACAGCTTTTGCGGCGAACGGACTTCGAATGCGTCGATGTTCAAGGGTCCCGGCTTGGCCTATGTGTACCGGTCCTATGGCATTCACTGGTGTTTCAACGTGGTTTGCAATACCGGCAGCGCCGTGCTGATCAGGGCCCTGGAGCCCACCGAAGGCATTGTGGTCATGCAGCAGCGGCGCGGCGACGTTCCAGCGAGATCACTTTGCGCGGGACCGGGAAACCTGACCAAGGCGCTGGCCCTGACCCGGGAGCACGACGGGCTGCCCTTGTCCGGCCGACCGTTTCAATGGCAGTGGCCGGCAGCACATGTCGATGTCGTCGTCGGACGCCGCATCGGGATTACCAAGGCGATCGACGCACCTTGGCGTTTCGGATTGGCCGGCTCGAAATTCGTCAGCCGGCGGTTCTAGCGCGGCTGTCTCGCGCGTTGCCCGAACCCGGAGGCAGGCGGCGACGACCGGACAGCGGCCGAGCCCCGAGGCAGGCATTTCGCTTCGCCGAGGCCGTTCACGCCGGTTGGTCGAACGATGATGCGAGGAGATTTCGTCGGCGGGCTGGGCTCGTCGGATCCGCCACCGGACTGTAGAGCCGCTTTGCCGCCCGGAGCGTCAGGTCCTGTCCGCATCCAGCCGGTTGATTGCCTCGACGTTGCCGGCCGACGGTCCCGCCGGATCGAATTGGGAATCGAGCCATTTGTCGACGATCGCCTTGGCGAGTTCGGGGCCGATGACCCGCGCACCCATCGTGATGATCTGCGCATTGTTCGACTTGGCCGCGCGCTCCGCCGAATAGGTATCGTGCGTCAGCGCGGCGCGAATCCCGGGCACCTTGTTGGCGGAGATGCAGACGCCTATCCCGGTGCCGCAGCACAGGATCGCACGGTCATTGGTACCGTCGAGGACCGATTGCCCCACGACCTTCGAGAGATCCGCATAGTAGCCGCTCTGGCTGAGATCGCTGACCTCCAAGTCCGGCCTGCCGGCCAGGTGTGCGGCGATGACGTCGAGCAGAGGCTTGCCGGCGCTGTCGGCTCCGATGGCGATCTTCATGTGGGTCTCCGTTGCATGCACGATCTGCGTCGAAATGGGTATCGAACTTGTGCATTACTAGCCCGGATTGCGCCGCAAGCGAGCAGCTTTTTGATCTGGCTCCCCAGCGGCGGCACCCCAAGGACCGCCCGGTCGAAACTCGCCCTCCCGAGCGGCACCGCGGACGCACGTGCTTGAACTGAAAGCTCTTCCCGTGCGGCAGGAATAGCCCTCGGGCCGTCGTTGATCGAGACGCCTTTCGTGTCTTGAGCGAGAGGCCGGATAGAATGGCGCCGAAAGCGTCAAGCACCCTTGGCATTCCGCGCAGGATGGACTAGATCAGCCCCGCGCCGGCAAAGTTCCAAGCTTCGGCGAGCGCGGAGAGGTGGCCGAGTGGTCGAAGGCGCACGCCTGGAAAGTGTGTAGGCGGGAAACCGTCTCGCGGGTTCGAATCCCGCTCTCTCCGCCATGTAGTCTCGGCTGCCTATCACAGAGCGCATTTCCACCGAATTTCCGCGACAGGGTCGCGACTTAGCGCTAGCCCGCATTCTCAGCTGCGCGGTCTCAGAGCTCAACAAGGCGCCCAAAACACGCCCATTCTGCAAATCCCTGTGCGACAGTGCGGTTCTCGATGCAGATTTGTTGCTTTGATGATGCAGATTGGTGACGTCCCTAGCGTTCAGCTGTGCTGGTGAGCCCAGAGCGTCGGGAGTTCGACAGTGTAGGCGAGGTCGCTCGCCGTCAGCGAAAGAGTTGTGCGGCCGTCGATGCAGTCTTTGACAAGCTGAGGATCGAGCAGAGCCAACTTTCGTACGCCTGCCTGCACCCGGAACCCATCACCATTTCGGACGTTCGCGGACTCTTCATTCCGGCCGAAAGCTGTCATTTCCGATGTCGGCCTCACGCAGGTGAGCTAAAAGTGCGAGCGGCCTTTGGGGTGCTGGGCTAAGCCACCTTGAGTCGCCTTGCCCCCTCCGCACGACCACCAAACCTCCGCTGTCAACGAGACCCGCGCCTGTCGAGCGTCGGCATTCTCGTCGTGATGGACGTCGTAGGTGGCGTCGTTGCAGCAGCGTGCCTCGCGAGGTCTTGACGGCTTGGGCGACAATTCCATCGCGGTCGTCGTGACGTTGGTCCCGGAGGCCCCGTCCGGCTTCGTCAAATCGCTACCCGACCTGCTGGGGATCGCGCACAAAGCGTGTCGGTGCCGCACCAGACTTGGACGCGGTGAAGTTCCGTATCAAGAAGAACGGCAAAGTGCGGCTGTCCGGCATCCCGCTCCCGCCGCTGGAAACATTGACGGTCGTCATGGCGCCGATGCGCTCATCGCACAGGGTGAGGCATCATGCTGAAGGTCACCAACGCGACGTCCATCCACGATTCGGCCGGCTTCCGTCGCATGTTCGCGCCCGGCCGTCTGTCGCTCGGCGTGTTCTTCCCGATCGAATCCTTCGAGCGGGACGAGCCCACGATGCGCGACCAGCCGCGTCTTGCCCGACGGGCAGAGGAACTCGGCTTTGCCGCCCTCTGGACGCGCGACGTGCCGCTGCGCGATCCGAATTTCGGAGATGTGGGCCAGGTCTACGATCCGTGGGTGTGGCTGGGCCTGATCGCGGCGCATACGTCGACGATCGCGCTCGCGACCGGCTCCATCATTCTGCCCTTGCGCCACCCGCTCCACACCGCGACGGGCGCGGAGAAACAGTCATGCTGAGCATCGATCCTCGTGATGAAAAAATCTTCCCGAAGTTCGCCGCCGGAGAAATTGACCGATTGATCCGGTTCGGCGAGGTGCAGCGCTATGCCAAAGACCAGCCGTTGTTCGTGACGGGGGAAGTCGCTCCCGGAACCTTCGTACTCCGATCCGGTCGCGTCAAGGTGACGCGGCGCGATCCGCTCGGGCGCCTCGCCCCCATCGTCGAGCAAGGCCCCGGTGACTTCACGGCCGAGGTGGGGCAACTCACCGGCAGGCCGGCGCTGATCGACGCTCACGCCATCGACGACGTGGAGGCGCTGCTCCTCCCGGCCGAGAACCTGCGGGCCGTGATGATCGCGGAGCCCGAGCTCGGTGATCGCATCATGCGCGCGCTGATCCTTCGGCGCGTCGTGCTGATCGAGACGGGCGCCGGCGGCCCGGTCCTTGTCGGGTCCGAAGACTCGCCTGACGTCGTGCGTCTGCAGGGCTTCCTCGCCCGCAACGCTTATCCCGTACAGGTGCTCGATCCGGCAAAGGATCGCGATGCCGCGGAACTGGTGGAGAAGTACGCGCCGGATCCGCGGGAGCTGCCGCTGGCCGTATGTCCGAAAGGGACGATTCTCAAATGCCCTAGCGAAGCGGAACTGGCGCGGGCACTTGGGATGGCGCGCGTTGACGACCCAGGCCGGACCTTCGATGTCGCCGTGGTGGGTGCCGGGCCGGCCGGTCTCGCGACCGCCGTATACGCGGCGTCCGAGGGGCTGGCGGTCGTGGTGTTCGACGGCCGAGCGTTCGGCGGACAGGCCGGAGAGAGCGCCCGCATCGAGAACTATTTCGGGTTTCCAACCGGCGTACCCGGCCGGACGCTTGCCGGCCGCGCCTATGTCCAGGCGCAGAAATTCGGCGCCGAGATGGCGATTCCCGTCGAAGTGTCGAGCATCGACTGCAGCCGGGCCCCCATGATGCTGGAGCTGGGTGACGGCTCCCGCGCCACCGCCGCTGCGGTGGTCATCGCATGTGGCGCTCGCTATCGCCGTCTCGATGTGCCCAACCTCAGCGACTTCGAGGGGCGCGGCGTCTGGTACTGGGCCTCTCCGATAGAAGCACGGCTCTGCCGCAGTGAGGAGGTCACCCTTGTCGGCGGCGGCAACTCGGCGGGCCAGGCCGCCGTGTTCCTGCGCGACCAAGCCGCGAAGATCTGGCTGCTGGTGCGCGGGCAAAGCCTCGCCGAAACCATGTCGCAATATCTTGTCGACCGGATCGCGGCCGCAGGAAACATCGAAGTGCTGACAAACACCGAGGTCGTGGCGCTCTCGGGATCGCCGGACGGGCAACTGGAACGGATTCGCTGGCGTCACAGTCTTTCAGGGAAGGAAACCGAAAGGTCGATGCGCCACCTGTTTCTCTTCATCGGCGCCGAGCCGGCTACCAGCTGGCTGCAAGGTTGCGTTTCACTCGACGCAAAGGGTTTCGTCAAGACGGGTGACGGCGCGCCGCTCCAGGATGCGGGCGCCGGCGACTCGGCTCCCCCGGCGCTGTCGCTCCAAGCCAGTGCTCCCGGCGTCTTTGCTGTCGGCGATGTGCGCTCAGGTTCTGTGAAGCGTGTCGGCGCCGCCATCGGCGAAGGTGCTACGGTGGTGGCCCAATTGCACATTCATCTGGCTGCCGCCCGATCCGCGGCCAAAGGGAAAGCGTGGCCGGGGTGAGCGACATGAACGTTCACGGGTGCGAGTCTAGCGTGGGCGGCGTGCAAAAGCGGCAAGAGCGCCATCGATCTCGGGATGGAGGGGGCTCAGCGCTCAGTACTGCGGCGACCGCTTGTCATCTCAGCGAACACCGAAGATTGGGTGCACGTGGGGCAAGACGCGTAGACGCTCGGCAGGAACAGCAATTCGATCATGACGTAACCTTCGCCCTCACGGCGCCGGCAGCGACCCTTGCGGAGGCAAACGACGGAGTTAACCCGCCGCCATCAGCTTGGTCATGTTGTGCGGATCGATCACGAATTTCTTGGGGGACCCGTCATTGAAGATTTGATAGGCCTCCACTGCCCGTTCCAGCGAGATCACTTCGGTGTAGCGGTGTCAGGTAAGGCATCCTGTCCCACAGAATGGCCATCATGAGGTCGCGGTTGTAGTGCATCACGGGACATTGACCGGCGGTGAATGTCGGCGATTTTACCCAAGCTGCCGGAAAGCCCAGGGCCATGAAGCCTTGTTTGTTGAGTTCTGTTGGAGCACCAGGATCCAGATTGGTGTAGACGCCTGGGATGCCCATGGCCCCGGCAGGCTTGGTCACCTCCATCAAGGTGTTGATGACGGCTTCCTCGATGTTTTCGGAGCTGCCGTCCGGCCCATAGCCGTGGCACTCGAGGCCGACGCAATCTACGGACGCGTCGACCCAGCGCGAGCCCGTGCCGAGAAGCTTCTCGATCTGATCTGCGACGGGGGTGGCGCTTGACGGGTCCACGACCTCATAGCCGGCTTTCTTTACCAGATCGCGCCTGGCTTCGTTGTGGTCGCCGACGATGATGCAGGACGCTCCGAGAAGCTGCGCGCTCGCCGCGGCGCAGCGACCGACCGGCCCGGCGCCAGCAATGTAAACGGTCGAGCCCGTTCCTACCCGCGCCACGACACAGCCATGATAGCCGGTGGGCAGGATATCGGAGAGAAGGGTGAGGTCCCTGATCTTTTCGATGGCCTGGTCCTTGTCGGGGAATTTCAGCAGCTGGAAGTCCGCCCAGGGCACAAGCATGTATTCCGCTTGGCCGCCCTGCCAGCCGCCGAGATTGAACCCGTAGGCGCCGCAAAATCCGAGCTCCTCATTCGCATTGAGGCATACCTCCGTGTGGCGTTCCCTGCAGTTCCGACATGTGCCGCAAGACACGTTGAAGGGCACGGAGCAGATATCGCCGACCTTGATGCGCTCGACGTGCGAGCCTACCTCAACGACCTCACCGGTGTTCTCATGACCCATCTGCATTCCTTGCGGGGCCTCAAAGCGGCCGTTGTAGATATGCAGATCGCTGCCGCAGATGTTTGTCGTGATGATCTTCAGGATGACCGCGTGCTCGATCTTCCTACCCTTCGGGTCCTGAAGTTTCGGGTATCCTTTGTCCTGAAGCTCCATCCTCTGTGGTCCCAGGAATGTGATGGCCCTATTGCTTGCTGGCACAGCTTAATCTCCTCGGTTCGACGCGGTCGAATTTTGCGCTGACGCATCTGTTGATGCGCTGGAGAATAGACCCAAGACGTCTGCGCCAGCCGTGATGACGATCAGTATTGATGCGACGCCGGAGTCTTGCTGATTGCCGGGAGCTGCCACTCGATCGTTGCACTTTGGCCCGAACAGAGAAGAGCTCGATCGGCAGTCCTCTGCGCGGTTGAAGGGGCCATCCTCACCATCGATAATGGCTGGACAGCATGAAGCCCGCGATGAGGCGCCATATGGCCATAAGTCCGGCTTACGGTCTCTATATTCCGGTGCCCTAGCTGTTCGGCAATAACGATCACAGGTGTGCCTGCTTGCATCAGCTGGCTGGCGTACGTGTGTCTTAGACCGTGGAAGCAAAACCGTTTTGGCAATTGCGCATTCATGACGGCTCGCTTGAACGGGTGCTTATAGTTGTCGAACCATAGGCGTCCGCTCTCTCGCACAAATATCGGGTCTTCGGGCCCCTTGCCGGCTGCAAGACGCCGGAAGAACTGCAAACCTTCTTCAGGCAGAAAAACAAAGCGCGGCAGATACGACTTCACCGGTGTCACATAGACTCCGGGACCGTCGCAGCCCGTGATCGGCTTTTATGCGCAGCAGTTCTGTGACGCGACACCCAGTGTACAAGGCGCCGAGCACAAGATCCCGGAGGTCGGGAGTGCAATGCTCGATCAGCCGCTGGCATTGCGGACGTGACAGATGAAGTATGGGGGCCTGTGAACCACGGGGAGCCGCCTTATGCAGCGCCACGCCCGCTCGCTATCGATCTTGCGGTTCGCTGAGAAGCGCGTTGATCGTTACCTTCCGGCATCTGATTTCCTCTTCGGACATTTGCGAAATCGGACGCTTTTTAGGAGGTAGTTGGCCGTGCATGTTGCCGCGCTTGGGCGGCGTCTCCAGGACGTCTCGCACGAATTTGCGTACTATCTCTCCGTTGAAATCGGCGACCCGGACAGGAGCCATATGTCGGCAATTATCGGGGCATGGCCTGTCGCCTGAAATACCGAGGGACCAACAACAGGCCGACTGTCTTGTTCCGGCACAGCGGCAAACCCGCTGCCGAGGGAGAACTCGAAGCCCGGCAGCGGGCGAGGGTCGGTGGGCGGCCGACCAGGAGTGGAAAGCTCAGCTTGGGGGATGGACTTTACAAGCTTTCCAGGTCGTGTGGACCGGCTCTCGAACATGCTCCTGACCGAATTGTTCCAAGGATACACAAAGCCCGTCGCGCTGCTGATCGGGGTAGCTGAGGCGGACCGGCTTTGAGCCGGCGGCTTGCTTCGCCGGACCACAACTCTGCGATGCACGCTGCGCAATGGCAAGCGTCCGAGCCACCGAGCGACAGGTCGGCTGAAAGAAAGCTCTCGCGGGCGCCCGAAGCATCGTCTTTTGTGGCAATCCGCGAAGACGGCCAATGGCGAGATGACCGCCGCCGGCCGGTGCATGCTCACCGCAGCCGCTAGAAACCTGCTCACCGGACATTGGCCCCGCGTGGCTGAGACCTACGCGTCCAAGCTCGAAATGTCCTGGCGGACAGGCCGAAGCCCCAATATGAAATGGCCGGCGCCGTAACGCTGGTGCGAGGCTGAGGTCGACCAGCACTTATTGCTTTTCCGCTTCCGCGCTCTCGATATGGTCCAGCACGGCTTCCGGCGCAACATTGCTCTTCAATTCGTCGATCTCGCTGTCGACCTCGGTGTGGACGTCGAGCTTCTCGGCGATCGCGGAAACTAGGGCAACGATCTTGGTCACCTCGTGCTCGGCCATGAGATTTATCTGAAGGTCGAGGTCGGCCCGCCGCTGGGAGGCAATAGCCATGCGGTTCTGGCTGATCAGGACGAAGGTGGACAGGAAGATTGCTTCGACGGATGCGATCATTGCCAGCGTCACGAAGCTCGGGTCCCAGGCAGGCAAGCCCGGAACGAATCCGGCATTTGCCAAGAGCCAGAAGCCGAACACCGCAAGGTGCAGGTATACCGACCACATCGAGCCCGTGAAGGCAGTTATGGCTTCCGCTATTCTCTCCCCCGTCGATGCTTTTTCTTCGTCCGCGGCGCGCCGCAGATCCAGCACCCGTATGTTCCGTTTCAGAACCGAGGCAATTCCGCTGTCGCTGAACTGCGTCAACGGCTCGCTGTCCGTGCCAGAATTGTTGCCGCCGTTCACCGGTCGTCTCCTGAACCGGCTTCCAACATTGCTCCCGCAGCAATGTTCCCCTACCGCTGGAACCGAGCTCGCGGCCGACGGCGGCGAATGCCCCTTTGCAGGTCGGCGGACTTAACCCACACGCCCTGATGACTCTGTACATGTCGCGGTTCAGTGAACAAGTTGAAGCTGTTACGCTTCAGGAATTTTTTGGACAACTGGCCCTGATACGATGAAGACCATCCTTCGCAACAACGGATTGACCATCGCCCTTATGGCGATGTTCTGCTTTAGCCTTATCGGAATGATCGCGTCGGGCTTCCAGTTACACAATCGCGATTTGGTAGCGCACGGGCAGGCCGTCCTGTCCCTTCCCGCCTACCTAACCAGCGGAGATTTCCTATCTGCGCTCTTCGAGAATTGGGAAGCGAGTTCCTCCAGATGTCTGCCTACGTGGTGATGACCGCCATGCTGTTCCAAAAAGGCTCGGCCGAGTCGCGCGACCCAGACGATCCTCAGAGGAATGGTGACGAACCTACCTCCGATGCAGCATATCGCCATCCGATTGCTGCTTAGCTGTATTCCTACTCGCTGGGTCTTGTCCTCGCAGCCTTGTTCTTCGCGTCGTTCGGGCTGCACTGGTGGTCGAGTCTGGAAGCTGCCAACGCAGACGCCGCGTTGCATGGCGAGCCGCAATCAGGTCTGCTCCAGCATCTCGCCAGTGCGGATTTGTGGTTCGAATCCTTTCAGAACTGGCAGTCCAAATTTCTATCGACCGCTGCGCTGGTGGTTCTTTCGATTCTCCTCCGCCACAAAGGCTCGCCCGAGTCCAAGCCTGTGACAGCCGCCAACAGCGAAACGGGCGGCGAATAGAGAAATCGTAGGGAGTTGAAAAGGCAGCACGCGGCCAGCATTGTCGTTGGCAATGGTTAGGCTACGCATCTCGCCCTTATCGCAGTGCCAATCTTGTCGGCTACTCCGATTTCGCTACGCTGCGCCGCACGAAGCGCCACGTAGGGCGGGTAGTGAGGTATCTAAGGTTGGCTGAGCATATCTGGGCAACGATCGTACACGAGTTCTCGGACGTCCCTGACGTGTCGACGATAACCCGAATCATGGTGCGTTTGATCCTGGCTGCATTCCTAGGCGGTATTCTTGGGTACGAACGGGAACTGAAGCGGAGAAGCGCAGGCGTAAGAACCCATATGCTGGTAGCCGTCGGATCGGCGCTGTTCGTTATTGGCCCAATGCAAAGCGGAATGCTGATCGACGATATGTCTCGTGTACTGCAGGGTATTATACAAGGCATCGGCTTCCTCGGTGCCGGTGCTATCATCGTCCGAGCGAGGCAGCAGATGGTGGAAGGCTTAACGACCGCCGCCAGCATCTGGGCGACTGCTGGCATCGGCATCATCGCAGGACTTGGCCTTGAAGCGACTGCCGTGCTGTCCACAGCCGTCGTTCTGGTCATACTGGCGGCCGTGCCATATATCGTGCCAACGCCGACAAAATCTGCGACGGGAAATGGCGGCAGCTCTCCCGACGACAAATACGACGGCTAGGAGTTCAGACTGTCGCTACGCCGGCATCCTCAGAAACTGTGGCAAGTCATCGGCTACGGTCAGCCAGGGTTGTTTCCTAGGCGACCAAGTAGAGCTTCGTGGACAGACTGCTCCGGATCGTCCAGGGGGCCTACGGATAGACCGATCAATCGAATTGATGGCCGATAGGTGAAGACTGGCGGACTGACGTACCGCACCCCTCGGCTTTCATCGGCGTCTCCGGCCCAAGCGTGATCGCCATCGCTCGGCTTTCTCTGTTTCCGAAACATAAGGGTTTGACCTTTCTGCAAGATCTCTGCGGCGCCTGCCATCAATCAGATTCTGGATGAATAAGAACCCCGCTGCCAGCACGGCACCTACGCCGGCGACAACCAGTAGTGCCGATGCTCCCCAGCCATCATGCTCCATGAAATCCTCCCGCCTCGGGCTAGAACACGGCGACCGTAACGCTAGGAGACCAAGAAAGGCCAACTCCGACACCGTCTCTACCGAAGCATGCCGCAAATCCTCTTCTCCCTTCAGGTGACGGACGCGAGCCATGACGCCTGGCTTCAGCCACTGTGCCTCGGGCTTCGGCTCCATACCTTTCGGTAACGGCCCGGCCTTCGACCGGACGCGGGCCAAGAGCCTTTCCTTAATCTGGCGATTGGTGATGAACGCTCCGCCGAGGTAATTCCGGGCGGGATCGACCATCAGAGCCATGGTGGGCTTGCCACGCTCGGCCAGGATAGCGGCGACCTCAAGCTCGGAAATTCATAGCACTTGATCTTGAGCCATGCTCGGGTTCGGCCGCTGACATAGGACGCTCGGGCGCGTTTCGACACCATGCCCTCAGGTTCATTGCATCTGCGGCTTGGTAGAAGGCCGGCCCACCACCAGCGACACTGTCGCTGAACTGGATTGCCGGGGGCGCATCGGCTAATAGGCTCTTTAGCCTCTCGCGGCGCTGTATTGTCGTATCCGCCCGCAGGTCTTTGCCGTTGAGGTGCAACAGATCAAACGCGACGAAAATCAGCGACGTCGGCCGTGATTTGATTGGTTTCGTGGTGTCGGCAGCGGAATGTCAGGTCACCCCACTCTCCAGCTAGACCCGGACTGTCCGGAATCGACCCGTAGCTGCCAGTCGGGAAAGCGCCCCGATATCGGCCGTTGATCCACCAACGACCTATCATGAAAGCGGACGTTGTGAGGTAGCTTGAACGGGCCGATGAATCGAACACCGCCTTATCCTATCGTGAGCCTTGCGTGACCTACACGCGGCGATAAATTGCACATTGTGCATTGCACCACGGTATGGCCGCTGACCTGCCGGTTCCGACAAAGGAAAAGCTGGTGAGAGGGACGGGCTTCAACGAGTTCCGGCAAGGGTGGCGGTTCGTGCTGGGCGGACTGTGCGGGACATCGTTGGGAATGCCCGCCATCCCGTTCTATACGATAGGTGTCTTTGCGCCGATCCTTGCCGAAGAATTCGGCTGGTCGTTTGCGACCATCTTCGGCGGTCTGTCGGTGCTTGCCGCTTCCGTTCTGATTATCGGTCCGTTTTTCGCGACGTTGATCGACAGACTCGGCGCGCGCATGGTGGCGTCGGTCTCCCTGCCATGCCTAGGCCTGAGCTACATGACGCTTGCGGCATCGAATGGATCGGTGCCGCAATACTATCTGTCGTGGCTCGCCATAGCCATTTCCGGATTGGGGGCGACTCCGGTCGTCTTCACACGGGTCATCAACGGCGCCTTCAACGAACGCCGTGGGCTCGCCCTTGGCATCGTATTGTCGGGGGCGGGCCTGTTCGCTTTTGCGGTGAAGCCGCTTGCCCAACTGTTGATCGAGACCGGAGGATGGCGCGTTGCAATTCTCGTTGTCGGCGCGCTACCGGTCTTTATCGCATGCCCGTTGGTTTTCTGGGGCTTTGCCGGGTCGCGACGTGAGGACGTTGGCGTCAGGCCTCCGGCGGGCGAGGATTCCGAAGGCATGACGGCCAGAGAGGCTTTCCTATCGCGTTCTTTCTGGCTCCTCGCCATCGTCTTTATTCCGATGTCGCTGGCCGTCGCGGCGCCGCTGCCCAACATCGAGAATATTCTCCGCTCGCTTCGCCTTGCGCCCGACGACGTAGTCCCACTAGCCTCTCTCGTGGGGATAGCGGCCGTTGCGGGCAGGCTGCTTGGCGGCGTTCTGGTCGATCTTTTCTGGGCGCCTGCGGTCGGCATGGTCATCCTCACCATGGGCGCGGTATCGTGCCTTCTCCTTTCCCAAGACAGCGCGAGTTTCTCGACGGCCGCCATCGCGATCGTTTTGCTTGGCCTCACGTCTGGGATCGAGTTCGACCTGATGGCCTATCTGGTAGCCCGCTATCTCGGGATGCGAAGCTACGCGACGACCTACGCTATTCTGTACGGCATCTTCGTGGTTGGCGCCTTCGTTGGTCCTAGCCTGTTTGGCTACGTTTTCGACCGCACCGGCACCTATTCGAGCATACTTCATGCCTGCGCGCTGCTGCTCGTCGGCGGCGCGATCGTCATTCTTTTCCTCGGGCCATATCCGGTCCGAAAAACCCAGACATTCGCGTGAAACCACGGCGTCGTTCCTGCCCCCGGTGACCTGCATCGGTTTTACCTCTTTTAACCAGCCGCCCTGCAGCCGCTGCGATATCGTTTCGGCCACCAACCTTTGGAGGTGATTGTGAAACGAACAATCTGGGGATTCCTCGCCGCCGTGATCGTTGCCTCTCCTGTCGCTTCTGTCGCCGCCGACAAGCCCGTCTCTATCGTCTTGGTTCACGGCGCGTTCGTGGACGGCTCCGGATGGCAGGCGGTGTTCAACATCCTTGCCGGCAATGGATATGAGGTGCTGGTCGTCCAGAACCCGACGATTAGCCTCAGCGGCGACGTAGCGGCCACCAATCGCGTGATCGAGGCGGCGAGCAAGCCGGTCGTCCTCGTCGGCCATTCCTATGGAGGAATGGTCATCACCGAGGCGGGCAATAATCCTAAGGTAAAGAGCCTGGTTTACCTTGCCGCCTTTGCACCCGAAGCCAAGGAATCGGTGGCGTCGCTGGCGGAGCAACCGGTGCCTGCGGGAGAGTCGGGAGCACCTCTGCTGCCGCCGAAAGACGGCTATCTGCTCGTCGATCCCTCAAAATTCCCGACTGCTTTCGCAGCGGACGCCGACCCCGTGGTAACCGGCTTCATGGCCCTCGCCCAAGTTCCGTGGGGCCTGGAGGCGGTGCAGACCCCGATTAACGAGGTCGCGTGGAAGACCAAGCCCACGCACTTCTTGGTCACCAAGAAAGACATGATGATCCCCCCAACGTTCCAGCGAGCCTTCGCCAAGCGAGCCGGGGCGACAACGGTCGAGATCGACAGCAGCCACGCGGTGATGCTGTCGCATCCGAAGGAGGTTGCGGCCTTCATCGAAAGCGCGGCAACCGCGAGATAGGGAAACGGGAGAAGCAGACCATGTCTCACGTCAAGATCATGGCGACCTTACTCGCCAAGTCGGGCAAGGCGGGAGAACTGGAGGCGCTGCTCTTCGGCATGGCGCCTCGCTGCCGGATGGAGCCCGGCAATCTACGATGGGATGTCTGGCGGGACCAGGCGAAGGCCGACCGCTATGTGCTCGATGAATTGTACGTCGACAATGCTGCCGTGGCGGCGCATCGGGAGACGCCGCATTTCAAGGACTACCTGTCGAAAATTGGCGACCTCGCCGAGCGCAACGCCTTCGTCCTCGACCCCGCGCTGGTTGCCAACAAGAACGGCTAGAAAATTCAGGACAGTCCGGAGCGCGCAACTACATCTTGCCGTGCGAGCACCTCGAGCAACCTACGGGCCTTCGCGACGGTTGCGCAAGACAACACGTCGTCGAATTCGGCACAGACCGGCGAAAGAAGTTGGGCTGCCGCCTCCGGCCGGTCGGTTTCGGCCCAAAGTTCCGCCAGGGACGTCGAGGCACGCAGTCGGAAGAAGAGAGCGCCGCTTTCGCGCGCGGTCTCCGCCGCAAGCAATAAGGTTTCCGAGGCGCCGGCCAGATCGCCATCCAGCCGCTGAAGCAGGCCGCGCACGCGCAGCAGTTCCGGCCTGGACCAGTGCTCGCCTTGCCTGTCGGCTCGGTCGAAGGCAGCGCTCAAGCTGTCGCGCGCGAGCGCGATTTGTCCGCGATGCAACGCAGCTTCCGCAAGGATCGAGAGATAGAATGGCACCCGAACGACGAAATTATTGGCGATGAGTTGCTCGATCGCTTGGTGCATCGTGCCGACGCCTTCGGCCTCGCCGTCCATGCACGCCACAGCGCCCTCGTAGAAACGGCAGACCGGTCGCCAGATCGCGATTTCGCGCAGGGCAAGATTGCGGGCAAGCGTCGCGACGTGCTGTCGGACAATTTCGCATTCGCCGGACCATAGAGCGATGGGAAGAGCAGCCTGGGCGATAGCATTGGAATGCGAGACGAGATGATCGTGTGCGACGCTGTGTTCCAGCGCGTCCCGAAGCGCCGCAACAGCCTCGCCGCGATCTCCGGCGACCCATGCCGTCATCGCCAACGCCACCCGGATCGATACAAACCGATCCATCTGGAAGCGGGCCACACCAGATCGCTTCGCGCTCGCCGCGTAGTCCCGTGCGAGCCGTTTCAGGTCATCGTTCGCATGCCGGACATCACCGCAATAGAAGGCGGCCATCAGCCTGACGCGCTCGCCCTCGGCAGCGACCTGTCTGTCGTCTTTATGGCCGGCGGCGAGCTTCGCGAACTGAGTCAGCGTCACCATCGCCTGCCTGTGCCGCCCGGTGAAGCATTGCAATATGCCGAGGCCCCACAATGTTCGGAACTGGTAGTCGACGTTTTCGATCCGTCGCGCCAGTTCGTTGGCCTCAATCCACGCAGCATCGGCTTCCGGGCCTAGATGATCGGAGAAATTGAGACCCGAGGCAAAGGATGCGATCAGCTTCATCTTGACCGCGGGATCGCAGCGCGACAAGGCTTCGACACATTGCAGCGCCCGTTCGACACGTCGGCGGCTTTCTGAGACCGTCGACAACTCGTCCCAAAGCGGGATGGCAGCGCACGTCAGGCGCACGCCGACTTCGTCTTCGAGGCCATTGCCCAAAGCCCAATCGATCGCCTTGCGCAAGTCGTTCGTGCGCGGCTCGTAGGAGGCGGTCCATTCCTTCCGCGGCCGCCAGTGCCACTCCGCCTCGGCCCGCTCGAAAAGTCGAAGGATATAGTGAGCGTGACTCGATTGAGCATCAGCCGCCTCTCCTGCCATTTCGAGCCGTTCACCTGCGAAACTGCGGGTACTGTCGAGCAGGCGATAGCGTCGCCCGCCTGCATCGTGCGTGGTCGACAAAAGCGACTTCGCGGCAAGGCTTTCAAGGCCCACCGCTATTTCTTCGAAGCTTCTGTCGATGCGGCCGGCCACACCGATGACATCGGAAAGAGAAAAGCTTGCCGAGAATACCGAGAGCAGGCGCAGGAGCCAAGCCTCGTCCCTCGAAAGAAGCTGGTAGCTCCAGTCCAAAGTCGCAAGCAGCGTCTGGTGCCGCTGAGGAGTTTCACCTGAACCGGCGATGAGCGGTGCGAAACTGTCCTTCATGAGATTGAGCAAAGCGGCCGGCTTCAAGACCGGCAGCCTGGAGGCCGCGAGTTCGATCGCGAGCGCAATTCCATCGAGCCGGCGGCATATCGCCGAGATGGCGGGGAAATCTGCATCCTCGACCCGGAAGCCATAAGCCGCCTGTGCGCGCTTCACGAAGAGCTGGACGGCGGGAAAAGCCATGGCCTCCGTCCGGTTTTCGCCACCCTTCTCATCCGGGTATGGAAGCGGGGAAAGACGATAGACGCTTTCGGATCGAGCCCTAAGCGGCTCCCGGCTCGTGGCGATGGCGTGAATATTCGGAAGCGCCAGCGTCAGGTGTTCCGCGATGGCCGAAGCGGTGCTCAGGACGTGCTCGCAATTGTCGAGAAGCAGCAGCATCTCTCGATCGCGCAGGGTTTCGACTATACCGGCGAGCATGTTTGTCCATTTGCCGCTGACACCCAGCGAAGCAGCGATCGTGGCATCGACAAGTTGCGGATCGCCGATCGCAGCGAGATCAACGAAGCAAACGCCGTCCCCAAAGCGGTCGGGCAGATGTCGCGCCAGAGTGACAGCGAGGGTCGTCTTGCCTACTCCGGCTGGTCCGACGACCGTCATTAGCCTGCATTCTCGAAGCTTGGCGGCAAGGTCGGCAATCGCTTCCTCGCGACCGATGACCTCGGCGACGGAAGGTAATTCCCACACAGGCATCTTTGTCGGCTCCGGAGAGAGCTGCCCGTCTCCTCCGTAGACGCGCAACGGCGCGACGAATCGATAACCGCGGCCGCTCACCGTGGCGATGCAAGAAAGGCCGGACGCCGTTCGGGGCAGGACGCGGCGCAAAGCTGCGATGTTGACCTTTAGATTGCTTTCATGAACGAAGGTGTTTGGCCAGACAAAGCTGATCAATTGATCTTTCCCGACCACTTCGCCGGCGTGGATGACGAGCAGGTGAAGAAGATCGAGAGCCCTGGCCCCCAATCGCAGGGGCTTTTCGCCCAGCATTAGCAGCTGCCGATCCGGAATGAACCGGCAGTCACCGAAGCAGTATGTCTTACCGATTGGTCTTCCCGACCCTTCCACGCGGACGACTCCATCGCTAGTCCGACTTACGACCTGCTCTCCACTAAGCCGATCCGCCGCAGCAATTCCGGCATCGAGTTGCCGACTTGCCTTCGGCAATTAGACTCTTTCGGCCCGGACGCCATCAACCGGCGTGCCGGGCAGTGCAGCCAAGATTTACATCTTTTAACCGCAGTTCTGGAGTCTCCGCTGCTAATTGCGGTGTGAGGCTGTTGCGTCACGTCGCGCTTGTGAGAGGCCTCCGGACAGCCGGAGGAGAACGGGGGCGCATCGCCCGAACCCTGTGCGAGCCGAGCGAGACCAACCGAAGTCCGAACGTCGCGTCACACATTCAAGGAGAAGAGCATGACCCAGCATGTCTTGTTCATCGTCACAAACGCCGCCGTGATCGGCCCGCACAACCGCAAGACCGGCTTCTTTTTCGCCGAGGTGGCGCATCCTTTCGAAGTGCTCGACAATGCGGGGATCGCAATCGAGTTTGCGTCGCCCGCGGGGGGATGGACGCCTTTCGACGCATATGACGAGAAGGATCCCGCGCAGAAGGAATTCTTCCAGAGCAAGGCATTTCGTCGATTGAATCGCAGCCGCAAGCTTTCCGAAGTGGATGCGGCGGACTACGACGCCATTCTGATGCCCGGCGGTCTCGGGCCTATGGTCGACATAGCGCGCAATCCGCTCGTGCAACAGGCAATCGTAAGGTCGTGGAGCACCGGCAAGCTCGTAACTGCCGTTTGTCACGGTCCGTGCTCGCTGCTAGGCGTCGATATGGGCGACGGCGTTCCCTTCGTGCGCGGAAAGAAGCTAACGGCATTCTCACGCAAGGAAGAATACGACTACGCCCGCGAGGACGTCGCTTACGAACTTGAAGATGCGCTGCGGGCCGAGGGTGCCGACTACTCGTCCACGGACAACTGGCAACCCAAAGTCGTCGTAGACGGCCGCCTAATCACAGGACAGAATCCGGCTTCGGCCGGGCCGTTGGCGAAGGAGCTGCTCGCAGCCCTGAGGAAGCTGGCTTAGGGCCGGCGGAGGCGTTGCAGCACGGATCGACATCGGCGCCATTGGCCCGGTGGGTGCGGGTGCCGGGCGGTCGCAGGATACTTCCGCTCCCCAACTCGCCGATTGACGCTATCGTCCTTGACGGCTTCCAACTGAATCCCATGCGCGGGCGGAACAACCTAAGCGTCGGTAAAAAAAGGTAAATTCTGCCGCGCCGCGCTTTACCCGTCAGTATACTTCCTTCACCTTAAATTACCGGAAACCAAGGAAGGCTTTCGATGTTTGATATCACGGTTAATGGCATCAGGCATCAAGTCGACGTGGTACCCGAGATGCCTCTGCTCTGGGTTCTGCGAGATGAGCTTGGCATCACAAGCCCGAAGTATGGCTGCGGAATAGCCCAATGCGGTGTCTGCACGGTGCAGGTCGATGGTGAGGCCGTCCGCTCCTGTCAGGCGCGCATGGCCGACGTTGCCGGCAAGGCGATAACCACGATCGAAGGGGTTGGCGACGGGAAGCTGCACCCCGTGCAGGAGGCCTGGATCGAGCATCAAGTGGCGCAGTGCGGATACTGCCAGACGGGCCAGATGATCCAGGCGATCTCGCTGCTCAAAACGCATCCCAAACCGACCGATGAGGATATCAACGAAGTCATGTCGGGCAATCTTTGTCGATGCGGCACGTATGAGCGCATCCGCGTCGCGATCCACGCAGCCGCGGAAAAGATGGGAGGCAGGTGAGATGGGTGCGATGCCGGTGCTTTCCCGCCGCACCTTCATATTCGGCTCCGCCGCCGTTGCCGGCGGCGTGGCCTTTGGGTCCTATGGTCGGGCTGAGGACAAACCCGCATCTCCCGCCGCGGCGAACCCGCTGGCAGCGGACCTCGGCCCGGACTCGGTCGCCTTCAATCCATGGGTCGAGATCAGCCCCGACAGGATCACCCTCATTGCACAGCATGCGGACATCGGGCAGGGCGTTGGTTCGATCCAACCGGTGATGATCGCGGAGGAAATGGATTTGGAACTCGGCCAGTTCGAGGTCCGTTTCGCCGGACCAAGCCCCGCCTACTTCAACACCGGCTTCGCGCACGATCTGGCCCCCTTCATGGAGGCAGACCAGAGCCCGGAGGCCGAGAAGGGCCGCGCGGCCGCACTGGAATGGCTGCGGCAGTCCGGCCTGCAGATGACCGGAGGTTCCAGCACGATCCGCGACACCTACGAGAAGCTGCGGGTCGCCGGCGCGGTTGCGCGCGAGACGCTGAAGGCAGCCGCCGCCAGGCGTAGCGGCGCCGCCGTGGCCGACATCCGCACCGAGGCCGGCCACATTATCCTGCCGGACGGGACAAGGATCCCATATGTCGCGCTTTCGGCTGAAGCGGCGAAAATACCGCCCGTCACCGACGTGAAGCTTCGCGACCCATCACAGTGGCGCTTGATCGGCAAGCCGATGGAGCGACTCGACACCCGTTCCAAGGTTACTGGCGAAATCATGTTCGGCATCGATCGCAAGATGGACGGCATGGTCTACGCGGCAGTCAAACTGAACCCGAACAAGGGCCAGCCGATCAAGTCGTACGACGCGAGTAAAGCGCAATCGATGCCCGGCGTTCGACAGATACTCAAGTTATCGAACGGCGTGGCGGCCATCGCGACCAACAGCTGGTACGCCATGCAAGCGGCGGACCTCGTAGAGTGCGTTTGGGAACCATCCAACTACCCGGCCGAGCAAACGGGGCACTGGGATATCGTGCGTTCCTCCTTCACGCCGGAATTCCTCGCCAAGCAGTGGCGCGACGACGGCGACATCGATGCCGGTCTTAGCGACGGCACGCTGGTCGAGGCGGAGTATCGCGCACCCTATGTCGGCCACCAGCCGCTGGAACCCCTCAACGGCTTAGGCATCGTGACTGACGACGGGATGGAAATCTGGGTCGGGCATCAGACGCCGCAATCGGTACAATACATTGCGGCAAAAGCGATCGGCATGAAGCCCGAACAGGTCACCTTCCACAACGAGTGGTCGGGTGGAAGCTTCGGCCACCGCCTGGAATTCGAAAACGTCAGGGCGCTAGCCGAGATCGCGAACCAACTGCGCGGAACGCCGGTGAAGATCGTCTTCTCGCGCGAGCAGGACTTCCTGCAGGATATCCCTCGGCAGATCGCGGTTGGCAGGTACCGGGGCAGCGTCAAGGACGGCAAAATCGTGGCGGCCGATGTCCAGGTGGCATCAACGCCTCCTTTCAAGCAGTTGCTGGAGCGCATGGGTATGCCCCCAAATGCTCCAGACGGCCAATTGGCCGTGGGTATCTGGAACATGTACTACGACATCCCGAACTACCGTGCGGCGAGTTTCGAGGTTCAGGGCGTGTCGCCCACGACCACCTGGCGCTCGGTCGGCGCTTCGGCAAACGGTTTCTTCACCGAGAGCTTCATCGACGAACTGATCCATGCGGCCGGGCTCGATCCGCTCCAGGCGCGCATCGACATGTGCAAGATCCCGATCTACCGCACGCTCCTTGAAACGGTCGGCGAGATGGCTGGCTGGAATGGGCCGCTCGGAAACGGAAAGGGCCGCGGCGTCGCCTTCGTCGAGGCCTTCGGCACGGCAGTTGCCGAGATCGTCGAAGTGACCATGACGGATTCCGGCATCAGGATCGACAAGGTCTGGGTGGCAGCCGATGTCGGCAAGGTCGTCGATCCCGTCAATTTAGAGAACCAGGTACAGGGCGGCGTCGTCTGGGGCCTTGGCCACGCGATGAACTGCGAACTCACCTATGCAAACGGATCAGTTCAACAGACGAACTACCATCAGCACGAAGCCATGCGGATGTATCAGTGTCCCGTGATCGAGGTGCGCGCGCTGGAGAACGACTACACGGTGCGGGGCATCGGCGAACCGCCCGTACCGCCCGCAGCCCCGGCGCTCGCCAACGCAATCTTCGCCGCTACCGGTAAGCGCATCCGCGAAATGCCGTTCAACAAGTTCATCGACTTCGTTTGAGAGGCGCAGTTATGGACAGAACGCTGATTGCCGCTGCACTCACCGCTTCGATCATGGCCCCGCTCACGGCGATGGTCTACGCCGAAGGTGAAGGTTCCAGGGATGCGCTGCCGCCGGGCAGCGTCAATCGTGCGGCAGGTCTGGAGGCATGGAAACGGATTGAGGCGGTTGTCACTCATCCGCGCTGCGCAAACTGCCATGTCGACGCCGGTGGTATTCCGATCTGGACGCTTGCCGGTGAGAAGGAGGATCGTGTCCATGGCATGAATATCCATGGCGGCGTAAGTCGGATCGGCGCCGAAGCCATACCCTGTTCGACATGCCATATGACATCCACTCTCCCAAACGATCCTGCTCCCGCGCCGCCGCGCGCCGGAATTCCTTGGCAGCTGGCTCCGGTGGAGTTTCTTTGGTACGGCCAAAGTGGCGCCGAAATCTGCAAGCAACTCAGGGATCCAGCGCGCAACGGCGGCCGCGATGCCGTCGCCCTGCTCGATCATCTTCGGCACGATGCATCATTGAGCGGGTTCATACCGCGAGGGTGGGAACCTGGGGAGGGTCGCAGCACGCCGCCGGGAACCTTCGAAGACCACGTGAAGGACATGGCGGAATGGGGAGCCGCCGGTCAGCCATGCCCGGAATGAGCCTGCTTGGCGCGGACCGCCCTGCCGCATGTCGGCAAGGACCAGGTGCCTTCGCCGATCCAGTCCCCTGTCTGAGTGGCATGGGCGCCGGTCCACATTGTTCCGTCGACTTGGGCCGTTGAGGTAGTCTATGTTTGGGAAGGCCTATGAGACTCAATGCCGGGCGACGCAATTTCCTCCATCCGGTGCGCCCCATGAGAACCGGATGCGCGCTCGCGCTAGGCAGTTTCTGCATCGGAACCTCCGAGTTCGCGAGCATGGGCATCATCCAACTGTATGCCGCCGACTTCGCTTTCGATATTCCGGCCGCCACGGATGCGGTCACCGGATATGCTTTCGGGGTGGTGCTTGGGGCGCCGTTCGTGACACTTGTCGCAGCAAAGCTGAACCGGCGCACTCTCTTGCTGTTCTTAATGGGGCTGTGGGTCGTCGGAAACGTCATGTCATCAATGGCGAGCAATATCGGGCTGTTTACGGCTGCCCGATTCATAAGCGGCATGCCGCAAGGCGCCTACTTTGGAGCGGGAGCAGTAGTAGCTGCGTATTTCTTTGGCGCGGACCGGGCAGGAAAGGCTTTCGCGCTGGTCATGACCGGCCTGACGATTGCAACGATTTTTGGATCCCCGTTGGCAACGTTTCTGGGTCAGACGTTCGGCTGGCGGAACACTTATCTCTTGATGGCTGCGCTAGGTTGTGCCGCCTTCGCTACGCTGTTTTCCTTCCTTCCGCGCTCCGAGTCCCTTCGAGGAGGCTCCGTCACGCACGAGCTGTTGGCGCTGAGGCGATGGAACGTGTGGGCGATGATAGTGGTCGCGGCACTTGGGATATCGAGCATATTCGCAGTCTATGCATTCATCGGGCCACTGGTAACCGATGTAGTGCAACTCGAGCCTTCCAAGATACCGTTGGCGCTCGGCGTCTTTGGTGTCGGCATGACAGTTGGCAATGTGGCCGGCGGGTGTCTGGCAGACAATTATGCGTTCCGCGGTCTGGTCCTCGGTTACGGGCTGACGCTCGTCGGGTTGGTTATCCTGTCGGGTCTCGGAACCAACACGTGGGTTTTCTTCCCCTGCCTCTTTGCCGTGGGCGCCGCCATGATGGCCGCAATTCCAACCATTCAAGTGCGCATGACGCATTTCGCGCCCGAGGCTCCAACGCTTATGGGAGCGATGAACCTTGCCGCTCTCAATGTGGCGAATGCGCTCGGGGCCTGGGGCGGTGGACTGGTGATCGCAGCAGGATATAGTGTTCTTTTCTCACCGCTCGCCGGATTTGTGCTGACCGCCACCGGCTTGTTCGCTTACATGGTCACGCTTTCGCACCGCGCTGCGACCATGCCGGCTGAGTAATTAATGCCGGACAGGAAACGTGACGGCTCCGATCCGTCACCCAGATGCGACCAGATGTTCCCCATTCCGGAGTCTTGAACGCCGGGACGAACCCTTGCGGCTAGCGCTTGGTCTTGGTCAGAACACCTCAGCATCTAGTGGGGCCAACAAAATCATTGAAGATGCTCTTCGGACGGCTGGTTTGATGCGCCAACCAGCTAGCAACCTTCCGGGTCGAGAGACTCTACCATCCTGACAACGACCGCATCGTAGTCCAGCTTTTCGTTTTGTCGATAATCCATCCGAAATGTCGCGATCCTATCGTCGCAGGTTGCGATTGCTCGAACATAACGGATCATCCCTTCCCTGACGCCTGAGTAGCTGGCCCACGTGTGGGTCACACGGCGATAGGTGAGCTGCCATCCGCTACCTTCGTCATCAGCCATCATCGCTTCGACGTTCTGTTTGAAGCTGCCACCCGGAAGGTGATCGCCGCGAACGACCAGATTTGCTCCTCGTGGACCGATGAAGGTCGCGGTTTGGCTATCTTCCGCGATATGATCGAGAGAGAAGCCCGGCGGAACGTCGAAGACGAAGCCAGCTTTGCGAATGCCGAAAGCGGTCCATTCCTGCGCTAGTGAAAGGCCGCTCCCACAGGCCGTGGCCATGACGATCAAGGTAACGCCTACTGCTGTCTGCCAAACCGTATTCTTCAACATCGTTTCCCACCTCGACGCACCGTCCCTGTCAGCTCAATCGAAGCCGGTCATGGTTGTTCCATTGTGCGTCGATGCTGAGTTGGCGGCACCGACCTGAATGTCCTCTTTCATGGAACTAGGCGCTGCAAGGGGCTGGTCCGCTTTCGGCCTCCGAGCGGTATGCCCGCATTGTTTCTCCCTCGGCCATTCGATGTAGTGGCCGGGCCGGAGATCAGAACTCGCGCGATCGTTGTTCAGCAAAAAACAGGGCGGCCGGTCCAGTTCGAGATCACCAGTGACGTCAGAGCCAGCCTTCTGGTTTGGCTCGAACGACGTGGAGGTGCGTCGCAGCGGTGAAGGACGGTCATATCGGCGTGTGGGCCGCCCTTACTAGTTCGGACTTCAGCCGCGCCGTCTCGATGCCGAGGTCGATATAGCGCTTGGCATGGCGCGCGAGTGCGACATTGTCGGTCCAGAGGTTTCGCCAGATGCCAGTCTTCAACGACAGGTCCGCGTCGACGATGGCCGAAGAGAAGGATTCGAACGTCACGTAGTCGTCCCAGCCGATCGCCGCCAGCGCGTCGAAGATCCCGCCAAAGTCGATCGTACCCGTTCCCAGATAGCCGCGGTGGCTTTCGCCTATGTGGATATAGCCGATCCTGTCGGCCGCATGACGAATGGCGAGGCCGACATCCGCCTCTTCTATATTCATGTGGAACGTGTCGAGGTGCAGGAAGACGTTGGAGGCGCCGACATCCTGGATGTAGGCCATCCCTTGGGCGGCCGTGTTGAGCAGGTTGCTCTCGAAGCGGTTGACGATCTCGAGGTTGAGGGTGACCCCTGCCGCCTTGGCCCGGTCGGCGACCTTGGCGAGCGCGCTGACACTGGTGTCCCAGCCTTTCCGGGTCACTGCCTTCTCCTGCTTGCCGTGTGCCGAGCTCAGTATGCCGGCAAGCTTGGTTCCGCCGAGGTCGCGTGTGAGCGCCACGGCACTGTCGAGGATGTCGATGCCGGTGCGGACAATCGACGCGTCGTCGCTGGCTAAGTCGCCGTCTTGCGGCAGGCCCATGGAGATCGCGACATCCAACTCGAGCTCCTTCAGCCGTCCGGCCAGCCAGGCGACGTCGACCTGTTTCGGGTCAAGATAGGAGAATTCGATGAGGTCGTAGCCGAGTTCATGCGTGTTGCGCAGAGCGGCTTCGAGGTTCTCGCGCGACGACCCCGCGCTCCAGACGAAGGAGTGGATACCTATCTTGGACATCTGCGCCCCATTTCTTGATTGCAGTTGGAGGCCCCGCGCCCGAGCGGAACCACGGGCGCGGGGTCGCGTCGAGGACGTTATCGGGCCGCGGTCCAGCCCTTGTAATCGTTGACGTTGTCGGCGGTGATGAGCTGCGGGTCGAGCAGCACGGTCGGCTCGGCCGGCTTGTTGCCGGCCAGAACCTGCGCGCCCATTTCGAGCGCCTGTCCGGCCATCACATATGGGTCCTGGGAGGCTGACGCCTCGATCATCGAATTGCCGCTGGCGAGCGCCTTTTCAATATCCGGCGCGCCGTCGACGGCAGTGATGAAGAACTCATTGCGGTTGAGCTGCTTGGCCGCGAGCTCGGCGCCGATGCCGGTCGGATCGTTGATTGCAAAGACAGCGTCGATCTTGTCGAAACGGGTCAGCAGGCCCTGCATGACGGCGAGGCCACCGTCGCGGGAACCCTGACCGTTCTGGTCGTCTGACAGGATCTTGATGTCGGGATACTGCGAGAACACGTTCTTGCAGCCCTGCACGCGCTCCAGGATCGACGAGGAGGCAGGGCCGTTGATAATCACGACGTCGCCTTTGCCGCCGAGCTTGTCGGTGATGTATTTGCAGGCTTCCTCGCCGGCCTTGACATTGTTGGTCATCACGGTGACGTCGGCGCCCGGCGCCGACACGTCGAAGGCCGCCACGACTACGCCGGCGTCCTGCGCCTTCTTGACCGCCGGCCCGATAGCCTTCGCGTCGACTGCGTTCAGCATGATGATGTCGACGCCGGCCGCGATGAAGCTGTCGACCTGGCTGACCTGCTTGTTGAGATCATAGTCGGCCGATACAGATGTCACCTCGACATTCGGGTTGATCTTCCTGGCGGCGTCCTCGATGCCCTTGATTGTGGCGACGAAGAATGGATTTCCGAGCAGGCCGACGGAGATGCCGACCTTCTGCAGTTCCTTGGCCGAGGCGGGCATGGCGATCAGTGCGCCGATCGCCGCCCCCATCATCAATTTCGAAAACCTGTTCATGCGTCTTTCCTCCGTGTTGTGGCGCGGCTTGCGCCGTTTTAGCCGGAAAATCCCGGTATCCATGCCGGCATCAGGTCCGGCTCAGTCCTTTCAAGCGGTAGCGGTCGAGGCCGACGGCCACGATGATGACGAGCCCCTTGATGATGTACTGCCAGATGTCCGATACCCCGACGAGAATGAGTCCGTTGGAGAGGACCGCGATGATCAGCGCGCCGATCAGCGTTCCCCAGATGGAGCCGACGCCTCCCACGAAACTGGTTCCGCCTAGGATGACCGCCGCGATGGCGTCGAGCTCATAGGCTTGGCCGAGCTGCAGCCCGTTGGCGGCGTAGAGCCGCGCTGCCGACATGACGCCTCCCAGCCCGGCGAGCAGGCCCGACATCGAGTAGACGAACAGGAGCACGAGCGACACTTTTATGCCTGCTAGGCGGGCCGCCTCGACATTGCCGCCCACTGCGTAGATCCAGGTGCCGAGCACCGTGCGCTTTAGGATGAACCACGACGCCAGGATGGTCAGCAGCGCGATGATGGCAAGCCACGGAATGCCGAAGAGCGAGCCGTTGCCGATGAAGTCGAAGGGCAAATCCGGATTGAAGACGGTGGTGTCGGCGCCCAGGAGCCGCGCGACGCCGCGCACCGCGGTCAACGAGCCCAGCGTGACGATGAACGGCGGCAGCTTGAGGAAGGCGATGATGGCGCCGTTGGCCATGCCAAAGGCTAGGCCAACGGCGATCGCCGCCGGGATGCCGAGCATTCCCAAGTCGGGCACGAGCGAGACGATCACGGCGATCATCGCCGAAGCCGCCAGTATCGAGCCGACCGAGAGGTCGATGCCGCCGGTCAGGATGACGAAGGTCATCCCGGCGGCAAGCACGGTGTTGATCGACGCCTGCTGGGTGACGATCGAAAGGTTGTTGACGGTCAGGAAGCGGCCACTCAGCAGATGAAAGCCAACGGCCAGCAGCACCAGCACCGGCAGCATCCCGAGGGCTGCGAATGTTGACCTCAGCCTTGCCCTGTCGGATGTCTTCTGGTCGATCGGCGCTGCGGTCATGCTCTTGTCCCTTGAGATAGGCGTTGCGCTCCGTCATGTGTCGCGCCGGTCGACAGGGTCATGATCGCTTCTTGGTCGATCGGCTTTCCGGGAGCGGGCGCGATCTCGCCGGCGATGCGCCCCGCGCGCATCACCAGCACGCGGTCGGCGATGCCGATGATCTCGGGAAGGTCGGAGGAGATCACGACGATGGCGATCCCCTTCTGTGCGAGTTCGTCGATGATGCGGTAGATTTCCGATTTCGCGCCGACGTCCACGCCGCGCGTCGGCTCGTCCAGGATGACCGCCTTGGGTTCGGTTTCGAGCAGCCTCGCCAGCAGCGCCTTCTGCTGGTTGCCGCCCGAAAGTGCGCCGGCATTCATCCGCGTGCTCGCCGCGCGTATCGAAAGGTTGGCGACTGCCTTCTCGGTGCGGCTTCTGCCGGCGGCGAAATCGAGTAGGCCGAAACGGGCGTCCTTGCCAATCACGCCGATGTTGATGTTCTCGTTGATCGTCATGTCGAGGAAAAGGCCAAGCGCCTTGCGGTCCTCGGTTAGGTACGCGATGCCGGCATCGAGCGCGTCGCTGGTACTCGCGATATGAAGCTCCTTGCCGCTCAGCGAGACAGTCCCACTGGTCTTCGTGTCGGCGCCGTAGATCAGGCGGGCCATCTCGGTGCGTCCCGAGCCGACAAGCCCTGCTATGCCAAGCACCTCTCCTGCATGAACGTCGAAAGAGACATCGTGCACGCGCCGGCCGTCGCCAATGCCGCGCACCGACAGCACGCTTTTTCGCTCGCCGGCGGGGGCACGGTGCTCCTTTTTGTAAAAGGAGGAAAGGTCGCGCCCTACCATCATTGAGACGAGCTTCGAAGCGGAAAGCTCTGACCGCTCCAGCGTGCCGACATAAGTCGCATCGCGCAGTACGCTCACCCGGTCGGCGATGCGATAGATCTCCTCCATGCGGTGACTGATGTAGATGATCGCGATGCCGTCCGCCTTGAGCGCGGCGATCACCTCGAAAAGCCGATCGGTCTCGCGTGTGGTCAGCGACGTGGTCGGTTCGTCCATCACGATGATGCGAGCATCGGTGGTGAGCGCGCGAGCGATCTCAACCATCTGGCGCTCGCCGAGAGACAGTGAGAACACCGGTGTGTCCGGTCCGAAGCCAATGCCGAGGCGTTTGAGGATTGGTTTGGTCTTCTCGCGCGAGGCGGCGCGGTCGAGCAAGCCGAACCGCGACGGCTCGGCGCCGAGAAACATGTTCTGGGCCACCGTCAGATTCGGAGCCAGCGACAATTCCTGATAGATGACCGCGATGCCGTTGGCGCGCGCCGCGATTGGATTGCCGGTGACGACGGGCACGCCGCCGATCCGGATATCGCCGCCGGGATCCGCCACATAGGCCCCGGATAGCACCTTCATCAGCGTGGACTTGCCGGCGCCGTTCTCCCCCATGAGGGCATGAACTTCTCCCGGGTAGACCGTCAACGACACATCGGACAGCGCACGTGCGGCACCGAACGTCTTGGAGATGTGGCGCATCTCCAAAACAGGCGCCCGGCTTTCAGCAGTCGCCGCCTGCACGGTCATTGCGCGGCATCCTTGGTTTCCGACCGGTTGGTCTCCGCCAAAGCGCGCCATTCGTCTCGATAGGCATCGAGCCCGTGGACGGTCGTCCGCTCGACTTCTCTGCACTTGTTGGCGAATGGATTCCTTCCCGTGCTCTCGAAGGCGAGCGTCGCCGCTCCGAAGGCACTGCCCTCGGCATTGGCACTGGTGAGCACGTGCTGGTCGGGGCGCAGCGCGGCGAGCACGCTTCCGTAAAGGCCGGTCTTTACGAGACCGCCGTCGATGACGATAGTGTTGCCGGAGCGGATCAGGTCGAGCGACAGGTCGGTCATCAGCGCGACATAGAGAAGCGCTGCGGCGGCGAGCTCCTCGCCCTTCGCTTCCGGTCCGACGAGACGTCCTTCCCGTCCGGACATAGGGCCGCCGGGCGCAAAGGCCGGCAAGGCGAAGATGCGCTTGCGAATAACGCTCTCCAGCGCTTCCCGGCTGATCGGCTTGTTCCAGCCGCCGCTTGCAATGTCGTATTCGCGCCCCCCCATGAACCGGATGGTCGGAGCGGGTCGCGCGTCAATGGTGACGTTGGCGAGCATGTCTCGATGTTGGTCGAGTGCCTCGAGTGGACAGGACGGGTTGAAGATGACGACCCATGTCCCGCTGGAAACGAGTGTGAAATCGCTGAACCCGAGCTGGCGATAGAAATAGAGCGCGGAGTTGCTGTCGTGCACGGCGTTGTGGACGATCACCTCCGGTCCACGGTGCGGCTTGAAAGTGCCGAGCTCCGCGCCGGCCCTGGCGAGTGGAGGCATCTTGGCGCGCCAGCCGCGTCGATCAACGAGGCTGCTGAAGTCTTGCTTCAGCGGTGCCCAGAGATGTGAATGGCAACCGAGATAGGAGACCTCGGAGACCTTGCGGCCGGACAATGCCCACGACCAGTATTGCGGATAGCAGAGGATGGCGTCGCTGCGGGTCAGCAGACCGGAGTCGCGATCCTCGAGCCAGAGCAAGTGACGGCCGTAGTTGAAGCCGAGCGGCAGCCGCGGCGAGAATGTCTCGGTAAAGTCAGGAATTGCGACATCGATCCGCTCGGCTACATCTTCCGGCGGTTCCTGCTCGTAGTCGAGGATCGGATGGGTGAGCCCGTCACCTTCGATAAGGGCGAAGGTGCAGCCATGCGCGGAGACGATCACCCGTCCGACGCCATGGGCTTCGGTCGCCGCGGCCAGGCTTCTGTCGATCCATGACATCAGTTGGGCGTCGCCGAGAACCCTGAGATCTCCATGATCGAGCCATACCGGCCGCGTGCGATCCTCAGCGACGATGCGGCCGTCGCTGTCGAAGACGAACAGCTTGGAGTTCGTCTTGCCGAGGTCGAAGACGGCAATGGCCTGCGATGCGTTCAAGCCGCGCCTCCCATCTTGGCGATGAGAACCGTGACGCCAGCGTCTTCCAGCATCTTGGCATCGGCATCGGAGAGTCCGTCGTCGGTGACGACGGTGCCGATGCGCGAGAGTGGCAGCGCGACGTTGCGCGGATGGAGGGAGAATTTGCGGCTGTCCGCCAGGAGCACGATCTCATCGGCGCAAGCCGCGAGCTCGGCGATGGCTTTCGTCAGGAGAGGATGCGATTCCAGCAGCCCTTCGCTGCTGACTCCCTGGGTGCCCAGGAAGAAACGCGACGCGAAAAACTTCGGCGGGCCGGCAAGGATGTCATGGATGATGCCCGGCTCGCGATAAAGCTCGCCGCCCGCTATCGTCAGATGACACGTTCCGTGTTCGCCGAAATAGGCGGCCAGCGGCATCGAGTTCGTGTAGATGCGGACATTGCGCCGGGCGAGCAGTGTGCCGAACTGATAGCAGGTCGAGCCGGCATGGACGATGATGGAATCGCCCTCGCGCACCAGCGCGGCCGCCTTCTCGGCGATCGCCCTTTTTGCTTCGACCGCAATATCGCGGTTCTCGTCGTAAGGCCTGGCGGATAGCCGGTGTGAACCGGCGTCGCTGGAGGATATTCCGCCGTAGACTTTCCGCACCTTGCCGGTCTCGTGCAGCTTGTCGATGTCGCGGCGGATCGTGGCAGCGGAGACGCCGAGATGTTCCTGCAGGTCGCGAACCGATGCAAAAGGTCGCTCACGCAGTAGATCGGTGATGATCTTGTGGCGATCCACGTCGATCACGACAACTTCCTCCATCCCAGGCTCTTTCCGGCCAATGATTGAGAATAATCACATAGGCGGCGAAGCTGCAAGACATAGCGATTGGAAAACTTCATGATTGACGATATGCAATCACATTCTTACGATTGACGAAAAAGTTACATCATGCACTGCAGCATCGCTGCAGAAGCGAGGACCCCTTCGATGCCAGCCTCACTCCCGTCCCGACCTAACGGTTTTGGCGTGTTTCTCGGCCTTTCCCGCGCCATCGGCAGCGATGTGCTGAAGACGCAAGGGGCCGGCGGCAACACCTCGTTGAAGGACGGCGCCATCATGTGGGTGAAGGCGTCGGGCACCTGGCTTTCACAGGCCGAGGATCAGGACATCATGGTTCCCGTCAAGGTCAGGCCGCTGATCGAAGCCTTGCGGTCGGGCGATCCGCGCGCGGAAAAGGCAACCGACTTCGTCGACCAGTCGCTCAACACGAACGGGCTGCGTCCCTCGATAGAAACGAGTTTCCACGCCGCGCTGCCCCACCGCGTGGTGGCGCACTACCATTGCGTCAATACGATTGCGCTTGCTGTAACGGAGCGTCGCGAGACGCTGCTTGCCGAGCGCATGGCTCGAATACCCGATCTCTCGTTCAGGACGATCCCTTACGACAGGCCCGGCGTGCCGCTGGCGGTGCGCATCGACGAGATCGCGGGCGACGAACCGGATGTGCTGATCCTGTTCAACCACGGCATCATCGTGGGCGGCGAGACGGTCGCCGAGGTGGCCGAGCGCGTCGCGCGGCTGTCCGAGGCGCTGGCGACAGTTCCACGCACAGGCAAGGTGCCCGATTTTGAGGCGCTGGCCGAAACGGCGAAAGGAACCGATTTTGCGCCCGCGGCTGATGCCGCCAGCCACGCGCCGGCTCTCGATCCGGTCTCGATGAGGGTTGCGCTTGGCGGTGTGCTGTATCCCGACCACGCAATCTTCCTTGGACCGAACGTTGCCGTGCTCGATCTGGACGAAGGGGAGGAAATCTCCGCACTGACCGCCGAGTTCGCGGAGCGCGGCGAATCTTTGCCGAAGATGGTGTTGGTGCCCGGGAAGGGTATCCTGCTGTCCAAGGCGCTGACGCCCGGTGGGATCGCTATGGCGCGCTGCCTCGCCGAGGTGGTCACGCGCGTGCCGGAGGGCGAAAAAATCTCGTATCTGTCGCCGGCCGAGGTCCATGAATTGAGCAATTGGGAAGCGGAGCAGTACCGGCAGGCGCTCGACCGCAAGGTCGCGGGGGTGTGAACGCGGTGCACGATCAAGCCGCCGCGATCGGTATCGACGTCGGGACGTCCGGCGCGCGTGCGGCGGCGGTCTCCGCAGACGACGTTGTCGTGGCCTTCGCCGCGTCGGCTTTCGCGACCGCCGCCGAAAGCCGTTCGCCGGCCGCTTGGTGGCGGCATGTGCAAGCTTGCCTCCAGGATCTGGCGGCACAGATATCGCTTGGATCCGTGACGGGACTGGCGGTCGACGGCACGTCCGGCACTGTGCTGGCGATCGACGTAGCCGGACAGCCGACCGGTGGCGTGCTGATGTACAACGAACTCTGTCCTGATGCCTCCATTGTCGATCGCATCGCAGCGTTGGCGCCCGAGGACAGTCCGGCGCGGGGAACAAGTTCGGCGCTTGCACGGGCCATTTGCCTGGGCGACGCCCAACCCGGCGCGCGCATCGTGCACCAGGCAGACTGGATTGCCATGCAGCTTGGCCTGACGGAGTCCGTCTCAGACGAAAACAACGCGCTGAAGTCAGGCTACGATCTCTCCTGCGAAAGTTGGCCTGAGTGGATCGACGCAGCCGGCCTATCGAGGCGCCGCTTGCCCAGGGTCGTCCGCTCAGGCGCTCCGGTCGGACGTGTTGGCAGGGCGGCAATCGCGCTCGGCCTTGCCGGAGACTGCCGCATTCATGCCGGCACCACGGACGGTTGCGCTTCCTTCCTTGCCACCGGCGCGAGCCGGATAGGTGACGGGGTAACCGCACTCGGTTCGACGATCGTGCTCAAGCTCGCGTCGGATCGGCCGGTGAATTCGGCTGAGTACGGCGTCTATTCGCACCGCGTTCTCGATTTCTGGCTCGCCGGCGGCGCGTCCAACAGCGGCGGCGCCGTGGTCCGGGCACTGGTTGGGGACGAGAAGCTCGATGAACTGAGCGCTCGGCTCGACCCGGCTCATCCGACCTGCCTCGACTACTACCCCCTGCTCAAGCCCGGCGAGCGCTTTCCGATCAACGATCCGCAGCACGCGCCACGGCTTTCGCCACGCCCGGTCGACGACGCCGTCTTCCTTCAGGCCCTCCTCGAAGGGATGACGGAGATCGAGCGGCTTGGATATGAACGTCTCGCGCATCTCGGCGGACCGGCGTTGCGTTCGGTGCGGACGGTTGGCGGCGGCGCGCGCAATCCGGCATGGACGCGCATGCGCCAGCGCGCGTTGAGCGTCGATTTTCCATCGGCACGTTCGGTCGAGGCGGCGGTCGGAACCGCAGCGCTGGTGCTAGCGTCACGGGCGAACGCATGACCTATCCGCCGCGCATCACGCTGGCCGAACTCGTCTCCCGCTACGACGTGTTCTTCCTCGATCAGTTCGGGGTGCTGCGCGACGACGCTTCGGCATATCCGGGTGCCGTCGACGCACTTCGGTATTTGAAGGCGGCCGGGAAGACCGCGGTCATTCTGTCCAATTCGGGGAGGAGCGGCGACTTCAATGCTGACCGCCTTGCCTTGCTTGGGTTTGCCCGCGGCGACTTCGATCACTTTGTCACGTCGGGCGATGTCGCCTGCGCCGCCCTATCAGGCCCCGATTCAGGACTTCCGGCGCGCGGGCGCTGCCTGACCATCTCCAGTGGGGGTGACCACTACCTGGCAAATTGCTTGGGATTTCATAGCGTCGACACCGCCGCCGCCGCCGACCTGATCGTCATCTCGGGGAGCAATGCCGAGTCCGTGCCGATGGAAACGTACCGCAACATGTTATTGCCGGCCGCGGCCAGGGATCTGGCATGCGTCTGCACCAACCCGGATATCCAAAAGCTTGCCAACGGCTCGACAGTGCCGGGGGCCGGGGCCATCGCCCGCCTCTACGAGGAACTCGGCGGGACAGTCCGCTGGTTCGGTAAGCCGCATGGTGACATCTACCGCCACGCTCTGGCGCTGTGCGGAAATCCGCCAGTTCCCGGCGTGGTGTGCATTGGCGACAGTGTTGAGCACGACATTGTCGGAGCGCGGGGCGCAGGATTGGACTCCGTTCTCGTTGAAACGGGCATTCTGGCTGGAACGAGTGAGCGCGAACGATCTTATTTGATGCGAGACCTCGATGCCCCGCCTACTTTCACGATGCGCGCGTTCGATCTCGAACGATGAGGCCCCTCAGATTGGAAATGGTCCGTTCGCGGGCAAGGGATGTCCGTTAGCTGCTCGACATCCAAATATCGGATGGAATGAATCGGTTTATGGGCAGCTACTCCCATCCTTACAGACGGCATTTTCATTGGGGAAGGGAATCGCGAACGGCCTCGTCTGGAGACAACAACGTATGGTCGCATCCTCGACCATGATGTGTTTGGAGAGCGCAAACGCTACCTTGCGGTTTCGCGGTCTGCATAACGGTAAGCGCGGCTTTCAAGGCGCGGGTAAGATGCTCGTTGCTCGGGACTGTTCCCGCCCAGTCGGACGTGAATTGGTAAGCGTCCACAGCCGTGTTGAGGTGTCGGAGATGCGATACGACGCTGCTGCGTTTATCAAGGATTGAAACTTGCAAGCTGACGGTTCCACCGATGTCTTGTGCGGGACGTCTGCTTTTGACTGCTTAGATCCCATAAGCCGACAGTCCAAACACGGCCCCAACGCGGACTATCGTTGCGGAGTAAAATGAGCCGCAAATTCCCTGCAGTTCACCCGGATTTCCCTGCTTAGCGCTCTAGGGAACTTTGTGCTAAGCTATTATTTTTCCGAGCCTATTTACCGCAGCACTCGCATTGGTCAAAACGCGGGGAATTACCCGGAATTTCGGCACTTTGCAGGGAATTTCATGCCAGAGCGGTTCGCAGGAGACTGCCTCCACCGCCATGGAGTCTTGCAGCTCGCGGGGACCGCTCGGGTGTCTCGCAATCTCGCACGGGAACGGCGGCTGAAAACCTTGCTTCGCGCTGTCCGGCATCCTGAGCGCAACCGTCGCCGAATACCGGCGCACGTTCTCCAACAAGTCGCTTCATGCGGAGAAGGCTCTCAGCCTCCGCGCTTCACGCATTCAATCTGTCCCTTCATTGCTCGCGCAAGGCGCGTGCGAACTGGTCGAGGAGGGGTTTGGCGAGATAGGAAATGGCCGTGCGGTCCTCGGTGGAGATGAAGACTTCGAGGGGCATCCCCGGCCGGAGCTCGTTGTCGCCGAGTTTCGCCATTTCGCTGGCGGAGATCTTCACCTCTGCGACGTAGAATGGCTGTCCTGTGTTCTCATCGACCGACGTAGCCGCCGAGACATACACGACTTCGCCAACGATTTCCGGCGTCGTGCGCTGGTTGAACGCGCTGAAGCGGAGCTTTGCTGCCTGGCCATTGCGGACCTGGTCGATGTCGGTCGGCGCGAGCTTCGCCTCTATCTTCAGATCAGCATGCTCGGGCACGATGGTGACGAGCTTTTCTGCCGGTGTGATCACGCCGCCCAGCGTGTTGACCGAGAGTTCGTTCACGACGCCGGCGATCGGGGCGCGGATGGCGGTGCGGTCGAGGCGATCCTTGCTTGCGGCGGCGCGCTCCCTCAGCTCGGCGAGTTTCGGTTCGACCACGGACAATTCGCGTTGCGCTTCGGTGCGCGCCGCTTCGTCCACCGCAATGATCTGCAGCTTGATTTCGCTGATGCGCACCTTCGAGCGGGCGATGCCGGCTTCGATCTCAGCCTTCTCGCCGACGAGGCGGGCAAGCTCGCGATTCGTCGTGAATGCACGCGATCCCTCGATCAGTTTGCGGTCGGCAAGTCCCTTGATCTTGCCGTGCTCGTGCTCGACGATCCTGATCTCGTCGAGCTTGGCTGCGTGTTGAGCCCTGAGGCCGACGATCTCCTCATCGAGCTGCTCGATGCTGAGAGTCAGCTGTTCGGTCTGGGTCCTCCTGTTGCGCAAATTGCCTTCGAGCAGCCGCGTCTCACCGCGCACGACATCATGGATGTGGTGGCCGGCATCATCCGGCAGCGGCGGCAGCTCCATGCGGTCCAGCCCGTCGCGCTCGGCGATCAACCTGGCCTTCTTGATAGCCAGTTCGGCGAGTTGCGAGCGCACGATCGACAGCTCTGCGCGGGTCTGCGCGTCGTCGAGACGCAGGAGAATCTGACCCGCATCGACGAAGTCGCCCTCACGCACGGAAATCTCGCTGACGATGCCGCCATCCCGATGCTGAATGGCCTTGAGGTTGCGATCGACCTTCACCGAGCCTGTTGCGATCACGGCTCCGGTCAGTTCCGCCGTGGCCGCCCAGCCGCCGGCGCCGGCCAGTAGCAGGATGCCGAAGGCAAGCCCGACGGCAACCCTGCCGCCGATGCGGAAGCTCTTGTCCTCGTTCGCGTCGTCGTTGCGGTGATCGATCGGGGCGGCGTGTCGGTTGGCATCCATGCTGCGGTCCTTGCCTTCAAACAGTCTCGGAGATCGTGATCTCGGAGGTGCCGGTGATTGTTATGGCGAGCTCGTAGTAGTCGTCGTTGTCGAGATCCGCCTCGATCAGCGTCCGCCGGACGTTGCCGGTGTGCTCGTGGCTGATGAGGATCGGCATCTCCTCCTGGACGACGGCATCGCCGTAGACCTCCTCGAAGCGCTGCTCGAGGCTGTCCATCACCTCCTCGAAGATCTCGTATTGCGAAACCTTGATGCGGTCGCCCGCCATGAAATCCAGGATCTCGTAAGCGACCCGCTCGCCGGCCCCGGACAGGGCCCCCGCCACCGTCCCGAATTCGAAGAGGTCGTCGCCGTCGCCGCCCTGGAGGACGGCGCCGGTCCCGCCCGCGACGAAATGATCGTCACCGGCACCGCCGACGACGACCTCGAAATTGGAGATGGTGTCCTCGCCGACCTCGACGCCCGTGATCGTGCCGGACGCAAGGTCGAAGACCAGGCTGGTCGAGGCCGAAGAGTAGTCGATCGTGTCGAAACCCTCGCCGCCCGACAGCATGTCGGAGGCAGCGTCGAGATCGCCGAGAACCGTGTCGTCGCCAGCCCCGGCCTCGACGACGTCCCGACCATCGCCGCCGTACAGGATGTCGTTGCCCGCGTTGCCGTCCAGACGGTCGTCGCCGGCCTCGCCCATCAGGACGTCGTCCCCGTCGCCGCCGGCGAGATCGTCGTTGCCCGCGCCCCCCGCGAGGCGGTCCTGCCCGGCGTCTCCCGCCATTTCGTCGTCGCCATCGCCGCCGAAAGCCAGATCCTGGCCTTCCCCGCCCGACACGTAGTCGTCTCCGTCGTCGCCCAGCAGCGTGTCGTCGCCGGCTTCGCCGAACAGCCGGTCGTTTCCGGCACCACCTGATATCCAGTCGTTCCCGGCGCCTGCGAAGACGATGTCGTCACCCAGCCCGGCATAGGCGGTGTCGGCGCCGTCGCCAGTCAGGACATGGTCGTTGCCCGCCCCCGCGAGCACCGTGTCGCTGCCGCCGCGGGCGTCGATGCTGTCGTTCCCCTCGCCCGCCTCGATCTCGTCGCCGCATTCGGCGCCGACCAGCAGATCGTCGCCCGCCGTTCCGGCGACGCTGCTGCGCACGACATTGAACGAGGCGGTCTGTGCCACCGTCAGCGTCCCGTCGGAGATCTGGTATGTGATCGTGACAGGGCCATAGCCCTCCGCGTCGAAGAGCCAGCCGCCCTCGGCCTGCGTCAGCGAACCCGACGAGGCGACGGCATTCACGACCGACAGCGCGTCACCATCCGGATCGACGGATTTTCCCAGAAGGTCGCTCAAACCAATCAGCGCGACCGAGCAGGCGCCGACATCGGCCAGGTACACGGAGCCATTTACACGAGGCGCCCGGTTGGCCCGCTCTTGCCCGGCAGCGCCATTGCCGCCGTCGCCATCCGTATCGTCCGGTCCCTCGTCATCGGAACCGTCATCGTCCTCGTCGGTCTCGTGCTCGTCGGTCTCGTCCTCGCCGTCCTCGTCGCCATCCCCCGCGTCCGATGGACTGTCGCTGCCGGCTTGGCCGCCCTTGATCGCCCGGCGGACGCCCGCATCGATGTCGCTCCGAGACGCGTTGTCGTTGGCGATCGTGAAGGTGCCGTCGCCGCCGAACATCCCCGAGCCTGTCGGACCGAACGACCCATAGTCCGCCAGCAGGAGCTCGGGCGAAACAATCGATTCGAAGGCCCCCCGCCCCTGCAGCGCGACCGGTCCGCCTTCGGATCCTGCCGCACTGCCGGTGCCTGCCGTCGAATGGTCGCTGCCGACAGCGTGGCCCGCAGCCTCCTTGCCATCCTGCGCCGCCGCAAGTGCGGGATCGTGTCGCTGGGGCGCCCCGCCGTCATCCTGGGGCCGCTGCTTTGGGGGCGTTCCCTCCATGGCTTCGGCCCCGGCGGGAAACATCGACTTGAGGTACAGGGTGACGCCACCGAGGAAGGCGACGAAGGCCAAGGGCCAGCGCGAGCTCTTCGGCTCCTCCGCAAAGCGGTAGGGCTGGGACGCCTGTTCGGTCGTGTCCTGGCGTGTCGATTTGGGCGTGATGATCATGCATAGACCCTCGCGGTTACGCGCGGCTGGGGTTTGGCGGGACCCGGCTCCGCGTTTGCGGCCTTCGCCTGAGGCGGCGTCTGCAGCATCGTGCTCTTCGGCCCGATCGCCGTGATCTTGCCGTTCTGCACCACGGCGATCGTCTCGACGGCGGCCAGCGCGCTCGGTCGATGCGCCACCACCACGGCGATGCCGCCACGCGCGCGGATGGCCTTGATCGCCTCCGTCAGAGCCGCCTCGCCTTCGGCGTCGAGGTTGGAGTTGGGCTCGTCCATGACGACGAGGAACGGATTTCCGTAAAGCGCGCGCGCCAGGCCAATGCGCTGGCGCTGGCCGGCAGAGAGCGCGATACCCTGCGCCCCGAGCTGGGTGTGATAGCCTTCAGGCAAGCGCACGATCATCTCGTGCACGCCCGCGGCACGGGCTGCCTCCACGATGGCGGAAGCTTCCGCCCCGGGATCGAAACGGCAGATGTTCTCCTCGATGGTGCCGTCGAGCAGCGCGACCTCCTGCGGCAGGTAGCCGATATGCTGGCCGAGCACGTCGTCGCGCCACTGCGTGAGCTCCGCGTCGTCCAGGCGCACGCTGCCGCGCAATGCCGGCCAGATGCCGGTCAGCGCCCGAACGAGCGTGGTCTTGCCGCCGCCCGATGGGCCGATGACCCCGAGCGCCTGTCCGGCATCGAGCTGAAACTCGGCATCGGTCAGCAGCACCCGGCCCGAGCCGGGCGCAGCAATGGTGAGCTTCTCCACCTTCAGGTGTCCGGAAGGGGCCGGCAAATCCATCGGTGCAGGAGCCTTGCCGAGCGCGACCGCGGTTTCCTTGAGGCGCCGCCAGGCGCTGCGCGCCTGGACGAGGTTCTTCCAGTTGCCGATCGCCAGATCGACCGGCGCCAGCGCGCGTGCAGACGCCACCGACGCCGCGATGATGGCGCCGGCCGAAAGATCGCCCTGGATGGTGAGGTAGGCACCCAGGCCGAGGATGGCCGACTGGAGCAGCATGCGCAGCACGCGCGAGATGGCGCCGAAAGTGCCGCTGATGTCGCTGGTGCGCGTCTGCAACGACAGGTGCCTAGCGTTGGCTTCGGTGAAGCGCGAAACGGCGCGGCCGGCAAAGCCCATCGCCTTCAGCACCTCGGCGCTGCGCGCGTTGGAATCGGCGATCTGGTTGCGCACGATCGCAGCCTTGTGCGTGTCGGCGGCATGGCGGCGCGTCATCAGCTCGGTCGCAATGGTGAGCAGTGCGAGGACCAGCGCGCCGCCGAAGGTGAGCGCGCCGAGGAAAGGATGCAGCATGTAGACGAACAGGATGTAGAGCGGCATCCAGGGCAGGTCGAAGAGCGCCACCGGCCCCTGGCTGCCCAGGAAGCCGCGCACCGTGTCCACGTCGCGTCCGCGCTCGAGTGCTTCCGCCGTCGAGAAACCGAAGCGGGGCATGTCGATCGCAACCTGGTGCGCCATCGGCGCGATCCTGCGGTCGAGCCTGCCGCCGATCCGGACGAGCACCTGCGACCGGATGATGTCGAAGACGCCCTGGAACAGATAGAGCCCGATCGCCAGCAGCGACAGGGCGAGCAATGTCGGGATGCTGCCGCTGGTCAGCGCCCGGTCGTAGATCTGCAGCATGTAGAACGAACCGGTCAGCGCGAGCACGTTGATGATGCCCGAAATCGAAAAGAGGAAGAGGACGATCCCACGAAAGCCACGCGTCAGGTCGGTCGTCGTGCGGCGCCGTGCCCCAAGACCCTTGCCACTCTTGCTACCGCTCATGGACAACCCGCTCCATCGTTCGAGGAACTGCCGACCGGGATGCTTCTACCCCGGCGGCAGCTGGCGGCGGGCCGGCCTCCGGGGCCGACCCGACCGATCAGGTCACAGGTCGAAGTCGCTTGCCGTCAGCGTGTGATTGCCCTTGATCTTGAGCGTGAACTCGGCGTCGCTGCCGCCGTTGGTGTTGCCCTCCACCAGGGTGTAGTCCTGGCCCTCCACGGTCTGGTGGGTGACCCGCAAGGCCCCGGCGGCATTGAAGCCGGTTCCCGTCACCAGCGTGAACTGGTGGTTGGCCGAGCCGCTGTCGGCATCGATCCCCGACAGGTCGATTCGGTCGCCGGGCTGGAAGCCGAGGATCGTGTCGCCATTGGCATCAGTCGCGGACAGGAAGCGGAACGTGTCGTTGCCGGCCCCGCCATCGATCACGTTGACGGCGCTGCTGGCGGTGATCACGTCGTTGCCCGAACCGGTCACGATGTTCTCGATGCCCCACAGTGCATCCGACCCGGACTGGCTCGATCCAGCGCTGCCCCGGCCGCCTGCCCCGGTGCCGAGATTGGCCGTGATGTTGGCCGTGATCGCCGAAATGTCGAGCGTATCGACGCCCTCATTGCCCCAGTAGCTGTCGTCGCCGTCGCCCGCCACGGCAAGTATGGTGTCGTTGCCGGCGCCGCCTTGCACGTGGTCGTTGCCGATGCCGGCATCGATCAGGTCGTCGCCCTCGTCCCCGAAGATGCGGTCCGAGCCGGCGTCGCCGTAGAGCATGTCGGCATCGCCGCCGCCGAGGATATCGTCATTGCCGATCCCGCCGAACACCATGTCCCGACCCGCGCCACCGGACAGGAAGTCGTCGTCGGCCTGCCCGCGCAGGATGTCGTCGCCGCCCAGCGCGATGATCACGTCGCCGGACGCGGTTCCCAGGAGGATGTCCGCAACAGCGGTTCCCGCAATCGAACCGGGCGAAACCACGCCGACGGCGTCGTCCTCGTCCTCGTCTTCCTCGGCGTCTTCATCGGTATCGTCGACCTCGTCCGGCGTCTCGTCACCCTCGCCGTCCACCGGCGTGTCCGGCGTTTCCACGGGGTCTTCGTCGTCGTCCTGCTCCTGCTCTCCCCCGCCGAAACTCGGCATGCCCTCGGGGGCATGGAAGGTGATCGTCTGGGTATCGCTCGTCAGCGTCGTCAGGCCGGTCTCCTCGTCGATCGATACCTCGTAGTCCGCGATCGTCGCGCCTTCAGGCAGTTCGATCACGTCCTGGGGGCGCAGCGTGCCTATGATGGTGTCGTTGCCCCCGTTAGATCTGAACACGATGCGATGCGCGGAGCCGAGCGACGAGATGTCGATCGTGTCGTCACCCGCCTGGCCGTCGATGGTGATGGTGTTGAGGCGCAGGCTCGTGCTCGAGAAGTCGCCTATGATCTCGAACGTATCGCCTGTGCCGGCGCCGCCGCTCGTACCGGCAGGATCGACACTGTTGATGCGGATCTCCTCGATTTCGCGCAGCTCCGCGATGATCGTCGCCGGTGCCACGCCGACCTGGCGCATCACGACGATCTCGGTCGCAGGGTTGAGCGTGTTGAGGTTGGTGCCTGGCAGCGAATCCCAGGCCGCCCGCGTGTAGACCCGGTAGACTTCGCTGGAGGCATTGCCGTTGATGACGAAGGTATCGCCGGCAGCGCCCTCGAGGCCGCCATTGATGACGTCGCGCCCGTCGGTGTCGCCGGAAGCGTTGGCGTTCCAGATGAAGGTGTCGTCGCCTGCGTCGCCGTTGAGGATATCGGCGCCCGGACCTCCGATGCCATTGAGTCCACCGCTGATCGTGTCGTTGCCGGCCCCGCCATTCACCGTGTCGTTGCCCGCCAGGGCATTGATGATGTCGTTGTTGGGCGTGCCGTTCAGCGTGTTGTTGGCGGCGGAACCGCCCGGCAGCGTCGTGCTCGCGGCGGCCAGGGTGAAGTCGTTCACGTCTATGTCGCCGGTGCCGATCCCATTGATCTGGATCGTACCCTGGATGGCGGAGGCAGCACCGTTCTCGCGGATCGTGATGATGGTGTTGCCGCCACTGGCCGATTCGAAAACGCGGTTGGCGAAGGTCGCTGCCGTGATGCCGAGCCCGGAGAGGTCGATCTTGTCCTGGTTGGTCGCCGCGCCACCGATGGCGTCGAAGCTCGCGATCGTATCGGCGCCGAAGCCGGCGGCGTTGTAGACGAGGGTGTTGAAGCCAGTGCCGACGTCGATCGTATCGTTGCCGGCGCCGCCGATGATCGTGTCGTTCTGGTCGCCGCCACTCAGCGTATCGTCGCCGCTGCCGCCGTCCAGGAGGTCGTCGCCGGCATTGCCGGTGAGCGTGTCGTTGCCCCCCGCGCCGAAGAGCTGGTTGGCCGAGCCGTTGCCGACGATCACGTTGGCCAGCGCATTGCCCCGCCCAATCGCCGCCGCGCCCGTGAGGGTGAGATTCTCGAGGTTGGCGCCCAGCGTGTAGCTGACGTCGGAGTCGACCCGGTCAACGCCGCCCACGAGCGAGTCGGCATTGGTTTCGGAGACGATGTCGCCTGCCTGATCAACGTCGTAGATGTCGTTTCCGTCGCCGCCGGCCATGGTGTCGGCGCCGGTGCCTCCGTTGAGCGTATCGTTGCCGAGGCCGCCGTTCAGCGCGTCATTGTCATCGCCGCCATTGAGCGTGTCATTGCCATCGCCGCCGTTGAGCGTATCGGCTCCGAGTCCGCCGTTCAGCGTATCGTTGCCGCCGAGCCCGCTCAGCGTGTCGGCAAGGTCGCCGCCGCCGATCGTGTTGTTGCCGGCGTTGCCGGTGCCGACGAACTGTTCCGCATCGGCGCCCAGGAAGGTCAGGTTCTCGACGTTTGCCAGGGTTTCGAGCGAAAGCGCCGCCATGAAGGTCTCGATGGTATCGGTGCCTTCGCCGGCGTTCTCCACCACCACATCGAGGATGTCGTCGACCCCGTAGGTGTCGTTGCCGGCGCCGCCGATCAGCGTGTCGGCCCCCAGGGCACCCACGAAGTCGGGATCGGCCGGATTTCCGTTGCCGCGGGCATCGAGCTCGTCATTGCCCGCGCCTCCGACCAGGAGATCGTCGCCCAGACCGCCGACGAGGTCGTCGTCCTCGGCGCCGCCGAAGATGAGGTCGTTGCCGCTGCCGCCGGTGGCCGTGCCGTCCGAGCCGCTCTCGACGGCGATGAGGCTGTTCACCACCGAGGCGGCCAGGTTGCGGTTGTTGCCGAGACCATCCTGGCGGCTGATCGCGTAGTCGCCAACCAGCTGGTGGCCGGCGAAGAAGGCGCCATTGAAGTTGATGAACTCGACACCGGTCTGCGCATTGGTTCCGCTGTAATGCCCGGCGACCGTGACCGTCTGCTGTGAGCCGGTCGGCAGCGTGTAGTTGATCACCAGGTCGCCGGCCTGGGTGCCGGCGTTGTTGTCGGTGGCGCCGAGCGCGTCGATCGTCAGGATCGGCAGGCCGGTCTCTGGATCCGTGCCGGTGCTCGGGGCCAGGATCGAGATCCGGTCGGCCGTGCCGCCGCTTGTGGCGTTCACGGCCTCGTTGATGACATCGTTGCCGTCGCCGAGCGCGAACGAATAGGTGTCGTTCCCCAGGCCGCCGTTGAGCGTGTCGACGCCGGCGTTGGTCAGGCCGGAGGCGGTCACCTGGAAGTTCTCGACGAAGAAGTCGTCTCCGGGGTCCCAGTCGCCGTTGGCGACCAGCCGGATGGCGGAATTGGGACCGATCTGCGCGGCCGAGAGCGTGGCGCTGAACAGGCCGGTGCCGGTTTGCTGCAGGACGCCGCCGGCCAATGTCTCCCAAATGCCGGTCGTCAGGTTGAGAGCCTGGACCGTGACGTTCTCCGTGCCGGTGAGACCCACGTCTCCGACGTAGCTGAACTCAACGGTTGCCGACGTGGCGCCAGCGAGATTCATCGCGCGCTGGATGAACTCGCCGCCATCGACGCCGTCGTTGAAGTGCAGGCGGCCATTGCTGGCGAGGTTGATCTGGATGTCGCCGAACGTCGCGCCACCGGTCTCGCCGCCTCCTTCGGTCCAGCCGCCGCTGAAGTTCACCGAGCCGTTGTTGTTGGTGAAGGACTGCGTGGCGAACTCGTCGCGGAACGTGCCGGAGTTTCCTCCCGCCCCGCCGACGAGTATGTCGTCGCCCGCACCGGCATTCAGCACGTCGGCGCCGGCCAGGCCGAGGATGAGATCGTCGTTGGCGGTGCCGTTTATCACCGGCTGGTTGAGCGGTGCGGGTCCCTGCGGCGCCAGCCCGTTGTCGTCGTAGGGCGTGCCGACCACGATGTTCAGCGCGTTGCCGGTCGCGAACTGCACCTGCTCGATGTTGCGGAGCCGGTCGGTGCCGTCGAGCGAATCCTCGACGGCATGGGTGACGATGACCTGCCCGTCGGCGGTCGCGGAGAAGGCGTATTCGCCGCGCGCGCCCTGGAACCGCGCGACGTCGACATCGGCAACCGCATCGGCGCCGGCGGTCGTGATCTCGCGGATGATCTGGAGCTGGCCGGGGTTGAGCTTGCCCTCGAACATCCAGGCCGACAGGGTCTTGGTGGTCGGCGTTCCCCCGGTCGGTGCGGTGACCACGTTCCCGTTGGCGTCGAGCCGCAAGGTCACCAGGCTGGTCATGCTCCGGATGTTGGGATTGCCCGCGATCTCCGTGCCCACCGGGCCGTTCGCGTCGAAGCCGCTCATGATGCCGATGCGGACGTTCAGCCACTTGTCGCCGTCGATGATGTCGTCACCCGCATTACCCTGGATGACGTCGCTGCCGTCGCCGCCGAGTATGATGTCGCCGGCATTGTAGAACGACACGCCCTCCCCCAGGACCTCCTGCAGGCCGGCGATGAGGGCGATACCCTGGGCGTCGAGATAGCTGCCGAGATAACCTTCGGCGCCCGTGCCACCCTGGCTGACGGGCAGGCGTTCTTCCGCAAGCGCGTTGGAGCCTTTCAGCACGTCATTGAAGCGGGTGCCGGAGAGACCTTCCATCGACGCATATTCGTCGAGCGAGGCGTTCTGGGGCAGCGTCGGTGCTTCGTCGAAGATGATCGGGATGGACAGGTCGGCGTTGACCGCCATCGTGTTGTCCTTGTAGGTCGCCCAGTCGAAACCGGACATACCTGCCATCTTGCCGCGGCCGGGGCTGCCGACCATGATGTCGTCGCCGCCCTCGCCGATATACTCGTCGAAGCCGCCGTCGCCCAGGAACACGTCGTTTCCGTCGATGCCGTCATGGGCGAAGATTTCATCGAAGTTGTCGCCCGGAGCGCCGTCGAAGGTGCCCGTCTCGATCCAGTCGTCGCCCTCGTTGCCGAGAATGCGTTCGGCGTTTTTGTTGCCGTAGATGAAGTCGTTTCCGGTGCCGGCGAAGACTTCGGAGCCCATGTCGGTGCCGAGGAAGATGAAGTCCTGGCCGTCATTGCCCATGACGAGGTCGAGGCCCGGCCCTGCGTGCACGACGTCGTGGCCCTTGCCGGCCTTGATATTGTCGTCGCCGCCCATGTCGGTGACGATGTCGTCGCCGTCGCCCGCATTGATGATATCGTTGCCGAAACCGCCTTCGAGCTTGTCGTTGCCGCCGTCGCCGTAGAGCGTGTCGTCGCCGATGCCGGCGACCATGATGTCGGCCTGCTCGGTGCCGCCGAGCAAGACGTGCTCGTCGCCCTGGTAGCGGAGATAGTTGGTGTCCGTCCCGGCGGTCGCCGGATTGTTGCGGACGACGTCCGGGGTGAGGATGCCGCCGCCGGTCGGATCGGTCTGCTCCATGACACCGTCGCCATCCAGGTCGTTATACTGGCGCGTCTGGTCGACCTCGAGGATGAGACCGGGAGTCGAGAACACGTCCGACGGAAGGTGGGTGGCGTCGGTGTTGCGCATGATCATGGCGGCGAAGGAGTTGTTCTCCATCTCGCCGAAGAGATGGAGGCCGTCGAGGCGCTGCAGGTAGTAGAAGCGGTCGCCGCTCTGCAGCTTCTCCATCTGGATCTCGAAGACGAAGTTGAAGGTCGAGCCGAGCATGCCGCCGAAGGGCATGATCTCCTCGGCCAGACCGCCAATCCAGAGATCGACGTCGTTGAGACCGCCGAGATCGTCAGCGTATTGGCCCGTGCCGTTCAGGAAGGCCAGGCGGTCCTCCTCGTCCAGCGGCGCCAGCTGCCGGATGACGTTGAGCTGGACGTCGTCGACCAATATCTGGTTGCCCGAGCCGCCGGCCTGCTGGATCTCGATCCTGAGCCCCATGCCGGCGTGAGCGGCGTCGACTTCCAGCGTCTCGAAGCTTACCGCGGACCACTGGCCATCGGCCGGCGCCGCAAGCGCCTGGGTGGCCAGCACGTCGCCATTGCTGGCGACGAGGCGTGCCACGCCCCCCGGCCACTCCATGTCGGTGCGGTCGGCCATGTCGAAGCTGAGGCTGTATCTCGCTCCTTCCTCCATGATCACGCCGGTCTCCTTGGAGAGCAGCGCGTCCTGGCCCAGCCAGGCCACGTTCGTGCCCTGCAGGCCCGCCGCGTTGGTGATCGTGGCGGCAGGCGCGAACACGCCGCCCGTGCCGGTCATGGTCCAGCCGGTGGGCGGCGTGAACGTGTAATTGCCGAGCGGATCCGTGTTGACGTTGGGCGAGCCGGTCGCCATCGAGTCCAGCTCGAAGCTGCTGTTCTCGATTGCAACCGTTTCGCTTCCGGTCGTCGTCAGTCCGATCAGCGCCATCGCGGCGTCGCGCTTGCCTTCCAGCGTGTCGGCGGATGTGATCGTTTCATGCGTGCCGTAGGACGCGATGAAGTTGATGATGGACGCCTCGTGCTTCAGGTGGCTGGCGAAATCCACCCAGCTTTCATACGGCTTCAACAGCGGGTCGTGATTGGTCGCCTCGTAGAACTGCGCGCGCGCCTCGTTGAGCGAGGGCACGCCGGTGTCGCGGCCGCGTGCGAGGTTGATCGTGGCGAGGTCGAGCGGCAGGCCGAGCAGGTTGTTGCGCAGCGCGCTGGTGACGAACTCGTCGATCTCGTTGCCGACCTGGCGGGTCATGCCGCGAACGATGGCGCCGGCGGCTATGTCGGCATCGACACCGGCGGAACCGCCGTTGTTCTCGAACTGCAGCGGATTGAGGAAGCCCTCGATCAGGCCGATGTGGTCGGCGTTGAACTGTCCGTCGAAGCGGTCGATGGACTCCGTCAGCATCGAGTGGCCGAAGCGATAGACGACATGCGCGAACTCGGCGACGATCGAGGGATCGATGGTGACGTCGTAGCCGTCCGGAACCAGGAAGACGTTGATGTTGGGCTGGATCTTGCGGGCGAACTCCTCGAAGACGAGATGCTGATATTGCATCTCTGTGCCGAACTTGGCCGCCTGGAAGATGCGCTCGCCATCCCAGGTGAAGCCGGCGAGGAAGGTCGCCAACGCCGCCGGATCGGTCGGCAGGGTCGCCGGCAGGGCGTCGACCTGAGCCTGCGTGAGATCCGTGAGCAGCCATTCATTGATGAATGCGAGGTCGCGGGTTTCCAGAACCGTGACCTTCGTGTGCTCGACCAGGCGATTGTGCTCGGCATGGAAGACATGGTGGACCGCGGTCAGGCCGACGTTCTCGTTCGCGCGACCGTCGCCGGCGACATAGTGCGCATCGAGCAGTTCGTCGTCGTAGACCGGTTCTCCGCCAACGCCCGGATTGCCCAGCCCGATTTCGATGTCGCCGTCCGCGAGCCCGTCGGGCACGGCCGTGTGAGCGATGTCGGCCAGGAATGCATGGCCCGTCCGCAGGGTATTCGCCGGCACCAGAGAGCCAGCGCCGCCATTGTCCTCGGGATTTGCTTCCACCAGGCCCGTCGCGGTGACGAATTGCGGGTATCCATTGGCGCCCCGAATGAACTCGCCATACGGGTCGGTCAGCAGGAGCGGGACGTTGCCGACGTCGCTGTTCAGCAGCTGGATGCCGAGCAGGTCGGCAGCCTGCGCCTTGAGGTCGGCCCAGGTGGCCATGCCGCCCTGGACGCCCTTGATGAGCCCGCCGGTGGCGACCGGATCGCCGGCGGCGTTCAGCGCATATTCGCGCAGGAAGACCTGATGCGACGGATGCGACGAATAGGTCTGGTTCTGGTCCACGAAGGCCGTCGTGTTGTTGATCGGCCTGTCGGTATTGTCGGCGGCTTCGTTGACCGCGGTGGCCGGGTCGTCGACAAGAATGCCGTCCGGCCCCGGCCCGGCCGTGGTGGCACGGGTCAGCACCATGAAATTGGTCTGACTGCCCTCCACGTAAAGCGGATCGCCCGGCATGAGCGGGATCATGATGGTGCCGGCGCCGCCCTTGGCCACCAGGTCGAGGCCATGGTCGAAGAACTGGCCGAACAGCGTGAACCAGGAGTTGAACGGTGCCGAGAGACCTTCGTCGGGCGCCGAGTTGGTGATGACCAGGTTGATGCCCTCGAGCTCGATTCCGTTCGCCGCGAGCAGGTTGCTCAGCGCGGGGTATGCCGGGTCGTCCAGCAAGGCCTGATTGGCGGCCTCGACGGCGGCGAGCGCCGTTGCCGCTGCCTGTTGCAGCTCGGCATTGCCCGGGCTCGCGGCCGCAGCCGCCGACGCCGTAGCATAGACGCGCTCGGCGTTGCCGATGGCGGCGTAGTTGTCGCGCAACGGTGCGTAGGCCGCGCTGATAGAATTGGTGATGCTGAGGTCGGCATCGTCCACGCCGGCCCGCTCGAGGGCGGTCAATATGGCCGCGGGGTTGCCCAGCGTCTGATCCACGATGAGGTTGGAAATGATGCGCGGCGTCGGATCGATGACGTCGCCGGGCCCGGCGCGGTCGCCGATGATTTGTCCGTCCGGGAGAGTGGTCGTCGGACCGTCATTGTCGACGCCGGGCGTATAGGTCATCGGCACCATCATCACGCCCTCGCCGGGATCGGCGTCGACGAAGAGTGTGCGGAAATCGGTCCCGAGATTTTCAGGGAACTCCTCGTCGGCGGCACCCCATTGCGGATTCAGCAGATGGTTGTAACTGCCGTCGACCGTGCGCAGACCCCAGGCGAGGTTGTAGGTCGGAATGGAGCCGTCCGGACCGAAGAGCTGCTTGCCCTGCGCGCCGTTGGTCGCCTGATACAGCGAATGATCTTCAGCGATTTTGATCTGCTGCAGGATGAACTCGAGATCGGATTTGATGTAAGCAACCATGGCACCCTCCCTTGGCCTGACGCCAGTTGACGTGCGGCGGTCCTGCGGAGCACGCCACTTCATCGGCAAGCTTCAAGGGAAGACGGCGAGATGTATATGCCGGAAGGTCCGACTGTTGTTCGGCTCTAGGTCCTAGAAGATTTCGGACCTTCGTCCTAATTCCGCCAGTATAAAATTTCGTACGCCATCGCCGGATCCTTTAGCCGGCTTCCGCGCAATCCCTCAGTCGATAATGGTATCCCGGGGAGTACTCCTTTTGGGGCACTTGCAAATTTCCGTGGGAATTAACCCATATTTACCCCGTACGGACTCCACCATTCATAGCTCTGCCAAACGTGGTTTGCTGTCATGCAGGGTGGCCCGGGGGGGGATGTTGTGCAAGCTGTATCCGTAGCATTCGCAGACAGTCATCCGCTGATTGTCGACGGGTTGGTCAATATCGTTTCGGATCGCGAAGAATACCGACTGGTTGCGACGGGTCGTTCGCTTTCGGATGCGCTGGACATCGTTCGGCAACGCAGCCCGGATATACTGGTGCTGGAACCTGCGATGGAGGGGCGTAGCTTCGAATGCATTTCCCATATAGCGAACACGAGCACCACGCGCGTCATCGTCTTCACGTCCCTGTCCGGCGTCGAGCCGGCCATCCAGGCCCTGGACGCGGGCGCAAAAGCTTATACGCTGAAGTCCAACCCCGCTGATGAAATACTGGTCGCGGTTGCCGCTGCATGCAGGGGCGATACCTACATAACACCCGCATTTGCCACGAAAGTAATTCTTGCGCTGAGGAGCAAGGACTTAAGAAAGGAGACGGTCAAGCCGATAAAGCTGAGCATCCGCGAGCAGAAGATCATCCAGATGCTTTTGATGGGACGGACCAACAGGGAAATCGGCCGGGACCTGACGATCAGCGAAAAGACCGTGAAACACTACATGACGATCCTCATGCAGAAACTGCATGTCCGAAACAGGCTCGAGGTCCTGATCGCGGCCCAGAAGCTGGCCTCGGATGAGGCGACCAGAGCTTCCTACGTCACCGACCATGTCCATTGAGCGACGCCGATCGCCTTGCCGGAAGTACGCTTGGACAAGTGATCCTACGGTGCCGAACTCCAGCAACGTGCTCGACTTCCCAATCAGCAGGAGCGAACCGGAGCTTTAGCCTCCTTCAGTTTGCTGCAATTGCCCTGCTGCAGGTTCAGGACACCAGTCGAGCAAATATGGCTTTGTCCGCCAGATCACCATGATGAAGGCGTCCGTGACGAACTGCGCCGTCATGGCAGCCTTCATCGCCCAGCAATTCCTGCCCTATTGGCACGACACGTTCTCGTGCAGATCCACATCACGGGTGGCAACCTGCAGATCAGTAATTGCCTACTGCACAGCTGTCCGGCGGGTCCGCTGCGGACCGTGAATTCTCAACCGATCCGGATGCGGCGGGTCACCTGTCCGTTGCTTTCCCAGTAGGTGTGTTTCCTGGCTATCCACGGATCGCTCATGGCCGGCTGGACGTTGCCGTTGGTGTCGATCGCGCGCGAGGTTACGGTGTGCTCCCCCGCGGGCGGATCGCGCCATTCGACAGACCATATCTGCCAGGCGAACTCCGCCTTGTCCCCTTCGTCGATGATCGCCGGCATCCACGGTCCATCGTCGATCCTGACCTCGACTTGGCCGATCGGCGCACCCCATGCGGCGCCGACGATCCGGTAGTCGTTGCCGGAGCGGGTCACCCTGGCAGGCGCGGATTTCAGCAGCGTCCGCCCGACGGAGGTTTCCACCCACACGCTCTCGCCGTTGTGATCTTCCTCGCGCAGCGTGACGTAGTCGCGTCCCATGAAGTGGTTCTCGAAGCGCTGGCCGCGCACGTCGATGCGCTTGAGCCATTTCGCATTCGCTATCCCGTACCAGCCCGGCGCGATCAGCCGCAGCGGGAAGCCGTTGTCGGCCGGCAGGGGCGCTCCGTTCATCTCGTAGCAAAGGATGTTGTTGGCGTTCATGGCGTCGGCGAGAGACATGCTGCGCGCGAAATTCTGCTTGAACGTGACGTCGTCGGCCCGCTTTATCTCGCCTTCGTCGGTGCCCCAGAAGACGACCTCGATGCCGCTGTCGAGGATCTCGGCCTCCTCGAGGATCGGCGCTAGCGGCGTGCCCGCCCAGCGCGCATTGCCAATGCCGCCGTTGAAGAACGGCAGCCCCGTATTGCCGGAGCATTCGAGCGTGAACGTGACCTCCTGGCGCGGCCGGGCCTTGATGTCGGCCAGCGTCAGCGCGACAGGCTTCTTGACCAGGCCGCTGATTTCGAGCTTCCAGGTGCTGGCGTCGATCACCGGGCGATTGAAATGGGCGATCGAGAAGAACTTGTCGTTCGGCGTTATCCAGGAATCGAGGTCCTCCCACACGAGCTGGTTCTTGATGATGTCCGGGACCGGATTCGGCGGCAGCTGATCGAGCCATTCGACGACCTCCTCGCCGGAGCGGCTCGGGAAAGCATAGGCGTGTCGGGCCGCAAGGAAGGCGGCGAGGCCCGCGCTGCCTTGGGTAATGAATTCGCGACGCTGAATCGCTTGCATCAACGCGTCTCCCGATTGCGACCGGCTTGCCGGATGCGAAAATGGGATGACCGGTCTTGTTGAAGTTCGTGCGGGGGCGCAATTCGCCCACATCGGTACGGTCCCGAATTCCAATCCTGCTTGGTCCCGATGTCAAGGAATTCGGGAGGGTGGAAACAAATGGTGACTAGACCCGGTCTCGCCTGCAGAGATGTTCGCTCCAGTCACCGATCCAGGTGCGCTCCAACGCACCTGGAAGGGGGGCCGGAGGCGTCGGATTAATCCACAGCGTGATCGTCGAGACCCAAGCTATTCAAAGCTTGAGCGCACGTCCGCGATGGGAAAGTGGAATGGCAGGGTTCCGGGCAGCGGCGTTGAGAAAGCTGAACTTCAACGGTTGGGACTAACTTAGGCGGCAAAGCGCCGTTGCGGACGTCTCGGCGAAAACCCATTTTGGCCGAAAGCGGATGAGATCATGAGTAGCCCGCTGCTAATGAACCTGTGGGAATGATCGCTTTAGTCAGCTTGCCCTCCCATTCTCGCTTGGCGCTGCTAGATTTGATTCTGCGTACAGCAGTGCTCCAAGGGTAAAAATGGTCATCGCCGGAAGTTACGACCTTCTTCTCGTTGCGCTTTCAATTTTGATTGCAACCGTCGCGTCCTATACCGCCCTGGATTTGGCGGGACGGATAGCCACGACGAAACGGTGGGCATCCCACGCGTGGCTCATCACAGCCGCTTTCGCCATGGGCGGTGGCATTTGGGCCATGCACTTTGTCGCGATGCTGGCCTTCAGCATGCCCGACATGCCCGTGAATTATGACATCGGGCTGACAGTCATCTCGTTCATATTGCCGATCATTGTGACGGGCGTGGGCTTCTACGCGGTCAATCGCCCCGCAGTCGGATTTGGTGCCCTGGCGCTCAGTGGCGTCTTCATGGGCCTGGGCATCGCCGGGATGCATTACACGGGAATGGCGGCCATGCGAATGGCCCCTGTTCTCAGCTATGATCGCCTGTGGGTTGCAGCTTCGGTGCTGATTGCCATTGGGGCCTCAACCGTCGCGCTATGGCTCGCCTTCCGCAAGACGGGGCAGCTTCAAAAGCTCATCGCGGCTGTCGCCATGGGGTTCGCTATATCGGGCATGCACTATGCAGCCATGCAGGGCGCTATCTTCAGCGCGCCTTCCATGGCGGACGAGACACACGGTCATTCGAGTCTCGGTCAGACCACACTAGCGATCGCCGTGGCCGCAACCACCATTCTGATCATGTCCCTGGCCCTCGTGGCAGCGATGATCGACCGGCGCTTCGATGAACTGGCCCAGCAGGATGCCGCCGTCCTTCGGCAAAGCGAGGAGCGCTTCCGCCTTTTGGTGCAGAGCGTATCCGACTACGCAATCTACATGCTCGACCCCTCAGGCAGGGTCACCAACTGGAATGTTGGAGCGGAACGGATCAAGGGCTATAGTGCCGACGAAATCATGGGAGAGCATTTCTCCCGCTTCTACACTGAGGAAGACAAGCAGAGAGAGCTTCCTCGCCAGGCCCTCACCACAGCGACCCGGGACGGTAAATTCGAGAATGAGGGATGGCGTGTTCGCAAGGATGGTAGCCGCTTCTGGGCCAGCGTTGTGGTCGATCCGATCCGCGACGAAGGCGGAGATCTGATCGGGTTTGCCAAGATCACGCGTGACATCACCGAGCGGAAGCGAGCACAGGAGGCACTTGAGGAGGCTCGCGAGGCATTGTTCCAGGCACAAAAGCTTGAGTCTATCGGCGCCCTGACAGGGGGTGTGGCGCACGATTTCAACAACCTGCTTGCAGTGATGCTCGGGAACCTTGAACTGTTGCGCAAACGCGTTGCCGATGATCCGAAAGCTGCCCACCTGGTGGAAACGGCGCTTCAGGCGGCTCAGCGGGGCGCTACTTTGACTCAGCGTATGTTGGCCTTTGCACGGCGACAGGAGCTTAGCCCAGAGTCGGTGGATGTCTTGAATCTGGTTCATGGGATGTCGGACCTGCTACAGCGCTCGATTGGTCCGATGGCTCGGGTCGAAACCCGCTTCCCTATGGACCTTCCGCGAGCCCACGTGGATTCGCATCAACTGGAGCTTGCTCTTCTCAACCTCGTCGTGAATGCGCGGGATGCCATGCCCGAGGGCGGCACCATCACGATCGGCGCAAGGAAGGAAAGAGTGGGGGCGGACCGTATCGGCGGTTTGACCCCCGGAGACTACGTGTGCTTGTCGGTGGCGGACACAGGCGAAGGCATGGACGAGACCATTCTGGCACGGGCTATGGAGCCCTTTTTTACAACCAAGGGTATTGGCAAGGGCACCGGCCTTGGGCTCTCCATGGTCCATGGACTCGCAGAACAATCCGGCGGACGACTGTTGCTCAAGAGCCGGCGAGGCGAAGGAACCACCGCCGAGATCTGGCTTCCTATCTCCACCGCTCCGGTTCAGCCGCAGACATCCGGCAAGGCAGAACATGAGGTAGCGCCGGTCATCGCGGCAAGTTCGCGCTCCCTTACCGTCCTGGCAGTCGATGATGATGCACTTGTGCTGATGAACACGGCAGCCATGCTCGAGGACCTTGGCCACCAGGTTGTCGAGGCATGCTCTGCTCCGGAAGCTCTTGAGATTCTGAGGAGTGGCAAACATGTCGATCTCGTGGTGACCGACCAAGCCATGCCAGGAATGACGGGCATACAATTGGCGAGTGCGATCAGATCCGACTGGCCGCACCTGCCGATCATCCTCGCGACTGGCTACGCCGACCTGCCGACCGATACTCATCTGATCGTTCGGAAGCTGAACAAGCCGTTCCAGCAGGATGCTCTCGCGCGCGTGGTCGAGAACTGCATGGCGGAAGTGGAGCCGTCAACTTGATGATGCGCTCGCATGAAGCGAGGTTCGAGCAGTTCGCCGTCGTAAGGGGCAACCCACAACGCTGGCGATGCGGACTGGCAGCTCAAAGCAACGGCCGCCCAAAGTTGATACTCGCATATCTCCGAACGATCTGGTTCAAACGTCAACGCCGCCGACATTGTTACCCGGTCGCCGGCGGACGCCGTGGCCGGCGTCACATGGCGGCAGTCCCGAACGAGCCGACCTCTCCGGGCGCTACGCCGAAGACGAACTCGGCATTGCCCTGGCCCATATTGTAGTACTGGTGGCGGTAGCCGGCAGGAATGTAGAAGCCGTCGCGCGGATTGAGTTCGAACCAGGCCTGCCCCTCCGCGTCGGGCACATGGATGCTGAGCGCACCGGACAAGACGTATATGCACTCGTCGCCGGCATGCGCTTCCATGCCGCTGCGCTTGCCCGTCTGCACGGCCGTGCGCCCGACGGTGAGATGCTCGGTAGCGCAATAGAAGCCGGTGTAGGCGCCCTGCGTGTGGGCGTCGAGGCTCCATAGAAGGTCGGCGTCGCGCATCGGATGGATGGTACGTGCGGCTTTTTCCGCAGCGGCCTCCATGGGGAAGCGGCCCATCCACTTGTCCTGCAGATATCGGGTTTCGGTGATCAGTTCCTTGGTCCGGGCATAGGGACCGGACGTACCCTGCGAGGGCGGCGGCGCGAAATATTCGAGGACGCGTACCGGCTCGTCGCCGAGGTTGAAACCGTGATGCCAAGTGTCTTTGCGGAAGAACAGAGCCTCGCCCGCCTTGGCCACCTGCATTTCTCCGGTCTCGGGATTGGCAAGGCCGAAGGTGCCGGAAAGAACGTAGAGCACCTCGTCGGCGCCGAAAATGGTGCGGAAAGCGTCGGTGTGCTTGAAGAAGCCGCCGGGCTGCAGGCCGAAGACGAGCTGATGGATCTTGTCCGTCGAGGCGTAGATCCAGTCATCGACGAGACCTGCGTCCTCCTCGCCCCAGAGGTGGCGGGTGACGGCAGCGTAGGGGATATGCGAGGGCTTCTCGAAAACCGGGCGGGGTGAAGGCTTGTAGGCCATGTCTCTCTCCAGAAGCTCGTCGGATTCATTCAGCCGGCGTCGGGCCGGCGCGGTGAGCAAGCGCCGCGGCGCCGATCGCGCCGGCATTGTCGCCGAGCGAGGCCGGCACGATCGGCAGGTCGCGCGCCAGGTCGGCAAAGATGAAAGGGCGCACCAGTTCGCCGAGACGCCTGTTGACGGCAGGATTGCTGCCGACGCCGCCGCCGAGCACCATGATCGAAGGGTCGAGGATGTTGATGAGCTGACCGAGATAGGAGGCGATGGAGAGCAGCGCGTTCTCCAGCAGTTTCTTCGCACGCGGGTCGGTGCCGGCCGCTTCGATGAGATCGCGGGCGCTGGCGGCAGGGTCGCCGATCAGCGCGCCGTAGCGTTCTCCCAGTCCCTTGCCGCTGGCAAAGAGCTCGACGTGCTGACGCACCTCGACGTCCTTGTCCGGGCCGGTCCAGGCGACCAGTTCTGCGCCGGCGAAATGGATGGCGTAGCCGCGCGCGCCGCCATAGGGCTTTCCGTCTATGACCAGCGTGTGCGACATGCCGGTCGACAGCGTCACATAGACGAAGATACCGGCACGGCTGCCGGCGCCGATCCAGCCTTCGGCGAAGGCGGCGGCACGCACGTCGCTCTCGATATGCACCGGACCCAGGGCCGCCAACGGCCCACGATAGTCGAGACCTCGCCATTCGAAGTTCCAGGCCGAGCCTGGCTCGCCTTCGTTGCTGACCAACTCGGGCAGGCAGACGCCGATCGGACATGGCCTGCCTCGAACCAGTTCACCAGCCTCGCGCTGCGTTTCCGCAGCCATGGCGACGACGAGGTCCAGCACGGCCGCGCCGCCTTCCGAGCAGGGTGTGGCGTGCGTCTTCTCGATCAAGACCGCGCCATCGGCAATGCGCACGAGGCACGCTTTGGTCTTGGTGCCGCCGACATCGACGCCGATCGCGTATCCATCCGCCCCCTCAGCCATGGGCTGCCGCTCCGTCGGCGTGGAGTTCGGACTGCTTGCATTCGACGGCAATCGTTGCCGGCCATGAAGGGTCGTAGCACTCTTGTCCGTCTATGCGCTTGAAGGCGGTATGCTTGCCTTTCCCCCAGAGGATCATGGCGACCGATTTCGACAGCTCGGCGATCGAGGCAATGCCGATGGTCACGCCATGGCTGGGCACCTCGTCGATCGACGCGAAGTCCGGGAAGGTGGCCAGGTTGTCGCGGCGGGTCTGCTCGGCGAGTTCGACGATCCGGCTGCGGCTGTCGCGGGCGGAGCCGGGCGGGTTGAATGCGATATGGCCGTCGCCGGAACCCGACGCGAGCAGGAAGAGGTCTATGCCGCCAGCCTCGGCGAGGCGCATGTCGTAGTTCGCCGGGGCGGATGGGTCTGGCATCCAGAAATTCTCGTTCCTGATTCGAAAGGCCTCGGGCAGCCCGGCATTGATGCGCCCCACGATCTCGCGCTCGCCGAAGCCGCGGCAGGAAAAATGCGCCGAGGACGGAGGCGGCGACAGCGCGCCGTCCGGCCCTTCGAGAAGATATTCGTCCATCATGGCGATGACGAGTGACGAGCAGTCGACCGGCTCGGCCGCGAGCGTCTTCGCCAAGGCTTCATAAACGGGCATGGCGCTGCGCCCGCCTGGGCAGCCGAGGAGATAGGCGCGACCGGCATGGTTGGCGGCGCGTATGCCGGCGACGATCCGCCCGGCCAGAAGTGCCCCGATGTCGGCCGGTGCCTCATGTATGTAGGTCTTCATCGGAATTCGCTCTCGCTCCCCTGGCGATCTGCCTTTAGCCGGGAGACGTCGGAAGCGGCAACCCGGCTGCTCTTCGGCGTCGCGAGCACGTGTCGTTGCATCAGCCGGCGTAGAATGGGCGGGGCAAACCGCGAACCCCGGGCTTGAAGGCGAACAGGCTGCCCTGGTGCGGATAGCGGTTCGCCGTCTCCTCGTCGATGCCCAGCCTTGCGGTCGTGACATAGAGCGTGTCGAGATCGGGCCCGCCGAAAGCGCAAGAGGTGACCAGGGAGGCCGGCACGGGTACGACGCGGTCGACGACGCCGTCATTCGAGATGCGGGCGACACAATGGCCGTCCCAGCGGGCGCTCCAAAGGAATCCCTCGGCGTCGATGGCGTTGCCGTCCGGCGTTGCGAGGTCGTCGGCATCGTTGAAGATCCGCCGCGGGCCGACCGTGCCGGTTTCCAGGTCGAAGTCGCAGACGAATATGCGCGCCAGCATGGAATCGACGACGTAGAGCTTGGTCCAGTCGGGACTCCAGGCCACGCCGTTGGTGATCGAGAGGTCGTCCATCACGGCGACGGGAGGCTTGCCCGGTTCGACACGCCAGAGGCTCCCCGTCGGACCCTCGATTGGAATCCCCTCTCCATTCGGCCCGATATTGTTCTGCATGGTGCCGATCCAGAAGCGGCCCTTGGCGTCGGGCGCACCGTCATTGCTGCGGTTTCCGGGCAGATGCGGCTCCAGCTCGAACAGATGGCGAAAATCGCCCTTGTCCGGATCGAAGACATTGAGTCCATTCTCGGATGCCACGAGCAGCGTGCCGTCGCTTCGCTTCGCCATGGCGGTCACCATTTCCGGCATCGGCCACGAGCGGTGCTCGCCGGTGGCGGGAACGAAGCGATGGATCGAGGACGGCATCGGCACGTCGAGCCAGTAGACGGCCTGTTCGTCGGGGCACCAGAAGACACCCTCGCCGAGAGCGTTTCTGCTGTCGACGACGCAGGCGACGTCCAGGTTGGAAACGGGATAGCGGCTCAACGCATGTCCTCCTTCGGATCGGTTGCCAGCGGTCCGATGTCGCCGCGATCGACGCGGCTGGCGAGATCGAGATAGGGCTGTTCGCAGAGGGCAAGCGACACTTTTTCGGCCAGTGGCGCGTTCCGCGCGGTGATCGCTTCCGTCAGTTCCCGGTGCAGCGGCAGGCCACGCTCGAAGTCCCCCGGCCGGCTGGCCGTGGAGACGACCTGCACGCGCATGATCGCTGCGGTCAGTACGCTGAGATGCTGCAGCAACGCGTTGTGGGAGGCGCGGTGGATGCTCTGGTGGAAGGCGATATCGGCATCGGGCATCCTGTCGAGGTGGCCGACGCAGGCTTCGAGCGCGGTACAGTTGTCGCGGATGGTCTTTATCTCTGCGTCCGTGGCCCGCTTGGCGGCCAGGAAGGCCGCCTTCGGCTCGACGATGAGTCGGAATTCGGTGAAGTTGAAGGCATAGGGCAGATGAAGATCGCCCGCCGCCTCCCAGGCCAGCACTTCCGGGTCGAGCATGTGCCACTGCTCCTTGGGGCGGACCGTGGTCCCCGTCTTCGGGCGGACGTCGAGCATGCCTTTCGATGCCAGCACCTTGACCGCCTCGCGCAGCACGTTGCGGCTGACACCAAGGTCGCTCGCGAGATCGGCCTCATTGGGGAGGTTGGCTCCTTCGGCGAAGACGCCGCTGACGATGCTCAGGCCCAGCTTCTTCACCACCTCGTCATGCAGGCTGCGCCGATGCACGGCGCCTACCAGCGGCGCATGTCTCAGCCCGGCGGTGCGGGCCGCGCCATCGAGCTCGGGAGAGAGAAAACCGCGCCTGTCCAGGGTCGGGGCCATGCTGCAGCCGGTGCTCTTGACCAATCATCCTATGTTTGTATCAATATCTCAAACCAGGCCGATTGGGGCAAGGGCGAGGACGCAATTTCCGTGCGGGACAACAGGATAGTTCGCCTGGAGACCTTTCCGGCCAGCATCGCCTACAGCCACGTCGAGCGCAGCAGCCGCGTCAACCGGTCCGGCGTGACCGACGTCGTCGTCAAGCTGACCGCCGACGACGGTTCGGTAGGCTGGGGCGAGTCCTGCAGCGGCGCAGACACCGCCTCGATCGAACAGGCGGTGAAGTCCATGGCGAAGTTCGTCTTGGGACGGAGCCCTTGGGATACCGAGGCGATCGCGCGCGACGTCTTCGGCGCCGGTCTTTGGGACTACCGCCCGATGACCGGCAATTTCGCCTTCGCCGGCGTCGACATGGCGCTGTGGGACCTCTGCGGCAAAGCGGTCGGACAGCCTCTCTACCGGCTGTTCGGGGGCGCCCAGCGCGAGACCGTCGACTATTTCTATTATCTGTCGCAAGGGCACCCGGACGAGCTGGTCGCCCAGTGCAAGGACGGCGTCGCCAGGGGCTATCAATGCTATTATCTCAAGGTCGGTGTCGACGCGGCGGCCGAGGAGGCGATGCTGGAGGCCGTTCGCGCCACGATCGGCCCGGCCGCCCGCATCCGGATCGACGCCAACGAGGCCTGGTCGGTGCCGGAGGCTGTCCGCCTGCTGACGCGGTGGAACGAACTCTTCGACATCGACTTCGCCGAGGCGCCGGTGCCGGCCGTGCCGCACAGGTTGATGCTCGACCTCAGGCAAAGGGTTCCGGTCGCGCTCTGCGCCAATGAGGGACTGGGCCGGCAATCCGACGTAGTTGCGATGATCGAGAGCCATGCGGCCGACGTGCTGTGCTTCTCGAGCTACTGGGTCGGCAGCCTGCGGCGATTTCATACGCTCTCGCATCTCGCCTCATTGCACGGACAGCGCGTCGTCAAGCATACTCACGGAGAGTTTGGGATCGCCGCGGCAGCCGGCCAGCATATGATGCTCGCGCTGCCGAATGTGGATGTGGGTGTGCAGCAGACCGCGCAGATGATGGAAGACGATGTACTGGTCGGCCGATTGCCGATCGCCGATAGCCCTGCTTGGGGGCTCATCGACCAGCCCGGGCTCGGCGTGGAGGTCGATGAGGACAAGCTTCGGCGGTACGTGGAAGCCTACCGCCGAGACGGCCAGTTCCTGCCCAACTGACGAGCGGAAGGCAAGATGACGCTCCAGACCCGGATGGACACTTCACTCCCGCAAGCCGGATCGTCTGCGCTCCTGAGGTTGCGCGGCATCTCGAAGCGCTACGGTGACGTCACCGCCGTCTCGCCGCTCGACCTCGACATCTTCGCCAAGGATTTCGTCGCCATCCTCGGACCGTCGGGTTGCGGCAAGACGACCTTGCTTCGCATCATCGGCGGCTTCGTCTCGCCGACATCCGGCACGGTGGAGATCGACGGCCGCGACGTGACGAGGATTGGACCGGAACAGCGGCCGACCAACACCGTCTTCCAGGGCTACGGCCTCTTCCCGCATATGACCGTGCGCCAGAACATCGGTTACGGTCTGCGCCTTCAGAAGAAGCCGAAGTCGGAGATCGACGACCGCGTCGCGGAAGCCTTGCGTCAGTCCCGGCTGACCGAATTGGCCGATCGCTCGGTGACGGCGCTGTCGGGCGGACAGCAGCAGCGCGTCGCGCTGGCGCGCGCTCTGATCCTGCGTCCCAAGGTGCTTCTGCTGGACGAGCCGCTCGCGGCCCTCGACCTGAAGCTGCGCCACGCCATGCAGGACGAGCTTCGTCGGCTGCACCAGGAGTTTGGCGGCACTTTCGTCTTCGTAACGCATGATCAGGGCGAGGCGCTGTCGCTCGCCAACCGGATCGCCGTGATGAATGCGGGGCGCATCGAGCAGGAGGGCGACGCCGAGACCATCTATGCCGCGCCGGCGACACGTTTCGTCGCCACTTTCATCGGCGAGGCAAACCTCTTGCAGGGAGAGCGCAAGGCAGACGAGGTGAGGCTCGCGGCCGGCCCGGTCTTCGAAGATCCCGGACCGGACGGGGCGGTGACTGCGGTTGTGCGGCCGAAGGCGGTCAAGCTGCTCGCCTCCGGCGAAACCTCCGACGTGACGTTGGAGGGCGATGTCAAGGACGTCGTCTATCTCGGCGACCACATCAAATGCTCGGTCGGTATAGCCGGCGGACAGGACATGAACGTTCACCTCGATGCCGCCGCCGCGCCTCGGCCGGCCACGGGTGAACGGGTGCGGCTCGGCTGGCCGCTCGGGCAGCAGCGCGTCGTCAGCGCTTAGCCTGGGCAGCCGCGAGGGAATACGGGAACAACAAACAGAACAGGAGAAAGCAAAATGGGAAGCGGAAACTCAAACCGGTCTGGCCTCGGCCTGACACGACGCCATTTCACCCAGGCCTTGGCCGCAACCGCTGCCGCGGGCGCCATCGGACTGCCCACGACGCGCGCCCGCGCCGATACGGCTGTCACCTTCCTTGGATGGCAGGGTTATGACGACCCGGTCGCCTTCGACAGCTTCCTGAAGGACAAGGGCATCACCCTCAACACGACCTACATCGGCAACAACGACGAGATCGTCGCCAAGCTGCGCGGCGGCGGCATCGGCTCGATCGACATCGTCACGCCCTACATGGGTTACATCCCCCTCTTGGTTAAGCTCGACCTCATCCAGCCGATCGACGTGTCGCGCGTGCCGAACCTCGAGAAGGTCATGCCGATCTTCCGCAACGATCCCAACATCAACGTCGACGGAAAGCTCTACGGCGTGCCCTTCACATGGGGCGGCGGGCCGATGGTCTACGACCCTGCCGTGATCGAGACCCCGCCGCCGTCGTGGAAGGACCTGCTGAAGCCGGAATTCACGGGCAAGGTCGGCATGATGGACGATCCGCTCGGCAACATGATGATCGGCGCCCTCGTCGCAACCGGCACGCAGACGCCGACGAAGATCACCGCGGAGCAGCTCGAGCAGACGATCGACTTCCTGATCGAGATGAAGAAGCAGTCGCGCGTCGTCGCGGCGAGTTGGGGCGATCTGTCCGATGCCATCGCGCGCGGCGACGTGGCCATCACCTTCAACGGATGGGAGACGATGGTCAAGTTCTGCGGCGACAAGGGCAAGGTGGTGAAATACGCCTACCCGGCCGAGCGCACCCATGCATGGCTCGACAACTACTGCATCGCGAAGGACGCGCCGAACCTCGACGCCGCATACGAACTCTGCAACCGGGTGATCTCCGTCGAGGGCCAGAAGCGTCTTGCCGAAGTCGCCGTCCAGGCGATCGTCAACGCTGATGCGGTAGCGGCGCTGCCTGCCGATATCCGTGCTCTCTACCCGTATGACGACATCGCCAACTACGGCGAGAAGGCCAGCTTCTTCGGCTTCCCGCCGGTCGAGCCGGAAGGCGACCTCACCACCTTCAGCGACTGGCTGAAGGCATACGAGCGTTTCAAGGCAGCCTGATGAATTGGGAGCCCGGGCTTTGCCCGGGCTTCCGCTTCCCCTGACGTCCGGGCAGATGGAAAACAGATCCACCTATTGGCTGGTCGCGCCCTCGGCGCTGATCTTCGCAGTGCTCTTCATCGCGCCTATGGCGTTCTTCGTCGTGGTCAGCTTCTGGCAGGTCGAATATTTCGAGCTGAGCACCGAGCCGACGCTCGTCAACTACCGCGACGTCCTCGCCAATTACTGGCATGTGATGGGCTTCACCGTCGGTGTCGCAACGGCGACGGCCATCCTGACCACGCTGCTCGGCTTCGCCTTCTCCTTTCTCGCTCGCTTCCGTGCCGGCGAGTGGGCGCAGCTCCTGCTCTTCATCGTGCTGATCACGCTGTTCGGCGGTTACCTGATGAAGATCTATGCGTGGAAGACGATCCTCGGCAATGAGGGCGTGCTCAACTCCGCGCTGATCGCGATGGGCATCATATCCTCGCCTATCACCTCGTTGCTTTACAGCCCGCAGGCCGTGGTGCTGACCCTCATGCATTTCAGCCTGCCCTTTGCGGTGCTGCCCATCTACGCGTCGATGCGCGGCATTTCCGACAGCGAACTCGAAGCCGCGCGCGACCTCGGCGCCGGGCGCTGGCCGATCATCTCGACGGTGGTCGTGCCGCGCTGCCAGAGCGGCATCGTCGCAGCCTTCAGCTTCGTCTTCCTGATGGTCGCGGGCGATTACGTCACGCCGCTGCTGGTCGGCGGCAAACTGACGATGATCGGCAATTTGATCGCGCCTCAGTTCGGCGCCCAGTTCAACTGGCCGCTGGGCGCGGCGATGTCGATCGTCATGCTGATCGCGGCAGTGTTGGTCATATATCTGTTCCGCCTGCTGGTCGCGCTATGGAGTCGCCAATGAACGCGCGTTCCAACCTCTTCTGGGGCATCGTCGCGGTGGCCTTCATCGTCTTCCTGCTGGCGCCCATCGTGTTGCTCGTCGTGTTCTCCTTCACCTCCCGTACGTTGACCAACTTCCCGATCGAAGGTCTGTCGTTCCGCTGGTGGCAGGAAATGGTGGTCACCCGGCAGTTCTGGCCTGCCTTCGGCAACAGCTTGATCATCGGTATATGCGTCGCGGTCGTCTCGGCGATCGTCGGCACGCTGGCCGCGATGGGGCTCGCAGCGATGCCGAAGCGCCGGGCTTCGATCATCATGGCGCTGCTGACGTTGCCGGTCATGCTGCCGCCGCTGGTGATCGGCGTCGCGCTGCTGTCCTTCTACGTCACGATCGGCGTCACGCCGGGTCTTTTCACCGTCATCCTCAGCCACCTCCTGTTCACGCAGCCTTTCGTCATCCTGATCGTCCATGCGCGAATGGTGAATTTCGACCCGCGCGTGGTGGAAAGCGCGCGTGACCTCGGAGCGACGCCGCTGCGTGCCTTCTTCACGGTGACGCTGCCGATCATCCGGCCGGTGGTGATCGGCGCGGCGCTCATCGCCATGGCGCTGTCTATCGACGACTTCATCATCACCTTCTTCACCATCGGCACCGGCAATACGCTGCCGACACTCGTCTGGGGCATGATCCGCACCGGGCTGACACCGGCGGTCAACGCCATCGGCACCCTGATCCTGCTGCTGACGATCGGTTCAACCATCATCGCGCTGCAGCTGACGCGCTATCGCGGCTGAGGACGAATGACAGACAGGCTCAAGGGGAAGGTCGCGCTGCTCACGGGCGGCGCATCGGGCATCGGCAAGGCCGGCTCGCTCCTGATGGCGCGTGAAGGCGCAAAGGTGGTCGTGGCGGACATCGACGGCGCACGAGCCGAAGCCGTGGCAAAGGAACTCGTGGAGGCAGGCGGCGAGGCATTGGGCATCACCGTCGACGTCCGGGACTCGGCATCGGTTCAGGCAATGGTCGCCGCCGCTGTCGACCGCTTCGGCCGCATCGACATCCTCTTCCACAACGCGGTTTCGGTGCCGCTGGTCAACAAGCACGACCGCCGCATAACCGAACTGCCCGAAGACACCTGGCACGCCATCGTCGGACTGGTTCTGACCGGCACCTTCCTGACCGCCAAATACGTCGCGCAGACGATGCTCGAGCAGCGTTCAGGCTCCATCATCCTGACCGCGACGGTCGATGCGCTCGTCGGCCAGGCCGGCCTCGACGCCTATACAGCGGCGAAAGGAGGTGTCGTCGCGATGACGCGCTCCATGGCGGCAGGCCTGTCCCCGGAAGGCGTCCGCGTCAATGCTATCTGTCCGGGCTTCGTCAAGACCCCGCATCAGAGCGTGTTCCTCGACGACGACAAGGAGCGGGCGACGATCGAGTCCCTGCACCTGATGGGCATCATGGAACCGGAAGAGATAGCGGCCTTCGCCGTCTTTCTCGCATCGGATGAAGCCCGCTCGATGACAGGCGGCATCCATGTCGCGGACAGCGGCTACACTGCTTTCAAGGCGAATATCGACCCGGCGGCGGTGTTCAAGCGCTGATCCGGGAAGGAGGGCAGCGATGCCGCGAGACGCGCGTTACGATCTTCTGTTCGAACCGATCGCCATCGGGCCGAAGGTGCTTAAGAATCGCTTCTTCCAGGTGCCGCAATGCACGGGCGCCGGCAGTTCGCGGCCGGGGGCGAACGCCATGCACCGCGAGGTCAAGGCGGAAGGCGGCTGGGCCGCGCTCTGCACTGAGAGCTGCATGATACATCCGGAGACCGATCAGCCGGTCGCCACGGTTTCCACCCTCTATGACGAGGCCGATGTCATCAATCATCGGCACATGACCGACAGCGTGCACAAATGGGGCGCGCTCGCCGGCGTCGAACTTTGCCATGCCGGCGGCCTCGCAAATGCACTGAGCACCCGCCACGTCTCGCCCGCGGCCCACCAATTCGCCACGCCCTGGATCCCCCAGGCCCATACTTACGAGGCCGAGGACGCCGATTTCCTGCGCATAATCGGCATGTATTCGGAGGCTGCCAAACGTGCCGTCGATGCTGGCTTCGACATCCTCTACATCCATGGCACCCATGGCGCCCTGCCCGTGCAGATGCTCTCGCCGCACCACAACCGGCGCACCGACCGCTGGGGCGGCTCCTTCGAGAACCGGGCGCGGTTCTGGGTCGAGGTCCTGGAGACGGTGCGCCTGGCCGCGGAAGGTCAATGTGCCGTGGCGACCCGGTTCTCCATCGACCAGCTCTCGGGGCCGGCGGGCGTCGAGAGCGGCGAGGACGGACTGCGCTTCGTCGAGCACGCCACCCGGCTTGGCCTCGTCGATCTTTGGGACGTCAACATTTCGAGCCTGGAGGAGTGGGGAGAGGACGCCGCACCTTCCCGTTTCCAGAAATCCAACCACCAGGCGCCATGGACGCGAGAGGTGAAGCGCATCGCCAAGGTGCCGGTGGTCGGCGTCGGCCGCTTCACGGACCCGGACGAGATGGCCCGCATCGTCCGATCCGGACAATATGACATCGTCGGCTGCGCGCGCCCCTCGATCGCCGACCCGTGGTTGCCCCGCAAGGTCGAGGAAGGCCGCGTCGACGATATCGTCGAATGCATCGGCTGCAATCAGTGCATCGCCCGCTTCGAATACGGCGTGTCGATCGTCTGCACCCAGAACCCGACCGCTCTGGAGGAATACCGGCGCGGCTGGCACCCGGAAAAATTCGCTCCGCGCAAGGACGATGAACTCATCCTCGTCGTCGGAGCCGGCCCGGCGGGACTGGAATGCGCACGCGTGCTCGGCCGCCGCGGCTATCGCACGCATCTGGTCGAAGCCGAGACGACGCTCGGCGGACATCTCCGCAACGTGGTCCAGTTGCCAGGCCTCGCCGAATGGGGCCGCGTCGTCGCGCTCCGCGAGACGCAGCTTCGCCGCATGCCGAATGTCGAGTTGATGGTGGGAACAGGTGCGGTGACGAGCGACGATCTGCTCGTCTACGGCGCGGATCGCATCGTGCTTGCCACTGGCGCTCGCTGGGCCGGCGACGGTGCGGGCATCGGCATGGGCGGCATCGCCGGCATCGACGCGACGCTACCGTCCTTCGTAACGCCCGAGCAGTTCTTCGCCGGCAAGGACCTCGGCAACGACGTCGTGATCCTCGATTCCGACGGCTACTTCATGGCGATCAGCCTGGCTGAGCGGCTGGCCGATGCGGGGCGGCGGGTGACGATCGTCACGCCGTTCGACCGCGTCGCGCCTTACACCGATTTCACGCTCGAAGGACCGAACCTGCGCCGGATGATGCGCGAAAAGAACATCGTCGCGTATACCGGCTTCTGGATCGAACGCGCGGAGCCTGCCGGCAACGGAGTCAATCTCGCGGTCTTCGACGTCTATCGTGACGGCTCGCGGCGCACGGAAGCGCCGCAAACCGGGAGCTTGCCGCGGCGCGCCTCCGCGGTCGTCGAGACGCTGAGCTGCGACAGCGTCGTGCTGTGCACAGGCCGACGTTCCGATAACGCGCTCTACCGAAGCCTTTCGGCCCGTCGTGGCGAATGGCCGGACGCTCGATTGAAGGGCGTCTATCGCGCCGGCGACTGCCTGGCGCCGCGCTACATCGCGGACGCCGTCTTCGACGGGCATCGCATCGGACGCGAAATATGTTCGCCCGATCCGCAGCGACCGCAACCGATCATCCGCGAGCAGCGGATCTGGACCGAGCCAGTCCCATGTGAAAGCCGGGCGTGACGTACCCGCTCGTCGCGGCGGATCGGCGAATGCGAACCCGTCCGATGCACGATGGCATCCTCGAATTCTTTCGACGGCGACCGCGTCCGCAGATCTTCGCCGCAGCGGTGTGTGCTCGATTCAGCGGGACTATGTCCTGAACGCAAAAAGCCCGCGGGGATTTTGTCCCTGCGGGCTTTTTGATTTGGTTGCGGGGGCAAGATTTGAACTTGCGACCTTCAGGTTATGAGCCTGACGAGCTACCGGGCTGCTCCACCCCGCGTCAACTTTG